>Ga0208609_100011_pt1 | contig 208742 bp, 208 predicted proteins | sample SubbioR11_8A_Apr_FD_184813 | JGI IMG/M metagenome (GOLD analysis project Ga0208609, IMG submission 184813) | Serpentinite rock and fluid subsurface biosphere microbial communities from McLaughlin Reserve, California, USA - CR11_8A_Apr (SPAdes) | ecosystem: Environmental > Terrestrial > Deep...
TCTTCTCGCTTCTCATCGAGTATGCGCCGCGTCGCTTCGAGCCCGTCGGTACCCGGCATGCGCACGTCCATCAGCACCACGTCGGGCGAGAGTAGTGCCGTCATGGCGACGGCACTACTCTCGCCATCCTCGGCTTCTCCTACAACCTCCAGGCCGTCGGCCGCGTCCACGAGCACTCGGAAGCCGGCGCGCACAAGCGCCTGATCATCGGCGATAAGGACCTTGATCGTCATGAGGTTCCTCCAAGCGGGATGGTCGCAGTGACCTCGAATCCTCCATTATCGCACGGACCTGCCGCAAACGTGCCGCCAAGAGCCTCAATCCGCTCGCGCATGCCGCGGATCCCATGGCCGTCAAGAACAGCGGCGGTGCTCTGGCCGTCATCGCTGATGCGGAGTCTGAGCGCATCAGAGGCGTCTATGTGAACCTCGATGTGCCGAGGTGATGCGTGGCGCACCGCGTTCGTGAGCGCCTCTTGCACGATGCGGTAGGCCGAGACTGAAGCGAATGTGGGTATGGCTTCGAGGTCGCCGTTCAACATCAGGTTGACCTGGTATCCGGCGTCTCGTATCGGGGTGACCAGACGCTCAACATCGGTGATGCCCGGGGTCGGCTCCAGTCGCGCGCCACCCTCGTCAGTGCGCATCACGCCGAGCACGGAACGCACTTCGGCGAGCGCCTGCTTGCCGGTCAAGCGAATGTGACGGATAGACTCGCTTGCTTTCTCGGGATCTCGTCTCACGAGCGTCTCAGCCGCCGCGGCTTGCACTGTGACAATCGAAAGACTGTGCGCGAGGACGTCATGCAGCTCACGCGCTATCCGGATACGCTCTTCGCTGACGCGTCGGGATGCTTCCTCTTCGCGTGTGTGCTCGGCGTCTATGGCTCGCTGCTTGAGTGCTTCGATGTACTCTCGTCGGCTACGGACGCTGTCACCCAGGAACGCGGATGCGGACATGAGCACCACAGCGGAAACCGATTCGCGTAGCCAGCGCATATCCTGCGAAGCGGCTAGCAGCGGGATGGCGAGTACCGCGGCCAGTACGAGTGCCGCAATCCACCGGGGGCGCCTACGTGTGGCCAGCGAGGCCGTGGTATAGAGCGCGATCATAGGGCCGAGTAGCGCGAACGCGGGCGGGCGAGGTTCCAACGCATAAGCGAGGGCGAAACCGGTTGAGAGTGCGAGCGCTATTAGCGGGTTGGTGCGCCGTAGAGCGAGGGGGAGGAAACAGCCCGCGACGAGCAGGTACGTGAACGCGTCCGTGACTTGCGCCCCTATCGGCGGGGTACCAGGAGGCATGGGAGGCTTGCCTGCGAGTAACGAGTCAACGGTCCAGACTTGCAGCATGACCAGCATCGCAAGGCCCACCGCCAGCGCGGTGTCTACTGCGAGTGGGGACGTGTTCTCGAGGCGCTGTCGAAGTAAGGCAAGCATGTAGTCATTGTAGTGCGGCGCGGGGCGTTCCGATAGCCACTCAGGGTGTATGTGCGCGTGCTACCGGGGGAGCACGTGGACCACTGCGTACGCCAGGCTTCACCAGTTTCGGCACAGGGGCAGGCACGGTACCGGCTTGTAAATTTGCTAACGCGCACGATACTATCTCCGGTGTAGTCGGAAGTATTGTTACATTGAGCGAAACCCATTTAGCGACCTGCGGTCTGGAAGGGGTTTCTGCATGAAGACAGAAGCATCGAAGCTCATCATCACCGTCTCTGTGTTGCTTCTTGGCGCTGGAATAGCGTGGGTCGGCTCGCAGGGCGGCATCACCATTGGCACAGTGCCGGTGTTCGCTCTTCTTGTCGGGATCGCGTTCTTCGTCCAGGTTGTCGCATTCGTTCCGGCGTTCATCAAGCAGACCGAGCGCTTCTACGATCTCACTGGCAGCCTTACGTACATCTCAATGACCGTACTTGTAGTGACACTTGCATTTCCGCTTGACGCTCGCTCAGCGATACTAGCAGGCCTGATCATAGTGTGGGCGGCACGACTTGGGACGTTCCTGTTTACCCGCGTCCACAAGAGCGGTAACGACAGGCGCTTTGACAAACTGAAGCCGTCTTTCGTGGGATTTCTCAACGTGTGGGTGATCCAGGGACTGTGGGTCACGCTTACGGCCTCTGCCGCTTGGGCCGCTATCACCTCGGCAAAAAGCACGCCGATCGACGTCTTCGCGGTCATCGGCATCGCGGTGTGGTTGCTCGGCTTTGGTATGGAGGTTATCGCCGATGCGCAGAAGCGCCGCTTTCGCGCTGAGCCTGCCAACAAGCAACGGTTCATCAGCACGGGGCTGTGGTCGTGGTCGCGTCATCCCAACTACTTTGGCGAGATAACGCTCTGGCTCGGCATAGCCATCATTGCTTTTCCTGCACTCACCGGCTGGCAGCTCGTGACGCTCATATCCCCAGTCTTCGTGCTGCTGCTCCTCACGCAGGTAAGTGGTGTTCCGATGCTTGAGAAGCACGCCGATGAGACTTGGGGCGGCCAGGGCGACTACGAGTCATACAAGGCTCGGACATCAGTGCTTGTGCCGCTGCCGCCGCGGAAATGACTGGCATGCGCTGGACTCTCGACGAAAGTGAGGCAAAGTGACCCGCCACTCCATCCATAGCGACGGTGCCCCCGAGGCCGCCGGTCCGTATTCCCAGGGTGTTTGGGCAGGCGACCTGCTGTACCTGTCTGGTCAGGTGCCGCTCGACCCTGCGACCGGGAAGCTTGTCGAAGGCGATGTCGGGCTGCAGACGCAGCGAGTGTTCGACAACCTGGAAGCGGTGTTGGCCAGCGCCGGTCTCACGATGCAAGACGTGGTCAAGTGCAACGTGTTCCTTATCGACATGGGCGACTTCTCGGCGATGAACGAGGCCTACGGCGAGCGGTTCATGCCGCCGTTTCCGGCGCGCAGCACAATCGCGGTTGCGGGGCTGCCGCTCGGCGCACGCGTGGAGATCGAGCTGATCGCGAAGCGGCCCTGACCCGTGGTCGGCGTCACGCCGGCCGAGACAGCGAGTAGCCGACTATGAGGAAGGAGCGGTAATGCCAGATGCGAACAAGAGGTTCAAGCGTCTAAGGATCTACAACGCCGTGATGGGTTTGTTCCACCTCGGACAGGGCGCCGCCATCGTTGCTCTCGCTCAGCCTTATGCGATCCAGGTGACGGCGTCGTGGCTGAGCGTACGACCCGGACCCGGCGTCTACAGCCCGCCGCAGGAGTACTTCCAGTTCGACCTCGGCATGGGTGTTGCGCTCTTCTTGTTCTTCTCGGCGTTTGCTCACTTCGTGATCGCCGGTCCCGCGTACGGTGCGTATGTCGCAGGACTGAAGCAGAATCGCAACTACTTCCGCTGGATGGAGTACGCGCTCAGCTCGTCGATCATGGTCGTGCTCATCGCATCGCTCGTTGGAATCCTCGATGTCGCGGCACTCACGGCGATATTTGGTGTGAACGCCTCAATGATTCTCTTTGGCTGGCTGGTTGAGAAGTACGAGCAGCCCGGCAGCACCGACTGGACCGCGTTCATCTTCGGTTGCATCGCCGGGATCTTCCCGTGGATCGCGATCGCCACCTACCTGTGGGGACCGGGTGCAAGCGACCTCACCCCGACCTTCGTGTACTGGATCTTCGTGTCGATGTTCGTGTTCTTCAACAGCTTCGCTGTGAACCAGATCCTCCAGTACAAGCCGGTAGGAAAGTGGAAGGACTACCTTTTCGGCGAGGCGACCTACATCTTTTTGAGCCTTACCGCCAAGTCACTGCTTGCGTGGCTCGTCTTTGCGAACGTGCTCATCCCGAACTAGCTGGGGCAGAAGCGTAGCCTCTTGGCATGAGTGACTATCGTGTACACAATAGTGTCACGATTGGAGGCACATCATGAAGTTTATCAGCGTTCGGGATTTACGCGGAAAGTCCGCTGACATCTGGCGCGACCTATCGGATGAGCGCGAGATGGTCGTCACCAGCAACGGGCGACCCGTCGCCATACTAGCAGCGGTCAACGAGTCCAACTTGGAAGAGTCACTCGCGGCTTTTCGTCAGGCGCGCGCTGTCGATGCGGTCGCAGCGATGCAGCGACGCTCGGTTGCCCGCGGGACAGATGCGCTGTCCCAAGATGAGATCGACGCGGAGATCGCCGCAGTCCGCAAGGCCCGTACCCGTTGAGGATAGTGCTCGACACCAGCGAGCTCGTCTCGGGGCTCCTCTCTCCATTCGGTCCTCCCGGCGAGACCGCCGCTCCACAGCCGCTCGCCGCACGCCTTCCGGACCCCGACGATGAACCTTTCCTTGGGGTGGCCTTGGCTTGCGGCGCTAACTGTCTGGTCACGGGGAATCTGGCGCACTTCTCCCCAGAATCGTGCTGCGATGTATCGGTGGTGTCGCCAGCAGGATCCGTGGAGCGGTTTCGTTCCGGGGATCATCGGGAGACACCTAACCCGCGCATATACCGCGATAGACCGCGGCGGAGAGACTCCAACGAGTAGTAGGCGGTTGGTTCATGGACAAACGCGTCACCATGGTCAAGGGTTCGGCAGTCGAGTATGTCATCGCCGGCAGCGGTGCGCCCGCCATCGTTCTCGTCAACGGTGCGGGAGGCCCTGTGGAGGGCTGGGTTCGGGTGCTTGCGGCTCTCGAGGCGGTCAGCACCGTCGTAGCATACAACCGGCTCGGCATCGGTCGAAGCAGCAAGCACTCGGAACCGCAGACCGGAGACGTCGTGGTCGGTTTGCTTCACGCACTGCTTAAGGAGCTGGATCTGCACCCTCCCTACATTCTCGTAGGCCACTCCCTTGGCGGATTGCTTGTCAACCTGTTCGCTCGTACGTATCCATCTGAGGTTGCTGCGGTTGTCTTCTTGGATTCCGCGGCACCCGAAGACTCCACGTTGATCGACGAGCACGGTACAGGCCTTCAGCGCTTCACTCAGCGCGTGGTCGACGCAGTACTTGGGCGAGACCAGTTCGGCGAGGCGGCGTGCGTCAAGGAGACCGTGGGAATGATCGCGCGCGCTGGCACCTTCCCGCCGGTGCCAGTCACAGTAGTCAGTGCAGGTAGATCGGCTCGAGGTATCCCTCCTGCTGTCCGCACGGCGCGCGCCCGCAATCAGGAGGGGCTGGTTGCCCTTTCGCCGCTGGGTGAGCACGTCATAGCGAGCAAGAGCGGTCACTTCCCACAGATCAGCGAGCCGGGCCTGGTCATTGAGGTGATTCGATCTGCGGTGGTCTCGGCCAGGGGGTAATGGTTCACCTGCGCGTCAATCAGATGCCGCTGTGTCTCGGGCCAAATGACAGCGCTGTGTGAGGTAGGCTCGGGTCCGGAGCGGCCTCCCGGCTCCAACGACATATATGCTTGACATATATGCCAGCCGACGAGTACACTTGTCCTACTATGAAGAAGACCATGATGTACTTGCCCGATGACATGCACCGCTATCTGGCACGCGAGGCGTCCGAGCGCGGGACCTCGATGGCCGAGGTTGCTCGTGAGGCGATCGCCGAGTACCGTTCGCGCCGGGCTGCCGAGGTAGGAGTGGGAGCTTCTGCGTTGGTGGGGTGCGTAACCGACGATCTGCCCGACAGCGATCTTGCGTCTCAGGTGGACGAAGGGCTTGCCGAGTACTTCGGCGCGGGTGGAGAGTGGGAAGAGGGCAGCGGGCTGTGCGAGCGCTCGTAGACTCGAGTGTTCTTATCGCGGCGGCGCGACAGCGCGAGCGCCTTCACGGTGCGGCGATTGCAGCGATCTCGGCTGACGAACCACGGGGGCTTGGTACTCCGATCACGATCCTCGCCGAGACCATGAGCTTCCTGCATGCGCGCGTGGGGGTGGAAGGACAGCGGGCCTTCTGGGATGGGTTCATGCGTAGCGGCATCGAAATCATCGGTGTCGATCTTCAGCTGATGGAGCATGCCCGTGCCATCGATCGCGACTACGCTGACGCCGGGTTCGGGTTCGCTGACTGCACGCTGCTCGCTGCATGCGAGCGCGTCGGATGCGCACGAATACTGAGCTTCGATGCCCAGCTGCGCGTCTACCGCCCGAGCTTCGCGGGTGCGCTCGAAGTGGTGCCCTAGCGGATGAAGGTTATGATCAAGCACGTTGGCGGAATGGTGTTTCGTCAGAGGGGAGTGCCAGTTGCAGATCACGGAAGCGGTGCCTGGAGACTTGGCCCGCCCGGGCTCATTCGGGTGGCTTCTTCCCAAAATATGCGCGCAGAGCCTCGTTGGGATAAAGTCTTCCACCGCTCAGTCTATCCATGTCGGCGTTCTCAAGCGCTTCAATGCGAGTCTCCGGCCTGATGAAACGATTGTAGTACGACGCGTCGTATCGCTGTCCGTAGATGTTGAAAAGCACATTGAGTATCCCGCCTATGTACACGGCCTTCCCGTGCATCTCGTTTCTGATGAAGTCCCCGAGATACATTCCGTAGGATGCGCAGCTAAGCCACGCGATGTCGAAATCGAGCCTGCTGATGTCCTGGGCCATTAACTCACACTGCTCATGCCAGTTTTGTACGGAAACTTGCAACCTGTTTTTGGTGCCATCTCCCGTGTTATACGTGACCGGAGTCTGGTAGGGCAGAAGCTCAAAATCGGGATACTTGTAGTCAACGATCAACTCGTTACGGCGCCGGTTTTGGATCTCAATAGTACGTGAGAACGGACTGACTATCAGTATCCGTCTACCTTCGCCCCAGACCCTGAACGTGTCGAGGAATGGACGAACATCCTCCATGAACAGGTAGTTTATCAGCGATTTTCCCTGGCATACGTGCCGCAGGAGAGGTAGTTCATCCTTGTAGAAGACATTGTGGCCGAACTGGTTAGTGAGATGCTGTCCTGCATATAGCAGGCAATCGGCTCGCTCATAGCACTCAGTAAGGCATTCGAGATACCTGATGAAGTTCGAGTGGTCGCCCGCGAAATCGAAGTAACCGTTGAACTCGGATACTCGACGGACAGCGACCTCCCTTGCCAGAGGGTCTTCGTAGAGTCGAGGGTTTGCCCAGAAGCCCTTCACGGCTTCCCAATCGGATCCACCGATTCGCCCAACGAATACGGGAGTATCGCCGGAGAGGAGTGTCGTGAACATGCGGGCAACATGTGAATCGTACGGATTGGCGTAAATCTCTGCCCCCCGCAGTCTGCGAAACGGCCATGGGACAACTCTTCTGTAGACGTCGTACTGGTTCTCCATGCGTGCTTTGCTCAACGGAGCACGAATCCAGTACGGGACACTGCGTCGATAGGCCTGGCGTATTTGCCGCTTGGCGGCATGCGAAAGCCTCATGCGTTATCACTCCAGTTAGCTGATTCTTCAGCACCCTCCGAGGGGCAGTCCCAAGTCCGCGACGAAGTGGGACTCGTAGATTTTAGCAGCTTTTGTCCTCGCTCAGCGCGCGCGAGGTTTCCTTCCCCCGGCCGCGAGTTCGACCGCATTCGCGAACTACTTGTCACCGATGCGGTGCGGGACAAGCTCATTCGATGGGTGGAGGTAACGACGCAAGACCTTGACTAGCACTAGTCTGCGCGTCTACCGCCCGAGCTTCGCGGGTGCGCTCGAAGTGGTGCCCTAGCGGCCGCGGGTCGGGGACCCCACCACCGCTTGCTGGGTAAGCGGCAATAGCGTACGCTACCCTGTGCAATTCGGCGTACCAGGAGGTCTTTATGCAACCGCTGCGACTCGACGAGGGCATCCGACCCCCTTCTGGGATGCGGAGTTGCCATGCGGGCGGGCAGCGATGAGCGAGCAGCAGCAGCCTCTCGTTTCGATACTCACGCCCTCCTACAATCAGGCAGCCTGGCTTGGCGACAACCTGCGCTCGGTAGCGTGCCAGACGTACCCGCACATAGAACACATCGTCATGGACGGCGGCTCGACCGACGGCAGCGTGGGGATCCTCGAAACGGCTGGCGATGCGGTCATCTGGCGGAGCGAGCCCGACGAGGGACAGGCTCACGCCATCAACAAGGCGTTCACCTCCTCCTCCGGCGAGATTATCGGCTGGATCAACTCAGACGACGCCTACTTTGACTGCCAGGTGATTGAGGACGTGGTCGCCTACTTCGAGGCGCATCCTGAAGTCGACGTCGTGTACGGACACTGTGCTCAGACGACCGCGGGCGGTGGGATCATCCAGATTCTTTGGGCACCTCCCTACTCAGGGGAAATGCTCCGCACGATCAACCTGATCAGTCAGCCTACGGCCTTCATGCGACGGCGCGTGCTCTCCGAGCCCATGCTCGACGAGAGCTTCCACTTCACGATGGATTATGAGCTGTGGTTGCGCCTTGAGGCCTCAGGAGTGCTATTCGCCCGCATCCCGCGGATTACAGCCATCGACCGGCATCAGGCCGATCGCAAATCCTCGAACATCCTCGACGTGCACGCTGCAGACACCGAGCGGCTTGCCGAGCGCTACAACACGCGATCTGGCCCGGAGTGGAACCGAGAGCGCACGCGCTTCTACCTCACGCAGCGTGTTGCGGGTGCGCTGTTAATCCCTAGCGTTCGTCCGCCACTCGCGTTCACGCACCCGCGCGATCTCAAGAGGGGTTTGATTCGCCGACAACTCCTCACCCGCCGTTCGCGCTGGGCGGAGGAGTACCGGTGAGTCCGCTATGATGGGAGTGTTGCTTTCTCGATCCCGGAGAGGTTCACGATGACTCTGCGCCACATCGCACATCGCATCCTGCCGCCCGTGCTCGTCGACGCCGTCCGCGCCGTCCTTGGGCGCAAGGCCGCTCTGCCCGGACGCTTCGAAGTCGTAGGACCTGAATGGCCCACCGTCGAAGACATGAACCCGGGATGGATGGACTCCGGAATCGCTGCAACGCAGGCAGGGCGGTGGGAGGAGTTCTGTGCCGCATGCGAGGGGCCTGTGCCGCTCGACGTCGCACACGAAGCGACCGAGCCGATCCCTCGCAACATGGCTTTCCACAACACGTACATGACGTTCGGGTACGTACTCGCGCTCGCTGCGGCCGGTCGCGATAGGATTTCGATACTCGACTGGGGTGGTGGCCTTGGGCACTACGCCGTGCTTTCGAAGGCGCTGTTGCCTGAAACCCGGATTGAATATCACTGCAAGGACCTACCGGCCTTCTGCGATAAGGGGTCGACGCTGCTGCCGGAGGCGACGTTCTACTCCGATGATGCGTGTCTCTCGCGAACCTACGATCTGGTGGTCGCGAGTGGATCGCTGCAATGCTCGCGGGAGTGGCAGAAAGTCGCCGAAGGGCTTGCGGGCGCCACGGGGCGCTACCTGTACATCACTCGATTACCGGTCCTTCTTTCCACGCCTTCGGTGGTAGTACGTCAGCAGGCGCGCATCCAGGGGTTCAACGACGACCTTCTCGGCTGGTTCCTCAATCGCGACGACCTTCTCGGCCACCTCCAATCGCTTGGCATGGATCTCGTGCGCGAGTTCTACGTCGACGAGTATCCGCGCGTAGAGGGAGCGTCAGAGCAGGCCGACGTGCGAGGGTTCCTGTTCCGAGCCACAGGGGTATAGTGGTGAGCCGCTCGACTAACAAAGGCATCGACGCAGGTAGGGTCGGCCGTGTTCGGGGCTTAAGCTCGACAGAGCCGGGTGAGGTGACTCGGGCTGGGAGCGGGCTAGATCAGCCCTCCGGCGCGTCCCCAGAGGACGGCGCGCACCGCACCAGCGCTTCTTCGGAGAGTAGCTTGTAGAGGATGCGGTGTAGTGCCACCGCATCGTCCTGAGACAGTTTCACGCACGAGGCCACTTGCTCTGGAACGTAGGCGGCGGCGGTCTTCAGTGCGCCTCCCTCGCTGGTGAGCGATACGATAACGACACGCTCGTCATCCGAGGAGCGCCTACGGGCGACCCAACCCTGAGCCTCAAGCTTCTTGAGCACTGGGGTGATTGTCCCCGAGTCAAGGAACAGCCGCTCTCCCAGCTCCTTGACCGTCACAGCGTCCCGCTCCCACAACGCGAGCATGACTACGTATTGCGTGTAGGTGAGGCCCAGCGGATCGAGTGCAGGTCGGTACAGGCCTACGATGCGGCGGGCGGCCGCCCAGAGAGGGAAGCACAGCTGCCGATCAAGTCTGAGCATCTCATGTTCCACGTGCTGTTCTCCTAAGATCGGCACGTCCCCTTTTGGTGAGAGGGACGCGGGGCTTGACAGGGGAATCATATCATATACAATTAGGTTGTATACAATTCAATTGTGTAACACATAAGCACTAACCGCAAAAAAGAAAGGGGCACCACCGATGACACTAGCTGAGCTTCCCGTAGGCGTCGCCTGCACCATCAGGAGTGTGGCCGGCGCGATAAAAAATAGTGCGTACAACGTAGTGGCGGGTGTCGCCGAGGGCAGTGCCGTTCGCGTTCTTGCTCGTTACCCCGAGCGCAAGCCCCGCTTCGCCGAGGTAGAAATAGACGGTCGTTTCGTGGTCACCTTGCCGATACTCCTTACATCCGATGTTGCCCTCGATTGCGGATGTGCCTGAGGCGCGATATTAGCGCCATCGACGCAGACAAAGCCGGCCGTGTGAGGTATTCTCGGCTTGGAGTGTAGCGTGGCCGGTTTGCTGGAGCTTACCTAGGGAGAGCCTTCCGATGACAACGGACGATGACCTGAGAGCCGATCTTTGGCCGGCACTTCCGTTCGCGGAGTGGAAGGACACTGCAGCCACGTTGCACATGTGGATGCAGATCGTGGGGAAGATCCGGGTGGCGTGCGCTCCGTGGGTGAACCACCAATGGCACGTCACTCTTCACCTGACCTCCCGTGGGCTGACGAGTCGGCCGATCCCATGGCAGGGGCGTACTTTCCAGATCGACTTCGACTTTGTTGATCATATGGTCATCATTCTGGTTTCGGACGGCGCGAAAGAGCAACTGGATCTGCGACCGCGAAGTGTCGCGGAGTTTTACCATGAGCTCATGGCGAAGCTAAAGCGAGTGGGGATCGCCGTGGAGATACATGGCGTGCCCAATGAGGTTCCTAACCCGATTCCCTTCCGAGACAACGAGCGCGAGGGCGACTATCAGCCAGAGTACGCGAACCGCTTCTGGCGGATCCTGTCGAGCAGCGGGCTGGTGTTCGATGAGTTCAGGGGGGGCTTCATCGGGAAGTGCAGTCCGGTGCACTTCTTCTGGGGAGCTATGGATCTCGCGGTGACCCGGTTCAGCGGCACCCGTGCGCCTGCGCACCCCGGAGGCATCCCGCACTTTCCGGATTGGATCACGCGGGAGGCGTACTCCCATCAATTGAGCAGCGCTGGTTTCTGGGCAGGAGGCGAATCCTATCCAGAGCCGATATTCTACTCATACGCGTATCCGAGTCCGCCCGGGTTCTCGGAAGCCAAGGTGGGTCCGCAGGCGGCGCGGTGGGATTCAGGCCTAATGGAATTCGTTCTTCCGTACGATCAGGTCCGGGCGAGTCGATCTCCTCGTGAGGATCTGTTGGAGTTCCTGGAATCGACTTACGTAGCCGCTGCAGAGCTAGGCGGCTGGAACCGAGAGCAGTTGGAGTGGAAACCGGGCGAACGCCCCCCAGTTGGAGGGTTTGGTCGGGATGGCCGCTAAGGCGATAGGAGTGGCATGCTGATTCGAACCCTGCTGAAAAAAAGCGGCCCTCGTCATTCACGGGGACGAGGAAAAGTCTTCCAGTTCGGGGCATGTTTCCTAGCGGCCGCGCTCCTCATCGCCTCTTTACCGGTGGCGGTCGGGGAAAGCGTTCTGGCGCAGGAAAGCGCCCCGTGGCGCAAGGATATGGTCGACGAGACGCCGAGCCACTACTATCTCTGGTACCAAAACGCCGTGGCGGTGGCTCGCTACAACATCGATAATAGGCAGCGGGACAAGAACGGCATCGTTATGGTGGAGTACAGGCACCTCGACGCCCCAGTTTATAACCCTGTCACCGTCGCGATAGTGGCACTGCGAGCGAACGAGGCATACCTTCACCAGGGCGATACCGTTTTTCGCGAAGACTTTTTGCGGCATGCCCTCTGGCTTCGAGACGCCGGGATGGACACCGAGGGACGTTTTCCGTACCGGTTTCCTTACACGCGGCCAGGCACCACCAATCCGCCGTGGTACTCGGCCATGGCGCAAGGCCTGGGAATATCTGCGATGCTTAGGGCGTACGCGCTTACCGGAGACGAGACATTTCTAGAAGCCTCAAGGAGGGCGTTCAAGCCGTTCCTGGTAGATATCTCTCAGGGCGGGGTAGTGAGCGACGGCGGGAATTGGCTTGAGGAATACCCGGACGGGCATCAAGTTCTCAACGGGAAGCTGTTCGCGCTTTTCGGGCTCTACGACCTCTACAGGGCGACTGGCGATCTGCAGGTGAAGGAGCTGTTTCAAAAGGCTTCATCGCACCTCGCCGACAACCTTCATCTGTATGAAGCGAACGGGGCTGTGCTTTATGAGTTGTTCCCTAGGCGATATTCCCATCCGCTTTACTACCGTCTGCAGAACGAGCAGCTCCTTGTGCTATCGGAACTCACAGGCAACAGTGTCTTTGCCCAGGTGAGCCATCGCTGGTCGACCGAGTTCCGGGCTTACCCGGCGCCAGTGTTCAACGTTGCCCGTGAGCACCGGTCTGCGCAAGGGCGCACCACAAGGATCCATGGCCGCATAGACTACCTTTTCAGGGCCTATTTCCCGGTCAGGCCTTCAGTGCGGGTGAAGCAGGCTCGGGCTGATGGTGTAGGCGGATGGAGTACTGTCGCCGTCGTCGGACTGGACTTCACGGACGGTTTTACGGCCGAATTCACGTATGTCACACCGCCGCTGATCACCGATATGCGGTATCGCTTCGAGGTGCTAGGGGAGGCCTCGCTCGCCCAGTTCGGCTGTGACTACCCCATCACGGCATATGGCGAAACCACTGTACGGATGAGTCGGCCGAATGTCGCGAATGCGTGGGTCGTCAGCAATCCGGCAACCCCCAACGGGGATGGATGGAACGATCACGTCCACATCGGCTACGACCTTACCGGGGGCGAATCGTATGTCACGATTCAGCTGCTGAATGCCTCAGGTCAGGTTGTGGCTTCGCGCCGAGGGCGAACCGCCGGAGGCTTGCACGCTCCACAGAGGGACGGCCGCTGGTGGGCCCGCTTCGACCTCAAGGACAGCCGGGGAAGGGTGCTCCCCGACGGGATCTACCGCTATGTGGTGACGGCGACGGCGTCCGGCCTGCGGTCGTCACGCTCGGGGAACCTGTTCATCTCGCACAGATTGACCCTCGCCCCAGCGCTCGGAACACGCCCGGTCATATCCCGCATATGGGCTGCACCGACGCCTTTCACGCCGGGTCGGTCGCCAGAGCCGGTGACGCGCTTCGGATTCAACCTCTCGGAACCGGCCTGGGTGACCGTGAAGGTGTTCGACTCTCGCGGTGTCGCAAGGGTAGTCGTCAACAACGCGAGGCTTGGTGCCGGAAGACACTATCCGAGCTGGAACGGCAGGGATGCGCACAACAGGCTCCTGCCGCCCGGCAACTACGTCTACTATGTATTTGCAAGCAGCGGGGGCCCGCGACCCGTTACTTCTTTCGCCAGCCGGGTGATTACGATCCGATAGACACCGCTGACGATCCACGTATACACCGGAATCGGGCCAGCCGTCTCATAGGGGTTAGGCGAAATGGTGTTTCGTAGAGAGGAGTGCCAGTTGCATATCACGGAAGCGACACCGGGAGATTTAGCGCGCGTGCTTGAGATAGAGCGCGAGGCGTTCGCGAGTTCCGACGTCGCTGAGCTCGTGTCTGAGCTGCTGGAAGACCCTACAGCGAAGCCTCTTCTCTCCCTGCTCGCATGGGAGAGGGATGAGGCGGTCGGTCACATCATGTTCACACCGGCAAAGCTCGACGGAGCGCGCAAGCCGTTGATTTCGATACTGGGTCCGCTGGCGGTTGTGCCGCATGCCCAGCGACGTGGTGTCGGCAAGGCCCTCATCGAATGCGGTGTTGAGCGTCTTGCACGGTCCGGTGTCGATCTGGTCTTCGTTCTGGGGCATCCGGACTACTATCCCCGGCACGGGTTCGCTCCCGCGATTCCGGTCGGGCTTGACGCGCCGTATCCCATATCGCCTCCAGAGGCCTGGATGGTTCGCGAGCTCAGCATGGGCTATGTGGGCCGCGTTCGGGGTACCATTCTCTGCGCTGATGCGCTCAACCATCCGGAACATTGGCGCGAATAGGGGGGGGCGGTGGTGATGCTGGTCGTATGGGCGGTACTCGCGGTGCTGGCGATCATCTACGTGGTGCCGTTCGTCGTCTACGGCATCGCCAGTGCGTTCGGGGGCGTCGAGCTGCCTCAAGAGGTGTCGCCCCGCAGGTTTCTCCTCGGCATCTTGCTCACGAAGTTCGGCACGGCCGTTGCCTTCGTGATCGTTTTCTGGCTGACCTCGGCGGTGTGGGCCGACCGCTGGCTTGCTTACGGCGCGATCTGGTTCGTCATGTTCGCCGCAAGCGAGATAGGTGAGGCGGTCTCGGGCCGGACGAGCGCTAAAGAGGCTGTGCTTGGCATCCTCTCCGAGGCGATCTACGCTCCGGCTGCAGCGTTTGCGGCTCACGCGATTCTGACGGGCTGACGCGCACAAGGTGCAGCCCCGGCCGCAATCGCGCAGGCAGCTCTACGCCAGCAGCTTGACCGGGCATTCGGTCACCCGTGCGAGTGCCCTGTCGGCCGTCACCAGCTCGCAGTCGAGCTTGATCGCCAGGGCGGGGAACGCCGCGTCGTGCAGCGTCAGATCGTGTGCGAGCGCGAGATCGAGTGCGGTCTTCATGAGCTCGGCATCGAGCGGGACGATCAGGATGTCGGCCTCGAAGAGTCCCTCGGCGGCCGTGTGAAGTGTTGCCGCATCGAGGTTTGCGTAACGCAACCCGCCGAGCACCTCGGTAGGCATGTGTGGTGGGGCCGCGAGAAGAAGATCACCCCGGGAGTGGGCGGACAGGAGCTCGAGTGCGTACTCGACGTGGCACTCATCTGTGTTGTTGAACCACTTGTAGGCGACGGAGCTGTCGATCACCAAGACCGAGCGGCCGGTGTCGCTCACTTGTCTTCCTTCGCGACAGATGGCATCCAGGGTTCCGGCATGTCCCGGAAGCGGCGGATGATGGCTGTTCCGTCGGTGCCCTTGGGCATGTGCGTGGCGGCCTCTCGCATCTTGTCGATCGCCGCGTCGATGCGCTCGATGCGCTCGGCGCGGGCCTGCTCGGCATCGAGTGTTGCGATGTAGTGAGCGGCTGCCTCCTGCACGAAGCCGCTTCGAGTGGTGCCCGTCTCTGCGGCACGCCGGTCGATATCTTCGAGCAGCGCGTCGGGGACGGAGATGGTTGTCTTCGCCATGATGTATCACCCTAGGTATGACTAGAAGTAGTATAAAGGGTAACACCAGCGCAGCGCACGGTCAAGAGGCGGTAGCGGACACCATGGATGACGGATATACTATATTCCCGAAAGATCACGAGACCTTACATGTCGTCTGCTTATCGCCGCATGATCCAGGCGAGAGTGCGCCCAGTCACATCCGGTTTCCTGGCGACATAATGGGGAGTATTGATGCCCAAGAACGATGTGAATCTCACACGGTGGAGCAAGCTCGCAGAGGCGAACAGCGTATTCGCGCCGGAACTCTTCGAGAAGTACGACGTCAAGCGGGGCTTGCGCGATGAGTCCGGTCGAGGTGTGGTCGCCGGCCTGACGCAGGTGGGCGATGTCATCGGCTACTACACCGACACAGGCACGAGCCATCCGTCTCCTGGGAAGCTCATCTACCGCGGCATCGAGATCAACGAAATCGTGGAAGGTTTCACTTCGGCAGGCCGTCGGGGGTACGAAGAGACCGCGTACCTGCTTCTCTTCGGCGAGTTGCCAAACGCCGACGAGCTTGCCGAGTTCGAGGACGCGCTCGCTTCGTACCGCAAACTGCCGCGACAGTTCGTGCACCACGGCATCTTGGACATGCCGAGCCGGGACATCATGAACGCGCTCGCGCGTACGGTGCTCTCGCTTTACACGCTCGACGACCGAGCGGACGACACCTCGATCGCGAACGTCTTGCGACAGAGTCTCCATCTGATCGCCAAGCTCCCGATGCTGTCCGTCTATGCCTATCAGGCGCATCTCGATGATTCCCTCGGCAAGAGTCTTGTCATCCACCGGCCGGTGCGTGAGCTCTCAACCGCCGAGAACTTCTTGCACATGCTCCGCTCTGACTCGAAGTACACCGAGCTTGAGGCGACGCTGCTCGACCTCTCGCTTGTTGTGCACGCCGAGCACGGGGGCGGAAACAATTCGACGTTCACGACTCGCGTGGTCACCTCGTCAATGACCGATACTTACTCGGTTATTGCCGCCGCGCTCGGTTCGCTGAAGGGGCCGCGTCACGGCGGTGCGAACATCAAGGCGCTGGAGATGCTCGCAGACGCCGAGGAGCGCGTACGTGACTGTGAAGATGAGCACGAAATTGCCGCCTATCTCGGCAGGATTCTTGACAAGCAGGAGTTCGACCGCTCTGGACTCATCTACGGGATGGGGCACCCCGTCTACTCGATCTCGGATCCGCGCGCTCTCATCCTGAAGCGCTACGCCGAGATGCTCGCCGTCGAGAAGGGCCGAGAGATGGAGTTCCGCTTCTACGAGCGGATCGAGCGTCTCGCGCCCGAGGTTATCGCGAAGAGCAGGACGATGCAGAAGGGCGTGAGCGCCAACGTCGACTTTTACTCGGGCTTTGTCTGCGAGATGCTTGGGATACCCAAGGAGCTCTTCACCCCGCTCTTCGCGATCTCCCGTGTCGCGGGGTGGTGCGCGCATCGCATCGAGGAGATCGCTACCGGCGGCAAGATCATCCGACCCGCATACAAAGCGGTCGGCGCGAGGCGGGAGTACATCCCGCTCGAGCAGCGGTAGCGGTCACTGAGTTAGGGCATTTGCTGGAAAGAAAGGGAGGTGTATGGGGATGATCGAATCGATTGCGGAGTCACTCGAAGTCTCGACATCTGTGGTGTGGGGCCTCGGTGCCCTAATCGCGCTGCAACTGGCTGTTACCGTCGTCGCGCTGGTCGACCTTGCGCGACGGCCACGGGTTCGCTTCGGCAGGAAGTGGCTGTGGGCGCTCGTCATCATCTTTCTCGGCAACTCGTTCATCGGCCCGATCCTCTATCTGGCGATCGGTCGTAACGTACCCGAGGAGATCGACGTGAAAGCGGCGCCTGCGGACGCGGCTGCACACGAGCGTACTCGCCGCGCTGTCGACTCGCTCTACGGGGAGCGCGAGACCCGATGAGCGGCCGGGCCGTCGCCACAGATGCCCCGACCGCCACCGGCGTCGCCATCGAGATCACCGGCCTATCGAAGTACTACGGCGAGACCCGCGCGCTCGAAGGTGTCGACCTCACCGTGCCGGAGGGTTCGGTCTACGGCTTCCTCGGCCCCAACGGTGCGGGCAAGACGACCGCGCTTCGGATACTCACGGGCATGGCCCGGCCGAGCGTCGGCGGCGCGACGGTGTTCGGGCACGACGTGGTGCGCGCCACCAACGACGTGCGCGCGCTGATCGGCTTCCTACCCGACGTCCCCGGCTACTATCCGTGGATGACCGCCGAGGAGTTCTTGCGCTTTGCAGGTCGGCTCCACGGCGTGAGCGGCCGCCTGCTCGACGAGCGTGTGGCGTCCCTGCTCGACCTTGCGGGACTCGCCGGGGTCACGCAGAGGGTCGGCGGCTTCTCGCGCGGCATGAAGCAGCGGCTCGGTGTGGCGCAGGCACTCATCAACGCCCCCAAGTTGCTCATGCTCGACGAGCCCACGAGCGCGCTCGACCCGATGGGCCGCAAGGACGTGCTCGAGATGATTGCGGCTCTGCGAGGCAAGACCACGGTCTTCTTCTCGACGCACATCCTCACCGATGTGGAGCGTGTGTGCGACATGGTCGCCATCCTCGATCACGGTCGCGTGGTCAGGCAGGCGACGATCGCCGAGCTCAAGCGCGAGGGTCACGCGGTGCGCCTTGCCGTCGAGGTCGAGCGTGGCGCCGAGGATCTCGAGGCGCTGCTCTCCGCTCAGCCGTGGGCGATGGGGTGCGAGCGTGACGGCCAGACGGTGCGGTGCGTGGTAGGCGACCTGCATGCGGCGCGCACGTCTATTCCCGCGATCGTGGCGAGCAAGCATATGGCGCTCGTGCGCATGGTCGACGAGGAGCCGACACTCGAAGACGTCTTCGTCGAGCTCGTAGGGGGGAGGTCCTGATGCACGGATTCGCAGTGTTCCTCGGCAAGGAGTTGACCGAGATCGTCCGTACGTGGCGGCTGTACGTGGTGCCCGGGATCCTCATCTTCTTCGGTCTGACGAGCCCGCTCATCGCCGAGGTTACCCCGGCACTGGTCTCCTCGATGGCAGGCTCCGAGGCTCAAGGGATCGTGATCGAGATCCCTCCGGCGACGACGGCCGATGCTTACCTGCAGTTCAACAACAACGCCATTGAGATCGCGGTGATCGCGCTCATCATCGCGACAGCGGGGGCGATATCGGGCGAGCGCCGGAGCGGTACGGCGCAACTCGTGCTCACGAAGCCGGTGTCGCGCACGGCGATGGTGGTCGCCAAGGCGGTATCGAACTGGATCCTGCTTGCGGTAGCCGGAGGTGTCGGAGCCGCGCTGTGCGCCGGTGTGACGGCGATCATGTTCGACACGTCGCTGCTTGCCGAGTTCGCGGCGATGGTGGGCGTGTGGTACGTGCTTGCGGCGTTCCTCGTCGCGCTCATGATGCTCTTCTCGGTGCTGCTCAAGTCACAAGCCGGGGCTGCTGGAGCGGGCATCGCAGTGTTCTTCGCGATGTCGATCCTCTCAATATGGCACGTCGCACGCGACTACTCGCCGGCGGGACTCATCGGCCTCGGTGACCGCATCGTGCTCGGGCAGCCGGACCTGTCGATCGCGTGGCCGGTGGCTACGTCGATCACGGCGACGGTGGTGCTCGTCGCGCTCGCGGCGCTGGTGTTCCAGCGCCGCGAGCTCTAGCTCGAGCACGTACGAGGCCTGCGCACAAGGTGCAGCCCTCGGCCGTTGCGTAACGATGACCCCTCTGGGCTAGGCGAACTGGTCGATTTCCACCGTCAGAGATGCATCCTCGGCGAGAAACCAGCCCTGTCGTATCGCGAACCATTCCACCATCAGCCGGATTGGCAGTGCGGTCGCTGCGACCCATAGTGGCCAGAACCAGAATTCGTTTCGCTGGAAGTTTAAGTTCACGAAGACCGCGACGAAGGCAATCGCCGCGGCAAGACCGATGGACTTGAGCAATCTTTTTCCTTGGACGAGCCCCCTCGTCTCAACTTCACTCCAGCGCGGCGCAGATCTTATGTAGGTGTCGCGTAGCCACCACGCAGCTGCAACCAGGAGGGCGAGCAGGACGACGCCGACGAAGCCAAGGATGGTGTCTGTAACCGCCCCGACCGCCGTGCACATCAGCATTAGGAAGGCGACGACCCCGGTGGTTATCGCCGCGATATGGAATTCCAGACTCCCTGAGTACACCTCGACCGTCGGCACTAGGGGAGCGTCTGCGCTGAGGTTCAGGGCTTCTTGCTCGGCTCTGAACTCGTCTACGAGAGCGGACAACTCGCCCATGGACGCGATTGCCGCCCCTAAAGCCTCCTCGCGTGTTTTGCCCTCTGACACCAAGTCCTCCACCTTGGCGGAGATGTCCGCAATTAGCTCTTCTTGCTGTTCAAGAACTTGCGGTGTCTCCTTGACGCCCTGGAAGGCGCCCTTGACGTAATACCTTATTGCCTCCACGATCACCCCTCCTGCTCCGTGCCTGACACCAGGCGATCAATTAACGTACGTGCACGCTTCCAGTCCTCTAGGTTTTGCCGATAAGCTGCGCGACCCTTCTCGGTTATCGTGTAGTACTTCCGTCGTGCACCCGGACCCGTTTCGCCCCAGTACGATCGAACGAAACCCTGCGGTTCAAGGCGGCGCACGGCCGAATACAGCGTGGGTTCTTTCAGCTCGTACTCGCCATCGGAGAGCGCTGACACTCGCTTGCAGATGTCGTAGCCGTAGCGGTCTTCGGTGTTCAGCAGCCCCAAGACGACGGTATCGATGTGGCCGCGAATCAGGTCACTTGAGATTGGCGCTTCACCCATTGGGCACCTCCTTTCAGGAACATTCTCTGTCAAGCTACTATGACTGTCAAGGTAGTATGTGAGGATGGGGCAGCTTCCGTGGGCCTACTGTGCTCTGGAGTTGAACACATCGTTTAGCAACGGGGGCTGGAACACATTCGTCACTCACTAGGGTTCTAACCCTAGATTACTTGACGCGCCTGAGGCATCGGCTATTCTGGGAAAACTGAGGCGCGCAGCTTATGCCTCGGCCGTTCGACAGGACAGGGGGGCACTATGGGGTTGGGGAATGAGGCAGTTCCTGCGGAAGACATCGAGAACGCTCGCGATGGGCAATCTGGCATCGCACGAGCATACGCGTGGCCGGAGGTCGTCAAGATACTTGCGCTCTACTATGCGCCCCTAGTTCTGCTGCTTGCTATCGGGGCTGTCTGGTTTCTGCTAGATGAGGTCGGTCTCCGACAGGTCGTATTAGGCACTGCGGATGAAGCTACAGCAGGTTTGGTAATAGCTTCTGCGATCACCCTGCCGGCCACGCTGCTGGCCCTGGCGTACGTCGTTTCACGCAACCGCTTTCACGGCCTGACCTGGGAGGATCTAGGCGTGCGCAAGGCACCGCTCGGACGCAGTCTCAAGTACATATTCGGCTTCTTCATGCTGGCCGCGCTTCTGGTGGTGGGGCTCGGCGAGGCCCTGCTCGCATTGCAGGTGCCCGAGCCGGAGGCGGTGGTGCGTTCCGCTCGGAGCCCTGCCACGTGGATCTGGCTGCTCGTGGGAGGTGTCGTCGTGGGGCCTATTGGTGAGGAGTTTATCCACCGCGGGATAATATTTGGTTTCCTCCGTCATCGTCATCGATTTGTCACCGCCGCGTTGATCTCCTCGGTCATCTTCGCGCTGTTACACCTGTCGCCCGTGGTATTTTTGACAACGTTCCCGCTGGGACTGTACCTGTGCTTCATGTATCAGCGTCTCGGTAGTATCGTGCCTGGCATTGTGTTGCATATGGCTTGGAATCTAATGGTCTCGTTCGTCAAGTAGTTGTGGAGCGCGCGCTCGCGGCGCTCACTGGTAACGCTTGACGTTAGTAACGCGCACGTTACTATAAGGCCATGATCGTTTCGTTCAAAGATGCTGATACTGAGAAGCTGACTCGGGGCATCCGCGTGCGTCGGTTTGTCAACATCGAGTCGGTCGCAAGGTGCAAGCTCCGGCAACTCGAGATCGCGGGTCGTGGACTACCACTAGGACGTGATGACGATGACCAAACTCAAGCCAGTCAGCCCAGGCGAGCTCCTTTCGGAGGAGTTCTTGAAGCCCATGGGCATCTCGCAGTACCGCCTCGCGAAAGAGATCGGTGTGCCGGCGCAGCGCATCGGCGCGATCGTAGCGGGCAAGCGTTCCATCACTGCGGACACGGACCTGCGCCTCTGCAAGTTCTTCGGTCTCTCGGACGGCTACTGGCTCCGCGCGCAGGCGGCTTATGATACGGAGGTCGCCCAGGATGAACTACGCGATACGCTAAAGCACATCAAGCCGTGGTCAGGTCTCGGTCGTCAGCTGAACCACACGGTTAAAAAACTCATCTCCTCCTAAGCGGCGTCCGCCTCTGGCTGGATGACGATGTCGCTGCTAGCCGTCTGCCATGCCAAGAGCCTGCGAGCTCCGCCTGCGAAGTAGTGAAGCGAGGTGCGGCGCAAGCCCAACCAGTGGTCCCACGGACGGACTTCACTCTGAAACACATGAACCTCAGTAATCGGAAGATAGACGGAGGATCTCCACAGCAGTCCGCGACGGTAGAGTATTCCCTTCCCGTCTCCGTCTCGAATCAGTGTTGTGAAAGATGAGTTCGCGATCATTACAGACAGTAGAATCACGAATGCGAGTACGATCTCGGCGTGTTGCCACATGCCCGACCCCGCGAGCATCGCGGTCGCGAGCGAGACGGTCACAAGCACGCGCATACCCGCAAGCAGCCACGCGCCCGGGGGATTCCCGGGAGTCCGCTCGAAAGCGAGAAGTGCCCCGGCGTTAGCATCAAGCGAATCCATCCGAGCCTCTATGTCGCTGATCTTCAGGGCCGGGAACACCACATTTTTACCGAGTACCTGACCGGCGTCTCTTGTAAGCAGGGCAAGTCTTCCTCGTCCGGTCAGGAGATCGAAAGAATTCCTCCGAAGCGAGACTCCCACAACGCTGTCAAGAGGTATGGTCCTTCGGTTGCGCTGCATCAGTCCGCCCTCGAGCTGCAGGGATTCTCCGATGAGGCGAACCCGAAACCTCCAAAATCGCAGAAACGTAACGGCGTATCCATACGCAACCGAGGCCGCCACGAGTATGCTGATCAAGGCCACCCAGACCATAGTGCTGCCGGACACGCCGCGATCAATGATCCGTTCAGGATCAGGTAGCGCGGGCAGCAACGCAGCAAGCTCAAGATAGGTTCCCGCAAGAACCGGGACGAATAGTGCGAACCTGCCGTATGCAAGTGACATCACCAAGAGATCGCGCTGTGAGGCGCTGAAGATGTGTCCTTCCGTTTCCGCCGCTTTCGGCTGTGTCTCCGTGCTAAGGCTTTTGGGGTCTTCCCGCGAAACCGGTATTCCCGAGGATAGCTGAAGCGCGTCGACCAGCTCACACTTGACGACATCGAGGATGATCTTTTGGTCGGCCCCTGCGGATGCACTTACCACCACCCTGCAGCAACCGGCGATGCTGCGAACAGGATCCCTCTGGACCTCGATTGCAGCCACAGCCGACCATGGAAGAAGGGTCTCGGTCTTGATGAAGAGCCCTTGCAGATACCTGATTCCTTCCGCGTCGAACGCATAGGATCGTGTAAGCCAATGTCCAATGACGGAGTAAGCCGTCGCGAAGGAGAAGAATACAAACAGGACGGTCACCACAAGACCAATCGAGGAATCAAGTCTCGGCTGAGAGAGGAAGTATAAGAACAAGAAGGGCACATAGTTTTGCGCGGCCTCGATCCCGTTCACTATGATCATCCAGGGGCTGTTACGAGAGTGGCTCACGCCGGGTTCCGTTCATGAACTCCTCGATCATCTCGACCTGCGCAGCATCGAAGGGGCCTATATTGTGATGATCCGCAATGGTCACGATCGACACGCCCGTGAGCCCCATTCTTCGCAGCACAGGACCTCGCCGGAGCCGCATATTCAGGATGCTACTCCGGGGGATGACGGTCTTCTGGAGGAATATCACGCCCTGGTTGATGACCAGTCGCTCTCGATGGATGCGAAGTGAGTAGCGCTTGTGCCTAAGCGGGTCAAGGAACAGGGCCTCAAGTACAGGGGGGGCCAGACAGAGCAGAAAGATGATGGCCAGGTTCGAGGTGAGCAGCTCCGGAGCGAAGGGTAGCCAGGAGGCAGCAACAATCAGTGCCACCAAAATCAGGCCACCAAGGATACCTCTGATCTGCCAGACCCTCAACGCACCGTGCACGAGCGTAAGGTGGTCTGTGTGCAGCGATTCTCCCTCATACTCGGATACGGTGGAAGCAGGGCATGAACACCGGTTCTGAGCTTGTTCCCCCACTTGTTCCCCCATTCGCAGAAACGCACACTACACCCACCACATTCGCGTTAGAGAAGCCTATCGCACGTCACGGTTGCGCGCAACAAGGGAGGCACAGTGGCCGGCTTGCAGCTCATGCCAAGCGCGTTAGCGCGAGTCGCTGCTCCGCTCGGCGGTATGTAGTCTGATCCAGTCGGTGAGCGCGTCTTCCTCGATTTCCCCGGATGCGAGTGCGACGATGGTTGTGACCACGTCGGCCTCGCTCGCAGTGAACTCGAGTCCGTTGAGTCCCAGGAACACCGCCGTCACGACGAACGCCACGCGCCTGTTGCCGTCGTTATAGGGGTGGTTGCGGGCGAGCCCGTAACCGTAAGCTGCGGCAAGCGCGGCGATATCCGCGTCAGGCGCGTAGGAGAGAAGCTGCCTCGGGCGCGCGAGCGCGGATTCGAGCAGGTTCTCGTCGCGCAGGCCCGGCATTCCGCCGTGGGTGAGCAGCATGTCGGTCTGGATGGCGTCGACGACGACGCGGGTGACCCATCTCGGTTCGCTAACGGGCATCAACGCCTACTTCGCAAGCTCGCGCAGTGCGCTGCGATAGGTGCGTCCTACTTCGGCGGCTATCGAAAGCGCTTCTTCAGTCTCCGCATCGTAAGGGGTGAGCAGGATACCGCGCTCGGTCTCGATCGCGATCACCGTATCGCCGGCGGCAAGCTTGAGCCTGTCGGCCATGTCTTTGGGTAGGGTGGCGGCGATCGAGCCGCCCGCCTTGCGCAGTTTCACTCCCTGGTTCATTTCATCCTCCGTGGGCGAGGGGTCATGGCAAGTGTAGCATAGATGTGCTACTTTGAGCCTGATAATCTGGGCGTCGAGCAGAAAGTGCCGTGTGAGCATGTCGCTTGCAATTCTGCTACCGTGTAAGGTATCATTTAGCTGATGTCAAAGCTGAGGCGAGGCGGATACGTGTTTCTCGCGTGGAAGGGCGACCACTCGCCGCGTCACGTGCACGTCTACAAGGACGGAGCGTTGGTCGTGAAGTGGGATTTAGACAACTCGCGCGAGATGGTCGGCTCGGCCAGTCGGCGGATTCGCGACCTGATTGAGGAGTTGAAGAAGGAGGGTCTGCTGTGAAGATAAGGCGAGTCAAGTCGAACAATTACAAGCGAGCCTTCGAGGTCACGCTGAGCAGGGGTGTCTTCCCGATGCCGTATGCGAAGGTCGACCCCGCTCCCAGCAAGAACGATCCCGTCGTGAAAGTCTACGCTGACGAAGACTTCGGCCGCGAGGCATTTACTTACGTTTTGGAATCTGGTGCAGAGGGCTCGGTCCACGTCGATGCTGTTCTCGAGTACAACGAAGACCCTGCCTATATGCGGGATCTGCTTCTGTACAAACTGACCATCGCCGCTCAAGAGTGTATGAAGGCCAGTCCGCTGTCGCAACGAGAGATCACCAGGCGCGCGCGGACCTCTCCGGCCCAGATTCAGAGATTGCTGGACGTCAAGAATCGCAGCAAGTCTGTCGACAAACTCGTCGTCCTTCTGGGGGCAATGGATTGCGAAGTCGAGGTCACTGTCCGGCCGGCCTCGCGTGGAGGGGTGAAGCACCCGGCGCGAGCCCAGTCGGGCTCCACCGCTCGGGCTACCCACACGTAGGGATGTGGACCAGACGGATTAAGGCTGTTGCAGCGGCGATCAGCGTTTCCGCGAGGGAACGACCTGAGTTCAAGCTTGAATCGCAACTCACGGCCTTCCTGAGCCGGACGTTCAGCTTGTGCGCGATGGCGTATTTTTCTCCAAAGGTATCGCCAAATGGGTATTTAAGGAGAAATGGGGGCTCGTTCGATCGCTAGTGAACTTATTGATTGCAATGAGTATGTGAGCGGCGAGTTTGTGGGTGGGCCGGAGGTAATATGGGTGTGCTGATAGCGCAACAAGCGCGAGCCTTCGTTCGCAGGTGGCCCCTGGCTCTTATCGCGGGAGGGGCGATCGTCCTCGCGATTGCGGTTATGGGTGATGCGCTGCTTTGGACGTACCGCCAAGGCGAAATGGATCTGGGAACCTTAGGTAACTATCTACCCTTATCGATTGTGTGGCCCCTGGCGGTGCTCGTCATCTCGTTCGAGTTCGCTAGTGCCGCGCGTATTGCCGGCATGGAGGAGTCAGTAGGCGCTCACACAGGAACCGCGCACAGACACTGGCTCGCAGCGATGCTCCCGCCCGCTGTTGTCGTGGTCATCGTTTCTGGGATTTTCCTCGTGTTCAAGCTCGTGACTGTATTCACGCAGGGCATGCAGCACTTGCTCGGCTGGCATGTTGCCACATCAGTTCTGCTCAACGTGTTCGCCCCATGCGCGATCGCACTGTTGCTTGGCTTTGTGGCGGCAAGACACCTCAAGCGGTTTGCCGGGTACGCTGTTATCGCGGTATTCGCTTTCTTGGCGGGGCCGTACTCGGAGATCATCCCTATGGTCGCTCAGGCTGGGATCATGTGGGGCGGACCGGTTCTGAATCTCTATCCGGTGCGCGATTTTTTCGGGGTGCTTGCCCCGGATCCGACCTGGTATATCGATTCGCTCTACGGGTTCCCGTTGGAGCAGGAGCGATGGTGGCTTGCGGGATTCTGGCTCACCCTCATGCTAGCGATTCTTGCGCCCACTCTCACGCCACGTCATGTCCGCTGGAGCCGGTTCGCCCCTTCTTTGTTGTGGTGCTTTGCTGGTCTCCTCTTTGCGGCTTTCTTGCTTCCGAGCCAGGAGTTGCGGCGTGACCCTCGGTTCTTTGGAGGCGGCTCTACTGTCACCGAGCAGGTTCATTACCAGATCCGCTCTGACGAGCACCCGCAACGCGACGTGCCCGGCGGATTCGCGATAGACCGGTACGAGATGGATATGGCTGCGGGGCGGCAGTTGGAGGCGGTTGTCACGGTGCACATTGCCGATGACGAGACACAAGGCAAATACCGCTTCACACTCTACCACGGCTATCATCTTATTCGGGTGCGGGACTCCGCCGGGCGTCCCCTGGATTTCTCGCAGGAGGGTGACTACGTCACTGTGCGATCCGAAGCAAGGCAGGAGCGACTGACCTTCGAGTACCGCGGCAGCGGGGGCATCAACATAGCCAACAGCCAAGGCGTGTTTCTGCCCGGATACTTTCCTTACTATCCGGTGCCTGGGTTTGTGCGGGTGTGGGACGAGCAGGCTGTAGCTCCTGCGATGGACGTTACAGATGCTAGGACGGCTGAGTTCTCAGTGCGGTTTAAAACCCGGATTCCACTTTTCTCCGACCTCGAGATGCGCAAGGGACGCTTTGAGGGACGCAGTGGTGCGCCAACCTTCATCGGTGGAATGGTCGCTGAGCGGAAAGTCGGGAATCATCGTGTCATCTACCTGCCCGTTGCCATTCGGGGCCCAGAGGCGCTTACCAGCCTTACTGCCCGTGTGCGGGAGCTTGAGCTGCAGATCGGCGTTACCGAAAGCCCCATTCCTGATGACTTACAGGTCATACAAGGGTCAGGGTTCCAAGCACTTGCAGCTACATTTCTCCCCCCAAACACGCTGATGGTGGGCATGTTTGATGAGTTGATCGCCGCTGAAGTGCTGATCGCGCCCGCGCCGATGAAGTTGGACCGCGCCAACTTGAGGGCGGCCTTCCTTTACGTCATCAACGACTCGCCCGGCTTTGCACATCGCGATCCTCGGCAGGACCTTTTTGACGACCGATCCGCTGAGGCAGTGTCAATAAGTGAAGAGATTGCCCGACTTGAGGACGCCCGGCGCTCTGCGCGGACCGACCAAGAGCTTAAGCAAGAGTACGTCTTGCGGGCCAGGAGCGTGGTCTTTCAGCTCTTCAACGAAAAAATACAAGCCATAGGCGAGGATGAAGCGCTCAGAGATACGTACCAGTATTTGTTATCGGACAGCGATCTGTCCGAGTTAGAGTTTCTGACCCGATCCGGCCGCGGAGGAACGAAGTGATCCAGATCCGAGACCTCAAGAAATCGTACGGCAAGAAGCAGGCGCTTGCGGGGGTGACCTTCTCGCTTGAGCGGGGTGTGACCGGATTGCTTGGCCCCAACGGCTCGGGTAAGACGACGCTTCTGCGCTGCATGCTCGGCATCCTCAAGCCCTCTGGCGGGACAGCGCATTTCCCGCATGATTCGCGTGAGCAGCATCGCGAAGTTGGCTACCTTCCCCAAAGGTTCGGGCTGCTCAAGGAGTTGACAGTAGAGGAGGCGCTCGCGTATTTCGCCGCGCTCAAGGAGATGCCCGCCGCCGAGGTCGATGTGGCTATCGACGAGTCCTTGCGCGAAGTGAACCTCCTTGACAGCAAGTCAACGAGGGTCGGTGCGCTGTCCGGAGGCATGATCCGGCGAGTGGGCCTGGCCGCCGCGCTGCTGGGAAATCCCTCAGTGCTCATCTTCGACGAACCCACCGCGGGGCTCGACCCCGAGGAGCGGGTCAGGTTCAAACGGCTCGCCGCTGGACTCGCAGCCGCTCATTTCGTTCTGATCTCCACACACATCGTGGAGGACGTTGTCGCCTTGGCATCTCGGGTAATCGTGCTCGACGAAGGTGAGGTGCGGGCATCAGGCACGCTACAGGATATCGCCGATCTGGCCAGCGGCAAGTGTTATCTGGCGCCGCAGGATCGGATCAGCGAATACTCCGAGAGTTACTACATCGACGGCTACGCCGAGGTGGATGGCCAGCAGTTTGCGAGAGTGATCTCGCCTAGGCCGTACGAGGGTTTTACGCCCAGAGAGCCCACCGTCGAAGATGGCTACCTGTGCGTCACCAGAGGCATGGTGTGAGCGGACCCGGCGTGCGCAAGCCTCCCATCTGGTATGCGATGTCCAACATTGGCTGGTACGCTGTTGTACCGCCGGTCGCTGTCGGCCTTCTCCTCCCCGTAGGACTTCTATTTGTTGAGAGAGCTGGGATTCCGGCGCTCACCGTTTTGTATCTCGACTATGCTGTCGGGCTGTTGATCCCCATGTTGGCGGCGTGGTGGCCGCCGTTTGTGTTCAAGGAGCGCATCGGAGGAGACGGCAGAGAGGTCATCTATTTCCTCAGGCGGAAGGGGGAGGGCGCGACCGCTCTTTTCTTGGCGTTGCTGTACTGGGTGCTGCTGGTGCCTTTTGTGTTGATAGCCCTCGGTACGCTCCTCTTCACGCACGATTCGATCCCCCTTCTGCTGGCCCGCTGCCTCTTCGTCACCGCGCTCGCTTTCTTCGCGGCGTTCGCGTTCCAGTCCGGGATGATCGGATTCATGCTCGCGGTGCTAGTGAGCCTCGTGGTTATGCCGCCGGCAGAGGCTGCTATCGCCGATGCTGCGCGGGTGCTTTCGGCAACCTGGGGCACCGCTGCGCTTGTCACGGTGGTCGCCTACGCGGTGCTCTCTGTGGCACTTCTCTGGCTGGGCGAGCTGAGGAGCCGCCGTTTTGTCTGTTAGTGGCATCGGCTCTGCCGACAGCCACACTGCACCGCCGCGCGACATTCGGGATCAATCCGGAGTTCACTGCGGCGGCTGACTTGAGGCTCACGCCGTGGACTTGTGCCAATCAATCGGCGTGGGTATAATCTATTTAGCAAACCCGCCAAGCCTCTCAACGATGCTCACTCGGCGGGTCTTTCTTTTATTGGAGGTCTTCATGGAGTACACCAAGCCTGCTCTGACGTACGAGCAACAGGCAGACCAGCTGATCGCCCGTGGCATGGGGTGCGACCGCGACGAGCTGATACGTTGCCTGAAGAGCGTCAGCTACTATCGGCTCAGCGGCTACTGGTTTCCATTCAGGAACGATGACAGCTCTTTCAAAGAGGGAACCACTTTGACCAAGGTTTGGAGACGCTACGCGTTCGACCGGCGTCTACGGCTATTGGTGCTGGATGCTATTGAGCGCGTCGAAATCTGCGTTCGAACCGAGCTCGTGTATCGACTTGCCCACGCGCAGGGAGCATTTGGCTATCAAAACCCCAGCAACCTTCCAGGCTTCGCACCCGACGAGTATGAAAAGTTCGTCAGCCGACTTAAAGACGAGCACGAGAACAGCCAGGAGCAGTTCATCAAGCACTTCACGCGTTCGTACGGAGACATGCACGTCCTGCCGCCGTACTGGATGATTACCGAGCTTATGGCCTTCGGCACGCTTCTGCGCCTGTATCGAGGAAGCCCGAAGCCAATCAAACGTGAGATCGCTGCCCGATTCGGTGTCAGCGCGGTAGTCATGGAGTCGTGGCTGAAGACGCTCAACATCATTCGCAACATCTGCGCTCACCACGGACGCCTGTGGAATCGCGAGCTTGGGTTCAAGCCAATGATCCCGCGTAAGGACAAGAAGTGGCACGAGCCCGTCGTTGTGACGAACAACCGCATCTTCGGAGTCTTGACCATCCTGAAGTGCATGCTTGATGACGTGGCACCGCAGAGTGGTTGGACAGGCAGATTGCTCGAACTACTGGACGACTGCTCCGACCTGCCGCATGACCGCATGGGTTTTCCGGATGACTGGCGAGAATGTCCGATTTGGAAGTAGGCTCCTGAGCTGCGAATGCCTACCGTTCTTCGAGGGCTCCCGCCCCACGTCGCCTATCGGACGTTGATCTCGTCGGCCAGGGCAAGGATCTCCTCGTTTTCGGGGATGTCTTGCATGCTGTGGCCGTAATGCACGAACCGCGCGACCCCGTCCTTGTCGATGAGCACCTGTGCGGGCATGCGCCCTAGCTTGAAGAGGTTGACCTCCTGCCCGTAAAGCTTGAGCACGCTGTGGCTCGGGTCGGGAAGGCCGATGAAGGGAAGGGAGTTGGCCTTCCAGAACTTCGCGAACGCCGGTGCGTCCTCGGGCCCGACCACGACCACCTCCACGTCACGCTCCACGAACTTGGAGTAGTCCTGGCGCAACTGCGCCATGTGCCGACGGCAGAACGGTCAAGTAAACGTGCGGTTGAAGACCAGCAGCACGTTCTTGCGCCCGCGGAAGTCCGAGAGCCTCACAGGGCTACCTGAGAAGTCGGGCAGAGTAAAGTCGGGCGCAGGGGTGTTGAGTGAAACGCGTGACATGGGCTCCTCCAGAAAGTGCGCTTAGCGGGTGCGCCGGTGGATGGCCTTGATCAGGCCTAAGAGGAGAAATCCGCCGACTAGCGGTATCAGTAGTGCTGCTGCATGGGCGTGCGCAGCGCGGACGCAGCGCTCTCGCACAGCGGCTTGCGTGAAGACGTCATCCTCGAAGCGGGGATCATCGATTGCCCTTATGGCGTGTCCGTGGCAGCATTTCATGGCATTTCCTTTCGTGGCTGTGTGTTGGCTACTCGTCGCCGGCAAGCATCAGGTAGATGCTCTTGCGGGTGGCGGCGAGAATTTCGGCTGTTCTTGCGATGTGGTCGTCGTTACCGGTTCTTGCAACTTGAACGGTTGCGCTCATCACGCTATGGAAGGCGTCGCGCAATCGGCGCGAGCCGTCCGAGTCCTCGGCCATGCCCTCCCACGGTGCCTGGTCTGGCAGCATCGCTGCGTGCTTGCAGCCGAGTTCCGTGAGCGAGAATACACGCTTGCCGCCTGCATTCGTGCTCGACACCATCCCGTGTCTCTCAAGCGCCTGCAGTGCCGGATAGACCGAACCGGGGCTCGGATTCCATGCGCCAGCGCTGCGCTCAGAGAGCTCCTGAATGATCTGATAGCCGTGCATGTCCTGCTCGCTGAGGAGCGCCATCACGGCCGCCTGTACGTCGCCGCGCTTGGCGCGCTGGCCGGGGAGGCGGATCTCGCCGTGACCGTGGTGCCAATGATGGTGTGAGTGCATGTTGCGCGCCTTCGTTCTTCTCGAAGTAATGCGATATATCGCTATCTATCGCTATGAGAAGCAAGACGCATGCCAGCCGCGCGGTTCATGGGTATGATAGTGACATGGAAACGAAAACGACGAATGCCGAGGGGGTCGGCTGTCAAGGTTGCTATATAAGAATAATTCCTATATAACAAAATCACCTCACCAAAGGCAACTCGCCGGGGGCACAACACAAGCCACCGTGCTCGAATAAGACGTTTCCCAACAGCTCGGAGCCTGATATGGCATCCGGAAGAGCGAGAGGAGTATGTGTTATGAGCGAGGAGAGTAAGTGCCCGGTGACGGGCAGGGCGAGCAGGCAGGTGGCCGGCGGCGGGACATCGAACCGCGATTGGTGGCCGAATCAGCTCAACCTACGGATCCTTCACCAGCACTCCGATTTGAGTGACCCGATGGGTAAGGACTTCAATTACGCCGAGGAGTTCAAGAAACTCGATCTTCAGGCCGTCAAGCAGGACCTCTGCGCGCTGATGACCGACTCGCAGGAGTGGTGGCCGGCCGATTATGGACACTACGGCGGGCTGATGATCCGGATGGCGTGGCACAGCGCGGGCACCTATCGAATGGGTGACGGTCGCGGGGGCGCGGGTTCGGGCTCCCATCGCCTTGCACCGCTCAATAGCTGGCCGGACAACGCGAATCTCGACAAGGCTCGGCGCCTGCTCTGGCCTATAAAGCAGAAGTACGGCAACAGCATCTCCTGGGCCGACCTTATGGTTCTTGCGGGCAACTGCGCGTTGGAGTCGATGGGCTTCAAGACGTTCGGTTTCGCCGGCGGGCGCGAAGATGTCTGGGAGCCCGAGGAGGACATCTACTGGGGCTCTGAGGACGAGTGGCTCGGCGACGATCGTTACTCTGGTGATCGGGATCTCGAAAACCCGCTTGCCGCTGTGCAGATGGGCCTCATCTACGTGAATCCGGAAGGACCCAACGGCAACCCGGACCCTGTCGCTTCAGCTCGCGATGTCAGACAGACCTTCGCCAGAATGGCGATGAACGACGAGGAAACCGTGGCGCTCATCGCTGGCGGCCACACCTTCGGCAAGGCTCATGGTGCGGCCCCGGATTCGCATGTGGGACCTGAGCCTGAAGGCGCACCGATCGAGCAGCAGGGCCTCGGCTGGAAGAGCAGCTTTGGCAGCGGCATGGCGGGCGACGCGATCACGAGCGGCATCGAGGGCGCATGGAAGCCCAACCCCACGAAGTGGGACATGGGATATCTGAAGGTACTCCTTAAATACAACTGGGCGCTGGTAAAGAGCCCGGCTGGCGCGTACCAGTGGGTGGCCACCGATGTCGACGAGGAGGACATGGTCGTCGATGCGTTCGACCCTTCGACGAAGCACCGCCCGATGATGACTACGGCGGATCTCTCGCTTCGCTTTGACCCGATCTACGAGTCGATCGCTCGGCGCTACCTCGAGAACCCCGAGGAGTTCGCCGACGCATTCGCCCGCGCGTGGTTCAAGCTGACCCACCGCGATATGGGTCCGCGCTCGCGCTACCTCGGCCCTGAAGTGCCTGCCGAGGAGCTGATCTGGCAAGACCCGGTGCCGGCGGTCGATCATGAGCTGATCGGCGAGCAGGACATCGCCGCCCTCAAGGAGCGGATCCTCGCCTCCGGGCTCTCCGTCTCGCAGCTGGTGTCCACGGCGTGGGCCTCCGCCTCCACATTCCGCGGTTCTGACAAGCGCGGCGGGGCCAATGGCGCGCGCATACGCCTTGCGCCTCAGAAGGACTGGGAGGTCAACGAGCCTGCGCAGCTTGCGACTGTGCTGAGCGCCCTCGAGGCGATTCAGCGGGAGTTCAACAGCGCTCAAGCGAGTGGCAAGCGTGTCTCGCTTTCCGACCTGATCGTGCTCGGCGGATGCGCTGGAGTCGAGCAGGCTGCGAAAAACGCCGGCCACGAGGTGACTGTTCCCTTCACGCCGGGACGCACAGATGCGTCGCCGGAGCAGACCGACGCGGCGTCATTCGCTGTGCTGCAACCGGCCGCGGATGGGTTCCGCAACTACCAGCGGGCCAAGTACGCCGTCTCGGCGGAAGAGCTGCTGCTCGATCGTGCGCAGCTACTGACACTCACCGCTCCCGAGATGACCGTGCTCATCGGCGGTATGCGCGTTTTGAACGCGAACTTCAAGCGATCTCAGCACGGCGTGTTTACCGACCGCCCGGAGACGCTCACCAACGATTTCTTCGTGAACCTGCTCGACATGGGCACGGTGTGGGAGAAGAGCCCGGAAGACGAGGACGTGTTCGTGAGCCGGGATCGCGTGACGGGCGAGCCGAGATGGACCGGAACTCGCGTCGACCTGATCTTCGGCGCGAACTCGCAGCTGCGGGCTATCGCGGAGGTCTACGGATGCGAGGACTCCGCCGAGAAGTTCGTACATGATTTCGTTGCGGTGTGGGATAGAGTGATGAAGCTGGACCGCTTTGACGTAGCTTAAACCGTGGTTGCAGCCGAGGTGATTAGGTTTCTCGCCTCGGCTGTGCTACACTACGGCGGACTTAATTTAAGACTCGGTTGTCCTGTGCTGCGAAGAGCGCTGTACGTGTGAAGGATCGACTGCGTCTGCAAACGCAGTGCGACCTGAATACGGCGCACAGTACAGGAGAAAAAAATATGTCTTTCAAAACGCTCGGCCTTGAGCCGCGCCTGCTTACCGGCGTGTCCCAGATGGGGTACGCAGACCCCACGCCTATCCAGCGCGAGGCCATCCCACACATCTTGCAAGGCACCGACGTTGTCGGCGTCGCGCAAACCGGCACCGGCAAGACCGCCGCGTTCGTGCTGCCGATGCTTCAGCGCACGCCCACCCGCCGTGGTGTCCGCGCACTTATCATCACACCTACCCGCGAGCTTGCGCTCCAAATCTCCCAGGTCGTTCACGGCATCTCGCGCCAAACAGGCCATCGCTCTGCCGTCGTTTACGGCGGGGTCGGTCTGCAGCAGCAGATCGACAAGCTACGCCGAGGTGTCGATGTCGTGATCGCGTGCCCGGGTCGCCTTCTCGATCTGCACTCTCGTCGCGCGGTGGATCTCTCCAAGGTTGAGATGCTCGTGCTCGACGAGGCCGACCGCATGCTCGATATGGGCTTCTGGCCTGATGTGCGCCGTATCCTCGGCCTGCTGCCTGAGAAGCGTCAAAACCTGCTTTTCTCGGCTACGATGTCACGGGAGGTGCTCAAGATCGTCGAGTCGACGCTCCACGAGCCCGTACGCATCGAGGTTTCGCCGCCCAGCACGCCTGTCGATCGCATCGAGCAAAGCCTCTATCCGGTGTGCAGCACCCAGAAAACCGACCTGCTCGTGAGTTTGCTCAAGCGCAACGATCACACACGCGCACTCATCTTCACGCGCACCAAGCATCGCGCCGAGCGCCTCAGCAAGCAGCTCGAGAACAAGGGCGTTGCGAGCGCGGCCATTCACGGCGGTCGCACTCAGGGGCAGCGGCAGCGGGCGCTAGAGGCGTTTCGTGCAGGCCGTTCGCCGGTGCTTGTGGCGACCGATGTGGTCTCCCGCGGCATCGATGTCGACGAGGTCACGCACGTCATCAACTACGACATGCCTAATACTCCCGAGGACTACGTACACCGTATCGGGCGGACGGCTCGAGCTGGCGCGAGTGGTACGGCAATCAGCTTTCTTTCCTCCGAGGAGCTTTCGATGTTGTCCGCGATTGAGCGGACGCTAGGCTCCACGCTCGCATGTGAGGACCTCGAGGGCTTCGTCTACTCTCCGCGCCAAGTGCCGGCCGCCGACCGCGGCATTAAGGGCGCCGCCATGGTGTGGCAGGGATCCCGTCAGCGCACGCGTGCCGGTCGCCGAGGCGGCAGTGGACGCGTCGCCGGGCGGATGCGGTGAGCTTATTCGCTTCGGGCCGAGGCCCGGATGCGAATTAGAGGCTAACGAGCTTCGCGAGCGCTCCGGCGATCTCGCCTCCTACGATGTTCTGGACAGAACTCCCTCCTCGGAGTAATGTGGCATGATTCCAGGATTCGTGATACGGAGGTAGGTCAGTGAGTGAGCGCACGCGAGTCCAGATGCTTATTGCGACCTTGCTGCTTCTGGTGGTGGCGAGCCCGACACAGTTAGCTCTTGCTCACGGTGTCGACCTGAGTATCACGCCGCAGGAAGGTGTCGAGGTGAAGGCTGCTCTCGATGGGGGCGAGCCAATGGTTGGGGCCCAGGTCTCGGTGTTCGCTCCCGGCGAACCGGATGAGCCGTGGCTTCTCGGCACCACGGATGCGGAAGGGCGCTTCTTTTTCGTCCCGGATGCCACTCTTCCTGGAACGTGGGAAGCGCGGATCCGCCAGGCTGGCCACGGTGGCACCGTTCGCATCGAGGTTGAGCCGGATTCCGCCGCGCCTGCGACAGAAGCGGCAGGTCCGGCACCGCCCGCAGAGGCGCGTCTCGATCTCGAGCCAACGGGCGCCGCGCAGCCGACAGCTGGTGGCCTTACCGCCCTGCAGAGGGCCCTCATGATCGCCTGCGTCATCTGGGGCGCACTTGGAACGGCACTCTACTTCAAGAGAAGGACCGCCTGATGCACATTCCCGATGGGGTACTTCCTCTCCCGGTCGCTGCAGGCGGATTTGCACTCGCCGCGGGCGTGACATGGATTTCACTACGCCGAATCGAGCGTGCCTGGCCCGACCCCCGAAAAGGCGTGCCCAAAGCGTCGCTTCTGACGGCGGTTTTCTTCATGGCGTCGCTCGTACACCTGCCTGTGCCACCGGTGAGCGTGCACCTCGTTCTCTCGGGCTTGATGGGGGTTGTGCTCGGGTGGTACGCCTTTCCTGCGATTCTGGTTGGACTTTTCCTGCAGTCGGTAATGTTCCAGCACGGAGGCCTCGCGATGCTTGGCGTCAACGCTTGTCTCATCGGAATACCCGCACTGCTCGCGCACCGCATCTTCAGCTTGCGAACCATGTTTGGCGCTTCCTGGCGGGTGCCGGCAAGCGCAGGACTAGGTTTCCTCGCTGCGCTTAGCGCGGTCGGACTTGGGGCCGCCGCTGCCGCGCTGCTCATCGTCACGACAGCGCCGGCGTATCTTGACGCCGCAGTCGAGCAGGCTGCGGTCGGAGCGCTTCTGCTCGCGTACATTCCTCTCGGCCTGGTCGAGGGCGTATTCGCCGCGATGGTGGTGCTGTTCCTGCTTCGGGTGCAGCCTGGGTTGCTCGAAGAGAGGTTCTGATGATCGCCCGAGCAACGCCCGCCACGCCCGCTTCCGCCTCGCTTGTCAGGTGGGAGGCTCGCCTGAAACTCATCGGCTTGCTCTGCCTTATTTTCGCTTTCGCGGGGGTGCGAGACCTTAGGATACTGCCGGTGATGCTCGTTACCGCCTTTGTGGTTTACCGCCTCTCGTCGCTTCCACTCGCGTACCTTATCTCTCGCATCAAGGTTCCCGGCGTTTTCCTCATCGTGCTCGCGGTGGTGCTGCCTCTCTTTTCTGGCGAGACCGTTATCGCACAACTCGGACCGATGGCGCTTCGGCTCGAAGGGACGATGGCATTCATGTCGATAGCCGCTCGGTTCGTGAGCATCATCACCGTGGCGACCGTGCTTTTTGCGACGACACCGATGCCCACGCTCGTAAGAGCGATGAGCTCTCTGGGGCTGCCTTCGCTCCTCGGCGATATGCTGCTCTTTACTTATCGCTACATCTTCCAGCTCGCCGAGGATTTCCGCCGGGCGCGCACCGCGGCGCGACTGCGCGGCGCAGACCTCGGCTCAATCAGGTCTATCAAGACGATCGCCTACATCATCGGATCGCTTTTGGTGCGCAGCAACTGGCAGGCCGAGCGGGTTCTTGCCGCGATGACGCTTCGGGGGTATGGTGAGTCCCGAGCGCGAGCTCCGCGTCACTCCCCTCAGGTCCGCGACTTCATTGGGCTGGTCGCGTGCGTGGCTGTAGCAGGCGTCCTGTTGATCTCCCCGGCCCTGCTGCTGTGAGCGATCGTGCAGGTAAGACGCCGAGCGGGAAGAGAGACCATCTGATGAAAGCCGTCCACGCCATCGATCTTGGCTTCGGGTATCCCGGGCGTACACCGGCGATCGATCGCGTGACCGTTGGGCTCAATTCTGGCGAGAGGGTCGGCATCATCGGTCCCAATGGGGCGGGGAAGACAACGCTGTTTATGCTAGTTTGCGGAGTCGTCGCGCCGACGTCGGGGAGCGTCGAGGTTTTTGGGCGGCCGGTGGAGCCAGGAGCGTTCAGGCCCGAGGTCGGGATGGTGTTTCACCACACCAACGACCAGCTGATCTGCCCTACGGTGCGCGAAGACATCGCTTTCGGGCCGCAGAACATGGGCCTTGCCGAGGACGAGGTCGACGAGCGAGTCAGCGCTACTGCTGCGGCTACGGGAATCGCGCACCTGCTCGACAGGGTGCCGCACGAGCTCTCAAGCGGCGAGCAGCGCCTCGTCGCCCTCACCGGCGTTCTTGCGATGATGCCGCGGTTGCTGATCCTCGACGAGCCGACCTCCGATCTCGACTTGCGCTACCGCAGGCGGCTCATACGGATGCTCTCGGAGATGGAGGGCCACACCTTCATGATCGCCTCGCACGACCTTGAGTTCGTCCTCGAGACTTGCGATCGCGTGCTACTGCTCGATGCGGGGCGGGTTCAGGCCGATGGTGTGCCGGCCGAGGTGATGTCGGACACGGAGCTGATGGAGGCGCATGGACTCGAGGTGCCTCATTCGCTGATGGCGCAGTGGCACAGGCACGGGGCACCATAGCGACGGCCACCGCGGCCACTTTTGGCCCCCAGACAGACTTTGTGCTTGTTGTTACAATCTAAATCTGCTATCCTCAAGAGTGCACCAAGCGCTATGCGGCGCAATGGGTCGTGCCGGACAACATGACCCGCCGTGAGCTGTCGGTTCAAGGCCGACGGAAACGGATTGATTTCGGTAAGGAGGTGCTGGAGCATGAAGGCTCTCGTCTACTACGGGCCGGGCGACAAGCGCTGGGAGGAAAGACCCAAGCCTGAACTCGCGGACCCTACCGATGCACTTGTGCGCATCACCAAGACCACCATTTGCGGCACGGATTTGCACATTCTCAAGGGCGATGTCCCTTCTGTCGCCGAGGGAAGAATTCTCGGGCATGAGGGAGTAGGCGTCATCGAGGAATTGGGAAGCGCTGTCTCCAACTTCAAGGTCGGCGATCGCGTTCTCATCTCGTGCATAAGCTCGTGCGGCAAGTGTGGCAACTGCAAGGTGGGTCTTTACGCGCACTGCGAGAACGGCGGCGGCTGGATATTGGGCCACCTCATCGACGGGACGCAAGCCGAATACGCGCGAATCCCGTTCGCCGACAACAGCCTCTACCCGATTCCTGAGGGATCGGACGAAGACGCGCTCGTAATGCTCTCGGATATCCTTCCCACCGGGTATGAGATCGGAGTGCTGAACGGGCAGGTATCACCGGGCGATGTTGTCGCAATCGTCGGGGCAGGACCTGTTGGGCTTTCGGCGTTGCTGACGGCTCAATTCTACTCGCCTGCCGAGATAATCGTGATCGATGTGGACCGCAACCGTCTCGAGGTGGCAAAGAAGTTCGGCGCCACGAAGACGATCGACAACGCGTCTGGTGACGCAACGGCCCAGGTGATGGCTATCACCGGCGGTAAGGGTGTCGATGTCGCGATTGAGGCCATCGGCATTCCAGCTACCTTCGACATCTGCCAGGACATCGTCAAGGCAGGCGGGAATATCGCCAATATCGGCGTGCACGGCAAGCCGGTCACACTCAAAATCGATGAGCTGTGGATCAAGAACATCACGCTGACTACGGGTTTGGTCAGCACAAATACCACCCCGCAGTTGCTCAAGACGGTGGAATCGGGCAAACTCGAGGCCGGGCAACTCGTGACGCATCACTTCCGGCTCGATGAGATGCTTGAAGCCTACGAGGTTTTCGGTAATGCGGCAAAAGAGAAGGCTCTCAAGGTCATTTTGAGCGCCGAGTGACGCTCGCAAGCACAAGCTAAGGTGGTTCATGAAGAAGTACATCGCCGAGATGATCGGGACCTTCGGCCTTGTTTTCGCAGGAACAGGGGCTATCGTTGTAAACGACGTGAGCGGTGGCGTGGTCTCCCATCTCGGCGTAGCTCTTACCTTCGGGCTTGTGGTCATGGCAATGATTTACACTTTTGGCGAGGTTTCCGGCGCGCATCTCAATCCCGCGGTAACGATCGGTTTTTACCTGGCGCAGCGCCTGCCGTTGCGCGAAGTTTTCCCTTATGTCCTGAGCCAGTGCGCGGGAGGCCTTCTCGCAAGCTTTATGCTACGCCTTCTGTTTGAAGGACACCTTACGCTAGGTGCCACAATTCCGGCGGGATCCGTCGCGCAGTCCTTCGTGCTCGAGATCATCCTCACGTTCTTCCTCATGCTTGTTATCCTCAGCGTTTCTACTGGCGCGAAGGAAAAAGGCGTCATGGCCGGCGCCGCGATCGGAGCCATGGTCTGCCTCGCAGCCCTTTTTGCTGGCCCTGTCAGCGGCGCGTCCATGAATCCCGTTCGGTCGCTCGCGCCGGCGTTGGTAGCGGGGCATACCGAGCATCTTTGGATCTATATATTGGCCCCGATCATCGGAGCAGGTTTGGCGGTTGCGGGCTGTCGCTATTTACAGAGCCCAGGCTGCTGTTCGTCGCGGTAAACCGAAACTGAAACATGCGGTATGCTAGGCTCATGCAGATGCCGAGACAGAGGAGCCCCCAATGCCGCAGTATGGAGTCCTTGTATTCTCACCGGCGCCGGCCGATCCCATGTCGCTTACCCCCGAATACCTGGAGCTGATTGACGGCTATCCAGCTCTAGCCAAAAAGCTTGGCGGCAAGGTTCTTGGGGGCTCCTACTTTTCGGGGGATCGGGGATTTGCATTTGAGCCGAGCACCACAGCAAAAGCGATTCGCGGCGAAGTGGTGAGCGATGGGCCGTACATCGAGTCGGAGCTGGTGGCAGCCGCGTTTTTCGTGCTGTCTGCACCTGACCTGGATACCGCGGTTCGAATCGCCAAGCTACATCCCGCTGCTCGTGATGGGGGTGCCGAGGTGCGGCCGCTCTTTACTTCGCCAACCCCCGAGTCGCCTCGATGAGCACCGCCATCGGCATCCTGAGAAGGTGGCGCATCCGAATTCGACCAAATCCAGCCTCGGCGATCCAGGAACGCATCCGCTCCTCCGGATATACGCCTGTACCGCTCGTGAGGTAGAACATCATCTCGTTGAGGCCCGCGGTAAGCGAGAGGTTGCCCGCGCTCGACTGGTACTCGCTGTCGAGCACGATTACCTTGCCTCCAGGCCGCAGCGCGGCGAACGCCCCGTGAAGGGCGGCGCGCGATTCGCTCTCGGTAAGGTTGTGTAGCAGATTGAAAAGAAGCACGGCATCAAAGCCGGTACCCCAATCACAATCGCGAACGTCTCCCTCGCGAAAATGTACGCGATCGGTCAGTCCCGCGGCCTCGATAATCTGTCTTCCGACCGCGCAAGCCTCGGGTAGATCCAGCACTTCCGCCGATAGGCCGGGGCGTCTTCGCACGAATTCGGCAGCGTAAAGCCCATGCCCTCCGCCAACGTCGAGCACGCGGCGTGCGTTTCTCGGCAGTTTGCTCTTGCTGACGATTTCAGGCGCGACGAGCGGAGCGAACGCCGCCAATGCTCGAAGGTAGCGCTGCCAGAACTCGGCAGGTCGGCCCTCGTAATGGAGATTAGTCACGGCGCCGGATCGAACCATCGAGGTCAGGTCGCTCATTACGTCCCACAGGTCGCCGTAGAACAGAAGGGAGTCCCTTAGATGCACGAGCGCTCCGTCCACAAGCCATCGATGGACGACGCGCCCGTTCGAGTATCGCCCATTCCGGCAGGACAGATAGCGTGCTCCGTTGAGCGCTTTCAGCAGGATCTCGGTACCGTGCCGGTCGGTGCCCAGCCGGTCCGAAAGCTCGGCTGCGCTAAGGGGCCCATCGCCAAGGGCTTCGAATAGCTCGAGCTCAACCGCGGTGATGAGGCTTCGACTGATTGTCATTCCCCAGTAGCCGTCGAGCAGCGGCGTCGGTACCAGGCCGAGGCGCAATAGCAGCCATTCCAGCGGAGTTTCGGCACGTACGACAGGTCGCATTTGGCTCCTTCGGTGTGCAGCGGTGATGACCGTGACGATGGCCTTGGGCGCCGTCGTATAAAGGATACTAGAACGGCGGCATGTTTTTTCCAGGAAACTTTATTTTTTGGTAGCCTGTATGTTTGTTACACTATCCGCTAAATATTTTTAGCGCTTGGGGCTAAGGGAAGCAGAAAAGCGATGAACGACTATTTGCTGTTGCTTTTGGGAGTTTTGTTTGCCGGTATTGGTGGCGAGCTGTTTATTCGCGGCGCTGTTGGCATCGCTGAGTGGGCCAGGGTTTCTCCCGGCATTATAGGGGCCACAGTAGCGGCGTTTGCTACTTCGAGTCCTGAATTTTTCGTCGGAATAACCTCGGCTCGGGCCGAAAAGCCCGAAATTGTGCTCGGGGACGCCCTTGGCAGCAATGTCGTCAATGTCGCTCTCATCCTTGCACTTGCACTTGTGATCTCTGGGATCCAGGCCTCTCGGCAAAGCATCAGGCGGGACTTTACCATGGCACTGCTGGCTCCTGTGGCTACAGGCCTTCTTTTCATCGATGGCGAGTTGTCGAGGATCGACGGCGTGATAATGCTTCTGATCTTTTTTATGTGGCTTTTCAAGGTAATCATAGAGGTCAGGAAGGAACGCAGTGCTGCCGGAGAGGTGCTCGGGGAGCACCGAAGCGGGCTGGCGATCCTATCTGGCATCGTCGGCCTCGGTTTTCTTATCGCTGCTGGGAACTTTATTGTCACAAGTGCGGAAGGTATCGCCACGAACCTGGGAGTAGACAAGTTCATAGTTTCTGCCACTGTTGTGGCCCTTGGCACGGGTACGCCTGAATTGGCGACGGTGATCATATCGAAGCTACGCGGACACGACGAGGTCGGTCTTGGGACCATTCTTGGCAGTAACATATTCAACGGCCTATGGGTCATCGGTATCGCCGCTATAATTTACCCAATAACTATCGGATTCGCCTCGGCGGCGCTGATTCTGGCCTTTGGGTTGGCTGTGGTGGCCCTCAGCTATCCGGGACGCGGCGGTTTCATAGGCCGTGGAAGAGGAGTCTTACTGATGGCCGTGTACATAGCCTATCTGGTCGCCATTATCCAGATAAGCCCGGCCTGATCGGCCTGCATTCTACCCCGGAAGCAGACTTCTCATCTGCTTGTATATGATGGCTGCTGCTCGTTCCGGCATGAGCCGGCAGAGCCAGTCCATCATCTTCGAATCTTGCCCGACCAAGACGCGATAGGCGTCCCGCTCCATCGCGTCGATAATGATCCGGGCCGCCTCTGACGCTTCTGTCGTTTTAATTTTTGGCGCTTTCTGGTTTGAGCCTGCTGATGCTGAAAAGTCGACGCCTGAGTTGCTTGATATGTTAGTTGCGGTCGCTCCGGGAAACGCGATAGTTACCCGCACGCTGGTTTCCCTAAGCTCAGAGTGCAGCCCTTCGGTCAGCAACTTAACGGCCGCTTTCGAGGCACCATACACTGTCTGCCCTGGAACTGGCAGAAACCCGCCCATGCTCGAAATGTTTACTATGTGTGCAGACGGGCGGTCCATCAGGTAGGGCAAGAACGTCTTCGTCATATACAGCAGGCCCCAAAAGTTGACGTTCATGACGCGCTCTATCGCCTCATACTCAAGCTCGTTGAGCTTCACGAAAGGCTGGATGATCCCGGCGCAGTTGATTAGCCCGTCCACTTTGCCGTGAGCCTCAATCACCGCCGAGGGCAGCGATTCGACCGCATCGCGGCTGGTGATATCGATTAGATGGGTCGAGAGTTTATCTTTGCGCTCAGCAGCGAGGCTGGCTGTCTCCTGCAGTCCTGCCTCGCTGATATCGACCGCGGCTACACTTGCTCCACGGCCAAGAAGGTCAAACGCCAACTCGCGACCGATGCCGTTTCCGCCACCGGTCACAACAACTGCTTTACCGGCCACCTTCATGCTTACCCCTCCTAAGCTGAATTCTGGCAGTGTCCTAAAGCTTTTCCACAGTCTCGACTACGATTTCGGGTCCGGCCATCCTGATGGAAACACCCTCGAAGCGCTTACCAATCACGCTGACCCTTTGTCCTTCGAGCTGGCTGAGCTCAGAGTCAAGTTCGTCGCCGTTTGCGATGACTGCGATGGTCGATCCGCTCTCGCCACCTGCGGCCGAATTATCGACCAGTGCCCAAAAACCGCCTTCCAGGTCGACCCATTCGAGCGTCCCGATCGCTTTTACTGTTCCGCCTTCCATTTCAAAGAGACCCGGAGCAAGTTCGCTGCCGGCGTTGATCGAGCCCCCGTCGGGTTGCGGTGGGGTGGTCGGGGTGGATGTCCCGGCTGCGGAACAAGCCACCAGTATCAAAGCGAACATGAGTGCGAAAGCGAGTGCCATGATCTGTGCGGGCATTTAAGCCCTCCCTTCGTTTCAGTGCGTCCATATATTGGACGCCTCAGAAGCAGCTAGAGTTTTCCTCAAAAGCTGCTTCGGTATCAGCGGGCAGTATTATAACGGAAGAAGGAAAGTCCGATAGCCTCACTGCTCTGCCTCCAGCTGCCTTTTCAGTCGCAAAAGACTTTGGCGAGCATGTTCTTCGACTTTCTCTAGGATACGGCCCTCGCCTAGCTCCGCTATACCGTCAAGCTCAACGGCGGCTGTTACGCTCAGGCGGGTGCCCCCCGCATCCGGTCTCAGAGAGAAGCTGCCTTTGCCGCGGTGGGGGTCGCGCGCGCGAAGCGCCACTCGTTCGGGAGCGGTCATTTCGGTGATCTCGAGCTCAATTTCGAATTCTCGGCCATACAGCGACACACGCTGGAATATGGTTGATCCGGGCTGCAAAGCTCCTGGCGAGGTCTTTGTGAAAAGGACTTCCGGCCGCCATGAGTTATGAGAGGCGAAATCGGCCACTCTGGCAAACACACTCGCGGGATCGCGCTTTATATGAATCGATACTCTGGCTCGCACTTTCTTCATCCAAAAGTTGGGGCAGATTCCGACAACAGCACGCGTAAGACTCGGGCAAGTTTTTGTTACAGAGCGCAGGGTGATTCCGTCTCAGCAAGGACTCTACTCCATGCGCGGGGAGTGGGCAACCAGCTTCGAACACCGTGTTTGTGGGCCCCAGGCACTCAATTTTGGGGTTTTGAAAATTCTTTTGCTGCAAACTTGCTAATATAATAATATTTGCATATAGTTATTGCCGATGACTGAAGTTTCACTTCACGACTCCGATGGAGGAAACGTGGACAGAGAGTTTTTTCTTTTGCACTCCGAGCTGTGTAAGACGCTTGCCAACGCAAAGCGCCAGATGATCATGGGTGTTTTGCGCGATGGCGAGGCCTCGGTCACCGAAATAGCCAAGCGCACCGGTATTTCTCAAACAAATCTTTCTCAGCATCTTGCGCGTATGCGCGCACACGGAGTCGTGAAGTTTCGCGGCGAGGGGACCAAAATGCTCTATTCGCTTTCGAATCCAAAGTTGATCCAGGCGTTCGATTTGATCACGGAGGTTTTGAGCGAGTCGATGAACGATCGCAAGCAAAGTGTTGACTACCCAGGAGAGGAAGGCAGATGAACAAAGAGATCGACACCGCTCTCGAGCAAGTCAGTGCGCTTGCCGAAAAGGAGCCGGACAAGCCGAAAAAAATCACACTGGTGGTGATGAGTGGCGACATGGACAGAGTGTTCGGTGCATTCATCATCGCGAACGGTGCGGCGGCGATGGGTTACAACGTCGTCATGTTTTTTACTTTTTGGGGATTGCGCGCAATCAAGCGCGCTGAGGCGAAGCATGGCAAGACGCTTTTTGGCAAGATGCTCGGCTTGATGTATGGCGGCGGCGTTGAAAAAGCTAACCCTTCCAAGTTCAGTTTCGGTGGACTTGGGCGCTGGATGTTCGGGAAGATGATGGGAGCGCATAACGTCGCAACCCTTCCTGAGCTGCGCGATCTGGCGGTACAGCTCGGCGTACGAATGTATGGCTGCCAGATGTCCATGGATGTTATGGAGATTCCCCGGGATACCTTCATTGAAGGCGTCCAGGAGCCGGTCGGCGTGGGCTTCATGCTAGCGGAGGCGGGAGAGTCTCAGATTCAGTTCTTCATTTAGTAACCGAGGATCCGCGACACCAATCAAGAGCGGATCTCATCCGAAAGGAGCAATAAATGAGCGACATTACCCCTGGTATTGATCTTGACCTTCGAGGACTGCTTTGCCCTATGCCTATGGTTAAAGTCTCACAGCAGATCGGATCGGTCCCGGTAGGCGGCGTCTTGAAGGCGACGGCCACGGATGCCGGATCGATTCCGGACATCACGGCTTGGGCTAAATCAACGGGACACGAAGTCTTGCAAGCCGAAAAAATCGGCAGCGAATACGTGTTCCTTGTCAGGCGCACTAAGTAGGACCGAGATGGACATCACCTCTTTTATCATCTCCGGCCTGATGGTTTACGTCGGTATCGCTGTCTTTGTCATCGGCATGGCTTGGCGAGTCTGGCAGTGGAGTCGTACCCCAGCTTCTCCTGTGCGGCTGGGGATGTTTCCCAAGCCGGCTACACGGGGCGGACGCTTTTTCAAGCTGCTGAAGGACACTTTCGCGGCCCCGCAGAGCTTCGAGATCGAGCCGAGGCTTATGTTCGTGGCGATGGCGTTTCATGTCGCGGCACTCGCGGGATTTTTTGGGCATCTGCGCCTTGTACACGAGTTCACCCCCCTTGTCGCATTGATCGGTGACGAGGGCATGGCCGTATTTGCGGCGTGGGCTGGAAGTATCGCGGGCGGCATCATGATGATCGCGGTTCTCTACTGGATCGCGCGGCGAACCTTCGGACCGTATCGTATGCTTTCAACTCCGGAGGACTATCTGTTGCTGGCCCTGCTCCTGGGCATCATCATCATGGGCAACCATATGCGTTTTCTCGGCGATGTGCCGTCTTCGGTGTATATGGAGTGGTTCCAGTCGGTCCTGCGCTTTCAGCCGACATTTCCGCCTGAGCTGGCCAACTCCGATGAAAAGTGGTCGCTAAACGGGCACATGTTCTTCGTTTCACTCTTCCTGATGTACTTCCCGTTTAGTAAGTTGACTCATGCCATCGGGGCATTTGCCACTAACCTCGTGCGGAGCTCTGAGTAATCTATGGACAAACAGCAGATATCAACGATCATCGGCGTGCTTGACAAAAGGATGAATCGGCAGCTCAAGCAGTATTTGGATATTTGTGTGCGATGCGCGGTTTGCAAAGATGCGTGCCATCAGTACTCCGCCACCGGCGATTTGAAGTACCTGCCGGCGCGGCGCGCGGAGCTGGTCCGCGAGATATACCGCAAGTACTTCACCAAATCCGGAGAGTTCATGCCTTCGCTTTACGAAGCGCGCGATCCGAGTGAATCACTCCTTGACGAGCTTTACGAGGCAACTTACACATGCACCGGATGCCGGCGCTGTATGTACTATTGCCCGTTCTCGATAGACACCCAGTGGGTGATCTCGGCCGCAAAGGCGATATTGATCGCCGCGGGCCGCGGTCATGAGATGCTCGGGCAACTCGCCGATGCCGCGCTTTTCAAGGGCGACAATGCCGAGATGTTTAGAGATGGAATCATCGAGGGTTTCAAGGACATCGAGGCGGAGGTTCGCCGATTGACCGGAAACCCTGAGGCGGAGATTCCGGTGGATCGCGAAGGTGCCGACATGCTCTACGTCGCCTTGGCTGGCACGCACTCGATTCTGCCCGCCGCGGTCATTTTCAATGAGGCGAAAGCAAGCTGGACGCTGTCGTTCTTTGAATCGGCGAACTATGGCTACTTCTTCGGCGATCCGGAAAAGGCGCGCCTTATCGCCAAGCGCTTTATGGACGAGGCCTTGCGTCTAGGCGTCAAGGAAGTGGTTATCACCGAGTGCGGACACGCTTACCGCGTAGCCGAAATGTTTTACGAGGCATGGTCTAGGCAGAAGATGCCATTCAAGATCACGCACATTCTTGAGGTCATCGATCGTTACATAAAGGAAGGGCTTATCACTGTTGATAGGGACGAGATCACAGAGCGGGTCACATATCACGACCCTTGTCAGATAGGTCGCAACGGAGGCATTTTCGAACAGCCGCGCGATATAGTTTCCGCTATCGCGAAGGATTTCGTCGACATGACCCCAAACCGCGAAAAGCAGTGGTGTTGCGGCGGCGGCGGCGGGATTGCGGCCATGGAGGAGTTCAAAAACATGCGCCTTAAAAGCGGGGCCGAGAAAATCGCCCAGATCCGAGCGACAAAAGCATCGATTTTGGCATGCCCATGCGAGAACTGCCGGTTGCAGATCACAGAGCTAAACGATCTCCACGATCTAGGAGTGCGGGTTGTTCCGGTGATGGATCTAGTCGTTGAAGCAATGCCGCTGAAGGGGCGTGGCTAAATCAGTGGACGGCGCAAGACATGCATGGGTCATATGCCCGGACGAGCTGCTCAATCCTTAGAAGGAACTCAGGTTCGGGCATGTGAGCTATCGTGGGAGCGAAAGCTCTCATGTCCGCCTCCAGATTCGCCAGGTTTTGAGCGGTAGGAGTGATGACGTTTCCTGATTCGGCAAGGCCGTTTTTGTCGATGGCGATGGTGTGGTAGAGCGTGCCTCGAGGCGCTTCGGTGGCGGCATGCCCACAGCCTGCGCGAACATCAAAAGCCATCGGCAGGCTCGAGCCGGTGTCCTCGATGAGCGCTTCGCAAAGGTGGGCGCAGCGCTGAGCCGCGTCGAGCAGCTCGATGGCTTGGCACAAGTTGTTATGGAAGGTGTTCCTCGACATATGCTTGAAGCCTGATTTCACGGCTACGGTCTGAGCGGCCGAGGTAAGGTGGCGCCATGAAAGATTCACTCTCGCGAGCGCTCCGACCATGAACGGGCGCCCATCGACGGTCGCGTGCTTCGCGTTGCTGTGAGGGTGCGTCGCCTCGTCGATGAACTCGCGATAGCTGGAGATAGGCTTGCGCCAGCCGGCGTCAAGTGCGCCGACTTCTCCATCGTATATCGCGTAAGTGTCATCGGCCACAAGAGCCAGCATCTCGCCCGAACTTGCGAATGCGGGCACGTCGAAGCTTGCCACCAGCTCAATCGTGTCCGCCGCGTCGCGGCCTGCTTCACGCAGACGCTCGGCGATTGCCTCCAGGTCGTGCTTGGAGGGCTCGGCAGTGAATCCGCCGAGCGTGGCGGTAATCGGATGCACCTGCCTGCCGCCAATGAGCGTGGTGAGGTCGTTGCCGAGTTTTTTGAGGCGAAGCGCACGCTGCACAACGTCTGGCTGTGTGGCCGCGAGTGGGAAAATGCTTGGCAGCCCGACGTAGTCGGGTGCCGCGAGCAGGTATAAGTGAGTCGCGTGGTTTTGCAGGAATGAGCCGTACACGAGCAGTTGGCGCAGCAAACGCGTACGCTCGCTAACTTCGATACCCAGCGCCGCCTCGATCGATTTGATGCTTGTTATGGCGTGGTTGGGGGAGCAGATGCCGCAGATTCGGCTGGTGATCAACGGCACCTCATCGTAGCGTCGCCCGACGATCATCGACTCGAAAAACCTGGCCGGCTCGATGACATCCATCCGAAGTTCACGCACTTCGCCATTTTCGACATCGAGGGAGATGGTTCCATGGCCCTCGATGCGCGCTACGTGTTCGACGCGAACTGTGCTCATCTGCTCTCCGAAGCCGAGTTGTACAGGGCAAGCATGCTATCGAGCGTGTTGGAGTTGATTCCGTTTGCCGAGAAAACTTCACGGGCAGCCGCAAGGTTGGCGTCATCGGCTATTCCTCGGCAGCCGGCGCATGGTTTACCCAGTGACACACAAAGAGCCCCACACCCTGTCCGCGTGACCAGGCCGAGACAAGCGGACCCGTTCTCAAAGAAGCATGCGTTCTCGGAGATCTTACATTGAGCGCATAGCGGCTCGCGCGGGGGACGATTGGCCAGACCCATCATGGCGCGCTGCAAAACGGCGATGAACTCGTCTGGCTGAATGGGGCAGCCGGGAACCTGGTAGTCGATATTTATCACGGAGCTGACCGGCGCCGGAAAGAGGCCCCCGGACCCGGCGGGCACTTTCGCGCCGTCATAAACGCGGGCAAGGTGATCCTCGTGAACGCCTTGGCAGGCGATTCCGGGAATCCCTCCGCTAACGGCGCATGCGCCGATCGCGATTACTGTTGGTGCCGTTGTCCGGATACTTTTGAGCAGCTCCGCATGGTCGCCTGTTGTAACCGAGCCTTCGATTATTGCGATGTCATACTCTTTCGGGAGGTGTCCGGAGAGCGCAAGCTGCCAGTATGAGAGATCTATCGTGCCTAGCACGTCGAGCAGGTGGTCTTCCGTATTCGTTATCTGCACCTGACAGCCATAGTCGCTGGCCAGCCCAATTACCACTACCCGGGGAGGCATCTATATCGCCTCCTGGAGGTTCATGGCTTCCCAGTAGTTGAACACCGGGCCGTCGATGCAGGCGTACTGATGGCCGACTCCACAGTGCCCGCACTTACCGATGCCACACTTCATTCTTCGCTCAAAGCTCACGTAGATGCGATCGACGTCCATGGCTTTTTGGCGCATCTTCTCAATCACGTACTTATACATGACCGGGGGACCGCAGATTGCCGCATATGTGAGCGATGGGTTTATCTCGATCTGGTCGAACAGCTTGGTTACAAGACCGACTTCGCCGTCCCAGGTTTCGTCCGGCTGGTCCACGGTCATGATGAGCTCGAAATCATTGCGATGCTTCCACATGTCGAACTGTGTGCGAAACAGCACCTCATCGGGGTTGCGCGATCCATACAGGATGATAACCTTGCCAAAATCATGGCGCTCGTCATGTATATGATTGATCAGTGACTTCAGCGGCGCGATCCCAAGGCCGCCCGCCACGAGCAGGATGTCATGCCCCTTCATCTCACTGAACGGGAATCCTCTGCCGAAAGGACCTCGCAGTCCAACGACGTCTCCGCATCGCATTTTGTGCAGCGCTCCGGTAACGTCACCGGACTCACGCACGCAAAGTTCAATAAACCCTTGTTTTGACGGTGCCGAGGATATGGAGATCGGAGCCTCGCCAACCCCAAAGATCGAAAGTTCCACGAACTGCCCGGCGTCGAAATCAAACGCGTTGCGAACCTCATCATCTATGAGCCGGAACTCGAACAGCTTTTCTTTTTCGGTAATCTCGGCTATCGAAGTGATCCGAGCGGACCAGGGAAGATACGGGTTTGCCTTTAGCTTTCGGTAGGCCTTTGCGGAATCCCTCATTCAGGTCCTTTCGATTGCAGGGCCTCGATTACGACGCGTGGGCTGATATTAACTTTGCATGCGCGTTCGCATCGAGCGCATCCCACGCATAGCACGCGCTCAAACTTGGAGAGATAGCCCCAATGCTTATGGTAATAGCGATATTTAACGCGGCTTGCTCGGTCACCTCGAAAATTATGTCGCTGAGCAACCTCCGCGAACTCCGAGAACATACAGCTGTCCCAGTTGCGCAGGCGGGAGCCGTCGGCCCCGTCTGGGGTGAGGCGGTCTTTTACATCGAAGCAGTAACAGGTCGGACAAACCATGGAACACGCTCCACAGCTAAGACACTTCTCGCCGAGAGCATCCCACAGCGGGTCGTCAAACTTTGCGTCAAGAAGCAAAGGCAGCTGGGCGGTATCGAGTGGCTCGGCGAAAGACTCTTTGAACGCTTTGGTCACATCTTGAAAGCGAGCAGTATCTTCTGGGGTGATCTCGCGAGCCTGTACACGGTGGTCGATCAGGTCAGCGCCGAGAATCGAACGAATCGATACAAAATAACGATCGCCTAAATCTGTGAGGAAGATATCGAACCCCTTGTGAACCTCATCGGTACCCCAGGCGTTGCAAAAGCAACTCTCTTTCGGCACGCACCCTACACCGACGAGTAATGTATTCTCTCGGCGCGACTTGTAATAAGGGTCTTCGTAGCCGGACAAGAAGATGTTATCCATCAGCATCAGCGCGTTGAGATCACACGCGTGCAGCCCAAAGAGGATTCGAGGCTTTGCCGGTTCCAGAGATGAGACCGCTTCGCCGCTGGCGAGCGAAAACTCCATCAGCTTTTCGACTGGCGGAACGAAGTACTTCTTTGGCGGCAGTAGCGTCGTGTCGTAATCCAGGCGCAGAAGGGAAGCGTCTTCGATGGGTGCGAAAATGAAGTCATCGCCCTTGGCGACTGGGCCTATCACCTCGTAGTCTGCCATGAGGCCGTGCAGTAAATCGGCGAGACGCTGTTTTTCTATGATGCGAAAGAACATGAAATACCCCTACCCTGAAGCGACAAAACACTGACGCCGAAAGGTCAAGACTCGTCCTGAGCGATTCTAGACGCGCCCCACCTTTTCGGCAATACCGGCAAAACAGTGGTTTGCAGCAAGTATCCCACAGTGGTGTTCGCCATTCCGGGGCAAAACCCTTCCAGTTAGTGACTTGAGCAACTAATAGTTGACATGGCCTTGAGGGCAGCGTAGACTACCGCTAGAACTTAGTCGATACTAAGAACAACAAGTAGCTTTACATACGAAAGGAGCACAAGGATATGATATCGACCGTTAGAAGGGGTGCTGCGATTACTCTCGCAGCCCTGATGGTAGCCGGTTCGCTGGCTGTGGGCGGGTGCGCGCCTCGGGCAGCGCAGGAACCGGCCGCCCCGGAAGAGGAGGCGGCTGCTCCCGGGTACGTAAACGTCTACACCTCTCGGCATTATGGAGTCGAGCCGGTGTTTGACAAATTCACCGAGGAAACAGGTATCGAAGTCAGATTCACGACCGGAGCCGACGCGCTACTCAGGGAGCGCTTGAAGGCAGAGGGCGCGAACACTCCAGCCGATGTATTCATGGCTGTTGACGCAGGCAACCTTTGGCTGGCCGCCGAGGACGGGCTGCTTGCCGAGCTCGATTCCCAGGCGTTGAGAGACAACATACCTGAGAACTTGCGTGATCCGGAAAACCGCTGGTTCGGCCTGACCCAGAGAGTGCGCACGATTCTCTATCACCCCGACCGGGTTACTCCCGAGCAGCTTTCGACTTATGAGGCACTTGCGGATCCGGCATGGCGCGGCAGACTTATCATGAGGCCGTCTACCCACGCGTACACACAGTCGCTGGTTTCCAGCCTTATCGCCGCGCATGGTCCAGCCAGAGCCGAGGAGATCGTTCGTGGCTGGGTAGCCAATGAGCCGATCTATATTGACAGCGACACTCAGATACTGGAGGCTTTGGCTGCCGGCCAAGGTGACGTGGCGATTACAAACCACTATTATCTGGGCAGGTTACTGGAGGGAGACTCCAACTTCCCCATCCGGGTATTTTGGGCCAACCAGGAAGACCGCGGAGCGCATGTTAATATCAGTGGCGCCGGAGTGACTGCAAATGCGCCCAACAAGGAGAACGCTATTGCCCTGCTTGAGTGGCTGAGCGGTCCCGGCCAGGAGATGTTTGCCAGCACGAACCACGAGTTTCCGGCTAATCCCGAGGTTGCCGCGCATCCAATAATCGTGGAGTTCGGAGAGTACAAGGCCGATCCCCTCTCCAAGGATGAGCTGGGACGTCTACAGGTTCAGGCCATCGAGCTAATGAACAGAGTTGACTATCAATAGGAAGAAACTATCGGCAGGATAGAAGGTTAGGTGTCCACAGTAAGGTTGATTGAACGGCGAGAAAAGGTCGCAAACGGTACCGGGTTGTTGCAGGCTATCCCGTTGGTGATAGCAGGACTCACTTTGATGCCCGTGGTCGTTGTGGCCTTTTCTCTCCTTACTCCTTCTGTGGATATTTGGCGTCACCTTTGGGAAACGATCTTGCCCGGCATGGTGCGAAACACCTTGATGCTACTGCTCGGTGTAGGCGTCGGCACTGCGGTACTGGGCACCGGGCTTGCCTGGCTGATCACCGCTTATGACTTTCCAGGAAGAAAGATCTTCAAGTGGCTGCTGGTTTTGCCCATGGCCGTTCCCGCTTACATCATGGGCTTTATCTATATCGCCATTTTCGACTTTGCGGGTCCTGTGCAAACGTTGGTCCGCGACGCCGGATGGCAGATCGCGTTTCCAGAGATAAGGTCAGGAGCAGGCGTCATCATCGTGATGACGCTTGTTCTCTATCCTTACGTCTACCTGCTCGCCAAGGCCGGTTTTGAGGAGCAATCCAGGTCCGCACACGAAGCCGCAAAGATGTTGGGGGCTGGCGATTGGCGCCTGTTCTTCCGGATTGCAGGCCCGCTAGCTCGGCCTTCGATCGCGGCCGGAGTCTCGCTTGCGCTGATGGAAGCTCTCGCCGATTTTGCCACGGTGAGATACTTCAACTTCCCGACCGTGTCCGATGGCATCCTGCGAGTATGGCACGGGATGATGGATTTGCAGGCGGCCTCCGAGATCGCGGGTTTGCTGGCGATACTCACTTTGGCGGTATTGTTGGTCGAGCGTCGCATGAGGAGCAGACGCGCGTATCATCAGTCAAAAGGCAAGGTGCCAGGGGTGTTCCTGTCGAGGCTCTCTGGCTGGCGAGGCGTGCTGGCCGTCGGAATGTGTCTGGGAGTGGTGATGGCTGCATTCGGCATTCCCGCCATCCAGCTCTTGGTATGGGCGGCGAAGGAGCTTTCGATACTTACTCCCGGCTCACTTGAGGTGTACGTCCAATTAGGATTGAACAGCCTTATTCTTGCGAGCCTTGCGGCACTCGTTGCGGTGTTGCTCGCCCTGGTGATGGCGGGCCTGGCCCGGCTTGGAGGCGGTAGGCTGCTGCGCTACGCGACGCGCACGGCAAACATGGGCTACTCGGTTCCGGGTGCTGTCATCGCCGTTGGTGTGTTGATTCCTCTGGCCGCGTTTGACAGACTGGCGAACCAGATGGCCCAGGAGTGGTTTGGTATCACCTTGGGGCTGATTTTGACCGGTTCATTGGTGGGGCTGATATACGCGTATTCCGTTCGTTTTATGGCGGTGGCGTATAGCAGCGTGGATGCCAGCATGGACAAGATATCGCCCAATACGGTGCTGGCGGCCAGATCATTGGGCGCAAGCCCGTACAGAATTCTGCATAAGATCAAGCTTCCGCTTGTCATGCCGGGGATCATGGCGGGAGCGATCCTGGTGTTTGTGGATGTGATGAAAGAACTGCCCATCACTGTTATGCTGCGCCCATTTGGATATGACACTTTAGCGATATGGGTATGGCAGATGGCAGCGGAATCGCTATGGACAAGTACGGCCTTACCCGCGATCGCGATAGTGCTTGTCGGGTTGCTGCCGGTGAAACTGCTACTAAGGCTCGGCGAAGGCGACAAGCGAGAGGCGCACTAAATGATGACCGCATTGACTACCGATAAAGCCAGCCCCGCCGAGACGCATTCAGCGGCCGAGCCCTTTGTCGAGCTAAAGGCGTTGCGGAAGGAGTTTTCCGGCAATGTTGCCGTCGATGACGTTACGCTTTCCATCTTCAAGGGAGAGTTCTTTTCGCTGCTTGGGCCATCAGGATGCGGGAAGACCACCACTCTGCGCATGATCGCAGGACTCGAGACGCTTTCCGGAGGCGCCATATCAATCGCCGGCAACGTTGTGTCTACTGTCGGCAAAACGATGCCCGCCGAGGCCAGGGGCGTCGGAATAGTATTTCAGGACTACGCGCTTTTCCCTCACATGACCGTGTTCGAGAACGTCGCGTTTGGGTTGCATCGTCAGAACAAAACGTTCATTGCCGACAGGGTCAAAGAGCTTCTCGGCGTGGTTGGACTTGAGGGCGCGGACAAGAAATATCCGCACGAGCTTTCCGGAGGTCAGCGGCAGCGAGTAGCCCTGGCCAGGTCGTTAGCCCCGTGTCCGAGCGTGATTCTGCTCGATGAGCCATTCTCGAATCTGGATGCCGAGCTAAGAGTTTCCCTGCGCAACGAGACCAAGGAGATTTTGAAAGCCAATGGGGCTACTGTGGTGCTCGTCACCCATGATCAAGAAGAGGCGTTCTCGCTGTCGGATCGCGTGGGACTGCTGAATGCGGGCAAGCTGGAACAGCTGGACGTTCCGTACAAGATTTATCATAACCCGGTCAGTCGTTTCGTCGCCGAGTTCACCGGTATCGCAGATTTTGTCCCGGCCAAAGTTCAGGCAGGGGAGGTAGTTTCAGCGCTGGGCCGGTTTCTCAAGAATGGGTTCAAGTACCCAGATTCCACACAGGGTCACCTCATGATAAGGCCCGATGACGTGAAGGTCGTACCCGACCCTCATGGAGGAGCGGTGGTAACTGGCGTGCGATTTTTGGGCGCGGACGCACTATATACCTTGGGGTTGCCGGAAGGCATCCTTCTTCATTCGCTGATGTCATCAACTTCGTTGATTCCCGAGGGATCGAGGGTGAAAGTCACTTTCGACCCAGAGCACACCGTCTTTTTTCCTGGGTAAAGACATCCGCGTTTCCTCGGCGCTAACTTTACCCCGGAGTCCCGACTGGGATGATGTAAAGAGCGCTTTCCTCGGCAGGCGCACCGATGGTGTGGCGCACGTCTTCGTCGATGAATGCGCCGACCATTACGCTTCCCAGCCCAAGGTGTACCGCCATTAGCGAGATGTTCTGCCCCACATGGCCGACCTCCATGTGTACGTAGCGTGCCGCACGGTCGCCGTATCTGACCTCGGAGCGCGCGTATACGGCGGTGATCACGAAGACAGCTGGCGCTTCCGCCACAAAGCGCTGCCCTAGCGCGGCGACGGCCAAACGGCCCCGCACATCGGAGTCGACTACACTTTCCAGCGTGTGCGTTCTGGGAACATAGCGGCGAACTCCTTGCGCGGTCGCCACGTACGTTTCGAGCGGATAGAGCGCGCCGGCCGAGGGGGAGGCGCGAAATCCGCGTTCGGGAGCGGTGATTCCTTGCGCCGCCCAAAGCATCCGCATGATGTCCTCGTCCGAGACGGCCTCTCCGGTAAACGAGCGAATCGAGCGTCTTAGCTCGATCGCCGAGAACAGGGCGTCGGCTTCGGGCGCTTGCAGGTCATCTGTGGCCGCGGGCGCGGTTGGGGTGGGCGGCTGTACGGGCGCAGTGGCGCCTTCTCCTGGCGTCCTCGGCGCGCATCCGGTGGCTCCAAGCGCAAGGACCCCGAGTGCTAGGAGGAATGTTCGCCGGTCGTGGATGCCCTTGTCATCCGGGAACGGAGCGTCACGGTTGCTACTGCTGGTCATCGTTGACCCCTCCATCGCATACCAAATATCAGGAGCTTACTAGTTGATATATCCCCTTTTTGCGCCACATATCAGCATAAGGTATCATAGGAAAACTTACCTTGTTGCCGATCAAAAGGAAGCAAAGACATGTCTGTAAAGCGAAACTCTGGTTCCGTTGGCACCTCCAGCGCTTCAGGAGAAGTGGCAGGCAAACGGCTGTGGCATGCGATTCCCGCTGATGAAGTGCTCGAGCTCGTAAAGGCTAATCCGGAAGGGCTTTCTGATGCCGAGGCAGCGGAAAGGCTCGCGAAACACGGGCCGAACATCATTTCGCGCGGCAAGGGCGATACGGCCCTGGATCTCATCTGGCGGCAGATCAACAATCCGCTGATATGGGTGCTTATCGTTGCCGCCGCGGTAGCCATGATTGCTGATCCGCAGGATGGCATGAAAAACGGTCTCGTAATTCTGGCGGTCGTCATTATCAACACATTCATCGGCTTTGTTCAGGAGTATAAGGCAAGCAAGGCGATTGAGGCTCTCAGCCGTATGGTTCCCGAGAATGTCTCGGTTATGCGCGAGGGAAGAAAGATTACCCTTCCCGCGATCGACCTCGTTCCGGGAGATATGGTCTTTTTGGCGAGTGGCGACAGGGTTCCGGCTGACATGCGGCTGGTTCAGCTGAAAAACCTCCAGATTGAGGAGGCCGCGCTCACCGGTGAGTCCGTTCCAAGCAGCAAGGAAGTCGCGCCTGTTTCCGAGGAGTCCGGAATCGGGGATCGCGCCTGTATGGCGTTCGCCGGAACGCTGGTTACATACGGCACCGGGACAGCTGTAGTGGTCGAGACCGCTGACGACACCGAGCTTGGCCGCATTTCGATGATGCTCAAGGAAACCACGAATCTCGATACTCCTTTGACCAAGGATCTCGGAAAGATTGGTCATATCATCACCGTTGCTATCGTAAGTATTTCAGTGGTTATGCTTGCGGTGGGCACGTGGCGAACTGTGATGGAAACAGGCGCCGATTGGTTCTCGGCTTTCCGTGAGACGGTTATTTTCGCGATCGCGTTGGCCGTAGGAGCGATTCCAGAGGGACTTCCCGCGATCGTCACGATCGCGCTCGCAATCGGCGTGCAGCGCATGGCCGCCCGACATGCGGTGGTTCGTAAGCTGCCTGCCGTGGAGACTCTTGGTTCGACAACCGTGATCTGCAGCGACAAGACGGGAACACTGACTCGAAACGAGATGACGGTGCAGGAGCTATGGACTCCCGCTACCGGCGCACTTGCTGTTTCCGGTGTTGGATATGAGCCTGCCGGAGCCATACAGCGTTCCGGAACCGAAGTGACGCAACTTCCCCAGGATGTCTCCGACCTGCTTTTGGCCGGCGCGCTGTGCAACGACGCTTCACTCGAAAACGACGAAGGCGTCTGGAAGATACATGGTGATCCCACCGAGGGCGCGATGGTCGTCGCCGCCGAGAAAGCTGGCGTGGCGGTAGAGGAGGTCCGGCGTACCTTTGAGCGCCTGGACTCCATCCCATTCGAGTCCGAGAACCAGTTTATGGCCACGTTACACTCACAGGATGGTGGCCGCCTGTATCTGAAGGGGGCGCCGGAAGTGGTGCTCCAGCGCTGTAGCGTCGCCGAAGGCGTAGAGCTCGATCCCTCGGCGGTTTTGCACGAGGTCGAGGCACTTGCCGCAAAGGGCATGCGAGTGCTCGCCGTCGCGGTAAAGGCGGTGCCTGGCAGCTCTTCAGTCGAGATGAGTGATACGGAGGAGGGCTTCACCTTCCTCGGCCTCCAAGGCATGATCGATCCGCCCAGGCCCGAAGCGATAGCTGCTATCGCGCTTTGTCATCAGGCCGGCATCGATGTCAAGATGATCACCGGTGATCACAAGGGTACCGCCCAGGCGATCGCTGCCGAGATCAACATTCTTCCGAAAGACCCGAACGCTCCCAGAGTCATCACTGGCCTGCAGCTCGCGGAGATGTCCGAGGCGGAGTTGGTGGTCGCCGCAAGCGAGTGCAATGTTTTCGCTCGCGTCGCGCCGGAGCACAAGCTCAATCTCGTCAATGCGCTACAGAGTCGCGGTCATGTCGTCGCCATGACCGGCGATGGCGTCAATGACGCGCCCGCCCTCAAGCAGGCGAACATCGGAGTGGCCATGGGCATCACCGGAACCGCGGTCTCCAAGGAGGCCTCGGAGATCGTGCTTGCAGATGACAACTTCGCTTCCATCGCGGCGGCTGTAGAGGAAGGCCGAAGGGTCTATGACAACCTGATCAAGTCGCTCGCCTTCGTGCTGCCTACCAACCTGGGGCTTGCGCTCATACTCATCTGGGCTGTCATCTTCTTCCCCTTCGTTGAGGTGACAAAGGTAGTGGACGGTGTTGCAACGACCGTGCGCGAGCTTCTGCTTCCGATGGCGCCCACCCAGCTACTTTGGATCAATCTCGTGGCAGCCGTTGCCCTTGCCTTGCCCCTGGCGTTCGAGGCGAAGGAGCCGGGCATCATGAGCCGTCGACCGAGAGATCCAGAGGCACCCGTGCTCAGTGGCTTCGTCATCATGCGGCTTGTTATGGTCGCTGTGCTTATGGCCGCTGGTGCTGTCTCGCTCTTCAGCTATGTGCTCGCTAACGCCTCCGGAAGCGAGGCGCTCGCCACTGCCCAGACAGTTGCGGTCACTACGGTAATCATGTTCCAGATCTTCTATTTGCTGAACTGCCGCTCTTTGATGGGTTCGATTCGCGAGATCGGAGTTTTCAGCAACAAGACGATATTTATAGGCATAGGTTCGATACTGCTGCTGCAGGCGCTCTTCATCTACGCGCCGTTTATGAACGCGATCTTCGGCTCAGCGCCGTTGGCTTTAAGCGACATTCTGCTTAGCGCGGCGGTCGGAGCTATAATCTTGCCAGTCATCAGTATTGAAAAGCTGATCAGGAGACGCCTCGGGGCCTAACCTTATGCTTGGAAAAGCGCTGGCACTCTGTATGTGCGCCACCCTGTTGGTGTTGACAGGGTGCCAGCAGATTGCTGCCCATCTGCCGTTTTCGGAGGGCGTTATCTACCCGAGCATCACCCCCAAGGCCGAAAGCCCTCCGATGCCCCCTGTGGCGATCGAGTGGCGCTTTGAGGGTGCCAAGCACAGGATCGAGATCCCCGTTGACTCAGCGGTGTACCATGGCGCGAGAGAAGCGCAAAAGTCCGCGATTTTTGTGGATCGCGACAAACAGCAGAGCGATTGGGCCTCTGGGTACTTCAGGGCGTTTATCGACGATCCGCAGCAGGATCCGCTCTACGATGGCCTCCTGTCGCGCCTGCGCGCCTTGCGCGAGTCGCTCGGGCTCGATGACGATCGATATGCGGAGCTCATCATCTCTTTTGCCCAGGCGCTGGAGTACAGGACGGATCCTGTAAACCTCGAGCCGAAGTTCCCGATAGAAACTGTCGTCGACATGGCCGGAGATTGCGATGACAAGTCCCTGCTGGCCGCGGCGCTTCTTGCGCGTGAAGGCTACGACGTCGCACTCTTGCTCTTCACGCCGGAACGACACGTAGCTCTCGGCATCAGGGGCGATGGCGAGAGCTACAAAAGCAGTGGCTACATGTATGTCGAAATGACCGCGCCCTCGCTCATCGGCTTCGTACCCGAGGAGCTGGTCGGTGGGCAACAATTGACTTCCGAGCCGGACGTGATCAGGATAGGCGAGGGAACGCGCGCGTATGGCTCCGGGCGCGAGGTAGACGCCATCCGCAAGACTTTTGAGGTGTCTTTGGCGCAAGCCGCGACATTGAGCGAGCAAGCGCAATCCTCGGAGATGGCTCTAAAGGACAGGGAGCGCGAAGTCGCCGACCTGAGGCGTCGGATGGAGGAGTTCTCCGCCGAGGGGAGCGTAGCGGGATTCAACGAGCTGGTGCCACGACACAATCGTCTTGTTGAGGAGCATAACGCCGCGGTACACGTTCATAATGAGCTTCTGGACCGACAGCGAAGCTACGTCGAGACAGTCAAGCGCATCAGGGAGAGGCAGACCGATCGCTATGGCCTGTCTCGTGGCTTAGCAAATGACGTTTAGGCAGGTGGAATATGGTGAGAATACCTAGATGTATGAGCACTCAGCATCCGGACAACGCGGCGGTCCCGTTCTTTGCGTCCTCATCGGTGCTGGCGGGGGAGGATGAAATCCGAGAGGCCTTTTACGCCTACTCACACCTTGGCTGCGACGAGCAGATGTGGGATGCCGAGGGCAAGGAGATCGACACCTATGTCGTCAAAAAGCTGCTCTCATTCTACGAGGACTACTTTCGTGAGAACGTGCTTGGCGAAGATCTTCGGCTGACCTTACGTGTGCCCAACCCGACAGTCGAGACGACCGAGGCCAAGATCCTGCTAGAGACGCTGGAGAGCATTCCTCGCTCGCACGACGCGGCCAGGCTTTTCTACGACCGGGAGGTGTCGCCCATATTCGAGGTCATCCTGCCGATGACCACGTCCGCGAAGTGCATCGAGCGTGTCTACCGTTACTATCGAGATTTTATCGCCGGGCGCCAGAAGCTTCGCTTCAGCGACGATGACATCAGCATCGCCGAGTGGATCGGCGACTTTTCCCCCGATCACGTAGACGTCATTCCGCTCTTCGAGGACCTGCCCAGCATGCTTTCTGCCGCGGAGATAGTCGAGCAGTACCTTGGGAATAAGGAAATCGTCGATCAACGCGTGTTTCTCGCTCGCTCTGACACCGCGATGAACTACGGCTTCGTCTCGGCGGCTCTTTCCAACAAGATCGCGCTCTATCGGCTTCAGGAGCTCGCAAGTCGCATCGGAGTGCGCCTGCATCCGATTCTCGGCATGGGCTCGGCTCCCTTCCGAGGCGGACTTACTCCTCGGACCGCGCAGCGCATCGGAGAAGATTACCCGAGCGTGGTAACGTTCACCATTCAGTCGGCATTCAAGTTCGACTACCCGGTTGATGAGGTTAGAGCGGCCATCGAGCTTTTGAAGGCCCGAGAGATCGGACTGGCGCCGCCTGTCGACACTGAGCGCGCGATGCCCGTGATTGAGCGCTCGAGTGAGGCCTATCGCCTTAGGGTTGTCGAGCTCGCGGACACCATCAATGCCCTGGCTCGCTTCATGCCACAAAGGAGGGCGAGGAAGCTGCACGTGGGGCTCTTCGGCTATGCGCGCCAAGTAGAAGGACTTACTTTGCCGCGGGCTATAGGCTTTACTTGCGCGCTGCACTCTGCGGGCATGCCGCCGGAGCTGCTGGGCTTTGAGGCGCTGAGCAGCGATGATGTCAGCTACTTGCGCGAAGCGCTACCCTCTTTCGATGCGATGATCGCCGATGCGCTTGTCTACTGCGATCTCGACGGTCCCTATGCAAGCGATGGGTTGCGCTCGGCTGTGCACCGGCTTGGACATGATTGGGTACCGAACGAGGCGCATCTCGAGGTGGTGCGCGCGATTGCGGCTGCCAGGCAAGCCGGCCGAGAACAGCAGGTCACCGATCTCGTGGTGCAGGGGGCTCGCATACGCCGCTTCCTGGGCTGATCAAGCGACCCAGGCCGATCGATCAGGCGAGCCCCCCTTACCAACGCTTACTCCATGCAGGAAACTTCGCAGGCGTTGACTTCGGCCATCGTTATCTGACGAACCTCTATCGCCTGCTTGGGGCACATTACCGCACAAAGGCCACAGCCTTTGCATCTGGCGGCCACTACAAAGCTTTTCTTTCTGCTTGCAAGAAATCGGACGGCATTGGGCTCGGGGCACACCTGAGTGCACAGCCTGCAGCCGACACACTTGCTTTCATCAACGAAACCGGCTGAGTACATTCATCGACTCCTTCTCAGGTTAGGCGCCCGTGGCCGCGGCCACGGAGCTCATAGCGCGGTCGTACGACACCTTCAAGACTTTGCTGTTGCTATCAAGAAGCTTCTCGATCTTGTCGTACTGCTTTTTCACGGCGTCATCGAGTGCAGCCGTGGTTCCGGAAGCGACAAACTTGGCCTTGCCGCCGAAGCGCTGGCGCAGGGAGGTTTCGACTGAGTCGTAGCTCACGAGGCCGGTCACTCCCAGAAGAGCGCCGAGCATCGCAACGTTTGTGGCAAGTTCCGTGCCCGCGATCTCGCGAGCTGTATCGGTCGCAGGGAAGAAGTGAACAGAAACATTGAGCTCGGCGAGGCGATGGTTCTCGTCATCGGTAAAACTCAGCTCGGAGGCAGAGTTGACCACGATGACGCCATCCCTTTTGATTCCGGAGAAAAAGGGCATGGTGTACGACTTGCCCTGCAGGATTACGTCGGGGTGGAAGACCATGATGATGTCGGGATAGAGGATCTCGCCTGAGTCGAAGATGCTCTCATCGGAGATCCGTACGTAGCTCTCGGCCGGCGCAAGTCTTTTCTCGGCGCCGAAGAAGGGGTTGACGATGACGTTCTTGCCGTCAAGCACCGCGGCGCTCCCAAGGATGCTGGCGGCGGTCACGACTCCTTGTCCGCCAAGACCGGACATTCTGACGTATTTCCTTGTCACGAGGTCACCTCCGCGGAATCAGTGACTTTCAGGTACTCTTCGGCTTCCTTGGAGATATGCTCGCGGAATGCGTAGTCGGTCTTGAGGCGTTCCTTGGCGAAGTTCAGACCCTCGGAAGGCTTGATCTTCATGTTTGTCGGGCAAGGGGTGTGTATTTGCACGTAGGTCGGACCGACCTCCCGGGCGATGCGCACCGCTTTTTCGAAGCACTTGCCAATCTGCCTGGGCTTTGCTGTCGAGACCAGTGCCACATACGCGCAATCGGAGGCGACCGCCAGATCAAACATGTTGACCTTGTTGAATTTCTTGCCGGTCGGGGCCATGTTGAGAACCGCACCCGGCAAGCTCATGCCGCTTTCCTGGCCGCCGGTATTCGCGTAAAGCTCGTTGTCGAACATGACGGTCGTGATGTTCTCGCCGCGGAACCATGAGTGCAGCGTCATATCGAGTCCGATGTCGGCAGTCGCGCCGTCTCCGGCCATGACGATGACATCCTTGACCTTGTCAGGGAACCTCAGGGTCAGAGCGCGCTTCAGTCCGGTTGCCACGGCGTTCTGGTTGCCGAAAAGCGAGTGAACGTTGTGAAGCGCAAGCTGCGTGTATGCCAAGCTGTTACATCCGGTGGAACCAACGATGATCGTGTCCTCCGGATTGGGGAGCGAAGCGATGACAAGACGCAGCGCCAATGCGAGGTTGCAGCCTGCGCACAGCGGGTGCTCCTCGATAAGCTCCTTGAAGCTGCCGAGGTCACCGACGCCTTTCGGGTTTCCGAACGGACCGTTCTCAACGAGGTCCTTGTACTCCGCAGGCATCACATCTTCGAAGTGTGGATTGATTTTAGTGATCTCAAGGGACATTTAGTGCCTCCAATTATACCTGTCTGCCGGGAACTCGAGTTAGACGCCCACCAGGCTTCTGTCTTTTACAACCTGTACTATGACTTGCGGCGGCATGGTCATACCACCATAAACCCGTGGGCCTAAAACGATCCTGTCGTTGTCGGGAATCACGGAAGCGACCTCGCGGGCAAGCCATCCTACCCGGTTGAACTCTGGAATCACGATCGTCTCGGCGTTGGCAAGCGCGGCGCGGATCTCTTCGGCAGGGAAGGGGCGGAGACACTTGACCTTGATGAGGCCCGCTTCGATGCCTTCTTCTTTCAGGAGAGTGATTGCCTCACGCGACTGCGCGACAGCAGTACCGCAAGCGACTATCTGGATCTTTGCGTCCGGGTTCTCCTGATCGATCAAGCCGCCGAGGTACTTGTTGATGTGCTTCTTCGCGCGAGTTGCGGCGGCCATAGTCTCCTGCTGCCAGCTTGCGTGCGCCGCGTAGCTGATGAAGTTACTCTTCATCACGAACGGATCGCGCATCAGGCGAAATGGCGGGGTCTCCATGTCGATGTGAGGAACGGGGGACAGGCCCGGATTGTACCCCTTGAGCTTCACGTCCTCCTTTACCACGCTGACCTTCTGGCTGGTGTGGGTGACGAAAAAGCCGTCGACAAAAACGCCGATAGGGATGTGTACGGTGGTCTGCTCGGCGACTTCAAAGCTAAAGAGCAGGTAATCGTAGAGCTCCTGGGCGTTTTCGGCATGGAGCATGATCATGCCGGTGTCGAGCAGAAACGCCATCTCGATAGTGTCTGGCTGTATCGTCAAAGGCGCGTTGATGCCTCTGGTCATGAAAGCCATGACTACCGGCAACCGTGAGCCGACCCACGTCGGGAAGTTCTCGAATGCCCTAAGGGTTCCTGGACCGCATGTCGCGGTGAAAGTTCTCACGCCGGCCATCGCGGCGCCTGCCACCTGCGACATGACCGCGAATTCGTTTTCGCCCCGGAAGTACTCCTTGACGTAGCCTTCCGCGTACAAGTCGCCTACCAGGTGCATGCTTTCGCTTTGTGGAGTGATCGGATACGAGATCGCGAGGTCGATGTTGGCTCGGCGCACAGCCTCGCGCACAGCCTCGCTTCCGGTGATAAAGCGCTCCTCACGCTCGGCCTCGAAGAGCATGTAAGAGGCGGAGACTTCCTTGAGTTCTGGCTTTGGTCGTGTCATCTGGCTACTCTCCTCCCTGGCTTTTTAGCTCTCTAACGGCAGAGAGTACCATTTTCAGTGCGTCGTTGTTGGCGTCACGCAAGGAGGCGTTGGCTTCCTCGTGCCCGTCCTCGGCGCAAAGAGCCATCGTGAAACAGTCAGTGCCGCCACGAATGATCTTTAGGGCGAGGTTCGCCTGGTGACAGTGAACTCCGATGAAGACCCCGACATCGATCTTGTTGTGCCAGATCGTGAGGTTGGGGTGGTTCGGATTGATCTCGACCTCCGGATTGATCATCGGATATTTCGGCCGGTAGTCGGGCATCGGGATAACCTTGGCGTTTACCTCGGCAGCGATCTCCCGGATGAGTCGCCCGCGCTCAAGCGCGTACTCGGTGGTCTTCCAGAGCAACAGTGGCCCCGGGAAGAATGTGGGGTTTTTCGCCGAGACGAGCTTGCTCGCCATCAGCCGGACCGCCACTTCGACTGGAACACATTCGCCCTCTACGATCGCCTCGCCCACCTCGGGCATTCGCACCCCGTGCAGAACTGCAGCGGGCGGCAAGTAGCCCTCGGGACCAGGCAGCACCTTATATGCTTCCATGCACTTACCTCCTTGAGTGGTTGACCAAGTACAATAACCGGCAAAGTCCTAACACTCAAGAAAAAGTTTTTAGCGGGCTTGTTTCGCCTGCTCTAAACCGGTCTCGCAGCGATTACCCCAGCCGGCCAGAAACTCCTCGTTCTTTAGTACACAGACTATCTCGCAGTTGTTGGGGCAGCGGTCGCACTCCACGCCTGTGGTCTTGAAAGACATTGAACGTATCGAAAAGTCGAAAGGTTCCTCCAGGCCAGAGGCTTTCGCTAGCAATGCTATCCCCAGTGCGCCCATTAGATGGCCGCAGTCATCGACAAATACATCGTGACCAGTGGCATCGCGAAATGCCTGAACCACACCGACGTTCTTGCTCACTCCGCCCTGAAACACAATCGGCGGCTCGATTTTCTTTCCTTTGCCCACGTTGTTGAGGTAGTTACTGACGATTGCGTTACAAAGGCCAGCCACAATATCTTCGGTCGCGTAGCCCATTTGAGCCTTATGAACCAGGTCGGATTCCGCGAACACGGTGCACCGGCCGGCGATCTTTGTGGGACGCTGGCTTCGCAGCGCGTAATCACCAAACTGCTCTACAGGGATACCAAGCCTCTTGGCCTGCGAGGACAGGAACGACCCGGTTCCAGCGGCGCACAGCGTGTTCATCGCGTAGTCTACGGGTACCGCATCGCGCAAAATAATGATCTTGCTGTCTTGTCCGCCGATCTCGAAGATGGTGCGAACATCAGGGTGCAAGGAGAGTGTGCCCATCGCATGCGCCGTGATTTCGTTCTTTACCGCCTGCGCGCCGAGGATAGCCCCGATCAGCTCTCGTGCCGAGCCGGTTGTTCCGACCGCCATGACCTCACACTTCGGATCGGGCAGGCCCTCCTCCAGCTCTTCGAGCAGTCGTTTGACCGCTCCGATGGGATTGCCCTCCGTCCACAGATACGCGCTGGCAAGAATCGAGCCGTCCTCCGAGATGACGACTCCTTTGGTAGAAATTGAACCGATGTCGATGCCAAGGTAGCCTTTAGACACGCGCTGCCCCTTTCTTGCGCATTTCCAACATGTCACAAAATGCCTCAATACGAGTTTTCACGCCAGTTTCCGCTGTCTGCGAATCGTAGCTGATGAACAAAATCGGGAAGGTGTGCTCTCGCGACAGCTTCTGCATGGGTGCCATCGCGCTTACCTCGGGCATGCAGCCGAAAGGCTTGAGATGGATCACTCCGTCAAACCCTTGCTTCATGTAGTTGTATGACGCGGATACCGATTCTGTTCCGTGTGCGCCCATGTGATACCGCACCCAGTCACCGGAGTGAGCTATCAGCTCGTCCACGTGCCGGAAACCCTTGATGGAGTGACTGATCATCTCTGTGATCGTCATGGGCTGGTGGACCTCAATGCCTCTTAGCGATAGCTGACGAGCGATGTCGTAGTTCGAAAACGGCTCGAGCACAAGGTATATCTCTCCGACCACCGCGACGCGCAAGGGGTGCTCGGGGCGGTCGAGTTCGACTGCGGCCAGTTCGCTCTTTGCCTGCTGCCGTATCACGTCGACTTCACGCGTGGTCTTTGCGTCCACGAGCAACCTGAGGGTTTTTACCTCTATCTGCTCCAGCTCTCCCGGGTTTACCTGAAAGCCGCCGTTTTTGCGAATGTAGTCCTGCACTTCATCGATCGCAAGTCCGAGTCTGGCCGCATAGACAAATGCGTTTTTGACTTCGCGCAAAGAGAGGTTCGCTCCGAGTTTGTCTCGGAAGCCTTTGATAAAATCGATCGGGTTGCGTCCGGCGTCAAGCCTGATGAACTGCACGTCGTACCCGAGGTCCTTCAATATCGCCGCTTGGACTTCTGCGTAGTAGCCGAAGCGGCAACCACCGACCGCCTGGATTATGGTGTTCGCGCCAAGCTCTATGGACTCGATGAAGTTGCCGAGGTTGTACTTGAACGGGACGCACACGAACTCAGGGCTGTGGCGGGTGCCCAGCTCAAGCGTGCGCGTGGTCATTTTCGGCGGCACGACAACGTCACAACCCATCCGCTCGGCCAGTCCCTTGAATCCGATCCAGTACTCACCCATGTGCGGGAAGGTGACTTTACGCTGACTCATCGAGCTCCTCCTTCGCACTTTCAGGGAGCGCCTGCCCTCGTCCTTTTGCAGCGGCTTCCATCTTCAAGATGTCAACCAGGCTTTCCAGACGGGTACGCAAGCCGGCCTCCCCGGTCAACTCGTCCAAAACGAGCGTGGCGATCGGCACGTCTTTGATCTTGCGCTGGCAAAGCTCGATCATGAGCGAGTCCGGGCCACACGGGAAGGTCACGAGGAATATCATGCCGTCGACCTTGTCACGGTAGTACTCGACCGCGCCGAGAAGCTGCTTGTTGTATGTCCACTTCACGTCGGTCGATATCTTCGAGTAAAGGCTGCGCGCGAGGTCGTGATCGAGGGCCTCGGAGTCAAAAACTGTGACTCCCAAAGATTCCAGGAACCTTTTTATCGGCATGCCGATGAACTCATCGTGGTTGTTGTATGCGTGACCTACCAACAGGATTCGCGGTCGATCCCACGGCTCTTCTTCCAGCGAGTACTGCTCCCGCGCCAGCTCACGGTCGTGTGCGTGTTGATTGAGCCTGGCTCGGCGATACGCCGAGCGCACCTTGAATGGATTGCGGCAGAGCTTGCGGCCGAGCTTGAGCATCTCGCGCTTTTCGGGGATGCCTCGGCGGTGATTGACGATGTAGGTGAGCAAGGAGATGCCATCCACCGAATGCCGAGCGATATCATACGCTCCCATGAGCTTCACGCAGGCTTCCTCGCCCTTGATCTCGGAGGCGATCATAGGCACGAGAATGTAATCCACCCGGTCGCGAAGCGCTTCGACGTGGCCGAGGAATATCTTCATCGACAGGCAGGACTCGTCCACAGAGAGCGCCGCGCCGCGATTCAGGATGCGCTTGTTGGTCTGCGGGCTTACCACGGTTTCACAACCGAGCTCCTCAAAAAATGTCGACCAAAGCACATGGTACTTGTGGTAAAGCATCGCGCGAGGGAGTCCTATACGTATTTTACCGGCCATACCAAAGGCCTTTCTTTTTCGTTGCCCGTTTGGGCATGAATTGCCTGCCTGATATGAATTGAGCATCTGGACATGAGGCCAGATATATTTCATGCTCGTCGAACAAATATTGTTCGCAGCGGTGGAGAGTATACCCCAGATGAGATCAGATGTGACCAGAGCGGTTGAGATATTACGCAAAGGGGGAGTCGTCGCGCTACCCACGGAAACCGTGTACGGGCTCGGAGCCGACGCCTTGAACCCGGAGGCTGTGGCGAAGATTTTCGCGCTCAAGAACCGCCCCACCGATCATCCCCTCATCGTGCACATCAGCGGGATTGACAAGCTGTCGCAGTGGGCCGACGAGATTTCGCCGGCCGCGCGCATACTCGCTTCGCGATTCTGGCCAGGGCCGCTCACCATGATCTTCAAGCGAGTTCCTGCTGTGCTCGACGCGGTTACCGGGGGGCAGGATACGATTGCCTTGCGAGTTCCGAATCACCCGCTGACGCTGCAGGTTTTAGCCGAGTTCGGCGGAGGAGTCGCAGCGCCGTCGGCAAACCGGTTCGGGAAGATCTCTCCAACCCGCGCCGAGCATGTCGCCGAGGAATTCGGCGATCGGGTCGATTACATTCTTGACGGCGGGCCTTGCGCGGTGGGACTCGAGTCAACGATAGTCGATCTGACCTCCGCAAGACCGCAGATATTACGGCTTGGCGCTGTGACCGCCGAGGACATCGACTCGGCGCTCGGGCACGCGGGCTACACCGAAGGAGGCGGCTGCGTCAGTCGGGAGGGGGAGCCTGCGCCGCCGAAAACCCCGGGCTCACTCGCCGCCCACTACGCCCCCGAGACGCCTTTGCATCTCGTCGATTCCACCGAGCTGGTGACGCAGGTTCTGGAGTTGATCTCCCTCGGGCGCTCAGTTGGGGTCATCGCCAGGACTCCCGCGCCTTCAGATGAAGTTGCAACCGGATGCGCATGGGTGATGATCTCTCCGGAGCCAGCGGAGTACGGCCGGCTGCTCTATGCCACGATGCGCGAGCTCGATCACATGCGATGCGATATGATTCTGGTCGAGGCGCCTCCCGCGCTCAAAGATTGGGAGGCGGTCGCCGACCGGCTCAAACGTGCGGCAAGCGCAACCCACCAAGCAAGCGCGGGCCGTGCGATAAACGCCGCTTGTTTTTATGACAAAGATTCTGGAACATAACGATATCTGCCGAGAAATTTGCATGGCCCTCGGGTATAAAATGAGTGTGATGTGTGTTCATGAACCAGGTAGCTCTGTTTTTGCTACCCCGAAGTAGTGGAGGTCAAAGAAAGTGGAGACGTTTACCCGCAAGCTTGTCACGATAGTCACTGAAGCTCTGATCGAAGACAAATTGACGAAGGAACTCGAGCAGCTCGGAGTTCATGGATTTACGGTTACTGACGCGAGAGGCAAGGGCGAGCGTGGTGTAAGGGACGCGCATCACGAGTTTGCGGCCAACATCCGTATAGAGATTATTTGCGGTGAGAAAATCGCCGAAGCCATAGAGCGGCACCTCGTCGAGCACTATTTTCCGAACTACGCGATCATATGGTTCGTATCCAATGTGGAAATCTTGCGGGCTGACAAGTTCTCATAAGGATGGTGGAGTGAGATCATGACGATTCTGGTGGGCGTGATCATGGGTTCGTCATCCGATTGGAAGACCATGTGTCATGCCACGGAGACCCTTGAGAAGCTCGGGATAGGGTATGAGGCCGAGGTTGTCTCGGCGCATCGCACACCGGACAAGCTGTTCGCCTATGCGCAGACGGCCGCCGAGCGAGGAATCGAGGTCATCATCGCCGGTGCGGGCGGGGCCGCCCATCTACCGGGCATGGTTGCCGCCAAAACCCACCTTCCCGTGCTAGGCGTTCCCGTGCGGTCAAAGGCGTTGAGCGGTCTTGACTCGTTGCTGTCGATCGTTCAGATGCCTGCCGGCATTCCGGTGGGTACCCTTGCGATAGGAAAAGCCGGCGCTACGAATGCCGCCTTGCTGGCGGCGGCGATACTTGGCGGCAAGTACCCTGAAATCGCTGACGCGCTTGTCGAATACCGCAGCGCGCAGACAGCTCGCGTCCTGGAAAACCCGAACCCGGGCGAGCCGCCCAAATGATCGTTGGCGTTCTCGGCGGGGGTCAGCTTGCCCGGATGATGGCGCTGGCGGGTCTGCCTCTGGGGATGAAGTTCGTCTTTTGCGACCCCGCGCCGGATGCCTGCGCGGCGGATGCCGGAGAGCTGATCTGCGCTTCTTACGATGATGCGACCGCGCTGGCTGCCTTTGCGGACAAAGTCGATGTGGCGACCTTCGATTTCGAGAACGTGCCCGAGAGCAGCATCCAGACGCTCGCTGACCGGGTGCGGGTATTTCCGTCGGCTATCGCGCTTGGCATGTCACAGGACCGCCTTCGGGAGAAAAATCTCTTTCGTCAGCTCGGCATACCAACTGCCGATTTTGCGCCTGTCTCCAGCATGGAAGAGCTCAATTCGGCCATCGCCGCAATTGGGCTGCCCGCGGTTTTGAAAACGAGAAGATTCGGATATGACGGAAAAGGCCAGATTGTGATCTCCTCGGAAGAGGAAGTCGCGCCCGCGTGGGAGGCTATCCGCCGAGAGCCGGCGATCGTCGAGCGATTGGTGTCTTTCAGTCGGGAAGTGTCAGTAATTGCAGTTCGCGCGCAGAGCGGGGAAATAGCGATCTATCCGCTGTCAGAGAACACTCACCGCGAAGGTATTTTACGCATGGCCATAAGCAGGCCCGGCGACGCGGCTACTCATGCGGCAAGCGAAATGGCGACGAGCCTGCTCGAGAGCTTGCGCTATGTCGGCGTATTGACGCTCGAGCTCTTCGACACCGAATCCGGGCTTGTCGCCAACGAATTCGCTCCCCGGGTCCACAATTCCGGCCATTGGACGATCGAGGGTGCGCAGACAAGCCAGTTCGAGAATCACTTGAGGGCGATCACCGGTCTTCCTTTGGGCGACACTGCGGCATTGGAGAGCGTGACGATGCTCAACATCGTTGGCGAGATCCCTTCTGCCGAGGAGGTCCTCTCCGTTCCCGGCGCGCATCTTCACCTGTATGGCAAGCGACCGGCGGCCGGCAGGAAAGTCGGGCATGTCACGGTACGCTCGTCTGATCATGCGGTCATCGACGCCGCGCTCGGCAAGCTGAGCTCGCTTCCCGGCGTGGGGTGACGACGGGCTCGGCCCGCACACACGCCAGGATCAGGCGGCCCTGAGCCCCAGCAATAGGCGTATCGCCGCGTGTGCCTGGTGCGCGGCCGCCACGGTGACACGGGAGGACAGCAGGGGGTGTCCTTCTCGGACGTCCGCGACGTGATCGCCCACGATCCAGCAGTTCTCGGCGAGCTCCTCTGTGGCGATGCAGTTCGCCGAGGCGCATCCGGCCAGGCCCGAAGCAGCCACCAGAGGAATCGCCGGCATCTTCCTGGCCCAGGTGTCGATGATCAGCGCCTTGGTCTCGGCGCTGTCTACCGCCTCGACGAGTACGTCGGGCTTGCCGACGAGGGCTTCGAAGTTGTCGGCGGTGAGTATTTCCTGACGCAGCGTCAACGACACCCTTGGGTCGATGCGCATAAGCGTTTCGGACAACGCCATGACCTTGGGCATTCCGATCTGGTCTCGGAAGAAAAGCTGGCGATTGAGATTGGACTCTTCGATGACGTCGAAATCGATGAGAGTCATAGCTAGAACTCCCGAGCGCAAAAGCATCGATGCGATGTTGCTGCCCAGGCCGCCGCAGCCGATGATTGCGACGCTGGAAGCGGCGAGGATCGCGCGCAGTTCAGGTTCCGCGGGGATCGACGCCTCCGCAAGGCCGGCGGACAAGCTCTCCTCGGCTCTCACGGCTAGCCGCCTGCCACCGGAGGAAAGATCGCCAAGCGCTGGCCCTCTTGCAGCTCGGCGCTCTCATCGGCGTGTCGTCCGTTGACGAATGTGATGCGGGGCTGATCGGGCAGCCCCAGCATCTCAATGACATCGGCGATCGTGGTTCCGTCCGCGAGTTCGTACGTACGCGTTCGCCCGCCCGGCACTTCCGATAAGTGCAAAGCCGAGAGCGATGCGAACAGTGCTATGTCGACTTTCACCCGCAAAACCTCCAGCCCTACGCGATACCCATCTGCTTCGCGGTTTCAGGTACGAAGTCGAAGAGGGTGTCGATCTCCGCGTTGGAGACCTGGAACACGATGTTGTGCGGCGGCAGCTTGTCGGTGATAAAGAACTCCGGCAGCCGGTCGTCGTCGACGCCCATGCCGGCGCGCTCGTTGAAGAGCCGCTCAAATGTCAAGGTTTCCCTACCCAGCCTCATCAACTCATCGGTGTCCCACTTCTCACCCGTATGTGCTGCAGCCATCTCATGAATGGCCGCGAACGCTTCTGGGATGTCAAGCACCGGGAACGCAACAAAGATGCAAAGGCCGAGCGAGTCAAGCATCGCGGTCGCGATTTGCAGGTTGCGTGACAGCTCCACCTGTCCTTCCGGCTTCAGGGGATCGATGTCTCCGCCGACTTTCAGGATATTGGTCGCCACAGCGTATCCCGCCGTGTGGTCGGCGCCCATCGTCGAGGTCGCGTATGTCACGCCGATGCCCATGACAGTGCGGGGATCGTACGCCGGCAATGCCTGGTGCTTGACTACCGGAATTCTTTTCGTGCCGAATGCCTTGCCGGTGGCCTCCGCGCCGTCACCGAGCACGCGGGTATCCGAACCGGCGTCAAAGATGCTGCGCAACGCCTTGATCGCACCTTCGGCGTCCCCGAAAGCAAGTCGTCCGGAGTCCATATATACTGCCATCGTCGCGCCGGTTTCGATCGTGTCCAGACCGAAATCGCCGCAAATCCGGTCGAGCTCGGCTATGGCATCCAGGTCGTCGATGCCACAGTCCGCCCCGAACGACCAAACGGTTTCGTACTCCGGGCCTTTGGTCTTGTAGTGGCCGTCTTTGTCGACCCAGTACCGCGAGCACTGTATGACGCAGCCTGTGTGGCATCCGTGCTTGACGTCACCGCCTCGCTCAAGGGTGATTTCGCGCTGACGCTCGCCGGAGGTTGCCTCGGCGCCCTCGAAAGTGCCGGTCGAGAAGTTTCTCGTGGGCAGGCCGCCGGCCTCTGACAGTATGTTGGTTAACACATTGGTGCCGTAAGTCGGCAACGCCTGGCCCGAGACGGGATGCTCTTTTAGCGCCGAGCTGAAGCGGCGCATGGCGGCGGTGAAGGCGTCTTTGTCGGCATGCGTTTTGTAGCCAAGCCCCTTGTCAGAGATAACGATGGCCTTCAACCCCTTGCTGCCCATGACCGCGCCTAGCCCTCCGCGTCCGGCGAACCGGTTCGGCAAGCCCTTCATGTCCGAAAACGCGATTCCGGCGGCTTTCATACCGGCCTCGCCGGCCGGTCCGATCGTAATCGTCGAATAACGATCATCCGCGGGACGCAAAGGCTTGATCGCCTCGGCGACCTCATAGTTTCCTGCGTCCTTCCAGTCGTCGACGCGACTTATTTCCACTGACCCATCGGCCTCAATTGTTAGCATATAGCGCGCCGAGGAATCAGCAGGCTTGCCGGTGATCACGAGGGCGGAGATTCCGATTTTGGCCAATGCGTGAGCGGCCTGTCCTCCCGAGTTGGACTCTTTGATGCCGTGCGTAAGGGGGCTTTTGGCACCAACGGACATGCGACCGCCGTTTGGAACGCTGGTGCCGCCGAAGGTGCCCGGAGCAAAGATCAGCACGTTTTCGGGGCCGAGAGGATCGGCGGTGGGGGACACTTCGTTGAATACAATCGCCGAGGTAAGTGCTCTGCCGCCATAGCGCGCCCATTTTTGCGGAAGCGGCTCTTTTGTCACTGAGAGATCGGACATGTTGATTCGAAGAATCTGACTCATGTTTACCTCCTTATTGACAGATACTTAATTTGTACCCTTTCCGGCGGTATACAACCCCAATGTATATCGATGTGGCCCTGGTGTTCCATGCGGAACGAACGCGACGCGGTCCCCGGGAAAGACGAGTTGCTCAAGCCCGTAGACCGAATGGTTCACAAAAACCCCCTCGATCATTGAGACAGGCAGATCAAGTCGACGGGCGATCTCTAACGCCGAGGTACCCTGTGCGTCGATTTCAAGCTGGAGGGTGGCCGGTATCCCGCGCTCGCGCGCCGACTCGCGCAACAGGCCAAAAAGCCGAAGCGTTGCTGTCGATTTAACATCCATGTTCGCAAGTTTACATCTATTTATTGTTATACTTGTACAATAGAAGTGTAACTCCACGAAAACTTTAGAGTGGCGCAGACATAGGCGCCGGGGGCGATTGGCGGAGGCCGATGAGCGATGGTAGCGTAGACACCCGAAAAGACCAGGGACACAAGAAAACGCTGTTCAGGCTCCTTTTCGTAATCGTGGTGCTACTCGTGCTGTGGCTGCTCTGGGTGTGTTGGGGCGCAATACAGCGGGACGCAGACAGGGTCGCTCAAGTCGAAGAAACCGTACTCGTGCCCGACGTGGTTGGGGTTCGCCGTGCCGAGGCAGTCGAACGCCTTCATCTGCTCGGCTTCCAGGTCGACTACAGGTCGGATACCCAGGCCGAAAGAAGGCCGGGGGATGTCGATAGCCAGAATCCGGCGGCTGGCACCTACGCACCGTATGGCTCGCTGGTCCGTCTTGTGGTTTCAGCGGCTCCGGGTCGCATCACATCGGAGCTCTTTCCTGAGCAATTCGGCGATGAGCGGCGGGTGCCCGACGTGATGGGCTGGACAAGGTCCACGGCGATCAACCAGCTTGAGACCGCCGGCTTCAGGGCTTCGGTAAGCGAGGGGTACAGCGACACCTTTCCGCCGGACAGCGTGATGCGGCAGCGTCCTTCCGGTGGAACGACCCTTACCGTCGGCTCGACGGTGTCGATTACGATGTCTCGCGGCACGCAAAGGGTGGGCAAGGTTGCGGTGCCTCAGACGCTTGGCATGACCGAGGCGGCAGCCATATCGCGGTTGCGCGCATCCGGCCTGGTCGCTCGCCCGACCTATCAGCCAAGCGATGATGACAGGGTCGGTCTGGTCAACGATCAGGCGCCATTTGCTGGCGACATGCTCGACGAGGGAGGACATGTCATCCTTGTCATCGGCGTTCCCCGCTGGTAGTTTGCCTTTCCCGCACCAATCCTAGCGGTTCGAGCGGGTTATCGGGGGCGAAACCATCAAACCTTCGCCGCCGATGGTTTCTACCGGAGCACCATCGATCCGAAACGCGACACTTTCGATCGTCGGGAACGCAAACAGCGTATCTAAGACTTGATCCAGACGCAGCGTCATCGACAGAGTGCCCCCGCCTGACTCAAATTCGCTCGACAGGTCGACGGTGGCAAGAGTACCTTCGATGGTCAGCCCGAGCAGACGTGTCCCCTCCGGAATCTCGGTGAACAGATCCGCCGCGCGCTCTTCTGCGGTTGGTCCGCCGAGCAACTCGGTCAGGGCTGCCGTGGCGATGGCCGTTGTGGCCTCAATGGTGCGGGTGACCGCTACCGCCTCCTCGCCGCGAACAAAGTAGACCGTGATCTTGCTTGTGGCCGCCGGAGTTGGCGCGGCAGCGGGAGTCTCAGCTTGCGATGGGGGAGTTGCCGAATCCGGCTGGGGGGTTAGCTCCGGCGTAACCTGACGCGAGCAACCGGCGCCGAGCGCCAATACCATCAGAGCTGTGACCACGAACAGTGCGGCGAAGGCTTGTCGTCCGAAGTTCATGAGTTACCTCCTTCAGTGAATGAGTCATCCACCCTGTCTGTCAGTATCGCTTACTTCATGGTACGCTGCACCGTTGCACAGTGATATGTTCATCCACTCACACAGTACGGAGCTAGGCGATGCGAGTCAACGACATTCGAAACATTGCGATCATAGCCCATGTCGACCATGGTAAAACCACGCTTGTCGACCGATTGTTGCAGGCAACCAAGGTTTTTCGCGATAACCAGCAGATTGAAGACAGGGTGCTGGACTCCAATGACCAGGAGCGCGAAAGAGGTATCACCATCCTGGCGAAGAACATCTCGATCAGATGGCGTGACGTCAAGATCAACATCATCGACACTCCCGGGCATGCTGATTTTGGCGGCGAGGTTGAGCGTGTCCTGAACATGGCGGACGGTTGCCTTCTCGTTGTCGACGCCATGGAAGGGCCGATGCCCCAGACGCGATTTGTCCTTAGGCACGCCTTGAGGCATGGCCTAAAGCCGATGGTCGTGATCAACAAGATCGACCGCCCCGGCTCTCGCCCGCATGAAGTAATCGGAGAGGTCTTTGATCTCATGGCCGATCTGGGCGCGAATGATTCCCAGTTGGACTTTCCGATCATCTACACCAGTGCCGTTAACGGCTATGCGCGCAGCGAGCCCGATGATGGCAATATGGACATGGAGCCGCTTTTAGACGCGATACTCGAGCACATCCCAGTACCCGATGTGGATCCCAATGGCGCTTTGGCGATACAAGTGTGCTCGATAGATTACTCGGAATATGTGGGGCGTATCGCGATCGGCAGGATATTTTCAGGTACCTTGCGCTCGGCGGACCGCGTTCTCGTGGTGAAAAACAACGGCACTCGTCATCAGGCCACGGTCAAGCAGCTATACACCTTCGAGGCGCTCGGCCGCATCGAGGCGGAAAGCGCCGCTGCGGGCGAGATATGTGCGGTCGTGGGCGTCGAAGACATCGATATCGGCGACATATTCACCTGCAGGGAAAATCCGGTGGCTCTCGATCCTATCGGGATTGAGGAGCCAACGATGTCTGTCATCATCTCGGCGAGTACGAGCCCGATCGTGGGGAAGGAAGGGGAGATCGTCGGCGCGCGCCAGATACAGGAACGGTTGCTCAAGGAGGCTGAATCGAACATTTCGATGCGAATCCGGGAGACCGAGGAGCGCAGCGGCATGTTTGTCGCCGGCAGAGGAGTGTTGCATCTTTCCGTGCTGATGGAAACGATGCGCAGGGAAGGTTACGAGTTTCAGGTGGGGCGCCCAAAGGTGATTTTGAAACAGGAAGGCGATGCCGTTTTAGAGCCATACGAGCACGCGGTTGTGGACACCCCTTCGACGTATGCTGGCAAGGTCATTGAGGTCTTCGGGGCTGCGGGCGGAGAGATGCTCGAGATGATCCAGCGCGATGAGCATGTGCATCTGGAGTTCCGGATATCGACAAGGGGAGTCTTTGGCCTGCGGACGAGGCTGCTCAACACTACTCGCGGTGAGGCGACCTTGTTTCACCGGTTTAGCGAGTACGGCCCTTTTCGTGGGGATATCGGAGGACGCCAGGCCGGTTCGCTGATCGCGATGTCAACGGACAAGGCTGTCGCTTACGCTCTCGATGCGCTGCAGACACGGGGCAAGCTGTTCGTCTCGCCGGGAGACATGTGCTACGAAGGCATGATAGTCGGCGAGCACTCCAAGGAGGGTGACCTGGTGGTCAATGTCGCCAAGACAAAGCAGTTGACCAACATCCGGGCGGCTGGCGCGGACAAGGAGCTGCAGCTAGCTCCACCGGTCACGTTCACCCTTGAGGAGGCCCTGGAGTACATCGAAGACGACGAGCTTATCGAGGTCACTCCCAAGAACATTCGCTTGCGCAAGCGGTTGCTGGCCGAAAAGGATCGCAAAAGAGCCAAGCGCACATTGGAGCACGTGCGCTCCCGCTAGTCCCCCCGGATATCGATCGTCATCTTGCTCAAGATCTTTTTGCCGGCCTTACGGATGTGCCTCAATATCACAGGAGTAGCCTTCAGCGCACCTTCCGCTCGCCTTGAGACGTACTGACGAATTTCAGCGATTTCGTTGGGCGCGAACTCTTTGAGCAGGCGGTTTATCGCAGCAGGGGACATTTTATTTTCGCCGAGGCGACGGATGCGGTCGACCACACCGGTTGAAAGCCTCTCAAGCGGCTTGGCGATCGATTCACCCAGTCGCTCTCGGAAGGTCTCGGGTTCCCGAAAGATCGAAGCCTGGTCGGGATCGTCGAAAGCCGCGAACTCGTATTCGAACGGGATCTCCTTGATTTGCCGGCCTGTTAGGACGTGTATCTCCGAGTACAGGTACTTGAACGAGAGGGTGACAAGACCTTCCTTTTCGAGGCGACGCATTGAGGTGGGCATGGCGGGCGTGTCGCGGAGCACCCGGAATTTGCCTTTTGTAGCCGCTTTTTGCACGTAGTCGTGGTCCTCGGCGAGTATCACGTCTGTGTTGAAGCCGCCGATCATCTCGTGGACGTCTCGGCGGATCAGAATACACGAGCCGGCTGCGTGCGGCGAAAAGTACTGCATAAGTTGCAGGTACAAGTTGACCACCTCGCAGGCGAGAACGTTTACCGAAGCGCGCTCCAGCGGCTCCACCTGAGCGGTGGCCACCGTCAGCGAGCGATCGACAAACTCGGCGACAGCTTGCTCGATCCACTCGGACTGAGGCTCGACGTCGGCGTCGAGGAAGAGCAGCAAGTCCGTGGATGCGGCAGCCGCGCCCGCATTGCGGCCTATTGCCGGCAAGCCGCCGCCGACGACTCTTGCGCCCGCTTCCAACGCAATCTCGCGAGTCGCATCGGCGGATCCAGCATCGGCGACGACGATCGCGTCCGGCTGCCTTGTCTGCCTTGCGATAAGGTCGAGCAGCACGGGCAGCCGGGAAGCCTCGTTGAGTACCGGGATGATGATCGCCAGGGATGGATTGTCGGGTAGAGATTTTAGTGGCATAGGCTCAATAGCGAAATATTGCTGCTGCGGTCGGGGAGTCTTGCGGCCTTAGTGTGTGGATTGAGCCGCCGCGAGTCAACGTCTCGATCGCCGCGAAGTTCATCAGATCCTGGGTTACCGGTGAGGGCTCGTCCTCGATTCTTACTCTTGAGATGGAGGTGTCGAAGTGTCCGTATGTAGTGGAATCCGGCGAGACAAACAGGGTCTTTATCCGGCCCTCACAGGCGGCCGACAAGATGACTTCGATATCGTTGGAGGCTATGCCGGTCCCTAGCAGGCTCTCGAAGTTGGCCAAGTCACGCTCGATTTCGGCTCGGAAATACGGCTCCAGCAGATCGAGTGCTTCGACGTGCAGTTCAGATGCTGGCGTGTCGTCAGGGTTGCCGGTCAGCGCGAGCTCGACAAGCCCGGGGTAAGAGTTCACGGATCTGTAGATCGGCAGCAGGTAGTCCACGCCCGCCAGTAGCAGCGGCGGACTTGAGTCGACCAGAAACTCCTTCAGTCCCTGGTCGATCATGCGAAAATATCTCGAAAGGCTGGCTTTCTCGGCATCACTGGCGCTGCCTTGCCCGTGGAATATCGCTGCGCGCCTGCCTCCTCCGCCAAGCCCGGGGGTTCTGGAGTGGAACTGCACCTGGCGCTCGTAATCGTCGTACTTGAGCGCATCGGCAAGGCTCTTTGGCATGCCTGCGACGTCTACCTCCGTAATCTGGGAGCGCCCACCTTCCAAAAGTCTTACCCGATTCTTACTCAATGCGAGCACAAAGAAGCGCTCTCCCTTATCAAGCGCCGGCAAGAGCGGCCGTATGAGGAAGCGGTCGCCTGTCATGACCGCCTCTGGCACCTCGATATCCAGGCGAAGCACATGGTTGGTGGTCTTGCCGAGCAACACCGCCAGCCCGCGGGCATCGCCCGAACGCCACATTGATGCGTCTTCGACTAGTTTCTTGGCAGCGCAAAGAAAAGTCTCGATCTCGGCGGGACGCATTCCGTGTTGCCGAAGCGAGGACTGGGCTTCCTTTAGCAGGTTCTTGTAGCGGATGAGGTTTTGCCTTGCACTGTCGTTGCCTCGGTGGATTGTCATGTGGATCGAGACAGTGGGCCACTCTCTGTGTTTGGCCAGTTCGGTTAATTTTTCCGGGTCAAGGATGTCAGTCATTAATGCCTCCTCCCGACTAGTGGGTGAGCCGTTTGGCGTCAGGCGCTTGCCAATGGGCATTAATGAGTATTCCCATCGCTGGGCTTTTATTGACGCGCCAGGGTCAAGGGGTCGTCACGCAACCAGCGCAAATATTTGACGAGACCGTCTCTCAGGTCGACCGAGGGCGTAAAGCCGAGTGTGTCGTTGGCGGCCTGGATGCAGGCGAGGCTGTCCCGTACGTCTCTCGGCCGGGGGTCGCTGTGGAGTATCTTCGATTGAGCGGGTGTTACCGACGCTTGCGGCGAGATGCAATATGGCATCTGCGCCTTTTGCCGCATCGTGCACGACTCCTGGCCTGGAAATATCGCCCAAAATAAAGGTCGCGTCACTATGAAGATTTTCACGGTACCCGGAGGAAAGATCATCCAGTATCGTGACGCTATGCTTGTCTGCGAGCAGCAACTCCGCCAGGTTACTTCCGATAAACCCGGTGCCTCCGGTTAGCAGAAAGTTCAAAGTTCGTCTCTTTTCATAGGGGTCAGGCACCATCTCAGCGCTACCAATAAGAGAAGCAAGAGAAGCCAAAGGGCATTATATCGCTGTCCGCCTCTACGCGCACAAGCATCCTGCAGTCAACTAAACGTTTACGTGCGATAATGCGGATGAGGTCGCGGTATCGTCTTGACCGTGATGATTGAGGTGGAGTTGCTGGCAAGATAGAGGAGGAACAACGAGGGATGCCGAGGCAGGATCCTGTTCTCATCGCGAAGCAGCGGGTGCATAAGTCGAGGATCGTGCAAGGCGCACTCGTGATGCTCGTTGACGGCATGGCTGTGGCCGTAGCTGTATTTCTTGCATATTTTGCCCGGTTTGAGGGCATGGTGCCCGTCGTCTTTTCTCGAAATATCATTGAGTTCACCCTGGCGGCGGTGCTCGTCTACCTGGTGGCACTTCGTGTCTTCGGCCTCTATCACGTGGTGTTGAGATACGTAGGCGCCGAGGTGATGTTCCGCCTTGGGGCTGCGGTAGGAGCGGGCACACTGTTGCTGTTATCAGGGAATGCGATCCTCTCGCCGCCGGGTAGCGCGAATCTGGTGCCTTACGGCGTTGTGGTCATTACGGGGGCGTTTGCGCTTCTCGGGCTCGGAGTTCTGCGAAGCGTGGGCCGTCTTTGGGTTGTGATGAACCGGCCACGGGAGCATACAGGCAAACGGGTGTTGGTGGTGGGTGCGGGTGACGCAGGTTCGCTCCTGCTGAACGATATCGACAATCAGCCTGGTCTGGGGCTGCGCGTGGTCGGTTTACTCGATGACGACTTCGGGAAGCACGGTATGACTATCCGCGGCAGGCGCATCCTCGGCGGGATCGATGACCTGGAACGCGTAGTTGCAGAGCAGTCGGTCGATGAGATCTTCGTAGCGATTCCGTCAATGCCTCCGGAACGTAAACGCGAAGTCCTCGATCTCTGTACGCGGGCGGGCAAGAAGACAAGAATCATCCCTAGCCTTGTCCTTTACGATGACGACGAATTCAGCGGTCTTGCTGACCTACGTCAGGTGTCGATCGAGGATCTTCTCGGCAGGGAGCCGGTCGAGATCGATGTCGAGCTGATCTCCTCATCGCTTACCGGCAAAGTGATCGCCGTGACTGGTGCGGCAGGCTCGATCGGCGCGGAGCTCTGCCGGCAGATACTCAAGATGCGACCCAAACGGCTGATGCTCCTTGAGATCGACGAGTCGCGCCTCTACGAGATGTACCTGGAGTGTGAGCAGGCGGCGCCAGGCATAGCGAGCATGCACATCTGCGACGTGCGCGACGATCGCAAAGTCGAGCGTCTTTTCGCGAGAGAGCGTCCCGACATGGTTTTCCATGCTGCTGCATACAAGCACGTGCCGCTCCTGGAGATGGAGCCCGACGAGGCGGTTCGGGCTAACGTTGCCGGGACGATGAACGTGCTGGAGGCCTGCGGTAAGTGCGGTGCGGAGCACTTCGTGCTGATCTCAACGGACAAGGCGGTCGAGCCGGCTAACGTGATGGGCGCGACCAAGGCGGTCGCCGAGCGCGTGATGTTAGAGGCGGCGCGGCGCGGGCTACGGGTGACCGCTGTACGCTTTGGCAATGTGCTGGGGTCGCGCGGGAGCGTAGTGCCGATCTTCGAAGAGCAACTGCGAGGTGGCGGGCCAATCCGGGTGACCCATCCCGACGTCACCCGCTATTTTATGACGATTCCGGAAGCAGCACGCCTGGTACTGCAGGCGCAGGCGATGAGCGACGGAGGCGACATCTTCGTGCTTGATATGGGCGAGCCGGTCAAGATCGTTGAACTCGCACAGCGAATGATCGTGCTGAGTGGCGTGCAGTGCGGGATTGAGTTCACGGGTCTTCGCCCTGGCGAGAAGATGCACGAGATCCTCGTGCGCGGAGGGAGCCAACTGGTGGAGACTAAATGTCCCTCGGTGACACGGCTCAACTGTTTGCCGCTCGTGGGCGACGGGTACATTGACGCGGTATGCGCTCTCGTGCGTGAGGCGCAGATGGGGGAGAGCCCATTGCTGCTACCTATGTTGTGCGAGCTGGCCGCCGCTTCGCTCGGCGAGAAGGCGGACGGCGTTTGCGTGCGCGTGGAGGCGTAGTAGTGTATCAGTGCAGCCCTGCCCATCGCGATCTAGGGCGTCTCGGAAAGTGACCTCGTGGTTGAGCGAATGGCACGCGTTGTGCTGTAGCATAAGAAAGAATTTGGCTAGCATGACTAAGGAGAGTTGCGATGCCAACAAGTTCCTCCACCCCGAATTCGTCTCCCCGGCGAAAGCCTCCCATGGCCATAATCACCGCAGGTCTTGCGATTGCCGCGGTTCTAGGAGCGATAATCGTCACTCAGGCGGGAGCGGGCGCTCGCTTTGAAGACGGTCAGGCGTCGATAAACGTGGCGACCGTATGCGAATGCCAGCATGCGGTGTACTACTATGCGCATGGCGTCGATACCCAACAAGCGACAGAGGTACTTTTTGAGGCGCTAAGAAGGGTAGAAGGTGTCGGCAGAGCCACCGCATATAAGGATCCGCCAAGCATACGGATTGGCTTTTGCCAGTCGGTGATATCGGAACCCGAGCTTCGTGACGCTCTCACGCAGGCGCAGGCCGGTATTCTGGCTCCGGTCGGCGGTACATCGCCTGCGACACCCGCTCCGGCGCCAGCACCAGCGACTCCGGGTTTTTCGGCGCCAGCACCAACCGTTCCCTGATGTCTCCCTCGGCTAATGGCACGCGCAGTGCTACATTAATACATGAAAGAATTTGGCTAGCATGACTAAGGAGAGTTGCCTATGCCAGCAAGTGCTACCCCAAGTCCGCCTCCTCAGAAAAAGCCTCTCGCAGCCGTCATCATCGTAGGTATTGCGATTGCTGTGGCTGTAGTGGCGATAATTGTTACTCAAGGTGGGGCGCCGCCTACGGCACCTCCCCCTCCGGCACCGGTGACCCCAGGTTTTGCGCCGCCACCGACGCCTTCAGTGGCACCGACGCCAACCGCGCCCTAGTGGCACGCGCCGTGCTACGCTGTGCTATACTGCATGATTGATAATTGGCTAGTAATTAAGGAGAGTTGTTTATGGCAACAAGTTCTTCCACCCCGAATCCGGCTCCCCGGCGAAAGCCTCCCATAGCCATAATTACCGCAGGTATTGCGGTTGCTGTGGTTCTAGTAGCGATAGTTGTCACTCAAGGTGGCGCGGGCGTTCGATTTGAAAATGGTCAGGCAACGCTGAACGTGGCTACCGTGGATGAATGCCAGCAAGTGGTCTATTACTATGCGCCGGGCGTCGATACTCAGCAAGCGACAGAGGCGCTTTTTGAGGCGGCTCGAATGCTGGAAGGCGTGGGTACAGTAACTGCGTTTGAGAACCCGCCAAGCATACAAGTTAATTTCTGCCAGTCGGCAGTGGCGGAGACCGAGATCCGTGCTGCCCTTGCGCAGACCGGTGTTCTGGCTCCGGTCGGTGGCGCGCTGCCTACGACACCTGCTGCTCCGGCACCAGTTAGTCCGGGTGCTGCGGCGCCGGCAACGCCTTCAGTGGCGCCAACCACACCCTGATGTCGCCGCCCCGTTCCCGTTTTATTGGTGGGCCGATGCATCTCCCCGCAGAAGCCCAGCAGTGGAACGGGGCGGGTTCATAGCAGCATGAGGATGCTTTCGAAGTCCAAATATCAAACTGGACTGCAGTGCCCCCGTGCACTATGGCGTTCCATACACGCCCCGGAAACCGCTGATCCTGTCACGGAGACTCAGCAATGGATTTTTGATCAGGGCTCGGAGATCGGGCGCCTGGCTCAGGCTCTCTTCCCCGGGGGCACAGAGGTCACAGAAGATCACAGACAGAGGGCTCAGGCACTGAAGAGCACCTGTCATTTGATGGAATCCGGAGAGAAAATCCTCTACGAGCCGGCATTTCAATTCGATGACGTGCTCGTCAGGGTCGACATTCTCGTTCGCGTCGATGGGGCGAACGCCTCCGATGAAGCTGGATCCGGTCTTTGGGACTTCTACGAAGTAAAATCGGCGACTTCACTCAAGTCGCAGTTTGTAACCGATGCGGCCATTCAGACCTATGTGCTGGAGGGCGCGGGACTTCAGGTCAGGCGTGCCTCGGTTATACACATCGATAGCTCCTATGTCTTTGATGGAAACTCGCACGATCCGGCGAAGCTGTTTGCGGTCAGTGATGTCACCGAAGCCGCCAGGGCTCATATGCTCGAAGTACCGGCGATCCTCGGCGATCTCAAGCGGATGTTGGCAGGTGATGAACCGGCGGTGCGAATCGGTTCCCAGTGCGCATCGCCGTATAGATGCGCGTTTTTCGGTCATTGCCACGCTTTTTTGCCCGCTGAAAATCCAATCACAAACTTGCCGAGATTGTCGGAAAAAGCCCTTCATCTCCTGATTGACAACGGTATCTACTCGATCAAGGGCATCCCCGCGGGGTTTCCGGGCCTTACGCAAAAGCAAAACGCCGTCGTCGAAGTGGTTCGCGAAGGTAGACCGCAGGTCAACGCCTCGGCGATAACGGCTGAACTGAGGTCGCTTATATGGCCGGTTTATCACCTTGATTTCGAGACTGTGATGCCCGCCTTGCCGCTGTGGCCGGGAACACGCCCCTATGAAGCCGTACCCGTCCAGTATTCCGTACATGTCCATCGCGATGACGGGAGCATCGAGCATCGTGAATTTCTCGCCGAGGCGGGAGAGGATCCCAGGCTCACTCTTGCGGAGCGCCTGCTCATCGATCTCGGCGAATCCGGCTCGATCGTCCACTACAGCCCTTATGAGCGTCGGATACTGGCTGGGCTTTCAGAGTGGTTCCCACACTTACGTACGCAATTCGCAGGTGTGGAGAAGCGCTTGCTTGACCTTGAGAAAATCGTGCGCGCCAACTTGAGGCACCCGATGGACTGCGGGCGAACCAGTATCAAATATGTGCTTCCGGCATGGTGCCCGGATCTTTCTTACGACGGCCTTGAGGTTCGGGACGGGCAGACCGCGAGTGTTCGGTACCTGCGAATGGCGCTTGGCGGCATGACGGAGGAGGAGGCTCAAGCGCTTCGGCGTGACTTGCTGGAGTATTGCAAGTTGGACACCTATGCTACCGTTCGCCTGCTCGAGGAGCTGCTGAGGCTATCCAAAGGAAGGGCCTAGGCGATCAGCGCCGACTAGTGTTTGGGATCCTGGTAGGGCTCGCAAGCGTTGGATTTGCTCAGAAGCCACCACGAAAGGCCGACCGCGACTAGTAGCGAAGCTAAACCGAGCGAGCTCATCAGGTAGTCGCCCTGGGGTTCGAAAACGATGAGCTTCCTGGCTACCGCCACAAGTGCCGCTTCGAGCACGATCGGAACCACGTTGCGATGAGTAAGGTATGCGAGGGCCACGCGAAAGAGCTCGATGACGATGAAGACCTCCAGCACAGAAGAGATCAGTGCGGTGAACTCTTCTCGGCCGAAAGCGAGATCGTCGGTGATCGCATACAGTAGACTGTAGCCTAGTGAGATCGTTAGTAGGATAGCGATTACTATGAGCGCCACAGAGACGACGAGCTCAAGGGCGAACACAAAGCGCTTAAGTTGCTTTTCGATCACTTTTCAGCCTCCAGAATTTGACTTTTAAATAAGGTATCACGAAGACTCAATGACAGTGGCGGGTTTTTCTGGGAGCAGCAGCGTGAAAGTTGAGCCCGCACCGGGTTTGCTCTCCACGCTCACGCTGCCTCCAAGATGGACTGCCAGTCGGCGGGATATCGCGAGACCCAGGCCGGTACCCTCCACTTCGGGGTGGTATTGGCGATGCGCCTTGGAGAACTCCTCGAAGATAAGCTCTTGATCCTCGGGGGGAATACCGCATCCGGTGTCTGTCACGGAGATCGCTATCATTGATTCAGCACGACGCCATGCGCGAACAGTGACCGATCCCTCATCGGTGAATTTGACCGCATTACTGCAAAGGTTGAGTAAAACTTGCCTGACACGTACGTGATCTGAGGAGAGTATCAGGTCAGGATCTGAGATTTCGTAAGTCAGAGCGAGCGACTTGCTGTCAGCCAGCGGCTTGATCGATGCCGCCAGCTCCCGCAACAGTTTATCGACCGAAAACACCGAGGGTCGGAGCTCCACTCGGCCAGCCTCGATGCGCGACAAGTCGAGGATATCATTGATGAGCTCAAGCAGGTGCTTGCCGGAGTGATTGATCATCTCGAGTTGCTTGCGCTGTTCATCGGTTATTGGCCCTGTGGCTCCCTGAAGCATGAGGGAGGAAAAGCCGATCACCGAATTTAGCGGCGTGCGCAGCTCATGGCTCATGGAGCGCAAGAAGAGGGTTTTGGCCTCATTGGCCGAAGTAAGTTGCTCGTTCATCTCCATTAGGTCTTCCGATACTGCCTGCAACTCCTCCAGGGCCTCGCTCAACTCCTCGGTGCGCTCGTCCACCAGTTGCTCGAGGTTCTCGTTTAGACGGGCGAGCTCGAGCTTTGCGAGCTTCTCGGCGGTTATATCTTCGTAGGTGCCCAGCACGCCGATGATAGCGCCGTTTTCATCCCGCAAAGGGACCTTGCTGGTGCGCAACCAACGGCTGCGGCCTTCCGCCGACGTCTGGGGCTCCTCGTAGCCCAGCATGATCGCTCCGGTGTCTATTACCTTCTGGTCGTCGGCGCGGTAAAGATCCGCCTGTTCGACCCAGCTCATCTCGTAGTCGCTCTTTCCCAGGAGCTCTGCAGGAGAGGTGTGCCCTGAATCCGTCGCGAATGGCTGGTTGCACCCCAGATAGCGCGAATCACGATCCTTCCAAAATACCCTGACCGGGACAGTGTCGAGAACGTTTTGCAACAGTTGTCGAGACACCGTAGCTTCTATCTGCGCTTCCTTGAGGGCGGTGATGTCCGTGTCGATCCCGAGCATACACAAGGGGGCTCCGCTTCCATCGCGATCGGTGATTGTTCCGACGCACATGGTCCACATCCACGTGCCATCAGCCTTCATCGCTCGAAAGGCCGTTTTGTATTCCGGAGACATTCCGTTGATGTAACCTAGGAGTTCGGTAAGCACCCGCTCCCTGTCCTTGGGATGTAACCGGTCTTTCCAGGTCGAGTATGATTCGACGAAAGTATCAGGATCATATCCGAGCATGGTTGCGATTGAGCGGCTTGTGGCTATTTCACCTGTCCGGATATTGTATTCCCAAAATCCATAACTTGATATCTCGCTCACCAGTGAGAGCCGTTGCTTACTGGCGATAAGCGCCCCCTCTGTCATCAGGCGCTCTCGCTCCGTCTCGAATACAGCTTCCAGTTGAGTGAATCGCATTTTTTGCCAGAGAAGTCCGGCGACGCCGACAGTAGAGATCGTCAGTCCCAGCGCGATCATCCCGATTAGCCACTCCCCGACACGCCAGCCGGCGAATATCTCGGCCTCAGCGATCTTGGTGACAATTTTCCAGTCGGTTTCTGGAATAGCCGCCATGTGCGCGAGAACAGGCACGTCCCGGTAATCATTTCCACGGACGATGCCGGTTTCCCCCATCGCCGCCATCACGGCGGGGGTGCCAGCGCGGGTCAGTGGGATTTTCAAAGACAGGTCTTTGTTGTCGATATGACGTGGATCATTCAGAAAACGAGAGTAGTTCCCTTCCCGTTTTACGAGTACCGACTCGGCTGTTCGGCTGCCAAGGGGATCCATAGCGAGTAGGAGGAAAAGAGTATCCTCAGCGCTCATGCAAAGGATTACGGCGCCAACGAATCGCCGATCCTCGGCAATGGAATCAAAGAGGGGAGCCACGAGATGTATCTGTGCGCCCCGACCCTCTTTCTTGACATAGGGGTCGGTTAGTTGTGCCCGCCCGGTCTTTGTCGCCAGATCTATCGCGCGACGCACTGGTTCGTCCACGTGCGATAGGGTCTCTCCAGCAGTCATTTTGATCTCGCCGTTGGTGTCTACGAGGGCCGCGCCTGTGTAGTAACCGGAGTGATATGAGGCTGAGAGCCACTGAGCGACTAACGACTGGTCAAGAGCTCGGGGGTCTGCAAGCCACCCCGCCATTCGCGTCGCGCCGACAGAGTTCGTTATGGCGTCTGCATCACGGAAGCGCTCTGCCTTCCAGGCTGTTACCTGATTGACCTTGAGCTCGGAGACGGTTTCCAGAGAATGGATGGCGCTTTGGTTGAAGATATCACGTTGCGCAAAGTATACGGCGGCGCTGGCGGTTATGATTAAGAGCACAGCAAGGCCTGTTGCGGCGATGAGCCAAACAGGTGGCGAGGGCGTCACTTTCTGCGCGTCATGCATGGCGGATTGTTTCTAGTCGGAGGGCGCGCCTGTCACATTTACTTTATCATTGGCTGACGCATAAATCATAAAAGGAGGCTCATTTTGCAGGTTGTATTAGCGGTGCTGGCCGATTACGCCGCCACCACCGAAGACGGAAAACTTCTGATCGCCGGAGTCTTCGAGACTATAAACACCCCTGCTTTGCCCGCGGTGCATCCGATGATGGCGCTTGCTCTTCGTATAGCGGCCGCTCCCGGCGAAGCCGGCAACCATCACTTGACGCTGAAGCTGGTGGATCCGGCGGGCGAGGAGGTGATTCCGGCGCTGGACGGGGAGATCTCATTGGGCGAGATGCACCCCATAGAAGGAGGCCGGGCGCAGATCATCCTCAATATGCCCGGCGTCAAGTTCACCAAGGCGGGAAAGCACCGCATCGATGTGATTCTTGACGGGCAACTGAAGCATTCGCTGGATCTGTTCGTCCGGCTGATTCCAGCCGCCGAGGACAGCGGTTCTTCTCGGCATTTTCACTAAAGAACGCGCTTTTAGAGCAGACGCCCCGCGAGTCGCGCCACTGAGTTGCGAAAGCGTACGAAATGGCCGAGCCGGTTGAGGTCTTCCGTCGTAATCTCATGGCAGTGGATCATGTCGTTTTCGAAGGCTTCGTGGGTGAGTCGGGCCTGCGAGGGGTCGTACATGAAGACGGTAAGCTCGTTGTGTAGTGAGAAACTGCGCGTGTCGATGTTTGCGGTGCCGATCGAGCAGACCTTGGAGTCTATCGCGATCGATTTGGCGTGAAAGAACCCCGCGCGGTACTGGTAGATTCGCACCCCGGCTTCGAGCAACCGCGGCATCATCGAGTGCGCGGCCCAAAACGGCAGCCGTTTATCGGGGATGCCGGTCATCATCACCCGGACGTCGACTCCGGAAAGCGCCGAAATGATCAGGGCGTCCGAAATCGACGTATCGGGCACGAAGTAAGGGGATTGTATACGCACGGTCTCCTCGGCTTTGGCGATTGCGAGCAGGTACGCGTGCCGTATGGCCTCCCAGTGTGTGTCGATGCTTGAGTGGGCAAGATGCAGCATCGGTCCGAGGCAACTACACCCCGGAGCGGGGAAATATCGCAGATCGAACAGGGATTCCTGCTTTGCCTCGAACCAACGGCCCGCGAACAGGCGCTGAAGCTCGGCGACGAACGGCCCGGTGATGCGCAGGTGGGTGTCGCGCCAGGACTCGAAGCGTGGGCCCCCATCGATGTACTCGGCACCCATGTTCATGCCTCCGGTGTAGCCGATCTCTCCGTCGATGACCGCGATCTTGTAGTGATTGCGGTAGTTGATCTTTGAGAGCGACAGCACGTCGGCGACTACCTGAGCGCCGGCTTGTTTGAGCTTGTGAATCTCGGCCTTGCTGTAGTGAATGCTGCCGATGAAGTCGTATACGATGCGGACCTCGACGCCATCGGCCAAGCGCTCTAAGAGAAGTTCTGTGATCTCGGCGGTCAGTGAATCGCGTTGCCAGATGAAGTATTGGAGATGGACGAAGCGCTTTGCGTTCGCGATGTCTGCCTTTAGCGCCGAAAACTTGTCGCTGCCATTGGTGAATGTGTCAACGGATTCGGCGGGGAGTGGGATTGTGTCGTTTTGGGCTTGCACCAATCCTATCAGGCGGTCGATATAGTCGTGGCGAACTGCGGCCACCAGGCTCTTTGCGTCCTCGGCGTAGAGTTCGTAGGTGGGTCCCAGAGCGCTGTCCGCCAGGGCCTTGGTTTTTTTGACGATCCGACTATGACGGCGTATTCGACGCCAGTTGCGTCCCCAGAAAAAGTAGAAGAACAGCCCGATGCCGGGAAGCAGTATTAATATGATCAGCCAGGCGAGGGTAGTGCCGGTATCGCGCTCCTCATCGGCTATCAACAACACAACAACCAGCACTGCGACAAGATATATGGCTTCTGCTAGCGGTAGAGTTGGCATGCCTCAAGTGTACCCTTCAAACTCTGTGAGCAAAGAAAATTAAGTTTGACCCGAAACTAAATGGCACCTTTCAGCGTTTAGGTGAGTGTAGGAATTTTGGTAATGCCGATATATATAGATGCCGAGATGTCGTTTCAGACGACCAAGAGAGCGAAGGTGGAGTCAGCGATGAGTAACCCGATGTTGAAGCTAACGGCCCTGATGGTGGCAGTCGCGCTGGCGTTTCCTGCAGCCGTCCTTGCGAGTTCGCGTGATTACGACAAGCCGGGTAGGGGCAACGGCAAGCCCAACGCAAATGAATATTATCAGGAGCAGGATCGCATAGAGTATGAGAGAGAGCGGGCCGAAGACGAGCTTGACCGCGCCGAAGAGGAAGCGGACAGAGCCAGGGATGCGAAGGAAGAAGCATTCGAGCGCAAGATGAACAGCTCCGAAGAGGAAGCGGACAGAGCCAGGGATGCGAAGGAAGAAGCATTCGAGCGCAAGATGAACAGCTCCAGCGGCAGGCCGGAGCGGGCAGGCAAGGACAAGGACAAGGACAAGGACAAGGACAAGGACAAGGACCGAGATGACGCCGAAAGCCGCGACGATGTGGTAATCGGTTACCCTGAAGACTCCATCGACGAGACTCCTTCGGTTGATGTGACTGAAACCGTCGAGCCGGAAAGAAAGACCGGTATCGAGAACGCGCTCTCGCGCATCCAGGCTAATATCGCCCGGGCCGAAGGCAAGGTCGCCGCAGGGCAGAAGGAACAAGTGCCCCCCGGTTTGCTCCGCGTGATGGAGAAGTTCCTCGCCTGGTTCGGATTGACAGCAGTTGATCCAGTTCCTATAGACCCCGTAACGCCAGAGGATCCGAACGGCTCGGATGAGACGACCCCTTCCGTGGAGCCAACGCCTTCCGTGGATGCTACAGTTGTGCCGGAACCTTCGGTGGAGCCCACTCCTGCCGCGACCTCGGATCAGACTGCCGAGCCGTGTCCGGTGTGTTTGCCAGCTAGCTGATTCGTGAGTTCGTAGTCGAATGTGCGCGTGAGACAGGGCCCCGAGATGGGGCCCTGTTCGTGTGCTATCGTTATGCTGCTTGCATGGACGCTATGTTCAGGAGGTCTATTTTGGCTTGGATCACGGCAGATTCACGATTGCGATTCGCGGTGCTTCTCGGCGCGGTTGCTTCGATTACCGGGGCTGTTTTGCTGACAGGGTTGATACCGCCGGTGGTGGGCTTGGGGGAAACCGTTCGGCTTCCGATATTCCATGGTGCATCGACCTGGGTGAACCTGGGAGCGTTCACGCTGCTTGGAGTGGTCGCGTTGGCGGCTCTTGCTACGGGCAGGCGCGAGCTGGATGGCTGGACGACCGGAATCAGGTCCGTTTCGGCGGCGATGTGGCTGGTAAATACAGCGCTTGGCGCTTTTGCGGCCATGGAAACCTGGGACTTTACCGGCTCCGAGGAAGGCTTCCTGACCATCGCGCAACAAGACCCGAGATTGATCGTTCAGGCTCAGTTGCTACTCCTGGCAGGGGCACTGTTGGTTGCTGTGGGCCTTGTTGACGGTCGCAGAGTGAAGGCGGCGATGGATATCGCGTTTGTTGCGGTGATGTGGTGGCTGCTCGGCTCTGCTCTCACCTCTCCAGGGGCACGCGTATTGCATCCCGACAACCCGGTGATGAACTCTGGCCCTGAAATACAACTTCCTTTCTTTGCGATACTTGCAGCTCTTTCCCTCGGCGTGCTTCTGCTTGCCTGGTTTGCTAGGGAGCTGGCGGTGCGGAGTTCCGCCAAAAAGCCATAAGCTACCGATTATCGCAAATAACTATACGCGCATCGGCTGATATCCGATATTAAGGGCATGGAAATTTGTGTAGGGCTTCAGAACGCTAAAGGACACTGCCGATGAGCGCACTTCAGGCCACCCTTGCCCGTGCGGCTGTCCACCTGGATAGCCCGAATGGCGATCTGGTCAAGGTGTTGGTCAACTCCCGATCCAACGCCGAAGCCACTTTGGCCGCAACCATTCTGCGTGGTCGTATTCCCGATTTGGAACTGGTAATGCTATTCAATCTCCGGGAACTGATATCCGAGCTTCCATCTGAGCCCTTTTGGGTACCTCATGAGCTTGAGGTTCTGGGTCGGGTTCTCGGCTATATGTCTACCGGAGCAAAGTGGAGCAAGAGCTTTGAGCCCCAGGGAAATCCGGCGGTTCTTGAGTTCGTCGGTGATGGAAACCGTATAGATTCTGTGTGGATGCACTCCGCTCGGTTGAAAACGGCCCTGGTGGGCCCCAACACTGATTTCATCGGAGAACAAGCCATAGAGGCACTCGTTTCCAGCAGTGATCTGGGCGAAGGGCTGGTCGACGCTTTGAGGGCTTTGGGCCATGACCTGGCGCCCAGGTTTTACTTCAACGTGGAAGATTACATGGTCGAAAACGCAGTTGCGACCCTCGATGACATTCGCGCGATATTCTGAGTGAGGCGACTCTGGCTACTTGGTTCAGGGTCGTGTATCTTGATGATGTCACAATCGAATAAGCATCATTGGGTGCCTGCCAACTATCCAGCCCGCGCTTGGATACTCAGGTAGGAGAATAGGGAAGCCGGTGAGATTCCGGCACGGACCCGCCACTGTGAATCGGTACGCGCATGTGATGCGTAAGCCGTGAAGTCAGGAGACCTGCCCGGTGATTGCGATGCGGCCTTCGAGGTTATGAGGCTTGATCGCGGTGCTGTGTCTGTAACGGACACCAGCCGCCAGACCAGGACTTTTCTCGAAGACCCGCCTTTTCAGGCGGGTCTTTGTGCTTGAAGTCGCATGAAAGAAAGGAGTGTTTCATGTTGTACGGCACCAAACGCGGTACGGCACGCCTTCTGGCGGCCATTGCTCTGTCGATCGTTTTACTGGTCGCGCTGACCGGCTGCGGAGCCAGAGGCGCAGATTCGGCGACACAGCAGCCAGACGCTCCGGCTGAGGCCGGCGTCACGTTTCCGATAACCCTGGAAGACGATGCGGGAAGAGAGGTCGTGATCGAGAGCGAGCCTCGCCGGATAGTGTCCCTGGCTCCCTCCAACACCGAAATCGTGTATGCGCTGGGGCTTATCGACCGGCTCATTGGCGTGACCACATTTTGCGATTATCCTGCTCAGGTTGGCGAGATTGACAAGATCGGTGACTTCATACAGCCGAATATAGAGGCCATCACCGCCGCCAATCCTGACTTGATTCTTATGACAACCGGCGTTCAGGAGGATGTTGTCGAGCAGCTTGAAGGCACAGGTGCAGCGGTGCTTGCAATTGATCCTAAATCGCTCGAGGATCTTCTTACCGCGATTCGCATCGTTGGGCAAGCTACAGCCACACCGGATACTGCGGAAGAGGTTATCGCTGGCATGCAGGCCGAGCTTGATGAGATTTCCGCTGCGGTGGCCGACAGGGAGCGAGTCAGGGTCTTTATTGAAGTCGCGCAAAATCCGCTCTTTACGGCTGGCACCGGGACTCTGATAAACGACCTGATCAATGCCGCCGGCGGAGAGAATGTAGTGACACAGGAAGGTTACGTAGGTTACTCGATCGAGCAACTCGTGACTGATGATCCGGTCGCATACCTGGCGACGAAAGGCTCGATGAGCGATCCTGCGGATCTCGAGCAGCGCCAGGGTTTCGCCGGTCTTTCGGCGGTAAAGAATGATCGCGTTTACGTACTCGAGGACAATCTCGTATCGCGCCCAGGGCCCAGGGTCGTTCAGGGAGTAAGGCAGATCGCCGAAAGCCTTCACCCGACGGCGTTTTAGTAGTGTTCGAGTCTGAAGCTGATTGCGCGTAACAGTGACCGCCAGAAATACATCTGAGACAGAGAGCCGACCCGCCTCGAGGCGAGCGCGCGCTCCTGTTGTGCTGGCTACTCTGGCGGTCACGTTGCTCGGCGCGCTACTGGCCGGAGTCGGACTGGGGGCGGTCAGCATCCCCGCCGGTGATGTGATCGCCGCGATTGCGCGGGCGCTTTCAGGAGCCGAGGGACCGATTTCAGATAATGTGATCATCGACATCAGGCTACCTCGCACGCTGCTGGCTATGCTGGTCGGGGCGAGTCTCGCTACGGCGGGCGTCATGTACCAGGCGCTTTTCCGCAATCCGCTGGCGGATCCGTATATTCTCGGCGTCTCAAGCGGGGCCGGACTGGGCGCCATGATTGTGATCACGCTCACCGCGGGGGAAACCGGCCTTCGGTACCTGGGCGTTCCCACCGGGGCTTTCACGGGCGCTATCCTCACTATCATGCTGGTCGTGCGGCTGGCGTCCTTGCGAGGCCGCCTGGAGGTCACCTCACTGCTGCTGGCCGGGGTCGCTATTTCGTTTACTCTGGCCGCTCTGACCTCGTTTATCATGGTGTTTTCCCGTGAATCCATGGCGACACTCGTATTTTGGATGATGGGGGGACTGGCTGGCGCGTCGTGGGAGTATGTGGGCATGCTGGCACTTATGCTTGGCTTCGGCCTGCTTCTGCCGATGACACACTCTCGTGCCCTCAATGTCATGCTGCTCGGTGATGAGCGGGCGGCGCATCTCGGCGTGGATGTTGAGCGTTTCAAGCGTCTCGTCCTTGCCTCGGCGTCGTTTCTCACGGCGGGTGCGGTAGCGGTCTCGGGGCTGATCGGATTCGTCGGCCTGATGACGCCCCACGCGGTGCGGCTCGTGCTCGGCCCCGATCATCGCCTGTTGGTTCCGGCCTCTGTGCTGGCGGGAGCGATTGTCATGGTGGTCGCGGACCTGCTGGCGCGCATCGTGCTGGCACCGGTGGAGATTCCGGTCGGTATTGTCACGGCGCTTGCGGGCGGGCCGTTCTTTCTCTGGCTGCTGGTCAAAGGAAGGCGACTTTAGATGGAAGCGCAGCAACAAACCGCGCATCAAGCCGCAATCACTTTTGCCGACGTTTCCCTCGGCTATGGCCGACGCGTCGTGCTCAATGGCGTCACCCTTGAAGTCGACGGCGGCGAACTGGTCGGAGTGATCGGCCCCAACGGCGCCGGCAAGTCCACGCTGCTTCGAGCGATCTTCGGCGAATCCGATGTCCTCACCGGAGATGTGCGAATTCTCGGCAAACCGATCCCGGAGATGTCCTATCGCGACCGGGCACGAATCGTCGGCGTTCTGCCGCAACTACCCGTCACGAACCTCTCTTTTACCGCCGAGGAGTTCGTCGCGATGGGCCGTCATCCGAACCTCGGCTTGGTGCAGCGACTTTCCGAGCACGATGAGGCCATCGTATCCAGCGTGATGGACAGGACGGATACCAGGCGCCTGGCGAAGGAGCGAGTCGACACGCTTTCCGGAGGAGACATCCAGCGCTTGACGCTCGCTCAGGCGTTGGCGCAGGAGCCATCGGTTTTGCTGCTCGACGAGCCGGTCAGCCAGCTCGACCTCAATCACGCGCTTCAGGTTCTCGATCTGGTTCGCGGGCTTGCGGACGGCGGTATGGCGGTGCTGGCCATCTTCCACGATCTCGATCTGGCTGCGCGCTATTGCGACAGGTTGGCCGTGGTCCATGATGGTGGCCTTCACACCACAGGCGCGCCTTCCGAAGTGCTGACGGCCGCCTTGGTGAGGGAAGTCTTCGGCGTTCGCGCGGTAATTGTGCCCGATGCCCTGATGGGGTCGGTCACTGTGGTGCCCGTGACAAGAGAGATGAACGGCCTGAAGTCGCGAGGTCATCGCATATTTGTGGTCGGCGGTTCAGGCGCCGCCGCACCACTCATGCGGCAACTGGTGTTGGCGGGGTACGAGGTGGTCGCGGCGCCCCTGAATCAGGGCGACTTCGATCAGGCGGTCGCAGAAGCGCTAGGCATCGAGCATGTGCTGCTCGAGCCTTTCGGCGAGGTTACTTCGGATGTGGAGGCAAAAGCGCGTGATATGGCGGCGCAAAGCGATGTAGTCCTTATCGCCGAAGTTCCTTTTGGGATAGGGAATCTCGGCAATCTTCGCGCGGCGATCGAGGCAAAGGCGCCGATTGTCTTCGTGAACGGATTCGACTCCTCCCGGGACTACTGCGACGGTGCCGCAATCGCATTGGCGAGCGCGGCGATGCGATCAGGGGCAAAAAGTGCCGCCTTTACCGACGTCCTTGCCGCCGTGGAGCAGATTGTCGATTAGCGCGGCGCAGAGGGTCTGGAACTCGCATGTACTGCACGCTGACGCTTGCCATCGATCGAGTATCGCCGGCAGCCGAGTCCTGATTTGCGCAAAATCAAGTAGCCCTCCAGGCTCTACGCCAAGAAGCTCGTTCGCAAGTGAGTCCAGGCTCCTGATGTGCTCTTCTCCGCCAGACTCCGAAACACAGGCGCCGTCTCGAAGGGAGGGGCAAGCGGCGCATACGTCGTCGGGGCCTTCCACAAGGCGCAAGGGGGTATGGCGCAGACGCTCCAGAACGCTTTGCAGGTTGGCGATGAATCCGGCCGAGTAACCTTCGCCGGCGAAAAAATGCAGGCAGATTAGGTGGTGGCCGCGAAGCGCAGGGACGCTCATGCACACTCCCCGAGGGGCACGACGCAACCTGCATCCTGCGCGATGATCTTTGTTTGGCACGCTAGGCCGAGCTGTCGCAACTGCGTCTCAAGGCCGTCGCGAACAATTCCCGCATGGTTGTTTTGGCGCGACAGATGAAGTGCCACAACTGCTTCGAGCCGATCGCTGGCGAGGCGCTCAATCACTTGAAACGCCGCGATGTTGGAGAGGTGGCCTTGATCCGAGGCAATGCGCCTTTTCAGGAACCATGGATACGGGCCGGTTTGCAGCATCTTCTCGTCGTGGTTGCATTCGATGGCCAGTATCGTGCACCCACTTAGGACCTCTATCGCCGAGGAGGGCATGACACCGGTATCGGTTACAAGCCCCAAAGACTCTCCGCTACAGCTTTCTATGCGGTAGCCCACAGGCTCGGCCGCATCGTGCGAAAGCGCGAAAGCTTGGATCGTGAGAGACCCTACAGCGAAGCTCTCACTCGTGTCGACTCGCCGAAAATCGACGTCCCACTCGTGCATGCCTGCCGTTTCGCCGGTCCCAGCGGTTGCGTAAACCGGGATCCCTAGCCGCTTGGCCAGGATCTGAACTCCGCCGATGTGGTCGGTGTGCTCGTGGGTGACAAGAACTGCGCGGACATCTTCTGGGCGCATACCAGCCAAGCCAAGGCGACGCAGGGTCTCACGAGCGGAGAACCCTGCGTCGACCAGTATTACCTGTCCTTCGCTTTCAACAGCTGTCGCGTTGCCCGAAGATCCTGAGCCTAGGAAGGCTGTTCTCATTGGCACCTATGGAAGCGCTTCGTTCGCCAGTGAGATCGCCTCACGCGCGTATTGTTCGGCCGTATCCATCGAGCTCATCACTTCCTCGTAGTTGTGGAATCCCATCGAATTTTCGCTGATTATGAGATTCTCCCACAATACATGAGCCTTGCGGTGAGCTTCCAGTGCTTGCTCAGCCTTGGCCGCATCCGCCCTGTCGCCGGCCTTTCGGACTTCACCAAGCCTGGCTGCGGAATCCGCTACCAGATTCTGTACTATCTTCTGCCTGTCGTAGACTTCGCGTTGCATCTCTATTCCACGTGCGGTTCTATCAAGATGGCACCTTTGGCACGGCCGGTCGGCAAAGCCGGTATCCAATCCGGTTTGGGTAGCAAACTGGTTGAAGACCCTCTCGTTTTGGTATTTGTACGGACTCGTGAACCAATGGCTCCTGACGACATCGCCTTCCTTGGTGCGAACTTGCGGCATGTGACAGTTCATGCACGCGACGCCCGCGGTGTAGTGGGTGCTGTTCCAGTACAGCTCCACCTCCGGATGCTGGCTTTTTATGAGCGGCTCGCCGATGATAGCGTGTCGCCAATCCTGCTGGTAGTCGAACTGCTCACTATAGTACTGATGAAGATCGGCGGCCTTCGACCAACTGAAGACGTCGCGAACGACTCCGTCCACCGCGCTTCGCCCGCCCGCATACTCGACATGGCACTGCGCGCACTGGAGTACGCGGCGATCGGTCAGAGACGCCTCGGCGACGTCAGTCACAATCTCGGAGGCGTAGGGGTTGACGCCTCCCTCGCCATCGACCGACCCATCCTCTACGGCCTCTACCAGCGCGGCGCGTAGCAGCTGCGGCTCCGTCGTGTGGGGATCGTGACACTGAGCGCAACTTACACCGTAGGGCATGGTGTCCGAAGTTGCTGCCATCGCTGCCGCCCAAATCCAGTTGAAGGTTGCCGTTGCGTCGTCACTCGGCCCTGGAGGAGAGGAGTAGACAGTACCGTCCGGCAGGGTGGCTTTCGACTCAACCTCGTAGGTTTCGAAGTCCGTGGAGAAGCGCACCGTTGTCCCTTCCGGCACGACCAGCGATCTTGCTGGGGCGACCGGCGTCTCTGTGTGATACAGGGTGACGGTGGTATCCTCGGAGACCTTCAGTTCGCGGTCCCTGATCCAGGCCCATGAGATTTCGGTCGACTTGCACTGCAGGCACACCTCGGACTTGCCCCTCAGAGTCTTGTAGTGGTCTTCGAGAGCGTACTTGTGCGCGCCCTCCTCGTCATAATCTAGGGTGAAACCATGTCCGGCTACGATTTCGTTGTAGCGCGGGAATGTCTTTACTTTTGCTTCCCGGGGCTCACGCTGTGATCCGCCGAATGGGCCCACCTTGAGGTTGTCGTCGTACAGGTAGGTCGCGGCTATCGCCTGATGACATTCAGCGCACGAAGAGACCCTGAAATCTATGTTCGCGTTGACGTTTTCCGGATCGTTCGCGTGCTCCTCGCCGGTGCCTTCATGACAGCCCTGGCAGCCCAAGGTGTAGTGAGCGCCTTGGGCGATCCGCTCGACTTTCACGTCATGGCACTCCGCACCCCCGCAGGCCTGCCTGCCCGCCGCCGCTTCCGAGCTCTCGTACACCGGGTCCACGCAGCCGCTTAGTATCATCATCATCCCAAACAAAGTAAGCAGGACTGCGCATTTGATGACGCGCGCGGTCTTCATGCCTACCTCCTCTCCGCCCTGAATACCAAGGCTCCCACAAGTGTTGTGTCCGCTTTCTCAATATAGGATACCATTTTAGGTATGGGTATCCTGTTGAATAGTGCATGGATGTTTTGATGGTGGCATTCTCGATGACCTTGTTTACCCTCAAGCCAAAAAGGAGGAGCTTTCATGAAAGTGGCTCTATACGCTTTGACGACATGCCCGTACTGTCGAATGACCAAGAAGATGCTTGAAGAAAGCGGTATAGATTACCAGCTTACCGAGGTCGATTTGCTCGAGGGCGAAGCAAAGGAGCAGGCGATCGATGAGGTGAAAAGGATATCCGGAGGCACATCATTCCCGGTTGTCATAATCGACGATGAAGTGATCGTCGGTTTTGACAAGAAGCGAATCAAGGAGTTGCTGGGAGCATGACAGAGTCGCCGAGACCAAAGCGGCGCATGTTCGGGCCGGACACAACGGTGCAAGATCTCAAGGACTACATGGCCCCCTTCGCAGAGCGCCTCGGATACAAATTCAATACCGAGACCGACTTTGTCGATGAGGTGTTGCAAAGCGAGCTTGAGATCCTGGAACGCGATGGCGACATCTATTGCCCATGCCGCATCCAGACGGGTAATCCGAAGGAAGACCTGAAGATCGTTTGCCCGTGCATCCCGTTTTTCAGGGATGAGTTTGCCGCTATCCGCAAGTGCTGGTGTGGTCTGTTCATTCTCTCTGATGTCGAGGATGGCGCCGAGCTCCTTGGTGTGGTCGAGCGTGCCGAAGGCCCCGTCGATGTACCTGTTTTTCGCGTTGCCGATCTCCCGGACGGGCAGATACGTCACGTGAAGGTGGGTAAGCGCAGCATTGCGGTTGCAAGGGTCGGCGAGGAGTATTTCGCGCTCTCAAATGTCTGCCGTCATGCGTTTGCCCCTCTCGCCGAGGGATTTATGGACGGCTATTACGTCATGTGCCCCTGGCACGGCAGGCGCTACGACGTCCGGACGGGTGTGACTGACCATCCTGGAGCCGACGTCCAGACCTTCGAGACTTTGGTTCGCGACGGCATCGTATATGTTCGTATGTAGTTGTCGGCTTCGGGGCGCATAACGCTGAAGCTAGGGAGTCGTTTCTTCTCCCGCTGCTTTCGTGTCGTTTTTGAACAGCTCGGCGATGCCGCCTATCGAACCCATGATGCCGCTTACCTCCATTGGGAGGAACACCTTGTTTGCTGGCCCCGCGGCGATCGCCTTGAGTGATTCTAAGTAGCGCACCGCGATGAGGTCGTTGGTGGGGTCTCCCTCGTGGATCGCCTTGAAGACGCTGAGGATTGCCTGAGCCTCTCCTTCGGCCAGCGCGATCTTCTGGAATCTCTCTGCTTCTGAGACTTCCCTAATCGACTGAGCCTCTCCTTCGGCCTCAAGGATCTTTGATTGCTTGAAGCCCTCCGCGCGCGTGATCGCGGCCTGTTTGTCACCGTCCGCCTCAAGGATGAGCGCCCTTCGGGTGCGCTCAGCTTTCATTTGGCGGTGCATCGCTTCGGTCACATCGGCAGGTGGCTCAATGCGTTGCAGCTCCACGCGTACCACGCGAACACCCCATTTATCCGTGGCGTCGTCAAGGATTTGGCGAAGAGCCGCATTAATCTTCTCTCGGCTGGTAAGTGATTCATCGAGTTGCATCTCGCCGATCACGTTTCGCAGGTTGGTTTGGGCCAGCTTTGTGGCGGCGATGTAGAAGTTCGCGACGTTATACATGAGCTTGATGGGATCGGTGGCCTCGTAATATACGACCGCATCAACCGTTACGACGACGTTGTCTTTGGTTATGACTTCCTGCGGTGGCACCTCGACTACGTTTTCACGCATGTCGACCTTGGTTAGCTTGTCGACAAAGGGCAGGATGAAGTGGAGGCCAGCATCGAACGTGCTCTGGTAGCGGCCGAACCTCTCCTTGATGCCCTTTTCATAAGGCCGCACGATCTTTATGGCGGCGGACATGTACACCACGAACACAATGGCTATCGGTATGAATACCAAGCCTAACGCGAACTCTATATTCATGATGCCTCCGTTTCTGATGACTGGTGATTAACTTCTGAATCTACTTGCTCTACTACCTTGACCACTAGGTGCGTGCCACCGACGCGCTCAACATGCACGCGGGCTCCAACAGAAATCACTTTGGCGTCGGAGGCTTCAGCTCGCCAGGTCTCCCGGTCCACCAGCACCTTGCCCGAGGAGCTGTGGGGCAAGATTTCCTCGGTGACGACACCGGTCATTCCAACCAGCCGATCCACTCCGGTTTTGATCGGCTGCTCGGCGGTTATTCGGTTAGCGAAATTTTTGAGAAAGATGAAACACGCCGCAGAAACACCGATAAAAGCTAGCCACTGCCACACCAAGGCGACTCCCAGAAATGCCAATAATGCGGCTACGGCGGCGCCGATGCCAAAAGGAAGCATGAAAAATCCAGCGGTGAATATTTCGCCGATTAGCAGCATGGCCGCAAGTAAAAGCCATATCCAGAACCACAGAGTCAACAACGGCTCCTCACTTCCATCGGGGGGCATTTCAAAGCTGCTGTGATTCTACCCCATCCGGGCTGACGATCTGCCGCAAGCAGATAAAAAGATGCCGGGAAAGGCTGTAATAGCGCAAAAGGAACTCGATGGCCGAAGGAGCTCGATGGCCAGAGATGGTATGAAAATTGCGAAAAGTGGAATATTTCGTTGTCGAAATAGCGGCGTATCTGGTATTCTCCGAAAGTCTGGTGCCGGATGTGCGGAAGCGGTATGACGATACCGCTGATGTGACAAACGGAATCAGGAAAATTGCAAATGGAGCTAGGGAGGAAAGGATGAAAGTGGGCAAAAGCAGGAAATTGCTTTCTCTGGTCACCGCTTCACTGCTCGTAGCTGCGCTGGCTACCGCAGGGTGTGGTACCGCGGCGCAACCCGGCGGAGGCGCTGGGGAAGAGGTTGTAACGGTTAAGCTTGGTATTGGCGCTCCCTTGACTCAGGGCGCCGTAGCGCTTGGTCAGGGCATCCAGCGTGGAGCTCAATTGGCGATCGATGATTTCAATGCGTCGCCAGAGGCTCAAGAGCTTGGTATTCAGGTAGAGGCATTTGTGGTTGACGATCAAGGTGACCCGAAGGTCGGAATGAACGTCGCCAATCAGCTTGTCAGCGATCCTGATGTCATCGGAGTGGTCGGGCACCTAAACTCAGGTGTTTCTATTCCCACCTCGGACGTTTATGGAAGAGCTGGTATCGTACAGATATCTCCGGCTTCGACAAACCCCGCACTGACTCTTGATCAAAAGTACGGAAATGTGTTCCGCGTCTGCACCACCGACCCCGTACAGGGAGCCTATGCCGCAGAGGCCGCGCTGACCCGTATAGGCTGGAACACCGCGTTTGTTGTTGACGACTCGACTCCTTATGGCGAAGGACTTGCCGACGAGTTTGTGAAGAACTTCGAGGCAGGCGGCGGCGAGATCCTCGGCAGGCAAAAGACCGGTGACCGCGACACTGACTTCAACGCGCTCGTCACCCGAATCCGTGCGGCGAACCCTGATTTCATCTACTACGGTGGAATCTACACCGCCGGTGCCCTGTTTGCGCGGCAAGCCGCCGAGGCTGGCTTCGAGGGTGGCTTCTTCTCCGGTGACGGAATTTATAGCCCCGACTACATCGCGCTGGCTGGTGACTCCTCTGAAGGCAACTTTGCGACTTCAGTAGGTCTTCCTTTGGCCCAGCAGCCCCAGGGCACGGAGTTCAAGGAGAAGTTTGCCGCTGAGTTTCCCAACGAGGATATTCAGGCATACGACACCTATGCGTACGACGCAGCCTTCGTGATCCTTGAGGCCCTGAAGGTAGTTGCCGCTGACCTTGGTGTTGACCAGCTGACCTCGGCAGAGGGCAAGGCTGCCATCATCGAGGCTGTTGCTGCTACCAACCTTGAGGGCATCACCGGTGCTATCGCGTTTGATGAGAACGGCGACACCACCAATAAAGCCATCACGCTTTACACCGTGAGGAATGGCGAGTGGGTCGCATACGAGTAACCCGCACTAACGCAACCTTGTGAAACCAAGGGACCCGGGCAGTGGACAGGTTCCGCTAGCCCGGGTCTTTGCGGGAACCCACGCCCAATCCATGATGAAGTTACTTTGTGCTGTAGATTCAGACAGGCGGACAACCAGTGGCGATTGATATATTCGGCCAGCAGCTAGTAAATGGAATCACCCTCGGAGGAATGTACGCGCTTATCGCGCTAGGGTACACTCTCGTCTACGGAATTATGTTGATGATAAACTTCGCGCATGCCGAGATGTTCATGGGCGGAGCGTTTGTAGGCCTCTTCACGTTCAACTTTCTCGCTCAGTTTGATGCGCTTACCGGTTCCGGTATGGGCATTATCGTACTCTTTCTTCTGACTTTTCTGATCGCGGGTGTATCGATAGGTATACTCGGCGTGCTCATTGAGCGGATTGCTTATCGTCCGCTTCGTCACGCACCGCGACTCGCAGCTTTGATCTCTGCCATCGGTGTTTCGATATTTCTTCAGCAGGCGGTGCTTTTGTGGATCACCGCACGTTCACTGCCCTTCCCGAACGACAAGATTCCGTCAGGGGGGCTGGAGTTTGGCGGTGTAACAATCACGTACCTGCAGCTGATCATAGTCGGCACGTCGATACTGCTTCTCTTCTTCCTTGACACGTTTGTATCGAAAACAAAGATGGGAAAGGCGATGCGTGCGACCTCCCAGGATCGTGATGCCGCTGGACTCATGGGGATAGATATCAATCGCGTTATCGCAGCAGCGTTTTTCATAGGACCTGCGCTAGGCGCCGCCGCGGGAATCTTCTCGGGCCTGTACTACGGCTCCATCAAGTTCGATATGGGGTTCATCCCCGGCATTAAGTCCTTCACCGCCGCTGTGGTCGGCGGGATCGGTAACTTGAGGGGAGCGATGCTCGGAGGGTTTCTCATCGGAATCCTGGAAGCGATGGCGTCCGGCTACGTCAGCTCCGCTTACAGGGACGTCATAGTTTTCGGCGCACTGATCCTCGTACTTACTTTCCGACCGGGCGGACTGCTCGGCCAGTCTTCAGTGGAGAAGGTGTAGGCCATGGCAGAGCAAACAGCCGATATTCGTCCACGAGTCAACGGCGGTAAGGTCGACAAAAAGAAGCTTATTTGGTTGGTGATCCTAGCGGTTGCGGCTATCGCCCTGCCGTTGTACTTCCAGTCCGTGCAGAACTACTTCTTCGTCCGGATATTCGCGCTCATGGGCATATACGTTGTATTGGCCCTGGGCCTGAATATTACCGTCGGTTACGCTGGACTGCTCGATCTCGGTTATATCGCGTTTTATGCGGTAGGAGCTTACGTCGGTATGCTCATGGGCTTTTTGCTGCCCGACGCGATCGCACAGATGGGCTACTGGGTCTTACTTCCATTAGCAGCTTTTGGAGCTGCCTTTGCCGGTGTGCTGATCGGGTTTCCGGTACTGAGGCTGCGCGGTGACTACCTTGCGATTGTTACCTTGGGCTTTGGCGAGTCCGTCAGAATCACCTTGAACAACAACATCTTTGGACTTACCCGTGGCCCGAAAGGCTTGCCTGGTCCCGGTGATTCGGTTGCCGCTCCGGCCGGTCAGGCCGAGATGGTCCAGGCGCTGAGCATCGGCGATTTTCGCTTCTCAAGCGACCTATGGTGGTACTACGTTATTGCGCTTCTGTGTGTGCTGGCCATCTTTGTGATCAGGCGACTGGATGATTCGAGGTTGGGTCGTGCGTGGGTTGCAATGCGCGAAGACGAGATCGCCGCTGCTTCTGTAGGCGTGAACATTCAGACCACCAAGCTTTGGGCGTTTGCGCTTGGCGCGCTTTGGGGCGGAGTCGGAGGTATCACGTTCGCGTATTGGGTCGGCTTCATCTCTCCCGAGTCATTCAACTTTATGGAGTCGATACTGGTAGTTTGTATGGTCGTGCTGGGCGGAATGGGGTCGATTCGTGGCGCGGCGTTCGGAGCGGTCATAATCGTTGGGTTGCCGGAGATCATTCGGTGGGCGGCCCAGTCGCCGTTTTTCTCGGCGTTTCTCACCATTGAGCAGGCCAACCTTGCCAGTCAGTATAGGTTCCTCCTTTTTGCGATGGCTTTGATAATCATGATGATGTTCAGGCCCGAAGGGATATTTCCCTCGAAGCGCCGCGCGATGGAGCTTCACGCCGATGACACTAGAGCTTTGGTAGAGAAGAACGAAAAGCTCTGGGACGGAGATAAAGTGGCTGGGCCCGATAAGGATGGGCGGGCATGACGATGGATGCTAGAGGAAGGCGCTGAGTCTTTATGACGCTTCTCAGTGTGGACAAGCTAACCATGGAGTTCGGCGGCTTGAAAGCCGTCAACGAAGTGAGTTTTCAGATCGAGCCAGGCGAGATACTCGCTTTGATCGGCCCGAACGGCGCCGGCAAAACGACTGTCTTCAATATGTTGACGGGTATATACCGCCCTACTTCGGGCGCACTGACTTTTGATGGCAGGTCGCTCGTCGGGGCGAAGCCGCATGGAATATGCAAGCGCGGGATAGCGCGCACCTTTCAGAACATCCGCCTCTTTGCCAACATGACGGCCCTTGAAAATGTCATGGTCGGTCGGCATGTACGGACAAACTCCGGGCCCCTGCGGGCGGTGCTGAGGACTCCAGGCTTCAAGCGCGAGGAGCAAAACACCATCGATGAGGCCCTGAAATGGCTGAGCTTTATCGGACTGCTGGACAAAGTAAATGAGTTGGCGAAGAACCTGCCCTACGGCGACCAGCGTCGTCTCGAGATCGCGCGGGCGCTAGCCACCGACCCCAAGCTCCTTCTCCTCGATGAGCCTGCGGCGGGCATGAATCCGCAGGAGTCCATCGAGCTCATGAGCCTTGTGCGCAGGATCCGCTCGAGTGGCGTGACGGTTCTGCTGATAGAGCATGATATGAAGGTCGTCATGGGCGTAGCCGACCGGATTGTGGTTCTTGACTTCGGCGAGAAGATCGCCGAGGGGCTTCCTGCGGAGATTCAGCGCAATCCCAAGGTTATCGAGGCGTACCTGGGCTCAGGCGCCGAGGCACTTCTGGCGGAAGGGTAAGATCAGTGCTAAAGGTCGATGCTATTCATACATATTACGGTCAGATTGAGGCTCTCAAGGGCATAACCATTCATGTGGAAGAAGGCGAGATAGTTACGCTTATCGGCGCCAACGGCGCTGGAAAGTCGACCACACTGAAGACGATTTCGGGACAGTTGGTTCCTCGGCAGGGGGACATTGTTTTTGAGGGTAAGTCGATAGTTGGCGTTCCCGCGCACCTTGTTGCCGCGATGAATGTCGTGCAGGTGCCTGAGGGCCGGAGAATCTTTGCGGGCATGACCGTGCTGGAGAATCTCGAAATGGGCGCTTACCTGCGCAAGGACAATGAGATACAAGATGATATGGACCACGTTTTCGATCTGTTTCCTCGGCTGAAAGAGCGCCGGACGCAAAAGGGCGGCACACTTTCCGGAGGCGAGCAGCAGATGCTGGCGATGGGAAGGGGCCTGATGGCTCGTCCTCGCCTGCTAATGCTCGATGAGCCTTCGATGGGCTTGGCGCCTGTGATCGTGGACCTGATCTTTGAGACGATCAAAAAGCTCAACGAAGAAGGCAAAACCATACTACTAGTCGAGCAAAATGCGGCCAAGGCGCTCACTGTCGCGCATCGCGGTTACGTCCTTGAAACGGGCAAGGTTGTTTTGGAAGGACCCGGCGATGAACTGCTACATAACGAACAGGTCAGGAAGACCTATCTAGGAGAGCATTAGCGGCGTCAGGAGAGCATCAGGGCCGCCGCCGCGCGCTTCGATGCCAGGTTTGATCGCTGCGCGATCTGCGTGGGCGCGAGCAAGGATTTGCCCTGCATGACTCGCCAAATGCCTGCGCTCATAACGGCTTCGATGGCATCCAGCCCCGCTTTCGCCAGCAGCGAATCGTAAGGGTCGTCGCCATCTACACGGAAAATCGCCAGATCAGCCTGCATTCCGGGGGAGAGCACGCCGAATCGGTCGGAAAGCCCTAGCACCTTCGCGCCACCGTAAGTGATCATCCCGACGATATCTTGTGCGCTGATGTTCGGGGCGATCGACGCCAGCGCCCTTGCCTCCTCAAAAAGGTCAAGATCATAATTGCTGCCCAGGGAGTCTGTGCCAAGCGCCAGCGTGACACCGGCTTTGTGCAGCTTACGTGCGGGAGCTATGCCGGTGTGCAGGTAGGCGTTGGAGCGCGGGCACAAGACGACACCACGAGCTTTCGCGGCAAGCGCTGCTGTGTCGGCCGAGGTGACGTTCACGCAGTGGATCGCGGCAGCGCCGTCGAGCGCGCCGAGCCGATCGAGGTAGCCGACAGTCGTTGTTCCAGGTGGCCTGAAATTGGGCACGAACTGGTCGGCGACAGGCGCCAGGGCCCCTTTTCCGCTCGCAAGCAGCTCGGTTTCTGCCGGCGACTCGGCGACGTGGATGGCGTACTCGCTTTTCTCGGCGATTGCCAGGGTGTGGGCGGCTTTGATGAGATCGGGTCCGGAGGTGTAGGGCGAGTGAGGCGAGATGCCGGCCTCGAAGCGACCCTCGAAATTGCGAGCGATCTCAAGCGGGAACTCCATCTCGGCGAGTCTGGATTCGAGCATATCGGCGGTGATGCCAAAGACTTCCCAGAAGAAGGTGCCGCCAAGCCCCATATCAGCGCAGATCGCCAGAGACTCCGGTCCGTAGGCGATGTCACCAACAACAGTGGTTCCGGCGCAAAGCGAGTGGATTGCGCCGAGCGAGATGGAGGCGACAATGTCGTCCTCGGTCAGCGCGCCGAACGCTTTTGGGACCTTGCTTAGCCACTCGGGGAAGGGTTGCGGAGGGATAAGCCCTTTCAGGCATGTCATTGCGAGGTGCGTGTGTGCGTTCACCAGTCCGGGCAGGACAGTGGCGTCCTCGAACTCGTAGCGTTTGGCTTCGGGGTGGCGCGCCAGCAGCTCTTCGGCGAGGCCGACTTCTGCGATGCGCACGCCGTCGATTAGGACCGCGCCGTTGCGGATGGGCTCCGAGGCGATTGGAAGCACCCACTTGCCTGTGACGAGAGTGCTCACGCCGGGTCCTTGAGGCCTGGCCGCTCGTGTTCCGGCCGCTCGTCCGGGATGCTCAGAAGCGAGGGCTTTCGTAGTTCGCCGCAACCGCATGGCGATGCGAGGTCGGTCTCGGCGACGGTGTCCACCACAATCGCGGCGATGGTCGCCGATTCCTCGAAGAAAACGGCCTTGAGCTCGTCGTGCTCCCAGGCGCGGACCACGCCCTCGCCGTAGTTCACCACGATGTAGATGCCCGCGAAACAGGCGCCGATATCGCGAGCGAGGAAGACTTCCGGAGAGAGCGATTGCCCCACGACATCTCCGCCCATATCGCGCATGTACTTTGTCTCGGCGACGGACTCGAACCGGGGACCGTCGGTCACCAGGTAGATCCCTCGCGGGAAAACTCGGTCGAACGCGGAATAGGCCCCCTTGTAAAGGCGGGCGGCAAGGGCAGGGCAGATCGGATCGCGCATTATGAGAAGATGATCGCCTCGGATATAGATGTCCTGCTTCATGGTCAGGTCTATGAAGTCGTTTGGAATGACGATATCGCGGGGATCCAGCAGGTGATTGAGGGAGCCCACACCGCCATCGGCGAGCACCTTTTTCACGCCCGCCTCGTGAAAGACCCAGAAAGTCTGAAGCGATGCGGCAGCGCGCGTCACCCCGCGTCGCCATCCGTGCATTTTGACCGCGAGGGCGCGTCGGGATCCGAAAAGCCCGTCTACCTCGAAGTAAGTGAAGGTGGGAGAGTTCCCGAACGGCGTCTCGAAGGTCAGATCGTCGTCGATAACGGTTACCCTTTCGTCCGCCAGGGCTGCGGGAAAGTCGAAGCTAAGCGAGCCTGATCCACCGCAGATGCCGAATTCGGCCAGGGGTACCTCGGCAATTCGTTCCATCAGCGCAAGACCTCTCTATAAAGGGTGTCACGTTGCACAGGCGTAAATCCCGCGTTCTCGATCAGGCGCACCAGCTCTTCGCGGGCGAGCATGAATCGCGTGCCTGCCGAGGCGACAACATTTTCCTCGATCATAGTCGAGCCCATGTCGTTCGCTCCAAAAAATAGCGCGACCTGGCCGATCTTGGCCCCTTGTGTCACCCATGATGCCTGGACGTTGGTTACATTATCAAGAAAAAGCCGTGATACCGCGAGTGCGCGCAGGTAGTCCCAGCCGCTGGCGGCAGAGATGTGACCTCCGCAGGCCTTTGCCTCGCTCGCCAGTTCGGTGTTTCCGGGTTGGAAGCTCCACGGGATGAACGCCCGAAAGCCGATGCGTCCCGCGGCAACGGCCTCGTCTTGCACCTCACGGATGCGCGCCATGTGCTCGATGCGTTCCTCGGTCGTCTCCAAGCCTCCGAACATCATGGTTGCGGTCGTGGAAAGACCGAGATCGTGTGCTTCCCGCATGACATTCAGCCATTCGGTGGCGGTGGCCTTGCCCGGAGACACCAGAGAGCGGACTCGGTCGACAAGGATCTCCGCTCCTCCTCCAGGCAGCGAGTCGAGGCCGGAATCCCGCAGTCGACGCAGGACCTCGTGAGTCGCAATACCCGATACCGCCGCGATATGCGCGATCTCGGGCGGACCAAAGCCGTGCACATGGATTGCGTAGCGTGCCTTGAGATCGGCAAGCATCTGCTCGTACCACTCGATCCCAAGATCCGGGTGAAGCCCTCCCTGAAGCAGGATGGCCGTTCCGCCCAGGGCGATCGTTTCCTCGACCTTGGCGTACAGCTTCTCGGCGGGAAGTATGTATGCGGACGCGTCGTCGACACCGCAGTAGAAAGCGCAAAACCTGCATTTGCTGACGCAAACGTTGGTGTAGTTGACGTTGCGATCCACAATGAAGGTGACTTCGCGCTTGGGGTGCAGCCGGTCGCGCATCGCGGTCGCCGCTGCTCCCAGAAGGAGGATGTCGGCGTGTTCCAGCAGGTCGAGCGCTTGCTGCGAGGTAAGGCGATGCTGCCCTCGCGCGGCGGCTAGTGCGATGGCCGGCAATCCGGAGTCAGCGGAAGTCCTCATTCGCCGAGAACCTCGATGACGGGGACCCTCTCCAGCTGGCCGATGGCGACAGCCTCGGACAGGTAGCGCACAAGTCCTTCCCGGTAATTCGGCTCGAAGCGGAAGTGAAGCGCGTCGAAGTAGCTTCGCAGCCTCCCGGCGTCGAGCTGCTCGCGCATCGCCGCGTGCCCGGATATCTCATCGAGGTGGCGCCTGCACCAGGCGAGGGAGTCATTCAGCGCCGAGGCGACCGCCGCGGCGGCCTCGGCGTTTTGCTCGGCGAAGGAGCGGCGGACCGCCCAGACCGCATACACCATCGGCAGGCCGGTCCAGGCCGTCCACTCCTCGCCGAGGTCGTAAACGCGCACGCCATCGGGGGGGCTCCAGTAAGCCTTCAGCGCTTCGTCGCCGATGAGCAGCGCGGCGTCGCACTCGCAAAGCATCGCAGCCGGGTCCGGCGGCATCTCGGCGTACGTGCAGGTGACACCGAAGCGTCGCTCGAGCAGCACGCGCGTCAGCACCTGCGAGGTGCGTGAAGTGTCAGCGAGAGCGACCGTGCGGCCGGAGAGCTCCTCGGCGGGCGCCTTGGAGAGCAGCAGGATCGACTGGACTTCGCCGCATGAGGAGATCGCGATATCTGGGAGCAGCACGAACTCGCCGGCATGGCGAGCGTACTCGATGGCCGGTATCGGCGCGATGTCCAGGGCACCGGCGAGAAGCTCCCGGGCGAGCTCCGCGGGGTTCGCTTCGACAAGATCGATGTCGAGCAGGGCCTCGCGTTTCTCCATGCCGTAATAAAGCGGCATGCAGTTGATGAACCGGATGTGGCCGAGCCGGGGACGCCTCATACCGTGATTCCTCTACGTCCGCGCGGGATTGTCATGCACCGCTACGACATTGTACAGCGTGTCCCGCTCGACAGGGGTGTGTCCGGTTTCCCGGATCATCGAGATGAGCTGGCTTTTTGTGAGCTTTTCCGGAGTTGTGGCGCCCGCCATGTGGGTGATCTTCTCCTCCACGACGGTGCCATCGATGTCGTCCACGCCAAACGCGGTCGACAACTGCGCCACCTTCAGGCCGACCATGATCCAGAAGGCCTTGATATGCGGGATGTTGTCGAGCATGAGCCGCGCGATGGCCAGCGTTTTCAGGTCATCGAATCCTGTCGTGCCGGGCAACTCTTCGAGCTGGGTGTTCGCGGGATGGAACGCCAGGGGGATGAACGCGAGGAATCCGCCGCTCTTGTCTTGCTGCTCCCGCAAGCGTATGAGGTGATCCACGCGCTCTTCGTGCGTCTCGATGTGGCCGTAGAGCATGGTGCAGTTTGTCGCGATACCTGCCGAGTGGGCTTCACCATGTATGCGCAGCCACACCTCGCCCGGGGTTTTCTTCTCCCATGCGCTCGCCCGGGTGCGTTCGCTGAATATCTCGGCGCCGCCTCCTGGAAGCGCGTCAAGCCCGGCGGCCTTGAGCTCTTTTAGCACTTCAAGCGTGCTTTTTCCGCTGATGATCGCCATATGCTCGATCTCGACCGCGGTGAAAGCCTGGACGATTACATGCCGAGGAACCGCGGCCCGCACCCTGCGCACCATGTCGACGTAAAAATCGTAGCTCCACTCGGGGTGCAGTCCGCTTACGATATGCACCTCGTACGCGCCTTCCGACGCGCCCTCCTCGGCGGCCTTGACGACAGCATCCAGCGTCATCTCGTACGCGCCGGGCTCGCCGGCGTCTCGTGCGAATGCGCAGAACTTGCACCGGTTCCGGCAGATGTTCGTCGGGTTTATGTGGCGGTTGACCATGAAATAGACTTTGTCGCCGTTTATCTTGCGCCGTACGTGATCGGCCATCTGTCCTATGCCGAGCAGGTCATTCGATGCGTAAAGCGCGACTCCGTCTTCAAGGGAGAGCCGTTCGCCGGCGATTACCTTGGACGCGATGGGCGTGAGTGACGGGTCGCTTATGTGAAAGGATGCCATGTAATCTCCTTGCGGTTCATATTCTCGGCATAAACGCGATGCCAATGGGTACCGTGTATAAAGACAGATATACTCTAGCTATCCTGGTCGCAAATGTTAATCGTTCGATCTAAGTGGCGCCGAAAGCGCGGCGCGGGAATGCACTGCTTGAGTGTTTGATAATTGGAGCTTATACTCGCATTCATGTAAATTGAATGTCTTCGGCGTCCGGAGGCGAAAAGCCATCTGGTGGCGGAAAGGGGTAGGAATGCGCAAGAAAGTTTCGCTTTTGCTCGTTTTTTTGCTGGTAGTACTTTCAATCGGTGTTGCTGGATGTGCTCGAGAGGAGCAGGGCGCCGCTGACGGCGAGGCCCCGGTGCAGCCGGTTGAAGGGCCGCCAGTCAGGGTAGGCACGTTCCTCGATTCCGAGGGCGCTTTGCTCGGCAGCATGATAATCCAGATGCTCGAGGCCAACGGCATCCAGACGCTCGACAACACACGGCTTGGAACTCCCGATGTCGTGCGCAAGGCGCTGCTCGAGGGTGAAATCGACCTTCAGGTGGATTACACCGGCTCGGGGCAGTTTTACCACGACGGCGAGGAGGGCAAGGACCTTTGGAGCGACGCCGACGCGGGGCTTGCGCGCATCAGAGAGCTCGACCGGGAGGTCCACAACCTGCGGTGGCTTACTCCCGCCAACGCGAACAATACCGAGCTGATAGCCACCACACGTGAATTCGCCGAGGCAAACGGCCTTGTCACGATGGAGGACTTCGCCGAGTTCATCAACGGCGGCGGGCAGGCCAAGCTCATCGGGGCCAGGGAGTGGATGGACAGCTCGACAGGTCTGGCCGGATTCGAGGAGGCGTACGGCTTTGAGATGCGGCCGGACCAGCTCATCGGCCTTTCGCACGGAGTAACCGCCGAGATGCTGAAGGCGCTGGAGGAGGGCACGGACGGGGTGAACTTCTCTTTGACCTACGGTACCGACGGGCAACTCGAGGATTTCGGCCTTGTGGTCCTGACGGATACCAAGGGTGTGCCGCCTGTCTACCTGCCGACACCTGTGGCCAGCAACGAGATCATGGAGGCGTATCCGCAGATCGAGAGCATCCTGGCTCCTGTGTTCGAGAGCTTGAGCCTGGAGATATTGCAGCAGCTCAATCGGCGAGTCGCTCTTGGTGGTGAGGATGCGGCCACTGTCGCCAATGAGTACTTGAGGGAGAATGGCTTTATTGGCCAGTGAACGGACGCGGTTACAGGGATTTGAGCCGGTAGCTTTCGCCGGGGCCTCGATCGGGGCCCTCGCGACGGTTCTCGGCGTCTTTCTCGAGCACCGGCCCAACCGGGTTCAGAGTGGCCTGAGTGTCTCGGCGCTGGAAGCTTTTGGCGACGCGGGCTGGATTCTTCTTGGCGTGTGGATCGCGCTGGCGCTGCTTCTCGCATTGCCGACGGCCTTCCCGCACTCAGGCAGGGCAACCGCGCTCGCTGCGGCTTTGCTGGCGGCGTCGATAGTCCCGGTCTCGCTTCTCCTGGCGTCACAATCGGCGGGAAGCCACATCGCGGCCGCCGGGGATTTGGCGCGCACATCGCTCGGGGTGTCGTTCTGGCTGTATGTTTTCGCGGTCTACCTGGTGTTGCGTTCTTCGGTTCTGCACATCACCCAAAGATGGCTCAGGGCCGGAATCTCGCTCCTGGCCCCCTCGGCGGTTATCGCCCTGGCAGCGGCAGGCGCTTTGGGCAGCCTTTCGATCATGATCGAATACACTCGTTTCGAGCGGGCGTTTTGGGAGAACTTCCAGCAACATGTCGCCTACACCCTCGGGACTACCGGTGTCGCATTGCTGGCTGGAGTGGCGCTCGGCGTCTGGGCGGCCAAGCGCGCTCGCGCCGAGGCGGCCATATTTGGAGTCCTCAATGTCGCCCAGGTGATGCCCGCGCTGGCTTTTGTCGGCCTGATAATGCCGTCGATGGGGTGGCTTGCCGAGAACAGCGCTCTTGCGAGGGCGATCGGCGTGTCCGGCATAGGGTGGGCCCCAGTTTTTCTGGTGCTCGTCATGTACGCGCTGTACCCGATAACCCGAAACACCTATGCGGCTATCCGGGCGCTTGACAAAGGGGTCACCGACGCCGCGCGTGGAATGGGCATGGATTCACGCCGAAGACTGCTCTCGATCGAGCTGCCGTTGGCCGCGCCGGTTGTCATGGCTGGCATCCGCATCGCGCTGGTGCAGACCGCGGCAGGCGCGATCCTGGCGGCTCTGGTAGGCGGAGGGGGCCTGGGCCGCATCGTCTTTTACGGCCTGGAGCAAACCGCCGAGGACCTGGTGGTGCTAGGCATCATAGCGATCGTCGGGCTCGGCCTTACACTCGACGTGACGCTGAGGTTCCTTATCGCGATTCTTGACAGGACCGGGGGGTCTTTGGCCCTCCAGAAAAACGGTCTGAAATCATGATCGAGCTAAGAGGCGTCACCAAAAGGTATGGAGGCAACACCGCGGTCGACAAGCTGACGCTGCATGTGAAAAGCGGTGAGCTTGCCGTCATCCTGGGTCCTAGCGGATGCGGTAAAACCACGACTCTTCGCGCCATCAACCGCATGATCGAAATCGACGAAGGGGAAGTCCTGATCGACGGCATGGACGTGCGGCACCGGAATGCCGATGAACTGAGGCGCCACATCGGATATGGCATCCAAAGCGTCGGGCTATTCCCCCACATGACCGTTGCCCGCAACATTGCGACGGTGCCTTTGTTGCTCGGCTGGAGTCCCAAACGTGTTTCGGCCAGAGTGGCGGAGCTTCTTGAACTTGTCGGGCTTGAGCCTGCGGCTTTTGAGCGGAAAAGGCCTCACGAGCTCTCCGGCGGCCAGGCGCAGCGCGTCGGCGTCGCTCGCGCGCTGGCGGCTGATCCGCCCGTGCTGCTGATGGACGAGCCTTTCGGCGCCCTGGATCCGCTCATGCGCGCGCGTCTGCAGCAGGAGTTTCGGCGATTGCAGGAGATTCTCGGCAAGACGGTGGTGTTCGTGACTCACGATGTCGAGGAGGCCCTTGTCCTGGCAGACCGTATCGCTCTGATGCGTGACGGCCGGCTGGTGCAATACGACACGCCCGAGGCGCTTTGGCAAAGGCCGGCGGACGAATTCGTGTCCAGGTTCTTTGGCGAGGAGTTTTCGCTGAAGGTGCTTTCGCGCTTCTCGATCACGGATGTGGCCGTGGAGCCCGGCGCGGCTGACGGGCTTCCTGTGGTGACCGCCGATATGACCCCGAAAGAGGTTATCTCGGTCATGCTTGGCAGCGGGCAGGACCGGGTGGCTGTCAGGGACGCTGCCGGAGCGCATGCAGGGGTGCTCACCTTCTCGGCGCTTGTGGCCTCGATCAGGGGTCGCGATGAGTGAGGCGACCGGATTTCGCCGGAATTGGCGCTCGCTGACGGTGATGGCGCTGTTTCTTGCCTGGATGCTTTTTGATACCGCCGGTTTCGAAGCGGTTCTCAGGTGGATGTTTCCGGGAGAGAACCCTGTGATCCATCCGCGGGAGACGATGCTGGAGATGTTTGGCGACCACATTGCGATCATGGCTGTGTCGAGCGGGCTCGCGATAGTTGCCGGCGGCCTGCTTGGCGTGCTGTTGCTAAGCGGTTTCGGACGGCACTTCGAGGATGTTCTCGCCAACCTGGCTGGCTTTGGGCAGGCGGTGCCGTCGCTCGCCATGATCGCGCTGATGGTGCCCTGGATCGGGTATGGCGCCGAGACTGTGGTCATCGCTCTTGTGGTCTACAGCGTGCTGCCGGTGATGCTCTCAGTGGTCGCCGGCGTGCGGGCGGTACCGGCACCTGTGGTGGATGCCGCTGTCGGGATGGGGATGACCGGCGCTCAGCGCCTGCTTCGGGTGCAGTTGCCGCTGGCCGCCCCGATAATTCTCGGCGGGGTGAAGAACATGATGATAATCAACGTGAGCGCGGCCGCGATGGGGGCGATTGTCGGCGCGGGAGGATTCGGGGTGTCGATATTCGCGGGCATAGCGCAATTCAACAACGCGCTGATTGTCGCCGGAGCGCTGCCGACTGTGGTTCTGGCGCTGATGATCGACCGCTCTGTTTGAGTGATGCGGCTGGTGTGTAACCGCACGCAAACTTTTTCTTGCACACGCAAATGCCAGGCGTATATTGCAGTATGTTGCATTTCGGTGGTGGGAGAATGCGTCGGCAGGGGATTGGGATTTCCGGGTCGGCATGAGCTCGCTTCCAGAAGAAGCGGGAGAGGGAGGGGCAAGAGATGAAGCTGTTCCAGAGACGCTTTGGCCGGATTCTGTCCGGGGCGCTGCGTTTGTTTTGCTGCTGGGTCCGGTGATCGGAACTCCGCGCGCCACATACGCTGTGCCGGGAAGCACGTCACTTGTACCTACCGGGCCGGTGAGTTCGCAAGAATCCGGTGACAGGGCACCCGATGTCGTGCAAGAGCTTGTCGAAAAGCGCAGTGAGAACGGGCGCCAGCTTCTCCTTTCAGATGGAACCATTCGCGCCGAATACTTCGCAAATCCCATTCACTATCGCGATGCACAGTCCAAGTCGTTCAAGCGTATCGATACCGCACTTGTAGATGAGGCTGTCGGCGGTCGCCAGGTCTCAGTCAACAAGGCCAACCGGTTCCGCCTCGAGTTGCCTCGTGATCTTCGTGGGAACTGGGTGCGCTTTGAAATGGATGGTGCGAGTGTGGCACTTCGCCCTGCCGCGCGAAATAAGCCGGGAGCGGCAGAACCCGGAAGAGGCAACATCCCTGCCAGGGCCAAATCGGCAAGGGAGCGTACCTACGAGGACGCTTTTTCAGATGCCGCGCTTCACTTCGAGTCACGCCCTTACGGCCTGAAAGAGACGATCGTTCTCCCGTCTGCCGGAGCTTCGAATATTTATGGCTTCGATCTTAGGCTGGAAGGATTGACTCCTCACCTCGAAGATGACGGATCGATCACTTTGCGCTCAACTTCAGGGGGCGAGCCGCAGCTTTGGATACCCGCTCCTTTCATGTGGGATTCAACAGAGACGACCCTGGGACCTGTGTACAGTGACGCCGTACACTACGAGCTCTCGGGGCAGGAGGGGCGCTGGCAGCTCGACGTCGTGATCGACCGCGCCTGGCTTGACGATCCCGAGCGCGTCTATCCGGTCTACGTCGACCCGACGATCTCGCATGTTGGTCCGCCAAACGACACGTATGTGTCGAGCAGGCCGGGAAACGAGAACACCAACTTCTCGGGCTGGATTAATGTGTGGGTCAACAATGGCAACCCTGCTTCGCACTGGGGAGAGTACGGCTTCATGCAGATAGGCAGAAACCTTCTTGATAATCTTGCAGTCTGGAGGTCTCGAGATTACGTGGTTGTCGACGCCAGGCTCAACCTTTTCTGCAACCAGGTGGCCTCACCGGGCTCCGTGCGCGTGATGCGCGCGACTCCAGCTATTAGTATTGCAAGCATGACGTGGAACTCTTATCTGCCGCTCGAAACCCAAATCGCGCCGGTATCTGGCAGTCAATGGGTGCCCATGTCAGTTGGTTGGCATCAGTGGGACGTCACCGAGGCATTCGCTCTCTGGCAGGCTCAAGCTACCCCGGGGGATCAGTGCACGATACGCCTGCAGGCGACTATCGGCGGGCACATGGCGTTTAGCTCCTCCGATCATATGAGCGTTGAGCAACGTCCTCGGTTCGTGGTTGAGTATGCGCCGATTCCACAGGTAAGCATCACTTCTCCTGCCGGCGGTGATGTTAGTGAGGTTCCATCTGTTTCATGGCAGTACTCAGAGGCGCTCGGTAACCCGCAGGTTCAATACGAGGTTGCTGTTTCGCTTACTCAAGGCGGGGCGCCGGTGGCTACGGCCTCGGGAACCACGGCTACTTCGTGTGCGATGCCGGCGCCAAGCGGCGGGTGGCAGACTGGGACGACGTATCATGTACGAGTCCGTGCGGCGAGCTCCCCCAAAGGGGGGACGTCTCGAGTCTGGAGCGCCTGGTCGAACAGTACGTTCAGGCTCGTAGCGCCGCCTGCTGTGATCCAGCGCGTCTCGGTGCAGACGACCGCCACTTCAGGGTGGTTCGCAGAGGCTGATACGAACGGCGATGGTGTAAGCGACGCGCGAAACGACTCGGCAAACACTGGCCGAGGCGCAGTCACTCTTTCATGGGCGCCTGTTACAGGGGCGACCGGCTACCGTGTATACCTTTTTGACGGCAATGTGTACCGCCAGATGGCAGATATCACTGAGACCTCGTGGACGAGTGCGGGCAGGGGACTTTTTCCCGCTGACACCGCGATCGCGTCGATGCCAGACAGCCTGACGGCAAATCCGTTCCTTTCCGGAACGGGGCTTGATCTGCGGGATGATCCGCGCCCGCTTTACGCCAGGACCGCTGGCACTGAGATGGATGATGTGCCGGCATACGCTTTCAAGGTGGTGCCATACAATGTGCATGGGTCGGCGTCTACCACTGCGACACCGGCTACTATAGTCGCGCTCGATAGCCGAACCGCAGTGCTGAACCCTGCCGTGCATAACACCACTGCAGAGATCGGTCAGTTCGCGGAGCACAGGGTAGAGGCGGTGCTAAACACCGAAAGCATGAGGACGCACGTCACCGATCTTTCTATTGCCTCACATGGGCCCGATGCCCGTTTGAGCCGCGTTTATGATTCGGCCCGGCCAAACCAGGGATTGTTCGGACCGGGTTGGCGATTCAACTTCGAGCAGACAATCGAGCAGAGCGGAAACGTCGCTACATACCTCGATGAGGAAGGTGACGCCTACCGCTTCTTGCTTCGGGATGGTCTTTGGCATGCGCCGGAGGGCTATCGCGCTGAACTGACCCGCGAGTTTGTCAATCTTTCCGCCGATCTGGGTTGGCGGCTGCGGTTCAGAGGCGGCGGCTCGTTGCTGTTTGACGCAGCAGGAAGGCTTGTAGAGGAGCGCGATACCAACGGCAACACAGTTTATTACCACCGCCCTGTTCCGGACCGGCTTGATATCGTGTCGCCAAACAGCCAGAGTATCGTCGTGAGTTTTGCTGGCGGCCGGATCACGGGAGCCGTTTACGCGACTCCTGACGGCACGCGCACGGTCGCCTATTCGGCTACCGCAACTTCGGCGCTGAGCGCCACCAACACGGTAACCTACTTTCCGGGCACGTCTGATGTTCGCACGGTAAATTACAGCTATACAGGCACAATCGAGCCCGGCACATACTACTTGAGCCGCGTATCCATAAGCGAGATCCCTGCCGCAACATGGGGTTTCGATGCCAGGCCGCGTCCAGTTTCCTGGAGTCAGGGCAACGCGCCTGCAGGCGCGATCGAGTGGGGGCAGGGCCGTGTTGCGACTACAGTGAAATACGGCAGTGTGCGGACCGATGCTCTCGCCCTGGCCGGAGAGATACGCGAGACTTTCGAGTGGAACCCCACAGGCACAACCGCCCGTCGCTCCAACCCGCATGCCGTTGGGGATGCGGTGCGCTGGCGGACCTTCATCTACACGAGAAGCGGCGATATCACCCGCGAGGTCGACCCTGCGGGCCACTCTCGCACGTGGTTGTACGATACGCGGGGTAACATGATCACCCAGACTGATGAGGAAGGTGCGAGTACAACCTACGTTTACGGCACTATCGCAGGCGCGCTCGACCGGGTGGTCGAGGAGATTTCGCCGTCAGGAGCAAGGACGAGCCGTAACTACGATGCGTCTGGTAACGTCTTGAGTGAGGAGCGGGATCTCAACAGTGGCGAGCGCGCTCGTACTGAGTGGACGTATGACGCTTTTGGCCGCACCGTGAGTGAGACGCGCGCCATCAGCAGCACCGAAACGGTCACTACCCGCTTTGGGGACGCAGGTTTTGCGCCAAACGGCGAGCCCTTGCAGGTGAGCCGACCCGGAGTCATGCTGTCTTTTGACGCCACCACCCCGGTAACGCTTACGGAAAGAAGCTCCTACGACGCGTTTGGCAACCTCGTCAGCCGCACTGATGCCGAAGGTTTTGTGACCGAGACGAACACGTACACGCTCGCAGGACACCTCGCGCTATCAAGAAACGCTTCCGGTACCGCGACAACCAATACACACGATGCGCTTGGCAGGGTAATCACGTCAGGCCGCCAGGCTGGAGGGCAGGTTGTCGATAGAGTCGGATACACCTACGACGCGCTTGGCAACGTCACACGCGAAGACTATTTCCTTGACGGGGCTGTCGCCTTTTCGATTATGCACAATCTCGATACGCTTGGCCGCGCCCGCTCAACCACCCACACGATTGAGGGCGTGACGACCCGCTGGCACAACGCTGCCGGAAATATTGTGGCCGAGTGGTCACCTGTTGTTCCGCTTTCTGCACACGGCGCCGATCTGTCGAGAGCGACTCGCACGGTGTATGACGCGCTTGGTCGCGTGACGCATGTCATGGCCCCGGGCAATACAACCGGGACGGCAGAGGTGACCACTTACTCTGCTTCCGGTCGCGTGCTGAGCACCGAGAGTGCGGACGGACAGCGGGTCGTATATGCTTATGATGCAAGCGGTAATCGCATCTCCGAGACTCGGCCGACTGAAGGCGATATCACTGTCACCGACACGTTCGTCTACGATCTTGCGGGCCGCCTGATCGAGAGCGTGAAAGCTGCCGGTACAAAAGAGGCGGCCGTGACGAGTTTCACCTACGACTTGCTCGGCCGTCAGATAAGCGCGGAGCTCGGCAAGCCATCCACCACGGTGTATAACGCGCTTTCCTGGGTGCTCGCCGAGACCGACTTTGACGGAATCCAAAAGAGGCGCACGTTCGACAGGCGCGGACTTGTCACTTCCGAGAGCATCATCCCCCCCAATGGCGCCGGGAGGACGACGAGGAGCGTTTACGACGGGCTTGGCCGCACGGTAGCCGTCACCGATCCTGCCGACCGCACGGTGCAAACCGGATACGACGCGTTTGGCAGAGTCGCATCCGAAACGCACAGGGGCAGAGACGGGTCGCAGATCAGGCGCATCGAGACAGCCTACGATGGACTTTCCCGCTCGGTTGCGACCACGCAGTCACCTGCGGGTGTGAGGAGCACGTTCGCTTACGCGGGAGGCACCAGAAGGGTTTCCACCGCAACCGTTGAGCACCTGGGTCTTACCACCACGATCCTTTATGACCAGCTCGGTCATGAGAGCACGCGGACCGTCCGCGGAACAGGAGTTTCGCTCGAAGCGACGGTAACCGCGCGCGACAATGAGGGCCGCCGGTTGAACTGGAGGGTTGCGGGACGGCCGGGAAGCGCGAGATACGATGCGGCCGGCAAGCTCATCGAGCAGACCGCGCCGGGCATCGATGCCGTCTACACCTACGACGCCGATACCGGCCGCAAGATCGAAGAGAGTGTCACAGTCACAGGAGCGTCTTCCGTGAGATCCGCCTACACCTACACCGGTTCCGGCAGGCTTGCAAGCGCAAGGCTTGGCTCTGCCGCGTGGGATTACACCTTCGATGAGCGCGGCAACCTTACAAGGGCCGTGTCGGGCGGTGTGACGTCAACGTTTTCGGTAACCGATACCGCCAGTCCCGCCGCGACCGACGACCGCCTCAGGCGCTCGACCAGGGGAAGTGTCGAAACGACCTATGCAAACGACGCCCTTGGCAGACGCACCTCATCGACTTCAGGCGGGGTCACGACCTCTTTTGGCTGGGATGATGCGAGCCGCCTTGTCACCTGGAGAAGGGGCTCTTCTGCCGCAACCTACACCTACGACGCGGCCGGCCAGCGCACGCAGACGGTGCTTACAGAAGGCTCCCGGACGACTACTACGACTTACGCCTACGACGGCATCACGCTGCTCTCGCTTGCCGCCACGCAAGGCGCCTCGGCGTGGAGGATAGCCTACCTTTACGACGAGCAGAACCGCCCGTACGCGGCGGTGCACACCAGCGGCACAGCCACGCCCACGACCTTCCATATCGCGACGAACGACAGGGGCGATGTCGTCGCGCTCGCGACCGTGGCAGGCGCTGTATTCGCCCGCTACACCTACGATCCTTACGGCGCTGTGATCTCGCACACCGCAAACGGTGTCGCCAACTCCTCTGTCACCACCGCCCTGGCCACCGCGATCGCCGCCCGCCAGCCGCTTCGCTACGCGGGCTACGTATACGACGCCCACTCGCAGACCTACTACCTCTCGCAGCGCCACTACGACCCGGCCACGATGCGCTTCCTTTCGAAAGACCCCGCCCGTGCCGACGGCGAGGAGAGCGCGTACCAGTACTGCGCAGGCGACCCGGTGGGCAAGGTGGATCCGACGGGGTTGGTGAGTCAGCGGATTCAGAGCCTCTGGAGAGCGGTGGTCAGGGAGCGTCCCAGTCCCGAATGGATCCTTCGTGTACCGGTGCTGAACTTTATTCCTGCTATTGCAAGAGGAACGTGGTACCTGGAAAACGCGCGGTGGTTCTTTCGGACCGCCCGGGCCATTGTTTACAATGAGATGAGAACAACTATGCCGGCCAGGTGGCTCGAAGCACGACACATCTACGTGTCGACCATGGGTGAGGAAATGGGGCTTCTAGAGTATTTCAGCAACCATCCACATCCCGATTATAGTTGGTTTAAGCGCCGGTACTTAGGCGATGCGGCCCGAATGGCACGAATCGCAATGTTCGGTATTCGGCTCGGACAGATTAGGAGATGGGCATGAGGCGACTGCGCCTGACACGAAAGCTGGCGATAATTGGCGGATTGACGTTTTTTGCTGCGTTGCTCGCATTTGCATTCGCATACGTCTATTTGGGGATTTTCATGAACGAGGATCCCACAGTCGGTCCGGACGTGCTTATGGTTGCAGAAGGCGTCGAACTGTCGATTCCCGAGGGTTACGAGGCGTGGACGGTTGATGAGCCATATCGGCGCTTTGATGTTTACCGCTCAAATGAAGCCCTCGACTTGGTTCTGAGAGCGCTTGTGCTGCCATCTCAAGTGGCGAGCAGGGCGCTTCCCGCATTGCGCTCTGAGGTGGCTGTCAAGCCTGCGCCCGCCATGCTTCCTGACTCGTGGGAGTGGGGTATCTTTCAGGCCCCGCAGGATGATCTGGAGGTGAATGCCCTGGCCAGGGTCATAAAGGAAGTTGAGGGGGGTGCCGTGGTGGTTACCGTTTACCGTCCGGCCCTTGAGAGCGATGAAGACTCGGCCGAGGAAGCGATAGTGAGGTTCTTGCGCGAGTAACGGTGGCTAGGGAGGGTACGATGATCAAAGGCAGTTGGCCAGTGCAGCCGCCGACCGCAGGCGCCTTGGGTCGCAGCGTTGGCGGCCTTCTGGTCGCCCTGCTCGCCGTTGTCGCGCTATCCGGCTGCGGGATGACTCGCATCACAGCGGTGGGGCCCGGCGACAGTGTGCGCCTGTCTGATTCATGGACGATTGTGGTTCCGGATGGCTGGGAGGGTGATATCATCAGGCACGGACGGGGGACGCTCGAGGAGATGAATGGCATCCACAGCGACATCGCACTTTCGGAACCCGAGCGAGAGCACGAGACTCTCTTGCTCATTCAGGTGATCACCGAGGAGCTTAGCCGCAAGCGTGCTGAGAGGGACCTCGAACGGGAGGGCGCACGGCTCGTGCGCGATACCCCGGAGATCGTCACTGTTATCGTTGAACAGGAAGGATACTGGTCTTTCAACGAACACAGGTCAGGTCCGGCAGGAGAGCATCTCTGGATAAGTGTGCTGCGCGGCGACCAGGGACCCTGGATGCCCGAGGTCCCTGAAGGTGAACTGAGCGAGCACCTCGTGGAGCTGTTGCAGCTGTCGAAGAGTGAGTAGGCCCGGGGACGGCACGGGAGGCATCATCAGCATTTCAATCGTCATCGCGGAAGGACTTGGTATTCTCACGGACCCCCTTCATGAAAGCGTCCGTATTACCGCATCTGACCTGATTTGGACAACAGCGTCGGCGACGCTTGCGACTGGAGTGGCGGCGCTCATCGTAATCATGCGCAGCGGGAGCAAAAGAGAGGGGTGATCGCCTCGGCTCTCGAGCGTGAGACCAAGGAAGCGTATCGCGGCGATGAGGTGCTAAGGTATGATCCTGCGAGTATGGGTGCTCTGGTCGTGAGGAGGCGGGAGACACGGATGAAAAAGTGGTGGATCGCTGTAGTCTTTCTGTGCTTCATTGTTCTGGGCGGGTACCTTGTACCTTCGCATGGGTACCCTGATGCTTCTGCCAGCAGGCGAACTGGTAATCGAGTCCTCCTCTCCCTCAGGGGACCGGTTGGTCAGAGCCTACTTCATAGATCCCGGCGCAGCTGGGCGCACCGTGGTGAGAGCAGAGGTCGTCGGGCTGGATTTGGGCTCGAAGCCCAGGAACATCTACCTGAACGAGCCATCTCCGCATGGAGTGCCGCGCATCACCTGGAAGAGCGATACGGTAGTCGTTATTGATGGAATAGAAGTCAATGTGGAAGCCGAGAACTGGGACTACAGATGGAGATAGCGCCGTTGCGGCCTCGCCGGGGACTTGCACTTTGAGTGATATATGGTATAAACGATTCATATATTACTTTGCTCAAGCGAGGGAAATATGCCGATGCTCACATCCTCATCGAAGGCCACCGAAGCCGCCAGGAGCGCAGAAGCGCTCTATGACGATGGGATGTTTTGCTGCGAAGCGGTGCTGACGGTGGTAAATGACGCCGCCGGCAACCGCCTTCCCTCGGAGATCATGTCGCTCGGAAGCGGATTTTGGGGCGGCATCGCAGGCGACGGCACCACGTGCGGCGCCCTTGTCGGCGCGATCATGGCGGTGGGATTGCTGGCGGGACGCACTCAGCTGGACGGCGCCTGGGAGGAGTCGACCGCCGCCACAGAGCAGGTGCGTCGCGAGTTCCAGGAGCTCAACCGGGCCACGGCCTGCGGCAGCCTTATCGCTCCTTTCGGCGGCATGGATGGCGAGGAGCGCCACGCCTATTGCGCCGCTCTTACCGGCCAGACGGCCGCGATGGTGGTTCGCATCGCCGAGGAGCGCGGCTGGATCTGACCGCGTTTTTCCTCCCGCGAACTCGCGCACTCTTCTCACCGGATGTAATCTGTACACATGACAGAGCTTTCCGACATTGCGCGAGCGACCTGTGAGCGCTATGACCTTGTGCCTCCCGGTGCGGCTGTGGTGGTCATGGTTTCGGGCGGCGCGGATTCGGTCGCGCTGCTCCATCTGTTCGCGACAGGGCAACTGGGCCAGGGCCTGCGTCTCTCGGCGATTCACATCAACCATATGCTGCGGGGAGCCGAGTCAGACGCCGACGAGAGCTTCGTCAGGGACCTTTGCGCTCGCCTGGGCGTCGAGCTGGAAGTCGCTCGAGTCGATGTCGCCGCACTCGCCGCCTCGGCGGGCCAGAATCTCGAGGACGCCGGCCGCGAGGTGCGATATCGCCTTGCGGCAGAGGAGCTCGACTCGCGCTGCGCAAGTGCGGGTATCCCGATGGAGAGCGGGTGCATCGCGACCGGGCACACCAGGGATGACCGGGTCGAGACTTACCTGATGCGCGTCATCACCGGCGCGGGGTCAGGGGGGTTGTCTTCGCTGCGTCCTCGCCGAGGCCGGATCATCCGCCCGCTTGCCGAGTGCTCACGCGAGCTGGTTCGCACCCATCTCTCCTCGCTCGCTCAGCCCTGGCGCGAAGACGCGAGCAATCTGGACACCACCCGGTTGCGCGCGCGCATCCGCCACGAGGTCGTGCCGATGATGCGGCAGATCAATCCGCGCTTTGACGAGGCCGTCTTGCGCTCGGTGGAGGTTCTCTCGGCGGAAAACGACCTGCTGGCCGAGGTGGCCAGGGAGCACGCGCGCGAGATCGCCGGGAAGAACGGCGCCGCACTCACCCTCGACCGGGCCGGGCTGGCGCGGCTTTCGCAGCCCATGCGCCGCCGGGTGATTCGCGAGGTCCTGAAGGCCCACTTCCCGCAGGCTTCGCGAGTGGAGTTCGACCACGTCGAAGCTCTTGCCGAGGCTTGCGGAGACGACCGGGGCGGATATTTCGCTCGCGATTTACCGGGAGGACTGCGCGTCGAGACGCGGTACGGTACAATTACTGTCTTGCATACGGGAGAGGACCTTCAGACGCTGGCACCCTCTTTGCTCCCAATACCTGGTACCGCCGATCTCGGCATCGCAGGTAGACTTCGTGCCAGTCGCGCTGCTCATGGCGATCTTTCCGGGAGTGCGTGTTCGGTGGTGATAGACGGCGGAGCTGTTTCTGAATCCCTGTCAGTCACCTGCGTTAGGCCGGGAGACAGGATGCGTCCCCTTGGGATGAGCGGAACCAGGAAGCTTTCGGACATGTTGATAGATGAAAAAGTACCCGCCCGTCTGCGACCGAGGATTCCTGTGGTACGAGACGGAGATTGTATTGTGTGGTTGGCCGGTGTTCGGATGAGCGAGGATTACAAGGTGACTCCGGAAACTCGTAATCCGGTTCGGCTCACTTGGGAACCGGGTGAGTGACCGCATATGGCGGATGAAGATCGATAGTAAGGATGAGGAGCGCGGATGCACCAGGATATTGATCGCGTAGTACTGACCGAAGAGCAGATTAGGCAGCGCATCGCCGAGATGGGGGAGTCTATCTCGGAGGAGTACGCCGATAAGCAGGTGCTGCTCGTCGCAGTTCTGCGTGGGGCTGCGCTTTTCGTGGCCGACCTGGCGCGGGCCATCTCGCTTCCGGTCGAGGTTGATTTCATGGCTGTGTCCAGCTATGGCTCCTCAACGCAGTCTTCGGGAGTCGTCCGGATCATCAAAGACCTGGACGAGAGCATCGAGGGCAGACATGTGCTTGTTGTCGAAGATGTCTTGGACACAGGCTTGACCCTGAAGTATCTGCTCAAAAATCTCGCGTCACGCAATCCCTCGTCTCTTGAAGTTGTGACTTTGCTGGATAAAAAGGGCAAAAGAAGGGTACCTATCAACTGTAAGTACGTAGGCTTTGAGATCCCCGATGAGTTCGTCGTGGGGTACGGGCTCGATTACGGAGAGAGGTACCGGAATCTTCCGTACATCGGTGTGCTGAAACCCGAGGTGTACGCGAACTAGATGGCGGTTGTTTTTCTTTGATCATTTCAGACGGGAGTAGTTAGATCGTGAACAAGAATGTACGTACGATTCTTCTATATTTGCTGTTACTGGTAGGCCTGGTCTATGTCTTTGCGGGGTCGTTTGCTCGGGAGCAGGTCACGCCTACCGAAATCTCGACCACCGAGTTCGTTCAGGCCGTCAAGGATGGTCGCGTGATCAGCGCTGACTTTAAAGTCGCCGAGTCGCTCGTCACGGGCCAGTTCTGGCCTTCACCTGCCGAGAGGCGAGAAGGCAGAAACGCGCTTGTGGACTATACCTCGACCTACGTGGGCGCTGACAGCCTCAATGAGCTGATGGCCGCACACCCGGACGTCGAGTACAGAGTGGATCCTGAATCCCCGATCCCATGGGGAACGATCGCACTCAACTTTCTGCCGATCCTGCTCTTTGCCGGATTGCTCATCTTTTTGCTCTCGCAGATGCAGGGCGGCAACTCCAAGGTCATGAACTTCGGCAAGGCCAAGGCCAAGCGGATGACGCGCGACCAGCCGAGGATCACCTTCAAAGACGTTGCCGGAGTAGATGAGGCGATCGAAGAACTGCACGAGATCAAGGAGTTTCTCGCAAACCCCGGGAAGTTCCAGGCCCTCGGCGCGAAGATTCCCAAAGGCGTACTGCTCGTCGGCCCGCCGGGAACAGGAAAGACGTTGCTTGCCCGCGCCGTGGCTGGTGAGGCGGCTGTGCCGTTTTTCTCAATATCGGGTTCGGATTTCGTCGAGATGTTCGTTGGAGTCGGCGCCAGCAGGGTGCGCGACCTGTTCGAGCAGGCCAAGGCGTCTAGCCCCTGCATAATCTTCATGGACGAGATCGACGCCGTCGGCCGTCAGCGTGGCGCTGGGCTCGGTGGCGGCCATGACGAACGGGAGCAGACGCTAAACCAGCTGCTTGTGGAGATGGACGGCTTTGATATCAAGGACAACATCATCCTCATTGCGGCCACCAACCGCCCGGACATCCTCGATCCAGCGCTTCTTCGGCCAGGCCGATTTGACAGGCAGATCGTCGTGGATCGACCCGATCTCAAAGGACGCAGGGCGATCCTGGAGATTTATGCTCAAGGGAAACCAATGGACGAGGATATCGATCTCGGGGTCCTTGCGCGCAGGACGCCTGGCTTCACTGGAGCAGACCTCGCCAACCTCGTAAACGAGTCAGCCCTGCTCGCCGCTCGGTATGGCAAGAAGAAGATCAGCATGGTCGAGCTAGATGAGGCAATCGAGCGAGTGATAGCCGGTCCCGAGCGCAAAAGCCGCCTGATCTCCGATGAGGAGAAGCGCATCATCGCCTACCATGAGGCGGGACACGCTCTCGTCGGCCATGTGCTTCCCAACACCGATCCGATCCACAAGATATCGATCATCGCGAGAGGTCAGGCGCTCGGCTATACGCTGGCGCTGCCACAGGAGGACAGGTTCCTAAACTCCCGCAGTCAGATGCTCGACCAGATTGCCATGATGCTCGGCGGCCGAGTCGCGGAGGCGCTTGCAATCGGCGATATCACGACTGGCGCGAGCAACGACATTGAGCGCGCGACAAAGATCGCAAAGCAGATGGTGACCAGATTCGGCATGTCCGAGAAGCTCGGGCCGCAGACCTTTGGCGATGCGACCCACGAGGTCTTTCTCGGCAGGGATTTCTCCGCGAACGCCGATTACAGCCCCGAGATCGCCTATGAGATAGACAAGGAGATACGGGCGCTTATCGATCAGGCTTACGACAAGGCGAGAACGATCCTGGCCGAGCGTCGCGAGCAACTCGACCTTCTCGCCAAGGTGCTCATCGAGCGCGAGACCGTTGATAAGGAAGAGCTGCAGGCGTTGCTCGAAGATCGCTGGGAGGAGTTCCTGAAGGAGGAAGCGGCGCAAAAGGCCGATAAAGACCAGGAAGAGCCCTCTGAGGAAGTCGCGGCGGCGGTGGAAAGCACCGAGGAGCCTTTGGAAGCGGCAAAACCGCTGATCCCCATAGCTGATACGGCCAAGGGTGGCTCATGAACCAAGGCAAGATCGAGCAGGGCGTCCGGCTGATTCTCGAAGGGATAGGAGAGGATCCTGACCGGGAGGGCTTGGCGCAGACACCTCGCAGGGTTGCCGAGATGTACGCTGAGGTTTTCAGCGGGCTTTTCGACAATCCGGCCGAGCATCTGCGGATTATGTTTGACGAGGGCCATCAGGAGATGGTCCTCGTTCGCGATATCCCCCTGTATTCGATGTGCGAGCATCACCTGACGCCATTTTTTGGGCGTGCACATGTAGCGTACATCCCTGGGAAAAGCGGCCGGATATGTGGCCTCTCCAAGCTCGCGCGTCTGGTAGATTCGTTCGCGCGACGGCCCCAGGTGCAAGAGCGCCTCACATCGCAGATCGTCGACACACTGGTGGAGTGCCTCGATCCCGCAGGAGCGATAGTTGTCATCGAAGCGGAGCATCTTTGCATGTCGATGCGTGGGGTGAACAAACCTGGAGCGATTACAACGACAAGTGCGGTAAGGGGATTGCTACAGAGCAACACCGCGACTCGCGCCGAGGCGATGTCGCTTATCACCGGAAGATAGACCAAAAGTGGAGGGGAGTTTAGCGCCATGCGAATCTGGCGTTGTGGTGGCATCGACCTGATTTTGGATCGTCCGTTGGTCATGGGGATAGTCAACGTCACCCCTGACTCGTTCTTTGACGGTGGAAGCACCGCCTGCGTTGATAGCGCCCTGGCACACGCCCAGCACCTGCTTGACGCCGGAGCCGACATCATCGATGTGGGCGGAGAATCTACCAGGCCCGGCGCGGCTTCGATCTCGCCGGCCGACGAGATCGCACGTGTCTTGCCTGTGGTTTCGGTGCTTGCCGCCGAGGGGACGTTTCCGGTTTCGATCGATACCCGGCATGCTTCGGTGGCCGCCGCCTGCATTGAGGCGGGAGCCCACATCATCAACGACGTAAGTGGATTTAGCGACTCCGCGATGGCCTCGGTTGCCTCGGCGTCAGGAGCCGGGATCGTGATCGTGCACATGCTTGGCGAGCCCGCCACCATGCAGGTCGCGCCATTCTACGAGGACGTTGTAGCCGAGGTGCTTGAGTTTCTTTCGGCGCGAGCGCTGGCTCTTGTGGCCGAGGGGGTCGACCCGGAATCCATATGTGTCGATCCGGGTATAGGTTTTGGTAAGACTGTTGAGCATAATTTGAAGTTGATGCGCTCCCTCGACAGATTTGCGGAGATGAGCTACCCGGTCATGCTCGGAGCGTCCAGAAAGCGGTTTATCGCCGATATCGCCGGCAGCCAAGCCGAGGTGCCGAAAGATCGCCTTGGCGGCAGCATTGCGGCTGCGGTTTGGGGCGCTCTAAACGGCGTGGCGGTGCTTCGTGTGCATGACGTGGCCGAGACCGTGCAGGCTGTTCGAGTCGCGCAGGCGCTCGCGGAAGGGTGATTTAGATGCGTGTCCATCTTGGGCTCGGAAGCAACCTGGGTGATGCGTCCGGGGACAGGCTTGCAGCCTTGGTTGACGCCCTGCGAAGGGTGGAAGGGCTCGAAGGCACCAAGGTGATCGCGGTTTCCTCGGCGTATGAGAGCGAAGCGTGGCCTGATCCTGAAGATCCTGCGTTCGTAAACGCTGTCGCGATCATCGAGACCTCGCTCGATCTCGATCGCCTGCTGACCGCTTTGGAGCGCATAGAGCACAGTATGGGCCGAGAGCCTGCCAGGGAGCGAAACGCGCCTCGCGCAATCGATATCGACATACTTTTGGCGGAAGACGTGCAATTGGCCGACGAGCATCTCACGGTGCCGCATCCCAAAATGGCCGAGAGGGATTTTGTGATAACGCCCCTGCTCGAAGTCGATCCGAAGATCAGATGGCCAGATGGCGCTCCTATTGACCGCGAGCGGGTAAGCGCAGGCTCTGTCATCGCGAAGCTGGGGGAAGTACCCGGGTTCGCGCGACCGCCCAGACTCTCGGCGGAGAAAGAGCCATGGGAGACAGTGATGGAGTTCGGCTCGGATCCTTCCTTCCTGCTTCAGTCGGGGGCGGTTCCGCTTGGGGGCATGTCGGGACAGGTGGGAATGTCCGGTCAGATCGAAGGCTCGTTCGCCGAGCTTGTCCTGTCGCAGGAGGGGATACCTTGGGCCTGGGAGCCGTTCGCGCCCGGGCTGGGCAGTGATCCCTATGGGTTCTCTCGCCGGTTCCAGCTTAAAGTGCCACTTTCCAAAGCTCAGGAGGCTCGTGACCTGTTGGCTGCTTTGGCGGCGGCGCCAGTAGATTGGAGTGAGACGGACTCTTCAAGCGAGTGATATACTTCGCTTCCTAACTGTGCCGGGACCGCTTGGATCTTCCGCCGGGGGACTGAGACGGTGTAATCCGGGAAGGAGCGTTGTCACTATGAGCGATACATCTGTGCCTGATCCAAAGAAACCGGTTAGCACTCTGTCCTTGCGCGAGATGAAACGCGCCGGTCTCCCCATTGTGGTGATCACCGCATACGATGCACCCTCGGCGAGAATGGTCGAGGAGGCAGGGGCGGACATCGTGCTAGTCGGTGACTCGTTAGGGATGGTTGTGCTTGGGCGCGACTCGACGTTGCCTGTCACCGTTGAGGAGATGCTGCACCATACGAAAGCTGTCAGAAAAGGCGCCTCTCGGGCGCTTGTTGTGGCGGATATGCCTTTCATGTCGTACCAGGTCACCCCAGAAGAGGCTATGCGTAACGCCGGCCGGATGATGGCCGAAGGCGGCGCGCAGGCGGTCAAGATCGAAGGCGGCCTTGCCGTTGCCGGGACCGTTCGCAGGTTGACGGAAGCCGGTATTCCGGTGATGGGGCATGTCGGCCTGACTCCGCAATCCGTCCATCAACTTGGCGGCTACAGGGTTCAAGGCAAAGACATCGAAAGTGCGCTAAAGCTTGTCGAGGATTGCCTCGCGCTGCAGGATGCCGGCGCGTTTGCCATTGTGCTCGAGTGTATTCCGGAGCAGCTCTCGGCGATCGTAAGCCAGAAGCTGGCTATCCCGACGATCGGTATCGGCGCTGGTGCCGGCTGTGACGGACAGGTTCAGGTGTTCCACGATATCTTGGGTCTTGGCGGGCAGAGTCCTCCTCGGCATGCCAAGCAGTACGTCAACCTCAGTGCCACTATCACCCATGCGTTGAGAACGTTCACCGGCGAGGTGCGCGATCACGCGTTTCCTGGCAAGGAGCACTCGACGCAACTTGACCCCGAGGTGCTCGCCGAGTTGAAGCGAGCGTAGGCGCTCGGGCTAGGATCCCGAATCTGGCGCAGACGACACCTCGCAGGATCGACAGAAAGGTTTACGCGTGGAGCAGGTCGTATCGAAAGAAGAGGCCAGGCAGGCTATCGCAGATGCCCGCCGAGAAAGCAGGACGATAGCCCTTGTGCCGACGATGGGCGCGCTGCACGAAGGGCATCTATCCCTGGTTCGCGCGGCTGCCAAGCGCGCCAGTTACGTCGCGGTATCGATATTTGTCAATCCCGCTCAATTCGGCCCGCATGAGGATTTCGACGCCTACCCGCGTGATCTGGCAGGCGATGCGGAGTTGCTGCGTGCCGAGGGAGTGGATCTGCTGTTCGCGCCGACCACCGAAGGCATGTACGGTGATGTCAGCGTCTCGCTGGATACCGCTGTCAAGGTCGATCCCGGTGCGCTTGCGACAGTGTGGGAGGGAAGCTCACGCCCTTCTCACTTCATCGGTGTGGCAACGGTCGTGACCAAGCTTTTCGGCGTTATAAGGCCGGACCTGGCGTTCTTCGGCGAAAAAGACTTCCAGCAACTAAGGATAGTCGAGCGTGTGGCACGCGATTTGGACATTCCCACAAAAATAGTGAGCTGCCCAGTGGTGCGCGACCGAGACGGGCTAGCGCTTTCATCGCGCAACTCCAGGCTGGATGCGAGTGCTCGTAAGGACGCGCTTGCGCTGTATGCCGCGATCAGCGCAGCCGAGGCGGCCGTGTCAGCCGGGGAAACCTCAGTCGCTGCCCTGAAAGCGATTATGACCGCCGAATTTGATTCCCGCCCGGGAATCGAGATGGACTACGCGGTCATAGTCGATCCGTATACGCTCGAGGAGTTGACTGCGGTGGACCGCCCTGTCCGCGTCCTGGTGGCGGGACGTGTGGCACAAGTGCGGCTGATAGACACTGCGCCGATCATACCGCCACGGGGACCCAGATGAGAGGGCATCCGTCAATCTCGGCAGAGATACGTCGGCGTGCCGAGGAGCGCGACGCGGTAATCCTGGCGCACAACTACCAGCGCTCTGACGTCCAGGATGTGGCGGATTATGTCGGTGACTCGCTTGGGCTGTCGCGCCAGGCCGCGGCCACCTCGGCAAGGATCATCGTTTTTGCGGGCGTGCACTTCATGGCCGAGACAGCGAAGATTCTCTCGCCAGACAAGACGGTGCTGCTACCCGAGCCATCGGCCGGATGCCCGATGGCCGACATGATGACCGCCGATGAGCTCGCAAGTTGGCGTGAGGCCAACCCCGGAGTGCCGGTGGTCACTTACGTGAACTCGACAGCGGCGGTCAAGGCTCTCTCCGACGTCTGTGTCACCAGCGCCAACGCTGTTTCTGTGGTTCGCTCACTGGCGGCACCCAAGGTGCTCTTCGGCCCGGATCGAAATCTCGCTTCCTGGGTGGCTCGGGCGCTTCCGGAAGTCGAGGTCATCCCTTGGGAAGGGTATTGCCCGATACACGAAGACGTCTCGCCCGAAGAGGTTCGCTCGGCGATAGAGGCTCATCCGGAAGCCGAGGTGCTGGTGCATCCCGAGTGTCGCCCGGAAGTTGTGGAGATAGCCGATGCCGTGCTTTCCACCAGTCAGATGATAGCCCATGCCGCTTCGAGCAGCTCGAAGGCGTTTATCGTGGTGACCGAGGAAGGGCTATTGCACGCTCTTGCCAAGGCTGCGCCAGGAAAGCGCTTTTACCATATTCAGCCGGCGATGCTGTGCCCGAACATGAAGGTGACCACCCTTGCCAAGGTGCGCGATTCCCTTGCGCTGACGCAATATCCGATCGAGGTCGACGCCGATGTTCGCCTGCGAGCTTTGAGCGCGGTGGAGCGCATGATCGCCATTGGCTGACGGCTCCGGACACCCTCTTGTGCCGGGCAGGCGCGATGTAGAGCGGCTGGACACAGAGCGGCTGGCAATTCGCCGCGTCGACGTGCTTGTCATCGGTAGCGGTATCGCGGGTTTGACCGCAGCCTCGGCACTTGCCGAGAAGCGTAAGGTCACGCTGGTCACTAAGGCGCGACTGGAAGAGACGAGCACGTGGCATGCGCAGGGAGGGATCGCCGGCGCGGTCGGGGAGGCCGACTCTGTTGAGCTGCACCTTGCCGACACGCTTGTGGTTGGGCAAGGCATCAACGACGAAAGGGTCGTCCGCGCGGTCGTGGAAGAGGCCGCGGAGGCGTTGGCGGAGCTGCAGTCGCTGGGCGTAGCCTTCGACCTTGATGTGAACGGTCGGGTCAGTCTGGCGCTTGAAGGAGGACACTCCCTTCCGAGAATCCTGCACTCCGGCGACGCGACCGGCGCAGCGGTGCAAGACGCCCTCTCTCGCCACGTGCGGGGTCTGCCGAGCGTCGAGCTTCTTGAGGAGCGTTTTCTTGTGGACATGCTTGTCGACAAAGGCCGCTGCACAGGAGCGCTCGTCCGCGACATGCGCGGTGGACGCACGGAGGCGTTTTTCGCGGATGCGGTTGTTCTGGCGACCGGAGGATGCGGGCAGGTATATCGCATGACCACCAACCCGACGATTGCAACCGGCGATGGCGTAGCCGCGGCATGGCGAGCGGGTGTCGAGATATCGGACATGGAGTTTGTGCAGTTTCATCCAACCGTGCTCGACCATGCGTCAAACCCAAAGTTCCTGATCACCGAGGCCTTGCGCGGCGAAGGCGCTTATCTTCTGGACTGCTCGGAGAATCGCTTCATGCCCCAGGCGCACCCTCTGGCGGAGCTTGCTCCGCGCGATGTCGTTAGCAGAGAGATCGAGAGGGTGATGGCGCGCTGCGAGCGGCCGAATGTCTGGCTCGACGCACGCCATCTCGGCGGCGACTATCTCAAGCAGCGATTTCCGACGATCTGGGAGAGGTGCCTGGAGGCAGGGTACGACATCTCCCGTGATCTGGTCCCTGTGGCTCCGACCGCGCACTACATGATCGGAGGGGCCAAAGTCGATATCGACGGACGCACTTCGCTTCCCGGGCTTTACGCGACCGGCGAGGTCGCCGCAAGCGGATTGCATGGAGCGAATCGCCTGGCCAGCAACTCGCTGCTCGAAGGGCTTGTGTTCTCCAGAAGGATAGCACGCGCTTTGCTGGAAGATGGCGAGCCCACAATCGCGCCGGAGGTGTCCGGCGATGTCAGGCGCGCCTCTGAGCCGGATGTGCGGTTCACCGGCCACAAGCCGCCGAGTGGATCATCTGCCACGAGCCATGCGGAGCAACTCCAGCCAAAGGAGCTGCGAGACAAGTTGCAAGAGACGATGTCAAGGCATGTAGGGGTCACGCGTTCGGCGGACTCTCTTGCGGCAGCGCTTGACGAGATCGCTCGTCTCACCCGCTCGCTGGAAGGCCTGTTCTGCCGTTCGGGTGCGAACAGAAGCTCCGTGCCGCCAGGCTGGATTTCCTCGGCGGACTCGACAGATCTCCTGGAGGCGCGAAACCTCCTTACAGTAGGGATGTTGATCTCGCGCGCTGCGGCTATGCGTGAAGAGAGTAGAGGCGCGCACTATCGCGACGATTTTCCATGCCGAGAAGACACAAAGTGGCTCGGCCACACCGTATGGCGGCACGGTAGCCCTCCGTGCTTCGAGCCTGCGGGGGACGACAGCCGATGAGGATGGAGAGCATGCTCGCCGAAGCGATCGATGCGCTGGTCGTCGCGTCCCTCTCGGAGGATCTGGGCGTCGCTAGTTCGGCCCTGCGAGTCCCAGGCGGCGTGCCGGATCTTCTCGGCAGGGATGTCACTTCCGCCGCCATCGTTCCGCACGATGCGCGGTTTACAGGGCATATCGTCGCCCGCGAGGAAGGGGTTGTATGCGGCTTACCTGTTGTCCGGCGTGCTTGGTCGATGCTCTCCTCGGCGGCGGGGCTTGCAGGTGCTGTCGAGATCGAGGCCCTCGTCGATGAAGGCGCATCTGTGACACAGGGCGCCCGGATCGCCGAGGTGACGGGAAACGCACGGGTCGTGCTCGCCGGCGAGCGCAGTGCGCTCAATGCGCTAATGATGCTTTCAGGGATCGCGACTGAGGCTCACCGTTGGCAGATTGAGGCTGGTAAGGACCTTATTGTGGTCGATACGCGTAAAACGGCACCGGGTTTGCGAGTAATGTCCAAATATGCGGTTGCGATAGGTGGTGCGAGCAATCATCGGTATGGCTTGTACGATATGGCGCTCGTCAAAGATAATCACCTGACCTTTTTGGGTAGCATTACCAAGACGGTTGTCGCTCTTCGCTCGGCCGCTTTTGATCTGAAGCTAGAGGTCGAGGCCGACACAGTCGAACAAGCGGTAGAAGCTGCACTTTCAGGGGCTGATATGGTGCTGTTGGATAACATGGATGACGAAACTCTCGCGGCCGCTGTGGCTGCTGTGCGTGAGGTTTCCAGGAAAACAGGTCTGCCGGTACTCACAGAGGCCAGCGGGTCGATCACCTTCGATCGCCTGGCGCGATTGCGCGCAACCGGTGTTGATAGGGTGTCTTCAAGCGCCTTGACGCTTGCTGCGCCTATCGATTTTGGACTCGACGAATTGGCGCGATGACATGAACGCTATTACGGGAATTCCTATCGTTGACTGGGCCTTGGGTCTTCTGGACACCTGGGGCTATCACCTGGTCGTATTCTTCACCATCTTTGAGAACGTTTTTCTGATAGGTACGTTTACGCCGGGAGATACGGTCGTGATCTCTGCGGCGTTTATGGCCTCGCCCGAGCGCAGCACGCTCTCTCTTTGGCTGGTATGGACGCTTTCCGTGATTGGAACAATGATCGGCTGCAACATATCGTATCTATTTGGGAGGAAGGGCGGGCGCCCCGCGCTGACGAAGCATGGCCACCGCTTCCACTTTACAGAAGAGCGTATCGCGCAAGCCGAGGCGTACTTCAACATCTATGGTCCCCGGGCGCTCTTCTTTTCGCGGTTTGCCACAGGGCTCAAGCACTTCGTTCCTGTCATTGCGGGGGCAAGCAGGATGCCCATTCTCCACTTCCAGGGGTGGACGTTGCTCTCCGCGATAGCCCAGACTTCATTGATGGTCGCAATCGGCGTTTTTGTCGGCGAGAACTTCGACTGGGCGCTTAATGTGGCGCGCGGTTTCGGTGTACTCGGATTGATCATCTTTACCAGCTTGGCGGTTCTTCTTGTCCTGGGGCGCAGACGCTATTTCGCTCACCGAAGGGAAGAGGTGCTCGAGGAGTACCTTCATGAAAAGGACGAGCACGCTCACCAGGATGACGATGCGGTACCACACTCTGCTGCCTCGGAAAAGAAAGATGATTCATGAGCAGCCGACAGTTGATCTTGGAGGCTCTTCGAGAGGCCCGAGGAACCGTGGTTTCAGGAGAGTTTCTTGCCTCGCGACTGGGAATCAGCCGGGCGGCGGTGGCCAAGCACATCAAGGCGCTAAGAGCGCTCGGGTATGAGGTATCCGCATTCACGGGTTCGGGATACTCAATGTCAATGGCCCCGGATATTCCGCTGCCGGCAGAGGTCGCCGCTTTGGTCAGTGAGCCGCTGTGGGTTCGTTTTGAAGGCGGCGCTTCGACCGGCTCGACCAACGATGACGCTCGAAAGCTCGCGGCAAAGGGCTGCCCTTCCGGCACGGTTGTTCTCGCTTCGCACCAGCAGAAGGGGCGTGGGCGCTTTGGGCGAAACTGGGAGTCCCCCGAAGGAGGCGTGTATCTCTCGGCGGTGCTAAGGCCACAGATCGCGCTCGCCGATCTGGCTCCGATTGCGCTGGTCATCTCAGTTGGTGTCGCCAGGGGACTCAGGCGCCTGGGCGCAGATGCGAAGCTCAAGTGGCCAAACGACCTCGTGATCGGCTCGCGCAAGGTTGCCGGCATACTGGTAGAGGTTTCCGCCGAGGTGGACCAGGTAGAGTGGATAGTCGCGGGCGTAGGCGTGAATGTCAGGCCGGGCTCTGGCCGCCTTGAGGGGGCCGCTTACTTGTCGGAGGCGGTTGGCAAGCAGGATCGGCTTTTGCTTCCTGCAGTTGCGGCAGCCATTTTGGATGGGGTGGCCTCGGCGTACATCCACTTCGAGAGGGACGGTTTCGAGGCTTTACGTGCCGAGTATGAGAGCCTGTCGACACTTACAGGCGAGGAGGTGGTCGTTCGAGATATTGCGGGCGCCATCTGCAGTTCGGGGAGGGCCCGTGGAATCGACCACACGGGACGCCTGCTTGTCGAGGACTACTCCGGGAAAAAGGTGGCCCTCTCGGCGGGCGACGTCACGCTGAAAGGCGCTCGTTGACACTGCATGCAGGTCTGGTATTGTAAACCGCATTCTAATAGCGAGTTTACAAACGGAGGCACAGCATGCGTGAGGGCACAGCAAAGAGAGGTCGTAGCTACTTCAGCGTCAGGGAGATAACCGTAATCGGCCTGTTCGCCGCGATGATAGCCGCCTCGGCATGGATTACGATTCCGCTAGGTACAGTGCCCATAACCCTCCAGGTATTCGCGGTCCTGCTTGCCGGACTGCTCCTAAGGCCCGTTCCCGCGCTTGCGGCGATAGGAGCCTATCTGCTGCTTGGCGCGGCCGGCGTTCCGGTGTTCGCGAACTTCGCTTCCGGCATGGGGGTTTTGTTGGGCCCGACCGGCGGCTATCTTTTCGGGTTTGCCGCCGCCGCGCTCCTGGTCTCGCTTATCTGCCGCGCTCTTGTCTCGAAAATCGGTCAGCTGGCAGCGGATGCAATAGGGTGCGCCGTCGGCATCGTAGTGATTTACCTGCTGGGCTGGTTTCAGCTCATGATGGTGCTGGGCCTCTCTCCATCTGCAGCTTTCGTGGCGGGAGTCGCGCCATTCATCGCGCTCGATGCCGCTAAAGCCGTTGTTGCCGTGGGCGTGGCCGCTTCACTGCGTCGAGCAGGCGTGGCAGTGGTCAACTCCCAGGCGTAAACACCCTTATCGCTTGCCATGTCAGACCCTCTGGTTATGATTGCTGAAGTAGATCAGCAACCGATATCCGAGAGGGACAAGCAATGGGCCGACCGTTTACCTTCGTACACGCCGGAGATGTGCACCTTGACGCGCCCTTTGCCGGCATAAGCGCCAGAGACGACAGAGTGCGCGAGACCTTGGTGCGCGCCACATACGAGGCTTTCGACAAGATAGCTACTATCGCCATTGAGAGCCGCGTAGCGTTTGTGCTTCTCTCGGGAGATGTCTATAACAGCCGAGACAAGAGCGTGAGAGCCCAGTTTCGCTTCCGTTCAGTGATGGAGCGACTCGACAGTGCGGGCATCCAGGTGTATCTGGTCCACGGTAACCACGATCCCGCCGACGGGTTCTCGGCGGGTCTCAAGATGCCGGACAACGTCCGCTACTTTGATTGCGCCACGGTTGAGCGCATCGAGCATCGGGATACCGAAGGCCGAGTTCTCTGCGCGCTCTACGGCCAAGGCTATCGCACGGCGGCGGTGACGGAGAATCTGGCGAAGAGGTTTTCACGCAACGACGCCGATGAGACCGCGATTGGCGTATTGCACGCGAACGTAGGCGGCCAGATGGATTACGAGCCATATGCGCCGTGCTCGCTCGATGACCTTCGGGCTGCGCGGATGGACTACTGGGCGCTCGGTCACATTCACAAGCCGGCCGATCTCGCCGAGAATCCACGCATTCGTTATTGCGGGAGCCCCCAAGGGCTGAATCCGAAGGAGACGGGAGCGCACGGGTGCTGGATCGTGACGATGGACAGGGGCAAGGTGCTCTCCGAGAGGTTCGTCGAAACAGCCTCGGTGCGCTGGGAGCGCGCGGACATCGATGTTCTCGGCGTATCTGATATTGAAGGCCTCACCTCCGCGATCAGGGACGCGTGCGAAGATAAAAGTCGGGAGGCAAACGGTCTTCCTGTCATCTTGCGCGTGTACCTTAAAGGTCGAAGTGAGGTCTACCAGCACGTTTCCAGGGGCTTTGCGCTGGACGAACTCGTTGAGGAGCTTCGGGAAGAGCAGCTACAGCGCTCACCATGGGTGTGGATTCAGAGGGCGTACAACCAGATCGAGCCTGAGCTGGATATAGATTTTCTTCGGGATGCCGAAGATTTCACCGGGGACATGATCCGAATCGCAGATGAGATGCTGACTCCGGCGACGGCGCGAAAGCTCCTCGATGAAGCGCTCGAAGATCTCGACAAGGCTCTCAAATGCTTTGACAGCGACGCCGAGGAGCTGGTTCAGCGGGCCCGCAACCTGGCGGTAGGTCGATTCATGACGGAGGATGACAGATGAGACTCAAGCGCGTCGAGGTCACGCGATTCGGCCGGTTGCAGCACTCATCGTTCGGGGATTTCTCGGAAGGGCTCAACGTCGTGGTCGGACCGAATGAGGCCGGCAAGACCACGATCGTCAACTTCGTCCGGCAGGCGCTCTTTGGGTATGTCGGCAAGCGGAAGGCCGAGTCGCCCTACCTATCTTTGGCGGGAAAACGCCTCGGGCGTCTTGTTTTTACCGACGATAATGGCGAGTGGTCTATCGAGCGAATCGAGGGAGCACACGGCGGGGCGGTCAAAGTTACCACCCTGGAGGGCTCGGAGTATCCGGATCTTCTGGGTTGCCTGACAAAGGGCGTGATTGAAGGGACGTACAGGGTGGTGTTTGGCTTCGGACTCTCGGAGCTCGCCCAGATCGAGGACGGCCGCATGTCCGGGGATGGCGTGCTCTCTCGGCTTTATGCAGCGCAAACCGGCTCAGCGGTAAGTCCTGCGGATGTCAAAAAGGAGTTCGAAAAAGCGACTGCCACCTTGAAGACTCAGTACAACAAGCTCAAGGCAGAGATCAAGGAGCTAAGCGGCGAGCTTGCCCAGCTTGAGGCAGCCGCAGCCGATTTCGCCTCCGAGCGGCAACGCCTCGATGAGCTGGGCGTCAGGCTGGGTGAGGCGCTAGAGACGCGCGAGAAAGCGCGCTCAGCGTCCCATCAGTACGCCCTGGCGATCGAACGCTTCGAGAACGGGAAAAGGCGCCTGGTTGAGATAGCTGAAGAGATGGAGGGGTATGAGTCCGAGTATGCCGAGAAGCTTGCACAGCTGCAGCAAGTCACTGTGGACCAGAGAGTTTTAGAGCGCGCTTCCCAGCTGGAGCCGGTCATCGCCGAGCTCTCAGGCTTTCGCCAGAGGCTTGCCGCTATTGGCGCTCACGATCAGGAGCTCGCAGCGCTATCCGCAAAAGCCGAGCGCATCTTGTCTGACGTCGCTCTAGATTCAGCTCAGGCTTCCGAAGCGGACATAGGTCCGGAGACGATGGCGGGAATCGAGAAGTGGCGCGAGCAGCTCGCTGGATTTCAGGCCGCTTGTGATCTGAGCTCCAGGGATGCCGATGAGGCGGAGATGGCGCTCAGGTGCTTTACGCCTCCACCTGCTGTTGCCGCTGAGATGACTTCGCCTCAAAGGCTCCCAGCAGCCATTTTGTTTGGCGTGGGGTTGCTGCTCCTTCTCGCCGGTGCCCTCCTCGGCGAGGTCCTTCTCGCCGTAGCCGGATTTGCGCTGGCTGCACTTGGTGTCGGCTTGCACCTCTGGCTTGCTCGGGGAAGCGGGGCCGCAGTGACTAGCGACCTCTCGGCAGGCAATCTCGAGGCGCAGGCTATGACCGCTCGGAAGAAGGCCGAAGCACACGTCGAGAGGCTCAGTGATGTTCGGGGTGAGTGGAGAACGTGGCTTGGCGCCCGGGGGCTGGCGTTCTCAGGCGAGGATCCGGCGGCTGTGTCTACCGTCGCCTCGGCGATAAAGCAGTGGCGAGATGTGTGCCTCGACAGCGACAAGGTGCTAAACGCCAGAGCCAGGGATGAAGAGTGGTGCCAGCAGTATAAAGGGCGGCTGAGTGCCGCAGGTGGGGATCTCGCACCCGGGCTAAGCGATTCAGAGCTCCAGGATGTGCCCATGCACGCGGAGGCGCTTCGCAAAAAGCTCAATGAGACCATGGTGGCTGCACGGGCCCGTGAGGCCGCCGCTCGCGATGCGGATCGTCTAAAAGGCCTTATCGAAAGCGCAAAGCGAAAGCGGGAGAATAGCGCTTCGGAGATCGAAGACGTGCTGGCTAGTTGCGATGTCGCGACGGATGAGGAGTGGCAGTTGAGTTCGCTGGCCGAGAGCGCCGGCGAAGTTTTGCGCAAGGCAAACGAGGATTACGACACATTGCACCAGGAGCACACGGCACTGACTCAAGTACTTGATTTGGCGACGCAGGATTCCACGATGGCAGAGAGGCGATTGCGGCTCGCCGAGGCGCAAGAGCGAAGAGCCGAGCTTGTCGACAGCTATGCGGCCTCAGCGATTGCGGCTCGCCTGATCGCGTGCGCCCAGGATCACCATCGGCAAGCGCGTCAGCCCGAGGTGATTCGCAAAGCTGGCGAGATATTCACCAGGATCACCGCCGGCAAGTATTCCGGCATAGCCGCTCCCGACGAGGGAGGGTTTATGGTCTTCGATCAGCAAACGGAGGCGATTCCTTCATCCGAGCTTTCGACCGGAACGGTTCAGCAGCTCTACCTAGCGCTGCGTTTTGCACTGGTAGAGACGTTGTACGGCATAGGTGAAGGGCTACCGGTTCTGATGGACGACATTCTGGTGAACGCCGATCCGGTGCGAAGAGAGCGCACAGCTAAGGCGATCTCGGAGCTCTCGTCGAAAAGGCAGGTCATACTCTTTACCTGTCATCCCGACACCGCCGAACTGTTTGAGCAGATCCATCCGTCTACCACTCGGATCAATCTTTGAGTGACGGCAACCTGAAGGTGAACCGGGCTCCGCGGCCTTCTATGTTGGTCGCGGTAATCTCTCCTGCATGACGCACGATGATGGAGCGGGCGATGGCGAGCCCCAAACCGGCGCCTCCGGTAGCGCGGTCCCGGCTCGTCTGAGCGCGATAGAAGCGGTCGAATATGTAGGGCAGGGACTCTTCCGGAATGCCAGGGCCTTCATCGGAGACGGAAACCAGCGTGTGAGTTTCGTCGCGACCGAGCTCCAGAGTCACCCTCCCTCCGGCAGGCGTGTGTCGCACAGCGTTATCGACGATGTTGGTTATCACCTGCTGCAGACGATCGGGATCGCCGAGAACCGCGGGCGGGTTTCCGCTCAGCGATATCGTTACCTGCCGCTCTGCGGCGTTGTGCGCGAGGCCTTCGATTGCGCCTTGCGCGACCTCAAGCAGGTTGACTCTTCGCATGGGCAACTCGCCGGTGGCACCCTCTATGCGCTGTAGCGCCAGCAGGTCTTCTGCAAGCCGAGCTAGACGCTTTGACTCCCTTACGATCGTGGCGAGAAATCGCCGTCTGTCGGACTCCGGGATGTCATTTTCGAGTAGAGTTTCGGCCGTGCCACGAATTGCCGTCAGTGGACTTTTCAGTTCGTGACTGACATCCGAAACAAACTGCGATTTTCGCCGCTCCTCCTTGACCAGTTCGGCGACGATGCTGCCCACCTGGTCGGCCATCGTGTTGAAAGCCTCGCCGGCGGCTCTGGTTTCGCGTGGGCCCTCGGGCCGCACCCGGACTCCAAGGTCACCCGCCGCAAAAGCCTCGGCGCCGACCTCGAGTTTCCGCAGAGGCCCAGATAGCCAGCGCGCGAGAGTTTCCGCGAGCAGCAAAGTGGCTATCGCGAACACGATTGCCAGGAGCACAAGAGTGCCAAGGTAGTCTTGCAGGAGTGTTGCGATCGAGAAGGTGCGCGCCGAGACATAAGCGACGCCCTCTACTCCGCCATCGCGGATGATGGGGATCGCGTTGAAAAGCTCCAGTCGTCCGTCCGGAGCGCTAGTCATCCGCTGACCCCGCTCTCCCTCGAGCGCCATGCGGACCTCGGGGCGCTGCGAGTAGTTTATGCGGGCCTCGCTCGCATCGAAGGAGCTCGCGACGAGGTTGCCGTCGCTGTCGAGCACGATAAGGCTCGAGTTGACCTCAAGTGCTGATTCGCGCAACGCCTCCGAGAGATCCTGGTGCTCCTCAATTCCGATCGAGGCCGTCATCGCCGCTACCAGCCCGGCTTCACTTTTAAGTCTCTCTTCAAGCTTGCGCACGCCATAAGCTTGCAGCTCATTCAGGAAGTACCATGAAAGAGGTCCCGCGGAGAGCAAAGCCACAGTCAGAAGTGACAGCAACATTCGTGTTCTTATCGAAGTACGCAAGGTGTTTTCCTCGGCAGCTTTAGGGGTCAGGGCTGTATCCGGTAGCCGTAACCCCTTACTGTTTCTATGACAGACGGATCGATTCCCGCTGATTCCAGCTTGTCCCTCAAGCGCTTAATGTGTGTGTCGACGGTTTTTGTCTCGACAATGTACTCCCACTTCCACGCTTGCTTGAGGAGATGTTCCCGGCTAAGCACGATTCCCGGACGGCGCATCAATGCGGCGAGCAACTCGAATTCGCGCGGGGTCAATTCGATGGGTGTTTCACCGTGATAGGCACTGTGAGTTCCTTCGTCCAGCAGGATCTCCGAGGCCACAAGCTTCCCTGCAGATACCTCGCTCTCTTGAGCGTTGCGGCTGGAGCGGCGTAAAAGCGCTCGCACCCGTGCCTGTAACTCGCGGATACCGAAGGGTTTTGCAAGATAGTCATCTCCGCCGATCTCCAGGCCTACAACCTTGTCGAGCTCGGTGTCTCGAGCGGACAAAAAGAGCAGCGGTACATCGCAGCGCGACCGAATCCTTCGGCAGACCTCATAGCCGTCGATGCCCGGGAGCATGATATCGAGGATAACCAGGTCGAAGGGAGAGTTCTCGGCGAGAGTGACTGCGGTGTCACCGTCGGTAGCGGTGACGACCTCGTAGCCCTCCTTTTGCAGGTTGTAGGATATAAAGTCGAGAATCGCTTGCTCGTCATCGACGACAAGTACTCTGGGAAGGGGCTCACTTGCTGTCATCCCAAAATCTCCATCCAATAGGCGCCTGTTGCCTTTGCTGATGATAACATTGAACAAGTGTCGAGACTTATCCGCAAGGCGCCTGGGCTGCTGAGGCCTTTGCTCTGCCCGTCTTTTGAGAGGGAAGATAGATGATCCTAGCTATCGATGTTGGGAACACCCAAACAGTGTTCGGGCTTTTTTCGGCAACACCCGCAGCTGATCCCGGCGTCGGGTATGCGCTGGACTCCTGCTGGAGAGTATCCACGAACTCGCTTCTGACCGCCGATGAGTTGCGCGTGAAGTTGGGAATGCTGCTCCAAGCGGGAGGAAGAGGCTGGAGCGACGTCGATGCCTGCGTGCTCGCCAGTGTCGTTCCTCGGCTTACGGCCGTTTACCAGGAGCTGGCGATAACCGCTACCGGAATGGCGCCGATGACAGTAGGGCCTGGCCTAAAAACGGGCATGTCTGTTCGATATGACAACCCGCATGAGGTTGGAGCCGACCGCATCGCCAATAGCGTCGCAGCATTCGCGGAGTTTGGAGGGCCTGCGGTAATCGTCGATTTTGGAACCGCAACTACCCTTGATGTGATCGATGGAACCGGTGCTTATCTCGGCGGAGCTATCGCGCCTGGGGTGGAGACGAGCGCCGAGGCCCTGTTCAGCAAGGCCGCACGCCTGTCAGTGGTGGATCTCGAGGCTCCTTCGCGTGTCATTGGAACCAATACTCGCGCCAGTGTTCAGGCAGGCCTAGTCTTGGGCGAAGCGGTGATGATAGACGGGCTTGTCCGCCGAATCTGGGAAGAGCTTGGCACGCAAACGCCGGTGTTGGCCACCGGAGGACTGGCCGAGAAGATGGCCGATATATGCGAGACGATAACTCACGTTGATGCCGATCTGACCCTGAAGGGGCTTATCTTGATATATGCACGCAACACTGGGGCCGAATCGTGAAGTTCTTTCGCGTGGGCGACAAAGTCCTGAGTCGCGAGAAGCTCATCACCGCTATCGAAAAGATCCTTGCGGAGAGGGAGGCTGGCGCAACTCAGGAGGAGGTGGCACGATCTTTTGGCGTGCAGCGCACCTTTATCTCCTTCCTGGAGTCTTTGGGCGAGATCCGGCGTGGGCCCAAAGTCGCGCTTGTGGGCTTTCCGGTCGCCAATCCCTCGTGCGTCGAAGAGCTAGGTGAGCGCAAGGGGCTGGACATGGTGCTCGTGTTCTCCCAGGAACAGAGGGAGAACATCGAGACAGAGGCGGGATACGACGTGTTCAACCGCCTTCTCGAGACGCTTGCTGCGCTAAGAGAGTTCGATGTGGTGCTCCTGCTGGCCAGCGATTGGCGCATCGAGCTTATGAAGCGCGTTCTTGGCGCCGAGGTTATCGGTATTCCCCTTGGCTCGACACCGCTTCGCTCAGACGTGGAGGTCGATCTCGGCGAGCTGGAGCGAGTGATCGACGATGTGCTGTCAGCTCGTGCTCGCAAACCGCGTGCAGGGAGTGTCAGCGCCGCACTGATGGAGGCGGCAAAGATGGCTGAGAGGTGGTCTGAATCAAGGAAGTCCTGAGTGTATCGATCGGCTCGGCGAAGCGCGACCATAGTGTGGAGATCGACCTTGCGGGCGAGCGCTTCAAGATAGGCCGAATGGGCACAGACGGCTCTTTGGAGCGGGCAGCCGCGATCTTCTCCGAGTACGACGGGAAGGTTTCCGCCTTTGGCATGGGCGGAATCGACATGTACCTCAAAGCGGCTGGCAAGAGATACTACTTCCGGGAGGCCAGAAAGCTTGGAGCGGCGGCCGGCTCGACTCCGATTGTCGATGGCAGCGGCCTGAAAGGCGCGATCGAAGCAGGCGTTATCCGCTACCTGCGCGATGAGCACGGCCTTGAGTTTCGAGACAAGAAGGTCCTTGTGACTTCGGCGGTCGATCGATGGGGTTTGGCCGAGGCCCTCCGTGACGAAGGATGTCAGATGATCTTCGGCGACCTTATATATGCGCTGGGAGTACCTGTTCCGATCAAACGCTGGTCCTCGCTCGTGATGTCGATAAAAATATTGGCTCCGATTGCAGCGCAGATGCCGTTTTCCTGGCTCTATCCCACAGGCGGAGAGCAGGAGAGGGCACCTAAAAGCGAGCCCTCGGTCGAGCGGCTCTACCAGTGGGCGGACATCATCGCCGGGGATTGGCAGTACGTCAGGAAGTTCATGCCTCGGGATATGCGAGGCAAGTGGGTGATCACCAACACCACTACTCCTGCAGATGTGGAGCTTTGCGCCAGCCGAGGAGTGGAGTTGCTGGTCGCCACTACACCACGGTTCGAGGGCAGGACTTTCGGGGCCAACGTCCTCGAGGCGGTTATGGTGGCCTATGCAGGTGCTTCCGGAGAGCTTGCAGAGGAAGAATACCTGGAGCTCCTGGGGACTTTTGGATTTAAGCCCGATCTCTCCTGGCTCGGCCCATAAATTGCTAATGCATGTTATGAGTTTTTGGAATTGTTACCTGACGTATTCGGTGTTATCATATCACCGTTCAGGCAGGTAGCTCTAAAACTAGGTGCGTGCTTCTGGCTGTTTATACTGGCCGAGGCTCTCTGGTTGTCTTCGCAAAAAGTGCGACGACGAGTTGCTGAAAGGAGTCGCGGAAGTGAACAAACGAGCCCGTAATCGCCTCATAGGAATCAGCGTCATTGTCGTTTTCGCCGTTGCGGCGATTCTGGTAGGAGCCGGACCGGATGGGGCGTATTCGAGAACCGTCAGCGAAGTCGCTGGTAAAACCGAGTTTTCCGGGGATAGGGTCAGGGTTACGGGTACCGTGATAGAAGGTTCCTGGAACCGTAGGACCGATCCGATGATCTTCGATATTCGCAATGAGGGGGCTACTGATGGCCCACAAATCCGAGTTGAGTATGTGGGGAATGTTCCGGCAACTTTTGGTGATGGGGTAGTTGCAATCATTACCGGCACTCTCGATGATGGCAGCACCAAAATTACCTCTGACACGATGGTCACCCAATGTCCTTCGCGCTACGAGTCTATCGAAGGCGCCATTAGTGTTGACGACCTGTTGGCCAGCACCGGAGGCGGCTATAGGATGGTCACCGGATTCGTGGTCGCTGGCAGCATAAAGCCCGTAACCGAGGAGTTCCGTTTCAAGGTCCAAAATACCAATAGCGGAGGAAGCCAGGTTCCGATCATCTATCAAGGTGCACTTCCCAGCGGAATGGACTCGGGGTCCCAGGTGGTTTTTGGTGGAGAGATGGATGAAAATGGAGCGTTTGTCGCTGTAACTGTCTCTCTTTCCGAGGCCGAGCAGCAGTAATATTTTTTCTTCAGGTCTAACTTGTTTGCCCCGATTGTAATGGAGTTACCGGAGCCTAGGTAATTCGCCGTGCCCAATTGAAGGGAGCGTCAGTAAGTATATGACTACAGTTGGAAGCTTGTTTATGGGCCTTGCGCTTGTGTCCACCGTAGTGTCTATCGTAGCCCTTTTCTGGGGGCGTTCTTTGGGGCCCAAGGAAGGTGAAGGAGCTACCAATCTCGGGTATTATGCGACTTTCATTGCTACCGGCGCGGCGACCGTTGCATGCGGAATCGTCGTTGCGGCTTTCCTTCGAGAAGACTTTACCTTCATGTATGTGGCGCAACATCATCCCACCGATGTCTCGCCCTTGCGCTGGCTATTTCAACTCTCTGCGATATGGGCTGGCCGCGAAGGCTCTTTCATGTTTTGGATGTGGTTGATCACGCTCTTCGGGGCATACGTTGCATGGAAGCGCTTCCCATACACCGATCAGCTCTCCAACATCGCAATAGCGATAATCAATGTCGTGCAAGGCATCTTCCTGGCCAAGCTCTTCACCGAGGGCCATGATCCGTTCAAGGTCTCCCCACCAGAGTGGTTTGGACCTGGTGGCGAACTTCTAACCACTACCGCCATGAACCCACTGTTGCAGCACTGGGCGATGATTCTGCATCCCCCCACGCTTTTTATTGGCTACGCAGGGTTTACGGTGCCTTTCGCCTTTGCCATGGCTGCGCTTTTTGTCAATGACGGATCCAAGGAATGGGTTCTTCGTTCCGACAGGATCACCGTATTTGCGTGGCTCTTTCTTGCCCTTGGTAACGGAATCGGTGCCATCTGGGCATACGTCGTGCTGGGCTGGGGAGGCTACTGGGCCTGGGATCCGGTGGAAAACGCATCCTTGATTCCACAGCTTACGGGTATCGCCTTGCTTCATGCTTTCACGGTGTATCGGAAGCGGGAAGGCTTCAAATGGTGGTCGGTGATGATGGCGGCGGTGACATTCGCTGCGTGTATCCTTGGCACATTTATCGTACGCTCCGGAATAATTCAATCCGTACATGCGTTCCAAGAAGATCTTCTCTCGGCGTGGCTGTTTGGATTCATGATGGTATTGCCTATTGTGCTGGCAGCTATTGGTCTTTGGTATCGCGACGCCGAGTTTAGAAACGTCGATCAATTCGAATCGCTAACCTCGAAAGAGGCATCGTTCTACTTTACGAACGTCATCATGATTTTGTCATCGATCGTGATCGCGGCAATGACGTTGTCTCCCGCTTTCGGCGGCAGAGTTTACGGTCGCGATACCTTTGATGCCCTGGCTCATCCATTCGGTATCATTTTCGTGCTGCTGATGGCGGTGTGTCCCTATCTTTCCTGGCTCAAAACGGACACCGCGACTTTCTGGAAGCACTTCAGGTGGCCTGCGATCAGCGCGGCGGTCCTCAGCGTTCCGTTGATGGCTATCTGGTACTTCAAGCTGCTTCCCATTTTGCAGCGCGTAGGATCCCCTTCTGTGCTTGAGCCTGAGTGGTTGGTAATTTTTTATTCGATAGTCGGTAACATAGCTGCCGCTTTGGCCATAACGTCGGCCATATACCTGTTCGTGGAAGCCAGCCGAAAGCGTATGCGCGCGAAAGGTGAGTCGGCGTTGGCCGCACTCGGCAATATATTCATGAAAGCGAGAATACAGTCGGGTGGATATATCACGCACCTTGGTATAGGAATTACGGTGATCGGCCTGATAGGCTCCTCCTTGTATGTGGACGAATCCCGTCCCACCCTTCCAAATGTGCCAGGCTCGCAGATCAATGTTGGCGGATATGATCTGATCTTCCAGGGAATTGACAACGCGGAGCTTCCAAACGGAGATACCGAGACGTGGGCCAATTTCGACATCTATTGGGAAGGGGAAAAGCTTGGAACCGCCAAGCCGGGCAAGACCTTCTTCTTCCGCCAACAACAGGAACAGCGTCACGCTGACGTGGTGGTCGAGTTCTTCCGCGATGTCTTCCTGGTGTTCGATGGCGTCCAAGATGACCGGGTCGTGTTGACCGTGAAGATCAATCCGTTGATCTCCTGGGTATGGTTTGGCTTCGGAGTGATGTGTTTGGGTGCCACATGGTCGATGTGGCCAAGACGCGAGCCGGAAGTCGCACAGCTAAAGGCCGTGCCAGCCCCTGCGCCTTCTCGGAAAAAGAAGTAGTTTCTATATGGATGGAGCTGTCAGCAACCATGCCGTCAGCGTCCGCGAACTATCTCGCACTTTTGGTGCACGAAAGGCGCTGGACGATGTCACTTTCGACCTGGAGGCAGGAGCCTTCCTGTCGATATTTGGTCCGAATGGCGCCGGCAAAACGACTTTAGTCAAGGTGCTGACAACTTTACTGGCACCTTCCAAAGGAGAGGCCAGTGTTTGCGGCCTTCATGTCGTGGAGAAAGCAGTGGAGCTGAGGGAGCGGATCGGTCTGATCAGCCACAACCCACTGCTCTATCCTGACCTTTCCGCCGAGGAGAATCTTAGCTTCTTTGCAGAGATGTATGGGGTCTCATCGCCGGCATCAAGAGTTCGTGAGCTACTTGATGCTGTTGAGCTCGGTCATCGTCGCCTCGATCTGGTCAGGACGTTTTCCAGGGGAATGTTGCAGCGGCTGTCGATTGCCCGGGCGCTGCTGCACAAGCCGGAGGTGCTCTTTCTCGACGAACCCTACTCCGGCCTTGATCCGCATGCCGTCGAGATTTTCGATTCCCTGATGGCTCAGATACGCAAGGATCATACGTTTATTATGATTAGCCACGACCTGACAAAAGGCCTGGAACTCTGTTCTCATGCGCTGATTATGTCCAGAGGCAAGATTGTCTTGTTTGCTCCCAAGTCAGAGATAGACGAGGAGAGCTTTGCGAGTACTTTTCGCGCTACAGTGGGAACCGGTGTCGCATGAGTGCGACACTTCACCCCCGGACATCCGGCAAGTCTCTATCCTGGCGGCAGTTCAAAGCGATTCTTCGCAAAGACATCGTTATGGAGCTAAGAACCAAAGAGATGGTTACCTCGATGGGCATTTACTCTCTGCTGACGATGGTGATCTATCAGGTGGCTCTATCCCAGGCGGGAACGGCGTTCGATCCGCGAAACATCGCTGCTGGATTGCTGTGGCTCGCTTTCGTGTTTACTAGCATGCTTGGCTTGAACAGGTCGCTTGTGCACGAAAAGGACCAGGGCTGCCTGGAGGCGCTGCTACTTAGCCCCGTCGATAGGCCCGTGATTTTCTTTGCCAAAATGACGGGCAATCTTATATTTTTGCTGATAGTCCAGGTGTTGACGATTCCGATCTTTGCGTTCCTATTCCTGCAACATGCGTCGTACGCAGGGGAGTTGTGGAAGATTCCGTTGGCACTTCTTGGCGGCGCACTTGGCATCGCCGGAGTCGGCACGCTGCTCGCTACGATGTCGGTGAACACCAAAGGAAAGGACTTTGTACTTGCGGTACTCTTCGTTCCTCTGATGTATCCGCTGTTGCTGGCGTGTGTCTCGGCTACCTCGGCCGCGGTTCTGGGCGGTGACGGCGCGATGCAGCAGTTTTGGAACGCCATGGGTCTTGTACTTGCGTATGATCTTATTATGATCGCAGCCGCTTACGCGCTATACGAGTTTGTGATTGGCGCCTAAGGGCGGTTGGTCCATCCATCACGAGGAGGTATGAAGCTTGAAGCAGATAAAGATTGCACTGGTGCTACTTGCGATCGGAGGCGTTCTGACCACATCTGCATTCGTGATGGCTTTTACCACTGCCGAGGTTCAGCGCCATACAAGCACGGTGACGCTTCCTGAAAAGGCCGATACGGTCTTTCCGGTTCAGGCTCACACGGAAGACGGCTTTGTCTATCCTCGTCCATGGTTTAGCCAAAAGATATTCTACTTTCACGTTCCGGTGGGCTTGGCATCATTCCTGGTATTCGGCGTGGCAGCTTTCTTTTCCATACGCTTTTTGATGACAAGACGCCAGGAGTTCGATACAAAAAGCAGGATCGGCATGGAGACCACCCTGATGTTTGTCATATTGACCATGGTCACAGGTGTTCTTTGGACACGGGCCGCTTGGGGGGTATGGTGGCAATGGGAGCCGCGGTTGACCACCTACTTCATAATGACTCTGCTCATCATCGCCTATTTCGTGCTGAGGAACTCTATCGAGGATGAGGAGCGCCAGGCAGTTTACGCAGCCGCTTTCTCGTGCATGGCCTTCATCAATGCCCCGATATCTTTTGTGGTTACGCGCCTGATTCCCTCCGCAAGTCATCCGGTAGTTGATGAGACCGAAATGGCGGTATCAAATCTCATACCTTTCCTTGTTGCGATGGCGGGAATGCTCATGGTCGGATATGCCATATACGTTGCGCGCATGAGCGAAGAGCGCCTGAAAGAACGTTTAAGTTTGCTCAAAGATTCGTTCGAGTCGAAATAGTCAATAACCTTACCCTTTCGAAGTCAAGGAGGCGGAAAAATGGAAGCAAGCAATCTCGAACTCTACACTTTGGTGCTGCATGACGCGCCCTTTGTGATAGCGGCATACGCGATCTTGTGGGCTTCGCTGATGGTTTACATCAGCATGGTTTTGCGCAGGTTGCTTAAGATCGAAAAGGAGATGTCTGTTCTTCAGGAGTTCATCGATCGCCGAAACAGTTAAGCCGTCGCTCGTTTTTGAGCTTGGGTGCAAATATGCCTTGCCGAGATGAATGACCTTGGCAAGGCATTCGTATAATATAGAGACGCCCGAAAGGAGGTGCTGTGTTGGAGGAGCTTTCTGTCATATTTAGGTGGCTCTCGCTAGGGTTGCTTATCGTCGCTACCGTGCTTTATGCCTACCAGTTCACGATGCAGAAGAAGAACCTCTTTCGCTGGGCGCGCGTTATCACGGGAGCGGGCTTGCTGTTTTTGACGGCCGCCATCGGAACTCGGCCATTCGCCTTCGATGGTACGCAGTTGACAGGATCTCACAGCACACTCGTGCTTCTTGCCTGGGCTTTGCTGGTCTTGTACTTTGCCGTTGAGCACTTTCTCAAGATCAAGATCTATGGGGTAGCGCTTGTGCCAGTGGTGGTTCTTCTGTTGCTGGTAGCTCAGCTCCAATCCGGTGCGGCCGGAGAGGGTCTTGCCACACGAGAGTATGATCTGGTGGACTCATGGCGTGTTGGAATACATGTGGCAATGATACTGGCGGCAAATGCCTTGTTTGCTGTTGGAGGCCTCGCCGCCGTGTTCTATCTTCTACAGGATGCTCAGCTGAAAGCTCACAAGACCTCGACGCTTTTCAAGCGCTTACCGTCGTTGAGTCAGGCCCAGGCCCTGGCCAGAAGGGCGATCGCGCTTGCTTACCCGATCTACACAGCAGGGATATTTCTGGGTATAGTCCGGGCCGTAGAAACCGGTGTTGAGGGATGGTACTCCGATCCTCGCATCATAATGTCTGGCTTTGTCTGGATGATCTACGGAGTCTATCTGCTGCGTGTTTATCGGCATGGGATTTCGGCTCGCTCGGCGTCATGGATAGCTGTGCTTGGAATAGTGGCGGTGGTGTCAATCTCGGTGCTTGCACGAACGCTGCCAGTCGGTTTCCATCTCTTCGCACTATGAGGAACTCCGGCCGAGGGTATTTATCGTCGGATCGAGGCATCTCGCTGCACTCTAGGTCTGCCTCATGAAGCGCGTCGTAGTTACCGGGGGCTCCAGTGGCATCGGGCTTGCAACCGCAAAGGCATACTTCGCATCGGGCTGTGATGTCGCGATCGTCGCTCGCGATCCGGACAAGCTGGCTCTTGCCGTGGCCAGCATCGAATCGCAGAGGCAGGATTCTTCCCAGCGCCTGATTTCCGCCAGTGCCGATCTGTCTAACTTTTCTCAGGCCAAGGCGGTCATCGATCATTTCGCAAATGTGGACATGACCCCAGACATTCTCGTTAACAGCGCAGGTGTGATATTGCCGGGGGAGTTTCAGTCGATGCCGGTCGATCATCTGACACAGAACCTAGAGTCGGGATTTTTCAGCGTGCTGTGGCCTTGTCGGGCGGCGGCTCCTCACATGGCTGCGCGTGGATCCGGGCATATCGTAAACGTTTCAAGTGTCGCGGGATTCCTCGGTATCTATGGTTATACGGGGTATTCGGCCGCAAAATATGCGGCAATTGGCTTTAGCGAGGCACTTCGCTGTGAGATGAAGCCGCTCGGCGTCAGTGTGCACGTAGTCTGCCCTCCTGATACCGAAACACCTGCGCTGACTGCCGAGCGCGCGATGCGACCCCCTGAGACGGAGGCGATTGCAGGCTCGATTAAACCGATATCGCCGGAGGTTGTGGCAGCGGCGATAGTAAAAGGGGTGAAATCCGGGCGTTTTTATATCATTCCCGATGCGACCGGCCGATTGCTGTTCAGGTTGAAAGGGTTGATACCCGGGTTGTTTTTTGCGTTGATCGATGCGGATGTGCGCAAGGCTCGGCTTCGCAAGTGATGCCGACTGCTTGCTGGATACCGTAGGCTGGCCAAGCGCTTCCGATGCGGCCACACACTTCATGTTTGCCTGCTTCGCTCCAAAGCGGTAGAATCAGTTGCGTTCAGGTGAAGTGCAGGAAGGTGTGTTCTTCGAATATGTGCATGATCGATTTCGCCCCTACCGGACCTGCTTGCCTGAACAACACGCACCAATCCGGTAGGGGCGGTCCTTACTTTGACGACCTGTGAGGCGACAGAAACCTGATGCATCTGACGCTGGTCGGGCTTAGTCATAAGACAGCGCCCGTCGATATACGTGAAAAACTCACCTTTCCTGCTGAAGTGCAGCGAGAGGCTCTCTCTTTATTGACGTCGAATCCTAGTGTTTCTGAGGCAGTGATTGTCTCAACGTGCAATCGCACCGAGATATACGCCGTGACAACCGCAAGCGGCGATGGGTTCGCCCATATCATCGATTTTCTCGTCGAATACCATCAACTCGACCGGCAAGACCTGCTGCGCTATCTGTATACACTGGAAGGAGAGGCGGTCGTAAGGCATCTGTTCCGGGTCGTTTCCTCTCTGGACTCCATGGTAGTCGGTGAAGCTCAGATTCTCGGTCAAATCAAGCAGGCGTATGAGCTCGGATTTGAACACAACGGCACAGGCCGGGTCTTCAATAAGCTGTTCCGCCATAGCTTTGAAGTCGGGAAAAGGGTGCGCAACGAAACAGCTATAGGCGAAGCGGCTGTGTCGATCAGTTATGCCGCCGTCGAGCTTGCCAAGAAGGTCTTTGACAGCCTGCAAGGCAGGACCGTCCTGCTGCTGGGTGCCGGAAAGATGAGTGAGCTTACCGCAAAACACCTGGTGGGCAATGGCGTGGCCAAAGTGTTCGTCACAAACCGGACCTACGAGCGCGCTTGCGAACTGGCCGAGCGCTGTAAGGGCGAGCCTGTCGTGTACGATCGTTTGTTTGAGCGTATGCTCGACGCCGACATCGTGATCTCGTCGACGGCGGCCACCAGCTATGTCGTCACGGAAGCAGATGTTGCGAAGGTGATGCGCGGCAGGCGCGCAAGGCCACTGTTTTTCATCGATATTGCCGTGCCGAGAGATATAGACCCTGAGGTCAACAACATAGATGACGTATTTCTGTACGACATCGACAGCCTTAACGGAGTCGTACAGTCAAATCTTGCTGAGCGCATGCGAGAAGCTGATCTTGCGGAGCAGATAATCGCCGAAGAGATAGCGGCTTTCGAGAGATGGCTGGAGTCGCTTGAGGTGGTTCCAACGGTAGCAGCTATCCGTGCCAAGGCGGAAGGCATTCGGCGCGCTGAGATGGAAAAGGCCTTCAAGCGACTCGACGGACTGTCAGCGCAGGAGCTGGAAACGGTTGAAGCGTTGACTGCTTCGATAGTCAACAAAATGCTGCATGGACCCACGAATCGTCTCAAAGCTGTGGCTGGTCAGCGATTTGGGGTGGCATACATCGAAGCAGCCCGCTATCTGTGGGGACTAGATAGCAATCCTGACGGCAAAAACCCGCATCTTGGGCTAGGATTGTTGCGTAATTTGTTCGGCAGAAAAGAAAAGGCGGCTGAACCGGCCGCTGAAAAACCCAGGAGCGCCGGGAACGGAGACACAATTGGCTGTTAGTAGAAGCAAGCTGGTTATCGGTACTAGAGGCAGCCAGTTGGCTTTGTGGCAGTCCAACTATATAAAGGATCGCCTGGAAGCGACGCTGGGACTTCCGGTCGAGCTAAAAATCATCAAGACCACTGGGGACAAAATTCTCGATGTGCCGCTGGCAAAGGTAGGGGGCAAGGGGCTTTTTACCAAGGAACTTGAAGTTGAGCTGCTGGCCGGGACGGTAGACCTTTGCGTCCACTCGATGAAGGATGTTCCCACAGAGTTGCCGGAGGGCTGCGTAATCGCTGCAGCGCCTGCTCGTGTTGATCCGAGAGACGTCATTGTGTCGGGCCCTTCAGGGTTCGATCTGGAGTCGCTGCCGCACGGCGCGAAGCTGGGTACCAGCAGCCTTCGTCGCAGGAGCCAGGTTCTGGCTTTGCGTCCCGATCTTGAGATCGTGGACGTCCGCGGGAATCTTGATACCAGGATGCGCAAGGCCGAGGAGGGCGTCGTAGACGCAGTTATCCTCGCCAGTGCGGGAATCACCCGGATGGGGTGGTCTGACCGTATCGGCAGTTATATTCCGATCGAGCAGATGGTCCCTGCTGTCGGTCAGGGTGCGATCGCCGTGGAGATTCGCGAAGACGACGATTTCATGCACGAGGTGTGCGATAGCCTCAATGACAGGGAGACCTTCGCATGCGTGACCGCCGAGCGCGTGGTCATGCGCTCTCTCGAGGGTGGCTGTCAGATTCCGATAGGCGCGTTCGCTCGACTGGAAGCCGGCGAGATGGTCATGGATGCTCTCGTGGGCTCGGTGGACGGCGATGTTATTGTGCGAGATCGCCTGAAGGGATCCCCCGATGATCCCGAGGCTCTCGGCTTCGCGATGGTGGAACGGTTGCGCGAGCTTGGCGCCACCGAGATTTTGGCGGGCATTCGTTGCGCCGATAGCGTAAATGGCTTACTAAAGACGTAAGGATATGCCATGGATTTTCCGGCGCCGCCCTTAGAAGGCCTTACGATAGTAGTCACCCGGGCTCGGAAGCAGGCAAGGGAGCTTATCGGTTTGCTGGAGCTTTCAGGCGCACTGGTTTTGGAGTTTCCAGTCATCAAGACCGTCGAACCCGAAGATTGGTCATCCGCTGACGCGGCGATCCGTGATCTTGCCACCTATGAGTGGGTCGTATTTACCTCGGCAAATTCGGTCAAGTCGTTCATCGCGCGCATGGAGCTTCTGGGTGTGAGAATCGAGAGTCTGACGGCTCTTCGTGTGGCGGCCGTGGGGACTTCGACTGCAAGGCACCTTGCCAGTCATGGGGTCGCGATCGATCTTCTGCCGGATGACTTTGTCGCCGAAGGGCTGATCGAAAGGTTCGAGAAAGTCGGGATCGGACAAGGAACCAGGATTTTGTTGCCAAGAGCACTGCACGCTCGGGAGATTCTGCCTGAAACGCTAAGGGAGTGGGGAGCGACAGTCGACGTGGTTCCGGTCTATCGCACCGTGCTTGGGGAGGGAAATCACGATACGCTGGCTTCCATGGAGGCCGGAGAGGTCGATGTCATCACGTTCACGTCGCCTTCGACAGTAGATAACTTTTTGCAACTGGTCGCCTCGACAGGGGCTCGTGATGTTCTCGGCAAGGTGGCGATTGCCGCGATAGGGCCCGTGACTTCCGAGGCGATTCGGGCACATGGCCGGGCAGTTGATATTGAAGCGGCGCCGCACACCGTGACGGGACTCGTTAGGGCGATCGCGCGCTGGGCGCAACAAAAGAAGCTCTGAGTAGGGAACTCCGGGTAAGGCACCGCTCGCTAAAACCCGCAAGCTATGGGCGCGTGCCGCATTGACAACTTGAACGAGGCTATGCAGACTTATGCACTGCTTCTTGTCGCATTCGCGGTGTTGGATGTGGGGACGTGGCTCAGCTGGGAGAGCGCTGCCTTCGCAAGGCAGAGGTCGGCGGTTCGAATCCGCTCGTCTCCACCAACCACTGCTTCCGTCACTATTGCGAGCTTTCGCGGCATATTGCTTGAGTCGCCGGCCGATCGTAACTTAGAAAGCATCGTCGCTCATCGGCATCTGCGATAATATTCTCATTGGAAAATATCTCGAAGCAAGGAGAGCACTATGATGGCAACAGGCCCTGTCGGCTTTCAAGCGCAGTTTCAGGAGTTTATCTTTTATATAGGCGCCGTTCTTCAGCTGATGTTTTGGTTGGTATTGCCGATCGCCGCGATCTGGGCTGTGCTGATATTCAAGCGCGCCGCAGACGCTTATATCGCAAGCTTGTCCGGCGACAAGGCTTCCGTAGTCGCTTCGCCGAAGGAAAACCCCGTCAAGGTAGAGAAGTTCGTCGACTAGATAGGCGGTCATTAGCATGGAGTTTCCCACCTATCGACCACGTCGCCTTCGCGCGTCCGGTACCCTGCGGGCCATGGTTCGCGAGACGACCCTGTGCACAGAAGACCTCATCTATCCGCTCTTCGTAAAGCCCGGAGAGGGACTTCGTGACGAGGTGCCATCGATGCCCGGGGTCTTCCAGATCACAGTAGATCAGCTTCCCGCCGAGATAGAAGAACTCAAAGCACTGGGTATTCCCGCCGTAATCTTGTTTGGCTTGCCCGAGTATAAGGACGAGGCAGGTTCCGGCGCGTATGCTGAGGAAGGAATCGTGCAGCGCGCGATCGCCGCGATAAAGTCGCACGATCCCGAGTACTATGTCATCACCGATGTTTGTCTTTGCGAATACACCTCCCATGGTCATTGTGGACTGCTTGACGAGCGCGGCATGGTTGTAAACGACATCACGCTCGAACTGCTCGCCTCTACCGCGCTCAGTCATGTCGAGGCGGGTGCGGACATGGTCGCCCCCAGCGATATGATGGACGGCCGTGTCGGGACGATTCGCGCGGCCCTGGATGCCGAGGGGCACACGGGAACGCCGATCATGGCGTACTCGGCAAAGTATGCAAGCGCCTACTACGGCCCCTTCAGGGATGCGGCAGAAAGCGCTCCTGCTTTCGGCGATCGAAGGGGCTATCAGATGGACCCGGCCAACAGCGAGGAGGCCCTGCGCGAAACAGCGCTCGATATAGCCGAAGGCGCCGATATCGTGATGGTCAAGCCGGCGCTTGCGTATATGGACATCATTCGTCGAGTCAAGGATGAGTTCGGGTACCCCACCGCGGCCTATAATGTCAGCGGTGAATACGCGATGGTAAAAGCTGCGGCCCAGAACGGCTGGATAGACGAGCGATCGGTTGTCCTGGAAACCCTGACGAGCCTCAAGCGGGCAGGCGCGGACTTGATATTGACCTATCATGCCAAGGACGCGGCGCGCTGGCTTGCGAAAGGTTGATCTGATCACATGAACGATCGCTTGGACACCCCAGAGCTACCAATCGCGGAGCAGGAGCTTGCCGAGGCAAGCGCTCCGTGCGGCGGACTCGGAGTCGGGGTACCCGTAAAGGAGCGGCATCCCGGTAGCCATGGCGGACACCCGGGAGGGCATCCGGCCGGAGCCGTAACACAGAGACAGCGTCATGGCGGCGCCCGGTCCACGGGCTTTCGGCCAGGCGGCGGCCCGCAGGCCATCGCGTATGAGCAGCGCACAGGCATCAAGGCGCCGCGCATCATCGCCTGGGAGATCACCAGAAGCTGCAACCTGTCGTGTGTTCACTGCCGCGCGGCCGCGGAGTTCGGACACTACGAGGGCGAGCTGAGTCTCGACCAGATCAAGGCGACGGTCGATGACATCGTCACCATCTCCAATCCGATATTCATCCTCACCGGCGGCGAGCCGCTGATGCGGCCGGACATCTGGGAGATCGTCGATCATATTCACGGAGCAGGCGGGATGCCTGTCATAGGCACGAATGCCACGATGATCACCGATGAGATCGCGGCAAAGATGGCCGAGCACCGCATCCCGCGCATATCGGTCTCGATCGACTTTCCCACGGCGGAGGGGCACGATGCCTTCCGAGGCCAACCGGGTTGCTTCGATCAGACCATCGCAGGAATCAATATCGCCAAGCGCCATGGCGTCGGGGTCCAGATCAACACCACGGTCACCACTCGCAACGCCCAGTATATTGAGGAAATTCACGATCTCGCGGAGTCGCTCGGCGTGGACGCGTTCCACATCTTCATGCTTGTGCCTACCGGCAGAGGCGCCGATATACTCGCCGAAGAGCTTCCTCCCGAAGATTACGAGCGTGTGCTGGCCTGGGCGTACGAGCGCCAGAAGACAAGCCCGCTGCACTTCAAGCCTACCGACGCCCCGCACTACTACCGCATCATTCGGCAACTTGCGAAAAAAGAAGGACGCAAGGTCACTGTCGAAGAATACGGGCTGGATGCCATGACCAGGGGGTGTCTCGGCGGCATTACGTTCGGGTTCATCAGTCATACTGGGGACGTCCAGCCGTGTGGATATTTCGACATGCAGCTCGGCAACGTCAAGGAGAAGCCGTTTTCCGAGATTTGGACTGAGAGCAAGGTCTTTTCCGACCTGAGGGATTACTCGCTTCTCAAAGGCAAGTGCGGGGCGTGTGAGTACAAGTCTGTATGTGGGGGATGTCGCGCGCGTTCTCTTGAAATCACGGGTGACTATCTCGAGGCCGAGCCGTATTGTATCTATCAACCGAAAGGCTGGAGGTAAACGCCGATCATGACCAATGTGACTTCGCACGACTCCTTCGCCGCCGCACAGAATCTCATTCCTGGCGGCGTTAACTCGCCCGTTCGCGCCTACAAAAGCGTCGGAACAGAACCCAGATTCATCGATCGCGCCAAGGGCGCCAGGATATGGGACGTCGACGGCCGCGAGTACATCGACTTCGTCGGCTCCTGGGGCCCGATGATCCTCGGCCATGCGTCCGATGTCGTGCTCGACAGGGTGCGCGAGCAGCTCGGCAGAGGCACTAGCTACGGTGCCCCGACGCTTGCTGAGACCGCGTTGGCGGAAGCGGTCATCTCGGCCGTGCCAAGCGTCGAGATGGTGCGCTTTGTCTCCAGCGGCACCGAGGCGACCATGAGCGCGCTTCGGCTTGCCAGAGGGTATACCGGCAGGGAGAAGTTCATCAAGTTCGACGGGAACTATCATGGCCATTCCGACGCGCTGCTCGTCGCCGCGGGCTCAGGGTTGCTCACGCTGGGTATTCCCGGCACACCAGGGGTCACCAAGGGTGCGGCCGCCGACACTATCGTGTTGCCTTACAACAATATAGAAGCTGTGAAAGAGGCTCTTGAAGCCCATCCCGGACAGGTGGCCGCAATAATATTGGAGCCTATCGCGGGAAATATGGGCGTCGTGCCGCCGGTGGCGGGCTATCTGAAGGGATTGCGCGAGCTGTGTGACGTACATGGAGTCGTTCTGATCTTCGACGAAGTGATCACCGGCTTCAGAGTCGCCCTCGGCGGGGCGCAGGAGCTTTACGGCATCACTCCCGATCTGACGACGATGGGCAAGATTATCGGCGGCGGATTTCCAGTTGGAGCGTTCGGGGGCAAGCGGGAGGTTATGGAGATGCTGGCTCCTGTGGGTCCGGTGTACCAGGCGGGCACGCTTTCCGGCAATCCCGTGGCGATGGTCGCGGGGCTGGCTACCCTGGAGGCACTCAGGCAGCCTGGTGTTTACGAGGAGCTGGAGCGCAAGGGTAAGCGTCTTTCGGACGGGCTTTGCCGAGCGGCCGGAGATGCGGCGGTTCACACTTTCTGCACTCGAGTCGGGTCGGTGTCGTGCATGTTCTTCACGCATCTGGAAGTCTTGGATTGGTCGAGTGCATCCACTTCAGACACCGAGCGCTACGCCACTTTTTTCCGGCATATGCTCGACGAGGGTTTCATGCTTGCGCCAAGTCAGTTCGAAGCGACTTTCGTGTCGCTGGCTCATACAGACGAAGATATCGATGCGTTCATCGCGGCCGCCGGCCGTGTTCTGAAAGCGCTTCGATAGAAGAGGGGATCATACCAAGTGAAAGCCATCATCCCTGCGGCGGGACTTGGCACGCGTTTTCTGCCTGCCACAAAATCGCAGCCCAAAGAGATGCTGCCGGTGGTCGATAAGCCGGTCATACAATACGTTGTTGAGGAAGCCGCATCGGCCGGAGCGGATGAGGTACTGCTCATTACCGGTCGGGGCAAGCGCGCGATCGAAGATCACTTCGACCGCTCCTTCGAGCTCGAAGAGATGCTTGAGCGCAGCGGAAACGTCCAAAAGTTGCGCGAGATACGCAAGATATCGGATCTGGCCGAGGTATTCTACGTGAGACAGAAGGTTCCTCGCGGCCTTGGTGACGCTGTTCTGTGCGGAGCGCCCTTCATCGGCAGCGATCCTTTCTTCGTGATGCTTGGCGATATGCTGGTTCCTGACAATGACTGTCTTCCCAAACTCAAAGAAGTGCACTCGAGATATGGCGGCTCGGTACTTGCGGTCATGCCGGTCGAACAGCAGTATGTGTCACGTTACGGCGTCATCTCGGGTCGCGAGGTGGAGCCGGGCGTTTGGGCGGTAAACGATCTTGTCGAAAAGCCCCCTGCGAATGAGGCGCCGAGTAACATGGCGATCTTCGGCAGGTACCTTCTCACGCCCAAGATCATGGAGATTCTGCCGAAGGTCGAGTCTGGCCGAGGAGGCGAAATTCAGCTCACCGATGCGCTGAAAATGTTGTTGCGCCACGAGGAGATACATGCGGTGACCGTCGATTGCGTGGGATATGACACAGGGAACATGCTGTCATGGCTTGAGGCGAATATCGCACAAGCCTTGAGGGACGAAAAGTTCAGAGAGCCGCTTTTGCAAAGCTTGCGTAAAGTACTCGACTCGGAACAGTAACGAAGGAGACTTGGGTGAGCGGAGTTTTCGAAGGGAAGCGTGTTTTAGTAACCGGGGGCACCGGCTCACTTGGCCAGATGCTCACGAGGCGTCTTCTTGCGGGCGGGGAAGGCGTGCCGGCAAGCGTGACGGTCTTCTCGCGTGACGAGGCTAAACAGCATTATATGCGGCTGGAGTTCATGCGGCGTGTCACGGCGACCGACGAGATCATATTCGAACATTCCAGGGACAGGCTCCGGTTTATCATCGGCGATGTGCGTGACGAGGCGAGTCTGTTGAGAGCCGCAAAGGGTGCTGACATCGTGTTTTCGGCGGCGGCGCTAAAACAGGTGCCAAGCTGCGAGTACTTTCCCTGGGAGGCCTGTCGCACGAACATTGAAGGCGCCGAGAACCTTGTTCGCGCTATCGCACACAACGATCTTGCCGTGGAAACAGTCGTGGGTATTTCGACGGATAAGGCGTGCAAGCCGGTCAACGTGATGGGGATGACCAAGGCGATTCAGGAGCGCATCTATATTGAAGGCAATCTGCGCGCCCCACAGACCCGTTTTGTGGCCGCTCGCTATGGCAATGTGCTGGCCTCACGCGGCTCGGTGGTCCCGCTGTTCCTGGACCAGATAGCTTCCGGCGGACCTGTTACGATCACTACGCCGGAGATGACCCGTTTTTTGCTCACGCTCGATGATGCCGTCGATACTGTTTTTGCGGCGGTTGCAGCGGCTGCTCCCGGCGAGACATACATTCCCAGATGTCCAAGCGCCAAAATAACTGATCTTGCGGAGTGCCTCATCGGCGATCGGGATATTGAGACAGTGATCACCGGAATCCGGCCGGGTGAAAAGATCCACGAATCGCTTCTCTCCGAGGAGGAGGCGACCCGTACGGTGCTTGGCTCAAAGGGATATTTCGCGCTTCTGCCGATGTTGCCTGAGCTTGCCGAGCCGCCTGCGGTGCCGGCGCTCATCGGCGAATACAGCTCTGACGGAGCGCCTATGAGCAAGGTGGAGCTCGCGGAGTTTCTCGAGCAAAAAATTCCCGAGTCGATCGGCCAGAGTTACTTGGAGATGTGAAGCGATGAAAGTGCTTACTTTGCTTGGGACGCGTCCTGAGATCATAAGGCTTTCCAGGGTCATCGAAGTCCTAGACGCGAGCTGCGAACATGTTCTCGTGCACACCGGCCAGAATTATGATGACCGTTTGAGCGGTTTGTTCTTCCGCGAACTTGGCGTTCGTGAGCCCGATATATACCTCGGTGTACGAGGAGACGGGTTTGCTGACCAAGTCGGCCGGATTTTGAGCAAGGCAGAGGAGGTCTTCCGCGCAGAGCGTCCAGACACGGTGCTCGTGCTGGGAGACACCAACACGGGTCTTGCGGCGTTTGTGGCCAAGCGGATGGGTATCCGCGTCTGCCACATGGAGGCCGGGAACAGGTGTTATGACGACCGCGTGCCCGAGGAGGTCAACCGGCGAGTCATCGATCACTGCAGTTCGGTACTTATGCCCTACACTCATCGCAGCGCGGCAAATCTTGTGCGCGAGGGCATTGAAAGGCAGCGTATCTATGTAACCGGCAATCCGATCAAAGAGGTGCTCGACCACTATGAGGCCCAGATCGAGCGTGCGAATCCGTTTTCCGAGGCAGGGGTGCGTCCAGATGACTACTTTCTTGTCACTGCGCATCGTGCCGAGACGGTCGACGTGCCTGAACGCCTCGAGTCGCTGGTAAAGGCGCTGAATGCGGCTATCGCGAAGTATGAGATGCCAGCTCTGGCATCGCTGCATCCCCGGACGGCTGACAAGATGAGGGAATTTGGCGTGGACGCGGGCAAGGTGACCTTTGTGCCGCCTTTGGGACTCTTTGACTTCGTGCGCCTGGAAAAGGACGCTTTTTGTGTTCTGTCAGATAGCGGTACGGTCCAGGAGGAGTGCTGCATTTTCGGTGTACCGACCGTGACTTTGCGTGATGTAACCGAGCGGCCGGAGACCATAGAGTGCGGCAGTAACATCCTTGCTGGAGTCGATGCCGACAGGATACTGCCGGCTATCGATCTTGCGGTGCGCTCTGGCGGCGCATGGAGGCCGCCCGATGAATACCTGGTCGACAATGTTTCGGACACCGTCGCGCGAATTGTGTTGGGGCTCGCGTGAGCAGGCCGCGCGTATTGGTCGTCGGCGCCAGCGGAATGCTTGGGCATCAGGCCCTTCGCGTGCTCGGGTTGGATTTCGATGTGTGGGGCGCGTGTCGGCGTCCGGAGGACCTGCCCGATCTCGGGGTAGCCCGGGACAAGCTCCTCGGCGGCTTGGACGCGACCGCTCCTGCTTCAGCGTATGAGCTCGTTGACCGCGTGAGGCCGGATGTCGTGCTCAACGCGGTCGGAATCGTCAAGCAACGCGCTGAGGCCGAAGCGGCGATTCCCTCGATCACCGTGAATAGCTTGTGGCCGCATATGCTGGCAGATGCTTGCGGTCGCGTTGGCGCCAGGATGGTGCATGTCAGCACGGACTGCGTGTTTTCTGGCAATCGAGGAGGGTATGTGGAGTCAGATGCGCCCGACGCGTTCGACCTCTACGGCCGCTCGAAGCTGCTTGGCGAGGTCCTCGGCAGTGAGCATGTGGTAACTTTGAGGACCTCGATTATCGGCTGGCAGCTAGGCGAGCCCACCGGTCTTATCGGCTGGTTTGCCGAGCATCGCAATGAGCCGCTTGCGGGATATACTCGCGCGGTTTTCAGCGGGCTTACGACGCGCGCTTTGTCCGAGGCGATTCGCGATTTCGTGATACCGGACCCTTCGCTTTCCGGACTTTGGCACATCTCGGCGGACCCGATCGACAAGTACACGCTGCTCACGGCGTTGGGCGGTCATCTTGGCTGGGAAGTTCAGATCACCCCGGTGGACGAACCCGTGATCGATCGCTCCTTAGACAGCATGCGTTTCCGGACGAGAACGGGCTGGGAACCCCCTGCCTGGGATGAGATGTTGTCCGAGCTTGCCGATGAGTGGGTGGGTAGGTAGTGAGAGCCGAGCAGTTCACCCGATGAACAGGAGCTTGTAGATGAAGGTCGTAATTCTGGCAGGTGGGCTGGGAACCCGTCTTTCCGAGGAAACGGTCGTCAAGCCTAAGCCCATGGCGGAAGTTGGCGACAAGCCGCTGCTTTGGCACATAATGAAAGGGTACAGTCACTACGGCTTCAACGACTTCGTGATTTGCGTGGGCTACAAGGGGTATCAGATCAAGGAGTATTTCCACAACTACTGGCTCCACAATTGTGATGTCACATTTGACTTGTGTACCCACAGCACAGAGGTCCATCAAGATGCCAACGAACCCTGGCGTGTCACCATCGTTGACACTGGCCAAGAGACCATGACGGGCGGTCGCGTCAAGCGCATTGCGCCCTATGTGGGCCAAGAGGCATTCATGCTGACTTACGGAGATGGCGTTGCGGACGTAGACATTGGTGAACTGGTGCGATTCCATCGCTCTTCCGGGTGCATTGCGACATTGACAGCGGTGTTGCCATCGGGGCGCTTCGGCGCGCTTGAGCTTGGCGGCGACAATCGTGTTACGCGCTTTCTGGAAAAACCGCTGGGTGACGGTGATTGGATCAACGGCGGGTTTTTCGTGATGCAGCCGGAAGTTTTTGACCGCCTGGCCGGGGATGACACCATATTGGAGCGAGAACCACTGGAGTCCCTGGCAAGGGATGGTCAGTTGGGCGCATTCAAGCACACAGGTTTCTGGCAACCCATGGACACGTTGCGAGACAAAAATCACCTCGAAGCCCTGTGGGATTCGGGTAAGGCGCCCTGGAAGGTCTGGTGACCTGAGTGTCGGAAGCAGAGTTTTTCGGCGGAGTTTATCGGCAACGGCGAGTGCTTGTAACGGGACATACCGGGTTCAAAGGCTCGTGGCTCAGCCGATGGCTGCTTGACCTCGGCGCGGAGGTTACCGGCTATGCGCTGCAGCCGGACACTTCGCCCTCGCTCTTCGAGCAGCTGGGCCTCGATCGTGCCATGGACAGTCACATTGGTGACGTGCGTGATTTCGACGGTCTGAAATCTTTGGTCGCGAAGTCCAGCCCGGAAATCATCTTTCATCTCGCGGCGCAACCCTTGGTCCGCCGGAGCTACACAGAGACCCGCTACACCTTTGAGACGAATGTCATGGGCGCCGTGAACCTGTTCGAGGCCGTGCGCGAGCTCAGAGATTGCCGGGTTGTGGTAAACGTGACTACGGACAAGGTGTATGAGAATCCCGAGACAGGAGTGCCTTTCGACGAGAAGCACGCCCTGGGTGGTCATGATCCCTATAGCGCCAGTAAGGCTGCGGCTGAAATGGTCACAGCGTCTTACAGGGACTCCTTTTTCTCAGGGGATGGCAGCCCGGCGGTGGCGACAGCCAGGGCCGGAAATGTGATCGGAGGTGGCGATTGGGCTGAAGACAGGCTGATTCCCGATTGCGTCAGGGCCTTGTTTGCCGCTCAGTCGATCATCGTTCGCAATCCGAAATCTGTGCGCCCGTGGCAGCACGTCTTGGAGCCTCTGGCCGCCTATTTGCACCTGGCTGCGACACTTGTGTCAGAGCCCGCACTCGCCGGGCCGTATAATTTTGGCCCTGAAGTCGATGCAACGCGAACGGTCGAGGACGTTGTTGAGCGATTTATAGATCAATGGGGAACGGGCTCTTGGCATCAGCCGCCGCTTTGCAATCAACCTCATGAGGCGGCTAATCTTACGCTTGACATCAGAAAGGCCGAGGAAAAGCTGGGTTGGAGCCCACTTTGGGACTTCGAGGAAACCGTCGCTCGTACGGCATCTTGGTATCGGGCCCAAGGCTCAGGCGCGGACGTGACAGCATTGGTGCGAGGGGATATCGAGGCCTATGTAGCGGCTGCGATTTCAGCCCGTGCGCCATGGATATCGGGGAGAGCTACTTGATGAAAACCGGTAAAGCCGATCTTATCCGAGAACAGATTCTCGCCTTGACCGCCGAATACTATCGTGCGCGCTTCTCGGCCAAGCACACTTTCACCCCAGGTGAGTCCCGCGTCAATTACGCTGGTCGTGTATTTGACGATCGCGAGATGGTAAGCCTTGTCGACGCCTCCCTTGACTTTTGGCTTACGTATGGCCGGTACTCCGAGGAATTCGAGCGAGGGCTGGGGGAGTATCTGGGCGCTCGACACACCCTGTTGGTGAACTCTGGATCCAGCGCCAATCTTCTTGCGGTAGCTGCCCTCACCAGCCAGAGGCTCAAAGCGCGAAGGCTGCTTCCGGGAGATGAGGTGATAACGGTTGCTGCTGGATTTCCGACGACTGTTGCGCCGGTAGTCCAGCTCGGTGCGATTCCGGTTTTTGTCGATGTGACTTTGGGCACCTATAACATCGATGTCGATCAGATGCACGCGGCGCTGTCACCGAAAACTAAAGCGGTCATATTGGCGCATACTCTCGGCAACCCCTTCGAGGTCGATGCCGTGCGAACGTTTTGTGATGCAAATGATCTGTGGCTGATTGAAGATAACTGTGACTCGCTGGGCAGCGAATATGATGGAAAGAAGACCGGTACATTTGGCGACATAGGCACATCCAGCTTCTATCCTCCGCATCATATGACCATGGGCGAGGGTGGTGCCGTGTATACCAACAACGATGAGCTAGCGCAGATCATGCTCTCGATGCGTGACTGGGGCCGGGATTGCAAGTGCCCTTCGGGTATGGACAACATCTGCGGCAGACGTTTCGCGCTGGAGTTCGGCGCCTTGCCTTTTGGCTACGATCATAAATATGTGTATTCGGAGTTCGGTTTCAATCTAAAGGCCACCGACATGCAGGCCGCGATCGGTGTTGCGCAACTGCAAAAGCTGCCCGAGTTTGTTTCTGCGCGTCGAAGAAATCACGCGTTCTTGCATGAAGCACTGACACCACTCGAGGACATCCTCATACTGCCCGAGCAAACCGAAGACTCTCTGCCAAGCTGGTTTGGCTATCTGATGACAGTCAGAGAGGGCGCCTCCGTCACCAGGGATATGCTTGTGAAAAGTTTGGAGTCCGCGGGTATCCAGACACGTATGCTGTTTGCCGGAAATATAGTGCGGCAGCCTGTCTTTGACGATATGCGCAAACGCGCCGAAGGCTACAGGGTCATTGGGGACCTGAAACACACAGATCGCATCATGCGAGACTCTTTTTGGATCGGGGTATATCCTGGCATGAGCGATGAGATGCTTTCTTATATGGCCGATACGCTCATTCACGCTTGCGGGAGAAAAAAGTGAAGGTCAGCGACTACATTGCTGCCTTTCTGGCTGAAAACGGCGTGAAAGTTGTTTTTGAGATGACTGGCGGCATGATTACGTTTCTGCTGGATGCTATCGGTGAGCGCGGTGAGATCGAGCTTGTAAGCATGCATCACGAACAGGCCGCAGCCTTCGCTGCGGAGGCGGTAGCCCGTATGACTGGCGTTCCGGGAGTCGCGATGGCCACCAGCGGCCCAGGTGCGACCAACCTTCTTACGGGAATCGGAAGCTGCTACTATGACTCGGTTCCGGCTGTGTTCATCACGGGACAGGTGAACATCGATGAGCTTCGGGGGGATTCGGGAGTCAGGCAAGCAGGCTTTCAGGAGACAGATATCGTGTCGATCGTCGCTCCGATCACAAAACTCGCTGTCCAGGTTCGGTCCGCCGAGGAGATTCCGCGGATCATGGTAGAAGCGTTCGCCGTAGCGCAGGAAGGCCGGCCAGGCCCGGTTCTCATCGACATCCCGATGAATATTCAGCGCCAGACTCTCGCCACATCAGCCGAGGGTATGCCGCACGTTCGCCTTCGCGATCCACTAGTGCCTTCCGATCTGTCCGGCGTGATTGAGGCTTTGGCATCCGCGAAACGACCGCTTATTCTCGCTGGTGGTGGAGTGCGTGTCGCGAGAGCGGCAGCACTGCTCGAAAAATTCGCCGAAGCCACGAACATTCCCGTGGCCAGCACACTAATGGGGCTCGACGTTCTTCCGCACTCACACCCGTTGCGAGTCGGAATGATCGGCACCTATGGAAACCGGTGGGCCAATCTGGCTTTAGGGGAGTGCGACTGCCTTTTGGCTCTGGGCGCCCGCTTCGATGTTCGGCAGACAGGGGCCGATGTGGATGCCTTTCGCCGAGGAAAGACGATCATCAAGGTCGATGTCGATTCGAGCCAGATTGAGTGGCGCCTGAAGCCTGACATCGGAGTCCGAGCAGATATAGCCGCCTTTCTGGCCGAGGCTCTGCAATACGCCCCCGATCTTCGCGACCACGATATGAGCGAGTGGAGTGCAAGAATCGCTGGATTGCGTGTCGATCTGCCTGATGTAGGGGAGTTATCAGATACAGCGGGCATAAATCCATCGGCTTTCATGCATCATCTGTCTGCGGTTACAGTCGGAGCATCCGCGATCATCGCCGATGTAGGGCAAAATCAGATGTGGGCGGCACAATCGATTCGTCTCGGCCAAGGGCAACGCTTCCTGACCTCCGGCGGGATGGGGGCGATGGGTTTTGCGCTTCCGGCTGCTATCGGTGTCGCGATGGCCTGCCCCGAAAGCCCCGTGTATGTCATCGCCGGTGACGGAGGAGTGCAACTGAACATCCAGGAGCTTGAGACTGTCCGCAGATTGAAGCTGCCCGTCAAGATAGTGGTGTTGAACAACGCGTGCCTCGGCATGGTACGCCAGATGCAGGACGAGCTCTTTGACTCCCGCTATCAGTCGACCATGTGGGGATATGGCGCACCCGACTTTGTGAAGGTGGCAAACGCTTACGGTCTCGAAGCCAGACGCATCGCCGAGGGCAGTGATATGCAGGACGCCACTGCCTGGCTAGCCGAGGACGCGGAAGAACCAAAGCTGCTCGAGGTCATGGTGGACTCAATGACGTGCGTTCGTCCCAAAGTCACCTTTGGGAATCCGGTTTTCGTGATGGATCCTCCGCCAAACCAGGTTTTCTGAAGCGGACTTATGGGCGGATAAGCCATCGCTTGGCTCGGCCCAATATTGGCCTGATGGCTGCGTAACCGGAGCCGACACCAACCAGCTTTGCTATAGCCGCAATACCCTGTCCATCGATTGCCCTCCAACGGAAAAGTTCTTCTCGCCGCGCCTGTTCGATAAATGAATGGAGAGGCATGCGGTTTGATGGATGTACGACCGAGCGCGCGTGCAACAGGTAGTTTGTGGCGTGGTCGATAAGAAGCGACTGGTCCTCGGCGGACAGTGGAGACGGAAGAGCGTCGCGGTAATATTTCATCAGGGAAAGCGCATGGTGCTCCCTGAAGATGGGGTTGTGGGAGTCCTGGCCTTCGTGATGCCGATACAGGACCAGCGGTTTGCGAATAAAACCCACCGGTCCTGATACTGCCAGATCCGCCAGAAAGACCCTGTCGGCCACGATCTCGAACTCGTCGTATCTGATGGGCGGCGTGCGATCTAGGCTACGAAACATCACTGAACCGGAATTAAGGGAGACGTTTGCCAGTATGTCCCTCACCAGCTGCGCGGGAGTCTCATACACTGCTAGATCCTCTTCGCGGACGGATGCCCCGCCGAGATCGGGTATGAACTCCGAGGCGAAGGGAACGCACTCCGTGGCCACCCACTGCAGATTCGGCATCCTGTCGAGCGCGTCTATTTGACATTTGAGCATCTCGGGATGCATCAGGTCGTCATCGTGAAAAATCATGTGATAGATGGACCTGGAGCCGATCTCTCTGGCTTTTTCGATGTTTCTTATCGCTCCGATGTTCAAAGTGTTTCGGTGGTATTCGATTCTCAGCGTCTCAAATTTTTTGAGTGTCGGGCCGTAATCCTCAGTGCTGGCGTTGTCGAGTACCACCACGCTGAAATCGTGGAAGGTTTGGGCGGAGATGCTCTCAAGGCAGTCATGGAGGAAGCCGGGGCGGTTATACGTTGGTATGACGATTGTCAGACGGGACATTTCAGCGCACCTTTGACAGCGAGTCGAGCAGCAGGTCGGTCAGGAGATCTGCCTGGGCGTGTTCCGTGAAGCGCTGGGCCTGTTTTGAGCCGAGAAAGTTCCTCGCAGCCTCGATTTTTTTATGCGCGTCCTCGGCAGGCATGTTTCGAAGAAAGTCATCGAGGGAGGAGTAGTTTTTGAAGTCGCGGAAATCGATAAAGACATCTTTCGGCACGTAAGTATCGATGTCTGGCGCGCCAAGGTAGATCGGGATGGTTCCGGCAAGCAGGCAGTCGAACAGTTTCTCGGTGATGTACCCGGGAAAGATCGTGTTTTCGAAGCACAAAGCGAATTTGTAGCCGGTCAAAGTTTCCAGCTTGCCGCCAGAAGCTATCGGCCCACGGTAAGATTGCGCAATGGCGTGCCGGGTCGTGGCATCGGCTCCAGAGACAGGCTCGTGCCAGTCGCGGCCATACAGATCGAGTCCGTCCGTGGTTCCGAAATAGCGAATAGCCGAAATCCGCTTGAGGTACAGATCGTGTGCCATCCAGTGATGTTTCCTCCGGGCGCTTCGGGCTTCTAGTGTGCGGTACCATCTGCCGAGCGAGACCTTTGGACTCCGGAGCTCGAAAAGTGGCCTCGGCCAGCCGAAAGCTCTTTTGTTGCTGCTTACCAAAGCTAAAAGCTGGCGTCTCTGTTCCCACGGAGCTCCTTGTAGGGGAAGAAGATCCGGGCAGGGCCAGAAGAAATCATGGAAGCATGACCTGCCGGCTGTCATTGGGCGGGCGCCCGGAAAGAGCAGAAGGTTATCGTATCTTTTTGCCGTTTCAGGCAGATTTGAGTAAAACCGCCATGCAACTATCGGTGATTCGCCGCTAAGGCAAACAGATCCCCGAAGGCCATGGCCGTCCAGCAGCTTTGGCGTGAATCGGGTTTGCTCGTTGCTGAGAACGACGACTCGTTTTGCGTCTGGTGTTTTTTGCAGGTACCGGTCGGCAGTGATCATCTCGACGTTCAAGTCCGCCAGACGTGAGGCAAGAGATGAGATCGCCCCAGCGCCCGGATACTCTTTCATCAAGTCGTAGTCGAGGATGCGATTATCCAGGAACTGCGGAAAAGCGATATCGTAGACTACCAAGTTGTCGTAACGTGTTGTCATGTTAGCCTTGTCTTATTCAGCGGACTGATGTGGTAGGTATATGGGCATAGCAAAAAAATCGATAGTTGGTATCGGTGGACAATTGTATATCCTCTTTGTCGGCCTGGCGTCGACAATTATTACCGCGCGCTTGCTGGGTCCGGAAGGCAAGGGAATCCTGGCCCTGGTGTCGGCCGTCTCCTCGTTCGGGGTAGGGGCCGCTTCATTCGGACTGGGGTCAGCGCTTGCATTTCTGTCCGGCAAGGATAGGTACTCTCGGCGTGAATTGATCTCCGCCGCTCTCGCATGGTCTCTTGTGCTGGGGGTGGTTGTCGGCTTAGGAGCGTGGGCCGCAAGAGACCTTCTTCTTGGCTCTGTGTTGAAGGGAATGTCTTCAGTTGATTTTGCCGTGGTGCTTTTCGCGCTGCCCGCCTATTATCTAGGGGCGTTTATCGGCGCGTTGTTGGCCGGAGAAGGCCGAGCTGTCGAAATTGCCGGCCTGCAGGTAGCCGCAGCGACGGTGCTCCTTGCCGGAGTGATCGTGGCAAGCCTCCTTGTGCCGAGAAACGCTTCTGCTGTGGTTGTCGCTATGAGCGCAAGCGCCTTGATCAATGCCGCTATTGCCCTTATCACGCATCGCTCGGGACTAACTTTTTCCCCGTTGCGGCTTTTGCGGGTCACACGGACAGCTCTGCCATATGCCGCCAAGTCCTATGTGGGACAGGCGTCATCGATGTTCTTCTTGAGGGGCGATGTATTTTTCCTGAATTACTTCGCGGGAGCATCTGTCGTCGGCGTGTACAGTGTGGCGACCAGTCTTGCCGAGAAGCTCTGGATGCTCAGCAACCCTATTTCCACCGCGGTGTACCGGCGGATCACCGGCTCCAGCCAATCGGATTCGGCTCGCATCTCGACACTCACGGGCCGCTCTTTGCTTGTGGTGAATGGGTTTGCCGGCATCGCGCTTCTGCTGATTTCCATCGGGTTTATCCCGCTGGTCTACGGGCCCGATTTCGCTGACGCGATCTACTATCTTGGGCTGCTTGTTCCTGGAATCGTAATCTTCTCTATGTCTCAACCATATGGCCAGTTTTTCTCCGGCCAACTCGGCAGACCGGGCGTGACCTCGGCTTTATTGTTCATCATGATGGCACTCAGCGCTGTTCTCTACATCGTGATGATTCCGACCATGGGGGCAGCCGGAGCGGCACTGGCTTCGACGATTTCATATAGCTTCGCCCTTGTTGGCTACTTGTGGCTAATGCCGAGGGCCGCGAGCGTGACTCCTCGTGAGATGCTCGTTCCGACGCGCCAAGATATTCAACTCTATAAGTCGATAGCCGAATCTGCGCTACAGGCGGTCAGGAGGCGGTTGACGCGTGGATGACCCAGTCACGCAGGACTCAAGAGCCGGCTTGGATCTGCTCATATATATCCCGACCTATAATCGGCCGGATGCCCTCAAAAGGCAGCTTGAGGCATTAGCCTTCCAGCGTGCCAGTTGGCCGGGGAGGCTTCGCGTTCTTGTCAGCGACAACGCTTCATCCTTGCTTTCCGATGACGATCTTGTCGCCTATGCCGAGCGGTTCAATGTCGAAATCAGACGAAATCCCTCCAACCTTGGAAGTAATGCGAACATCGCCCTGGGGTTCGTGTTCGCTGATACTGACGAATATCTTTGGATTCTCGGCGATGACGACAGATTGGGGCCGAATGCGCTGAGTTTTATCGCTCAGTTTGGACTCGGGGAGCAAGTCGACGCCATCGTGTTCAGTACCAAGGTTGCCGAACCTGCGGTTTTCGCTCATGAGTGGAAGTCGGCGTGGGATGGCGCGAATGAGACCGGTCTCATATCTAATGTGATCTATAAGATGTCAGTGTTCGCGCCACAGGCGCGAAACGCGTTTTTCTACCATAACACCAGCTTTCCGCACCTTTGTGTGCTCCTGGCGACACTACAGCGGCAAGGCCGTTTACGGTATCGAATGCTTCCGAGTAGGGAGGTGTTCGTCGAAAGCGCTTTACAAGCCGAGGAGCCCGGGGACTATTCCCTGGCGTATAGCGGGATGCCTCAGATGATGCCGCTTTTACCGAAAGCACAGGCAAAAAGATTTGCCTGGGAGTGGGTCAGACAGCAGGGGCGAGGATTTCTAAGTCATCGAGATTTTTATCCTGGCCTTCACGTCAGCACGCTTGCCCATCTTAGGCGATATGGGGGCATGAAGGCTTTGTTCTGGCTCGCGGTACTCTCAGTCGAGCATGCGCTTTTCGGCCGTGTCAGGCCCCATCTTGTCGCGCTGGCGCGTAAAACACTTCCCCCTGAAGTCAAGCGCTTTCTGCGGTCGCGGAAACGCTGAGTGGTTTTTCGGCCAGTGTTTTTTAGAACTTACGAAACAGGCAGTCGATCTGACATAAATTCCAGTGCGGATTCGGACCGGACTGCTCGATGTCGAAGATCCGACTTGGGGCAAACCCGAGAGAGTGCATCGTGGAGAACAGCTTGATGTAGTTTCCCTCTTCGCGTTCGTGCCGTGTGAACGATATCTCCAATATTACAGCGTCCACGATCTCACGAAAGGTTTGGGCGCCGCCTAGCAGCACCTCGTTTTCGACGCCTTCCACATCGATCTTAACAAGATCTATCTTTTTGATCCCATGCTCGCGAACGAAGTCGTCCAAACGGACCAGCGAGATCTTCTCGGTAGCCACTGTCTCAATGTGAGGATTAGCTTCATGGTACAAGGCGCCAATCTCTAGCATGGAGCTTGCGCCGTCGAGCGACGCCAGATGAAGACCACCCTCCATGCTCTTGTCGAAAAATCCGATCTGATGTCCGCGAAACCTATCGGCGAACCCAACAGATTCAATGTTCGCGCACAAGCGGGAAAACATCTGCGAGCCTGGCTCGAAGCCGTAGACCGTCGCCCGGGGGAACCACCTCAAAAATGCCAGAGACAGATTTCCGACGTTGGCGCCTATGTCGAACACGGTTTCGATGTTTTGATCCATCGAAAGCAGGGCCCCAAAGATACTATTGTCATCACCATGACGGCGCTCTCGTATAAGACGCTTCAGCTCATGGGGCAGGGCGTCTTTCACTCTTTGTGTCAGGCTCATCTATCCTCACTCGCTGACCCGCTTTTCCAGCGCAGGCCGGTTGCTTTTCCTGGCGGCTGTCTTATGCTCTGATGGTACTATATCCGTAGCCCTCCACAATGCTTTGCACTCTGCCGAGACGCAAAGTGGATCATGTAAGTAGTCAACAAAAAGAGGGGAGTACCATGCGACGGTTCTCGCTGATTATACCTAGCTGGTACCCCGATGAGGATCAGCCCACGGCCGGAACTTTTATAAAAGAACAAGTTTTGGCTTTGCAAGATTACGTTGACGTCGCGGTTTTGCATGTCAAAGAGACACCATTCACGGCAAAGCCACGGATCAGCGTTGAGGATGGCGTCCCGGTGGTCCGTGCACAGATCGCAGCAACTAGGAGAGGGCATGGTAAGGTCGTCCGCATCGCGGCGATGGTAGTCGACGTCTACCGTAAGCTCTTCCACTACCCTAAAGTCGGTCTTGAGGCTTTCGAGCTTTTGCGTGAAGCGCATGGAACTCCGGACATCATTCATGTCCAAGCGCTGTGGCCGGCGGGAATCATTGCGCAGGCGATAAACCGGCGTCACAAAATCCCTTACGTGGTGACCGAGCATTCCGAGGAGTATCTAGTCGGCACCAACCGTAAACTGACCAAGTATCCCCTGTTCGTCAGGCACGTGCTTGTGCCGTTGGCTGCAGGCGCAGTTTCCACAATTGCAGTCAGTCGATTTCTCGGCGAGCGGCTGGTCGAGCTGGGGCTGGCTAAAGATCCCGTTGTCGTTCCCAACGCTGTTCGCCCGGTGAAAGCGTATCCGCAGGTGACACGGAAGCCGCATGTCATTACTCACGTCTCGGTAATGGGGCCGGCGAAGAACATAGCGGGCCTTCTGCGGGCGTGCGCGCTCTTGAGCACCAGGCGTGCCGATTTCAGGTTGCGCCTTGTTGGCGATGGGGAGTTGCGCGATGAGCTGGAGGCGATGTCAGGAGCCTTGGGGTTGAACGGAATTGTTGAGTTTACAGGGCGCAAATCTTTGGATGAGGTTTATGATCTACTCGCCGACTCTGCTTTTGCGGTGGTCAGCAGTTCTTGCGAGACGTTTTCCATGGCTGGGGCCGAGGCGCTGATGTGTGGACGCCCTGTGGTCTCCACGCGGTGCGGCGGCCCCTCGGAGTTCATCACGGCGGAGACCGGCCTGCTGGTCGAGCTGGATGATTTCCAGGCTCTGGCCGAAGGATTGGAGTGGATGCTCGACAATTACACACGGTTTGACCCTATGCGGTTAAATGAGTATGCATGCAAGCGCTTTTCTCCTGATGTCGTCGGCAGGCAGATCGTCGATGTTTACGAGGATGCGCTGGATATGATGACGCGAGCTAAGGATGCCTCTTGATGGCGCGCGATTTTTCCTCTTCCACATTTGTGTTTATAACCGGACGCACCACTCCGACGACCGGTCGGGTCGAGCGCCGCCTGCTTCGTGTCATGGAGGCACTGCTTGTCCGCGGCGCGAGTGTTCACCTTATCTGTATCCCCGGGCATCCGATCGCCGCCCAGGCGAAGGAGCTTGGCGTGGAGGTCGCGCCCTATCGCCTGAGTGGGCTCAACTTCTTTCGCACGCTTTCGCGAGTTCGCAAATACCTCAAGCGCTACCAGCCGGTAGTGGTGCACTCAACCGGTCTGGCCGCCGACCTCGTTTCGCGCATTGCGGCTTCTGGCCTCAAGACCTCGGCGGTCAACTCGCTTGCCTGCATCGCCTGGCCACGCAAGAGCGCCAATCCTGTGATCAAAGCGCTGCGCCGTTATCTGGACAAGATCACCATAAATCGCGCGGATCTGTTCGTCGTCGACAGCGAGTCTCTCGTCACCCCTTTGGTATCTCTCGGAGTGCCTGGCGATTGTATCCTGGTGGATCATCCCAGCATTGACCTTGCCGAACTTCAGCAGCAGGCCGAGCACCCTTGGCAGCCTAATTTCCGTCCTACCGGTCCGCTTGTTGGCTATGGAGGCAGAATCGAGCCGAGCAGAGGGCTTGAACACCTCGTTGCCGCCTCGGCGATCATGAATGCCAGCGGCGCCGCCGTCGAAGTGGTTGTCGCCGGAGACGGCCCATTGCTCAAAAGACTCCGAGAGGACGCATTTTCCTCAAGCGTTCGCTTTCTGGGGCACGTTACCAGCGTCCCGGCGGTGCTAAGTCGACTCGAGGTAGCGGTTTTTCCATCGACTGGCCGAGGAGTTCCTACCGCGCTGATAGAGGCGGCCGCACTCGGGCGTGCGATAGTGGCATCGCGGGTAGATGGCATAGAGGAGCTTTTCACCGACGGCGTGGAGATACGGCTGGTTCCCGCAGGCGATCCCAGGGCGCTTGCCTCGGCGATCGGCGAGCTGCTTGCTGCGCCGGACAAAGCCCGCAAGATGGGTGAACTTGCCCGTTTGCGTACGCTGGATCGCTATTCGTCAGCGGCGTCGATCGATCGTCATTTAGAGGCATATTCGCGTTTTATGTGGGAGTAAAGCGCGCCAGGATCGATTTGGCCGCCTCTCTTGCACAGGGCGCTCTCACCGCTTAGACCGTTATAGTGCCGTTTATCAGATTTACATACCGCTCAATCTTCAATATGTGCCGATAGAAAACTCAACTTTTGGAGAGCAGCTGTTTTTGATATATTGCATAATGAATATTAAGACAAGACGAGGCGGGTCTATTGGCTCTATCATTTCGTCTAAGGGGCGGACGAACGGAGTCGGATGAGAGAAGCGGGGAGCAGTACAGATGAATAAGCGACTAAAGTGGTTGCAGGCCGTGGCCCCTGTCCTGATCCTTGCCGCAGTATTTATCTGGCCCAACGCTGAGGCTCTCGCCCAAATAGCCAACAACCCCGCCAACGAAGGCTGTATGGTATGTCACACTCAGTTTGAGGCTCCGCAGGTCGACCGCAACACGGCTTGCCGTTCGTGCCACATCCCCGGATTGGTTGGCACTCACCCCTATCATGCAGCGGGCTCTGTTTGTGGTGCCGCCTGTCATCAGTCGTGGGGGTCTCGGGCGGCCAATGGCACTTGGATGCCAGGTAACACCTGGGTGGAGGCGGTTCCGCTGCACTTTGACGTTGCGGCCCAGGCATCTTTTGCGTCTCCGAACTCAATAAATGCGCCCGCATCGGTGCTTCACGAAATACACGCTAACTCCAGGTGGTCCGGCAGCGTAAACACGAGAATCAGCGCTTGCGCGAGCTGTCATGCGACCGCGTCGTGCGATTCATGCCACACTGGCGGAGTAGCTGCTACACACGCTAACCATAGCGCCACTACCTCACTGACGCTCAACCCCGCATGGACGGGCGAGGTAGCTCGAGGCGTCATCGGAACCGACCAGACGATTAGAAGCGTCACCACTGAAACGAATATGTGCGCTTCTTCCGGCTGTCACTCGATCACCGCCATGCGTAACTCCGCGCCGATTTTGCGCGAGGACTACTCACACATAGTCGGCGGAAATCCGGAGAATCCGACCGCATCCAACGTGGTCACCACGACAGGCACATGGCGTTGGCAGTCCAATAGCATGAGGACCGGACTCAGGTTCCACTTCAGCAATACCCTGGGCTCAGCTCATTCGATCACGTTTACCGGACAAAGAATCGAGTTGATCTCCGACAGGGATCCCTTCAGGGGTCGTGCTGAAGTGTTTATCAACGGTACTTCTCGCGGCATCATCGATCTCTACGCGCCGACAACACAGATACAGCAGGTAGTGTTTAGTGCTAGCAATCTTCCCGCGGGGCAGAATACGATACAGGTGCGCGTCCTGGGTACGCGGCATCCCAGTGCGAGAGCCTCGTTTGTGGTCATCGACGCTTACAGGGTCTATCAGACCTTCCCGGCACTAGCTTCTCCGACCTGCATTAGCTGCCATGACGATCTTGGTGCCCATGGCACTTTCGATCACGTAGCCTCTCAAACTGTCGGTATCTATCCGGGGCCGGCACCTAATTATCCTTGTACCGCTTGCCACAACCTGAACATGGTTACCGAGCACAGGCGTCCCAGCTCGGTTTCGGCTGCGACAGACTGTGCAGCTTGCCATACCGTCTTCGCCGGCTACACGGTTACCAATTACGATGGCACATGCTTCTGGAGCAACTGCCATGACGTCACCAATAATCACCTACCGCACGTGAACGCGGCTGCCAGCCACCTCGCTACGGATCAGGCTACCGCGGAGTGTCGCGCTTGCCATGGCTCAGACTTGGCGATTATTCATGATGACTCGGCAGGAAATATCCTAGCGCGGAATTCCGGCTCCGTTGGTACCCGTACCATGGACGCCGCCTTGAGAGTCAATCACTGGTCTACTGGATGCACGACCTGCCATAGTGCTACTCGCTTCCCCACGACGACTAACTGCATGGATGCGGGATGTCACGTGGCCAGCGGCGTAATCAATATGGATACCCACCCGATGCCGCCTGGGGTACACGTTGCTAGCGGGGCGGATACCGGAGTGCCAAGAACGGGAGGTTTTGCCTGTTCGACATGTCACGCACTCGATGTGGTTGACGAACACGACAAGCCAAGCAGTCGTGGTGCTGGAAATGCTGCTGTAACCTGCGCTTCGTGTCATACTGCGCCTTATTACCCGGCCGGTTGGGCGGACTCGCCGCCTACGAGCAACACTTGCGTAGCCTGCCATCCGGTCGCAGGCGGCAGGGCGGGTGCTCCGCATCTGCCAGCGACCTATGCGGCGGCACACAACTACTCGGTGCCGGCAATCAACGTTGCGAGCTGCGGAAGCGGTGCTGGAATCTTCTGCCATGGCGGCGTGAGCCCGCTTCTCGGCGATGTGAGATTTGCCGATCTCATGCATGCTCCGTCCCTGCCTGGAAACGCGAGCTGCACCAGTTGTCACACAACGAATCTCGCGGTTCCCACGATTCGCACGTGCTCGACATGTCACGCTACACCTCACAACATGCCAGTGGCCCACTCGGCGGTTCCCGCAAGGTTCCCGGCGAACGCAGATTGCGTGGCCTGCCATGCAAGCTATGTGAATCTTGAGGCGCATCGTTTGACATGCGCCGGCTGTCATGCCAATAACACTCTTACCGCAAACAATACCCGCTATCTGACCGGCGCATTTACAGGGCGGTGCACCTCGTGCCACACCAATACGGTGTTGGGCCGTTTGTACTCCCCGATAGATCCGAATCACTACAGCGAAACCACTCATACCGCGACCGCCATGAATGCGACGGCTACGGTAGGTACAGCCGGCAGGCGGTGCAGTGCGTGCCACGCCTCGGGGCTGAGAGCAGAGCACGCTTTCACGCTGACAAGCGGGAACGTGGGTTGTATCGGATGCCATGTCGATACCACATTGGGTTCAGCCACTGTTGTAGCCAACAATTGGCCCCAGCGCAGGTGCAGCGATTGCCACGGAGCTTTGCACAATTCACTTACAGCCGCAGATCATAATATGTCGGCCTCTGCGACGGCACTAGGGTGCTCTGCTGCGGGATGTCATACGAACGCCGACAACATCGCGACTCTTCACGCGAATGCGGTCAAGACGGGTCAGCCTGGAGTAACCAGTTGTAATGTATGTCACGCTACGGCTGACACATCGCTTGCCGCCGCCAGTATCGGAGGTTGTGCCACCGCCGGTTGCCATCAGGGCTTCACGCATGACATGACCGTACACAACACCACGAGCGCCTGCTTGCGGTGCCATGAAAATCTGACTGATGGCGCAAGGCAAACGACGGCTACAATTCATCCGGTGCGTATCGACGAGATCCGTTGGTCGGCCGGGTATGGCGGAGGACTGGTACATGCCTGCGCCGATTGCCACAATGCGGGAGCCGGTATGGCCGGCAATATGGGCAGGTTCAATACCTCCAATTGCGTGGATTGTCACAACAACAATCCCCTGGACACGTCTCGGATAGGGCTCAGGAACTACACCACATACACTGTGGATCACTACCCGGCCGCGGCGCACGCTGCCACAGCGCATGCTGGAGCAGCGACCACAACTGTCACAGCGTATGGCAGTGCTCAGGGAACGGTTATCAGAGACAGGTTCGGAAACGCCATTCCCAACTGGAACGTGCGATGCACAGTCTGTCACAACACCGATTTGAGTGCGGAGCACGCCAAGACTACCGTTGCGGGATCGTTCACGACCGTTCCTGGTACTCATGCCGATAGATGCGTGGCTTGTCACGAGATCGACGTTGACAGGTTTACCGGGCGTTGGACAACCTCCACGTGGACTACCGGCACGCCACAGCCGCGTTCCTGTGGTGCGCAAGGATCGGTCTGCCACAATCTCAGCGGCGGTCCGCTACACGATAATTGGGCCGTGAAGCATGATGCGAGTTCAGTACTGGTCACGGGCACTGTCGGGTTCAGGCTGGATCCGACTGTGTCAGTCAACGAGACTTGGGGTACCGGGACCACCTGGCCTGGTACGTGGATCCGCTCCGACACGACAAATGTAACGGTCGTCTCCGGCGCGGGACGCACCGGCTCGGCGGCAAGGATCGTCGGTGGCACAACGGTCCGGAGTACAACATATCGCAGTTTCCAAAGAACCCTAGATCTCAGCGGCTTCAACGAGCGGGCCTCTTTCAGCGTGTGGTACAGGACGAGCGGACTCGCTACCCAGGCAACCAGTTGGACTTCAACCAACCCCGACCAGGACCGCTTCCTGATTGAGCACTCACCAAATGGTGGTACCAACTGGTTCGTGCTCGAGGAGATCCGGGGCAACTACGGATGGACCAACTTCCGCTCCGGAGAGTTGACGCCTTCAGCGAATACCATCATCCGGTTCCGGGCCAATTTCAATACCAGTGCCACCGAGCAGGTCTTCATTGATGACATATTCATTCGTGGCGTGAACAGGCCAGGGACATCTGTTGTCACCACCAGGGCCGCTGTCAGCTGCATGAATAATCCCAATGGCCTTGAGTGTCACGATGTCACGGACGTCGCGAGCTTGCACAGCGCGCTTCCTAATTTCGGCTGCACTGTTTGTCACAACGCCACACAACATCCAGCTGCCTTGGGCTGCCAGTCCGCGGGATGTCATCCGGGCGTGAACCTCGACGCGCACAATCTTGCGCCGATACACCGTACCGCTTTCACGACTTCAACGGTGCTGCCGGGCACTGGATTTCAGCCTGTGTGGTGCTCTGGCTGTCACGATGACGATATCCATAGGGCCCACCAGCTCGCCACTCCCAATCCCCAGCTAGGCGTCCGAGACGGGCTCCAGTCATTTGCTGCGACACCGTGCTCGATGTGTCACCGCAGGGCCTCGAACACTCCGACACCCACGGTTGTGACCGCCGCTGACACCAGCGCGACGATCGCGCGGGCTCGAGGAACGGCGCTTTGCACCGACTGCCACAGAACCGTGGTGCGTAGAAGTGGTGGAACCACCACGACGATTCACGCTCAGCGGATGGGTTGGAGCGGCTTGCCGCAGGCCTCACCCGCCACCGCCGCGGTTGTAGGCGGCGTACAGTTCAACGATACCTGGTCGGGCCACAGGGTCTTCGACTCGATGCCGGGAATGAGGACAAGCTTCACACTTGCCATCGATGGAGTGTCTGCAACGTGGCCTACGCCATCAGTGGCTAATATGCTTTCCAACTGGGATCCTGTTCGCAGCGAAACCACTACAATGACAGTTCGCTGCAACGATTGCCATGGGAGCTTTAGTGGAGCCGCGGGTCCACATGGCGCGGCGATGCGCATCCGTATGCATCCGGCTTTTCCCGCGCCTTACACGAGCGCGTTTATTACAACAGGAAATTTGATTCAGTCGAACATCTCCGGCGCGGGATTGCCGATTTGTGCCAGGTGCCATAACGTTACAGCCCTATTCAGCGGAACTGCCAATTCTGATGTCCATGGCAGAAGTGACCACAAGGGCGCGGTTGGCGGCAGGTGCGTCAACTGCCATGTCCGAACCCCACATGCCTGGAAACGCCCGAGGCTCATCGGGTACGTGACCGATCCGCCAGCCTATCAGTCGCTGATGGTCACCGAGATCGCCGCGCGCTCGTACACTCCGACAGGGTGGCAAGACTTCCACTGCGCCGCTATCGGATGCGATGATCGGCATGACACCGTTACCAACAATGGCTTCGCGGTTTGGCCGTAAGCTGGTTTCGCTGGGTTAGTTTTCGCGCGGGCCCGGGAATGCTCTCGGGCCCGCGACGCATTTTTCGGCAGTAGAATTGCTGTATCATGTCAGGTGAAAATTCGCCTATCAGGAGCTTTGATGCCTTCCAGCAAGGAACAAGGTCTTAATCACAGTGCCACGCCTTTTGACCGTGCGTCGATGACTTTGGCCGGCGGACTGCTCGTGGTCGTTTTGGTCGCGGCTATTTCGCTTGTTTTATATACCCAGGGCCTTGATGCCCCACGAACCGCGCTCGAGCGCAACATCATGAAGCATCGCGCCGCTATTGACGCAAATCCATCCGACCTGTCTAATCATCTGCTCTTGGCCTCGTCTTACACCACCGCCGGCCGCAAGGATGACGCGCTTTATATTGTGCGCCGTGCTCGCGCTCTCTCAGATTCAGCGATAGTTGATCTGACAGAGGCGGAGGTGTTGCGATTATCCGGATCTCTCCAGGAGGCCCTGCCTCTTTACGATGCCGCTATAAGCGATGCGCAGGTCGAATATGAGCAGCTGCTGGTTGACTTGAGAGGACGCACGGTGGCTTTTGAGCCGCCAAATACGCTGCTAGCTCGTGCCCTGCAAGGCCGGGGGATCGCGCTAGGGGAGCTGGGGCAAACGGAAAAGTCTATCGAGGATCTGGCGAAAGCGAATGAAATCCTGCCATCGGATGCCACGATCCTTGTGGCTCTCGGTGATCAGCTCGGAAAATCCGGCGATGCCACCGGCGCGGCTGAGGCTTACCGCACGGCGCTACGCTTCGTTCCGGACTATCAAGGTGCTCGTGAGGGCTTAGAGCGCCTGGAAGGGGGCAACCAGTAGTGCGCCGCGTGTCACCGATGATCCCGAGAGTATTTTTTGGCGCCGCTATAGTTGTGCTAATCGGCGTTTTGGCATTTCTTGCTGTGGTCTTTACGCGCTTGCAAGCCCCTCCGGTGGAGCTGCGGCCCGATAGGGCGGGCATGCAGTGGGTTCGATCACTGTACGGCTTTGGACCGGCGGCGGAAGAGCAGCTTCGGCATCCTTATTCTGTCGCCATCGATCCTGATGGCAGGATTTACGCAGCTGAACCTGCTGGCGCCAGGATAATGGTTTTTTCGCCATATGGTCGGTTCGAGCGTGTGTTGAGCGGAGGTGATCTGCAGCCCGGCCAGGGCGGCTTTGCGCAGCCTGAGGCGATAGATGTCAATCGTAATGGTGAACTTTTTATCGCTGACAGTCAGGATCGGAAGATCGTTGCCTTTGGCAGTGATGGCGAATTTCTTAGGGAGTGGCGTGTCGATTACATGCCACGCGGCATAGCGGTATCCGCCGGCAGTGTCTACGTGTTGGGCGAGGGAACGGTCAATATATACTCAGAGGTCGGCGCAAAAACAGGGCAGTTTGGGACCCGTGGCCCCAACCCCGGTCAGATCGATGCCTACATCGGCATCGAGGTCTTCAGGGATACCATCTTTATCGCGGATGCGTTCAACCGCCGCATTCAGGCGTTCGACAGAGCCGGAAACTTGTTGTGGGCCCGTCCCCAGCGCGCAGAGCCACGATCGCCGATGGCGACCCCGACTGCCGAGCCCGCTAGTTTTGCGTGGGATCTGCCGCAGGATTTGGTTGTGGATGGTGCGGGACGACTCGTCGTTGTGGACGCATTTCTCTTCCAGCTGGTGGTGCTCGACCCTGAAAGCGGGGAGATACTGTCGGTGCATGGAGATTTCGGCCAACAGGAGAGCACCTTTATCCATCCTTCGTCGGTGGAGTACGATCCGCAGCGTGACTGGTTCGCTGTTGCCGACACCGATAACAACAGAGTGCAGATCGTTCGACTTCCAGGTTCGGGAGACGATCTGACCGCAGGTGTTCGGCGCTTGGCTGACTCGACCGCCAGGTGGGTCGTTCCAACGATGCTGGCGCTCATCTTGGTGCTGCTTGTGGCCCTGATGCAGTGGTTCAGGGTGGCTAGGCTACTACGGATTCAGGACGCTGATCTTTGATTTGATACTTAGCGCGAGAAAAAAAGACGCTGTTTGCTTTGCCAGCAATTTACTGTAAGATTACTTAACGGCGGGTCGAAACGCTTAGCTCAAAGGTCGGTCTTCGCCGGGTCGGATTGGTGGGGATATTGGGTATTGATTTTTCCATAGCGCGCAAGGCGTTGCTCACAGGCATCGTATGTGCGTCGCTATTCCTGGGCGCAGCCTCCTCGGCGATGGCTACGTTCACTCCCACCTGGCAAGGCTTCGGAAGTACCCCCGGTTGGTATGACTGGTCAGTAGTTTCCACATTGCCAGGCAACGTAGGGCAAACCTCTCCTCACGGTGGGTACAGTACCGCCACCGCAAAGTGTCGTGTCTGCCATTCGGTTCATGCCGCAAGCACAGTTTTGGGGAGCGAGTTGCTTCTCCCGACCAGCGTGCGTGACTCATGCGCCTACTGCCATCTCAGGTCTGGCTCGGGCTATACGCAAGTTTATGGCGGAGACATCAACAATTACTCCGGCACAAATCTGCCGAACGCTCATAACACTTGGATAGCTGGCGGCGTTGAGCAAGGGGTTACCTGCACGATGTGCCACCAAGTGCATGCTGCTCAGAATCGCATGACTCAAAACGCCTCATTGACGCAGAGCCTGCTTATAAACTGGGTGATCTACGATCCGGCGGCTGGGGCGCCGCTGGCGGCCGATTCCAGGGAAATGGCGCTCACCAGATGGTGTGCGGGCTGTCACTTTAACCTGCCACCGGGCACATCATTTTTTGCTACCGAATATGACATGGGAACACACATAATGGGTCCAGCCCGAGCTAATTATGCAAATCCGGCTGCCAGTTTCACGGGAAGAGTGGCATGGCGCGACTCGACCTACTGTATGTCTTGCCATTCAAGCGATTATGGAGTTCCTGGAGGCTGGCCGCACATGACCGCCGGCGTGAGGTTTCTCGAGTCCGCGACCTCTGCCGCGGGCGTGACGATGCCGGCAAGTATCCCTACCCAGGATGGCATATGCCTGAGGTGTCATAGGGACGGCACCGGAACCGCCGGTGTGGGAATCAGCTACTAGTCAGCGTCGTCCCTGCCGAGATCGCTTTCACTCCTGCTTGCTCCGGGTGACGCGAGGGCCATGAGGATCACAGCCAAAAGCAGCCCTAAGGCCACCACGACCAATACAACCACAAGCGTTTCCTGGATGTTGTCGGCCGGATAGGCCAAGGCGTGCAGCGAACGATCTATCGTATCTTCCATTCTGTGCTCTCCTCGCCGCGTAAAGGCACCTGGCATGCTATCATATGAGTAATTAGTGTGTGATTTATCACTCATAATCTAATTTCAGCCGATAATACATTAATATGTTCGTAGGCTTTTGTCTCGATATTTGAGAGGAACCGGTGAGAATGCGACACGTTCTTGGTTCGATTCCTGTCCGTGTGGGACTTGCGCTTCTTGCAACCGCAGGGCTGGTTTTTGGGATTCTCACCATAAGCGTTGGCCCAGACCCCTCGCGATGGATTTCAGAGCTCTCTGAGCTCGGCGGTGCGCCTGAAGACGGCGCCAGACTGGTGCGTGTTTCCGGAGAATCCGATGGACGGGCTATTACTGACGGGGACGGCCCCGCTGATGATGCCGGTGCGCCCGCTGACGCTGCGGACCCCCAGGCACCAGGCGCTCCCGCAGGTAATGGTGGCGCTGCTCAGCCCGGTACGCCAGCCACGCCGACCGCTCCCAATGCGAATGTGAACACAGTTCGCTTGATATGGTGGAACGACACAGACGCGAGCCCTCCTTCACGCCTTGAGCTGGTGTTGGCGTCTTCCGAGTGGCGCCCAGATAATTCCAGGGCCGCGAGTCAGACCGGCACGCTGGCCAGGATACCTGTCGGCGAGCGGCTCATGCTACAGGTGTTTCCTGATGGGAGGAACGGAAAGAGAATCGACGTTCCCGTAAAGATCACCGCCGAGATGATCGAAAACTCCGAGGAAGACGCCATTCACGTAGCGATATCGGACACAACGGTTCGCGTCGTAGGTACGCCGGTAGTCGAATTTGATGTTTCAAGCGCTCGACGCTGAGAGATTATATGGATAGTGTGAGGTTCTGTTTTAGGCGTCGCACGGGGGCAGTTTTGGTGCTGCTCCTTTTGTTTGCCATTCAATCTCTGGCCACCCCTCACCACTCGATGGCCTCGCTGCCGGGCGCTTACTACTCGGTCTGGATGGGACCAAGGCCCTATGGCGGTTTTGCCGACCCGCTATCCGCAAGCGTAGATTCTCTCGGCAACATATATGTGGCTGACACTCAGAATCACAGGATCAAGAAGCTTTCGCCTTCGGGTCAGGTACTTGAGGTCTGGGGATCAAGGGGCAGTGAGCCGGGGCGTTTTGAGTTCCCTTCAGGGGTAGCTGCTTCGGCGGATGGCCGCGTCTTTGTTGCCGATTCCGGTAATAACAGGGTGCAGATATTTGACACTACTGGAACGGTATTGGGCCAGTGGACAAGCGCAGGCGCTTCACCAATGTTCTTTCCAACCGGTATGGCTGTCGACTCTTTTGGTGCCGTGTACGTCAGCGATACCATGAATCACCGGATTCTGAAGTTTTCATCCACAGGTCAACTGATCACGATTATTGGAGGACCCGGCATAGGTAACGGCCAGTTTAGTTCCCCGCATGGCTTGGCGGTGGATGACGCCCATCTGTATGTTGCCGATACCAATAATCAGCGGATACAAAAATTCACCCTTGGCGGCGCGTATGTCGCACAGTGGGGCTGGATGGAGATAAGCACGGGAACTTTTTCGCGCTACGGAAGCCCGTTCGGGATCGCGGTGGCGGGCCCGGATCTCATACTCGTCTCAGATAGGGGCGGGATGCGGAATCCACCACTTAGCGGTCCAGTAAGGCACCTGGAGCGTTCCACGAAAAGCGGCTCATCGCCTGTGCAGTGGGGGGAGACGGGTGACGGCGCCGGGCAATACCGGATGCCGGGAGCCATCGTGGCAAGGCCCGGCGGTGGCACTTACGTCGTGGATTCCGGAAACAATCGCATACAGCTACTTGACCCAGCATGGCAAAGTACGGAGATATGGTCCGGCGCTGGATCGGCGCCAGGGGAACTAAGTGCGCCGTCCTCGGCGAAAGTAGGACCTGGCGGTCTTATCTACGTCGCGGACACGGGAAACAATCGTATTCAAGTCTTCAATGCCGACAGAACCTATCTAAGTCACTTTGGCGGCTCCGGCATCAACTCAAGTCCCGCTGATATCGCGATCGCCGCGAACGGGGATGTGTGGGTGGCAGACTCGGGGGCGGCCTCCCCGGTGGCGAGATTTTCCGCTGAGGGCGCGTTTCTCGGCGCTATCGGAGCAGGACAGCTAAGCGCGCCTCAAGGTGTTGCCATAGACGCCGATGGCGATATATGGGTCGCGGATACCGGCGGAGCGCGTCTGAGGGAGTTTTCGCAGCAAGGCACGGTATTGCGGACGATACAGACGTTTACTGGCTCTACGGCCGGCCTCAGCTCGCCGGTGGACGTTGAGGTCGATGCCGCGGGGCGTTTGTGGGTTGTCGACCGCGACGCTGCCAGAGTTTTCGTGCTGGAGCCCACTGGCGCACTTGTTACGTCCTTTGGCGGACTTGGAGAATCAGCCGGCCAGTTCCGTCTTCCGATGGGTCTGGCGATAAGCCCGGCTGGACATGTTTATGTAAGCGATGGCGCGAATGGACGGGTACAACGATTTTCCTCGGCTGGCATCTGGGAGAGCACGATCGGCTCGGCAGGCGCCGGGCCTGGCCAGGTGAGACGGCCGATGCGACCTACGGTGCTGCCCGATGGGATGCTGCTTGTGCCTGAGCGTGACAACCACCGGCTGCACTTGTTTGCGCATGATGCTACACCTCCCGTCACGACGGCGAGCGGGATTCCAGGAATGTTGACCAATCGGGATGCGACTATCACGCTTTCCGCCGAGGATGCCGTCTCCGGCGTCGCTACGACCTTCTACAGGATCGGCTCCGGTTCGGAGATGGCGTACACTCAACCTTTTACGATCGACTACGATTTCGAAGGGTTCGTTCGATTTTGGTCGATTGACCGGGTGGGCAACACGGAAGCCGTAAATATCCAGCGGGTGCGCATCGACAAGACACCTCCGACCGGGACATTCGTCTTGAACGGGGGCGCGCAGTTTGCTACCACGTCCACCGTTGTCGCCAGCTCCACGATTACAGGCGCAAACGAGGTGCGTTTTAACGCCGGCTTCGGGTTCGAGTGGGGTCCGCTCTGGCCTTCGCAATCCCTCCTACTTCCGGGTGAGGGCGTTAGAGAGGTGCATGCTCAATACCGTGACGCGGCGGGTAACATACTGTCGCTTTCCGACACAATCACGGTCGATTGGACGCCTCCTGCTACAACCGCGCATGGCATCCCTGAGGGCCCGGTCGCTCACTCTGTCTCCATCTCACTTACGGCGACAGATGCGGTAAGCGGGGTAGCCTCGACCTTCTACAGAGTCGGTGACGCGGCTCTCGCCCCTTATCTTCCCGGCCAGACGATTACGATCGATGCGCAAGGCGAGACGCTTGTGCAGTGGTACTCGATCGACCGGGCGGGCAACACGGAGGCGACAGCCTCTGCTACAGTCAAGATCACCCCACCAGCAAAAGTGCCTGCTGAGATAACACGAATCGACGGCCCCAATCGCTATCAGACCGCGCTTGCAGTCTCTAGGAGGATGTTCTCCCAGGCAGCGACTGTGGTGATATCCACAGGAGAGTCTTTCCCGGACGCGCTTGCCGCCTCTTCTCTGGCAGGGGCGCTAAACGCACCGGTAATACTCACGTTGCCTAGTAGGCTTCCAACCGGGACCGTTGAAGAGATAAAAAGGCTCGATGCCAAGCACGTGTTTGTAATTGGCGGCAAGGGGGCGGTGCACGATACCGTCTTGGACGAATTAAGGGCCACCGGACTCTCGGTGACGCGTATAGGAGGCAGGGATCGTTTTGCGACTGCGGCTCAAGTGTCCGCCAAAACTGTCGCAATACGCGGAAACGTAGCCTATCCGGAGACGGTATTCATAGTGCGTGGCGATGATTTTGCTGACGCTGTTTCGGCTTCCTCGGCGGCCTGGGCAAGTAAAATACCGATACTGCTTGTCATGCCTAGCGCTATACCTTCCGCGACTTCAGAGGCAATAACCAGTCAAGGATTCTCAAGGGCTATCGTGGTTGGCGGCTCCGGCGCGGTTAGCGATGGTGTAGCGGGTAAGATCAGAACTCTCGGGCTCAACACGGTAACCCGTGTGGGGGGGCCTGACCGGTATGTCACGTCAGCCGAGTTCGCCAAGTGGGCGCACAGAGAATCGATTCTCGGCTTTGAGAATGTGGGACTTGCGACAGGAGCGCGGTTCCCGGACGCTCTTTCCGGCGGCGCTGGTATGGGCGCGAGGGGTGGAGTGCTGCTGTTGACCAGGGCAGAAGCGCTTCCGGACGCCGTGCGCGGGACACTCGAGATCTTTTCCGCCGATATAAAACGGATTGCGGTTTTTGGGGGAAAGAGTGCGGTCGAAGAGAGTGTCGTGCATTCGGTCTCGGTAACGTTGCAGTGACCTTGTCTGAAAATCTCTCTGCTATTTCGCTTTGTTCAGGCAAAATGTAGTTGGTGTATTGGCTGTTGTCGTGCAAAGGGATGGTATACGAAATATGAGCGGTGTGAGCGCAATAAAGTTCGGGACGGACGGATGGCGTGCGAAGATCGCCGAGGACTTCACTTTCGATAACCTCCGACGCGTCGCCGATGCCATCGGGCGGGTGTTTGCACATGATAACCCTGGTGGTTTGATCGTCGTCGGGTACGATACCCGCTTCGAGGCGGGGGCTTTCGCGCGAGCGGCGGCCGAGGTATTAGCGGCGCATGGGTTGAAAGTCGCGCTTTCAGATCGATACGTCCCCACACCTGCGCTGTGTTGGGCGATTGCCCATGACAATGAGGCAGTCGGAGGGGTGATGCTTACGGCAAGCCACAATCCGGCAGCGTATCTCGGCGTGAAGGTGCGTATGGCCGACGGGGGCGCTTCACCGGTTGCTTTTACCGAGCGCATAGAGGCTCACCTGCGCGATCAGCCGCCTGAAGCACGAGGGACGTACGGCCTCGTCGACATTGCGAGCAGGTATCTGCAGGCGCTTTATCGGCTTGTCGACGCCGAGGCTGTGCGGGGCGCTGGCTTGAGGGTTGCGGTTGATCCGCTTTACGGCGCGGGTCAGGGCTATCTCGCCCAGGTGTTGGGCATGCTCGGCGTCGAGGTGATCGAGATTCACGGTGAGCGGAACCCGGGCTTTGCGGGGCTGCATCCGGAGCCGATTCCTCCCCATATCGATGAGGCTCGACGACTTGTACGCACAGAGCGCCTCGACGCCGGCTTTGTGACCGACGGCGACGCTGACCGCATCGGCGCTGTTGATGAGCATGGTGGGTTTGTGAACCCCCATAGGATCATCTGTCTTATCGCTCAGCACCTGGCGCAAGAGAAAGGCCTTACGGGGCGCATAGTCAAGACCCTTTCGACATCTGTGCTCGTGGACAGGGTAGGCGCGCTCCTCGGCCTGGAGGTCACCACTACGCCTGTGGGCTTCAAGTGGATCTACGAAGAGATGCTATCCGGCGATGTGCTGGTCGGCGGCGAGGAGTCGGGCGGCATCGGCGTACCTCACCACGTTCGGGAGCGCGATGGTCTGCTGATGGCGCTGCTTCTCACCGAGATGATGGCCAAACGCGGTCGTACCTTAGGCGAGTTGGTATCCGATCTTCTCGCAATGACCGGCCCCATGGAGTACTCGCGTGTCGATCTCACGCTGGAGCCGAGGCAGATGGAAACCTTCGTCTCTGCCATTCCCGACCTGCGCCCTTCTCAGATCGCCGGCGTGGATGTGCTTCGCGTATCGCACATCGACGGCGTGAAGTTCGAGCTTGCCGATGATGCCTGGCTCTTGTTGCGAACCAGCGGAACCGAGCCCTTGGTGAGAGTCTATGCCGAAGCTCCAACAATGGGAGTGGTCGATGACTTGCTGGCGGCGGGTTCGGCGTTTGCGAGAGGGGCATAAGGCGAAACTGATGCGGGTGACGATGCTCAACAAGTACTACCCTCCACACCTCGGCGGTATCGAGTTTCACGTTCGTGACCTGGCTGAAGGCCTGGTCGAGCGTGAAGGTGCCAAGGTTAGCGCGCTTGTCGCCAACGATGGACCAGGTAGCGTTCGGGAGATGCTTGGCGGTGTCGAAGTGATGCGAATGTCGCGATTCGCGCAGTATGCCTCGACTCCAATAGCGCTTGGTATGCGTCAGCAACTGCGATTTCTTCTCTCGGGGCCTGAGGCCTCGGACGTGCTGCACCTGCACTTTCCTTATCCCTGGGGTGAAATTTCCTGGCTGTCGATGAACGCTCGTGTGCCGGCAGTGATGACCTACCACAGCGACATCGTCAGGCAGAAGACCTCGCTTGCGTTGTACAAGCCCTTGCTCGAAAAGGTGCTGGACCGAGTCGATCTGATAATCGCCAGCTCCCCCAATATGGTCGAGCATTCGGAATTTTTGGCTCCAAGGGCCGAGAAATGCCGCGTGGTGCCCTTCGGCCTGCATGTCGAACGTTTCGCGGCCACGCAAGAACTGCTTGAGCGAGCGGCGCGACTAAAGGCGAGGCACTCGCATCGCAAGGTAGTGTTGTTTGTGGGGCGCCTCGTGTACTACAAGGGTGTTGATGTGTTGCTGCGGGCAATGAGCGATGTTGACGCCGATCTTGTCATTATCGGCAAAGGACCCCTTGAAAGCGAGTTGAGGGAGCAGGCGCATTCGCAAGGCATTGCGAGCCGCGTGTTTTTCGAGCCGCCAGTTTCAGATGAGGACCTGACCGCCTGGTATCATGCCAGCGACGTTTTTTGCCTGCCGAGCGTGGCGCGCTCAGAGGCTTTCGGTCTGGTGCAGGTGGAGGCGCACGCTTCCGGGCTGCCCGTTGTCTCGACCGACCTGACGACCGGGGTGCCTTTCGTCAACGCCGACGGCGTCACGGGTCTCGTTGTGCCCCCGGGCGACTCCAGCGCCTTGGCGAGAGCTCTCGGCACGCTTCTTTCAGATGATGACCTCAGGCGCCGACTGGGCGAGCAGGCCAGGAGTCGCGCGAACGCCGAGTTTTCGATCGAGCGCATGGTGACACAGACTGTTTCGGTATACCGGGAAGCGATAGAGGGTCAGCGAAGGTGAAGCGTGGGCACTTCATAGTTCTCTCGCTGCTGCTTGATGCATTGCTCATCAACGTCGGAATCGTCGCCTCGTTCTTCTTGAGGTTCGGTGGCACGCTGCCTGCGTTCAACTTCGAGCCATTTATCGTGCTGGCACCCTTCATTACGCTGTTGTACCTGGGGTGCGGATATATATACGGACTCTATGAGCCCGAGCGGACAGAGTATCCCTGGGCGGTTGTGCGCGCTGTCTTTGCGGCCGCGACGCTCGGGACTGCCCTTACGGCAGCACTTCTCTTCTTTGCCGGCCCCGAGTTCTTCTCTTTTTCGCGTCTTGTGATCCTGATCAGTTGGCTGGTGATCGGGATCCTGCTCATCGGGTGGCGAATTCTCTTCCTTCAGGTGAGCACGATAACGTGGCCGCAGCAGCGGATAGTTATCGTTGGTACCGGTGACTTGGCGCTAGAGCTAGCTTCCGAGCTGGAGGAAAGGGGTCGGTGGGGCTATCAGGTTGTGGGGCTGCTGGAGACAAGCGCAAATGGTGCTTCGGCACCAGTGCATGCGCAAAGTGCGAACACAGGCTCCTCGGCAGGAGCGCCTGTCGGCAAAGAGTTTGCGGTGCTGGGCCGCCTTGATGAAATCGCTGAGATCGTGCAGAGGGAAAGCGTGGATCGCGTGATCGTGGTTTCACCCGTGGCCCTGCGCGATCTTATTGAAAGACTAGCCCTTGCTGATGAAATTAATGTGCGCGTGGATGTGGTGCCGGAGCTCTACGAGATATTCATAGGCACCGTTGACGGCCTCGTGGCAGATATCCCGTTGATGGAGATCACCCGAAGCTCACCGCCGAGGTGGGTTTTGTTTGTCAAGCGAGCTGTCGATGTTATCGGCGCCTTGCTCTTGCTGCTAGTGCTCCTTCCGCTGCTGGCGATCACGGCCCTGGCGATCCTTGTTACGATGGGTTGGCCGATATTGTATTCGCAGAGGCGTACGGGCAAGGATATGCGGGAGTTTCGCCTATACAAGTTTCGCACGATGGTTCGGGAGGCCGAGAGTACCACCGGGCCGGTGCTCGCGGCCGAGTGCGATGCCCGGGTAACACCCCTGGGCAGGATCTTGCGCACCTACCGGATCGACGAACTGCCGCAGCTTATCAATATTTTGCTTGGGCATATGAGCTTTGTGGGCCCTCGGCCGGAGCGCCCGTTCTTTGTAAGGAGGTATGTCGAAGAGATACCTGGTTATCGCGAGCGCTTCAAGGTCGCGCCAGGAGTTACAGGATTAGCGCAGGTAAGCGGTGGATATGCGACAACCACCGAACGCAAGCTAAAATACGATCTCATTTACATGTATCATCATGATTTGTCGATGGACATCCAGATTTTAGTTGAAACCGTGCGCGTGATCTTGACCGGTCGCGGCGCAAGATAGGAGCTAGCAGAAGTGGGAAAGCGCAGGAAAAACGTAGCAGGCGTGGAACCGAAAACCGCCCGCGGCAAATCCCAAGGAGTGTCAAGTAATCAACCAGACGCAAGTCTCATGTTGAGCGCGTCGACGCTGGGTGGCATGACCACACCACAAAAGGTTGCCTGGTACGCCCTGCTGGCACTTGTCTTTTGTGTACCGCTCGCGACAAGCAACTGGACTTGGCTAGGGATTAGCATACCGTTTACTTTCGATCAGTTTGACCTCGTCAAGGTGTTTGTCATGCGGGCATGTTTGCTTGTTGGATTAGCCGCATGGGCTTGGCACATACTTTTTTATGGAGGAAAAATCCGCAGAACCAAGGCGGATTATCTGATTCTCGTGTTCCTAGGGTGGGTGTTTTTGACAACATTGACCTCGATCCATCCAGAGACGGCATTTTTCGGGAAGTACCGCCGCTATGAGGGGCTAATGTCGTTTATCACGTACGGCGGTGTGTTTTTCCTGGCCACGCAGCTGCTCGATAGGACAGCAAGGATAAGGGCGCTTGCCAAGACATTCTTCTTCTCGGCGGTAGGCGTCAACGGCTACGGGGTTCTGCAAAGCCTGGGGATGGACCCGAATAGGTGGGGACAGCTTCCTTTCGAGGCAAACCGTGCGTTCTCGACGTTTGGCAACCCCGATCTTCTCGGCGGATTTATCGTGTTTTCGCTGGCGGTTTCACTGGGACTTGCGCTTAGTGAGAATCGTCCGGGCTGGAGAGCGGTATGGTGGGCCGGTTTTCTGATCGCGGTTTGGTGCTGGATAGCCGCTTTCACTAGAGGTGCGTGGATCGGCGGCTCTGTTGCGCTGTTGATAATAATTGCAGTTGCGATCACCCAGAAGGTCAAACTCAAGCGCACCGACGGTATATTTGCTGGAGCTATTGGTATATTGGTCGCGGCACTTGTCTCGCTGAGCCTGCGTTCAGAAAATCCCGTGATGAACGTATGGCTGAGGCTCAAGTCCATATTCGAGTTTGACGCCGGAAGCGCCGAGACTCGGTTCCAAATATGGCAAGCTGCGCTAACAGCCATACAGGAACGGCCGATTTTAGGGTATGGAGCTGATACATTTCGTCTCCACTTCCCGAGATATAAGCCGCTTGAGTATGTCGCGGATGCCGGCTACCTATCGGTTGCTGATAACGCTCATAACTATCCCCTGCAGATGGCTTCGGCTCTTGGGATTCCAGGGTTTTTGTTGCTCTACGGGCTCTTTATTTTTGTCGCGATCGCTACGGCCTCGTTCATATTCAAACGCACCAGCGGCTCCGTTGGAGACAAGCTTATCTTGGCGGGCATGTGGGCGGGGTGTGCTGGCTATCTGACTCACATGAACTTTGGATTGGCGGTAACTGGCACCGCAGTTTTCATGTGGGTGTTTATGGCGGCACTGATGGCGCCAACCGCTCGCTTTGTCGAGGTAAAACCTCAGTCGGGGGCGCTGGTGGGCGCAGTTGCCGCAACGGTTCTGGCAGCGGCGCTTTTAATCTTCAACTTCACTCATGTGATTGCCGATAATTATCACCTCAGGGCCAGTGTGATGTCTCAGGGTTTTGATAGAGTGCGTTACGCTGAGGCAGCGGTAAGACTCAACCCCTTCAACGACCAATACCGCACCGAGCTTGCAATGGCGCATCTCGATATCTTTGTCACCTATTTGCCTGCACTACAGGCAGGGGACGATAGCCCCGAGGCGCTTGCCGTTCGTGCGCAGGCAGAGCAGCAGTTCCGTACCACCGAACGAGCCATGCTCGATGCGATAGAGTTCTCACCTTGGGAGTTTGATAACTACGTATTTCTTACAAACCTGTATGTGGCTGGCGGCGAGTTTCTTGATCGCAGACACTTTGAAAGCGCTATATATTGGGGCAGAAAGGGAGTCGATGAAAGACACTTCATCTATGGCCCCGCACTACGGCTTCAGTTGGCCAGAGCACTCTATGCAACAGGTGACGTGCAGGCCGCTTACGATGAGATAAGTTTTGCGGCTTCGATGGACCCCAACTTCTCGCAAGCCCACTTCTTCCATGCAGTCATCGCGGAAAGCAGAGGTGATCTTGTGTCGGCGCGTAAGGCTTTGACTCAGGTCCTGCTTGTTCAGCCTGATTTTCCGACAGCCGCTGATTTCCTGGCCAGAGTCGAGTCAGCTGCAGCCGCAACTTCAAATTGAGAGAGTTATCTGAAACGGAGAGATAGAATGTCACCACAGCAACCCAGCATCCCTCCGGCAACAGTTCAGAGGCTCCCTTTGTACTTGCGCTGCCTTGTGCAGCTCCAATCACAGCGGTTGGATATCGCCAACTCCGTCAAGATAGCCGAAGTGGCGGGCACGAACGCTGCGCAGGTTCGCAAGGATCTGTCGTATCTCGGCGAATTTGGTATCCGCGGACTTGGGTACGAGGTGAATGGGCTTATCGCCCATCTCACACGATGGCTTGGACTTCAGGCTACTCGAAATGTGGTGATTATCGGCCATGGGCGGCTCGGTGCCGCGCTGCAAGGCTACGGCGGTTTGCAGGACCGAGGCTTTTTGGTCCGCGCGATTCTGGATATAGACCCCGAAAAGATCGGGACAGCCTTGCCCGGGGGGTTACAGGTGGAGCCGTTAGAAAGACTTGCGGATATCGCCAGGGAGCGCGAGATCGAGATTGCGATCTTGACAGTACCGGTCAACCAAGCCGAAAGAGTGGCTCGTGATGTTGTTGCCGCGGGAATCAGGGCGATTCTCAACTTTGCGCCGGTGCGGCTTGACCTTCCCGAGGGTGTACGTGTGCGTCAGGCCGATGTGGCAGCAGAGTTGCAGATTCTCTCTTACCATTTACGTGAGGAGTCTTTGTAGTGACTGGTTTCGGTTATGACTTGAAGGATGGAAGCCGAGTTCCGGCCTGGTTGGCGGTAACCGTTGTTGTGCTGCTGCTCGGAGTCGTGGGGTCCGCGGGTTATATCATCAACGACCTTCTTTCTCCGTCCTCGCAACCCACCGCAATAGATAAGGAGATTGCTAGCAATAAAGAGGCGGTCGAACGCAATCCGGATGACATAGAGTCACTTCTTGCTTTGGGGCACGCTTATCAGAGAGCAGGTCGTTTTCGGGAAGCACTCCGACTTTACGATCAGGTATTGAATTTGCGGCCCCAGGATACTGCCGCCCTTTACAACAGGGGAATTGTTCTGCTGGAGCAGGGTAGATACAGCCAGGCGGAGGTCGCATTATGGGATGTCCTCGAGCGAGATCGTGAGCATGCACTGGCGGCAAAGGCGCTAGGGGAGCTCTACGCCGAGCAAGGCAAGTACCGATCGCTGATTTATACCTTAAGGCCGGTTGTAGAGGAGAATGAAGCCTCTGCAGATCTGCAGTATCTGATGGGCCTGGCCTATGAGAATCTTGGCGAAGGAGATCTCGCGGAGGAGCGCTACCGGTTGGCCCTAAAATATTTTCCAGATATGCCTGAGGCTAGAGAAGCACTGGACCGGCTGGGCGTAGTGATCGAGTGAAGGGTCCTGGTGAGCCGAGCGGTTCTCGGCAGGTCTTCTCCATACTTGCCCTGGTGTTGGCTTTGGTGTTGATGGCACTGGTTGCCTATATCGTTTTGGCGATGAATGCAGATGAAGTTGATCTGGCGCCCGTTCCTCAAAAAGGAATCGTTCCGGTGCTGACCATCGATGGTCCAGGGACAGGCGATAACCCCGAGTTCTCTAAACCCCAAGGGGTGGCGTTCGCTCCCGACGGCACTATCTATGTCGCGGACACCGGTAACAACAGGGTTTGCGTTTTTGACGAAAACGGAAGGTTCCTCTTTGAGTTCGGCGGTTTTGGTGTGGCCAAACCGGCTCCGGGTGTGATGGCGACCTGGGAGCCTGGCTTGATGAACATGCCGACAGGCATAGATGTTGCCGAGAACGGCGAAGTTTACGTTGCTGATTTCAAGAACGACCAGATCCAGGTATTCGACTCGAAGGGCAAATTTTTGCGACGCTTCCCTGACCCGCTTGTGCGTGTGGGAAGGGGCGGATCCGGATATGGAGGTACCGGCATAGCGGTTACCGGCGTCGAAGTGATGGGCGGACTGGTCTACGCGACAGACGCTTACCAGGTCGTTGTGTTCACGACAGAAGGTGAGTTCGTGCGTCAATTCGGCCGACCCGGAACCGGATTGGGTGAGTTGGATCGCCCCAACGGACTAGGGGTAACCAGAGACGGCATGATAGTTGTTGCGGACTCTAACAACAATCGCGTTCAGGCACTTGCAAGCGATGGAGGGCCGCAATGGGTCACAGGCGAACCCATCGTCGAGCTGGATGAGCGCGTTGATAATGAGTTCGGATTACCAAGAGACGTGGCGATTACCGACGACGGTTCTATTCTGGTGGTAGACACGTTTGAGTTTGAGATAGTCGAGCTTGATCGCACAGGCAATGTGATAAACAGGCTCGGCGAGCGCGGTGTCAACCCCGGGCAGTTTAATTTTCCTGACGCAATAGATGCGCTCGGTGAGAGAGTTCTGATTGCCGACAGAGGCAACAACAGGGTGCAGGTAGTGGAAATCGCAGGCAGATAGCTGCGTGGTTGCTCATGAAGGTTCATTCAGGTAACATTTGATCAGTGTCATGGAGCTGGTGCAGGGCATCTTCGTCCGCATTTGTTTGTGATTGGCGGTTCAGTTGACTTTGGGGATCAGAGCGGCAAGACTCACACTACTGTGCGCATTGTCCATGGTGATCTTCTCTACCCCTGCGCTCGCTTACGACGAGACGATTCCCCCCACAGGCAGGACTTGCTCTGAGTGTCACGGATTGGATGAAACTGAGACGACCGGAACCGTGCAGGCGATAAGGCCGAGAAAAGGACCGCACGGGGGATACTCGACCGGAACGCAGAAGTGCCAGACATGCCATACTATACACGGTGCGCCATTTGGCAGCATTATGCTGCTGTCGGCCGCTACGATTCGCGACACTTGTATGACATGCCATGATGGGACCGGCGGTAGAGGCGTATACGGAACCCTCGTGGCGAGAGGGCTCGAGGTGTCGTCCGCTCATAGGATAGAGTTTACTAATTCTGTACCCGGTGGCGCCCTTACCGGAGGGGCGGAAACAAAGACCTTTCTTGCCAGTGGCGGCTTGCTTACGTGCAGCGATTGTCACAGTCCACATGGAACCGATACAGTCCAACCGTTCACTGGAGACCGTGTTCGCATTTCCACACCCCAGGCTTTTCCCGCAACGCATCCCGCGGATGTCGTGAAGACCGACCGGCTTCTCAAGAGACGACCAACCACGGCGACTCAATCCGTTGATGTTTATGGTTCCGAGTGGTGCGGTGCTTGCCATGTGGGCAGGATGTCCGGCTCGGCAGGGGTAGTCAATCATCCGGTGTCAACCCAAACTATCGGAGTCCACTACGACAGGATCGTTCGCGTCCGCTCCGCCAATACCACATCGGTAGAGTGGGGATCCTTGGGCGGCTCGAACCGGGGATATGTGATGCCTACGGCAACCGCCACCCCGCCACGGCAGCCCCCCATTTGTCAGCAGTGCCATGAGGACGCGCGTTCGGTAGGAAACGACCCGGCCAGGCGCCAGCAGATCTCCACCCTGGGTGGTTTCAATGAGGAGTTTCGGGTTACCGCCGCCGATGGCGCAGTGGCAACAGACAACCCAAGGTTTCAGGTGTTTCCACACGAATCGGCGACCCCTAGGCTGCTTATCGAAACTGGCAACAGCTTATGCTTGAACTGCCATGACGCCTGAGTCGCCATAGTCAGACCGATGGCTTGATGACCACTAACGAGAAGGATGGTGCCCGTTGCTGGCCACAACCCGCAATATAATTTTGATACTGCTGATCTCCATGGCGTTTTTGAGCTCCATAGCTCTGCTTGGCTGTGCGGCGACAGGTGGAGACGGAGGGTCCGCTGCCGGGGAGTCGGCGACTGAAGATGGCGCATCCGAAGAGACTCCTACCGCACAGTTCACGCCACCGGAAAACACCGATCTTTCGACGCCCGAGAAAGCTGTTCGCACATATCTCGACTGGATATCATACGCTTACAGAACTAAAAATCCGCAGGCGGCTTGGGACTATATGACTTCCTGGGAGTTTGTCCGGGTAGATGCCTATGCACAGAAGAATCTCGCCGAAGGTCGTGGCATCGACCAGCAGTTGACGGTATTTGATATTACTCAAGTGTCAGGCAGTGAGACGACAAAGAGCGTTGATACGAATGAGGAATGGGTCTACCGTTATTTTGGCCCGGATGGGGAGTATATCAGCGAGGAGCTGACTGCTACCTTCGCGAACCGGTACACCGTTGTGCGAGACGCGCAGAGGGGCGTCTGGCTGGTCGACAGGGTTTATGTCACTCCCAAGGGCGAGGTCGAGTAGAGTCATGACCTTGCCGGTGGCTAGTGGTCGCCGCTTGACCAAGCTGCTGCGCTCCCCGAAGTTTGCAGCCTGGCTCATCGCGGTCATCTGTATCTATCTTGTCATAGGCTCGATATTTCCCCAGCGCGATCTGGATCGTGCTGCTTATGAATTATGGGCTGCCCAGAATCCCGTACTCAGCTCGGTTACCGCCGCCGTCGGGCTGGACGCTCCATTTGTCCATCCAGTCTTCTTCGTATTGTTGGCGGTGCTGACAGCTTCAACGGCTCTCTGTTCTGTCCAGCGTACGCAACGTGCGCTAAGAATCTTGCGCCACACAGGCGCCATCGACGAAGCAAGAGCCAAATCGATTCGTCGCAAACCAACCGTGCGGTTCGAGGTTGATGAGCAGCATCTGGAAGAGGGGCATCGGAGACTGGACGATGCGCTTCGCCAGTTGGGACTCAAGGTTCATAGTGGACCGGTTGCAAGCCATGCGGTCTCCGGGGCGTGGGGACTTCTAGGGTCTCCAGTATTTCACTGGAGCCTGGTTGGCTTGCTTGTGGTGATATCTGCCGGAATGCTCACGAGATCCGAAGGATTGCTCGGAGTGGTTGCTGGATTCGAAAGGCAGAATGTCGAGGAGTCCTACGGCCTGCTCCAGAGAGGTCCGCTACACGGTGAGTTGAGTGGCTTTACCATAGGAGTCGAGTCCGATATGCCGCTGCAGTACGTTATCGACGGCATAGATCGTGGTGCGGCGCCGATGGTATATCTCAGAGATGGCGAGCGCGAATTAGCGAGGGGACGTGTATTTCCGAATCAGCCCCTGCGCTACTACTCTCATATGATTCACCTCTCCGACTGGGGGCTCGGGGTCGTCATTACTATCGCGGAAGAGGGCAGGGCAGAGAAGTCCTCACAGGTTTTTATCGATCGGAATCCGGTTCGGCCTATGGAGTGGGGTAGCTCAACCGAGGTGTTCCTCGATGAAACTGGTGCCGAAATAGCCAGAGTGAATTTCTCCACTCAACCCGGCACGGGTGCGGCAAAGGTTGAAGTTGTGCGTGCCGATGGGACTGCCGAGAGCAAGACTATGAGTGTCGGGGACACAGTGCAACTCGGGGAGGCCCTTGCCTTGCGCATCGATCATCTTGGAGGTTATGTCAGGCTTTCCGTGGTAGACGATTGGTCGATCATCCCTCTTTACCTACTTATGGCGATTGCTTGCGTCGCAGTCAGTGTTTCCATACTCGTCCCCTATAGGGCTGCCTGGATCGTCATTGACCGCTCGAAGAGTAAGCCAGCGCTTTGTGTGGCCATTCATCACAGCCGAGGAAGTCATGGGTTTACAGAACTGGCCCGCGGCAAGCTGTCTGAGACGTTGCAGGAGGTAAAGCGATGAGCATCGAAACCGAAGTCATTTTGATGTGGGCGGGGGTGACGTTTTACGCGTTGTCCTCGATTGTGTTCTCGGCGGCACTGTTTTTCAAGCGTGACGTGCTGTGGTCTGCAGGGCTCTGGCTGGGCGCAGCGGGACTTCTTCCTCACCTGGCAGCGATCGTCGGAAGGTGGATCCGCATTGACAGGGGTCCCTACCTTGGCTTTTACGAGGTAGTGTCCAGCTACGCGATCATCGCGGTCGCACTATTTGTGTTCCTTGCGTTCCGGCGTCGGAATATGGTCGGGCTTGGCATCGTATTGATGCCCCTCGCTTTTATCATGCTCGGTATCTCGATGTTCACGTCCAAAGAGGAGCTTGCCCTGTCGGGGCCGTTGGCCAGTTGGTGGCTGAGCATCCACGTCATTTTTGCGAAAATCGGGTATGGGGCTTTTCTTGTATCCTTTGCCTTTTCCATGATCTATCTGTTTCGGCATAAGGCAACGGGGTTATTGTCGGCGGCGCTTGAAAAGATGCCGCAACAGGAGATCCTGGATGATCTGCAGTTTAGATTCGCGGGTCTCGGATTTATCTTTTACGGCATCATGATAGTGTCTGGCGCGATTTGGGCAAACGAGGCATGGGGCAGATACTGGGCATGGGATCCAATCGAGACCTGGTCGCTTATTGCATGGGTGGTCTATGCACTTTTCCTGCATGCGCGGCTTACCTTGGGCTGGAGCGGCACTAAGCTGGCCTGGTTCTCGGTCGTTGCACTTCCGGTGGTTTCGTTCTCCCTCATGGGGGTTCCGCTCGTATACGACTCGATCCACGGTGCATATTTGCTCGGTTACTAATCTTCACGAGTATCGCACCCGATCAACTGCCGAGAAATATAACTAGGTAAACGGCTTGTGAGATTTTTCGCACTTGGTCCGTTCAATCCAGCGCCAGACAGTGCTACTATGTATTGAGTATTGTTGTGGGCTTGATATCCGCCAATCAATAGGCCGGATAGACAGGCAGAACCGGGAGGACCTTTGAGTGGCCCGGAAGTCGTCGTAGGCGACGTCGATACAAATGAGGGAGAATCTGGTTCGCAGCGCAAAGTAGGCCGTCGCGTGCACTGGGTTCTGCTTTTGTTGCTGCTTCTGTTGTTAATCGGCTCAGCAGTTGCAGTAGCTCAGTTGATCACGAGAGGCCCGGATCAGGCGAGGTTCATCGCACGCAATCTCGAGTGCCTGCAGTGCCACACGCAATTGATCCCCGACCTCGGCAAGCCATCTGTCCATAGCCCGTTCATGCTCAAGGAGTGCACAGTTTGTCACACTCCACACGGCGTAGAGCTGGAGAGGACCATCATCTATGGCGGCTTCTCGAATGCACTTGATCGCGCCCAAACGGTGATCGAGTGGCTTCCTTTGAACTGGGTGCTGGGCTTTTGGGACGGCGTTACCGGGACAGAGCGAGCGGAAAGAGAGCCCGGCGAGCAAGGTGAAGTCACAAAAAAGGTAGTTGAAACTGAATCGCGCCTTGTGGCGCCTGTCGAGGAATTGTGCTGGACGTGTCACGGTGATATCGGTGTAAAAGTTGATGATAGGCATCAGCATAGACCCTTCGAGTTGGCGGATTGCATGGACTGCCATGAGCCCCACGCTTCTGATTACAGGGACCTGCTTGTCCAGCACGAGCGAGACCTGTGCATAACGTGCCATCAGGTAGGAACCGAGATGGCTAGGGATCAGACGCACCCCCCCTTCGCTCGGCGACATTGCCTGGATTGCCACGATCCCCACGCATCTCCCTGGGAGGGAATCCTGGTTACTCGGCAGACCGACCTTTGCTTCATGTGTCATCCCTCTGTAGCACCTCTAAGCTTGCTGCCGGTCCAGCACCAGCCGTTTGCGTACGACAACTGCATGGGATGCCATGAGCCGCACGGATCTAATTACAGGCCCTTGCTGCTCAAGCCGGAGCCGGACATTTGTTATGACTGCCACCCATATATCGAGGATGATTTCCGGAAGGCAAGCATTCATCCGGTGGGTACTTCAGAACTGAACTGTGCCGACTGCCATGACGCGCACGCAGCCAACTACGCCGGCCTTTTGATCGCCGAAGATAACGAGTTATGTTATGAGTGTCATGCGACTGCAATCGAGGCGCGTTACGAGGCCTCCGCTCATCGCGATACGCTGTGTGTGGAATGTCATACGCCTCATGGCTCGAATTACGCACCGATACTGTTGGATCAAAATCCTGATGTTTGCCTTAGATGTCATGATCCGAGACACTATGATGAGTCCTCACCAACGGTCAGGCGCAATAACCACCCGGTTCGGCCGGTGCACTTTGACGTAAACAATAGATCGCCGCTGACATGCACCTCGACTTGCCATGATCCGCATGGTACAGATAATACTGCCATGCTCAGATATATGGATGCGCAATATGACGGGAACTGCTTAATCTGTCATGCTGTTGTGGCAGGTGAGCGAGTGGGGATCGATTTCTAGCTACACCGAAAGGAATGTGATAGGGAAATGATACGTGACAAGTTGCGAAAAATATCACTTGCCGGATTCAAGGATCCGAAGAGACGGCCACGCTATATCATCTGGACAGCGACAGCGGCCTTCTTCCTGGCAGGTTTTATCCTTTTCGCGCTCATGGTCAC
>Ga0208609_100012_pt1 | contig 181297 bp, 138 predicted proteins | sample SubbioR11_8A_Apr_FD_184813 | JGI IMG/M metagenome (GOLD analysis project Ga0208609, IMG submission 184813) | Serpentinite rock and fluid subsurface biosphere microbial communities from McLaughlin Reserve, California, USA - CR11_8A_Apr (SPAdes) | ecosystem: Environmental > Terrestrial > Deep...
TAAAAAAAGGTTTTTACCTTTGCACTCCCCAAATGCGGGGAATACGATCTTTGAAAGAATGGGAAAGCCAAAAAAGTAGCGCAATAGAACAATACCTGTTAATTTCTATGAAAGTAGTAATTGGCTCAATTGGTTTACTTAGGATAAGAAATGGGTCGGGACAGTATAGAATAACTATTTTGTCTAATGGATTAGATTACAATGGAGAGTTTGATCCTGGCTCAGGATTAACGCTAGCGGCAGGCTTAATACATGCAAGTTGTACGGCATCGGGTGTAGCAATACATGCCGGCGAGTAGCGCACGGGTGCGTAACACGTATGCAACCTACCTTATACAGGGACATAACCTTTAGAAATGGGGGCTAATATTCCATGGTGTTCACTGGTGGCATCACCGGTTAACTAAAGACTTCGGTTGGTATAGGATGGGCATGCGTCCCATTAGTTAGTTGGTAGGGTAACGGCCTACCAAGGCGATGATGGGTAGGGGACCTGAGAGGGATTACCCCCACACTGGTACTGAGACACGGACCAGACTCCTACGGGAGGCAGCAGTAAGGAATATTGGGCAATGGGCGCAAGCCTGACCCAGCTATGCCGCGTGCAGGAAGACGGCCTTATGGGTTGTAAACTGCTTTTATGCGAGACTAAAACCCTCAACGAGATTGGGGCTTGCAGGTATCGCATGAATAAGCATCGGCTAACTCCGTGCCAGCAGCCGCGGTAATACGGAGGATGCGAGCGTTATCCGGATTTATTGGGTTTAAAGGGTGCGCAGGCTGATACTTAAGTCAGTGGTGAAATACTCCGGCTCAACTGGAGTGCTGCCGTTGATACTGGGTATCTTGAGAGTAATTGACGTGGGCGGAATGTGTCATGTAGCGGTGAAATGCATAGAGATGACACAGAACACCGATAGCGAAGGCAGCTCACGAAGTTACCTCTGACGCTCATGCACGAGAGCGTGGGGATCAAACAGGATTAGATACCCTGGTAGTCCACGCCGTAAACGATGATCACTAGCTGTAGGCGATACACTGATCTGTGGCTAAGCGAAAGCGATAAGTGATCCACCTGGGGAGTACGTTGGCAACGATGAAACTCAAAGGAATTGACGGGGGCCCGCACAAGCGGAGGAGCATGTGGTTTAATTCGATGATACGCGAGGAACCTTACCTGGACTTGAACGTATGGTGCATATCTGAGAGATCAGATTTTCCAGCAATGGACTTCATACGAGGTGCTGCATGGCTGTCGTCAGCTCGTGCCGTGAGGTGTTAGGTTAAGTCCTGCAACGAGCGCAACCCCTGTTTTCAGTTGCCAGCACGTAATGGTGGGGACTCTGAAGAGACTGCCTGCGCAAGCAGAGAGGAAGGCGGGGATGACGTCAAGTCAGCACGGCCCTTACGTCCAGGGCTACACACGTGCTACAATGGCCGGTACAGAGGGCAGCGACCATGCGAGTGGGAGCAAATCTTCAAAGCCGGTCTCAGTTCGGATCGGAGTCTGCAACTCGACTCCGTGAAGTTGGATTCGCTAGTAATCGCGCATCAGCCATGGCGCGGTGAATACGTTCCCGGGCCTTGTACACACCGCCCGTCAAGCCATGGGAGTTAGGGGTGCCTGAAGTCGATGCCCGTAAAAGGAGTCGCCTAGGGTAAACCTGATGACTGGGGCTAAGTCGTAACAAGGTAGCCGTACCGGAAGGTGCGGCTGGAACACCTCCTTTCTGGAGCGACCTGTTACATCTTATTTTTAGCCAATGATAAGGTATTGGCGCTACTTTTGGTTTTTCCCTTTTTTATATTACACCTGGAAGGATGGCCTGTAATGGGCATACGGATGGTATCCGCATTCTTTCGCACAGGGCATATAAAAAGATATCATGTTTAAAGACAGGAGTCTTTTAATTGCCAGAACGATCTTTGACATACTGGGAAGATACACGAGCAATAGAAATTAGGATGATTGTAATTTGATTATAATCAGTTTTTTTTTGATTGTTTTAAAAAAGAGCAATAAAGAAGTGAATAAGAGCGAACGGTGGATGCCTTGGCTCTCAGAGGCGAAGAAGGACGTGACAAGCTGCGATAAGCTTCGGGTAGCTGCAAATAAGCATTGATCCGGAGATTTCCCAATGGGGCAACCCATCCTGCCATAGGCGGGATATCTTGCTTTAACAGGCAAGAGGCGAACGTGGGGAACTGAAACATCTAAGTACCCATAGGAGGAGAAAACAATAGTGATTCCGCAAGTAGTGGCGAGCGAACGCGGAACAGCCCAAACCGATGTTGTTACGGCAATATCGGGGTTAAAGGACTTGCCATGATGGATATATCATTTTAGTGGAACTACCTGGAAAGGTAGGCCGTAGTGGGTGATAGCCCTTTACACGAAAAGGTAGATATATTTAGGCGAGTATCCTGAGTAGCGCGGGACTGGAGAAATCCTGTGTGAATTGGCCGGCACCATCCGGCAAGGCTAAATACTCCTGAGAGACCGATAGTGAACTAGTACCGTGAGGGAAAGGTGAAAAGCACCCCGCACAGGGGAGTGAAAAAGAACCTGAACCCGTTCGCTTACAAGCGGTCGGAGCGCTGAGCTAGTCGAAGCGTGACGGCGTGCCTTTTGCATAATGAGCCTACGAGTTACACTTCAGTGGCGAGGTTAACCCCGTTGGACGGGGGCAGCCGAAGCGAAAGCGAGTTTTAACAGAGCGTTTAGTCACTGGAGGTAAGCGCGAAACTTAGTGATCTACCCATGGCCAGGCTGAAGTTGTGGTAACACACCATGGAGGGCCGAACCGGTAAACGTTGAAAAGTTTTCGGATGAGCTGTGGGTAGGGGTGAAAGGCTAATCAAACTGAGAGATAGCTCGTACTCCCCGAAATGCCTTTAGGGGCAGCCTCAAGGGTGAGTGTCATGGAGGTAGAGCTACTGATAGGACTAGGGGGCTTCACCGCCTACCAAATTCTGACAAACTCCGAATGCCATGACATGCTACTTGGGAGTGAGGGCAAGGGTGCTAAGGTCCTTGTCCGAGAGGGAAAGAACCCAGATCATCCGCTAAGGTCCCCAAATATATGCTAAGTTGAAACAACGCGGTCTGATTGCATAGACAGCTAGGATGTTGGCTTGGAAGCAGCCATTCATTTAAAGAGTGCGTAACAGCTCACTAGTCGAGCGATCGGGCATGGATAATAAACGGGCATAAGCATATTACCGAAGCGGTGGACTCTCGTTCTATAGGAACGGGATTGGTAGGGGAGCATTCCAGAATGCGTTGAAGGAGTTCTGTGAGGGATTCTGGAGTTTCTGGAAGAGCAAATGTAGGCATAAGTAACGATAATGCGGGTGAGAAACCCGCACACCGAAAAGCCAAGGTTTCCTGATCAACGCTAATCGGATCAGGGTTAGTCGGGTCCTAAGGCCAAGCCGCAAGGCGCAAGTTGATGGACAACAGGTTAATATTCCTGTACTACTGTATAAGAGCGATGGGGCGACGGAGAAGTGACAGGTCTGCGCACTGACGGAATAGTGCGTTAAAGGGTGTAGATATATTTTTTGCAGGCAAATCCGCAATGAATGTCGAACCTGATAGTACCGAGCGCCTTCGGGCAATCGGATAATGGCCGTAAACAGGCTTCCGGGAAAACCCTCTAAGCGTTGGATTTATATGGTACCCGTACCGTAAACCGACACAGGTGGCTGAGGAGAGAATCCTAAGGTGCTCGAGTGAATCATGGCTAAGGAACTAGGCAACATAGTGCTGTAACTTCGGGAGAAAGCACTCCCGCCTGCGAGGGCGGGACGCAGAGAAATGGCCCAGGCGACTGTTTAGCAAAAACACATGGCTTTGCGAATTCGAAAGAAGAGGTATAAGGCCTGACACCTGCCCGGTGCCGGAAGGTTAAGAGGAGATGTTAGTGCGCAAGTGCGAAGCATTGAATTGAAGCCCCGGTAAACGGCGGCCGTAACTATAACGGTCCTAAGGTAGCGAAATTCCTTGTCGGGTAAGTTCCGACCTGCACGAATGGTGTAACGATCTGGGCGCTGTCTCGGCCATGAGCTCGGTGAAATTGAAGTAACGGTGAAGATACCGTTTACCCGCAACGGGACGGAAAGACCCCGTGAACCTTCACTACAACTTAACATTGACTTTGGATACATCATGTGTAGGATAGGTGGGAGACTTTGAAGCAGGGGCGCCAGCCTTTGTGGAGTCAACCTTGAAATACCACCCTTGATTTATCTGGAGCCTAATCTGCTATAAGCGGAGACATTGTTTGGTGGGTAGTTTGACTGGGGTGGTCGCCTCCAAAAGCGTAACGGAGGCTTTCAAAGGTACCCTCAGCACGCTTGGTAACCGTGCGTTGAGTGCAATGGCACAAGGGTGCTTGACTGTGAGAGCTACAACTCGATCAGGTAGGAAACTAGGACATAGTGATCCGGTGGTTCCGTATGGAAGGGCCATCGCTCAAAGGATAAAAGGTACTCCGGGGATAACAGGCTGATCACTCCCAAGAGCTCACATCGACGGAGTGGTTTGGCACCTCGATGTCGGCTCGTCACATCCTGGGGCTGGAGAAGGTCCCAAGGGTTCGGCTGTTCGCCGATTAAAGTGGCACGCGAGCTGGGTTCAGAACGTCGCGAGACAGTTCGGTCCCTATCTGTTGTGGGCGTAGGAAGTTTGAGAGGAGCTGACACTAGTACGAGAGGACCGTGTCGGACAAACCTCTGGTGTACCAGTTGTGACGCCAGTTGCACCGCTGGGTAGCCATGTTTGGATGAGATAAGCGCTGAAAGCATCTAAGCGCGAAACTTGCCTCAAGATGAGACTTCCCTTAAGGGTCGTTAAAGACTATGACGTTGATAGGCTGCAGGTGTAAAGGTGGTAACATCAAAGCCGAGCAGTACTAATCACCCGTGAACTTCTTTAAATGCTCAAAAAGTGTATCTTCCCGGTTAAATGTCAATTTTTGGCACAAGCCAACAGCCAACAGCCAAAAATAAACGTCTTACGGTGACTATAGCGGCAGGGTCCACCTCTTCCCATTCCGAACAGAGTCGTTAAGCCTGCCTGCGCAGATGGTACTGGGGTTACACCCGGGAGAGTATGTCGTCGCCACCCTTTATAAAGCCCCTTCCGAAAAGGTTGGGGCTTTTTTGTTGCAATTGGCAGGCAGGCCTGCCTGCGCAGATGGTACTGGGGTTACACCCGGGAGAGTGTCGCCTGTCCGCCTACCGGCGGATCGCCACCCTTTACAAAGCCCCTTCCGAAAAGGTTGGGGCTTTTTTTATGGGCATACCTAATCTTGAAAGTTGAAATTGGTTTTATTGGAAATCAATCATTCTATGTGCGGTTAATAGGTTAAAAATTTTAATTTTGGAATCCGTGATATTACAGATGCAATCAGATCTTAGTCAAAATTGACCTTAATCATTAAAATAAAATCCTGATGAAACGCCTTTTGTTTGTTATTGGTTTACTGGTATTCTTTCCTTTCTATGTGTTTAGCGCGAACCGGCTTGTCGTTTCCAACTGGTTATCGACTGGTCCTTTGTCTGTTGGAGTCCCTGCATTTCATGAAACCCCGAATGTACGGGGAAATGTTTTTACCGATGTGCAGTTGCTTTCATTTCCCCATATCAGGTTACATGGGTTTTATCCTGAAGAGAATCTTCCGCTGCAATGGTTTGCAGGGCAAACAACCAGGTGGCTGCCAACCCAAACAAATGAAAATGGTTTTTTGATACTCTCCGACGGCAGTCAAACTCAAACTTCACAGGTAGCCTACCTGGCAACCTACCTGCGGGCCGACCAGTGGATTTCTGCCCAGCTAGAAATCAGAAGCTCTTACATGCTTGAAGCCTATCTGAACGGAAATCGGATCGGCACCAAGACCACTGTCGAAAAGGAAGATGGAACCACCGGCAGGGTATCAAGTAACCTGGAACTTACGAAAGGCAATCATCTGCTGGTGATTAAAACTTTGAAACCTGCCAGCGCAGGCCTTGATTGGAAAATCACGGCCAACCTCGAAATTAAGGAACCTTTTGCTTTAGAAAACATCACACCTAATTTAAGTCCCAAAACCATCCAGGACATAAACCATATCCTCGACGGGGTGAAAATTACACGTGTGGAACCCTCGGCCGATGGAAAGCATTACGCTATTTCTTACAGACAATCGCTTCCACCGACCGATCAGGCTGAAACATGGACAGACATCCACCGGTTTTCGGATAACCGTTTGGTACATACGTTCAGACACTCAAGAGCGTCGCGGTTTGCTTGGCTTCCATTTGGCAGTGTTTTAAGCTATGTGAATGTACGTAATAATCAATCAACCATTTTCCGGCACAATATAGAAACGGGTGAAATTTCCACCCATCTGGAGGACGAGGAGCGGCTGGAATCTTTCCGGTGGGCCCCCGACGGGTCCTTTATCATCTATTCGATTAGAGAGGATGGTGAAAATGCCGATGCCACCATGAGGAGAGTTTTGGGTATGGAAGACCGTCAGCCCGGCTGGAGAAACCGAAGATTCCTGTTTAAGTTCGATGTTGGTACCGGATTGCGCACCCGCCTCACCTTTGGAAACATCACCACTTCGCTTTCAGATATAAGCCCCGATGGAAAAAAACTCCTTATAAATCTCACCCGAAGTGATTTCAACGAAAGACCGTTCTTTAAATCCGATCTGATATTGCTTGACCTGGCTACTTTAACAGCGGATACGCTACTTGCTGGCCAGCGCTGGGGTGTTTCGGCAAGCTTTTCACCCGACGGAACCCAACTGCTGGCTATTGGAGGCCCTTCCTCATTCGATGGTGCAGGATTAAATGTGCCTGAGGGAACCATTCCCAATAACTACGACCGCCAGGCCTTTATATTCGACCTGAAAACGCGCACCGTAAACCCCATAACGCGCCATTTTAACCCGTCGGTGGCTTCGGCATTCTGGCATCCTGTTGATAATCATATTTATCTGCTGACCGTTGACAAGGACTTCCAAAGAATTTACCGCTACGATGTTCGCCGAAACAGGTTCGACCTCTTAAACACCCCTGCCTGTATGATTACCTCTATGGATTTTGCTGATAAAGCGCTTACAGCTACTTTTATAGGATCCAAAACCAATGCGCCTGCCCGGGCCTACGTGGTGAACCTAAGGAATCAGCAGGTTCAGGTGCTTGCCGACACGGAGACTCACAACTATCGTCATGTAGTTTTGGGCGAAGTAGGTGACTGGAATTTCACCACCTCGAACAATGTAAATGTCATTGGCCGATATTATCTGCCGCCAGATTTCGACCCTTCAAAAAAATATCCACTCATTGTGTATTATTATGCTGGAACTACTCCGGTTGGACGAACCTTTGGGGGTCGCTACCCATTCAACCTTTGGGCAGGCAACGGTTATGTGGTTTATATAATGCAGCCCAGCGGGGCCATTGGCTTTGGGCAGGAATTTTCTGCGGCACATGTAAACAATTGGGGAATTACCGTTGCGGATGAAATTATTGAGGCAACAAAGGGATTCCTTAAAGCACATCCGTTTGTAGATGCAGCAAGGGTGGGGTGTATTGGAGCATCGTACGGAGGTTTTATGACCAAGCTTCTGTTGACCCGTACCGACTTATTTGCCGCCGCTGTTTCGCATGCAGGCATCAGCTCCATTTCAAGCTACTGGGGGCAGGGATTCTGGGGTTATGCTTACAGCGCCGAGGCAACTGCAGAAAGTTTCCCTTGGAACAGACCCGATATTTATGTTGACCAAAGCCCGTTGTTCCTGGCCGACAGGATCAACACCCCTTTGTTGCTTCTGACCGGCGACAGCGATACCAATGTTCCCCCGGGAGAAAGTATTCAAATGTACACCGCGCTAAAGCTGCTCGGGCGGCCCGTTGAACTGATTCTGCTGAGAGGCGAAGACCACCACATTGTAACCTACAATCGACGCATTGAGTGGCATAATGCCACCATGGCCTGGTGGGAGAAACATCTGAAAGGGCAACCGCAGTGGTGGGATGATTTGTTCCCGAAAAGAAATTTTTAGACCAGTAAAACCCGGAGGTTACATAGGGTGCCGGGCCTGAGGGTTTGATTTTTATCCACTAACCCATCGCCTTGTCTTGTCTCAAGCGAGGCGAAGTCTATTGGCGCCATCTTCCCTTCCCTCTGCCCCATGCCCCATGCCCTCTGCCCCACTTGCCCCGAGCGATGGTTCCACTGAGTTTATCGAAGTGTCGAGAGGTGCCCCATGCCCTCTATTCTCTACCTGCTTAATGACTCTTGGTAATTAAGGTTTTCTGAAAAAAGCGACAAGTATTTTTGCCTTTGCTTCACCAACCACTTTGGCAAGGTCCTCAAGGGTTGCATTGCGAATTCCGCCAACCGATTTGAAGGACTGTAGCAAAATGGTTTCGGTTTTTGGCCCGATGCCTTTTATTTGTTTAAGGATTGAACCCAGGCTCCCTTTTTCGCGCCGGTTGCGATGGTGGGTAATGCCAAACCGATGCGCCTCGTTGCGGATATGCTGAATTACCTTTAAGGTTTCAGATTTTTTATCGATATAAAGCGGAATGGAATCTCCTGGTTTAAAGATTTCCTCAAGGCGTTTGGCAATGCCTATTACGGGAATTTTTTCGAACAGCCCAAGTTTTTTTAGCACCTCGCAGGCTGCATTCAACTGGCCTTTGCCTCCATCGACCACTACCAGGTCGGGCAGTTGCTTCTTCTCATCTAACAAACGGCTGTAGCGGCGTTCAACCACCTCGGTCATACTTGCATAATCGTCGGGACCTTCAACCGTTTTGATGATGAAATGCCGGTACTCCTTTTTGTCGGGGCGGGCATCGCGAAAGGCCACCATGGCAGCTACCGGATATTCGCCCTGGGTGTTGCTGTTGTCGAAACATTCGATATATACCGGAGGTTTGGGTAAATGGAGGTCGTCCTGCATTTTCTGGAGAATTCGGCGCGTATGACGCTCCGGGTCAACCAGTTCCTTTTGTTTGAGCTTTTCGAGCCGGTAATATTTAGCGTTTCGTTCGGATAGCTCCAGCAACTTCTTCTTGTCGCCCCGCTGTGGAACAACAAATCGCAGCCCGGGCAGCCTGACTGATGGTTTTACAGGCACTACAGCCTCAGATGCTGCTCCTGCAAATCTTTGCCTGAGCTCTGCTATTGCGAGTTCCAGGAGTTCGGTGTCAGCTTCGTCGAGCTTCTTTCTGATTTCAAGGGTATGCGACTGCACAATGGCCCCATCGACCACTTTCATATAATTTACATAGCCCGCCTCAAGGTCGCTGACAATCGAGAACACATCAATGTTGGTAAGGGTAACACTTACCACTGTTGATTTACTCTGATAGTTTTCGAGTAGTTCGATTTTTTGTTTTAATACTTGTGCTTTTTCAAAATCGAAGTTAGCCGCATAGGAGGCCATCAACTCTTTCAATTTCGCTTTAACCCGCACGAGGTTTCCCTTGATTATATCCTCAATTTGTGCAATGGTTTCGTGATAGTCCCCGGGGCTTTGCAGCCCCTCACAAGGTCCGGCGCAATTATGAATATGGTGTTCGAGGCAAACCTTGAATTTCCTGGCCTTGATATTTTCTGGCGACAGGTTGAGCCGACAAGTACGGTATTGAAACAGTTGCCTGACCAGTTCAAGCAGGGCATGCATCATGCGGCCCTGGGCATAAGGCCCAAAGTATTTGCTCCCATCGCGCACCACATTGCGGGTAGTAAAGATTCGAGGAAAAGGCTCGTTACTGATGCAAATCAATGGAAAGGTCTTGTCGTCGCGGAGCATCACATTGTAGCGGGGCTGGTATTTTTTTATCAGATTGTTTTCCAGGAGCATGGCATCCAGTTCCGTTTCAACCACAATGTGTCTGATTTCCACAATGCGTTTCACCATGACCAAAACTTTGCCGCTGTCGTAATGCTCGCGGTTGAAGTAGGATGATACCCTCTTTTTCAGGTTTTTGGCCTTCCCGATATATATGATTCGCCCCTGCTCATCGTAAAACTGATACACTCCGGGACTTTCGGGCAGGGTTTTCAGCGCAAACAGAATGCTTTCAAGTCTTGGAGAAACAGCAACCATGGCTTCGGATAATAAAAAGCAAATTTGGCAATTTTTCAATTTGGTTTTAAATAGAAAACCGCCTCAGGATTTTTTTCCTGAGGCGGTTTCGCAAAAAATGGAATAAAAAATCCTTTTTTATCTTGACAATCCGCGCTGGCGAAGCAGGTGAATGATTTCGGGCTCCTTGCCGCGGAAGTCGAGATACATATCCATGGCGTCTTTAGTACCGCCGCGTTCAAGAACTGTTTCGCGGAAGCGCTGGGCTGTAGCCTGGTCGAACAAGTCGCCTGTCTCAACAAAGGCTGCATAAGCATCGGCATCTAATAGTCCCGACCACATATAGGAATAATACCTTGCAGAGTATCCGCCAGCGAAAATATGGGGGAAATGCGTGGCGCCATGGCGGAAACTAATTTGCGGAATCAGGCCGGTGTTTTTGATTGTACGTTGGCTGATGATTGAAGCAACCTCGAGGGCTTGATCTTCTGCAAAGGGCTCGGTAATGGTATGAAATTCCATATCGAGAAATGTACTTGCCAAAAACTCAACTGTTGCGAAACCCTGATTGAAGTTAGCAGCCCTGATGATTCTTTCCATTAGGTCGGCAGGAATAGGTTCGCCAGTTTCGTAATGCTTTGCATAAATCTCTTTTATTTTGGGGTCTCTTGCCCAGTTTTCCATGATTTGAGCGGGGAGCTCCACAAAATCGCGGGGTACGCTGGTGCCGGCCAGGCTGGGGTAGGTTACATCCGAAAGCAATCCATGAAGGGCATGACCAAATTCGTGGAAGAAGGTAATCATTTCGTCGTAAGTAAGCAACGAAGGCGTGGTGGCAGTTGGGGGTGTAAAGTTGCAAACAATGGTAATTACCGGGTTTACGAAAGTGCCATCGGGTGTCCTATGCTGTCCTCTGAAACTGCTCATCCACGCTCCCGGCCTTTTGCTGTCGCGTGGGTGGAAGTCCATATAGAGAATACCAATGTGTGAGTTATCGGCTTCCAGAACTTCAAAAACCTGTACGTCGGGATGGTATTTTGGCAGGTCATTGCGCTCTACAAATTGCAGACCCCAAAGGCGACGTACAATCTCGAAAATACCGTCACGAACATTATTAAGTTCAAAATACTTCCGCACTTCTTCTTCATCAAGATTGTATTCCCTTTGACGAATTTTCTCTGCATAGAACCTCCAATCCCACTGTTCCAATGCAAAATTATGGCCTTCGGCACGGATCATCCTTTGCATGCGGGCTGCCTCTTCTTTTGCAAGGGCCAGGCCTGGTTCCCACACCTGATTGATAAAATTCATTACATTATCAACGGTTTTTGCCATGTTTTGCTCAATGGCATAATGCGCGTAATTTTCGAAGCCAAGTAGTTGAGCTCTTTCAAGCCTTAAGTTCACAATCTGGGCGGCATTTTTCTTGTTGTCGAACTCATTGTTGTTGTTGCCCCTGTTTATAAAGGCCTGCTGCATTTTCTTACGTAGTTCGCGGTTCTCGGCATTATACAGGAAGGGCATTACGCTGGGGTTGTGCAGGGTGAAAACCCATTTGCCTTCATGGCCTTCATTTTTTGCACGTTCGGCAGCGCTTGCAATAGCAGATTCGGGCAGCCCGGCAAGGTCGGCCTCGTTTTCAACAATCATGCGGAAAGCATTCACATCACCCAGAATGTTTTGTCCGAACTGTAAAGTTAACAGGGACAATTGCTGGTTGATTTCGCGAAAACGCGCCTGCTTCTCAACAGGAAGCATGGCTCCGCTGCGAACGAATTCGCGGTAAGTTTCAAACAATAGTCTGTCTTGCTCAGGTGTTAAACCCAGTTGGTCTTTCTGGTCGTAAATCGTTTTTATGCGGGCAAACAATTCTGCATTCAGGGTGATATTGTCCCTGTGAGCCGAAAGTTTAGGTGATACCTGTTGGGCTATTTCCTGAATTTCGGGGCTTATCAGGGCAGAGTTGAAATTGAAAAACACCCTGCTCACCCGCGACAGCATTTCGCCGCTATACTCCAGGGCTTCTATTGTGTTGGCAAATGTAGGCGCCTCCTCGTTGGCAACAATAGCAGCAACGGCTTCTTCCTGCAAACGGATGCCTTCATCGAAAGCCGGAACAAAATGCTCATTCTTTATTTGGTCGAATGGCGGAAGATTAAACGGAGTGTCGAACTCAGCAAAGAAGGGATTCTCAGGCGCCCTTTTGCATCCAAATAACATCATAGGTACCAGCAATAGAATTAAATACTTTTTCATTTTTAAAAATTTTGGTTTGAAATGGAGTAGCGATGGTAAATCAGTCGCAAAGATAATTAAACAGGATTCTGTTTATGCAATGAAGGTGTTCAAATTGAGCGGGAAAAAGGTAATTCCCTAATCTGCATTCCTGTGATGAATGTTGGCAGGTACTTCTTTTGCGCATGCCAACGCGATATTTACAATGGATTGGCAAAAATTTTTACTCCCTTTTCATCCAGGCGGCAATATCCCATATTACCCGATAATCGATATTGTTAGAAAGGTTGTACTCCGCCGGACTTGAAACTCCCTGACCTTCGAAAAACAGGTGGTTAAGCCCGGGGTAGCTAATAAAGCTTGTATTTTGGTGGTTTTTCAATCCGCTTTTCCATCCTTCGAATTCCTGCATATCTACCTGATAGTCGCGCTCCCCTTGCAGAACAAGAATCCTGATGTACAAAGCGGCAGCCGTTTGCACCTGGTCGTATTCCTTAATGTAAAGCCAGTACGAAGCGGGCTGGTTAAGGATTGTTTCTTCGCGGGGGGTGTTTGGGCTAAATTTTCCCTGATGAATCAAGGAGGCCTTTTGGCGGGTTTGCTCAATCATCTCCTTCATTCCGTGTCTGTTGTCCGGATCCTGTATAGGCGCCAGATGGGATAGCTGCCTTACCACCAGATCGTACAGTTTGCCGCTATTACCTCCCAGGATAATTATTCCGGCAAGGTTTCCGGCTTTTTCAGCAATTTTTGGGGCCAACATGCCGCCGAGGCTGTGCCCTAGAACATAGACCTGCTTCGGGTCAATGCCAGGCAGGGTTGCCGCAAGCCTTGCTGCCGCCATAGCGTCGGCGCCCGTTTCGGTCCATGGGGTAATCGAATTCAGGTCGATTGATGCACCTTGGTTTTTGGTTCGCTTTTCGTACCGCAGCACGGCAATACCCTTTGAAGCCAGACCCCAGGCGATGTCTCTGAAAGGTTTGTTGGGTCCGATGGTTTGATCCATGTCGTGGGGGCCGCTGCCATGAACCAAAACTACCACTGGCACCGGATGTGTTGCCTTGGGCATGGTCAACATTCCCGGCAGTTTGATGTCGCCGCAATCAATCACGATATTTCTTTCCGCGAAGCGGGAAGTGTCGGCATAGGGTGGTGGAGGTGCAAAAGTAAGAGGCGGGGCTTCCACAACCTGCATCCCTGCAATTTTCTGCTCCTGGTCGTAAACCAGTCGTAGAGCTACTTGTGCATTTTTGAATTTCGAAACGGCCAGGATGGTGTAAAACCGCTCGCCAGGTTGGTGAACAAAGCGGGTAACCTCTTCAAAAGGTCCGAGTTGGCTCTGCAACTGCTGCCAGAATTGGCTCAGGTTGAAACCTTGAAGTGCTGCAAGCATCTGGGCGTTGAAAACTTCAGGGTTTTGGCCAGCTGTACCTGCATTCAGGGATTCAATGAACAAGAGCGATTTTTTTTCAAAGGTTTCCGGAGTAGAAAAGCCTTTTAAGCCTGTTGGAACCAGCGCCAATCCCAAAAGGCAACAAGCGGCAAAAAAAATGAAAAAATGTCTCATGGTTTTGACTTCAACCCAAACCTAAGGTTATACTTTTAGTTAACGATCAGTTTAAACCGGGCGCTATGTCCGGTAGTAATCTCGGTTATCCTTATAAAGTAAATTCCGGGCGTAAGGTCAGAAACATCGAATATGGCATCTGTTTCTGCCTGTGCCGACCTCCTCAGCAATTGACCTGAGGCATTGAACAACTCCATGGTTGCCGGCATTGGCGAAACCATCCGAACATGGCTTGTAGCCGGATTTGGAAACACCCTGGCATTTATTTCATGTGGGTCTTGTACGCTGGTAACCGTAACATTGATTCCATCAGAACCCTGGCATCCCCATTCGTTAGTTACAACTACAAAGAAATACCCTGGTGCTTTTGGAGCTATGGTTTGGGTAGTAGCTCCTGTGTTCCAACGGAAAGCCGAGCCCGGGTTTCCGGCATTTAATACCAATTGCCCTTCGACAAAGGTTTTGGTTCCGGCCAGATCCACGACTGGTAAGGGTCTGTTTTGAGGTATCACCTCCACCAGCTGGGCAGGGCAACCCAGTGCGGTAATATTCATTTCATAAAACCAATAATAGAACCCTGTCGGGGTTTCACCAGCCGTAGTGCCAGTTATGGTAATTACATGGGGGATGGAATATGGGTAGGGATCGGTAGTTGTCCTGGCATTGTTTCTGAATAAAGTAGTTCCATCACCGTAAGAAATGGTAATGCGATAATTCCCCGGCCTGGGGATACTCAGATTAAGCGGATAAACTCTGCCCATATCATTTGGATCGTCTGGTGCAGGAACTTCTGCCGTAGGCACCGTGCGGGTAGCGGATACAAAAAGGGTAGTCATCGAAACAATTTCGCCCGTTACCGCATCTTCGACATGAAAAGTTACAAATCCTGAGTTTCCTACATAAAGCCTTGCCGATTCAATGATCAGAGGTACATGCGTGGTGATGAGCGGGTGCGCCGTTGCACGGGCATAGGTTCCGCCGGTCCATGGAGTTGTATTCTTGGTTGCAGGTCCCAGCCGGCCTGAAAAATTATTCAGCCCGGCAAAGATGGTGCCACTTGCCGGCATGGTAGAAATCTGCCTGTTATTGCCTGCATTCAAAAGCGATGGATTGGCTTCCCTGTCGTACCAAAAAACCACACCATCGGTGGTTGCTCTTAGTAATACATCAGGTTGTTGCCCGCATCTGATGGCTTCGGCCAGGAGTCCGGTTGATATAGGGGCCGTATGGAACCTGAGCGAGATGGTATCGTTTGCCGAATTCACATCATTCACAAGGCGGGTTGTTACAAATATGGAGTATTCTCTATTGGGCAAAGTGGTGAAGGTTTCCCTTAGCCGGAACGAAGAAACCGACTGGGGCGAAATGGAAATCGGAATGGTTTCGGTAAAGGATTTCAGCAAATTGCCGTTTTCCATAATCCTGACCTCAGTCTCAAATCTGGTAACCGATTGCAGTCCCCTGTTGTCGAAAGTAATTTCCAAACCCTGATTTTGACTTGCGCACAAATTATTTATTATGCCGGTAATAGCCATCGGCGCCACATCCAAGAGTGCATTTTCAATTCTCAGGAGGAAATCCTGGGTTTCGCCTGCCAGATAGGGCCCGCATGCCTGTACTTCCTGCGGATTGTTGGTTTCAGTCAAAACTACCCGTAATAAAACCGACGAAAGTGGAACTGCATGCTGAGGCACCTGCAAGTTTCCTGTAAATGTACCCGATGTTGTTATAACAGGCGAGGTTGCAATCAATTCATTGGCCTCAAAACTTCCTGAAGCATTCCAATCGGCAAATAGTTTTATGATGCGCGGGTTTTCAACCGTACAAGTTCCTGTTGTAATTGTAAATGGATAGACCGCTCCTAAATTAACCCGCGCAGACAGGCTGGTCAGGTCGCGGAAAGTGCTGCATCCAGTATTTGTAATGCTGTTGATTGCACCAATCTGAACCCTGTCAATTCTTGCTCCTTCTGAACTTGTTGCCCCCGAAGTACACACGGCCTGGCCACCAATTCCTGTAACAATGAGTGAAACAATCTGTGGCCCCCTAACAAGTGTCTGGCCTTTGTGGCTGATGGCAATGGTGTAAGTCCTTCCGGGAACCGGAGGATTTATAACGATTTGCTCAATATTGTCAACCACATTGTCGCCACGGGTGGCAACGCTTGATGGAAAATTTGGGTTGAGTACCCATGGCATAAAAGTGGTTGTTCCGTCAGTAATTCTTACATCAAGGTCGTTTACGAGCCTGGGAGTCCGGTTATTTAGTACTTGAGGGTTAATTGTAAGCGGAGTAGCTTCTGGGTCGGTCCATGCAATGGTAATTACCAAAGGTTCTTTTCCGCTGGCAACCACGGTGCGTGTTACAGCGGTTCCGGTTTGAAGCGAGACTTCCTCTATAAGGCTTGTTTGCCCTCTGTTTTGAATGGCTAAGGCAGCCCGCTCAGTATTCATCAGCCCCCACCCGAACGAATAATCCGGGCCGGGATTTCCGCCATCGTCGGCAGTATGGCACACCAACCCGCGCAAGGTGGAGCTGAGCATAAAACGCTGGTTTCGAACATGAAACAGTTCTTGCAGCAAAAGCAAAGAACCCGATACATTTGGCGCCGACATGCTGGTTCCGCTGGTAAACCGGTACGAAGTATTGCCGGCAGAACTTGCTGAGTACAGATTCACTCCGTTTGCCGAAATATCGGGTTTTATCCGGCCATCGTCAGTTGGCCCATAGCTGCTGAATGATGACATAACTAGGTCCTGTGGGCTTCTGAAACCTCCATCAATAGGATTCACTGCACCTACAGTAAGAATGTTTTTGGCATTCCCATAGGTTGGAATAATATCGAAGCCATCGTTGCTGCTAATTCCGCCTGGCCGTGCGCCTTGCAGTTCCCATTGCCCGGTAGCATTCCTACGCCAAAAAGGCTGGCCTGTTGCTGGGCCGTTATCGTTGCGGTTGTTTCCGGCCGATTTTACGATCAGGTAAAAAGGATTCGCAAAAGCAAGCATATCCCAAAGCATGGCCATCTCGTCGTAATAACCGAACTTAAAATCTTCGGTGGTGCTTACATTGATGTCGCCCCACCACTCCCAGTTTGGATTTGCTGCTGTTCCTGCGCGTGTTGTATTGAACCGCCAGCCTGAAATTGCACCGTAACTGTGGTTCGACACCAGCAAGCTGCCTGCAGCCCCAGCCATTTCATCACTGTGGTTGGCAAAATCCCAGGATATGATATTTGGCGCACCGAATGCCATACCCCTTGCCAGGGAGTTGACGCCTGCCGCCATCATGGTGCCGGCCACATGAGTGGCATGGTCATTGGCTGTTACAGTAGATTCCCCATGAATTACACGCCCTGTAAATTCCTGGTGGGTGTCAAGCACACTTCCACCGTCCCAGAGTCCCAGCCTTCCTGCAAGGGCAGGCAGCGAGCCGCTCAGGTTTATGGTGCTTCTTCCGCCGGGCCAGAGGTGGTTGGTCGAAATGGTTGCTGCTGCACGCGTATTGAAGTGCGTTATATAGTAAACCGGCATACCAGTTTCGTCGATGCGTTGAAGTTCCAGAACTCCCCCTTCAGGAAGCTCTTCTCTTACAATCCATCCCCGCCCGGCAGCTAATTGCAGGGCTCTATGTCTTTGGGTTGCAAAATGCCTGTTGAGTTCGAGCACCTGGGGTTTCAGGACTTCCTGCCTTTTTTCAATGATCTGGTCAATGGCAATAGGGTCCTGGCCGAAGCTGTTTTTAGAACCGGCAAAAAACAATATACTCGCAATGATAACGGTAAACAGATTTCTCATTCTTGTGGTTTGGGTTGGGGTTATTTTGGAAATATATATGATTTTTAACATGGTACAATTGCGCGCCATACCTCAACAGGCCTGATGCTGATGTGGCCATTACCGCCTTCGATAGTGAGGGTTCCATAAAGATAGGTAAATCCACATCCCGATTTACGGTAAAAAATAAAATATCCTCCATCAGGATTCTTCATTAAAGCAACCCTGCTTTTAAAATCATCAAGATTCTCGGCAGGCAAGGGATTGTCGGGATCGGGCATTTCGGTAGCTTCATTTTTAATCGTTCCTGATAAAAACAATCTGGTGTAAATCGAGTCGGCTTCTACCCGGCTAAGCCCGCTTTCAGAAAATTTTTCATTGATTCTCCGGCAGAAGTCATTTAGCCCCTTTTTCAAACCATCGTTAATTTCAGGCTCTCCCCGATTTGAGGAAATACCCGTAACACCCGGATGATTTATCGGATTGATGGTTGGGTTCACCCAGGAAATATTGGCCATTCTTCTGTTTCTTTCAGCCTTTCTTTCGGCGCTTTTACATCCTGAACTATAAAGAACTATCAAAACTAAAAAAATTAACCCGGTTTTCACGATGGATATATTTAAAAATAAAACATACTTTGTTGGATATATGCTAAAAATAGAATAGGTTGAACCCGGTCAAAAAAAAATGCTTGCGCTAAAGTAGCAAATATTGTAATATCTGTCCAGGAATCGGTAAAAGCGAAAGAAACAATTGAGGAATGGTGTTAGAGAACCTGAAATTGCCTTTTTAATGGCATAAAACAAAAAAAGCGCCTTGAAAAAAGCGCTTTTTGTTGACCGACCAGGATTCGAACCTAGACAGGCAGAACCAAAATCTGCAGTGCTACCGTTACACCATCGGTCAATACCTTTTAAGTTTCGGACGGCAAAGTTAAAACTATTTTTCTTACGCAAAAAAAAATTGAATGATTATTAAAACCAATGAAATTTTTACGCCCGAATCGCAAGATGTTTTACCCCAAGGATTGTTAAAATCAGGTAATTGTTCATGTGTTTTTCATAACTTCGCCGGCAATTTCATGTGCTTTTCGGGGCAAAATAGTCCGCAATAGTTTATAAAACCCAATAAACCAGAACATGCAAGAAGTTCTTTTCAAAAAAATCAATAATCTGCTGGCATGGCTTGCCTTTGCCATTTCGGCAATAGTGTATATGCTGACCCTTGAGCCGACTGCCAGCCTGTGGGATTCGGGCCAGTTTGTTGCCATTGCAAGCAAGCTTCAGGTTGGTCACCCTCCGGGAGCGCCCCTTTACCAGTTGATGGGCCGGATATTTTCTCTCTTTTCATTTGGAGAAGTAAGCCAGATTGCTTTTTGGGTAAATACCATGTCCGCAATTTTTGCAGCTTTGGCAGTTAGTTTGCTTTTTAGAACCATTACGATTCTTGCCCGGAAGCTTTTGGCCGAAAATGGCGAAATAAGCCTCGATAAGGTCATCCTAATTTTCGGGAGTGGTATGGTGGGCTCACTTGCCTTTGCTTTCAGCGACTCCTTTTGGTTTTCGGCTGTCGAAGCCGAGGTTTATACAACCTCCATGTTTTTTACGGCCTTTGTGTTTTGGTCTATTCTCAAATGGGAAGAGGTAGCCCACGAAAAAGACTCCCTAAAATGGCTCGTGGCGATTGCCTTTATCATTGGCCTTTCAATTGGTGTACACATGCTCAATCTGCTTGCCATCCCTGCAATCGTTTTTGTGTATTACTTTAAAAAATACAATCCAACCACTAAAGGAATCCTCCTTGCCGGCCTTTTGTCGTTTGCACTTTTGGGGTTTATCATGAGCATTTTTATTCCGGGAGTGCTCACTCTTGACTGGTGGTTCGAATTGTTTTTTGTCAATGTGTTGGGTCTTCCATTCAATGTGGGCAGCATATTTTTCTTCGTTCTGCTTATAGCTGGAATTGTCGGTGCGCTCTATTACACCCAAAAGCATAAGAAAGTGATTCTGAATACCGTAATTCTCGCCTTCACTTTCATCCTGATTGGATACTCAACTTATTTTATGTTGGTTATCAGATCGAATGCCTATGTTCCCATTAACCAGAATGCCCCGAAGGATGCTTTGGCCATGAAGGCCTATCTGGGTCGTGAGCAATATGGTGACTGGCCATTGGTTCAGGGGCCATACTACAATTCGCCAATTATTGATTTCGAGGATGGTCGACCAGCTTATGGAAAAAACCTCGAAACAGGTCGCTACGAAGTAACCAATTACAGGAGGGGCTTTGAACCGGTGTTTCACCCCGATTTTATTACGGTTTTCCCACGAATGTGGAGCAGTTCAATGCAAATGCACATTAGCGGGTACGACACCTGGGGAAATGTTGAAGGAAGACCAGTTAGGTTTACCAACAGGGAAGGAGAACAGGAGGTGGTTAATAAGCCAACATTTATTGAAAACCTTCGGTTTTTTGTTGCTTATCAGGTGGGGCATATGTATTGGCGGTACTTTATGTGGAATTTTGCCGGCAGGCAAAACGACATTCAGGGTCATGGAAGCCCCATTGAAGGCAATTGGCTCTCGGGCATAAACTTTATTGATGAACTCCGGCTTGGACCTCAGGACAATCTTCCGGATAGTTTCACCACCAACCGTGGCTACAACAGGTATTACATGCTGCCATTGCTGCTAGGAATAATTGGTATGCTCTACCAGTTGCGTCGCAGGCCAAACGACACCCTGGTGGTAGCTGCACTTTTTTTCATGACCGGCCTGGCCATTGTAATCTATCTTAATCAAACACCCTTCCAACCCCGCGAGCGTGATTATTCGTACATTGGTTCCTTTTATGCCTTTTCTATCTGGGTTGGACTGGGAGTACTTGGATTGTACAATTATCTGAGTAAAAAAATAAAATGGCAGGTTGCCGTTTCATTTGCCCTCATTGCATCGCTTATGGCGGCACCTGTTCTTATGGCAGTCGAAAACTGGGACGGCAACGACCGCTCCGGGAGGTATATGGCCCGGGATTTAGGCAAAAACTATCTCGAAACCCTGGCTCCCAACGCCATCATTTTTACCATGGGCGATAACGATACTTTTCCGCTATGGTATGCCCAGGAAGTGGAAGGGGTGAGGACCGACGTGAAAGTGGTAAACCTGAGTCTGCTCAATACCGACTGGTATATCAACTACATGATGAGGCGTAAAACATACAATGCCGACGCTTTGCCTCTTACCATGGATCCAATCAAATATCGTGATGGTACCCGCGATTTTGTTTACCTGATTGAAAATCCGGGGCTTCAGGGCTATCAAGACCTTGCAAGCATTATGAGATTTGTCGCCAGCGATGACCCGCGCACCCGCATAAGGACAAATCGCGGCATGGAAGACTTCATCCCCACAAAACAATTCCGCCTCCCGGTTGATTCTGCCAGGGTGGTCGAAAACGGCACCGTTGCTCCCGAAGATGCGCATCTTATAGTTCCGGCTATAGAATGGAACATTGACGAGTTTGGGGTGCATAAAAACCATCTGATAGTTCTTGATTTTCTGGTTGCCAATAATTGGGAGCGCCCGGTTTATTTTGCTATTACCACCGGACCCGAAGCATATATTGGACTCGAGGAGTACTTTCAACTCGAAGGGATGGCATACAGGCTGGTACCTATTCGTACCCCGGTGGGCGAAGGTCAGATCGCACGTATCAATACCCGAATTTTGTACCACAACCTGATGAACAAGTACGTTTGGGGAAACATTAACGATCCTGATGTTTACATGAATGAAGACAAACGTCGTCTGTCGGTGAATTTCAAAAATATTTTCCAACGTCTTGCGCACGCTCTTATTGCAGAAAACAAAATGGATTCGGCCATAGCAGTTTTGGATCGGGCAAAAGAAATCATGCCGGCAAATCAGGTGCCGTTTAATTATTTTACCCTGATGCTTGCCGAAGGATATCTTCGGGCCGGTGAACTTGAAAAAGGAAATGAGCTTGCCGGTAAACTGGTCGATTATTATACCGAAAACCTTGGGTACTATTTCAGATTTGAAGGCCCCAAGGCTGCTCACCTTGACCGCAACAAGCAGGAAGGTCTTGCCATTTTGCAACGGATAGGGTTCCTGGGCGAAACCTTCGGCTTAGAGGAGCTTACACAACGTGCCAGGTCGGAATTCGATGTGTATTACCAACTTTTTATCCAGGCGATGTAGCAAGGTTTTGAAGTTGTTGGAAGTTATTTAAAGCCAACACATTAAAAAACGGCTGTATTGTATTCAAAAAAAAATGCTTATTTTTGCAGGCAATATTGCTAAACGCCAATAGTTTTAAGGGGGCAATTCAGTCCCCTTCTTTTTTGGAAGTAACTGGTATGATCGACGAAAAAAAAATACAATCAATTGTAAATCAATACCTGGAAAACTCTGATAAGTTCCTAATTGAAGTGAACGTAAGGCCCGGAAACCGGGTTCAGGTACTGATCGATGGCGACAAGGGGGTTCAAATTGCCGATTGCGCCCTTTTAACCAGGCACATAGAAGCCAATGTTGACCGTTCGCAGGAAGATTATTCCCTTGAAGTATCATCGGTGGGTGTTGGGTCGCCTTTAAAACTCAAAAGGCAATACCCGATTAATATTGGAAGGAAAATAATGCTCGTTGACCATGACCTGAATAAAACTACAGGAAAGCTGGTCGAAGTGGTTGAAGAAGGCGTTAAAATTGAGCTGAAGCCTTCTGCATCTGACAAGAAAGCAAAATCAGGAACCCCCGAAACAGTTTTCTTCCCTTTTTCGGCAATAAAGGAGGCGCGTGTTCAGGTTTCGTTTTAAAAAATTTTAGCTACAATTTAGATTTTCAAAATAAAAGTGCAAAGCAAAAATGGAAAGTATCAATTTGGTTGAATCCTTTTCGGAGTTTAAAGAATTTAAGAATATCGACCGCACAACCATGATGGTCATACTTCAGGATGTTTTCCGCAATATGCTCATGAAGAAGTATGGTTCGTCCGACAATTTCGACATTATTGTAAACATCGACAAAGGTGATCTGGAGGTGTGGCACAACCGGATTGTTGTTGAAGACGGTGCGGTTCAGGATGCCAGTGCCGAAATAGCTTATTCGGATGCCATTAAAATAGAGCCCGATTTTGAGATTGGCGAAGAAGTATCAGAGCCTGTCAGAATGGCCGATTTTGGTCGTCGGGAAATATTGGCAATACGTCAGAACCTCTCCACAAAAATTCTTGAACTCGAAAAAGACAGTGTTTACAAAAAGTACAAAGACCGCGTGGGCGAGTTGATTACTGCGGAAGTCTATCAGGTCTGGAAAAAGGAAACTCTTGCTCTCGATGACGAAGGCATTGAGTTGATTCTTCCAAAGTCGGAGCAGATTCCATCAGATTTTTTCCGCAAAGGCGATTCTGTTAGGGCTGTCGTTGCTCGGGTTGAAATTAAAAACAACAACCCGCTGATTATCCTCTCGCGCACATCTCCCATGTTTATAGAACGGCTTTTTGAACAAGAAGTGCCCGAAGTCTTTGACGGCCTCATTACCATTAAAAAGATTGTCAGGGTGCCTGGTGAGCGGGCAAAAGTAGCGGTGGAGTCTTACGACGACCGTATCGACCCCGTTGGAGCTTGTGTAGGGATGAAAGGCTCGCGTATTCATGGAATTGTGAGAGAACTTCGAAACGAGAACATCGATGTGATCAACTACACCACCAATCCTACCTTGTATATTACGCGCTCGCTGAGCCCTGCAAAAATTAACTCCATTAATATTGACCAGAAAAATTTGCGGGCAGAAGTTTTTCTGAAACCCGACCAGGTTTCCCTGGCTATAGGTAAAGGAGGTTTCAATATTAAGCTGGCCGGCCAGTTGACTGGTTTCGAAATAGATGTTTACCGCGACAGCGAAGTAGAATCCGAAGATGTTGATTTGATGGAGTTTACTGATGAAATCGAGCCTTGGGTTATCAATGAATTGAAAAACATTGGCTGCGATACCGCTAAAAGCGTTCTGAACCTTAACGTTGAAGACCTTGTACAACGTACCGACCTTGAAGAGGAAACGATCCTCGAAGTAATGAGAATATTACGGGCCGAATTTGAATAAATTACCTAATTTTGCACGATTTTTAGCCGACTCCAAGTATTTGAAAACCAAACCCTGCTTATGACCGAAGCAACCACAGTAAAGCGTTTGAGCAAAGTTGCCCGTGAGTTTAACATTGGTACGCTTACCATTGTTGAATTTCTTGGTAAAAAAGGCACCATAATCGAAAACAATCCGAACACCAAAATATCGGATAGCGCTTATGAGTTGCTTTGCAAGGAATTTCAACAAGAAAAAAAATTCAAGGAAGCCACTTTGGGCAAAGCTATGCCGCAAGGTCAGAGAACTGCTGTTTCAATTGAGGAGCCAAAAGGTGCGATACAGGTCGAAAAAACAGTTAAAGGTTTGGAGGCAGAAACTGAAAAGCAAATTCCTGTTAAAGATCAGGTACAAGTGCCCGACCCAGTTTCAATTTTGGATGAGATAAAATTGCCAGGTGTCAAAATTGTTGGAAAACTCGAAGAAAAGAAGGACAAGCCTGAAGAGAAATCTGAAGATAGACCTAAAGAGATATCAGAGAAGAAACCAGGAAAAGACCCATTGCCCGAAACAATTTTTACTCCTGAATCCGAAGCAGCAAATATTGAGCAGAAGATTCAGCCTGTTGTTGAAATTGATCGTGTACCTGAGAAAGAAAGTGAAGTGCTTCCAGGTCCGAAACTCGTTGGAAAGATCGACCTCGAAACTTTAAAGACGACCAGGAGTAAGGCCCATAAGCCCAAAGAGACTATTGCCCCTGTTACCCAGGAGGAGCCAATCGCTCAAGTACCTGTTGCCGAACCAGTGAAAGGGGAGGTGGTCGCTGAGGAAACCCATAAAGGCGAGAAGAAGGATCTTTTCAAGGTTGAAAGAACCAAGTTGGCAGGCCCGACCATTTTAGGAAGCATTGTTTTGCCTGATCCCAAGGAGCAACAAAAAAAACCTGTGGCTTCGTCAACAGACCAGAAACAATCCAAAAAACGGAAACGCAAGCGTATTAATAAAAAAGATCGGACAGGTGAGACCGCGGTTGTTGCTCCAGCTCCTGCAACAGCAAAAAGCCCTAAACCCGAAACATCCTGGACCCGCAAACCAAGGTATTCGGATCCAATTAAGCCTGAAATATCTGACGAGGCAATTCAAAAACAAATCAGGGAAACCCTTGCTGCATTAAGCAATGTTGGGGGAAAATCGAAAGGCTCCAAGCATCGACGACTGAAACGTGAGCACCTCGAGAAGAAAAGAGAAAAGGAACTCGAACGCGAAACATCGGATACAAAAGTTCTGAAAGTTACCGAGTTTATTCCTGCTTCAGAGTTTGCCACCATGATGAATGTTGGCATCAATGAGGTGATCTCGACTTGTATGAGCCTCGGGTTGTTCATTTCAATCAATCAGCGACTCGATGCCGAAACCATGGTAATAGTAGCCAGTGAATTTGGTTTCGATATTGAGTTTGTAAACCTTGACGATCAGATTGTTGTTGAACAAGAAGATAATGTTGCCGACTTACGACCGAGAGCGCCTATTGTAACTGTTATGGGTCACGTTGACCACGGAAAAACATCGCTGCTCGACCGTATCAGGCGAACCAACGTGATTGCTGGCGAAGCTGGCGGTATAACCCAGCATATTGGTGCTTATTCCGTGCAGCAGGAATCCGGCAAGTCGATAACCTTTTTGGATACACCTGGACACGAGGCTTTTACAGCAATGCGTGCTCGTGGTGCCCGGCTTACCGATGTTGCCATTATTGTGGTTGCTGCCGACGACAACGTAATGCCTCAAACCGTGGAAGCCATTAACCACGCCCAGGCCGCCAACGTGCCCATCGTAATAGCAATTAATAAAATTGACAAGCCTTCGGCAAACCCGGAAAAAGTAAAGGAAGAATTGGCCAAAATCAATATTCTGGTCGAAGATTGGGGCGGAAAATATCAAAGCCAGGAAATATCAGCCAAGCAAGGGGTCAATGTTGAACTGTTGCTTGAAAAAGTTCTGTTGGAAGCCGAACTGTTAGACCTCAAGGCCAATCCATCCAGAAAGGCTACTGGTACAGTAATTGAATCGGCCCTCGATAAAGGCCGGGGATATATTGCAACCCTACTTGTACAAAATGGAACATTACAGGCTGGCGATATTGTTGTGGCAGGCGTTTCACACGGCCGGGTAAAAGCTATGTTCAACGAGCGCGGACAGCGTATAAAGGAAGCCAATCCTTCAACTCCGGTGCTTATCTTAGGACTTGACGGTGCTCCCCAAGCAGGCGATACCTTCCAGGTTATGGAAACTGAAAGTGAGGCCAAAGCCATTACGGTAAAAAGGCAGCAAATCCTTCGCGAACAAGGCCTGCGGACACAGAAGCATATCACCCTTGATGAGATTGGCCGACGAATTGCCATTGGCGATTTCAAGGAGTTGAACATTATCGTAAAAGGCGATGTAGATGGTTCTGTTGAAGCACTCTCCGATTCGTTGCTTAAACTTACAACACCAGAGGTGCAGGTAAATATCATCCACAAAGCCGTGGGCCCCATTACCGAGGGAGATGTACTGCTTGCCTCTGCCTCCAATGCCATCGTGGTTGGATTCCAGGTTCGTCCCTCTCTTGCAGCCCGGAAATTGGCCGAACAGGAAGAGATCGACATCAGGCTGTACAGTGTGATTTACAATGCCATCAACGAAATAAAATCGGCCATTGAAGGTATGCTCTCGCCAGAAATCGAAGAAAAGGTGATAGCCAATATCGAGGTGCGGGAGGTTTTTAAAATCACCAAAGTCGGAACTGTTGCAGGCTGTATGGTTCTCGATGGAAAAGTAAACCGCAATGCCAATATTCGTCTTATCCGCGACGGAATTGTAGTTTACACAGGCTACCTTGGCTCACTCAAGCGTTTCAAGGACGATGTGAAGGAAGTATCATCAGGATATGAATGCGGCCTGAATATTGACCGCTTCAACGATATAAAAGTTGGTGATATCATCGAAGCGTTCGAGACCATCGAAATTGCAAGAAAACTTTCCTGACATAGCCTTTAAAACCGGACAAATTTTTCCAAGGGCATCTTAATAACTAAGGGTGTTTATTTAAAGGCTTTTTAAAATGACAAATCTCAGGGTAAACATTACCAAGGCTAAAGAATTTGTAACCAGAGAAGAGATTGATAGCTTTCAATCCGGGCTTACTTCGCACAGAAAGAGCCTGTACAACAAGACCGGTAATGGCAATGATTTTCTTGGTTGGGTTTCGCTGCCTGGATCAATCAATAAGGAGCTGCTTTCGAGGCTTGAATCAGATGCTGATAAGATGTGGCGAACTTCGGATGTTGTTGTGGTCTGCGGCATTGGAGGCTCATATCTTGGCGCCAGGGCGGTTATAGATGCCCTTGGGAACCCTTTCCTGCCATTTCTTCCTAAGACTTCTCAGGCTGCCCCTGCAATCATTTATGCAGGGCATCATCTTGACGAAGATTACACAGCCAGATTGCTGAATTTGCTAAATGCGGTCAATTACTCCATCATAGTGATAAGCAAATCTGGCACTACCACTGAGCCGGCAGTGGCTTTCAGGGTTTTGAAAAAGCACATCGAAAAAAAATACGGAACTGCCGAAGCCTCAAAAAGAATCTTTGCCATTACGGATGCCAGCAAAGGAGCTTTGAAAAATCTCGCCTCTGCGCAAGGATATTCCAGCTATGTTATTCCTGACGATGTAGGAGGGCGCTATTCGGTGCTCACACCCGTCGGCCTGTTGCCCATTGCCGCTGCCGGATTCAATATCAGGATGTTGGTAAAGGGAGCATTGGCTATGGAAACGCATCTCAGGGATCACGACAAAATCGGCGATAATCCGGCTGCACAATATGCAATAGCCAGAAACATCCTGTATCGGAAAGGAAAGACCATTGAGTTACTTGCAGGCTACAACCCATCTCTTGGTTATCTTATAGAATGGTGGAAACAACTGTATGGCGAAAGCGAGGGCAAGGAACTGCAAGGAATTTTCCCAGCGGGAGTAGGTTTTACAACCGATCTGCATTCCATGGGTCAATATATTCAGGAAGGCCTCAGGAATATTTTTGAAACAGTCATAACCATTGAAAAGACATCATCCATTGTAAAGATTCCTGCCGATCCTTCTGACCTTGACGGCCTGAACTTTTTGTCGGGCAAACGTATCAATGAAGTCAACAAAATGGCTCAGCTGGGAACCATGCTTGCGCATGTTGACGGTGGAGTTCCAAATCTCGAAATATCCTTGCCTGAGCTGAATGAGCATAATGTAGGAGAGCTCATCTACTTTTTCGAAATGGCATGTGCGCTAAGTGGATATATTCTGGGCGTTAATCCTTTTGATCAGCCCGGAGTGGAAGCCTATAAAAGAAATATGTTTGCATTGCTCAATAAACCGGGTTTCGAAAAAGAATCGGAAGAATTGCGCAAAAGACTTTAAAGAAAACCCGGCGTTAAAAAAAGCCTTCGGAAATCCGGGAACTACTCTCATTACTTACCTTGAAGGTCTTCCGAAGCCAATCGGGTCAGCGGTTTTTCTTCGAATAGCATGTGCGGCACAGCGGCTCGTAGGCATCTGTTTCGCCCAGCACCACCAGTTTTTCGCTTACAATGGTACGGTGCGAGTATTGAGCCAGATTGCCGCAACCAACACAAATTGCGTGTACCTTGGTTATGTATTCGGCCATGGCTAGCAGCGCCGGAATGGGGCCAAAAGGATTGCCCTTGAAATCCATGTCGAGCCCGGCCACAATGACCCTGACTCCCATATTGGCCAATTGGTTACAAACATTTGGAAGTTCTGAATCAAAAAACTGTGCCTCATCTATACCAACAACATCTACGCCGCTCGCCAGCAACAGAATATTTGCGGATGACGGCACAGGGGTTGACATGATTTCGCGTGCGTCGTGCGAAACAACCTTCTGATCATCGTAACGGACGTCGATGACAGGTTTAAAAATTTCCACTTTCAGCTTGGCAATCCTCGCGCGCTTCAATCTCCGAATCAGCTCCTCGGTTTTGCCCGAAAACATACTGCCGCAAATTACTTCTATCCACCCGTGGCGCAAGGTTCTGTTTATATCGTTTTCGATAAACATTCTTCAATTTACCTGTTTATTTGTTACCTTTAACCGGTTTTTGCCGGACATGCAGGCACAAAATTAAAAATAAACTTCACTTTTATCCGGATACTTAATCCGTCGAAATTTACAATATTTTACATTTCATTTTTCTATGCATCAGGAAATCAAAGATCGTATCGTACAATTGTTATCGGATGTGGTTGAGCGATCCAAGACAATCAATCAATCTAGTGGCACTCCTTTAAATCTGGAATTAGATTTGATTATGGAGGACCTGCGGTCTCTATACCGCCATTTTGAATGGCTGCGTAAGCAAATCTCAGAAAAGGATGGCCTTATTCCAGGCAAGGCAATTGAAGTGTCGGAGCAGAATGTTACCGAAGCATCCGAACCTTCGGAGCCTGCCAGGCAAGCAGCACAAATGGTTGTTGAAGCTGAACCTTTAACCGAAGAGTTAGTTCATGCTGAGCAACCCCAACGAGCCATTGAGGATACGAAAGAGGTGATCAGGACGGCTGTTCCCGAACCTGTAATAGCAGCTTCACCGGCGGTTCCCGAACCTGTAATTGCGGCTTCACCGGCTGCTCCTGCTGCAATGTCGTTAAACCTCGAAAGTAACCTGAAAGAACAGATAGTATCGGCAGGCATGGAATCCCAGAATCAAACCACCTCCAACCTGGGTAATCCGACACCTGAAATGATGCCGTCTATTCCTCAGCCGGCTACGACCATAGGTTCTCAGGGAGCCACGAAAACCCGCATTGCCGACCGTTTTGTGTCTGAGGACAATTCGTTGCACAAAAGGCTTGCCACTCAAAAAGAAGACCGCAGTCTGGGAGCCCGCCTGCAGATGACTCCAATCAGCAATCTCAAGGACGCTATAGGGGTCAATGAAAAATTTCTTTTTATCAACGAACTGTTTGGTGGCAATATCCAGATTTACAACGAGGCCATTGTCAAATTAAATGCCTTTCAAAATATCGACCAGTCTTTCGAATATCTGAACGACTTGGGCAAAACGCTCGAGTGGGACGAAAACCGGTCTGCTCAGACTATTGAAAAGCTTGCAGGGTATGTGATGAGGCGGTATTTGGTTCGATGAAAAACAAAGAGGCTGGTCTGGCAAAATTGTACATTATCCCCACACCCATCGGGAATCTCGAAGATATTACCCTCCGGGCTCTGAAAATATTGGAAAAACTGGATTTGTTGCTGGCAGAGGATACCCGCACCACATCGATTCTGCTGCAACATTACCAGCTTAAAGTTCCACTATCAGCCTACCATCAGCATAATGAACACAAAATGCTGCCCTCGGTAATGAACAAACTTAATGGGGGTATTACCCTGGGCCTTGTTACCGATGCGGGGACCCCCGCCATTTCTGACCCTGGCTTTCTTTTGGTCCGCGAATGTATCCGGCAGGGTATTGAAGTGGAATGTCTGCCCGGGCCAACCGCTTTTGTACCGGCATTGGTAAATTCCGGTTTGCCATCCGACAGGTTTTGTTTCGAGGGTTTTCTTCCCCAGAAGAAGGGCAGGTCGTCGAGGATTCTTTCCCTTGCCGGAGAAACACGCACCATGGTCTTCTACGAATCGCCCCACCGGCTGGTAAAAACATTAAAGTCCTTTGCCGAAGCTTTTGGCGAAACACGCTTGGCGAGCGTTTCGAGGGAGTTGAGCAAGGTATTTGAAGAAACCGTGCGCGGGTCGCTCACCGAATTGATAACCCACTTTGAGAAGGGTGCCGTTAAAGGGGAGATTTGTATTGTTGTGGCAGGATTGCCAAAACATGATCCAGAACAGGCAGACGGGGATGATTAATCGTTGAGTTTCAGAACAGCCATAAAGGCCTGCTGTGGAACCTCCACATTGCCAATCTGGCGCATCCTCTTTTTACCTTTCTTTTGTTTTTCGAGCAGTTTGCGTTTCCGCGTGATGTCGCCGCCATAACATTTGGCAGTAACGTCCTTTCGCAAAGCCTTTACGGTTTCCCTGGCTATAATCTTTGAGCCGATACCGGCCTGAATGGCGATGTCGAATTGCTGACGGGGGATTAACTGGCGCAGTTTCTCGCAAATCTTTTTGCCGAATTCATACGCATTGTCGCGATGTATGAGCGCCGAAAGGGCATCTACCTGGTCTCCGTTGAGCAGGATGTCGAGTTTAATCAGGTCAGAATTCTTGTACCCGCATGGGTGGTAATCGAAAGAGGCGTAACCGCGCGAAATGGTTTTCAGTTTATCGTAAAAATCGAATACGATCTCTGCCAGGGGCATTTCGAATGTCATCTCTACCCGGTCGGTGGTCAGATAAACCTGATTCTTTGTGACACCACGTTTGTCGAGGCATAATGACATGATGGAACCTACGTATTCGGACTTGGTGATGATCTGGGCGGTTATATATGGTTCCTCAATATAGTCGAGCAGATTCGGTCCTGGCAGGTCCGACGGGTTATTCACCACCAGCTTGTCGCCTTTGTTTGTATATGCAAAATACGAAACGTTGGGAACCGTGTTGATTACCGTCATATTGAACTCTCTTTCGAGGCGTTCCTGCACAATTTCCATGTGCAGCATGCCCAGGAACCCGCACCGGAATCCAAACCCCAATGCAGCCGACGACTCCGGTTCAAAAGTAAGAGAGGCATCATTGAGTTGCAGTTTCTCCATAGCAGTGCGTAACTCCTCAAAATCGTCCGTATCAACCGGATAGATGCCGGCAAAAACCATGGGTTTTACGTTTTCGAAGCCCTTGATAGCTTCCGGTGTAGGGTTTTTCACGTGGGTAATGGTGTCGCCAACCTTTACCTCACGGGCATCTTTGATGCCTGAAATAATATAACCTACATCACCAGCTGAAATTATGGGCAGAGGTACTTGCGACAATTTCAGCACTCCTACCTCATCGGCGTGGTATTCGTGCTGGGTGTTCATAAATTTTACAAAATCACCGGTTCTCAGCTCACCATTGAGTACCCTGAAGTAGGCAATAACCCCCCTGAAAGAGTTATATACCGAGTCGAAAATCAAGGCCTGTAATGGGGCGTTCGGATCGCCGGAAGGCGGCGGAACCCTGTTTATTATGGCTTCCAGAATTTTATCAACTCCGAAGCCTGTTTTGCCGCTCGATGGTATGATGTCGTCGTAATCGCATCCTATCAGGTCAACAATTTGGTCAGCAACCTCTTCGGGCATGGCTCCGGGTAGGTCCATTTTGTTGAGTACCGGAATGATTATCAGGTCGTGTTCCAGGGCAAGGTAAAGATTAGAAATGGTCTGGGCTTCAATGCCTTGAGAGGCATCAACTACCAGCAAAGCGCCTTCGCAGGCTGCTATGGAACGCGATACTTCGTAGCTGAAATCTACATGCCCGGGGGTGTCGATCAGGTTTAACCTGTAATGTTGCCCATTCATTTCATATTCCATCTGTACAGCGTGGCTTTTGATGGTAATGCCACGTTCGCGCTCCAGATCCATATTGTCGAGCAATTGATCCTTAAATTCGCGGTCGCTGATGGTATTGGTGGTTTGTAGGAGGCGGTCGGCCAGGGTGCTCTTGCCGTGGTCGATATGTGCAATAATGCAAAAATTCCGAATGTTTTTCATAGACCACAAAACTACTTATAAAAAACCATAATTTGCGTATTTTTGGAAATTCAGGATGGTGACGATAGTAAAGCTATTGCCGTATCCGTAATTTTGTTGAATGGAAATTTAGTCTTCATGAGAAATCTCAATATTCTGTCCTTTTTTGTTGTTGTTTTGCTGGGTATCGAGGCCAATGCGCAGCCTGTTTATCCAATAAACAGTTTTGCAGGGCAGGTAGTATCAACTTGCTCCGGCCGTTTTACCGACAGCAGTGGCGATTTTGGCGGTCTTTATGGTCCCAACGAAGATTTCTCGGTAACCTTTTGCAGCAGCAACCCCCTTGCCAGCGTGTTGGAAATTCATTTCAGGCTTTTTGAACTTGGGGCTGGCGACTGGCTTTATGTTTATGATGGTGCCAATGCCTCCGCTCCCTTGTTGATGCAGGCAACCGGAATCCAGTTGCAGGATATGAGGTTTTATGCCTCCGGTGGCTGCCTTCATTTTCGCTTTGTTTCATCACCAACCCAGCAGGGAAGAGGATGGGACGCTTCCATCAGTTGCATGAGCCTTTGCGAAAGTTTCCGGGTCAACATCATACCGCAACCTGGTACCTTTCTGCTGTGCCCCGGAACCCAACAGGTTACGTTCGATGCACTTGCGGGGTTCTTGCCTCAGCATACCGGTTTCAATCCTGCCCAGGTGAGCTATCAGTGGCGGATTGGAACATCCCAATACACTGGCGCCAGGATAACTCATCAATTCCCGGGGTCAGGCGCTTTTCCTATAACGGTAACGGCAACTGATGCTGCAACCGGATGCACAGCCAGCAGAACAGAAATCGTTAAGATTGGTACAACTCCTGATTTTTTGGGTACCCTTGCCACGGTAGATACTGTTTGTTCGGGGGAGCCTTTTTCGCTGAGAGGAGTTGCCAACCCTACGTTGTGGACCGGTTTCCCTATAGAGGTTCGTGAAACAGCGCTTATACCCGACGGTACAGGGCAACAATATGAATCGTTTCTTGATTTCGACGTGTTTGGAGCGGGAGATAGAATCCTTTCCCCACTGGATGTGAAAAAGGTTTGTATAAACATCGAACATGCTGTAAGCGGCCAATTGCGAATGGAATTGGAATGCCCTTCAGGCAACCGGATGGTGCTCAAAGACTTCGGCGAAGGAATTGCAAACCTGGGCGAACCCGTAATATGGGACCCAACCATGCCAGGCAGGGGATATACCTATTGCTTTGTAAATGGCGCCGCTTTTGGAACCATGAATACTACCGCGCCCCGCTTTCATGCTTATACCGACCGGGCTGGTAACTACTACTTCAATGCCCCGTTTTTGCCCGCTGGCACATACACCCCAGATGACAGTTTTAATTCCCTGATTAATTGCCCGCTCAATGGGCGGTGGACTTTGAGAGTCAGGGACAACACCCCGGGCGACAACGGATTTGTTTTCGGTTGGACACTCCATTTTCAGGAAGCCTTTTATCCAGACTCTTTATATTTTGCTCCACAAATTGTACAGCAAAGATGGTTCAGGGGCACACAGCAGATTACCGGAAATCCGGCTACAGTTACTGTCAACGAGCCTGGAAACCATACCTTTAGGTTTGAGGTAACCGATAATTTTGGGTGCAGCTTCGACACATCCCTTGTTGTGCACGTCAGAAGGCTCCCCTCGGCTGAGATCCTTTCTGAACTCGAGCTTCCTATGTGCCAGGGCGATTCAACCCTGCTCACTGTGCAACCAATCGGCCAGGTGCATCCGCAATGGTCATATCAATGGCTCAGAGGAGCCAATCCTATACCTGACGCAGTAAACAGTACCTTTATGGCAACCACACCGGGAGAATATTCTGTTAGGGTGACAGATATGGAAACCGGTTGCCTGAATTTTTTTGATATTTCAGTTACAGATCAGAATTGCGACCTTACCATCCCGACTGTTTTTACACCCAACAACGACGGGATCAATGATGTGTTCGAAATCTTAAACCTTGAGCACTACAAAGCTCAGATTGTTGTTTTCAACCGGTGGGGTAGAAGGGTCTTTGAACATACTGACTATTTTAACAACTGGTGGGATGGAGCCAATGCCCCCGATGGCACCTATTTTTATGTTTTAACCTTTACGCGTGGAGACACTACCCGATCAGCTGAAGGAGTCATCACAATCATACGCTGACAAAAAGGCATATATTTCAGGTATTCGCCTGCGTTTTTCTTGAATCTGATTCTGGTAGCTGATTGGGTACGAATTTTGACAGAGGTACAATGAACCCCAAATACCTCCAAAATGTTATTTGAAAAAACCATCCAGCAATACGGATCCATTGTAAGGTACCTGCATTCACACAGGGTTTACGACGCCATTGAAAGCCTCCGGCAAATGATTGTGCAATCCAACAAGGAATTTCTTTCCGAAAGGGTAGATAATCTCAATGAAACTTACAAAAATCTACTGCGCTATACATTTGCCAATATACAGGACCCGGAACGTGAAAAAATTTACAATTACATCCTAAGGAGCCTGCTTGAACTTGCCGACGAAGTAAAGGAATTGATCCTTACTGCAGGGATGGTGAATAATGTTTACAGGGTCAAAAATCAAATGCTTGGTGAAAAAAGGCTTGAGCGGGCTGATATCAGGTTTTTTCTGGAAAAGCTAACGTTCGACAAGGATTTGTTTGGGCTGCTTCAGGATGAGCCTATTGCGCCCCATCCTGAAGAACCGGTAAGGGAAGATGCTTTGAAAAAATTGTTCAACATTATCTGGCTGACCGACAGGTACAACGATGCCGAGATTGACCTGCTCAGCGCTGCCTGCAATTCGCAAAAGCTGCCCTGGCACGACAAAGCTTTGGTTGTAAGTGCACTGACTTTGAGCCTGCTCCGGTATTTCGACCTGAATAAGTTTTTGCTTTTGTTTCGCTTTGCGGCAAGAATGGAAGAAAAAGTATGGGAGCGGGCGCTGATTGGGCTTTTTTTAGCTTCGCTCAAATATTATGACAGGTTTCATCTATACCCTGCATTAGAAGAAAAAACACTGGAATTCAGAAATTTTCCGGAGATAGAACAAAATATAGAAGCAATTGTAATTCAGTTTACAAAAGCCAAGGAAACCCAGAAAGTGCTGCGCAAATGGGAGGAAGAAATTTTGCCTGCCATGCTGAAAATGAGGCCTAAAATAGAAGAAAAACTAGGACTAGACCAAATCTTTAAGTCGGAATTCGGGGAAGAACGAAACCCCGACTGGGAAACGGTTTTTGAAGATGTTCCCGGATTATTGGATAAGCTGCAAAAGTTTTCCGAAATGCAGCTCGAAGGCATGGATGTGTTCATGAGTGCATTTTCGCAACTGAAGGGATTTCCTTTCTTTATGGAAATCAGCAACTGGTTCATGCCGTTTTATACTGAAAATTCAGCCATTAAACCGGCTATGGGTGAAGGCGAAGACCAGGCAGACCTGAGCCCTTTGTTTCAACAGCTCGAAGGTACTTACATCATTTGCAATAGCGATAAGTACTCACTTTGCCTTAATCTTATGATGGTGCCGGAGCAACAAAAATCCTTGATGATAAATATGTTCAAATCCGAAATGGAGTCCATTTCAGATGTGGAACATGGAGAGGAATACCTGCGTGGATTTTCCCAATCCAAGGGGATCTATACTCAATACTTTCAGGACCTTTACCGTTTCTTTAAACTGCATCCCTGGCGCCAGGAGTTCGAAGATGTTTTTGCCCTCGAAACCGACCTGTACGAATCTCCATTCGTGAAGCACCTTGTATCCGGAACAAAAACCATCCGAAATATTGCGGAACTTTATTTCGACAAGAAATTCTATCAGGATGCCCTGAAGGTTTTTCTGGCGATCATTGGCAATGACAAGGCCAACATCGAATTGTTCGAAAAAATTGCATTCTGCTACGAGAAAACAGGAAATTTGGAAAAAGCTTATGATTACTACCTAAAAGCTGATTTGATTGAATCGGACAGGCCCTGGATCCTGAAAAAAATAGCCAATTGCTGCAAATATCTCAACAAATGGGAGGAAGCATTATCCTATTACAGGCAGCTTGAAAAAACAGATCCCGATGACCTGAGTGTTCAGGCAAATATCGGTCAATGCCTCGTGCACCTTGAGCGCTACACCGAAGCACTTGATTATTACTTTAAAATTGAAGTATTGGCTCCGGAGAATCACCGGATCAGGAGGCCGCTGGCATGGTGTTCGTTCCTGACCGGAAAGCTCGATACTGCCAGTGACTACCTGGAAAGACTTTTGGAGGCCAACCCTGAAAATCCCCACGACCTGCAAAACCTTGGTCATGTACTATGGTGCCAGGGAAAACCCATTGATGCCCTTCGCTGTTATAGCAGAAGCCTGAGCTTGTCAACTAACTTTCAATCTTTTCAGCATAATTTTAAGGACGACAGCAAGTACTTGGCACAATACGGAATTAGTCAGTTCGACATCGATCTCATGCTCGATTTTGTGAAAATGGGGGAATATTAAAAATTTTTTTTCTTTCACGCAGCATTTTACCCGATTTTCCCGTCTGATATTTGTTGAAGGCAAAACTTTTGATTTTTTCAATTTTTTTCCTTTATAACTATCAGGTTTTTCCTTTTTTCGGATCAGGTCTTTTTATGTTTCAGGGACACACGGTAATGGCCGCCAAAACTTACACCGGGCCCTCCGGTAAAGTAGTTGACCAACCATTAACCCAACCAACTGACCCAGCGGCCATTTCCCTGAAACTTAAACCACCTGCAAAACAAACCCACGACCGGTCAGGATTCTGACCGGTTTTTTTTAAAAAGAAATTGATGTGTGTATTGCTGCCAAACAGGATGTCAATACCCATCTTCATAAATTTTGTGGAATTTGAGTCAGGTTTTTGTAATTTACAGAAATTAATATCTTTGTGGAAAGCAAAAACCTCTTTGTGGAAGCGCTGAAAAACATCGTTAAGGGTTGTTTGAAACAAAACAAAGCAGACCAGCATAAGCTGTACGCATTGTTTTCGCAGAAGATGTATGGTGTATGCCTTCGGTATGCCGGAAACTATCATGAAGCACAGGATATTTTGCAGGAAGGCTTTATTAAAGTTTTTGAAAAACTGGATTCATTCAGGTGGCAGGGAAGTCTTGAAGGCTGGATAAAGCGGATTATGATCCACTCGGCCATTGAAAAGTACCGGGAAAGGATTTATTACCTTTCTACTGATGATTTCCGGTTTGCACCCGGTATTTATCAGGAGAATTCGGCCACCGACAAAATAGCTCTTGACGACATCCTTAGCCTCATCCAAATGCTTCCCGACCAATACAGGATGGTGTTCAATATGGCAGTTATAGAAGGGTTGAACCACAAAGAGATAGGAGAGATGTTAGGTATTTCAGAATCCACTTCGCGGTCAAATCTTTCCAGAGCCAGAAGCATTTTGCAGGAATGGATACTTAAAGAGGAAAGAATACTTGAAAAGGCAATTTAAACTATGAAGGCCGATTATTTCAGATATGAAGAGGAACTCAGGGAAGCCTTCGAAGATTTCAAGGTAAGGCCCCCGGCATCTGTCTGGTACGGCATCGTTGACGAACTGCCTGCAAAAGCGCCAAGAAAAAAATCTCCTCAGGTATGGCTGGTAGCTGCCTCAGTGGCCCTTTTTATGGCATCCACTGTTTTCGTTTGGATCTATTCCGGAAGATTGGATCTGATACAAGGATTAGTTGCTTTACAGCAACAATCCGATTATGGCGATGAAATGCTGACGGATAATTCTGCAAGTACAGCCTTGGGCGAATCCGTAATGCCTGAAAACACTGAGCAGCAGCCTCATGGAGAGGTCCCCTCCGGAACGAAAATTTACCAAGCCGGAATCCCCTCGTTATCTTCTGAAGGTTTTACAGGACCACCTGTACCTGTGGCTTCACTCGACGGCAACATTGCAACTGAAAGGCCTTCATTAGCTATAGAAAACGCCCTGGATTTGGCCGACAACCGTTCGGCAATACAAGTAACCAGTAATTTTGAAGGAATAGACTTCTATAAACCCGAAGTCTCCAGAACACGTATCGATCTTGGTGGTCATTTTGCTATGCGTTACAGCTCCAGAAGCTTCACCAACAGTCCCAATCTGTTGACCTCCAATCCGCTGCAGGGAATTGAGAATCCAATTATGACTTTTGATGCCGGCATATCGCTTACCCTAAGCTCGAGGTCGCGCCTGAGTTTCCAAACAGGAGTGCATTACTCTACAATGGGCCAGAATGTAAACAATATTGATGTTTTCTCCAACCCTGAACTGCTCTCACTTTTTAAAAATACCACCTACGACATGTTTGGAAGTGCCCAAACTATGGTAACCTCGCACGGATTTATTCAATTGAACGAAACGGGTCAGTTGTTCTCAAAACCTGGAACTTCAAGTTCGATAAAAAACTCGAATGCACTTATTCTTGGGCAGTCATACCCTCAGAGTATTGATGATTTTGGACTTACCCAGATGTTTAGTTTTATCGAGGTGCCTTTGATAGCACGCTTCCGAATGCTCGACCACGGCCTTACGATGCACATGAAAGGTGGAGTTTCAGCAAGCTACATGGTAAGCAATAACGTATTCCCAAGCCGGGGTTCTGTAAGGCAATCTATAGGCGAAACCTTTGGTATCCGACAACTGAATTTTGAAGGAATCGTTGGGGTTGTTGTAGATGTGCCTATTACAAGAAACATTTCCTTCCAGCTTGAACCCACTGCCCAATTTTTCTTCTTTCCAATGATTGATGGATTCAACTACTTCGGAAGGCCGATACCCTATAGCTTTTCACTTTTTACAGGCATAACCTACGGATTTTGATTCACCTTGTCAATCCGGAATAATTTAATGCCAACCCTCCCTGGCTGGTTTCCCTGTATGATGCCTTCAAGTCCAGGCCGGTTTGTTTCATGGTTTCGATTACCTCATCGAAAGTAATCCTGTGTTTGCCATCAGAAAGCAGGGAGTAGGTGGCACATTCCAGAGCCCTTACAGCAGCCATGGCATTTCGTTCAATGCATGGTATCTGAACCAGGCCGTTTACCGGATCGCAGGTAAGTCCGAGGTGATGTTCCATACCCATTTCAGCGGCATATTCCACCTGTAATACTGATCCTCCAAGCAATTGAACTGCTGCCCCTGCCGCCATGGAGCAGGCAGCTCCAATTTCGCCCTGGCACCCCACTTCGGCCCCCGAAATAGACGCATTGGTTCGGATTAAATTGCCAATGAGACCGGCAGTAGCCAATCCTCTTATAATTCTGGTGTCTGACAACTTATAAGTTTTTTGCAGCGAATACAATACTCCCGGAAGAACTCCTGCCGAACCACAGGTGGGAGCCGTAACAATGCGTCCCCCCGCAGCATTTTCTTCGGCCACAGCCAGTGCATAGGCAAAAGTATATCCGGTGCGTTTAAGAAGGTCGGAAAAGGTCTTGCTTTTGGTGTAGTATTGAGGCGCCCGTCGCACCAGGTTGAGGCCACCAGGCAGGGAGCCCTCCTGCTCAAGGCCCCGCTCTATGGCATCTTTCATGATTATCCATACCTTTCCCAAATAATCGAAAATGTCGGGGTAATCACATTCTTTCACATACTCCCACATGGATTTTTCCTGCGTCTGGCACCAGAGCAGGATGTCGTGCATGGTATGAAGTTTATAGACGTTTTCGGAAAGATTGTTTGTTTCGCCCTCTTCCATTAAGTTGCCGCCTCCAATGCTATAAACACGCCATCCAGCGATGGATTGGCCGGTCTTTAATGCTTCGAACTCCATTCCATTGGGATGCAAGGGGAGTTCAATATCTGGCTTCCAGAGGATTTCCAGAGGCAATGGGTGGAAAGTAGCAAGGAGGATGGTATCTGTTAGGTGGCCGGCACCGGTTGCAGCCAGACTGCCATAGAGGGTAACCCTGAAACCATCTGCCGTTGGATTCTTTGAAAAAAACTGCTCGGCAGCACGCCTCGGACCCATGGTATGACTACTCGATGGACCGTGCCCAATCTTGAATAACTCTTTGATCGTTTTCAAAAAAACCTTTCAGTTATCTTGTTTTTCCTACGGGCATCAGGTAAACAACCACATATTGTTCGCCAATGTTTAGCAGATTATGTACCTCATCATCGCGGAAAGCCCCGATTACAACCGTACCAAGATTGAGAGCTGCCGCCTGGAGGTGAATGTTTTGCCCCACATGTCCCACTTCGTTATATACATAGCGAACTCCCCGATCGCCATAGCGTCTGGTGGTGCGTTCCATAATTGCAGCAATAACAATTACAGCTCCAGCCTCGCTTACCATAGTTTGGCCAAGGGATGCCCTCGCCAGGTCGCGCTCTATCTGCCGTGTGTCAACAAGTCTTAGAGCATGTTCCCTGATCTGGTAGTGATAAATGCCCTTCCGGAGGCCTTGCACATTGTTTACCACCACGTAAAGCTCAAGCGGAAAGGTTGCCCCGGCCGATGGCGCTGTACGAAATCCCCGCTCATTGGTAATTCCCTGCCCCGACCATAAAATTTGCGACAATTCAGCCAGGGTAAGGGGCTGATCACTATAGCTGCGGATGGAGCGCCGCAGGGTAAGAGCCCTTTCGAGGCTCATCCGGCCATCGGTAACCGGTCTGGGTAATGTAATCATGGTTCCTTGGTTTTGCTGAGCCACTTCTGCAACATATGCTTCGGGTGTATTCCCCTGAACTTCGTTGGTTACCGGTGTTGCGTTGCTGAAAAGCATACGAACTACCAATACTACTGCCAGAACTAAAACTAAACTAACGCCAATGTAGATAAACTTTTTCATCGTAAACTTGTGATTGGTTCAGGCAAATATAATGTTTAAAGGCCATTTCTGCAAGTATTGGGACTTGTTAAGAATTGCAATAAATTTTTTCTCCTCTGGGGTTAAAAGTTTCAAAAATTTACCTTTGCTCTGTATTGTTTTAACATAATTGTGTCTGGTCTGAGAAGAAATCAACAAAAATTTTGCTTTAGTGCCTGGACCCATATTTGTTTTTAAATGGAATGATGCTTTCTTGCAAATCATTTTTTAGGAAAAACCACATTTTATGTACAAAATAACCCATCATCCCATCATCGAAATTAAGGATTGTGAAGAAACAAATTTTTTTTACAATGGCTCGAAGGTTTCAGGTAAAAAGGGATTTACTGTGGCGGCTGCATTACATCAGGCCGGTTTCCCGGTGCACAGCCACAGCCTTACAAACCGGAACCGGAGTCTTGAATGCGGTATCGGGAAATGCAGTGCCTGCGAGATGCTTGTTGACGGCGAGATCAGGCGTATTTGCATTACCCGGGTTGACGGTGTCAGGGAGGTTTCCGAAATACCCCGTGACCATTTTGCTTTTCCTGCGGGCTACAAGAATATGGAAGCCCTCAGGGTTTTTAAAACCGATGTGGTAATAGTAGGCGCCGGCCCGGCTGGCCTTGCTACGCGCGAAATCCTCAACCATTACGGTGTAAGCAACATAGTGGTTGACAGCAATTCCGAAATTGGCGGACAGTTTAATATGCAGACCCATCAGTTCTTTTTTTACGAAACAGAAAAAAAATATGGTGGGTTACGGGGATTTGAAATCGCCCGTATGCTTGCCGGCGACAACCACGATGGTATATTTCTCGACTGTACAGTTTGGGATGTGTTTGAAGGCAACCGGGTAGCCGTAAAAAATTTCTCTACCCGCGAGATATTTTATATTGATTGCTCTCATTTTGTTGTGGCTACTGGTGCGGTTCCTTTTCTGCCAACTTTTCACAACGACGATCTGCCTGGAGTATATACGGCTGCGGTAATCCAGAAAATGATGAACACGGAGTTGACCTTGCTCGGTCGAAATGTGCTTACCGTTGGCGCGGGCAATATAGGTTACCTGACAAGCTATCAGCTAACACAGGCTGGCGCAAGGGTTAGTGCCATAATTGAAGCCCAGCAGCACGAAGGGGGATTCCCGGTTCAGGCAAACCGGGTGCGCAGGCTGGGTATTCCGGTACTTCTGTCGCATATGATTTTGGAAGCCGTTCCCAATCAAAAAGGTGACGGAATAAAGGGGGCTGTAATTGCCAGGGCTGAAAACTTTGTACCTGTAGCCGGAACCGAAAAAGTGCTTCAGGGAATTGATGCAATCAATATATGCACCGGTTTGATGCCCGACGATGCGCTTTTCGAAAAAGGCCAGGAAGTGTTTGGAAGGAGGTGTTACGGTGCAGGCGACGCCCTTCGCATTGGTGAGGGAACCAGCGCAGTGCTTCGCGGCAAGCAGGTTGCCTATGAGATTCTCGAAAACATGAAAATCCGTTTTCGTTACAACGACTTCCTCCAGGTATCGAAAGAATATATCGATTCACAGCAGCACCCTGTTAAAATAATAGATCAGCCCGATATCCCGACACCGGAAAGAATGCAAAAGCCCTTCGTGCAGATAGATTGCCTTTATGGATTTGCCTGTAACCCCTGTGTTTTTGCCTGCAAATACGGCGCCATCACCAAATCATCGACCAGCACCATTCCCGAAATCGATTTCGGAAAATGCCTAGGATGCATGGATTGTGTTTATCAGTGCCCTGGTTTGGCCATTTTTGGATACAATATCCCGAAAAGCACCTTTATGTTGCCAATAGAGTTTGATATGACTGAGGGCGAACAGGTTCTTCTGGTTGATAATCATGCCAACATTTTGGGCGAGGGGGTAATTGAACGGATTCTGCGCAAAAAAAACCTGACCCACATTGCCAGGGTGAAAAGCTTCAATATGCCTGCCGATAAGCAGCTTCAGGTAAGAGGATTTATTGTAAAAAGTGATTATCCGGAGGAGTTGTCGTTCAGGGAGTATTCCGAGGAACCATGCCAGGAAATTTTCATGTGCCATTGCGATGATGTTCCGCTCAAGGATGTCCTGAACCTTATTGGCCAACGCAGGTATGTGTCGGTTGAAGAGGTTAAGCACACCACCCACCTGGGGATGGGGCCATGCCGTGGAAAACGCTGCCTGCAACGATTGAAACAGAACCTTCGTCCCATGGGCATTGAACTCATCGGAGGATCGACACCCAGGGGGCCGATGTCGAATCAGCTTACCATCGGGGAACTGCTCCCCCGGAGTGCGTCCCCACAAGTTGTTACAAACGGTGGTATAAAGAAGCGGAGTATCGTTGAAACCGGTGCCCTGGTTGCTGGGGGCGGAATCGGAGGAAGCGCATTGTTTCGGTTCCTTGCTGAGGCAGGTTACAAACCGGTGATGATCAATGCCGGATTTGGCGCCTCATGGAGAAACATTGCCGGCGGAAGACCCGTTTTTTCATTACCCGAACTTACTGAAATTGCCAGGCAAAACCTGTCTTTGTTTAAAGACTTGCAACAGTACGGAAACATTGATTTCCGGTTGATCAACTACGTTACCTTCGCTCATGACCAGGCAATGTACCAGGCACTTGAGGACTCCATGGCCTGGCAAAAAGCCGTAATGCTCACACCAGGGCAGTTTAAAAAAGAGGTTTCGCCCTTTTTCAACTCAAACAGCAGTAAATACATTGCTGCGCTCAAAACCAGCGAATGCTGGCAGGCGACCCCGGGTAAGGTAATTGAATTGCTTCGTAAAATCGGAATTAACCGTGGGGGCACCTTAATGGAAAGTTGCAGCCTGATTTCCATTGAGAAGAACTCCGGCATATTTAGAGCCATAGTTCGCGACCATAACGGTGATTATGTAGAATATCATACACCAGTGTTTATCAATGCGTTGGGTGACAAAGGCGACCATTTTGCCCGGATGCTCGACATTGAAACAGGGCTTTATCCGGTAAAACATCAGGCTTTTATTACCAGGCGCCTGCCCATGCTGGGTGTTGAAGGCCGGCCACTCGACATGCTCATTGATCGCCGGAATTACAAAGGTTTTGTTGCTGTTTATGGCCAACAATTAGGCGAAACAGGCCAGATTATTGGCTGCGCCTCGCCGGCCGTAGAACCCCTCGAAACCGATAAGAATCTGAAAATTAACAGCCAGGATTTTGCCTCCATCGTAGCCGAGACATTTGTTGACTGGATTCCCGAAATTGCTGCTGTAGGCTTCCAGGCACTATGGGCAGGTTATTACATTGAACCCAAAATGGTCATTGACGTTGAAAAAGGATTGTTTCTTGGTCTTCGCGGGCAAGGTTTCATGCTTGGTCAATACCTGGCCAAACTGTATGTTGACCAACTGGCAGGGAAAGAAGTACCCGAATATTTTTACAGGCTGAAATTAGGCAATGACGGCTTGCAGGAAAAAGCGTTTAAGTAATCTTTTTTTAGTGGTCGTTGGGCGAAAACTGACCCCTTAATTAAGCAATTTGAATTAATTTTCAAGTACTTGGGCAATTTGGTTATTTTGCATTATAGTATTAAATTTGCAGCCTTTTATAAGGCGGCATTTTGAACTACCTCGCTCCATTCAACGTTGCTTTTGCCGGGCTGACGCACGGTAAGCATACCTTTTTATTGGAGGTAAATGAGGATTTCTTTGCCTGCTTCGAACATTCGGAAGTAAGAAAGGGGAACCTTCGGCTTGAACTATTGCTCGACAAGCAAAATTCTATGTTGGAGCTGAATTTTTCAATAAAAGGATTTGTTGAACTCCAATGCGATGTTTGCCTTGAAGATTATCAGCAACCCTTAGATGTTAGTAAAAGGTTGTTTGTAAAGTTCGGAGAAACTTTTGAAGAACAAACTGATGAAATTGTTCTAATACCTTTTGGTGAAACACATTTTGATATAGCCCAGTTCGTGTATGAGTATATACATCTTGGGTTGCCGATGAGGCACATACATGCTCAAACCAGCGATGGAACCCCCGGATGCAACCCGGCCCAACTGGAAAAAATGAAGCAATACATGACCAAAAAAGGTTCAGGGACCACCGACAGCAATACGTCGCCTTGGAACGCTTTGAAGGGTTTAAAGTTTGAAGATTAGAAATTTTATAAATTTTTTCAACCATGCCAAATCCAAAAACCAGATTTTCAAAATCACGCAGGGACAAGAGAAGAACCCACTACAAGGCTTCGGAACCTGCATTGACCACATGTCCCAATTGCGGAGCCTCAAAACTCATGCACAGGGTATGTCCAGAATGTGGCCAATACCGCGGTCAACAAGCCATTGAAAAGGCTGCCACAGCATAGGGTAGCATTTTAAATGCCCAACAATCCTTTTAAAATGAGAATCGGCTTAGATGTTATGGGTGGGGACTATGCTCCCCAAGAAACTATTGCCGGAGCCATCCTTGCCCAAAAGGAACTGTCAGAAAATGACAGGATTGTTCTTTTTGGTGATGAGGTTGTTGTAGCTGAAGAGTTGCGCAGCCAGGGCTCCCAACCCGAATTGTTCGACATCATCCACGCCCCGGATATTATCGGGATGGGCGAACAGCCGACCAAGGCATTTTCCCAAAAACCCGACTCAGGTATTTCATTGGGTTTCAAATATTTGAAAAAAGGAGAAATTGATTCTTTTGCCAGTGCAGGCAACACCGGAGCAATGCTGGTAGGGTCAATGTACAGTGTGCATGCCGTACCTGGCGTGATCCGCCCTGCAACAACGGCCATTATCCCGAAAGAGGATGGCCGCGTTGGCATTTTGATAGATGTTGGAACCAACCCCGATACCAAACCGGATGTGTTGTACCAATTCGGTGTGATTGGTTCTATTTATGCCCAAAATGTGTTCGACATTTCGAATCCTAAAGTTGGCCTGCTCAATATTGGTGAAGAAGAAGAAAAAGGAAACCTCCTGACACAATCGGCATACCGGCTAATGAAAGATTCTCCCGATTTTAATTTTATCGGTAATGTCGAAAGCCGCGACCTTTTCAAAGACAGCGTGGATGTTGTAGTTTGTGATGGATTCACGGGGAATATCCTGTTGAAAAATATGGAAACGATGTATCGGCTGATTGCCAAACGTGGATTTGCCAATGATCCCTTCTTTACAAGGTTCAATTACGAGAATTACGGAGGCACGCCAATCCTTGGCATAAATGCCACAGTGCTGGTCGGACACGGTATATCCAATGGTAAGGCCATAAAAAACATGCTGTTGCTTTCAAAAAATGTACACCAGGCTGGTATTGCAGAAAAAATTCGTGTTGCCCTGGAACAGGTAATTAGTTCCGACAATGTTTAACAGTTAGTTTGTAAAACAGAAATAGTGTAGCCTATGCAGAGGGTTTATGCAGCCATTACTGCAGTTCATGGTTATGTACCTGACTATATTCTTACCAATCGTGAACTGGAGTCGATGATCGACACTTCCGACGAGTGGATTACCACACGCACCGGTATTAAAGAACGCAGAATACTTAAAGGGGAGGGTATAGGAACCTCATACCTTGGCGCTGAAGCTGTAAAGGGGTTGTTGGCGAAAAGAGGTATTGCCCCGGATGAAATCGACTTGTTGATTTGCTGTACAGTCACCCCCGATATGAAATTTCCGGCCACTGCCAACGTGATCAGCGATATGGCAGGCATAAAAAATGCATTCTCCTACGATCTCAATGCTGCCTGCTCAGGATTTATTTACGGCCTGGTTACAGGAACTCAGTTTGTTGAATCTGGCCGGTACAAGAAGGTCATAGTGGTTGGGGCAGATAAGATGTCGTCGATTGTTGATTATACCGACAGGCAAACCTGCGTAATTTTTGGCGATGGGGCTGCTGCAGTTTTGTTGGAGCCGACTTCAGAACCTCTGGGCATCCTCGATCACGAATTTCATGTTGATGGTTCAGGAAGAATTCACCTGCACATGAAGGCAGGCGGGTCAGTTAAGCCCCCAACTTACGATACCATAGATGCCCGCGAGCATTATGTTTACCAGGAAGGACAGCCCGTGTTCAAAGCGGCCGTTTCCAATATGGCCGAGGTGTCGGAATCGCTCATCAAACGCAATCATCTGACCGGTGGTGATATAGCCTGGCTTGTGCCCCACCAGGCCAACCTGAGGATAATTGAGGCTACTGCCCGTCGCTCAGGGGTTCCGATGGAAAAAGTCATGGTAAATATCGACCGGTATGGCAATACCACCAATGCTACCATTCCGCTTTGTCTTTGGGAATGGGAAAAGCAACTCAAAAAGGGCGACAATGTCATCCTGACAGCCTTTGGAGGCGGATTTACCTGGGGCGCCGTATGGCTTAAATGGGCATACAACGGTTAGGAAATACTTCTTTAAAAAAATCCTTTATTTGTAGTTTTTTCAAATTCCTGCTCCGGAATTTTTTTATCGTTTTTGGTGTTGCAACAACCTGAAAACACGGTAGTTTGAGATTTGAGGTCAGGGCGTATTAAGTTTCGGGTTGTTTTTGTGCCGCTCGCTGTCCCTATGGGTCTTTTTTTGAAGATTCCTTTCCAGGGCGCCGGCAAGGTCAACGCCGGTCTGGTTGGCTATACAAAGGAGCACGAAGAGTACGTCGGCCAGTTCATCGTCAAGTTTGCCTTTGCATTCGCCATCTTTGAAGGATTGATCACCATAGGTTCTTGCCATAATCCGGGCCAGTTCCCCTACTTCCTCGGTAAGGATGGCCATGTTGGTAAGCTCGCTAAAGTAACGGACTCCAGTGGTCTTTATCCACCGGTCAGTTTTTTCCTGGGCTTCCTGTAACGTCATTATTGAGTTGTATAAGGTTTATTCCTTTGATTTGGTGTCGATGATTATCGTAACCGGCCCATCGTTTACCAGGGCGATCTTCATCTCTGCACCAAACACCCCCGACTTGACTTCCGATTTCGTTTGTTTCTTCATGGTTGCAATAAATTCGTTGTACAACGGGATAGCAACCTCGGGATTTGCCGCTTTGAAGTACGACGGCCGGTTTCCTTTCTTTGTGCTGGCGTGCAGGGTAAACTGACTAACCACCAGAATTTCGCCCCCTATCTCATCCAGGCACAAATTCATCACCCCCTGGTCGTCGTCGAAAACTCGCAAACGGGCAATTTTTCCCGCGAGCCATTCGATATCTTCCTGATTGTCGCTCTCGATAATTCCGATGAGTACCAGCAAGCCATTGCCAATAGCCGCATGCAGCTTTTGGTCAATTTCAAGGCTTGCCTTTTCAACGCGCTGAATTACTGCTCTCATGGTTGAATAAAAACGAAGTCGTACTGTGCAATCTCAGAAACCTGCTGCCTGGCCGTCTTTGCGCGACTCGCTGGCCCCGATAAACACCCGGTTTTGCCTGTCCCACATAATGGCCTGGTATCCGCCAAAGGCACCGTGATCCCATTGTACCACGTGACCTTTTTCCATCAAGGCACGGATGGTTTCGTACGGAAACCCGTATTCAAGGCTTAGGGTTCCTCCATCGGTCATTTGCGGCCCAGTGGGGTCTGACGAACCGGAGTGCAATATCCGGGGCGCATCGCCGGCCTCCTGCAGGTTCATGCCAAAATCGATGATGTTGACAAGTACCTGAACCTGGCCCTGTGGCTGCATATTGCCTCCCATGACGCCGAAACTCATAAAGGGTTCCCCGTTTTTGGTTACAAATCCCGGAATGATGGTGTGAAAAGGTCTTTTGCCGGGCTCATAGGTATTGAAATGGTCGGGTTGCAGGTTGAAACTTTCGCCCCTGTTTTGAAGCACAAAACCCAGTCCGGGAGGAGTCATCCCGCTTCCCATCCCTCTGAAATTGCTCTGAATAAGCGATACCATATTCCCTTCGCGGTCGGCCACTGTAAGGTAAATGGTGTTTGGGGCAGGGGGGATGCCCGGTTCCACGCGCCGGGCAGCACGCCGGGGGTTTATCAGTTGGCGCCTCTCCTTGGCATAGGCCTCCGAAACCAACCAATCTATGGGTATCGTGTTGAAAGCCATATCGGCGTAGTATTTTGCTCTGTCCTCAAAAGCAAGTTTTTTAGCTTCTACCAGAAGGTGGATGTATTCCGGGCTGAACAATCCCATGGAAGCAAGGTCGTACGCTTCGAGGATGGTGAGCATCTGCAGCACCGCAAGTCCCTGGCTGTTTGGCGGAAGCTGCCATACGTCGTATCCGCGGTAGTTTACCGATACAGGCTCCACCCATTCGCTGGTATGTGCGGCCAGGTCATCGTAGCTCAAAAACCCCCCGTTTTCACGCATGAAGCGGTCAATCACTTTGGCAATTTCGCCACGGTAAAAGGCATCGCGCCCCTGGGTGGCTATGATGCGGTAGGTGTTGGCCAGGTATGGGTTACGAAAAATTTCTCCCTTGCGGGGCATTTGCCCGCCTGGCATAAAGGTCTCCTTAAAATTTGGGAAACGACCTAAGGCCCCTGCCGACCTTTGCAGATAATAGGCAACCAGTTCGGTTACGGGAAACCCGTCAATAGCGTAATCAATGGCCGGTTGCAAAATATCGCTCATGGGCATCCTGCCGAATTTTTCGTGCATCTCGAACCATCCATCTACTGCGCCGGGTACGCTCACCGAAAGAGGCCCCCGTTGGGGAATCATCTCATAGCCGTTTTCGATAAAGTGCTGGCGTGTAAGACCTTTTGGAGAGCGTCCGCTGGCATTCAGCCCATATAGTTTTTGTGTTTGGGAACACCAGATGAGTGCAAAAAGGTCGCCTCCTATGCCGCAGCCGGTTGGTTCCATCAGTCCAAGTGCGGCATTGGCGGCTATAGCGGCATCAACCGCCGTACCGCCCTTTTGCAGTATGTCAACAGCAATCTGGGTGGCAAGCGGATGGCTGGTAGCTGCCATACCATGCTGGGCTATGACTTCCGAGCGGGTGGCAAAAGGGCGCCCCGTTATCCGATCCTGCGATTGCAGGGTTGAAACTACAAAAAGGAACAACAAGAACACGGATATCTTTTTCATTTTTCACTATGTTTTGAGTGGTTAACAAAGGCTCATTCGTAAGCGCCGCAGCCCGGCAAAAAAGTGGTTTGGTATTGGTGTCAGTTCAACAAAATTAATTTAAAAGACCACGATTTGATTGAAACTGTAAATGTGAACATTTCTGTGGTTTTAAATGCACTGGCCTGGAGTTTTTCTGATACGGTATTGGAACGAATTGTCCATAGGTTTGGCTTATTTCGAAAACATTTACATGCCATTCATAAAATTTAACTGAACACAGGCGGCCAAGGCTGCCGTTTCGGTGCGCAGACGATGCGGCCCCAACGACACCGGCACGAATCCTCTTTCCAAGGCCTTTTGCACTTCCGCCTCCGAAAAATCGCCCTCCGGCCCGATAATCATGGTAACATTCTGCCCCATATGGTAAACGTCAGAAAGGCTCTTGCGGGAAGAATTCCTGCAATGGGCAACCAACTTGACACCCTCAAAATCCCTTTTCAGAAATTCGTGAAACTTAACAAGTGGGTTAAGTATAGGCAGATAGGCCCGCATGGATTGCTTCATGGCGGCCACTAACAATTTTTCCAGCCTTTCGTGCTTTACCACGGTCCTTTCACTTTTTTCGCAAATTAGGGGGGTAATCTCGTCGATGCCGCATTCGGTAACTTTTTCTAAAAGCCACTCGAAGCGGTCGATATTCTTTGTAGGCGCAGCAGCCAGATGCAGTCGGAAAGGGCGGGGTGACTGCTGTATGGTTTCGGTAATGGAAATCAAGCTCCCTTTGGCATGGCAACTGACCAGGATACCCTGGCACCAGGCGCCTTTACCGTTGGTTACCACCACCTGCTGGCCCTCGCGCAAACGCAGTGCCTTAACCGCATGGTGCGACTCCTCCTCACTCAGGATTACCGGTTGTCCGTTGGTAATCTCGGCAAAAAATACATGCATGGCAAAATCCTAATGAATAAACTTTCGGAACGAAACAAATTTAATAAAAAGCCTGTTCCACTATTATTTATATTTGTTGCATGCGGCGGGTCCTTCAAATACTAAACCACCGGGATTTTATCCTGACACTTGCTTTGGTAACCGGTTTTGTTATAGGCGACCATAGCAGGTTTCTTGCCGAAATTTCGGTTTATATCCTTGGGGTGGTGATGATCTTTGCCACCACCGGCTTTTCTTTTGGCAACTGGTGGCCGGTAAAAAAAGTCCTGAAACCTGTTGGCTGGTCGGTTTTACTCAATTATGTAGTTTTTGGATTGACCATCGTTTTGTGTGGGTGGTTTGTTTTTGGCACAGAACCTTACTTCCCATATTTTATCGGGATTGTGCTCCTTGCTGCAGCCCCACCCGGGCCTTCAATAATCCCTTTTTCGACAATGCTTCAGGGCGATGATCATTTTTCGGTAACCGGCGTGTTCGCGCTGCAATTGCTGGCAATGGTTCTGGCCCCTTTGATCCTCTTTTTGGTTCTGGGAATGGAACTTATTAATCCCTTCGGATTTTTCGAAATCATGGTAAAACTGGTTTTGATTCCCCTGGCCGTAAGCAGGGTCCTCAGGCACCCCAAATTAGTCAAACCGGTAAACAGCATGCGCGACAACGTAATTAAATGGGGATTTTTTCTGGTAATTGTTCCCATTACGGGAATGAGCGCCGAAATTTTCTTTTCAGAACCAATCCCTTTAATTGGAATCTCGGCAATTCTCATTTTTGCCATGTACGGCATTGGTTTTGGCTATCATATCGTTATGAATAAGTTGGGGTACCCCAGGCCATTTCTTGTCAGCAGTACGCTCATGTTGACCACAAAAAGCAGTGCGTTTGCAGCCGTAGTTGCTTTTACCTTCTTTGCGGGCAATCCTGAAGTAGCCCTACCTGCAGCTGTTACCAGCGTTTTAGTTACGGTTTTTGCAATTGTTTATTCAAGATTTCTGAAAATACCAGGCCTTTAAAATCAGTTAGCTGTTGTTTTCATATACCACCTCGGTTTTTTGAAGCGGATATTTCTTTTCAGAAATCAACATGATGATGGTACCTGTAAGCAGTGCGGCCATCGTAATGGCAAAGGCAGTGGTAAACCCCCACATTTGGAAAAACAATACCCCCAAAACCGGGGCAAAAACCGATCGCAGGGCAGTTAGTCCCAAATGGATGGATTGATAGGTGGCAGCTTCGCCTGGCGAACAGAAATAAGCCGACCCGATACTCCAGATCAAGGCCATGGTTGCGGCAAATATTCCGTGAAAGAATACATAAATCAGCAGCGTATGATAAATGCGAATATTAAAAACATCCACGTAACTGTTGAAGTAGTTTGTCAGAAGCAGCGACAGGATAAAAACAAACATCGAAAAGAACGACAAGGCGGCGAATCTTCTTGGGTCCATGACCCCAACCAGCTTACCGAAAAAAGGAAGCATGGCTATGGCCAGCAGGTTGTATGCATTCCTGTAAAAGGCCACGCTCGAATAATTCAGACCCAAAGCCTGTTCGAAAAATATAATGATCACCGTATAAGACCCCATAAACCCAAAACCGTAGAACATGAATCCTGTTTGGAAATGCCGGTAAGGTATGTTCTTTTTCAAGACCCCGGTCATGCTTTTTATGGAGGATTTTATTCCGTGAAGGATTCCCTGAGAGCTATTGTCGGAAATGGTTTCTTTCGAGGGAATGAGGGTAAGCAGGTATATTGAGACCATCCCCAGAATGCCAGCTGCCGGAAAAGCATACACAAAAAAGAATGGGTTCCTGTCGAGCATCCATCCGTAAGCAAAGGTGGTAACCATCATTACAATGCGGTTGGCAGTAGTTGCATAGCTGAACAGCTTTCCGAAGTTGGCGTGGGAGTAGGAGTTTTTGAGCAACAGGTTGATGCTGGGAAAAACGATAGGGTTGGCCAGATAATAGATCAGAAAAATCAGCAGAAAGGCAAAATGGGCCATCGAGTCGCCCGTAAGGGCTTCAGGGCTTTTTGGGAAAAACAGCAGCAAAAGTAACGGAACCCGGGTAAGAATGGCTGTTTTTCTGAGGAGTCCTTTACGATTATTGATTCGGCTCAGGGTCTCATTAAAAAAAATCAGCAAAATAAATACCAGGGTGCCAAACTGAAATAATAAGCTGGCCTGAATACCGGAGCCCAACAGACTTTTTATGAATACGAATTCGTTGAGGGCAATCAATCCCGCCAAAACACCTTCGATTACAGAATAGGCAAAATGTAAGGTAAAAGTTTGCCTTTCAACCGGGGTTAATCCCTCAAACCGAAGCAATTTCATAAAGGAAGTTTCATCCAAAGAAAGAATTTGCAAATTTAGGTTACCTGGCTGATTAGAATAGTATATAGTGCTTTAAAAAATTTTAAAGCATCGTTCGATTGAACTTATCGATATTTTTTTTGTCTTATTTTTTTAAAATGCTGTTTCTTTGTACACTAAAACCCAGGCATTAAAAAGAAAGTATTTCCCCTGGATTTTGAACAGTAACCTCTCTAAACTCCAACAGGATTTATGCCCAGAGAACTACAAAAGGTCATGAAATTTAAAAAAAATTAGGATGAAGAAAATTTATTTTGCAATCGCAGCCATTGTCTTGTTGGTTTCTTGTAAACCTACTGCCAATGAAGTAACCATCAGCGGTGTCATTAACAATCCGACATCAGACAAAGTAGAGGTGTCTTATTATAAAAACCTCATCGGAAACCCACTTGAACGGGTTGAAGTTGCTCTTGATGCGAACAATACATTTACTGCAACGCTGCCGCTCGACAAGGGGCAATTTGTTTATATAAGGGTGCCAAGGCGCAATATAAGGCTATATCTGCTGCCTGGTGCAGATGTACAAATAACTTTTGATGCTGGCAACCCGGAATTGATTCCGGTGGTCGAAGGCACAAAAGCGCTTGAAAGTCAGTTTTTTGTGTCGTACGTGCATGATGTAGAACGGAATCACAGCCGTACGTTATTGCTTAATATGGCCGGAGATTTGACTGCCGAAGAATTTTTAGGTGCTGTAGAGGGTGGGTACAACGAAAAAAAGGCTTTTCTGGAAAACCATGAAAGTTACCGGAAACTTGATCGGGATTTTGTTTCCCTGCTTCGCACCACCATGCTTTATGAAAAGTACAACCTTTTGCTGGAGTACCCAATGGCTTTTGCCCATTTTAATCCGGGAGCAGGCGAACCTGCATTTCCCGATGGTTTTTTTGATTTTCTGGAAAATGAAAATCTATTTGGTGATGAATTTACCAGATCCCGGGCATACTTCAGGTTTATGCAATTATACCTCAATCGAAAATTGGAAAGGGAAGGCGATGCCGGTACGGAGTTGACGTTTGCCGAAAGGATGTTTAACATGGCTGAAACTGCACTTCCCGGACTTTCGCGCGAAATGGTGCTTGGCGAGATGGTACTTATGGGGTTTGGCTTTATGGAGCTGGAACAGGCAAAAGGTCTTTACGACAGGTTTTTAGCTTTAGCTACCAACCAGTCTATAATAGATATCGTTAAGAAAGAGTTCGATGTTGTGATGGCATTGGCCCCCGGACAGCCTGCTCCTGAATTTACTCTGACCGACATAAACGGAAATCAGGTATCGTTGAGCGACTTTGCGGGTAAGGTGGTGTATCTCGATTTTTGGGCAAGCTGGTGCGGACCATGCATGCGCGAAGTTCCATTCGCAAAGGAGTTGAAAAAAAGGATGGCCAACCAGCCCGACATCGTGTTTTTGTACATTTCGGTCGATACCGATGAGACAGCCTGGCGCAATACGGTTGCACAGCAACAAATCCAGGGTGTTCACCTCAATGTGCCTGGTTTCGATCATGAGGTACCCCAAACCTACAATTTGAGAGGCGTTCCCACATTTTTCCTTATCGGAAGGGATGGAAAAATAATCAACAACAGGCCGCCCCGTCCGAGCAATCCGGAAATTGACCAGGTACTGAACAACGCCCTTGCCCTTTAACCTCTGACCTCTAAGCTTAATTTTCACCTTTAACCTTTATCCTTTATCCTTATTCCCCATGCGCCAAATTTTAGGTTTTATTTTCATTGCAACTTTATTGACCGCTTGCCGGCCTGGTACAGACACCTCGGTTCGTATTACCGGAGTTGTTCAAAATCCAACGGGCGATCCCATTGAGTTGGTTTATTTCAGCGATTTTACAAACAATCAAAGGGAAATTGTCACCCTGGAACTGGATGCCGAAAACCGTTTTGATGTTTCTTTTGACATCCCCACACCCATGGCAGTTACCTTGCGAAATGGCCGGGTGAGCCTGCAGTTATTTCTCCAACCTGGCGATCAACTCCATTTAGAGGCAGATGCAACAGACTGGTTAAACACCTTAGCCCTTACCGGCGAAGCCGCCCCCAACTGCACGTTCTTTGTACAATATCAAAGGGAACTGGGCATTAATCTGGGAACGGCATTTTTTAGTAATGCTGCGATGGTCTCTGCACCTATGGTCTTCCAAAGCGTAATAGATAGCGTTCTGGCCGTTCAGTTAGGTTATCTGGAGAACTTCACCAACAAGGGAGAGCTGTCGGAGCCATTCATTACTTTTTTCACCGCTGAGATGGAATATGCTGCAAAAAACCGTTTGTTAGCCTATCCTGCCGCCCACCAGAGACTCAACCAATTGCCCGCTCCTCTGGCATTACCCGATGGGTTCTTTGATTTTCTTAACGACCCAGGTCTTTTCAACGATAACCTGCTCACAAGTGAGGCCTATGCGAATTTTTTGCTTGCCTATCTTGGGTATCAGGCAGGACTTACCCCGGAACGGTTTGCAGAAGGCACTTCGCAGAATGAAATCAATTATACCTTAGCAGGGGAGCTTATACCTGGAGAATCAGGCGCTTTTGCGCAGGTCATAAGCATTAACCGGGAATTCAATTTCGGTTCCATCGAAAAAGCACGGGCTCTTTACGACGAGTTCATGGTAGGCAACGTATCCGAAGACTTAAAGGCCCGTGTAACCCGCACATGGGAAGGTATTCAGGCCCTGATGCCAGGAAAGCCCGCCCCCGACTTTACGCTTACCGACATCAATGGAAATGAGGTTTCGCTGAGCGATTATAAGGGGAAAGTGGTTTACCTGAAGTTTTGGGCAAGTTGGTGCGGCCCGTGTATGAGGCAGGTGCCTCCGGCTGCTGAGCTTAAAAAACGGCTTGCAGGCCATGACGATCTGGTGTTTCTGTACGTTTCAATAGACACCGACAACAACGCATGGCGAACCACCGTTGATCACCACGGTATTACCGGAACCCACCTAATTACTCCCGGACGCGAGCGCGGAGCGCCGGATCTGTACCAGGTAAAATGGATACCCACCTTCTATATTATCGGACGCGACGGAAACATCTTCGACAACCGGCCCCCGCAGCCTTCTGACCCCGGAGTGGATGAAGTGCTGCTTAAAGCCCTGGCAACCTAAGGTAACCTTTTGGTTTTCTGTAGGTGTTGCCCCAAAAGTCTATTTTTCTGTCATTTTGAACGAAGTGAAAAATCTCATAACATTGTTATTCAGATTCCTCGCTTCGCTCAGAATGACAATCGTATTACTTTTGAGACAGCCTCTGCTGATGGCTCTGAAAATAAGGGCTTTAGCCGCATCAGCTTTTTTCCTTCACCACTTTGGCAGGACTCCCATCAATCAAAACGCACGAATGGTTGTTAATTGAAATACCAGACTGAAGAATTTGGATTAATGGTATTTTGATAATTTGAACTGCTACAAAAATTCAACCGATGAAAAGAATTCTATCCTTGTTATTCTTGCTTCCGCTGGTTGTTTCGGCGCAACGCGATTGGAGCCAGATGCGGGTTTCAACCACCGAATTAGCCCCGGGTGTTTACCGTTTGTTTGTCGATCCGGGTGTAGCCACAGTGCTATTTGCCGGCGCAGATGGCGCCCTGCTCATCGATGCGGCATACATGCAAACTGCAACCCAGCTCGAAGCTGCCATCAGGGCCATTACTCCCGATCCTTTGAAGTACCTGATCAATACCCATCACCATGCCGATCACACCGGCGGCAATGCTGCCTTCGGACAACAAGCCGTTGTGATTGCCCATCAGTTTGTCAGGGATTTTGTCGGTTCCGACCAGGTGCAGGGCACCCGCCAGATAGCAGCATTGCCCCGTGCAGCATGGCCGGAAATTACTCTTACTGACAGGTTGAACATCGAATTCAACGGACAAACCCTGCAATTGAAGCACTTGCCCGGTGGTCACACAGCAGGCGATGTGATCGTTTATTTTCCTGACAGCAACGTGCTGGTGTTAGGCGACCTGTTGTTTGCCGACAATTTTCCGTTCGTTGATGTAACCAACGGTGGCAACCCACAGAGATTTATTGACCACCTGAGGTGGATTGCCGGTAACTTCCCCGAGGAGGTAACCATTGTCGGAGGCCACGGCCCGGTTTACACCATGGCGCAACTTCGTGCATACATTGAAAATCTCGAACGAACTGTGGCTGTTGTAAAAAATGCAAAAAACTCTGGCCTTACCCTTGAACAGGCGAAAGCCAACCGTATCCTGAAAGAATGGGAGTCGTGGGGGCGCTTCTTTATTACCGAAGACCGCTGGATCGAAACACTATATTTGGCATTTTAATCCTTTACACTTTCACTTTAGGTTTATCAGAATTTGAAACACTGGGCACGAATCCTCTCGGATGTAACCATTGCCAAAGGTCAAGCAGTGGGCAACCGTAAATAAAGTGCTATAGGTATTGAAAATGTATTAGATGTATTTAGAAAGATTTGGCCTCACATTTCCATTGATTGAACGCGTCGTTACCAGAATATCAAATAGTAATCAGAGATGAATCCCAGTTTTTAATGGTTCGATATATTTTTACATGAAGTTCAAAAATTTCAATTTGAAGTGGTAATTGAAATTTATAATTTTAGCGTTGCTATATTTAGTAAATATTTATTATTTTAGATGTTTCCAATTTGTTTTTATTGAAACTCTATGAATGTCAAGTTCTTGAACTACTACGTTTGTTAGTGCTTAATAAATTTTACAAATGAAAAAACTTCCTTTAAAAATTGTTGGAATAAGGTCAGTTGATATGTTTCTAAACATATTATTATTCCTAATTGGTGTTCTTGCTATTGCCTATTTATTTGGCGTGATTTACGGCCTGATAGAGTGTGCAATTATTTCGCGGAGTTAAGACTTTTTTATTTTCGTTGGGTTTTATTAAGTCAGGCATCCTGGGCTTTTTTCTTAGGGCTTAGGTTGGCCTGGGATTTTGATTTGCCATCGTTTGGTCGTAGGATTTGCTAAAACAATTATTGTTTTTGAATCACTTCAAGAAAAATACCTGTCGGCGCCATGTGAGGTTTGCCGATATTGAGAAATTGCTTCAGAGTGGGTTTAGCCCGAAAAAGTTCTGTTCTCCTGGCCAATTGACCCTTACCACTTACGCTTCAGGTTCATCAATATTGGAAAGGCCTGCGCAACATCCTTCTCCGAAAAGATCAGCGATATTTCGTTGGTCGTTGAAATAATTTCGCAAATATTGATGTTGGCCCAGGCCAGGTGCTTTAACATGGTGTAATAAACTCCCGAAACTTCCGTATTGTTTTTTGGAAGCAGAACGGTAACCGAGCCTAACCCCTTTTTTCTGGCCAATAGGTTTTCATTTTTGAATATCTCATCAATATCGGCATCGAGTAAGTTGGTGGCTATAACGGTTGTCTCTTTAACGCCTTGCGAAAAAGTGCAGAAAACTTCTTTCCCCTTTGTAGTCGATTTCATAAGCTGACGAAGGCATGTATTGAGCGTGGAGCTGTTCTCGAAGGTATGGTCGTTCAGTCCTGAGCGTACTATGATATCGCCCAGGCCGGCCATAAATGTTTTTATCCGTTTGGTTATTAAAAAAATATGGCCGGCCGGCCGGCGGTGAATTGCCATAACAATGGCGCTCTCCTTTACTTCCTTTTTGGTCAGACGCTCTACTTCAGGTTTTATATAGCGGGCAAGCGATGAAACATTGATTAATCCTTCGGAAAGCGCTTCGTCTAAAAAGGGCGAACTTCCGATAATCTCTTCTATGGCTGAGGCAATGGTTATCATGTTAAAATTTTAACATAAAGTTATAAAAATGTTATAAATCATAAAAAAATTCACAGAATGATTTGCCGGTATTTCCTTTGTACCTCGCATTTTTATTCTGAAAACAGAAATTATCAGGTTCATGAAAGCAACAAAAAACATCCTAAAAAATATCGTTTTCTCTCATATTGGCTGTTTTATGTCCGGCCTTGAAAAAATCATGGTAACGTAGTCTTGTCAGGGTTTTTTCACAGCCTTGATCTTTGCTCCACTTTTGATCAAGCAAAAGTGGAAGGAAAAAAGGCAGATAAAATCACAGCAGGTTAATACTCATTTAAACCTTGCAAAAATTCAAAAACACAAAGTAAAACTAAATGAATATCAGTCAGTTTGTAATATACCAATGGCAGAGGGATTCATTACAGCCTGAAAACAAAATTCCTTGATTTTAAAATTACACCAACAAAATGCTTCTAACAGATATACCCACCCCCGCCTATCTTTACGACATGAACCTGCTGCAACGCACGGCCGATCTGGCTGCTGCTGAAGCAACCCGCTACGGATTTGTAATCCATTATTCCCTAAAGGCCAATTATCACCAACCCATACTGGATGTGATGAAAGCCAAGGGATTCGGGGCCGACTGTGTAAGTGGCAAAGAGGTAGCGTTGGCGCTTGAAAGCGGGTTCATGCCACAAAGCATTGTTTTTGCAGGAGTAGGCAAAACCGACAGCGAAATTCTGTCAGCTGTCAGGGCCGGGGTATTTTGTCTGAATTGCGAGTCGGTTGAGGAGCTTGAAGTGATTTCGAACCTTGCTGCATCCTGCCAAAAAGTTGCCAGTGTTGCCCTGAGGATAAATCCTGATGTTGATGGACACACCCATCAAAACATAACCACCGGATTGAACGAAAACAAGTTCGGAATACCTGGCGCCCACCTGCAAAGAGCGCTTGACCTTTGCACACAAAGTCCGTGGTTGCGGTTTATCGGCCTGCATTTTCATATTGGTTCGCAGATTACTTCGCCGGAGCCTTACCGGTTGCTTGCCCGGAAAGCGTCGGAAATATGGAGTCGTTTCGAAATTTCGCGCTATGGGGCTACAGTACTCAATCTTGGAGGTGGTTTGGGCGTGAATTACGAAAGCCCGGAGGAATTCCCCATAGCCGATTTCCAGTCTTTTTTTGGCGGCATTTCCCGCACCTTGCAAATCCCCTCAGATGTAAGAGTACATTTTGAGCTTGGAAGAAGCCTTGTGGCGCAATGCGGCACATTGGTAACCAGGGTGCTTTTCGTTAAAACGGGCTTGGAAAGAAGGTTTATAATAGTAGATGCCGGAATGACCGAGTTGCTTCGTCCGGCGCTTTATCAGGCCAGGCATAAAATAGAAAATCCATTTTCGAACAGGCCTGAACAGGTTTACGATGTTGCAGGGCCGGTGTGTGAATCGAGCGATGTTTTCGCTAAAGATTATCTTCTGCCCGGAACAGAAAGGGGAGACTTGCTTTTAATACGCTCTTGCGGCGCTTACGGCCAATCGATGTCGCTTCGGTACAATCTTAGAAACACTGCTCCTGCATTCTTCCACCATGGCGAACTGAATCTTCCTCTTTCCTTCAGGAATGAACTTTCGGAACTTGAGGCTGTTTAGCTTGTCAACAGGTTTTGAGTAAACCGATGTCAAGCGATCAGAACAATTTTAACGGGCAATCACTTTTCGGATTTGCTTTCTTTTAATCTATCTTTGCTGTAATTCAGAGCTATGGCAGATTCATTGGTGTATATCACCCGAAGGGAGACATTCAATGCCGCTCACCGGTTATTCCGGCCCGAATGGGACGACAGGAAAAACCTCGAAGTGTTTGGCAAGTGTTCCAATCCGCTTTGGCACGGCCACAATTATGTGTTGTTTGTAACGGTAAAAGGCCGGCTGAATCCGGAAACAGGATTCCTGGTCAACCTGAAGGATTTGAGCACCATCATCAATCTGCATGTTGTCGAAAAGCTCGATCATAAAAACCTGAATCTGGAAGTTGATTTCATGGCAGGGAAAATTGCCTCCACCGAATCCCTGGCAGTTGAAATCTGGAAACAACTCGAAGTTCCTGTTCGGCAACTTGGCGCTTTTTTACATTGCATCAAGCTGCACGAAACCGAAAAAAACTCGGTGGAATATTACGGACCGGACACTATTTAAAACTTTTAAACCATGTCATCGGAAATAGACAAGGGGATGGCCATTGAAAACAAAATGGACGATTACGAAAAGATCGACCTTTATAATCCCAAAAAAATCAATGCCCTATCGGGGCATTATTATCAAGTGCTTCAATTGATTGGCGAAGATCCCACGCGCGAGGGACTGGAAAAAACCCCGGAAAGGGTGGCCAAGGCCATGCAGTATTTAACCCACGGCTATGACCTGAATCCTTATAAAATACTCAAGTCGGCCATGTTTAAGGAGGATTACCGGCAAATGGTAATTGTGAAGGACATTGAAATTTATTCGTTGTGCGAGCACCACATGCTCCCGTTTGTAGGCAAAGCCCATGTGGCATATATTCCAAACGGATACATTGTTGGGCTAAGTAAAATTCCAAGAGTTGTTGATGCTTACGCCCGAAGATTGCAGGTGCAGGAGAGGCTCACTACCCAGATAAAGAACTGCATTCAGGAAACCCTCAATCCACTTGGCGTTGCGGTGGTGATAGAAGCGCATCACTTTTGTATGATGATGCGGGGCATTCAGAAACAGAACTCGGTAACCACCACCAGCGATTTCACAGGGGCTTTCCTTACCGACAAAACACGGGCTGAGTTCATTCATTTGCTTGGAAGCAAACTGCACTGATATTTAAAAGAATTTAAAACCCCTTGCCATGAAAAACCTGCTGCTTTTCACTGCATTGTTTTTGGTAGTCTCCGGTTTTGCCGGATGCAATAATGATTCTGCCTCTCCAACCCCCATGACTCCGGCTACAATTAAACTCACACCCGGCTCCGACAAAGTAATTTCGGGAAGTAATCAATTTGGAATTAATCTTTTTGCCCGTGTTGCACTTGAAGAATCGAAAAACCTGACCCTTTCGCCTTTAAGCGCAAGCGCCGCCCTGACCATGTTGCTCAACGGGACGGCAGGCGAAACTTTCGACCAGCTTCGCACTGTATTGGACTTCCCAACAGGAATGAACCTTGCCGAAATCAACCTCGCATACAAAAACCTGGTTGGCCAGCTTCTCGAAGCCGATCCGGTGGTGGAACTGGCCCTGGCCAATGCCATGTTTTACAGGCAGGGATTTCAGGTGAAAGTACCCTTTGTAAATACTATGAAATCAGATTTCAACGCAACGGTCGAAGGTCTGAACTTCAGCCACCAGTCGGCCGTTGACGCCATCAACCAATGGGCAAGTGACAATACTAAGGGAAAGATTCCGGTGGTAATCGAAAGTATTTCCGACGAGATGAGGTTGTTTCTGATGAATGCCCTGTATTTCAAGGGACAATGGACTGATGCTTTCAATCAGGCCGAAACCCGCAACTTGCCTTTTTTTACTGATGCCACAACCCGGATTGACGTACCCACCATGAGCCGCAAACTGAATGCACGGTCGGTTTTCACCGAGCGCTATCATGCAGTGGAACTGCCTTATGGAAGGGGTAATTTTGCCATGGTGGTGGTCGTTCCACAAAACATCGACCTGAAATCCTTCCTGAGGGGTTTTACCACGGCGACATGGAGCGAGATAACCGGCGCCTTGGATTCGCAAACTGTAGGTGGTTCCATTGATGTGTTTCTCCCAAGATTTCAGTTCAGTTTTCAAAAAAACCTCAATCAACCTCTTAGGGCAATGGGTATGGTAAATGCTTTTGATCCCAATCTGGCAAACCTGAGTCCGATAGCCGATGTAAGGGACTTGTTCGTGCATTTTGTAAATCAGAACACTTACATTCAGGTAAATGAGGAAGGCACCACCGCTGCAGCAGTTACTACCATAGGAATTGGGATAACCAGCGTAGGACCTCCGCCCTTTGTGGCCGACAGGCCTTTCCTGTTTTTTATCCGCGAGCGTACTACCAACACCTTGTTGTTTGCGGGGCAGGTGTTGAATCCGCTAATGTAAGGCCAACTTACTCTTTAGATTTCGGCGACAACAACCTGTAGGTAGTCACCCAAATGTCTTTTTGGGATGACACAGGAATTGTGAAGGAGCAAAACCGGAAATTTCCTTAAATTTGCCCCTTTAAAAATTCCTGCTAAATCCGTTGCTATTATGAAAAAGGCATTTGTATTTCCAGGACAGGGCTCGCAATTTGTTGGCATGGGCCTGAATATTTACGAACAATCGTCTCATGCAAAAGATTTGTTCGAAAGAGCCAATGAAATTTTGGGATTTCGAATTACCGACCTGATGTTCTCGGGCACAGAAGAAGACCTCAGGCAGACCAAGGTAACCCAGCCGGCAGTGTTTCTTCACTCGGTAATACTGGCTATGACTATGGGCGAAAAATTCAGGCCCGACATGGTTGCCGGCCATTCGCTTGGTGAGTTTTCGGCGCTGGTTGCTTCCGGAGCCTTAAGTTTTGAAGATGGATTGATTCTCGTGTCAAAGCGCGCACAGGCTATGCAGAAGGCATGCGAAGCGGAGCCATCGACCATGGCGGCCGTTATGGGGCTTGAGGATGAAGTAGTGGAAGGCATTTGCGCAACCATTTACGAAACCGTCGTTCCTGCAAATTACAACAGTCCGGGCCAAGTGGTTATCTCCGGAAGCATCAAAGGAGTGGAGATCGCCATGGAGAAATTAAAAGAAGCGGGTGCCAAACGGGTACTTCCCTTGAAAGTTGGCGGGGCCTTTCACTCACCCCTGATGAAACCGGCCCGGGTCGAACTGTCGCTTGCCATCGACGAAACAGCCTTCAATGCTCCTCTGTGTCCTGTTTATCAGAATGTAACTGCAATGCCTGTCATCGACCCGAAGGTAATTAAGGCCAACCTGATTGAACAACTTACAGCCCCGGTACGTTGGACACAGATAATGCAAAATATGATTGCCGACGGAATGTCGGAACTTATCGAAGTAGGTCCCGGAGAGGTTTTGCAGGGATTAATTAAAAAAATTGACAAGAATTTTATAACCTCTAACGCTTAAAAAAAGTCTATGCTTGTTTTTGTTCTTTTCGTCCTTGGATTTGTTCTATTGGTTTACGGGGCTAACTGGTTGGTGGATGGCGCAGCTTCCATTGCCAAAAAGCGCGGGATTTCAAATGTGGTAATCGGTCTTACCATTGTGGCCATGGGAACTTCAACCCCTGAGTTGGTTGTGAACGTAATTGCCAGCCTCTCCGGTGCCCACGATGTGGCCATGGGCAATGTTTTGGGTAGTAATATTTCGAACATACTACTAATCTTAGGTGTTTCGGCTGTTATTTATCCCTTGGTAGTGCATGTGAACCATGGATATAAAAAAATAAAATTCGGATTCGAAATACCCATAGCCATTCTGGGAGCGATTATCATCGGTATTATGGCCAACGATCATCTCATTACAGGATCGGGCAATTCGGCGATAAGCCGCTGGAATGGAATAGTGCTGGTATTGTTTTTTCTGGCATACCTGGCCTACACGTTCAAATTTGCCAACAATGGTAATGATGACGACCTTGAGGTGAAACTTTTACCTGTTTGGAAATCTGTCTTTTTGGTTCCCCTGGGAATTGGCTCTATGGCATTGGGCGGACATTGGATTGTAGATGGAGCTGTTGAGATTGCCGGGATTTTCGGTATGAGTGAAGCCATTATCTCACTGACCATTGTGGCAGTTGGTACCTCCCTTCCTGAGTTGGCAACAAGTGTAGCAGCTGCAATAAAGAAAAATCCCGGAATTGCTGTTGGCAATATTGTGGGCTCAAATATTTTTAACGTGTTCTTTATATTGGGGATTAGTACTGTTGTAAACCCAATAACCTTTAATCCTGTGATGAACTTCGATATACTGGTGGCATTGTTTACCACCGTGCTGCTGTTCATGTTTATGTTCGTTCAGAAACCCAATGTACTGCAAAGGTGGCAGGGGGCCACGATGGTTTTCCTTTATGTGGTTTATGTAGCAGTACTCGTGTTGAATGAAACGGGTACTATAAATCTGGGTTTTTAAGCCGGCCTGAGTGAATCAGCTTCATTAAGTTAGGTTCGTGTAAAGCTTTTTCTACCATGTTGAAATAGTGCAGATTGTGGATATCGGTTCCCAAAAAATCGATCATCCCGGCATCAATAAGCCTTTCTGAGAGTTTTCGGGTATTTGCGGAATAATAGCCAGATGTAGAAATAATATTCAACTGGAAGTGCAGTCCCCGGGCATGAAGATCCTCATAGTGCCCAAAATTTCCGTGCCAATAGGTGTATCGCTCCGGATGTGCCAGAATGATTTTGTACCCGGCCAGCTGCACATCAAAAATTATCTCTTTCAGGTTTGCAGGAGGATTGAAATAGGGCAGCTCCACCAAAATGTAATTATCTGAAACGGTCAACAACTCTTTTCTTTCAACCAATCGGCCAAACCCTTCATCGAGGAGGTATTCAGCAGCAGCTTTAAATTCTATCTGAATCCCGGCCTTTTGAATGGCTTCCTTAACCTTCGCCTCTTCTTCCTGAATGATTGCAGAAGTATTGCGGTAAAGGTCGTTCATGATATGAGGGGTGGTGATCACTGTTTTGAATCCCAGATTCGACATTAACTCCAGTATGGTTATTACTGTTGTCATATCTGGCGCTCCATCGTCAATCCCCGGTATCAGGTGGGAATGCATGTCTGTTACCAATGGACTTATGTCCATTGGTGGTTTTGCCTTTCCACGGTTAAAAAGTTGTTTTAGCAGATTCATTTTCTGAACAGGTTTGACTCAAGCCTGCCTTATCGGTTGCCTTCGTATTGTTCGCGATAGAAGTTTTGATATTCGCCCGATGTTACCTGGCGAAGCCATTCGGTATTGGTCAGATACCAGTCCACGGTCAACTCAAGTCCTTCCTCGAACTGAAGCGAGGGTGCAAAACCCAATTCCTGTTGCAGTTTTCCGGCATCAATGGCATAGCGCAGGTCGTGGCCGGCTCTGTCCTTTACGTAGGTGATCAGCCTGGCCGAACTGCCGGGTGCGCGCCCAAGTTTTTTGTCCATAATCTTGCACAAAACCTGGATCAGGTCAATATTTTTCCACTCGTTATGGCCGCCGATATTGTAGGTTTCGCCAATTTTTCCCTGGTGCATGATTAAATCGATAGCATTGGCGTGGTCTTTCACATAAAGCCAGTCGCGAACATTCTCACCTTTGCCGTAAACAGGAAGTGGCTTTTCATGTATGATGTTGTTGATAAACAGCGGAACGAGTTTTTCAGGGAATTGGTTGGGACCATAATTATTTGAACAATTCGAAATTACAACAGGCAGTTTGTAGGTATGATGATAAGCCCTTACAAAATGGTCGCTCGACGCCTTTGAAGCCGAATAGGGGCTTCGGGGGTCGTAGGGGGTTGTTTCAACGAACATTCCATCATCGCCAAGAGAGCCGTAAACCTCATCGGTGCTAATATGGTAAAACAATTTTCCGTCAAAAGGCGCTTGCCAGCATTTTTTTGCGGCATTCAGCAGGTTAACTGTTCCGATAACATTCGTTTGAATAAATTCCATCGGGTTGGCAATGGAGCGGTCAACGTGAGATTCGGCAGCCAGATGCAGGACCTTGTCAAAATCATGTTTTTCGAACAGGCGGATGATGCTTTCCCAATCGCAGATATCGGCCTTGATGAAATGATAGTTCGGGGCCTTTTCGATGTCGGTAAGGTTGGCCAGATTTCCGGCATAGGTAAGGCAATCGAGATTAAAAATCTGGTAATCCAGATACTTTTTGACCATCAACCGCACCACATGCGACCCTATAAATCCGGCGCCGCCGGTAATCAGAACTTTTTTCATATTAGAATTTTTTCTAAAGTATTCCTGCTTTTAAGTTTTGCTCCCATTGCCAGGCCGACAGCATCATTTCTTCGAGCCCTTCCTCGGCCTTCCAGCCCAGCTTTCCATTGGCATGAGCCACGTCAGCCCAAACCTTATCCACATCACCTTCGCGCCTTTTAGTGATTTCAAAGTTAAGTTTTAGACCGCTTACTTTTTCAAAAGCATTAATAGCTTCCAAAACGCTGGTGCCTTTTCCTGTGCCAAGGTTGAAAAACTCCATATAGGTTTCCATGTTCTGCCGCAACATGCGCTGCATTGCCACAACGTGTGCCTTCGCAAGGTCAACAACATGAATGTAATCTCTGATGCACGTGCCATCGGGGGTGTTGTAGTCGTTTCCGAAAACCATAATCTTTGGCCTCAGGCCAATGGCCGTTTGGGTTATGAAGGGTACCAGGTTGTTCGGTATTCCAATGGGCAATTCGCCAATCAGAGCGCTTTCATGTGCCCCAATAGGATTAAAATACCGGAGCGAAATCACTTTAAGGTCCGAAACCGTAGCAACGTCGGCCAGGATTTCTTCACTGATCTGCTTGGTGTTGCCATAGGGCGAAAAGGCTTTTTTAATGGGCGATTGCTCAGTAACGGGCAATGTGTCGGGCTGGCCATAAACGGTACACGACGACGAAAAAACCATGTTGTAAACCCGGGATTCCTGCATTACCTGCAATAGGTTAATTAGCGAAACCAGGTTATTGTGATAATATTTCAGCGGAAGTTCAACCGATTCGCCAACTGCCTTGTAGGCGGCAAAATGAATAACTCCTGCAAGGTCAGGGTGTTCCCGAAAAACCATCCGCAAGGCTGCTTCATCGCAAAGGTCGATCTGGTAGAAAGCGGGGGCTCTTCCTGTAATCTGCCCGATTTGGCCAACGATCTTATCGGTTGAATTGGATAAATTATCCACGATCACTACCTGATATCCGGCTTGTTGAAGCTCAACTGTTGTATGTGAGCCGATGTAGCCGGTGCCACCTGTAACCAGAACTTTTTTTGGCATGGAATCCATTTTTAAAAACTCCAATAGGTCAGGTCTTTGATCTTGCTTCGAAAAATGCCCTTCAAGTCGAACAGAATCGGATTCTCGACTCCCTGCATCAGCGATTTGAAGTCTGATTCCGTGAGGTTTTTATATGGATCGTGCATAACGGCAACTACCACAGCGTCGTATGATTTGCCAGGTTTGTCGATCAGCGTAAAACCGTATTCATGCTCAATTTCTTTGGGATCGGCAAAAGGGTCAACCACTTCCACCTGTACCCCGTAACTTTTTAATTCCTTCACAAGGTCGGCTACCTTCGAATTGCGGCTGTCGGTAACGTTTTCCTTAAACGTGGCGCCCATCACCAGCACCCTGGCATGAAGCACGTTTTTTCCGGCAGCAATTAATTTTTTTACCAATTGCTTGGCAGCATAAAAACCCATGCTGTCGTTGACAAACCGCCCGGCATTGATCACCTGGGGATGGTAGCGGAATTCTTTTGCTTTGTAAACCAGGTAATACGGGTCAACGCCTATGCAATGCCCGCCGACCAATCCTGGGGAAAACCTCAGGAAGTTCCACTTAGTCCCTGCAGCTTCGAGCACGTCGTAGGTGTTTATTCCCATTCGATTAAAAATAATCGACAACTCATTGATCAGGGCGATATTCACATCGCGCTGCGTGTTTTCAATGATCTTTGCCGCTTCGGCCACTTTGATGGAAGGTGCCCGGTGCACTCCCGCAGTTACCACAAGCTCGTAAGTTTTGGCGATGTTTTCGAGGGCTTCATCATCATTGCCCGAAACCACCTTGGTAATGGTGGTAAGGGTATGGTGCTTATCGCCGGGGTTGATCCGCTCAGGCGAAAAACCAACTTTAAAATCGACACCTGCCTTCAGCCCCGACATCTTTTCGAGTATAGGAATGCAATCCTCCTCTGTGCAGCCGGGGTAAACGGTTGACTCATACAGCACATAATCCCCTTTCTTGAGGGCCTTGCCCACCGAGTGCGATGCCGAAAACACCGGTCGCAGATCGGGCAGGTTGTGTTCGTCGATGGGGGTTGGAACTCCGATAATATGAAAATGTGCGTTTTTCAGGTCTTCTTCATTGGTGGTAAACAACACATCGCAGCCTTCGAAAGCTTCCGGCCCAAGCTCATTGCTCGGATCGATACGGTTGCGCATCATTTCTACCCGGTCGGCTTTAATGTCGAATCCAATGACTTTTATCCTGCGGCCAAACTCAAGCGCCAGGGGCAGACCTACATATCCTAAACCGATTACCGAAAGAGCTGCTTCTTTTTTCAAAAGCCTTTCAAACATTCCCATTTTCCTAAATCTTTTTGTTAACGAATGCCTTGCTGCGCAATGCATAGATCCTTTCAATGATTTCAACTACTTTGAGCCCTTCCAGCCCGTTGGTGGTGATGGTGGATTTTCCGTTAAGGGTATCTACCACATTTTGAATCACAAAGTGATGGTTGGCAGCGCTTCCTTTGTACGACCCGTAATCGTTTGGTGGTTCGGAAGGCGGAAGCTGAGGCATCTCATAATTGTCGATATGGCAGTATTCCACCTCATTCATATACTGGCCGCCGATTTTAACGCTGCCCTTGCTGCCGGTGATGGTCATGGTGCTTTCCATGTTTTTGTCCCACACCGCTGTGGAGTAATTCATGCTGCCCATACCTCCGTTTGTGAAATGGAAGGTTACCATACCGGAGTCTTCGAATTCGGTAAGTCCGGCGTGTGCAAAATCTTCAAACTTCGCCTGGATGTCTTTAATATCTCCAAAAAGCCAATACAAAATATCGATAAAGTGCGAGAACTGGGTAAACAGGGTGCCACCATCTAATGAAGCAGTGCCATGCCAGCCGCCTTTTTTGTAATAGCGGTGGTCGCGGTTCCAGAAGCAGTCAACCTTTACCATGAAAATATCACCAAGAGTTTTGTTTTCAATCAGTTGCTTAATCCAGACTGACGGAGGCGAATAGCGGTTTTGCATCACCACAAACAAATGCCGGTTTACCTGCATCGACTTATGAATGATGGCTTCGCACTGGGCCTTGGTAAGCGCCATGGGCTTTTCACACACCACATGGATTCTTTTTTCAAGTACTTTCAGGCAATGATTTGCATGCAATCCGTTGGGAGTACAGATGTTTATAACATCAATACCGGTATTGCTTCCGAGCAACTCTTCAATACTTGAGAAAAATGGAACATTATAGGCTTCCAGGTTAAGCGTGGTTGCAGGCTTTATATCGCACAGGGCTACAAGTTCTGCTTCCGGATTTCTGACTATCATCTCGGCATGGCGCTTGCCAATATGGCCGCAACCAACCACTCCGAATCGAATTTTTTCAGTTCGTTTATTCATTGTTAATCTCTTTGATGCTCCGGTGGAACTGGTTTTACCGCCGGGTCGAATATTACTCAATGCGCTTTACCTTGCCATTTCCCAATAAATATTCCTGACCAGATTCAGGGCATTTGGCTTTTCCTGTCGGATCGAATTTCAACTTGTGGCCGTATTCGCTCATCCAGCCAATATGCTTTGCGGGGTTGCCCACCACAAGGGCATAGGCAGGCACATCGCGAATTACCACAGCTCCTGCTCCAATGAAAGCAAACGCTCCGATTTCGATGCCGCAAACCACCGTGGCATTGGCCCCAATGGTGGCCCCGCGTCGCACGAGGGTTTTTACATATTGTTCGCGCCTGATGACAGCGCTGCGCGGATTCACAATATTGGTAAACACCATCGAAGGCCCCAGGAAAACGTCGTCTTCACAGATTACGCCTGTGTAAATGGAAACATTGTTTTGTACTTTCACATTATTACCCAGAACTACGCCTGGCGAAACCACCACATTTTGCCCCAGGTTGCAATTTTCGCCAAGTACACAACCTGGCATCAGATGGCTGAAATGCCAGATACGGGTTCCTTTCCCGATGGTACATCCCAGGTCAATAACCGCTGTTTCGTGGCAAAAAAAATCCATTGCAGCCGGGTTTTTGTTTAGCGATTTACGTATTCCAAAACAGAAGAGGTAATGTATTTCAGTTGTTCATCATCAAGTTCGGTGTGCATCGGCAAAGATATCACGCTTTTGCACAAGGCTTCGGTTACCGGGAAGTCGCCCTCCTTATATCGCGGATCGGTATATGCCTTTTGCATGTGCATGGCCACAGGGTAGTACACCATAGCCGGAATTTCCTTCGACTGCAGATAGTCCTGCAGACCAAAACGGTCTATATTTTGGGTTATGAGGGTGTATTGATGAAACACATGGGTCGAGAAACTGGCCCTTTTTGGAGTGAGCAGCTTGGGATTGTTGGCAAAGGCACGGTCGTAATAGTCGGCGGCGGCCCTGCGGGCTTCGGCAAACTGGTCGAGGCGGCGCAATTTAATCCGCAATATGGCAGCCTGAATACTGTCGAGACGGGAATTGACCCCGATCGAATCGTGATAGTATCGTACTTCCATTCCGTGGTTTACCACAACGCGCATCTTTTGTGCCAGGCGGTCGTCGTCGGTAAAGAGGGCTCCGCCATCACCATAGCATCCGAGATTTTTTGAGGGGAAGAAGGAGGTACACCCGATAATGCTCATGGCGCCTGCCTTTTTGGTAGTGCCATCGGAAAACCGGTAGTCAGCTCCAATAGCCTGGGCATTGTCTTCAATTACGTACAGACCATGATCTTCTGCAATTTTCAGAATCCTTTCCATTTCGACACATTGCCCAAACAAATGCACCGGCACAACTGCTTTGGTTTTCGGGGTGATGGCCTTGCGGAATGCCTCCGGATCCATGTTAAACGTCAGCGGATCCACGTCAACCAAAACCGGGGTTAAACCCAGAAGAGCTATCACCTCAACGGTAGCAACAAAAGTAAATGAAGTGGTTATGACCTCATCGCCGGGCTTTAATTCCAACGCCATCATGGCAACCTGCAGTGCATCTGTTCCATTGGCACATGGGATCACATGTTTTATACCAAGATAGGATTCCAACTCCTGTTGGAATTTTTTTACCTCAGGCCCGTTGATGTATTGAGTTGACCGGACTACATCCAATACTGCATTATCAATTTCTCCGGCCATTTTTTCGTACTGGGCCTTAAGGTCAACCATTTGAATTTTTCTCATAGGAAAGGCTATTTGGTTAATGTTTGGGGTTCAGGCTGCAAATATATCAAATATTGCGAAGTTCCTTATGGTACCCATTATACGATTGTTAAATTAATAACAATTCGGATTGTGTTGCTGGTATTGGATTTCGATCCGGCGATTCATGTATCTTTGCCATGAAAAAATGCCAAAACAAGTATGCGCTTTTTGTACAATGTATTTATTTGGGTTTACAAAGCTGGCATCCTGGTGGCAGCATTGTTCAACTCCAAGGCCCGGGCCTGGGTTGCAGGCCGCAAGGGGCAGTTTGACCGGATGAAAACTGCCCGAATTGACGACAGGCCGGTTGCATGGTTTCATTGTGCCTCATTAGGCGAGTTTGAGCAGGGGAGACCCGTTCTTGAAGCTTTTCGGAAGGAATTTCCGCACTTTAGCGTATTGCTGACTTTTTTTTCGCCATCGGGCTACAATATACGCAAGAACTACAACGGCGCCGATTATGTTTTTTATCTTCCGCTCGATACGCCTGCAGGTGTAAGGCAATTTATGAACATCTGGAATCCCTCGCTGGCCATTTTTGTCAAGTATGAATTTTGGTTTAACTATTTGAAGGCCTTGAATCTCCGGGGTGTTCCGACGTTTGTAATTTCGGCCATTTTCAGGCCTGACCAATACTTTTTCAAAGGTTATGGCAAGTGGTTCCGGAAGCAATTAGGCTTGGTTTCTTGTTATTTTGTTCAGAACCAAATCTCACAGGAGCTGTTGCAAAAGGCTGGTATTTCCCGCGCAATAATTAGCGGCGACACCCGTTTCGACAGGGTGGCTGCCATTGCGACACAGGCGCAATCTCTTGACCGGTTTTCAGATTTCGCCCGGAATCAGCAGGTACTTGTGGCCGGAAGCACCTGGCCGCCCGACGAGGAATTGCTGCTGCCTCTTATCCACGACGAATCGCTGCCACTGAAGTTTATTATTGTTCCACATGAGATTAGTACAGCACATATTCAAGGGCTGAAGAACAAAATAACGGTTAAGACCCAAATCTATTCAGAAAATTGTGGTTCATTTGATGCGGAGAGCAAGGTACTGATTATAGATCAGGTCGGGCTTCTTTCGGGATTGTACAAACTTGGTTGCATGGCCTTTATTGGTGGCGGTTTTGGCCGTGGTATTCACAACATACTCGAAGCGGCAGCCTTTGGACTTCCGGTTTTCTTTGGCCCGAACTACGGTCAGTTTGCCGAGGCTAAAGAGCTCGTGCACCTGGGTGGTGCATTTACGGTTTCAAATGCAACCGGGCTGAAACCAAAAATCGAAAGCCTGACCCGAAATCAGGGCAAGCTTCAGGAAACTGCGCTCATTTGCTCAGATTATGTGAGGGCAAAAACCGGGGCAACCGCAACCATTATGAGAGAGTTGAAAACTTACGTCGGTCGGGATAAATAGCCTGTGCCTTAATGTTTTCCCCGAAATTGATTATTTTTGACAAGCTATCGGCCTTTTCACAACTTAAAGCCCTTTACCTATGAATTTTTTCCTCAAAGTTCTGGTTACATCTCTTGCGGTGGTTGTGGCAACTTACGTACTGCCGGGTGTTGACCTGCAAAATTTCCTTTCTGCATTGTTGGTCGCCTTAGTGCTTGGGCTGCTCAACATGCTCCTGAAACCTTTACTTGTATTACTCACCATACCGGTTACCATTTTTACTTTCGGGCTTTTCCTTCTGGTAATTAATGCCTTTATAGTGCAAATTGCAGATTTTCTAATTCGGGGTTTTGAGGTTCAGAACTTCTGGTGGGCGCTGTTGTTCAGCATTATATTGTCATTGGTTACCTATTTGCTCGAAATTCCGGTTAAAAGAAACCGCCAGCAGCGTTATTAGAATTCCCGAAAAATTATAGTTCCTGTTTTCATGGCATGCAAATTGATTTGTATTGATCAAAGTGATTAATATAAATGATGGAGGAACAAGCTATGAAAAAAGTAATTTTTACCCTGCTGCTCTTTGTTGCCGGTTTGTCCATTGGTTTTGCCCGGCCACATTTATCTGAGCTTTCCCTTTCGTTGATCGACGGATCGGTTTTCGACATGGAGATAAACGATCGTCCCTTTCACGGTCGCCAGCAATCCTACACCATTTCAGGGCTTGAGCCCGGAAGGCATTTCATCAGGGTGATTCGCTTTGAGCGGATGTTCAACGGGAGATTCGTCGTGTTTGGCCGGCCGAATGTTGTGTTTGCAGGATTCGTTACCATCCCTGCACGCACCAGCCTTACAGCACATATCGACTTCAACGGGCGGTTTGTAGTAACTCAGCGCATGGCATTAAGGAACCCAAGGGGAAGAGGCTGGGACAAGGACCACCGGTTTCGCGATGACTTTGATCCCATTGCCCGGATGGCCATGCACCCACGCGAATTTCAGCGGCTCATCACAGTGCTTTCAGGTATAGCCTTCGAAAGCCGCAGACTCGATGTCGCCATGCAGGCACTTTCAACCAATCTGGTTACCTCCTTCCAGGTCATGGAGCTTCTAAGTATGTTTAACCATGAGTCGAACAGGCTCGACCTTGCCAAGTCAGCTTACAACAATACTGTCGATCCGGAGAATTTCTTCATCGTAAATGAGGCGTTCCATTTCAGCTCAAGCATCCGCGAACTCAACCGTTTTATCGCCCACAGGTAAACATTGTTTTTGAAAATTGCACCGTATTGCATATATTTACCTTGGATTATAAAAACCAAACAACTTATCAATTAGCTAAAAAGGAACGATTACAGTGAAACCTGCGAAGGTTTGCAAAGTTCTTTGAATGAAATCTCCAGCATGAGAAGTTGCCTTTATTTCAAACATGGCCAATTCATTAATTTTTAAAACCAACAAAACTATGAGACTACTGAGGGTGTTCTTGGTTTTTGCATTGCTTACAAGTGCATTTAATGCACAGGGTCAGGCGGTTACAATAAGGTCTGAAATAAAAAACGCCACCATTTTTCAGAGCGGCGCACAAGTTAACCGCCAGGCCAGAGTAAACATAAGATCTGGTATGAATGAGCTGGTTTTCACTGCTTTGCCTTCACAGGTTAACCCGATGTCGGTTCAGTTGACAGCCACTGGGCCCATAACCATATTGTCGGTCAATTACAGGCACAACCTGCTTGAGATGCCTGAGGTTAGTAGGGAAATAAGAATGTTGGAAGACAGCGCCGCCTTTTTTACCAACCGTATAGACAGAAACCGGGCTTCGATTCAGGTTTTGGAGAATGAAGAGGCGCTTCTGGCAGCAAATCGGCAAGTCGGAGGACCCACACAGGGTGTTGATGTGGTACAACTGCGTACTGTTGCTGATTTTGTAAGGCAGCGATTGACCGAAATCAAATCACGGAGCATTGAACTACGACAGCAGATTCAAAAGGATGAGCTTCGGCGAAACCGGATTATGGAGCATTTAGCCGGGCTTCGTGGCCGATCGGGCAACATCATGGGAGAGGTAGTAGTGAAGGTTTCGTCGCAGACATCGCTCGCTTCGACAATGAACCTCACTTATTTTTCGACCGATGCCCGATGGACTCCCAATTACGACATAAGGGTTTCTTCCGAGAATAATAATTTGGACCTTATTCTCAGGGCAAGTGTATTTCAGCTATCGGGGGAGGATTGGAACAATATCAATCTTACCTTTTCTACAGGCAATCCGGCCCTCCCAGGCCAAAAGCCCGAACTAAGCAGGTGGTTCCTTCGCCCGGTATTACCCGAGCAAATAATTGTTGCAGGCGGTACAAGGCCCCGCGATGGACATGTCAGGATTAGGGGAATATCTTCACTCGAAGCGCAAGACATGGAAATGGCCAGGACGATGGCTGATGCAGTGGTAGCGCAGGAAGGTCTTACCACCCGCAACTTTGTAGTAAATGTACCTTATACCATCCCTTCGGGACAAGACCCCGCAGTGGTAGAATTGGAAAGGACCGGCATTCCCGCCGAATTTGAGTACCATGTAGCTCCCAAGATCGATCCAGCAGCATTTTTGGTTGCCCGCGTAGCCAACTGGCAGCAGTTTTTGGTAATTCAGGCCGAAGCCAATCTTTTTTTAGATGGCACTTTCCTGGGCAATACAACAGTTAATCCGCGGCTGGCTCAGGATACCCTTGAACTATCTCTTGGCCGCGACCCTGATATACTGGTTTGGCGCGAGCGAAACCGTGAGCTTACCCGCCGCAATATACTTGGCAACCGGGTAGCCGAAACACAAGGGTGGGAGATCAGGGTAAGAAACAACAAAAACCGGCCGGTAAACCTTCTGATCAGCGACCAGGTACCCATATCCACTTCGACCGAAATCGATGTTACTCCGGACCAATTGTCGTTGGGTGTACTAAACCAGGATACCGGAATCGTTACATGGAGGATGAAACTGCAACCGGCCGAATCGCGGACACTGGATTTCCGGTTCACAGTGCGCTATCCGCGTGGAATGGTACTCAACTTGTAAGCGAAACGCTAAGCAACGAGCTTATTTTCGAGAAAAGATTTGGTGATGTGAGGATGAGCCGATGTGAAGATTAGGATATGGATGAATTGCAAATTTAAGCCTCATAGGCTTATACTGACAACCCAACCCCGGAGGGTTGCATGGATAATAAAAAACGAAGACGCTCAACCATCACCAACTCCTCAGGAGTGACATTGGGTTACATAAAAAATAATGTCATCCCTACGGGATTCAATTTTGGGCATTACTGGTACTAGCCTACAAAAATTACATCCCTTCGGGATTTAAAGGTTCAAGAAATATTCCAATGAAACCACAAGCAACCATGCAGGGGTGGAATGAAATTAGAAAAGCAAAGGCCCCGGAAGACATTAACCCCGTAAGGAAGAAATAATAGAAAACGGAAACACCAAAGGTAAGGGGGCGGCCTCCAAAAAATCTTGTCAGGATTTCTTCGAAGACTTGGTTTTTGCTTCACTTTTTATCAGGAAAAGGTGAAAACATATACCTTACCTTAGGACAGCAACAGAGCCCTTTTCAGCAAAAAATCCATGCAAACCAGAAATTTAACTTGCATATTTCGAAATTTCTTATTAATTTTCAAAAAGTTTGTTGCAAATCAAAATCATTATCAAACCAAAAAACAAAAGAACGATGAAAAAAGACCTGACCAGAAGGGCCGGCCTCTTCTCTTCTCTTCTCTTCTCTTCTCTTCTCTTCTTCTGCTGACGGTTTCCTGCCAGAAGTATGACCTGCCCGAGCCGCCTGCTTTTGACACACCACAAACAAAAGACGGCATGATACGGCTTGGCCGCAAACTCGAAAACCCCTACACTGTCGAAAACATGCGACAAGCCTATGCCAACCTGGTAAGCCAGGGAGTTTTAAAATCGGGCCTGGTGATTGATGCAACCCACTTGTACATCAGGGTGCTACCCGCCACCGAGCAGGAAATGGACGAATTCGAAAACCATTTGCTGCAACATTTGGGCGAAACCAAAATGGAGCTTCTGGATGAAGCCATTTCCGGCCACATATTCAGCTACCCGCTTGACTATGAGATTTTAGAGGGAGGTACTTTTTTTTATGACCCTCAACTGCCCCCTGGAGGCATTACCTGGCAATATACCGTAGTGCCTGTCGGCTACACCATGCCCCCTGTACAGCACGAAGTGTTAGCCGACCTGTTTTTGAAATGCGATTTTGCCATAGCCGAAAAATCATCGCGCGGTTTCGACCAGGCCTCGTGGCAATTATTGGAAACCGAAGCCCTGAGACTTGCCGGCGACTCTGATGCGGAGCTATTAACCCAGCCCGGTTTAAAAAGGAGTGTTCCAAGGTGGACGCCACGCGGTACTATTAAAGTGTGGGATAATGATTTACGCAAGGCAGTTCCTGTTTATGGCGCCAAAGTGAGGGCCAGGCGTTGGTTTAGGGTGCGTACCGACTTAACCGACAGCACGGGTTATTTTGAAACGGGATCTATAAATACAGTGGTCAGGTACAGTATTATTTGGGAACGAAAATATTGGGATATCCGTTCGGGAACATTTGGACAGGCTAAATTGAAGAAACCTAATTTGCATAATTCGCGATGGGACATCATAATCAACTACGGTGAATCGCAAAGGCATGCCATCATCCACAGAGCAGCGCACTTCTATTATTTTGAGCAGAATTCTATAAAAAGGCCAACTGTGCGGGGAAGAGTCAAGATAAGTTATCTTCACAGGCAAGCAACTGGCGGGCATTTGGGCGATGCTAATCCGGTGGCTGTTTGGGGTATTATACCCGACATTAGGGTGTTTGGAATAAATGATGGCCTCTGGAGAAGCTCTATGGGAATTTTTGCCACCACCATACATGAACTTGCCCATGTTTCGCACTGGGATTTAGTTGGAAGACTTAATTTTATTTGCACGGGAACCAATGTGATTGAAAGCTGGGCAAGAGGCGTACAGTGGTATTTAACCAGGATGGTTTATCCTTGGTACAATGGAGGAGACACAAAACGGCCCGATTACACTCAGGTTGTGGTGGATATGGTGGACACACGCAATGATGATGGCAAAAATAATGGCTCCCGCTATCCAATTGACCAGGTAGAAGGTTATACGATGAAGCAAATTGAAGATGCTTTAGTTGGCTCACTTTCATGGAATCAATGGGTAAACAATATTTTAAACAGATATGAAAATGAAACGGAAAATTTTGTGGTACCGTTGTTTAATTTTTGGCATTAGCAGTTGCTTCTTGCTTATTTGTGGTAGCTGCCTTGTGGTAAGTTATGGGGTAAAGGGCACATGGATTTACATCAATGAAACTAATTATTCCATCTCATATTTACCTGAAAATTTCTGGTCTGCATTCAATGTAGCTCCCAATGATACAACAGTTTATATTTCATTAGATGGTGGGCCAAAAGACATGAAGGTAGAAAACTATGTGCCACCCATTAATGCCCTTGCGGTGGTGTTTGACGGAATAAAAATTGACACCCTGCTTTCCTGGAAATTAATGGATATAAACTTATACGAACACGAGAAACTTGGCAGGAATAACTTTAGATTTACTTTCCGTTTCACGTATGAGAATGTGACACCTGCATCAGGTTTTTAGCTGCAAATGATAATGTAGCCGGCTATTCCCTCCGGCAGATTGAAAACGCGTTAAAAAGAACAAAAACCCGACTGAGCGGCAATTGAATTGCCGACTGGAATATAATTGAATTTTAATTTCAATTGGAGACAGGTCACGACTTGCCCCTGTGGTATCTGCACAAATAAATCCAAAAACCGATTTTTGTTTAAAGCCAAAATACTCTCATCTGCTCATCCTCGCATCTGCTCATCCTCACATCCTTTCATCTAAACCAATAATCTGGCAATTGTCCTCAGGTCTTCTTCCGAGAGCTTGTGGCACATGCCGTTGACCTCGTTTTTAATCATTAAACCGGCTAATTTTTCGGCATCGGCCTTGCCTAAATTACTGCCGGTATCCGACAGCCTGATCGGGCTTCCTAACAGTTTGAAAAAATGCTCCAGCCGGTAAATGGTATCATTGGCATTGTCGCAGTTAAACAGGGCGGTTCCCAAAGCAGTGATCCTTTCGGGTATTCTTTCTTTCTGCAACTTCAGCCATGCCGGGTAGGCTATGGAAAGTGATGCCCCATGGGCTGTATCCCAAATTACGCTTAGGTTATGGCCGATATCATGCACGCCCCAGTCGCCCGACTTCCGGCCGGGAAGGGTCATGCCGCTGAGGGCGCAGGTAGCGGCATACATAATACGGGCACGAAGGTCGTAATCATTCAGATTGTTCATTAGTTCGGGTCCGTATTTCATAGCTTCCTGAATGATGGCAACAATAAACCGGTCAGAAAGACTTGCATCCCCTTCACCAAACCACACTTCCAGGGAATGGGCAATGAGGTCAACAATTCCGTAAGCGGTGTAATTTGCCGAAACACTTTGAGTGAAGGTCGGGTCGAGGAAGCTGTGTTTTGGGTACATGAGCTTATGGCCAAATCCTATCTTTTGTTGCAGTCCATCATGCTGAACCACTGCTACCGGGTTCATTTCGGTTCCCGTTGCGGCCAGGGTTAATACCCCAATCAACGGTATGGCGCTTTCAGGCTTTTTAGCTCCGATAACAAAATCCCAGCCCGAATGATCAACGGGAATGGTTATCGAAATTACTTTCGCGCTGTCAATTACACTTCCGCCGCCAATGGCTACAATCAGGTCGCAGTTCGATTTCCGGGCAAGAAGGGACGCCTGATCAACATCTTCAATTATTGGATTGGATTTTATTCCTGAATACTCAACAATCCCGATCCCTGAGTTCCTAAGACTTTCAATGGTGGCATGGTACGAGCCGTTCGATTTTACAGACCCTTTTCCGTAAACTACGAGGGCTTTTTTTCCAAACTCTGAGGCTGATTTTCCAAGTTTGTTTACCACGCCCTTTCCAAAATGAAGAGCTACCGGATTATGCAGTATGAAATTTTCCATCTCAATAAAAATAGGTTAATCTCCAAATTTAGTGATTTTAACTATTTGCTTATACCCTTGATTTATTTTCTGAGAGCTGTAAATTCGTAAATCCAATTGCTGTTTTTTATAATTTTATGCTTTCGATGCTGAAAAATTTTTTCATGCGGCAATTGCATTATCGATAGATTTTTTTAATTCAAATCAATTAATATTCAATTCTAAGTTTATGACTACACCAAAAGTTAAAGGCACAATTGGAATCCTGACAGGTGGCGGCGATGTACCGGGTTTAAATCCTGCAATCAGGGCGGTTACAATTCGTGCTTTGCGCGAAGGATACCGGGTAGTCGGTATTCGCAGGGGATGGGCCGGGATATTGGAAGTTATCCGCGACAAGAAGGCCGACAACAGGGAAAACTTTATGGAATTAACCGAAGATATCGTTAACAGGGCGGGAAGAACGGGAGGCACTTTTCTCCACAGCTCACGTACAAGGCCAAGCCATGTGCCCCTAAAGAATGTTCCTGAAATGTATAAGGACATTTATAAAAACGAGGTAAACGACCTTACGCCTGAAGTCCTAAAAAATCTTGATTTTATTGGCATCGACTACCTCATTCCAATCGGAGGCGACGACACCCTGAGCTATGGCGTAACCCTTTACAAAGCGGGGGTGAAAGTAGTGGCCATTCCAAAAACCATGGACAACGATGTGCCGGGCACCGACTACTGTATTGGATTCAGCACTTGTGTTACCAGGACTATTCACATGACCAATTTATTAAGGACTTCAGCCGGATCGCACGAGCGTATTCTGGTAGTGGAAGTTTTTGGGCGATATGCCGGATTCACAGCCCTGCTGCCCACAATGGCTGGAGCTGCAAACAGGTGTGTAATTCCTGAGTACAAATTTCAAATAGAGCATCTTACCGAACTATTGGTTCAGGACCGGATGAAGCATCCAAGCCGCTATTCGGTGGTGCTGGTTTCTGAAGGTGCTACATTTGAGGGTATTGATATGATGTTTAGTGACCATGAGCGCGATATGTATGGCCATGCTAAACTTGGAGGAATAGGCAATGCCGTTTCGGCAAAAATAAAGGAAGTGAGTCCTCTGGTGAGTAAAGGATCTCGGATTGATACCATCAATCAGCACCTGGGCTACCTTGTTCGCTCGGGCGACCCCGATGCCATCGACAGCATTGTGCCTATGGCTTATGGAAACCTCGCCCTCGACTTGATCCTCAAAGGAATTCACGGTAGAATGGTGATCCTGAAAAATGGCCGCTACGACAATATCCCGGTTGACATTATTTCAACTACCAAAAAACTTATAGATGTGTCCAAGCACTACAACACCGACCGTTTGCGTCCGGTTTACGAATCGTTTGTTGATAAGCCTCTGTTTTTAATCTGACATATTCTTTGCAATCAAAAGGGGCGTTTCCGGAAATGGGACGCCCTTTTTTTTAAAATAAATGCCACCCCTGAGCTGCATTCCTGCCCGCCCATGTGGTGTCTTTGCTGTGGCAGGCGGGTATTATGCCCTTGGAACATCACTGAAAGTTAAATTCTATAATACAATTCTCCCGGAAGGGGTGCCTGACCAGGCAACCTTAGTAGCAAAGTGGCAGCCGCCGTTAAGCAAGCTCGGCTCAATAAAACGAAAAAAGCCCTGCACTGTATCGTGCAAGGCCTGTCTTTGCGGAGAGAGAGGGATTCGAACCCCCGGAGGTATTACCCTCAACGGTTTTCAAGACCGCCGCAATCGACCACTCTGCCATCTCTCCGGCGCAAAAGTAGTATTTTTCTCAATTTCAAAACCAATTTGTAGAAAATTGAAGTTTTTAATACGTTAATTTTACCGGCAGCAATGGTCATTAGAAATAATTTACCTTGTAGCAATGGATAGCAGCAAAGTGGCCGTGGTTATTTTGAATTGGAACGGAAGGCGTTTTCTCGAAAAGTACCTCCCTTCGGTAATGAATTGCCTGCCACAGGGAGCCACAGTTGTTATTGCCGACAATGCTTCAACCGACGATTCGCTAAGTTTTCTCGCCAGAAATTACCCTGAATTGCCGGTGGTAGCGTTAAGTAAAAACCTTGGGTATGCAGGAGGTTACAATGAGGCTCTTAGGCTGGTTGAAGCTGAGTATTACGTTCTTTTAAACTCCGATGTGGAAGTTACCCCGGGTTGGATTGAACCCGTGGTGGAATACATGGAGACCAATGCCCATGTGGCTGCCGCTCAACCTAAAATCCTTTCGGATGAAGAAAGGCATAAGTTTGAGTATGCCGGCGCTGCAGGAGGGTTCGTCGATGTATTTGGGTATCCGTTTTGCAGGGGGCGATTTTTTGATTTTCTCGAAACAGATTTTAGCCAATACGACGATACTACCAGGGTGCATTGGGCTACCGGCGCCTGCCTTTTTGTAAGGGCTAAAGCTTTCTGGGAGGCCGGTGGCTTCGATGAGCGCTTTTTTGCTCACATGGAAGAAATAGACCTCTGCTGGCGGTTGCATCGAATGGGCTATGCAGTGGTGGCAGTTCCCAAATCGAAAGTCTTTCACCTGGGAGGCGGAACCCTGCCCAGATCGAACCCCCGAAAAACCTTTCTGAACTTTAGAAACAGCCTTTGGCTCCTGGCAAAGAACTTACCCTCAAGGTACTTCTACCCGCTTTTGCCAATCCGTTTTCTCCTCGATTTGTTGGCTGGCTTCAGATTTTTGCTTATGGGTCAAAAGGCCGATGCCTTGGCAGTGGCCAGGGCACAGCTGGCCCTATTTAAAAGCTTAAGAAACATGAGGCAGTCAGCCCCAGAAGGTAAAGACAAGCTACCCGGGGGTGTTTACAAAGGAAGCGTGGTGTTTGATTTTTATGTACGCAAAAAAAAGCGCTTCACCGAATTAAAATGGAAGCGGTTTGGCCAACGGATTTCCCAAGGCTGATTAAGCAGGCTTCAGAAAACTCTGAACGGCCAGTCGGTAGCTGTCGAGTCCAAAACCTCCTACGGTGCCTGCGCAATATGGCCCGATAATGGATTTGTGCCGAAATTCTTCCCGCGAAAAAATGTTTGAGATATGTACTTCAATAACCGGCGCCCTTACTGCCAGGATGGCGTCGGCAATGGCCACGCTTGTGTGGGTATATCCGCCGGCATTCAGAATAATACCATCATAAATGAACCCGGCTTCCTGTATTTTAGTAACCAACTCCCCTTCGAGGTTGCTCTGAAAGTGGTCTATCGCAATGGAAGGGAACCAGCTTTTGAGTTTGAGTAAGTAATCGGCAAAAAACTCATTGCCGTAAAGGGAAGGCTCCCGGGTGCCTAAAAGATTCAGATTAGGCCCGTTGATTATCATTAGTTTCATTCCAATAACAGATAAATAGTACTACGTGCAATTTTCAGCAAAATAAACCAAAAAAATGTTGAAATCGGCCGGTTCCAATTTTTCCCATATTAATCGAATTACATTTTTCCCAATTTGCCGGTATAGCAATTATTTTATTGGGCTGGCTTCTTCTCTAAGTTGTTTCCACATTTCAGTAAGTTGCAACTGTTCAACCCAAGGTTCTAAATAATTCAAATCAAGTTTTCCGTATTGAACCTCATATACGCGCAAAGCGTCGGTAAATTGTTTTTCACTTCCACCGGATAATTTCGCCCAATGCAATTTCATAAGAATGGTGTCTTCCGGGGTTGAAATTTTCATCTTGAAACCAAAGACATTTACTTCATATTTTCTTGCAAACCTTGACTTATCAAAAGGCTCATCCGTCAAAATCCAGAAATCAATTTTGTCGCCTTCGTTTGTGTCAAGTAGGTTGAACATACTTTTGTGTTCCAATGCTTCGCCAATAGCTGCTTCTGAAAGGTAATACCGTGAAGGGGGAAACGCTGATAATATTTGTTTTGTTGATGCAGCAGTAATGTTTACAACAATATCAATATCGTGTGTGGCTCTTGGCTCTCCCTGTAAACTGGAAACAATAGAGCCGGTTGCCATATAATCAATCTGGTTTTCGTTCAAAACAGATAATACTTTATTTAATAATTTCGGTTGTAGCATTTGGCGATTCGTTCTAAGTAAATGGCTTTAATATCTTCTTCGGTTTTTTCGGGAAACCTTTTTCGTAATCCTTCTAAAAATAATTCTCTTGCCATCAGCGAAAGTTCAAATGCTTTCTGCAAGCGCTGTTCGGGGGTCATTCGCGAAAGCGTTTCAATATATAAAGTATGATTGGAACGGGGTTTGATTGCCTTCATTTGAACTGATATAGCAAGTGTGGCCAGGTTTTTTCAAAGTTAAGTTTAATTTTTTACAAAAATTTTGAAAGAAGGTACTTATTGGATTCACGCATACCATTTGTGATTCCACGCACAAGTCGAAAAAACTTCCCCTGAATCTGAAAGTCTGGGTTTGAAAAAATTTGTATCTTCGCAATGCTTTTCAAAATAGGGGTGCCCAAAAACAAGGGCTGAGATCATACCCATTGAACCTGCTCCGGGTAATGCCGGCGAAGGGAAGGGAGATAAACAAAGGCCAGGCTTTCGCCTCTATTACCTGGCTAATGTTTAACAACAAATTTCAAATTTCATGTTTAAAAAAGTTTTGTTAGCCGCTGTGTGCATGGCGTTTACATTGGTTTTAACTGGCCAGCACCGAATCGACGGCCGGGTACTCGACAGTACCGATCAGAGCCCCCTGCCCGGGGCCAACGTAGTGGTAAAGGGAACCTTTAAGGGGGTTTTTGCCAATTATGCGGGCCATTTTTCACTATCGGGCTTGCAGCCAGGCAGGCATGTTCTGCAAATCAGCTTCCTGGGATACCAAAGCAGGGAGATAAGTATTCAAGTTCCGTCAGAAGAACCAATCCAGGTAATTCTTGAGCGGTCGGCTACGCTTGCAAACGAGGTTGTGGTGGTCGGACTGAGGGCCGATGGGCGTACTCCTGCCACCTTTACAAATGTGTCGAAAGATCAGATTTCGGCTAAAAATCTTGGTCAGGACTTGCCATTTCTGCTCAATCTTACACCCTCGCTGGTAGTAACCTCCGATGCAGGTGCCGGGGTGGGCTACACCTGGATGAACATTCGCGGCAGCGACAACACCCGGGTCAACATCACCCTCAATGGTATTCCGATGAACGATGCCGAGTCGCATGGAGTGTGGTGGGTGAACACGCCCGATCTGGCCTCCTCTGTCGAAAATATTCAGGTTCAGCGCGGAGTTGGTCTAAGTACCCACGGCGCAGGGGCCTTCGGAGCTACCATCAGCATGACTACCTTAGGACTGCAGGAAAATGCCCATGCTGCACTCGAAAACTCCTTTGGTTCATTCAACACACTCAAAAACACAGCAACGTTTGGTACCGGATTGATCAACCAGCGCTGGTCGTTCGACGGCAGGCTCTCTCGGATTGTTTCCGACGGCTTTATCGACAGGGCTACTTCCGACCTGAAATCCTATTACTTCTCGGGTGGATATTATGGCAAGAACACAATTATAAGGGCTGTAACTTTCTCGGGAACAGAAACCACCTACCAGGCCTGGAACGGCGTTCCGGGACAAATGCTCGAAACAAACCGCACCTACAACCCTTCCGGTCGTTTTACCGACAATGCAGGCAACACCCGGTACTACGAAAATGAAACCGACAACTATCATCAAGATCATTTTCAATTGCACCTGTCGCATGCTTTCAACCCGGATTTTACTGCCAATGTTTCATTATTTTACACCCGGGGCAGGGGGTATTTCGAACAATACCGCGAAAGCGAGCGTTTCAGTCGCTACAACCTTCCCAATGTAGTAATCGGCAATCAAACCATTACGCGCTCCGACTTAATCAGGCAGAGGTGGCTCGACAACCATTTTGCAGGATTGGTATATTCCTTAAACCATAATCCAACCGAAGCCCTGGCCCTTACCCTGGGCGGGGGCTTCAACACCTATTGGGGCAGGCATTTTGGCCAGATAATCTGGGCCGAACACGCTCAGAACATACCAAAAGGATGGTATTACTACGACAACGATGCCATTAAACGCGATTTCAACAGCTTTGTGAAAGCCAATTACGAAATCACCGCAGGTTTAAACCTTTTTGCCGACATGCAATACAGGTTCATCGATTACACGTTTGAGGGACCTGCATGGGTACTGGGCGAGATCAGCCGGATTGATCAACAAGCTGTTTTTCATTTTTTTAATCCCAAGGTTGGGCTAAACTGGGTTGTCAATCCCCAAAGCACCTTTTATGCCTTTGCCGGTATCGGGAACCGTGAGCCTGTAAGGCGCGATTTTACCGAATCATCGCCCGAAAGCCGCCCGAAACACGAGACCCTGCGCAACATCGAATTGGGCTACCGGTTTCAGGGCAGGCGCACCATGTTTGCGGCAAACGCTTATCTGATGGATTACAAAAATCAATTGGTATTGACCGGCGAAATTAACGATGTAGGTGGCTTTTCACGAGTAAATATTGCCGACAGTTACCGTGCCGGTGTTGAACTTCAGGGCGGACTAATTTTTACCGAACGCTTGAAATGGCAGGGAAATGCGACCTTCAGCCGTAATAAAATACCTTATTTTGTTGAGCACTCCGACGTGTTCGACAATAACTGGGAATGGATCGGAACCGAAACACAAGTGTATCGCAACACCGACATCGCCTTCTCGCCTTCAATAATCGCTGCAAGTTTGCTCACTTTCGAGCCGGTTAATAATCTTATGATTTCTCTGAACAGTAAATACGTGGGTCGGCAATTTATTGACAATACACAAAACACCGACCGAATGCTCGATGCATTTTTCGTGAATGATATAAGATTCAACTTTGTGTTCCGACCTGGGTTTTTCCGCGAGGTAGAGCTTATTTTCCAGGTGAACAACTTTTTGAATGAGCAGTACGAAACCAACGCCTGGATTTATAAAGGAATTGTCGGTAACCAGGGTCTTATTACCATCGAAGACGGGTACTTCCCCCAGGCCGGAAGGCATTTTATGGCTGGGCTGAACCTGAGGTTTTAACTAAAGCGTTAGGATTAGATTCCCTAAAAAGGATTCAAATTCACAGCATTGATCTTACCGAACTAAAATGCCGGGAATATATTTAGTTCCCGGTATTTTTTTATTGTAGTTCGCTACCTGCCTGAGGGGGCTTAAGTACAGTATCGTCAAGTTCCTCGTAATCCTCTTCCAGTTGCCGGTGTCGGGCGTATTTTCTCCATTTGTCTAATACGGTGGTCATATCGGCAGGCAGGTCGGAGTCGAAAAAGTACTGTTTTCCTGTTGTTGGGTGAGCGAAGCCAAGGGTTTTGGCATGCAGCGCGTGCCGGGGCAGCAACTGAAAACAATTGGATACAAACTGTTTGTATTTTGTGAATGTGGTGCCTTTACGAATCTTGTTGCCTTCGTAGGTTTCGTCGTTAAAAAGCGGATGCCCGATATGCTGGAAGTGCGCCCTTATCTGATGCGTGCGGCCCGTTTCGAGTTTGCACTCCACAAGGGTTACATATCCGAATCGTTCCAGTACCTTGTAATGGGTTATTGCAGGTTTGCCATGGGCGCCGTCTTCGAATACATCCATCACTTTGCGGTTCTTCAGGCTGCGTCCAACATGGCCGGTAATGGTTCCCTGCTCATTGGCCACATCGCCCCACACCAGGGCATTATAGACACGGTCGATTTTACGGTCGAAAAACATTTTTGCCAGGCGGGTCTGGGCAAGCTCGGTCTTTGCAACCAAAAGGAGTCCGGATGTGTTCTTGTCGATACGGTGAACCAGTCCGGGCTTGATGTCTTCGTCATTTTGGCGCGGAAGGTTCTGGAAATGATGTACCAGCGCGTTTACCAGGGTGCCGGTGTAATTTCCGTAACCCGGATGAACCACCATGCCGGCTTCTTTATTGATTACTACAATGTCGCTGTCTTCAAAAACAATGTTTATCGGAATGTTTTGCGGTATGAGTTCAATTTCGCGCGGAGGATGTGCCAGAACAATGGTTATCACATCGGCAGGCTTTACCCGGTAGTTTGGCTTTACCGGTAAGTTGTTTACCAGGATATTTCCTGCCCGGGCGGCAACCTGCACTTTGTTGCGGCTGGCATTTTCGATTCGCGAAGTCAGGAACTTATCAATTCGCAGCAATCCCTGGCCACGGTCAACCACAAAGCGAAAATGCTCAAAAAGCTCCTGCTCCTCACCTTCCTCGCGGAGTTCATCTTCGGGAAGGTCTTTTTCCTCCATCATTTTTTTTGCTTTTACCTGGCGATAATAAATCGGGTCGTTTGGCTGGTATTCTCCATCCGGTTGGTAACCCTGAGTATGAATATGCCATTGTTCAGATGCCCAAGGTCAACAACAGGGCTGAATTCGCGCGACAGGATCTGCCTTCCTTGCATATCAAAAACCTCTACCCAGAGATATTCGGTTTGTAACATGGATTCATCCATTATGATATTGAGCATGCTCTCTTTTAATGGATTGGGGAATACGCTTGGCTCTTTGGGTGGGGAAGTTTCACCAGTTGTAACAGAAGTTTGGGATGATGCCACCACAGGTCTTATCATGAGCGCTCCCGGAAAAATGGAAGGCTGCCAGCCGCTGCCAACATTGAAAAATATGTTTTCACCGGCCATTGAGTTGGCATCGTAGCCCAGGTTTACGAACCCGTCGGTTCGTTGTTCCCATCCGACAAATATGGTTCCTGATACCTGCACAGGGTTACTCAACTCATAATTGATAAATCCGTTCAGGTCTTCAGAAAAATGGGGTGTAAATGAGGGCGAGCGATACAGCACCTGCTCAGGTTGCAGGGAGCTCCATACCATGATTTGGATTGGAAACTCATTCTGCCCGTCGATGGTTTGGTTGAAAAAGAATCGAATTGCCCGGAGGGTATCAGGCCTGCTCAAAATAAACCTGAAAGCACCTTTGGCATTACGGCCAACGAGGCCATAACCGCTCTCCGGAGTGCCATCGTCGTAGGCAAAATAGTTGTCGAACACCTGATTGAATACAATGGTATCGTTCTGCCGGTTGGGGTCGCCATGAATGCCTTCGCGAATTACATGAATTATTTGAAATTGTCGCCTTTGGGAAGGTGTAACAGGGAAAGGGTTTGAAACAACGATTGGACTGGTATGCGGCTGAAATACCTGATATCCGCTTTGCGAAAAAGGAGCAATATTCCATGCGCCGCCCGAATAGGTCCGGATGGTGTTGCCTTGGTCATCTAAAATTAAATAGCGATAGGTGTAGTTGTAAACAATGTTTCCAAGGTTGGTGATTTTGTTCTCCAAATTGGTTCTGAGGTGGCTTTGAGGATTGGAGACAAAATGTGCCCAGGGCATGGCCGAATACCTGCGCAACAACGATGTAGCAGGCGCAGCAAAAGCAATATCGTGGTAGGTTGTTCGATTTTTACTTCGACCCCGGTCGAGCAATACATAATCAATATTCCAAATATTATTATTGCCGGCCATGCTTCGCAGCGATTGGTCGGGTGGGGCGAAGCTTCCATAATTCCTAAACCTGAACCTGAAATCATTACGAAAAAAAACCGGGTTGGCTATAAAAATGGCAACCCGTTTGAAAAACGGAAATTCATTATTCGAAAACGACTCCAAAGTCTCTCCTGTAGTGCTCCATGCAGTTTGCCATTCATCGGGCACCCAAACCGGAAGTCCCTGCTCGTTGAGCACATAGTGTCCGGGAATTTTCAAAAACTCGACCACAAGTGAATCCCGCTCCCTTGGATTTCCGCCGCGGCCCTGTGGCTGATAATAAAAAGTAAGCAGCACAGAATCAGCCGGAATCAAATGCCCGAGCCTTATTGGATGTGAAGTCAGGCGATCGGCTTCGAACTGAAAAGGACTCTCCTGTGCCCTGGAATAAAGCTGGCCTTGCTGGTTGAGCATGTCGAATGTGGCGACACCTACTGTTTTTGGATGAACAGGAAGCCCGGAGTTTATAAATACAAAATTATCTGCCCAAAATCTGGAAGAGGGAAATGGGCCTTGATAGGAAAAATCATCGCGAAATGGGAGGTCAACAGGAAGGGCAATTGTAGCCTTTGTCCTTATTAATTGCCCGGCATCCATTTTTAACGGGTTGCTCAGCACTGGAGCCAACAACTCCTGGCTATTTGCCACAGGCAGCAGCACGAAGGCAACAACTCCTAAGAACAACCATTTGAACATATAGATACGATAACAATTTTGTTTTGCAAAATGAATCCTATTGGCTGCTATTTTCAGAAATCATCGATCGACCGGTACCAAACATCCACTGTGTCGCCTTTCTTAATTCGGCCATTTTCGCCATAATCGGGCATTTGCCTATGCACCCGTGCATCTGCTCTCGAAACGTTCCCTTCAAATGTTTCATTGCCCAGAACCAAAAAATTTTCCTCCAGCACTGCCCTTACTTCATCCGGGGTCTTTCCGAATAGCATTGGGATGGTAATAGTATGCCTCCCTGCAAGGAACTGCTCGAAGTCGAACAGGTTGCCCGAACGGTAAACCAGATTCACACTGGTTCCGACTTGTAGTATCTGACTTTGCAGAGTAGGGTCTGGGGTTTGCTGATATACCCTGGGATTATCGTTCTGGTTGTCGATAAAATCTTCTATACCCACGCTGAGCGACACCGCGTGAAGCGCAGAGATGGCCTCCCTTCGCGTCATTCCAATTACCAAGGGAATTTCAACGAAGTCTTCTCCCAGTCCCATCCCGATAACCAGGTCAATGGCGCTTCCTTTTTCAATCAGCGTTCCAGGCTCAATATCCTGTCCGTTAAATCTTTGCTGCAATATGGCATTTTGAGCAATATCAGGCCTGTACGCCAGCCTTCCTACATTCAATCCATAGGCGTTGAGCAATGCAATGGCCTGTCTGAAGGAGAGATCAATCAATTCGGGCATGGGTACTTTCTCAGGCAGAATGGCAACTTTGGTTAAATATATGGTACGGTTTCTTTTTACATCGCTGCCTTGTTCGGGATTTTGCTTTACTATAGAGCCCTTGGGATTGAAATCATCAAAAATAGAATCATTCACTACATACCTGAGATTCATATCCCTGAGAATTTCGGCAGCTTCATCCACGGTAAGTCCGGTGAGGTCGGGCACCTTAATGGTTCGTCCATGCATCGTGTAGAGGTCGAGCAAACTCATGGAAAGCCACAATAGAGCAACTCCTGTAGCAATGACCAATAATAAATGTCGCACGAAAAGTTTGCTTTTAAGAAATTCTTTGAGCGTCATTATGGTAATTAGTTAGTTTTTTAAATCCGGACGTGTTAGTCTTTTTTTATATTGTTGTATAGATGCCACGGCAGGCGAGGTCTGATGGCCACTCCGGCAATTGACAACTTGCAGGGGTTTCTAAATTGGTTTGTAAAATTACTAATTTAAAACCTTATTTCAGACCTGCTTGCCGTTTTGCTAAGTTTAATGGAATTCAGGCTGTGGCAACAATCATTCGAAGCCTTTTGCCCGAAAAACTACCTGTCTAATATTTGAGCTTTTAATTTAACTTTTGCAGGGAGCAAGTTTTATATTCGCAATAAAGGAATAACATCACATTTGCGTGGAACTTCATACCTTAGCTTTAAAAATAATTAATCGATGAAAAGAAACATAGCCGTGGTGGCAGGGGGGGATTCAGGAGAGTATGTAATATCGATGAAAAGTGCCCGAACCATTAAGGCGAACATTGACCCTGAAAAATATTTGGTTTATACCATACTTATCAGTCAAAAAAAATGGGTTTTCCTTGATGATCATGGATCAGAGCACCCGGTTGATAAAAATGATTTCAGCATTGCGCCGGAAGGTAAAAAAATCCTGTTCGATTGTGCCTTTATTACCATTCATGGAACTCCCGGCGAAGATGGTAAGCTTCAGGGTTATTTTGACTTATTAGGCATTCCATACACCACATCGGGATTGTTGCCTTCGGCGCTCACTTTCAACAAGTTTTTTTGCAATCGTCAGGTCGCCGGGTGGGGTATTCCAACAGCCAGGTCAATGAAAATAAATGCAAGGGATCCATTGAATCTGAAGGAGGTTTTTCAGAAGGTAACTCTACCGGTCATAGTTAAACCCAATAAAGGCGGTTCAAGTCTGGGTACAAGCCTGGTGAGGGATGAAAAAGATCTAGCAAGAGCCGTTGAAATGGCATTGGAGCACGACGACGAAGCGCTGGTCGAGGAATTTATCAAAGGCATTGAACTCACTTGTGGGGTTTTCAGGCAGCAAGGCAAAGCTGTTGCGCTTCCAGTAACCCAGATTATCAGTAAATCTGAGGCATTGTTTTTCGATTATACCGCCAAATACACCGCCGGAGCGTCCGACGAAATTACACCTGCGCCAATTCCCGAGGTGCTTACCAAAAGGGTGCAAAGCACCTCCCTGATGATTTACCAAAATCTTGAACTCAGGGGCATGGCACGAATCGACTATATTTATTCGAACGATATATTGTATTTTCTCGAGGTAAACATTACCCCGGGAATGACCGAAGCCAGCATTGTGCCTCAGCAGGCAGTCATACACGGAATGACCATAAAAGACCTTTTTACCATAGTAATTGAGGAAGCCATTTCAGCAGGGGCAAAATAACCCGGCGGGAAAATCTTCTGAATCAATTCAACCTCAAAGTTTAATCAGGGGGGAATTGCCTCAGGTGGGTTACCATTTTTTCTAATGCCCGGGCCCTGTGGCTCAGGCTGTTTTTTACAGTTGCCGGCAATTCGCCAAAGGTCTTGTCGAAGCCTTCGGGAAGAAAAACGGGGTCGTAGCCAAAACCGCCTTCCCCTTTGGGTTCGGTTGCCATCGTTCCGTTTATTGTTCCTTCGAAAAGGAATTCCTTGTTTTGAATAATCAGCGCCAACACTGCACGGAATCTTGCCGTGCGAACGGTTACTCCTTCCATTTCCGCCAGGAGCTTTCGGATATTTTCGTTTGGATTCCTTTCCAAACCGGCAAAATGTGCAGAATGAACTCCCGGCATTCCACCGAGAGCGTCCACTTCGAGGCCGCTGTCGTCGGCAAAGCAACTCAGCCCGTAACGTACAAAAACAAACCTGGCCTTGGCCAGGGCGTTTTCCTCCAGGGTATGGTAGGGCTCGGGAATGGGGTCATGGCATCCGATATCTCGAAGCGAGAGCAATTTGAATCCTGCCCCCAGAATTTTTGAAACTTCTTCAACCTTGCTTTGGTTGTAGCTTGCAAAAACCAATTCCATTTTTTGGTAGCTTGATAAAGTAAGACCCCGGAAACTAAAGCCGGCTTTGAATCTTGTGATGGGATGGTTTGATTATGCCAATTCAACCAGCACAAAACCTTTGGGTACCAGTTGTCCCTGTTTCGCATTGACCTTTTTTACAACGCCGCTGATGGAAGAAAATATGATGTTCTTCATTTTCATGGCTTCAAGTATGCAAAGTCTGGTTGTTGGATCTACTTTGTCACCTTCCGCAACAAATACCTCCTGAATGGTTCCCGGCATAAAGGAAGTAATTATTTTTGGATTGGCTGGTTGATATGCCTTGCGGTTCTGCTGTTTTCGCGGAATGGTGGTTTTGTACAAGTCTTCTCCTACCTTGAAATCGACAAGCGGTAACTGTCCGGTATTTTCCTTTTTGTTTTCCATACTGCAATTTTACTGATTTGTTAGAAATGCGTATCGCTGGCGGGAACCATTGTCAAAATGGCGGAATACCATGTTTTCTTTCCGGGCTTTTCTCCGATTTCTGCGAAGAGATATTGATGGCATGGGCCACAAATTTGCGGGTCTCATCGGGCTCAATCACGGCATCGATGTACCCATGTGCGGCCGCCACATAAGGATTGGCAAATTTCTGTTTGTATTCTTCTACTTTCTCACTTCGAACCTTGTCGGGATTTTCGGCCGACATGATTTCTGTCCGGAAGATGATGTTTGCTGCACCTTCGGGGCCCATAACGGCAATTTCGGCCGTAGGCCAGGCAAAAACAAAATCGGCTCCCAAATGGCGCGAGCACATGGCTATGTAACCTCCGCCGTATGCTTTGCGCAAAATTACGGTTACTTTAGGAACCGTTGCCTCGCTATAGGAGTATAAAATCTTTGCGCCATGGCGGATTACTCCGGCATGTTCCTGGTCAACTCCCGGTAAGTAGCCCGGCAGATCGACTAAAGTAACCAAAGGGATGTTGAATGCATTGCAGTACCTGATAAACCGGGCGGCCTTATCCGAAGAGTCCACATCAAGTACTCCGGCTAACACCATTGGCTGGTTGGCCACAAAGCCTGCCGTTTGCCCGTTGATTCGTCCAAAGCCAATTACCACGTTGGCTGCGAAAAGTTCCTGTATTTCGAAAAAATCGCTGTCGTCGCTGATAGCTCTGATTACCTTTCTGACATCGTAAGGTTCGCGCGGGTCGGTAGGTATAATTTCGCTGATCTTGTATTCTTTGGTTTTAGGAGCTTTCCGGGGAAACGGATCGGCCTTCTTTGAATTATTCCAGGGAATATAGGTCATCAACTTCTTGATCTGGTCAAAGCACTCGGTTTCGCTTTCGGCAAAAAAATGGGCATTGCCTGTAATTTCGCTGTGTACCCGCGCACCACCGAGCTCTTCCATGCTGATCTCCTCACCAAGAACCGATTTAATGACTTCGGGACCTGTAATGAACATTTTCGAAATCTTATCCACCACAAATACAAAGTCGGTCAGGGCTGGTGAGTAAACGGCACCTCCTGCGCAGGGACCCAGTATGACCGAAATTTGCGGGATCACTCCCGAAGCCTGCGTATTGCGGTAAAATATTTCGCCATATCCGGCCAGTGAATTAACCCCTTCCTGAATCCTGGCTCCCCCGGAATCGTTGATACCTATCAGGGGAATTTTCAAATTGATGGCCATGTCCATGATCTTGGTGATCTTGCGTGCATGCATCAACCCCAACGAGCCACCTGCCACAGTGAAATCCTGAGCAAAAATGCAAACCGGAAAGCCGCTTATGGTGCCTGTGCCGGTTATCACCCCATCGCCCGGAAGATACTTCTTGTCCATGTCAAAATCCTTGGCGGCATGCTCCACAAAAAGATCATTCTCATGAAAAGAGTTTGGGTCGAGCAGTGAAATGATCCTGTCGCGGGCTGTCATTTTTCCCATGGCAACCTGCTTCTCAATGGCTTTTTGGCCACCTCCCTGCAATACTTGCTGCATGCGCTTTTTCAGGTCAAGGGTTTTTTGTTTTATCGACATACTTTTTCAGGTTTAATTGGTAAAAATCCTGGCTGAAATTTCTAATTATTTAGGAACGGCCGTGAAGCATCCGGTCATTCGAAGAACGGTTCAAAGGTAAGCCAAAAAGAAATTAAATATTTGTTTAAATTTCTGTCCGGCAAATATGAAAACTACACAATGCTGATTTGCAAGGAGAAAAGTGAGCAAAAAAATGCAGCTCAAATGAAGAGAATCCGCCTCAGCCTGAGGTGCAATGGAGTCAGTTCTGGAGAAAAAGAATTGTTGGGTGGTTAAGTAACCGGCAGTTAATTTACTATTATCAGACGCAGCACTTCAGTAGCCTGGGGAGTATATATCCTGAAAAAGTAAACACCCTGGGTAAAACCATGCAATGGAAACATTATCCGGTCTCCTGCTTGAATATCTCTGGCTTGTTGGCGGTGAACCTGGCTTCCATTCACGTTCAAAAGATATATGTCGGCAAAAGGTATGTTTTTTGAAAAACGAATATACACCATACCGGCAGCAGGGTTGGGAAAAAGTGATGCAATTAGTACCTGGTTTTCTCTGGGGTCGGGGATGGAAGTCTGGTTTGGGTCGAAACCACTCAGGGTTATTGCTCCGGTAGCCACCGGGTCGAGGTGGGGTGCAAGGCTTATAGATGGATGGGTACCGTTTTTGTTCCAATGGTGCGAAAAGCGGCCGTAAAAGTCGGGAAGGTGCCTTTGAGTACAACTGGAAACGCCCCCTACCAGAGTTCCGATTATCAGGCCATCAGTGTTGAACAAAGGGGAACCAGATGATCCTCCTTCAACTACCCCATGCCCATTAAGGGTTGGAGCCCAGGTTACACGCCATGCTGAGTTTGGAGCCATAATTTGCCCCCCAATGTTTGGAGTTGCCTGGGTAGTGGTTTCCCAATATGTGGATATTTTCTTTACATCGCCACCTGGATGGTGAATGGAAACTCCTGAATGACTGGGATCTTCACTCCTATCCCAGCCGTTCCAGAATAAATTCCACTCTCTGGGAGCAGTTTGGTTAAGGCGCAGCAACTTAAAGTCTGAGCCATTGGAAAGAAGTGCCGATGCAAGTATTTCGGCGCCACTAAGCATTTGACCGGTTGGCACATCACCCAGGTTGTCGCAACCTGGTCTTTCAAAGTTAAAAAAGAACTGCCATACCTCCAGGTCCTGCACCGTAGCTCCCGGGCCACAATGGTGGGCCGTTAAGAAAAGCATGGCGCCATCATTCCGGGTGTTGTTAATTAATGTGCCGGTACACCAAAACCAAGAAGTTCCAACCCGCATAAGCATCCGGGCTACTCCACGCTTCTGCTGTTGCCAAAGGAGGCCTTCGGGGCAGTTGATGTTCACATTGCAAGGTCCTGCTGCCCCTATTCCTTTTAAGGAAACAGCGTTTTCCAGTCCGCCTCCGTAAACGATATGAATCAGGCTTTTAAGCCGGAAGGAGCCCTGAGTTGGGCTGACTCCATCCTGTAACCTGTAAGGAGCCTCGAACTCAATAATCAATGAATCACCGGTGCTTATCGGGATGCTCACCATGCCCGATGGACTGTTGTTGCTACTATCAAACGGGCCATGGACAACCTCCCTGTTGGGTGTATATACAAACAGGCGTTCGCCCTCTTTCAGGACAAAGGAGTCGAAAACCAGCCCCAATCCAAGTGCGCCCGGACTGTGTACCACAAGTCTCCACACGGAAGTGTTTCCATTTACAAGCTCCCGTTTGCTTTCATGGATTGGAAAAATTCCCAGGTCAATATTAAAGCCGGCTAACATAGCCGTTCCGGGCTTGTGTACCCCTGCCCTTTGTTCCCTTTCGGCAATCTGGTCAGCGGATAAGCCCCGTTGGATTACCGGCAAAGATTCCTGGGGTAAATTTCTTTCAATTCCTAATGGAATAGCGTCCTTGCTTTGGCCGTACAGTGAAGGCAGTAGAAATAGCCAAAGTGTCAGATTAACCAGAAATACCAACCGGAAGGATTTCATAAAGTTTCAGGAAGAATTTGTTTTTTTTCAAACTCAAAAATAACCATTTTGTTTTATGGAAACTTTGCGTGATAATACCGAAAATAGAATGTCCAGGTCTTGGCTTTTTTTCCTGCTTTGGGTTTTTAAAGGTGTTTTCGGTTCACTATTGGGCAAGGGATTGATCTGACCGGACAGAAAAAAGAGGCCTCCCAATTGCAAGGAAGGCCTCTTGAAAAATTAATATGGGGTTTTATTTTACCTCCTCAAAATCCACATCGGTAACATCGCCGGTCGATTTTCCGGCATGGTCATGATCAGGTCCTTTTGCGGCATCCGGGCCGGGTTGCTGCTGGGTGGCCTGGTACATTTCGGCGCTTGCCGCTTGCCATGCATTGTTGAGGTTGGCCATGGCCTTGTCTATATCCGCTGCATTCTTAGATTTGTGGGCTTCTTTCAATTCTTCCAAAGCCTTTTCGATTGTTCCTTTTTTGTCGGCAGGAATTTTATCGCCGAACTCCTTGAGTTGTTTTTCGGTTTGGAATATCAGGCTGTCGGCTGCATTGAGTTTATCAACTTCTTCCTTGATTTTACGATCTGTTTCTGCGTTTTCTTCAGCTTCTTTTTTCATTCGTGAAATCTCGCTGTCGCTCAGTCCGCTCGAGGCTTCTATTCTGATCTGCTGCGATTTGCCGGTGGCCTTGTCTTTGGCCGAAACATTCAGAATCCCGTTGGCATCAATGTCGAAAGTAACCTCAATCTGCGGAATGCCTCTTGGTGCCGGAGGGATGCCGTCGAGGTGGAATCGCCCGATGGTGCGGTTGTCTTTGGCCATTGGCCTTTCGCCCTGTAAAATATGGATTTCGACGGTGGTCTGGCTGTCGCCGGCCGTTGAGAATACTTCGGTTTTCTTAGTGGGAATGGTGGTGTTGGCTTCAATAAGTTTGGTCATCACCCCGCCAAGGGTTTCAATACCCAGCGAAAGCGGGGTAACATCGAGCAACAGCACATCCTTGATTTCGCCTGTAAGAACGGCCCCCTGAATGGCAGCGCCAACGGCCACCACTTCGTCGGGGTTTACCCCTTTCGAAGGCTTTTTTCCAAAGAATTTCTCTACCGTTTCCTGAATTATCGGGATACGGGTTGACCCGCCCACCAGGATCACTTCGTCAATGTCGTTGGCAGTATATCCAGCGCTTTTAAGGGCAATCTTACAGGGTTCAAGTGTTTTCTGTACATACTTGTCTATTAGCTGCTCGAATGCACTGCGGGTAAGGGTTCGTACCAGGTGTTTCGGTATCCCGTCAACCGGCATAATGTAGGGTAGGTTGATTTCTGTAGTGGTGGAACTGGAAAGCTCGATCTTGGCTTTTTCGGCTCCTTCTTTAAGTCTTTGCAAAGCCATCGGATCTTTTCGCAGGTCGATGCCTTCATCTTTTTTAAACTCACCGGCTAACCAGTCGATAATGGCATTGTCGAAGTCGTCGCCTCCCAGGTGGGTGTCGCCATGGGTTGATTTTACCTCAAATACCCCATCGCCAAGCTCCAGAATGGAAATGTCGAAAGTTCCGCCGCCGAGGTCGAATACGGCAATGCGTATGTCTTTGTTTTTCTTGTCAAGGCCATAGGCAAGCGATGCGGCTGTAGGTTCATTAATGATACGGCGCACCTTCAATCCGGCTATCTCTCCGGCTTCTTTGGTGGCCTGCCTTTGTGAATCGTTAAAATAGGCAGGAACCGTTATGACGGCTTCGGTTACTTCTTGTCCTAAGTAATCTTCGGCCGTTTTTTTCATTTTTTGAAGGATAATAGCCGAAATCTCTTGCGGGGTATAGTTTCGGTCGTCAATTTTTACCCGGGGGGTATTGTTGTCGCCTTTCACCACGGTGTAGGTTGCCCTGGAGCGTTCTTTTTCCGACGAATCGAAGCTTTCGCCCATGAACCGCTTAATTGAAGAAATGGTTTTGGTTGGATTTATTACGGCCTGTCGTTTTGCAGGATCTCCCACTTTGCGCTCAGCGTTTTCAGTAAATGCCACTATCGAAGGGGTGGTACGCCGGCCTTCGCTGTTGGGTATTACTACGGGCTCGTTGCCCTCCATTACTGCAACACAGGAGTTGGTAGTTCCTAAGTCTATCCCTATGATTTTTCCCATTTTATTGATGCTTTATAATTTACAGAAGTTTTCCTCCCCGTTTCAAGTTTTATGCCAAGGTAAGATTCTGGTCATATTTTCCAGAAATGAGAATTCATTTTAGAAATGACTGCCAGCGAAATGACAAAAAGGCAGTACGGTTCAAAACCTGGCAACAAGCTTCAGGTTAATAAGCCGTCGGGTAAGATAATTAGGTACGGCGAAGAGCCTGTTCTCTACATCGCGTATCCACTGGTAAGAAATGGTGTTGTTTATTTGCAGCAGGTTAAACACTTCAGCGGTAAGCCATAAGCTGTTAAAGTGCCTTAAAGGACTTCGTTCGGAGATGTTTGACTGCTCCCCGATAAGAATTTTTGAAAAACCAATATCTACTCTCCTGTAGGGAGGCATGCGCAAGGTGTACCTGTAATATGCGCGCGAAGGAGGCCCGAACGGTAGGCCTGAACCGTAAACAAATGCCAGATGCACTTTGTATGCCGGATTTCGGGGCAAAAAATCCTGAAAGAACAAACTGAAGTTGAGCCTCTGGTCGGTAGGTCGGGGAATAAAGCCGGAAGATTCTTGCCCTGCATCAGGGAGGTTGTCATACGCACCACTGAACTTTTCGGCAGTTTTCATTATCGAGAGGCTTGCCCAGGATTCTATTCCCGGAACAAATTCTCCATGCAGTTTAAGGTCGAGTCCGGTGGCAAAACCCCTGGCAATATTTTCGGCAAAATATCTGATTCTTACGTTGTCGAGCCGGTAAGGGATAAGATTATTGAGCTGCTTGTAGTAAATCTCTGCAGTATGTTTAAACGGTCTTCCCCAGGCAGTAAACTGATATTCGGAACCCAGCACAAAATGAATGGATTCCTGAGCTCTGATGTTTTGATTCAGACGGCCCTCAAAATCGCGAAGCTCGCGGTAAAATGGCGGTTGATGGTAAAAACCCGCCGAGGCCCGAAATGCCCACCGGGGAAGCACAGCAGGTCGGAAGCTGACTGCCCCCCGCGGGCTGAAAACAGTTTGGCCGTTGAACGTCCAGTGATGCATCCGAAAACCTGCCGTAAACGAGAATCTACCCAGGTTGTTTTCAACTTCCCAGGCATGCTGCAGAAAGCCCACAACCCGGGCCGATTGCATTCCCAAATGAGCAAAAAGGGTGTCTTGAAAAAGGATGGCATTATATGGGCGGCGGGGCAGCGAAAACCCGGATGAATCGACCATGGTCCACTCGTTGAGGCGGTCGGTAATCGTCTCGTTGCGGTAGCGTAACCCCCAACGGAAGCCGTGTTGATTCAAAGTCCATTGACCCTGAAGTTCGGCATTCCATACCTGGGCAATGAGGTTGTTTCGGGCATGTCTTAAAAATGTGCCAACCCCTAGTGGCTCACCAACCGGCTGGCCAAAGTCGTCTCTGCCCAGATCCGTTTGCACACGGTGAAGCCAGTATTGTCCTAAAACATCAAAAGTCTCCGACTCGTTGCTGTGAAACATGCTGAGGATAAGCCTCAGGTTCACATTATCATGAGGCCTGATGTTGGCCGAAAGGGCTCCAAGGGTTGTTGCGAAGCGGTTTACCTCCTGACCGTCGAAATAAACAGTAAGTTGCCGCACATCGGCTACCGTACCGAATCGGGTGTTTTGCACTTCCGGCTGAAACAGAAAATGATTGCGGTTGTAACTTGCCAGAAGACTTAATTCGATCCGGTCGGACAGGCGGTGGGTAAACAATCCCTGGAAATCTGAGAAAGAGGGCTGGTAATCGCCCTGGGTGTCCAATGTGCCCAAAAGGTATTGGTTGGATTTGTGCCGCAACCCCACCAGATAGGTAGTCCGGCGGTTCCTTGAAATACCTTCTAAATGCAAAGATCCTTCCAGAAGGCTTAACGAAAACGACCCGGCAAACTCCTGAGGTCGGCGGTAGTCAATATATAGCGCCGACGACATTTTATCGCCAAAACGGGCATCAAATCCACCTGCCGAAAATTGAATGGAGGATACCAAATCGCTGTTCAGAAAACTCAGGCCTTCTTGCTGTCCCGACCTGACCAGAAAGGGCCGGTGGATTTCTATACCATTGACATAAACCAGGTTTTCGTCGAAATTGCCTCCACGGACATTGTACTGAAAAGAGAGCTCCTGTGTGGAATAAACACCGGGCAGGGTTTTAAGCAGCCTTTCGACACCTGAAACAGGTCCTGCCAGTTTTTCGATGTGTTTCGGGTCAAGCCTGATGAGCCCGCTTGGCGGGGGCAGGTCTTCCCTGATCTCAAAATCAGGAAGCATGGCTGCGGTGGGTGTAAGGACTATATCCATAACCGAAGGCCGCCCAGGCAATACCGTAACCGGCAACCTTAACGATGCATATCCCATGTGGGTAATTACCAGGTAACTTGTTCCGGTGCGAACAGAAAGAATAAAAAAACCTAAAGAATCAGTTACCGTGCCTGTGGTGGCTCCTTCAATTGCCACATGTGCATTCGCTACACGAAGGCCTTGCTCATCCCTTACTACGCCTTCGACAAATGAATATTGGCCAAAAAGTTGACTGCTAAGGGCCAGGTTAAGTAAGGTAAGAATGAAAAGCCTTGAAAAATACACCAGATTATGCTGTTGATTATAACTATGAGTCTTAAGCGGTTTAATCCAAACAAGCCCCGAAATGGGCTAAAGCTATAATTCGGGGAAAGCAGTTGTTGAACCAGAAAACTTCTAAATTACTAACCATTTGCGGGCTAAAATATTGCCCTGGCCGGGCATTAATCCGACCGCCTGAAACGGCCTTCGCGCCAGGCCCTGATAAACTGCGCCCAGGCAAAAGGATCGAAGAGCCTCATCGGCGGGGTTTGCCCTGCATAGTAGAGTCGCTGGGCATGCTGATTCATAGCATGACGAAAATTGGCTGCTCCATCCATCGGAAAGTTTTGCATCCGCTCCCTCATTTCGGCCCTCGCCAGATTGCGCATGGCACGGTCATAATCATCATCGGGGATCTTGGTGTGCAGGAATGCATGACGGAATTGTTCCCGTGTTGGCCAGGGATATATCACTGTTTCGGGAAGGTAAATCGTGTCGCGGGTCAGGATTTGAATTACCGAATACCGGCTTTCGGTTAATGTGTCAGGTACTACGTAATAAACCTGGTCAAATCCGATTGAAGTAAACCGGAGCGTGTCTTTTATCTGCACCACGATGGAGAAAAAACCTAAAAAATCTGTAATGGTTCCACGGTGGGTGTTCTTAACCCAAATGTTGACCAGGGGAACGGGCTCCAGATTGTCGCCGGTTACCACTAAACCTGAAAATTGGACAGCCCTGCGGGCCTGAATCTGCCCCAAAACTTCTCCATGCCCAAGACCCAACAGGCTAAGCCCTGCAAGCAACATAATTATAAACAAAACCCTGATCCTCATCCCTGCAAAATTAGCCGTAAAATTAACCATTAACCGCAATGACACCAATAAATTGAAACAATATGAACAACGATTATAAAATTTTAACAATATTTTCAGGAGATACGAGAAAAATGAGACTTCACCGCAGACAAAACCTATCTGGTATTGTTGCGAAAGTGTGTTGGGATGAAAAGTGCAGAAATAAAAAAAGGCTGACGATCTAATGAACTCAGCCTGTGCTTGTCGGTTTCTTATTTGAAAACCCTATCCTAATTTATTTTTTTTGGCTTCCTGCATGCAGGCATATATCCCTTTTTTGTTGATGATCTTAATGCCTTTGGCCGACACCTTCAAGGTAATCCAACGGTTTTCCTCGGGAACAAAGAATCGTTTCTCCTGAATGTTTGGGTAAAACCATCTTTTCGATTTAACATTCGAATGCGAAACATGGTGCCCAACTATGGGTTTTTTTCCGGTTATCTGACAAATACGCGACATGATCAACTTTAATTTATGCAGTGTGAATAATTTGGTCTGGTTTAAGGGAGTGCAAAGTACGGTAAAAATTTTTATTTCACCAAAATTTTTGAATGATTGTTTTTTACCATTCCGTCAGGAAATCTGAATTGGAAGGACAAATATAAATGGCTATGCTCTAATTTATTTGTGATTTAAGCTTAATCTTTCCAGGCATTTGTAAAGATTAGAGCGATAGTAACAAATTAACGCAATGGCCGCAAAGAAAAAATCCCAAGCAAAGGTCGCCAAGAAAAGGGGACTACTTTCCCTTTGTGGGCTTTGCGATAAAAATTGTTTTGGCTTGATTTGCCTTCTGCTTTGATAAAACTTGTGAGGGTTAAGGTTGGATAATCCTTCCCAAATGAATAAATTTACATACAATTTCTTTGGGTGTGGCTGATCATTACCAAATACTTGGAGTTTCGAAACTTGCAACGTCTGAATGCATCAGGAAAGCCTTTCGTGCAAAAGCAAAAAAAATGCATCCCGATGTGAATCCTGATGTTTCTCCGGAAGAATTTCTCCGCATCAACGAAGCCTATCGGGTTTTATCTGATGAAACCCGGCGGCGCCTGTATGATCTGAGGCTAAAGCACGGTATCATTGGTCAAAGGGTATATTACCGGCCCGGCAATGTGGGAGCTGCTTACCGGGCGCAATATCAACACGCTAAGAAGCCCGCAAATGACGAAATGCCTAAAATTCTTGAAAAAATACTCAACTACTTTTTGTTTATTTCCCTGATATTGGCAAGTTTGTTTGCTGTTTTTTTGGGTATTTACAGGCTATTCCAGGAACCTATCGAGGGAGTAAATCCCTATCATGGGTTGGTTGTGGGAGTCGTATTGGCAGGCCTGATGACGGTTGCATACCTGACCTATATCAAGGCAAGCAAGAGTTAGTCAAGGTAATAAAAAACTCCTGCCTCATCATAATTACCTGTTCCAGATTTCCCAGGCCGCCTTCGCCTGGCCAGTAAGCATCCCCAAGCCGTTAATTACCTGACAACCTTTTTCTTTTCCGTGTTTCAGAAAAAGTGTAAGCGGCGGATTGTAAATCAGATCAAAGAGGATATGACTGGCCTCAAGCCACTGATAGGGAAGTGGGGGTGCGGAAAAAGTATCGGGGGCCATGCCAACCGGGGTGGTGTTTATAATCAACCCGTGCTCCCTGAGCAGCTGCTGGTCGAGTTGATTGTACTGAATGGTGTTCTGCTGACCTGGATCTCTTGATACCTTTAGGTACCCGATTCCATTTTTTCGCAACACCCATTCAACGGCTTTGGAGGCGCCACCGGTACCCAAAATCAGCGCATTGGGGATGGGCATGTTTATTTCCTTAAAGAGGCTGTGCTCAAATCCGACAACATCCGTATTGTACCCTGTAAGCTTGAGGTTTCTCCCTGTACGCTCGAATCGGATGGTGTTTACTGCGCCGGTTTCAGCAGCAGCCCCTTCCAACTCATCGAGGAAGGGTACAATTTGCTCCTTGTATGGAATGGTAACATTGAGACCCCTGAGTCCGGGTTCTCCTTCGATGAGGGCTTTGAATTCCTGAATGGTTTTGAGCGGAAAGTTTTGGTAAACAGAGTCGGCTATGTTTTCGGTCTTAAATTTCTCTGTGAAATACTTTGCCGACCATGAATGCTCGAGTGGGTAACCTATGAGTCCGTATTTTGCCATACTGTTGTAATAATCAATCGACTCAGAACAAGCCAATTTTTTTCTGAGACTCCAATTAAAGCAGGAGCCGGCTTAAGGCGAATGCAGTTTGAATCTCTGTAAATCTTCGGGTAGAAAATCAAAAAAAGTGTCGCCACGCAGACCCATACGCAAGGTTTCTAATGGGATAATGTCGGCAGGTGCAATGTTTCCAAGGTTCACATGGTGACCCAGGCGTTTCAGGAAATATACCTGCTGGGGTTTGTTGGGTGCTTCCCAGATAATTTTATCAGCCGGAACCGAAGCCAGGATGTCTTCAATCAGTGAATCGTCCGCTTTTCCGTTGTTCTGATAAATGCCCACGGTGCCGCTTTCGCGGGCTTCGGCAATAACTAAACTGCTTCCAGCCGCCAACTCCGCAATCATTTCAGTAACCCATGTGCGGTGGTCATACACAACCTCTGCATCTTTGGCGCCAACTTCTGACAGTACCGTGAAGTTTTTTGAAAGCAATGAAATATAACCGCATTTTTTATCGTGAGGCAGTTCCATCGACCCATCCGAAACCTCGGCGGCATCCACTCCAAGAAAATCTATCCATTTCAGGTAATCATCGAATTGGCCTCTTACCAAAAAAGCTTCAAAAAGCGTCCCTCCAACGTAAACTTTTGCTCCAGCTCCGGTATATACCTTCACCTTTTCCCGAACATTTTTCGTAAAAACAGAAGTTCCAAAGCCTAGTTTCAAATAATCAATCAGATGTCCGGCTGTTTCCATAAGGTCTTGGGCTTCTCTAAGGCTAAGCCCTTTGTCCATTACCATGGTAACTCCCGTTTTTCGGGGCTTTGATTCCCGCAAGGGAAGAGGCTTTAGTTCCATAAATTGGAATTTAATCGGGGTTTAGAAAACACGGTATTGCTCCACAATCTGGTTGAAGCGACCAAGTTTGGCCAGATCCGGAAATGTGTCCACCAAATGGTTGTATCCCTCAAAGTCGCGCACAAGCGCTTCTTCAAGAAAATAGGATGCCAGGCTTTCTTTTCCGGTTAAAAAAAGGAATGCAGCCAATTGAAAAAATAGTCTTGCGTTATCCGGCAGCGGGTCGAGCGAACGGTTGGCCACTTCCACAGCTTCCTGTGAAAATCCATTCTGCCAAAGCGCTTCGCTATATTCTAACCAATTTTCGGGTTCGATCGGATTGAGTTCAATGGCTTTCTCGTATTTTTCTATCCCCATTTGGTAATTACCTGCCAAAAAACAGGAATCTGCCATCAGGCACAGGTAAACCGGGTTTTCGGGATCTAGTTCCAGACCCTTTTCATAGTAATGGAGAGCCTTTGTGGTATTGCCCATTTCCATTTCGCAAACCCCGGTGCCAATCCAGGCATCGGCAATGGTTTCGTCAATTTGTATGGCCTTGCGATAGTGTTTGGCGGCCTGTCCGAATTCTTCAAGTTTCTCATAGCACTCCCCAATGTGGTAGTACTTTATGGCATCGTCATCTTCGCCCGAGAGGGTTTTCTTAAATGCATCCAAAGCTTCCTGGTGCCGGTTGAGTTGGGTGAGGCAAATACCGGTATAGAACCAGGCATTATGATGTTCTTCGTAAAGGGTAATGACGTAATCGAAGGCTACTAAGGCCTTTTCAAACTGGCCTGCATTATTGTAGGCAGCTCCAAGGTTGAACCAGGCTTCCACATGATATGGGTTGCGGTCGATCAGTTTTTTAAAGAAATTGATGCTTTCTTCCGTCATTGAAAGCAGGTCGAAACAATAAGCAACCTCGAAAATGGCCATTTCGTTTTCGGGGTTTAATTCAATTGCTTTGCCTAAATAGTCAATAGTCTTACGGTAGTTGCCCAGATTTTCGTATTCAAAAGCAATGTTCATGTAAACATAATCTGGTTCTTCCGAATCCTTCAGGGCTTTTTCGTATTCGTCGATGGCCATTTGGTAATTGCGCAACTGAGAGTGGATGGCACCTTTGGTGAGAAAAATTTCAGGATTCGAAGGACTCACCGATTCGATCTGAGCCAATAGGGAAAGGGCGCGATCTTCGCGGTTCAGGGCGGCAAGCAGTTGTGCTTTTTTTAAAAGAACAGGCAGAGCCCCCTCATGAATTTTCAGTACGTAATCCGAAACCTTTAAGGCCCTTTGATAATTGCCCTGATAAATGTAAAATTCGATGATCTCCAAAAAGTCATCAATATCAAAATAGATCGACTGGCTGAGCTTTTCCAGTTCCTCGAAACGCTCAACCTGCCAGGGGTTGGGTATATGTTCTTCCATCTGTTGGTTCATTCCACGTAATTTTAAAGGAACTTCACGATAAAAAATGTCTGGGATGTTCCGGTTAAAATTTCTCTGCAAAGTTAACAATTTTCAACCTGTAATAATTTTTGATTATGGTTCCTGCCTCAGGAGAAGTTCGCTTGTCATGTAATGCAGTCATCCCGCTTAAGCCTCATCGGCAACCGGCATTGCAGCTCTTGTATAACACAGGGTTTGTCAGGATAAAATGATAATTTTGCAAAAATTTTTCACCAACATGTTCGATAGTTTAAACGAAAAGCTCGATAGGGCTTTCAAGCTCCTCAAGGGCCAGGGATATATTACCGAGATCAACGTAGCCGAAACGCTCAAGGATGTCAGGAGGGCGCTTCTCGATGCCGACGTGAACTTTAAAATTGCCAAGAGTTTTACGGATTCTGTAAAAGAGAAGGCTTTCGGGCAAAACGTGCTAACCGCCATATCTCCGGGTCAGCTCATGGTAAAAATAGTGCATGAGGAGCTTACTACCCTCATGGGAAGCTCAAACGTTGAACTGAACCTGAAAGGCAGCCCGGCCATTATCCTGATTTCCGGTTTGCAAGGTAGCGGTAAAACTACCTTTTCGGGCAAACTGGCCAACTATCTGAAAACCAAAAAGAGCAAAAAGGTGCTCATGGTTGCAGGCGACGTGTATCGTCCGGCTGCCATTGAACAGTTAAAAGTTCTCGGAGGGCAGATAGAGGTTGAAGTATTTGCGGAAGATTCCGGCAAGGACCCCGTAGGCATTGCAAAGCGGGCTGTTTCGCATGCCAAAACCATGGGGCACCAGGTGGTGATCGTGGATACCGCCGGACGCCTGGCCATCGACCAGCAGATGATGGATGAAATATCGGCACTGAAAAAAGCCCTGAACCCTCACGAAACCCTTTTTGTGGTTGACTCCATGACCGGCCAGGACGCCGTAAACACCGCCAAAGCCTTCAACGACCGTTTGGACTTCGACGGGGTGGTACTGACCAAACTCGATGGTGACACACGAGGTGGAGCAGCACTCTCGATCAGGGCAGTAGTAAATAAGCCTATTAAGTTTGTCGGAATTGGCGAAAAACTCGAAGCCATCGACGTGTTTCACCCGCGCAGGATGGCCGACAGGATTCTGGGAATGGGCGATATTGTGTCGCTGGTTGAGAAAGCACAGGAACAATTCGATGCCGAAGAAGCTCGCAAGCTGCAGAAAAAGCTGGCAAAAAACCAGTTCGACTTCAATGACTTCCTTTCCCAACTGCAGCAAATCAAGAAGATGGGCAATGTGAAAGACCTCATGGGAATGATTCCGGGAATGGGGAAGGCTCTGAAAGACATTGACCTGGAGGATGATGCATTCAAAGGCATCGAAGCCATTATTTACTCCATGACTCCTGCAGAACGCAATGACCCTGCCTTGCTTAATGGAAACCGGCGTAAACGCATAGCCATGGGAAGCGGCACCAACATACAGGAAGTGAACCGGTTGATAAAGCAATTTGAGGACGTTCGAAAAATGATGCGCATGATGACAACCGGTGGCGCCAGCAAAATGATGAGCATGATGCGGGGAGTGCCCGGAATGAGAAGATAGGCTGGTCTTATGAAAAAATCTCATTGAACACCTTTCGGAAGAAATTGTTTATACATCACACTAAAACCAACCATAAGACATGACCCTGATTGACGGAAAGAAAATTGCCGAAAAGATTAAGGAGGAAATTGCAGCTGAAGTAAAAGGCATAAAAGACCGTGATGAAAAAGTGCCGCACCTCGCGGCCATTTTGGTGGGGGAGGATGGTGCCAGCCAAACTTATGTAAACAGTAAAGCCAAAGCTTGCCACGAAGTTGGATTCGATTCATCAACATACCGCTTTCCTGATGATGTATCGGAGGAAGAACTCCTCGAAACCGTTCGGTTTATCAACAACGACCCTGAGATTGATGGCCTGATAGTGCAATTGCCCCTGCCCAAGCACATAGATAATCATAAAGTAATTGAAACCATTGCTCCTCAAAAAGACGTGGATGGGTTTCATCCGGTCAATGTAGGCCGAATGACCATTGGACTTCCGGCATATATTTCGGCAACTCCCAATGGCGTTTTAGAACTGTTGAAGCGTTCGGGTATAAAAACTTCAGGGAAAAGTTGTGTTATCCTGGGTCGAAGCAATATTGTGGGAAAACCCATGAGTATCCTTATGGCTCGAAACACTGAGCCCGGTAATGCTACAGTAACGGTTTGTCACAGTAAAACAAGCAACCTCAAAGTCATAACATCTGCTGCCGATATTCTGATAGTAGCCATGGGCCAGCCCGAATTTGTAACTGCCGATATGGTTAAGGAAGGGGCGGTGGTAATCGATGTTGGTATTCACCGGATTGAGTCACCAACCTCCAAATCAGGTTTTCGCCTCACAGGTGATGTTAAATTCGACGAAGTGGCGCCAAAGGCCTCTTTTATAACACCCGTTCCGGGTGGAGTAGGCCCTATGACTATTGTTTCACTGCTTATGAATACCCTGAAAGCTTCCAAAAAAGAAATTTACAGCTAATTGCAAAACACCCGTCTTTCTAATCTTGACCCCACACAGCAACGCCTTCATGAAGAAGGGCTGTTGCTCCCTGTAATGGAAATATTTTATTCTGTTCAGGGAGAAGGCTTTAATACCGGTAAACCGGCTGCATTTGTGCGGATAGGAGGATGCGATGTGGGTTGTCATTGGTGCGACATCAAGGAATCCTGGGATGCTTCGGTTCATCCCCTTACCGGGGTTGACCAAATCGTGGAAAATGTTTGCGCTTTCCCTGCCAATGCTGTGGTAATTACCGGCGGTGAGCCCCTGATGTACAATCTGGATGTGCTTTGCCAAAAGTTGCAAAACAGGAATATCCGGATTTTTTTAGAAACTTCCGGCGCCTTTCCTTTAAGCGGGGCGTTCGACTGGGTATGCCTCTCGCCCAAAAGCAATCATCCGCCCCTCGACAGCATGCTTGCCCTGGCCGATGAATTGAAAGTTATTATTCACGATGATTCTGATTTTCATTGGGCCGAAGAGAATGCCACAAAAGTGAGCAAGGATTGCATACTCTACCTGCAGCCCGAATGGAGTCAGGTGAAAACGGTCTTGCCGCAAATTATTCGATACGTCAAAAGTAACCCGGAATGGATGGTTTCGATCCAATCGCACAAATACATGAACATTCCTTAAGCTTGGTTACTCCCGAAACTTTCTTTAAATTTGACTGGCCTGAAATTTTATTAGTCCCTGCGGATTTGTAATTTGGATTGTTAGAATTTTGGCACATGCATTGCTTTCTGGTAAAGGCTTAAAATTGAACTAATGCTGAATAAAGCCTGGTACTTCTTTTTGGTGGTAGCTTGCTGTAACATTTTCCCTGTGCAAGCGGGCGATCAACTTTCAACCCGTAGCGCCCGGGCAAGGAGGGCTTTCGAGCAGGCGACTGCGGCATGGAGGATGAGGGACTTTAACCAAACGGTGGCCTCACTTCATCAAGCAATTGGATTCGATAATAATTTTTTCGAAGCCCAACTTCTCCTGGGAGAAGTCTATTTCACTTCTGGAGATTTTTCAAAAAGTATTCAGCCCTACCGGAGGGCTATCGAAATCAAACCGGGATTGTTTCCTCAGGCAAGATTTTATTTGGCTTCTGCACTTCTAAGGACTGGCAGTTACCAGGAAAGCAAAGAGCAGTTTCTGGTTTTTATTGAACTGCCTGGTATAAGCGAAAGGCTCAGGAATGCCTCCCTTGCAGGTATAGAAACCTGCAGGTTTGCTTTGCATGCCATGGCCAACCCTGTACCATTCGAACCAAGGAACCTTGGCCCTGAAATAAATTCTCCCTTGCCCGAATACAGCCCTACCCTCACTGCCGATGAGCACACCCTGATTTATACCCGAAAAATACCTTCCGACAACCGCCCTGGGCACCCTGACCGGTTTCAGGAAGATTTTTTTATCACCCGCCGGGATAACGGGCAATGGCTTGCTTCCGAAAATATGGGCAATACCATCAACACTGCTGGAAACGAGGGCGCTCAGACTCTAACCCCCGATGGTCAGCATCTCTTTTTTACCGCATGCAACAGGCCTGATGGTTTTGGGAGTTGTGATATTTATTATTCGAAGTGGACCGGAAATGGCTGGAGCACACCAAGGAACATTGGCCCTATGGTAAATTCGCATGTCTGGGACTCCCAGCCTTCCATCTCGTCTGATGGCCGAAGACTGTTTTTTGCCAGCGCCCGTGCCGGTGGGCAAGGTGAAATGGATATCTGGTATTCGGAAAAGAGTCTTTCAGGTGAATGGGGTCCTCCGCAAAATCTTGGAGTTGCGGTAAATACCCCCGGACGAGAAATGTCGCCTTTTATCCATTCCGATGGCAAAACTCTTTATTTTGCATCCAACGGACATATCGGGATGGGAGGCCTGGACCTTTTTATCAGCCGGGCGGATGATTCAGGAAACTGGTCAACGCCGGTCAATCTGGGGTACCCCATCAATTCGTTCGCCGATGAATTTTCGCTCATAGTGGGCGCATCGGGCATCAATGCTTATTTCGCTTCCGATTTCCATGAAGGGTTTGGCGACACAGATCTTTACCATTTCGAATTGTATAAAGAGGCCAGGCCGACCTCGGTAACGTATATGCGCGGTGTGGTGTTCGACAAGCTTACCTTGGAGCGGTTGCGAGCCGATTTTCAGCTTACCGACCTTGAAACCGGTCTTCCATTGGCGGTTTCGGCCTCTGATCCCATTACCGGAAAGTTTCTCGTTGCCATACCTACCGGAAAGCCTTTAGCATTGACGGTGGAGCGGGCCGGCTACCTGTTCTTTTCAGAACATTTCAGCTATGCCGAAACCCGTACAGGGGCTGATCCTTACCTGCGCGATATTCCTTTGCAACCAATATCGGTTGGAGAAACAGTTGTGCTTAGAAACATCTTTTTTGATACAGGAAAATTTGACCTTAGGCCCGAGTCAGAAATAGAGTTGCACAAACTTGCAGAACTTCTTCACCGGAACCCCGGTATGATGATTGAAATCAGCGGACATACCGACAATGTGGGCTCGCTCGATTACAACCTGGAACTATCAAGAAACCGCGCCAGAAGTGTGTTGCAATTCCTGGTCAAATCTGGAGTTGCCGTGGGTAGATTAACCTTCGAAGGTTATGCCGACACGCGTCCGATCGACACCAACCTCACAGAGCAGGGTCGGGCCAACAACAGGCGCACCGAATTCCGAATCACACAATTCTAACCCCCAAAGTATGCTGGCTAATATCAATCTGTTTCGGATACTCTTTGTCGATATTGAAACGGTGCCCATGATGCCTACATTTCAGGATTTGCCTGAAAGGTTTCAGGATTTATGGGCACACAAGGCATCTCATCTCAAAAATGATGAAGGCTTAAGCCCTGAGGACCTTTTCCCCCGGGCCGGAATTTATGCGGAGTTTGGAAAAATAATCTGCATCAGCGCCGGCTTTTTTCACAAAGAAGAGGGTGATCTTACTTTTCGGGTAAAGGCTTTTTACGGACATGACGAGACGCTGATCCTCAGTGAATTTTCCGGCTTGCTCAATGAGCATTTTAATTCGGCAGCACATTATCTGTGTGCGCACAACGGCAAAGAATTCGATTTTCCGTACCTTTCGCGGCGAATGCTGATAAACGGCCTTGATTTACCATACCTTCTCGACAATTTCGGAAAGAAACCCTGGGAAACCACCCTGCTCGACACCATGGAGCTGTGGAAGTTTGGCGATTACAAAAGCTATACCTCCCTCGATCTGCTTGCCGGGGTTTTTAACATACCCACACCTAAAGATGATATTTCCGGCAAGGATATCCACAAGGTTTACTGGACCGACAATGATCTTGAGCGCATTGCCACCTATTGCAGCAAGGATGTGGTTACCATAGCACGCTTATATCTGCGCTACCGTTTGGCGGGCGACATTTCCGAAGAGCAGGTTTTTTACCTTTAATTCTGTCCACAAGGTGCAATTTTAAATTCTATTTGAAACAGAATTCAGAAGTTCCTAATGCCCTGTTAGTGGTATATCTAATCCATTTAGAATTTTTATTATGGAAGGCAAGGGCGGTGCCATTCTTTCGAAATCAACCTTTGTTCGCGGCCTCCAATGCGAAAAATCATTGTATTTGCACAAACGGCGTCCATTTCTGCGCGATGCCCTATCACCAGAACAACTCGATAAATTTTCACGGGGCACCGATGTAGGGCAGTATGCCAGGTCGCTGTTTCCCGGCGGGGTAAATGCAGCGCCCAAAACCCATTTTCAGATGCAGGCTTCGGTTGACCTGACTGAAAAGCTCATCGCTGAAGGCCAAAAGGTTATTTATGAAGCGGCATTCAGGCACAATGATGTGATCATTGCCCTCGATATACTGGTAATGGGGGAAAATGGCTGGCAGGCCATTGAGGTTAAGAGCAGCATGGCTATTTCTGAAACGTTCCTTTGGGATGCTTCATTGCAATATTATGTCATGTCGGGAGCCGGAGTGGACGTTCTCGACTTTGCCATTGCTTACATCAACAGTTCATATCAAAGGGCCGGCGACCTGGATGCAGGCAAGTTGTTTAAAATTGAAAGTGTGCTTGGTGAGGTTTTAAAACGAAAGCAGACCATTCACCAAAAGGTTCTTCGTCTGAAAGAAGTTACTTCATTAGAAAAAGCACCCGAAGTTCCAGTAGGATTGTATTGTCATGAGCCATATCCCTGCGATTTTATTGGTCATTGCTGGAAGAAGATTCCTGCCGGGTCGGTTTTCGAAGTTTACGGTCTGGACGATGAAAAGAAATTTTCCTTTTTTAATAATGGTTTGGTGCAGGCGAGCCAGATACCTCCTGAGGACCTTAATCCCCTGACATCGGCCAGGCATGCTGAAAGCATTGCTTCAGGCCTGCGCTTTATCGACACGCAGAAGCTTATAAGTTATATTGGCGGCATTCATCACAAGGCCGCTTTGGTCTGGTGTCTTTATATTAAGCCCGCATTGCCTATTCGGGAAGGAACAAGGCCATATCAGGCCCTTCCGGTAATGGTTGGCTTTCAGGATATTGATATGGCGCATGGTCAGCGGGTAATCGGCATTCCCGATGGTTATATTACCGATGAGATAATGGATGAAATAAATAATGTTCTAAAAAATTATTCAACGCTTCTTACTTTCGGCAATAACCACGGATTGGATGCCCTTGCCGGGCATATTTCAGGTTCCTTTTCTACTCCCGATGCCATGGTACAAAAGTTTCCGGATGTGGTCGATTTGTCAATGCCCTTTTCCGATTTCAGCATTGTTTGGCCAAAAATGGGTCCATTTACTTCGCCAGGCGCTTTGCTCCAGGCTTTGGGAAAGCAACCCGAACCTGTAAACCCAAAAATCAAGGTGCTTCAGAATGGTCAGATTCCCCTAAAGGTAGCTGGCGAAATGAACCGGATTCCTGACATAAACTATGATGCACTGAAAGGAATAACCCGCGCTACCCTTAACGATATGGCAGGCTTGCTCTCCCTGATCCGGGAGTTAATTTCTGACTAAAACGCAAATAGTTCTAAATAAGCATTTTGGGCGATTGTTAATAATCTTTCATTAAAAATAGTTCAAGGCAATTCTGTTTGATTATTTTTGGCTCATGGAAAATAAAGAATCCCTGCCGCGTGAAACTGTTGCCCGCCAAAGGAATAAAGTTAAGAAAGACTACGATTTTTTAAAGCACGGGCGTGTTCCCCCGCAGGCTGTAGATTTGGAAGAAGCCGTACTTGGGGCCATGTTGCTCGAGCAGAATGCTTTGAGCAACGTTATTGATATATTGAAGGAAGACGTATTTTACCTGGAAGCCCACCAAAAGATATTTTCCGCAATCATTTCATTGTTTTCTGGTTCAAAGCCTGTAGATATTCTTACCGTTACCCAGGAACTCAAAAGGCAGGGAACCCTTGAGTTGGTGGGCGGCGCTTATTATGTATCGCAGTTGACCAACCGGGTTGCCTCAGCTGCCAATGTAGAATATCATGCCAGGATTGTACTTCAGAAGTACCTGCAGCGGCAGTTGATTTGGATTTCATCCGAAATTATCCGCGAATGTTACGATGATACTACCGATGTATTCGACATCCTGGATAAGGCAGAGCAGGAGCTTTTCGCTGTTAGCGAAACCAACTTGAGGCGCAGCTACAATACTATGGTTGATCTGGTGCGCGAAGCCATTCAGCAAATCGAAAATGCCAGGCAACATGAAGGTCACCTGAGTGGGGTGCCTTCAGGTTACTCCAAACTCGACATGATTACCGCCGGTTGGCAAAAATCAGACCTTGTTGTATTGGCAGCCAGGCCCGGTATGGGAAAAACTGCCTTTGTGCTTAACATGGCCCGAAACATTGCAGTAGATTTCAGACGCCCTGTGGTCGTATTTTCGCTCGAAATGTCGGCAGTTCAGTTGATTATGCGACTTATTGCAAGCGAAACCGAACTGGAAGCCGATAAACTGCGGCGTGGTAAACTCGAAAGTTATGAATGGCAGCAGTTGATTGCTCGTATTACAGGTCTTTCCGATGCGCCCCTTTTTATTGATGATACTGCCTCGCTTTCGATTTTCGAATTGAGGGCCAAATGCCGGCGTCTGAAAGCCCAGCACGATATACAGCTTGTAATAGTTGATTATCTGCAACTGATGACCTCCGGTACCGAAGGCCGCGGCAACCGTGAGCAGGAGATCAGCAATATTTCACGCTCCATGAAGAGCCTTGCAAAAGAACTGAACATCCCTATCATTGCATTGTCGCAGCTTAGCCGAGCGGTCGAAACAAGGGGTGGTTCGAAAAGGCCTATTCTGTCCGACCTGCGCGAATCGGGCGCTATTGAGCAGGATGCCGACATGGTTCTTTTTATTTACCGCCCGGAGTATTACGATATTACCGAAGACGAGAAAGGCAATAGCACCGAGGGACTTGCGCAGGTGATTATTGCCAAACACCGCAATGGCTCCTTAGGCAATGTGAACCTAAGGTTTATCCCCAAGTTTGCCAGGTTTACCGATTACGAAAGTTCCGATTATGCCTATACAGGAAACCTCAAACCTTCAGCATCGTTCGATTCGGGTGCAAAGACCATGACATTGCCCTCGAAAATGAACCTCGACGACGACAAGGAAGTTCCCTTCTGATGTGTTCCCGCTTCATAATAATAAATGGAAGGCCAAACTCCAGTGTCATTTCCTGTGGTAGGTCAGAAAGGTAAAAGGATAGGGGTTTTTTTCGTCTGGTTTGTGATCGAGGCGTTCCACAAGCTTCCATTTCGCAGGCTCCACTGAGGGAAAAAAGGCATCACCCTCGAAACATGCAAAAATCCTGGTTATATAGAGAACCTTCGTATGGGGGTGATCTATGGTTTGATGGTAAAGATCTGCCCCCCCAATTACATATAATGTTTCACCTTTGTTTGACAACTTTAATGCTTCCTCCAACGAGTATGCGATCTCGCATCCGGGGGCATTTAATTCTTTGTTGCGTGTTATCACAATGCTTCGGCGTCCGGGCAGGGCTTTGCCAATCGATTCGAAAGTTTTCCGGCCCATCATTAGGGTGTGGCCCATGGTCAGATTCTTGAAGTGCTTCAGGTCGGACGGAAGATGCCAGATCAACCTGTTTTCGGCGCCGATTACATGATTGTTTGCTACTGCGGCTATAAGGGCTATTTTCATAAGTGGTTAGAAAATATAAATTTTTAAACAAACATTTTGAGTCACCAATTCAATAAAGGTAATGGTATTTTCGGGCTTCAGGGTTATTATTTTCCCTGCCGTCATGAAAGTTTTGCGATATTTGGACAGTCATTTATACCGGTCTGCCATGCATACAAACGAATTCGAAAATCAATACCAGGTCCGCTATTACGAAACCGGCCTGAATTGCGAATTGCACATCACCACCCTGATGTGTTATTTCGAAGAAGTGGCGCTGCTGCAGAGCGAAAGCCGCAATGTGGGCCTGCAGTATTACAACGACAATAATGTTATTTGGATTCTGAACAAATGGAATATTACCATACAAAAAGCTCCGGTTTTCGGGCAGGTCATTCGGGTGAAAACCCTGCCGGTATCATTGTATGGATTTATGGGCTACCGCAAGTACTGGGTCTTTGATCAGGCCGGTAGTACTCTTGCCACTGCCGATTCGGCCTGGATTTTTCTGAATTCGGTCAACAAACGTCCGTTGCGGATTAACGACGATATGAAAAGGGCTTACGGACACAATGGCCAGCCTGAATCGAAACTCGAAATGCCCGCAGTTCCGGCAATCAATAATCCAATGTATGTTAAAGAGCTTGAGGTGCTTAAAGCCGATATCGACCTTGCACGTCATGCCCACAACACCCGTTATGTGCACTGGGCATTAGAAACCCTGCCCGACACGTTTCAAGCCGAAAACAGGTTGATAAACCTCACTGTTGAGTATAAAAAGGAAACAACACTTGGTCAGGCAATTACTACCGAAACCGAACTCGTACCCCAAAGTGGAACTACATTATGTGTGCACCGCATCACTGCCGGCGACAAAGGCGTTGCATGTGTTTTGTCAACGCTATGGGAGCCCCGGAAGGTTAATCAATATTGAAACCCGAATAGTTGCCAACGTCATTTCGCAGTTTATTGATTATTACTGCGCTGGTTTCGGTTTTCCCACCTGGTGGCATTTTGCGAAGTTCTTTGTAGCGGGCATGTGCCCTGCGTTTGGATTCGCTGCTGCGGAAATGACATTTCAATATCCCGGGGGCGCCCAGGCATTGAATCAGCATCCATGTATCGGGCTGAGGTTTCCTGCCATAGATCAGCACCCTTTCCAAATTCAACAAATCGGGCCTGAGCATCTCGGGTTTGTAAATCCTGAACCTGTAGCCCGTTGGAATCCCCAGAAAGGAAGTTTTAACAGCCTCAATCATCCTGTTCGCCACCATCCACTCAACTTGGTGTACGAGCAATTTTTGAGCTTTTGTCGATTTGTTTAATGAAAACCATACTGCTTTCTTGTCATTGCTCGGCAATAATATTTTAAGCACTTGGTCGAGAACGGGATCGCCGGTTTGCTTTTCTGTAACCTGCCAATTCCCATCTACGATGCGCACCAGATTCCTTTTGGCCAGATCCACCAGCGACGCATAAAAAATCAGGAGATAGAAGTTGTACTGGTATCTTAAGTTCCCATTTTCCTGATTAATGCTCAGCAACAACAATTTTTCCTTAAGCCCCATTTCCATTGCTTACATCTTTTTTTGGTGAAGCGGCACCAGAGTCGCCCTTGTTTTGTTTTAATCGCTTGTTTTCGACCAATGCTTTGTGCAAAAGAAACTCAAGCTGGCCGTTGACACTCCTGAAATCGTCAGCAGCCCACTTCTCGAGCGCCCCCATCATGTCGGGATGGAGGCGCAGAACAAATGGCTTCTTTTTTGTCATAGCGACATTATTGATGTAAAGTGCCGGTGTTGATAACCGGGCTGGCATCTTTGTCGGAGCAGAGCACTACCATGAGGTTGCTTACCATTGCTGCTTTCTTTTCTTCGTCCAGATTAATTATTTCCTTTTTCGACAATTGGCTCAATGCCAGTTCCACCATGCCAACAGCTCCTTCTACAATTTTCTGGCGTGCTGCCACAATGGCGGTTGCCTGCTGGCGGCGTAGCATTGCATTGGCTATTTCTGAAGCATAAGCAAGGTAAGCAATACGCGCCTCCATCACCTGAATGCCCGCAATGGCTAAGCGTTCCTTCAGTTCGTTTTCAAGCTCGCCGTTAACCTCTTCGCCACCCGAACGCAATGATATTTCAGCCTGATCATCGTCGAAATTATCATAAGGATAAGCTCCGGCGAGTTTGCGTATGGCAGCTTCGCTTTGCACATCCACAAACCTGATGTAATCGTCAACCTCAAAAGCGGCCTTGAAAGTATTATCTACCTTCCAAACCAGAACTATACCTATCATGATCGGGTTTCCCAGCTTATCGTTCACCTTTATAGGATCGCTGTTGAGGTTCCGTGCCCTTAGCGAGATTTTCTTTCTTACGAAAAACGGGTTAATCCAATAAAAGCCATTTTGCTTGATGGTGCCTGAATATTTCCCGAAAAGAACCAGTACCACCGATTCGTTTGGATTTACAATAAGCAGCCCCATCCAGCAAAAAACATTTACAATCAGCAAAAGAAACAACCAGTGAAAACCCGTGAGAAAAAATAGGATAACTGGCCCCACAAGCAACAAAAGAGAGCAAAGCAACCCAAGGTAGCCCATTGAAGGTGACAAACGTTTTTCTTTTTCCATGACAATGATATTAAAATGATATTGCAATGATAATACAAAATTTTTATTTGTCAATACTTTTTAAAAAATTTTTTTTGATATAAAAGGGCATATAATGCTCTTCTTCATAGCGCCTTTTGCAGTAGAATAGAAATTTTAATGCAAAGCCCGCAAATGAAATACGCAAAGAGCGCAGTGGATGCAGGTTGCCTTCCCTTGGTGTCTGTTGTGGTAATCTTTGTGCCCTTAGTGGTACAGGTGTTTAATAGGCGCGACTGAAAAGCAAATGCTGCTCTACAACTTTAGCTAAACACAGTTTTTAAACTGCTACCGGCGCCTTAATGGCGGGGTGGGGGTCGTAGCCTTCAAGGGTGAAGTCTTCGTATTTGAAAGAAAAAATGTCGATTACCTTCGGGTTGATGATCATCTTTGGCAAGCGACGCGGCGCTCGGCTTAGTTGAAGTTTGGCTTGATCAAGGTGGTTCAGGTACAGGTGGGCATCGCCAAAAGTATGAATAAACTCTCCGGGCTCCAGGCTGCAAACTTGTGCTATCATCAGGGTGAGCAGGGAATAGGAAGCGATGTTGAAAGGCACGCCGAGAAAAATATCTGCGCTGCGCTGGTAAAGCTGGCATGACAACCTTCCGTTGGCTACATAAAATTGAAACAACACATGGCAGGGCGGCAGCGCCATTTTTGGGATTTCGCCCACATTCCACGCGCTGATAATCAAGCGGCGTGAGTCGGGGTTTGTTTTCAGGGTTTCAATCAGGTTGGTTATCTGGTCGATGGTATTGCCATTGGATGACCAACTTCGCCATTGCGCTCCGTAAACAGGTCCGAGATTACCCTGAGGGTCGGCCCATTCATTCCAGATGGTAACCCCGTTTTCGTTGAGGTATTTGATATTGGTGCTGCCGCTGAGAAACCACAGCAACTCATGAATAATACTTTTGAGGTGGAGCTTTTTTGTAGTTACCAATGGAAATCCTTCCTGGAGGTCGAACCGCATCTGGTGGCCAAAAATGCTGAGCGTGCCAGTGCCCGTACGGTCTGCTTTGGTTACTCCCTGTTCGAGCACTTTCAGCAAAAGATGGTGGTATTGGTCCATGTTTTTTTTGTTATGCCAAAATTAACTTTTTAGAAAATGATAACAAAGGCGGTTGAACTGCGAGGGCATTTTTTTTACCTGTTCGGGGCATTTCAAAACGAAAAACGGACAGGATTACCTCCTGCCCGCCTGGTTGTTTTGGTTGGTTGAAAAAGTGTCATCCTAAAATTACGCCCACAATAGTAGCGCTCATAAGGGCTGCAAGGGTACCTCCGAGCAGGGCGCGCAGTCCGAACTGCGAAAGCAGCACCCGTTGGGTTGGAGCCAAAGAGCCTATTCCGCCAATCTGGATGCCAATACTGGCAAAATTTGCAAAACCGCAAAGCATATAAGTGGCCATGATGATGGTTTTCGGGTCGGCAAAAGCACCGGCGTTTTTAAGTTCGGCAAGGCTTACATATCCGATAAATTCGGTCATGATTATTTTTTCGCCCAGCAGTCTCCCGGCCAAAGTGATATCGGGAAGGCTTACTCCTATAAGCCACATTATTGGTGAAAAAATGTAACCCAACATTAGCTGTAAAGACAACCTGCTGTATTGTCCGTTGGTAACTTCTGCAATTATGGGGTTTAGATTTGTCCAGTCGCCAATTTTTCCGGCAATGAAATTGAACATGGCAATAAATGCTATAAAAACCAGCAGCATTGCCGCCACATTGGCGGCGAGTTTCAGTCCTTCGCCTGTTCCATTGGAAATGGCATCGAGAACGTTGTTGCCGATTCGATCCTTTGGTACCTCCACCGTTGTGTTAATCTCTTCGGTTTGAGGCACGAGAATTTTGGCGATTACTACCGCTCCGGGGGCGGCCATTACCGAAGCGGCCAGCAGGTGCTTGGCAAAAATCAGGCGCTGCACCGGGTCATCTCCTCCAAGGAAACTAATGTAGGCCGCAAGCACCCCGCCAGCCATGGTGGCCATACCGGCCGACATCACCAGCAAAATTTCGGAGCGGCTCATTTTTGGCAAGTACGGCTTGATCATCAGGGGAGCTTCGGTTTGTCCAAGAAATATGTTTCCTGCCACTGCAAGACTTTCAGCGCCCGAAAGACGAAGTGCCTTGGTTAGCAGCCATGCCATAACAAAAACAATTTTCTGGATTATTCCTAAATAAAACAAAAGGCTTGTCAGGGCCGAAAAGAACACGATGGTTGGTAGTACCTGGAAGGCAAAAATAAACCCATAGGTCGAGGTGTCGAGAAAACCCGCAAAAAGAAATTCGGTTCCGGCGCGGGTAAAGTCGAGCACCTTGACAAACATTTGCCCCACAAACTCGAAGAATATTTGAACCGGTGGAATTTTTAAAATAGAAAAAGCCAGGAAAGCCTGTATCGCAAGGCCTATGCCAACAACTTTCCACTTTACAGCTTTGCGGTTTGTGCTGAAAATCCATGCGATGAAAATGAGCGAAATCATTCCCAGCAGGCCGCGAAGCAGTTGGTAAACGGTAAAACCCTGGGCAAAAACTTCGGCCGGAGCTTCATAAATTTCATCAGGGGCGACCATCAACGTATCGCCGCTGAGTTGGTTAATGCTGTCTTGTTGTTCCCAGCCTTGGGCAATGTCGGTGGCCGGTTCAGGGGCAGCCTGGCTGGGACATGACAGCATGAACAGGATTATCGGCAAGGCCCAAAGTGCATGCCGCAAGCGCTTTCTTCTATCCATAGCTATAAAAAGTTTCGATAATTGTTCAAAAAACAATTCCTGCCATTAAAGCAGGGGCTGCAAACCTATAAAAAAAATGTATTGATACGAAGATGTTTGTGAATAAAATCACAAACGATTAGGATTTGAAGATCGCGGCAACAAAACAGCATGCTTAGGGATTTCTGTCAGCCCATTGCTGTTTCAAGATCATTTGCGGATGAAAAAGAGAATGTTTTAACTATCGGTAAGGACTTACTTCTGGGACTTCCGGCGGTTGATTTCGTCCCTTATTTTTGATGCCTTTTCGTAGGCTTCGTCATTAATAGCGGAGGTAAGCATAGTTTCTAATTCTTTGATGCTTAGTTGGGCATATTCTTCCTCATGGGCAGGTTTTTCTGCAAAAACTTCCTCCTCTTTGCCTTCGTTTTCTTCCAGCATTATCATGCCGGCTTCCTTCAAGATGGATTCGTAAGTATAAATAGGGCAGTTGAACCGAACTGCCAGGGCCACGGCATCGGAAGTACGCGAATCAAGTTCGACTTCCCTGGAGCCATCAAAACAAATCAGCTTGGAAAAGAAGATGCCTTCGCTGAATTTATAAATAATGACTTCCTCAATGGAGATATTGAAGTTTTGGGCAAAGTTGCGGAACAGGTCGTGAGTAAGCGGGCGGCTTGGCTTCATCTTTTCCAATTCAATGGCAATGGCCTGGGCTTCGAAGCTCCCAATTATGATAGGGAGCCTGCGTTTATCACCGGTTTCGCCAAGCACAAGGGCGTAGGCACCAGCTTGAGCTTTGCTGTAAGAAATGCCTATGATCTCCATCCGAATTTTTTTCATACACAGGGTTTAGGCTTTTTTTACCTGCCTGATGAAGCCAATTTTCACCAAGCGACAAAATTAGCCTAAATATTTGATAACCCAAATGTGTTTGTAAATGCCCCGGCAAAGGTTTCGTAACGAAACCACGGTTATCATTTCAAAGGGACAAACCCGAAAAAAATCAGTTATGGAAATAATTTTTGTTGGTTGTTTAAAAAGTTTTACTTTGGCGCACTTTTTCTCCAAACCAATTTAAATTAAATCAAAACCAAAACAGGAGGTATTTATGCCAATTTTTTTCTGGATCGTACCATTGAGTTCCTTGGTGGCCTTGTTGTTTGCTTATATTTTTTACAAACAGATGCTTGGTCAGGACGAAGGGTCGGATTTGATTAAAAAAATTGCAGGGCATGTTCGAAAGGGTGCCCTTGCCTATTTGAAGCAGCAATACAAAATAGTATTGCTTGTTTTTTTATGCCTCACAGCGCTTTTGAGTATTATGGCGTATGGGCTTGGAATTCAGAATGAATGGGTTCCGGTTGCTTTTCTTTCGGGAGGTTTTTTCAGCGCATTGGCCGGCTTTTTTGGAATGCGGGCAGCCACTTATGCTTCCTCCAGGGTTGCAAATGCTTGTCGTCATTCGCTCAACCGGGGGTTAAAACTGGCATTCAGAAGCGGGGCCGTTATGGGCCTGGTTGTTGTAGGCCTGGTATTGTTAGATGTTTCTATCTGGTTTTTTGTCCTGAACCTGTTTATTCCCGAAACGGAGCCCGGTTTTAAACTTCTTACGATTACGGCGACCATGCTTACTTTCGGCATGGGAGCATCCACCCAGGCATTGTTCGCAAGGGTAGGAGGGGGAATTTACACCAAAGCAGCCGATGTAGGTGCCGACCTGGTTGGCAAAGTTGAGGCCGGAATTCCTGAAGATGACTACCGGAACCCTGCCACCATTGCCGACAACGTTGGCGACAATGTAGGCGATGTGGCCGGAATGGGCGCCGACCTGTTCGAATCATTTGCCGGGTCTATTCTTGCAACTGCCCTCCTCGGCGCAGCTGCATTCAACGGCTATGACGGGTATGTGCAATTTAAAGCTGTTGTTACTCCTATGGTAATAGCAGCCATTGGCACCTTACTGTCCATTGTGGGTGTTTACCTGGTTCGCACCAGAGAAGGAGCTTCGCTGAAAGAGTTGCTCAAGTCGCTTTCGGTGGGTGTCAATGTCAGCGCTCTTTTAATTGCATTGTCTTCGCTGGCGGTGTTGTACCTGATGGGATTCGAAAACTATCTGTGGATTTGGGGCTCTATTGTAGTTGGACTTCTGGCTGGAATTGGTATCGGACAAACCACCGAGTACTTTACAGCCTCTTCATACCGGCCTACCCGTAAAATAGCTGAAGCATGCCAAACCGGGCCGGCTACTACCATTATTTCCGGAATGGGTGTTGGGCTTGTGTCAAGCGCTATTCCTCTGGGAATCATAGTTGTAGCAATTACCCTGGCTTATTTGTTTTCGGCAGGGTTTACCTTCGATGTGGCCAACCTGAATTATGGCTTGTATGGTATTGGGATTGCTGCTGTGGGTATGCTCTCTACCCTGGGAATTACTCTGGCTACGGATGCTTACGGACCCATTGCCGATAATGCTGGTGGAATTGCCCAAATGGCAAAACTGGGCGATGAAGTAAGGAACAGGACAGACGCCCTCGACTCGCTGGGAAATACTACAGCAGCTACCGGCAAAGGCTTTGCCATTGGATCGGCTGCTCTCACTGCTTTGGCACTTTTGGCAGCATATTTCGAAGAAGTAAGAATGATGTTCGTAAAGTTCCTCGGTACACCTGAGTATATCATCATGGGTAGAAATGGTGGAATTCAGGCAAAAGATGCCCAATTTATTGACTTCATTTACCATTACGAGATTCACCTGATGAATCCCAAAGTGCTGGTTGGCGTTTTCCTGGGGGTCATGGCGGTGTTTCTGTTTAGTGGTATGACCATGAACGCAGTTGGAAGGGCCGCCCGCAGCATGGTTGAGGAGGTACGCAGGCAATTTCGTACCATGCCCGGAATTCTCGAAGGGATGACCGAACCCGACTATGCAAGGTGCGTGGAGATTTCTACCAAAGGTGCCCAGCGCGAAATGTTGGCTCCGGCAATTGTTGCCCTGCTCATTCCAGTCGTTGTCGGATTCGTTTTTGGGGTAGCTGGGGTTACCGGACTGCTCATCGGAACGATTACCTCTGGATTTGCCCTCGCCATATTTATGGCCAACGCCGGAGGAGCTTGGGATAATGCCAAGAAATACATCGAAGCCGGCAATTTTGGCGGCAAGGGCTCCGATGCCCACAAAGCTGCTGTAGTTGGCGACACCGTTGGCGACCCATTCAAAGATACTGCTGGGCCAAGTCTCAATATTCTAATAAAATTGATGGCGATGGCTGCAGTGGTTACCGTTGGGGTAGCAGTTTCTTACAGCCTGCTTTAAAGATGTAAGCCTGAATTTTTTGAAAAGAGGCTGTCTCAAAAGTAGTACGGTTGTCATTCTGAGCGAAGCGAAGAATCTGAATAACAATGCCTTGAGATTTTTCACTTCGTTCAAAATGACAGAAAAATAGACTTTTGGGACAACCCCTTTTTCTTGTTAATGTCTTTGAAATTTTTCAGTAAAGGATTCGGGTTTTCCGGTTGCCCGACGACAACCTCATTGCTTCCTGCCCGGTGCTCACATTGTTTTTCTTTTTGTACCTTTGCAAAAACTTAATTTACAGACTGAATGAACCATCAGATGGAAATTTGCACCTTGCGCGATATGATGAGCCGAAGCGCCGGCTTGCATGCCAGCCTGCCGGCATTGGGGTACGCCGGAGAGAAAGCACTAACCTACAGGGAAGCGGCTTTGCTAGCTGATCAGATTATTGGATATCTGTCGGCCAATGGCGTTCAGAAAGGCGATAGGGTTGCCTTGTTGAGCCAGAACATGCCGCACTGGGGGATTGCTTATCTTGCGGTTACATACATGGGTGCTGTTATTGTGCCCATCCTGGTCGATTTCAGTGAAACCGAACTCAATAAGATTCTTGCCCACAGCGAAGCAAAAGGGCTGATCGTTTCGGAGAAACTTTCTGTAAAAATCAAGGCCGGATTACCCGAATGCATTCATTTCGGGCTTTTGCTCGACAATCTGAGCCCTTTCAATCTTGAGGCACTGAAAACCCATGGACTGCTTGAGTTTTCTGGCGATCTTACCGGAAGTACCCAGCCGGATTCGCTGCCCGAAATCAACGAGAATGATCTGGCTGCTATCCTTTATACCTCAGGTACCACAGGCAACCCCAAAGGGGTAATGCTCAGCCACCGCAACCTGATATCCAATGCAGTGAATACAATGGGCATACAGCAGGTTGACAACAACGACCGCCTGCTCTCCGTTTTGCCCCTGGCCCATACCTACGAATGTACCATAGGATTCCTGATACCTTTTATGAACGGCGCAGCGGTGTATTATCTCGATAAGCCCCCGACGGCCTCGGTACTCTTGCCTGCCATGCAAAAGATCAAACCAACCATGATGCTTACCGTGCCCCTGATCATGGAAAAAATTTACAACCTCCAGGTAAAACCCAAACTCCACAGATCGGGTCTGGTGCGTATTCTCATGAGAATGGGCATCTTCCGGAAGTTTTTTCACAAGCTGGCAGGAAAGAAAATATACAAGGCTTTTGGCGGACACCTGCATTTCTTCGGTATCGGTGGCGCGAAGGTATCGGCCGACACCGAGCGGTTTTTGCGCGATGCAGGATTCCCTTATGCTATCGGATATGGGCTTACCGAAACAGCCCCATTGTTAGCCGGATGCAGTCCGAGTCTGACACGCTTCCGCAGTACAGGATTCAGCCTGCCAAATCAGGAATTGAAGATCATCAATATCGACCCACAAACTGGCGAAGGTGAAATCGTTGCAAAGGGTCCAAACATCATGCTGGGCTATTACAAAGACCCTGTACAAACCGCCGCAGTTTTTACCAGCGATGGTTGGTTCAAAACCGGCGACCTGGGCATGTTCGATGGCGAGGGATACCTTTACATTAAAGGAAGGCTCAAAAACATGATCCTTGGGCCATCGGGCGAAAATATTTATCCTGAGGAAATCGAAGCCCTGATCAACAGCGAAGACCTGGTGCTCGAATCCCTTGTGTATGAGTGGAAAGGTAGCCTGGTAGCCAAAGTGCACCTGAATTATGAGGAACTCGAGCGCCGCTTTCAGGCACTCAAGGGTTCAGCACATGAATTGAGTGTCGAAATGCGCAGACAGGTGGATGACAAACTGAAAGAAATACGCGAAAAGGTGAATGCTACCATGAGTAAGTTTTCGCGCATCAGTGTTGTGGAAGAGCAAACATCTCCTTTCGAGAAAACACCTACCCAGAAAATTAAAAGGTTTTTGTATTCCAAGCCCGACAACGGCAAGCGGTAGAAAGTTGAAATATTAAACCTCCGCCATCCTGAGCAAAGCGAACCCCGCCCTTCTTTGGCAGGCAAAAAAATTTCTATTGACCTAAAGTCAATAGCCAATCGCCAATCGCCAATCGCCAATGGCCAATAGCCAATAGCCAATAGCCAACAGCTAACAGCCAATCGCCAACAGCCTTCACAATCTCACCCCTTCGGGGGTTTCTTTATTGTATGTTGGCATGTTTTTTCATTCAATTCGAAAAATCGATTATTTTTGTATGGCTAAATGCCGTGATTGTCTCATTAGTAATTCCCCTTTCAGATGTGTACAAGACTAAAAATAGCCCTACTGCCTTTGGCGCTTTCCATTTTCTTAATGTTTTCGCACACATCCTGCCTCGATGTGGAAGAGGAAGCGCCCCCGACAATTCAAACTGTGGAAGCGAACCTGCCTTTGCTGGCCAGCAACATAGTACAGTGGAGGTCAATGGATTTTACGCGCTTCCAGTTGATCTGGATGCAGCAACTGGCCGGCGTAAGGGGGATGCCTAATGATATTGACCAATACATTATTATACCCGAACGTGTTGACCACTCATGGGGGATTTTCTTCTCTTTTATTCTTACCCCACTTCAGGAAAACACGGTTGTAGCGCTTAACCTCGGCGCCCGAAAGCATGCCGGCATGATGAATGTATTACAGGCCTACTCTCTTGGCCTGATGATCGATACCTGGGGCGATATTCCCTATTGGGAAACTGTTGCCTTTGGAAGCTTTGTTCAGTTTCCCAAATACGAGTCGCAGCAGGAACTGCTCGAAGAGGTTTTCCGGCTTCTTAATGCCGGAATAGCAAATCTGCGACATGCCGACAGCCCTGCAATTTCTGCTGCCAGCGATCCTTTTTTCGGGGGCGATACCGACCGGTGGATCAGGGCAGCCAACGCCCTGAGGCTGCGCTATCTGCTGCGCGAGGCCCATCAAAGCCAGGGTTATATGGGAGTGGCAAATCAATTTGCTGGCATGCAATTGATGCGCAACAACGGCGACGACCTGCTCTATAATTTTACCGCGGCTTCCTCACCCATAAACCCACATTTCGACTACGAAACCCGCATAAGGAACACCCGCGTGGGTGCCCAATTTGCCAATATGTTGCATGCAACCGGTGACCCCAGGCTGCCGAGGCTGATCGCTGCGAATACCCAAAATCAAAGGATCGGCTCAGCACCTGGCCAGCGCGACCTCAATGCCTCTCAAATCGGCCCGGCCCTGGCTTCGCAAACATCGCCCATAATCCTGATTTCGTTTGCCGAGCAAAAATTTATCGAAGCTGAATTCTTCCTTAGGAACAACCAGCAAGCACTTGCCGATGCAGCTTTCAGAGAAGCGGTGGAGGCTTCGCTCACCTTTTTCAATGTTCGCAATGCTTCCTGGGAGCAAACTCACGCACAGGTTACGAACGTAACCCTGCAGCAAATCATCGAAGCCAAGTATGTGGCCCTGTTTCTTCAGCCCGAAGTATGGTCGGATTTCAGGCGCACAGGTTTTCCGCACCTTACTCCTTTCAATCCCGCAGAAAACACCATCCCCCGCAGGATGCTCTACCCCCAGAACGAGTTGAACAACAATCCCGACAAAGTACCTCAGAATATAACCATTTTCTCCAGGGTCTGGTGGGATAGGGAGTAGGAGAGCTGTCTGGCAAATTTCTTGAACGTCTCATCCGGCAGGATTAGCCGGTTTAAGTTTTGAAGTATATTGGGTTCCTTTGAACTAAATAACTTCAATGCAGCTATTTATGGTTTTGTTCTTACTTCTTCACCAATTATAATTTTACTTTTTTGGAAAATTTCAAATTTTTAAATAAAAAAACTTTTCAAAAAATTTCTTAAATTTACCAGCCCTTCTGATGATTTTCCGGTAAGGGAACAACCAATTTTAACCTATTTAATTAACTAAAACCAAAAAACATGAAGCGTATTCTGATGCTAATGGGGATGCTGCTGTTTATGAGCGCATCCTTGTTTGGACAAACGATCCGGGTAACCGGTACTGTTACAGATGCCATTGATCGCAGGACTCTTCCGGGTGTTTCCATTATGGTGCAGGGAACTACCCAGGGAACTGTAACTGACGTAAATGGACGATACGAAATCACTGTTGCTCCAGACGCTGTACTTGTTTTCTCATTCATTGGAATGGAATCGAGAGTGGCAGCTGTTGGTGGCAGAAACATTATTAATGTAGTGCTCAATCCTGAAGCCATTGCCTTAGAGGAGGTAATTGTTTCGGGTGTGGCTGGCGCCACCGACCGGAGGCAGCTGAGCATTACGGTTGAAAGGGTTGGTACAGAAGCTTTGCAGGCAGTGCCCGCAACTTCTGTTGCCAGTGCCCTGCATGGCAAGCTATCCGGTATTACCATCGTTCAGCCAAGTGGCAACCCGGGACAAGCAGCGGCTATAAGGCTCAGGGGTGCTACAAGCCTGCTGGGAGATTCTGAACCCCTTATCATTGTTGATGGAATTATGATAGGGGGAACCCTTGCTGACATTAACGTTGATGATATTGAAAGTATAGAAGTTGTTAAAGGTGCTGCAGCATCGGCGCTTTATGGATCACGTGCAGGTGCGGGGGTTATAGTTATCAGGTCAAAAAGGGGCAGTCGTGTTGCTGAAGGCACTACTTCGGTTCGTATCAGAAACGAATTTGGCTTTTCGCACCTTCCAAGAAAAGTACCTTTGGCTCAGCACCACGCTTTTCAACTTTCTCCTGATTGGCAGAATTTTAATACCCATACCAGGTTTGCTGGCGTAACTTTTCCTGCTGGATATGCAGGTGGGCGGAATGCTGCAATAGCGGGAACACGTATCCCTACCGCCTCGAGGTTTGCCGACCAGCCGTATGCCAGGCTGTTCGACCATCAGGATGCAATTTTCCAGGATGGCCAGTATTTTACTAATTATATTGGTGTTGCTCACAACTCCGGAAGGTCTGCAATTTTCAGTTCTTTTGAAAATACACATAACTCCGGTATCGTGTGGAATACCGAAGGTTCAAGAAGGCAAAATTTCAGATTGAATGCCGACCACTGGGTTAGTGAAAAAATTTCACTTCAGGCAAGTGCATTCCTTGCCCAGAGCAAAATGGATGTTGCCGATGGCCGATTTATTGGTGGATGGGGAGGTGGACAGGGTTCTGCTTTCTTTGACATGCTTTTCTTTGAGCCTGATATTGACCTGAGTATGGATGCTCCAGCTGGTTTTGCGCTTCCAAAATTCTACATACATCCTAGCAATTGGCAAGTCGATAATGGTAATCCCATGCATGCACTGTATTATGCAAACCGTGAAATGGAGCGCAGAAATGTTATGTTGAGCTTCAGTGGAAACTATCATGCCACCGACTGGCTCAATTTCAATGTGGCATATAGCTTGGAAAGAACCAACACCTTCAGGACCGACCATGAGCCCAGAGGTTTTTCTCGTGGACAACAAATAAATACCAATGGTTTGCTGTATAAGTACACTTTTGAATCAGTAAGTCAGACCTATGCAATAACTGCCAACCTGAACCGGCGATTTGGTGAACTATTGCTGCGAAGCAGGTTAAGCTACCTTTACGAAGATTTTACCTCACAAAATTTCTGGGTTAATGCTGCAAATTTTACCATCAGCGGCGTACCACAGTTAAGTGCTATCTCTGGAGCTAATTACAATGCGATTAGTTCAGGCAACATCATTACAAGGGCGCGAAACTTCTTTGCAATAGTAGATGCCAGTTTTAGAGACCGATACATTTTTTCTGGTTTGTTCCGGTATGATGGTTCTTCCTTGTTTGGTGCTAACCACCGCTGGAACCCATATTTCAGGGTGTCGGCTGCATACAGGGTTTCGGAGGATATTGATATTCCCGGAATTGATGAGTTCAGGATCAGGGCAGCATACGGAACTTCTGGAATCAGGCCCGGATTTGCTTACCAATACGAAACCTATGCGATATCTCAAGGAGTTGTATCTAAACAAACTATTGGCAACCGGGATTTGAGACCTAGTGAATCGGCTGAACTTGAAGTTGGTCTTAACCTGGAGTTTCTTGGAGCCTTTGATTTTGAAGCTACCTATGCAGAAACAAATACTAAAGGAGCTTTCTATAATGTTCCCCTGCCTGCCTCAACAGGTTTTGCATACCAATGGCAAAATGCTGCCGATCTTCACACTACGGCACTTGAATTCAGTCTTGGAGCACATGCAATCAGACGACCCGATTTTAACTGGTACATGAAATTCAACTTCGATCGGATCAGGCAGAAGGTTACCAGGTTAGATGCGCCCCCATTCAGGGTAGGACCTACCATTAACGACCTCCAGGTATTTTATATTCGCGAAGGAGAAACATTCGGGGTAATGTACGGTGGTGATTGGGTTCGCAACCTCGACCAAATGGCAAGACAACTTCCTTCCGGACTGACAATCAATGATTTTATAATTAATTCTGATGGCTTTGTTATCAGAAGAGGTACCGAAGGCACTGTAAATGAATTGCCTATTCGCCTTTTGGATGAAAACGGCAGGGAAGCCTTTACACAAATTGCCGATATGAATCCTGATTTTAATCTTACTTTCCTGAATAATTTCACCTTCAGGGGTTGGAATCTGAATATGGTGTGGCATTGGAAACAGGGCGGTGATATATACAACCAAACCAAGCAGTGGTTGTTTCGCGATGAGCGGCACGGCATGTTTGACCAGGCCGGCAAACCCGAGAACCAGAAAAAAGCTACTACCTATTATCAGGCTTTTTACAGGGTCAATGAACCCAATTCATTTTTTGTCGAGGATGGTACTTTCCTGAAACTGAGAGAAGCATCGTTGTACTACAATCTGAACAGAAACCAATTGCAAAGATTGGGTATTAACTTTCTTGGAGGAGTCAGGTTTGGTGTTATAGGCAGAAACCTTCTGACTTTTACCAATTACTCCGGCTGGGATCCGGAGGTTTCTCAGGCCGACTATGCAACTGGAAACCCCAGTTTGTTCTCCGTTGACATGTTCAACTATCCGAACTTCAGGATGGTCACATTCAACCTTGAGCTTAATTTTTAATCCTAAAGGAATAAACAATGAAAAAATTCTTGAATAAACTCGCGTTAATTTTCGCGGTATTGGTTTTTGGCTTCAGTACCGCTTGCGAAACCCTGGAGGTTGAAAACATTAACCAACCTGATATGCGGCGCGTTCTGGCCTCTCCCGATGATGTTAGAGGCGTTGTTATGTCATCGTTTAATTCTTACTGGGTAGCCATTAAGCAATATAATATTGCCATGACAGCGCATGCTATGGCCGACCATACAACTGTAAGCTGGGGAAACTGGGCCTGGCGCGATATGTCGAACGAGCCGCGGACAGCCTGGAACAATGATCCAGCTTATGGCGAAGCCGATGTGTCGGAGAGTGTTTACTATGGGTTAAATGCCGTAATTTCGACTGTCAACGACGCCATTGTACTTTTAAATGGCGGAATGGACATAGGTCTGAATGGCGCTGATAATCATATGGTGTTGGCCTCGGCGCATTTACTCAGGGGTTTGTCCCTAGGGCAACTTGGGCTGTCGTTCGACAAAGCTATGGTATCTAAAACCGAAGAAGCGCCTGGGGGCGACATTACAACGTACCTTAAGAACCTGCAGTTTCAACCATGGAACGAAGTTATTGAAGAAGCCCTTGAAGACCTTGAGAAGGTTATACAGATTATTAATGCCAATCCTACTTTCACCTTGCCGGCCGGTACCGTCAATGGAATGACCATTACCAGCGACTATATGAGGAGGCTTGCCAATTCTTATGCAGCAAGGTTCTTAACTTTGGGAGCCAGAACCAGAGCCCAGAACGAAACCATGAACTGGACTGCCGAATATACCTGGGCCGATGTGCTGGCTTTTACCAACAATGGTATTACCGTTGACTTTGCCCCCATTGGCAATGGACTTCCATGGGATGGCGGATCGTGGTGGGATTTGAATATAAAATATTTGCGCCAGGACGGCTGGGGCAGGGTGGATATGCGAATCATAAATATGATGGATCCAAACCAGCCGATGCGCTACCCTACTGATGCAACCGGACTTCCTACCGTGGGCACCCCCCCCAATGGAGGTAGGGCAGTATCAGTTGACGCGCGCCTGCTAACCGATTTCCAGTTTATTGCTGGCAATAATTTTATTCCAGGCAGGGGAGGTTGGCACTTCTCGCATTACAGGCACAGCCGCTACGATATGCCAGCCACAACCAGCACCGAAGGTTTGTTTATGGGCGAATCGGTTGGCCCTCTGCGCGAATTGCGCGCCTACGAAAACCTCCTCATGCGGGCAGAAGCTATGGTGAGGACCGGAAATCTTACAGGCGCTATTGCTATTCTCAATGATCCGGCAAACCCCAGAAAGTCGAGAGGCGATTTACTCGACCTACCTGGAGCTGCTCCGGCCGATGTTATTCTGAGGGCAATATTTTATGAGCGTTTTATTGAGTTGTTTCATAACGGATACCTGATCTCGTTTTGCGACACCCGCCGAAGCGACGACTTGCAGTTCGGCTCGCCATTGCATTGGCCGGTTCCTGGTAGGGAGTTGATGGCGCTGAGATTGCCAGTTTATACTTTTGGAGGATGGGCAGCAGCCGATGGGGTGAATACCTCCAACCAGGGTAGATGGATCTGGCCATTGTATCATTTTCCGCCCCCTGCGGGTCAGTAATTGTTTCAATACTTTTTGTTAGCTTAACTTAAGTGAAAAAACGCTATGAAAAATAAATTTGTATTTGCAATCATTTTGCTTTTGAGTACAATAGCAATGACATTTTACGCCTGTGAGGAAAAGGTTGAATATGATTTCGATAATATTGAGCCGATAATTTTCAGTATTGCCGGTCCGGCAGTCGCTACTGCTCATGGCAATATCGACTTTCCAAGCAGATTTTCCGTGCCCTACAGGGGTGGCTCTACGTTCAACTGGCAGGTTGGCGCACCTGGGGGTACTATTGTTTTGGATCCAGACTATCCCAGTATTGCCTTTATTACCTTTAATCAGAGTCCGGTTAATACCACTGCTGTAGTAACGGTTACCGAAACCACCATGGGTGGCAGAACAAGTCCGCCTTTTAGCAGAACCATTACTCTCAATGCTTTTTGCCCGGTAAATTTGGCAGATTGGGCAGGAACTTATAGCGGCACCAGGCCAGGAGTGCATGGGCCTTCGGTTACAATGGCGCCGGCGCCAGGCATGAATCAGATGACCGTTAATGGCCTGGCATGGTTTGTCTCAAATGTGTGGGGTGAGACTTGGCTTGGAGGTCCCATGGGCTCGGCTGTCATGGAGTTTGGCTGCGGAAACGCAGTAACCATCCATCCTCAATTTATCGGCAATACCGACTACCCCGACAGGTATGGAATCACAGGTAGCGGTACTTTTGATCCGGTTACCAGACAAATTACCCTTACATATAATGTATTCTGGGGTTGGGTAGGAGCGACAGGCCCAGGGGGTGGTAGTGCCGTTGGTTCGGTTACCACGGTTTTAACCAGGCAGTAGAATTCTTCCCAATTTTTAATTGTTAATCGAAGTGGGTGGTCTGGCAAATCACCCACTTTTTTGTTATATTCCGACAATAAAACAAAGCGGTTTGCCTGTAATAGTATTAACTCCTTCATTTGGTTTTTACAATGAAGCAGGTGGAAGAGGCGAAAGTGGCAAAAGGTTTAATTATACAGTCTTATTTCCCACTGCCCGGGTTGGTAAATGGTAAGCTCAAACCTTACGGGAATGGCAAGCCCTCGGCCCAGTTTGTCTGGTACTGTATAAGTAATCAAAATCTGTGCAGGAAAATCTACCTGGTCGAAACCAACTGCAAGGCCTTCCCTATGGGAAAAACCGGTTCCTATCTTAAAATCGAAGTCGCTGGGAAACTGCCCCTGCGTACCCGAATAATAAAAATTCACCAACACACGGTTCCCTGCCCCAGTTTTCCGTACTGCAAATCTTTCGAGGTTAAAGATATGCCCCCTGGAGTAAGCTGCAAAAGTATCTTCGCCCCTAAAAATGCCATTGATCCAAACACCGGATTGCTTCGTGATTTCACCATTTTGAAAGAAAATGAACGTTCCTTCTCCATGGCGTTTCCCGTTACGCCATTGCCCGCTATACATATCGCCATTGGCCCAGGTATAGCTTCCTCGGCCATGTGGTAAGCCCCTTCTGAACGATCCTTCGTACTTGTCAATGCCGGTGGCAATGCCTTGTCCATGGGCTAAGCCATTGCGACAATCTCCTAAGTATGTGGCAGATATCGCCTCCATAAGCACTTTGCAGTCATCCTGGCAAAAAGCTTTTGCTGGTATTAGAGACAGAAAAATTACCAGAAGGAAACCAAAATAGAATTTCATTGGTTGTAGTTTTTTTTCGAAAGTTAAGAAATCTTGATCGAAAAATCAAGCCTCGGAGCTAACAAAAATGGCCAAAATTGATTTGAGGGAAAGCAAAATTTCAATATTTCCTTCTGAATATTGAATTCGTCAGAATATAGCATTGCTGTAGAATGGCAATAACTATTTGTTTTTACACTATTTTTGCTTTCGACTTCCAGGCAAAAGCCACACGCTTCCGCTATAAAAGTGTGGTTATTAATCAGGGAGATTTTGGAGATTTTACATTTTGAAAATTTTGTTTATGAAGAACTACCCTGTACTGAGTTTTTTTGCAGTCCTTGCTTTGCTGCTTTTAACCAATTGCAACGATAACAAAAACCAGATCATAGGCCAATGGAAAATGGAATTGTCTGTAATTAATGGAGAAGAACAGGCTAACGAACCTGCAATGTATTGGACAGTGGTTGAAGATGGCTCTTTCTGGCAAGTGATGCGGTTTACGCATGGCACCGAAGAGCTTTCGGGAGTATGGACTTTCGATGAAGAGGCCAATACCCTGCTTATGGTTTATACCGAAACTCAAACGGAAGTATTATGGGCCATAGAAAAACTGGAAGATGAATTTCTGGAGGTGACCCATACCAGACCCGGATTCTTTGTGCAAAGGAGATTTAAGAGGATGAGCTGATTAGCGGATGAGCAGATTGTTGTAGGGTTGTCGAGGTTGTCAGGGTTGTCGGGGTTGTCGGGGTTGTCAATGTTTTCATTCCCACCTGCTCTTTGCCCCATGCCCCATGCCCCATGCCCCATGCCCCACCGAGGTACATGAATAAAAATTTCCCCAAAAAAAATCAGTGAAATGCTAATTGTTTCAAAAATTTTGTTAAATTTACCCTCCGCAATTTTGCGCATTGCGCATTGCGAGCTATCAATTCAAATATCTATAACTTAAACCAAAACACATGAAGCGAATTCTGATTTTAGGCGGACTTTTGCTGCTGATGGGCGCAAGCCTCTACGCGCAGACGATCCGTGTAACAGGCAGGGTTACCGACGCTACCGACGGTACTGTTCTGCCTGGAGTTACTGTGTTGCTACAGGGTACAACCCAGGGCGTGGCCACCGATGCCAACGGGACCTTTACCCTGGACGTTCCGGCCAATGGCGTTCTGGTGTTCTCGTTTGTTGGAATGACGAGCGCCACTGTACCCATTGAGGGCCGTACTGTAGTGAATATTGCCCTTGAGCGCGAGGCGCTGGCCATCGAAGAGTTTGTATTGGTAGGATATGGGTTACAGCGCCGGCGCGATGTTACCGGTTCCTTGGCTTCTATTCGCGGCGATGCACTCGAGATGATACCCATTTCTAGTATCGACCGCGCCCTGCAGGGCCGTGCGGCCGGAGTGCAGGTTACAGCTAACAGTGGTATCCCGGGAGGGGCTGTTAGTGTGGTTATAAGGGGAGTTGGCTCATTTGGTAGCCTTGCGCCTCTGTATATTATTGATGGGGTGCAGGTACAAACTGGCGATATGGCCAGAGCTGTTACATCATCTAACGTCTTGGCCGGTCTGAATCCTGAGGATATCGAATCTATTGAAGTTCTCAAAGACGCTTCCGCTACCGCAATTTATGGCTCAAGAGGAGCCAATGGTGTAGTAATCATTACCACCAAAAGAGGTAGAGAGCGGGATGGTCGTACAATGTTCGACTTCCAGATTTCCCAGGGTTTCAGTAGCTACCTGAAACATCTTGATATGACCACCGGGCCAGAATGGGTGCAAATGGACAATGAAGCCTTTGCCAACAGATTTGGTAGAACTCATGCTAGCTATATTACCCGTCGCAACGATATGGTTGCCCGCGGATGGCTGGGTTATGATCCGGTTGCCAATACCTACGATTTCAACTTTGCCCCCACTTTCGACTGGCAGGATGCCGTTTACAGGCAAGGAGTAGTACAAGATGTGAGATTCTCGGCTTCTGGTGGTACTCGTACAAGATTCTTCCTTTCAGGGTCGTATAACCATACCGCCGGCCATGTTATCCATAGCGATTTCACAAGGGGAACCATGCGCCTTAACCTCGATCATGAAGTAAACCGCAATTTAACTATTGACAACTCCACCAGTTTGTCCGTTTTTCACCAAAGTACAGTTCCTGGTGGTGGTGCATTTGCTAACCCCGTGTTTGCAAGCTGGATGATTGTTCCAATGAACCCCATTTACAATGAAGATGGAACCTACTTCGGAATGCCTGCGAACCTTTTTGGAACCATGATCTTTAATTCTGTGGGCGATGCCTCGATGAATTACAACAAAGGTTTAACAGCCAAGCTGCTGCAAAGCAATTCAATTACCTGGAGAATCAATGATTATCTATCGTATCGTGGATCTATCGGTATTGATGTTAATGATATAGTTGAGGACCTGTTTAGGGATCCCCGTTCGGGCGATGGCAGGGCAAACCAAGGTTTGATCCAGGCATTACACACCCGTTGGTTTATTTGGCAATCTGCCAACACTCTCAACTACAACCGTACCTTCAACGAAAGGCATAGGGTAGGATTGCTTACTGGTTTCGAAACCAATCAGCGCATCGGAAACTCCATTACTGCCTGGGGTGAAACACTTCCCAACCACAAGTTCAACCTATTGAGTGCTGTAGCTGTACCTCGTGCCACCTCTGCATCTTTTAATGATTGGAGGATGATGGGGGTATTTGCAAGAGCCGATTATGCTTTCGACGACAGATATATAGCAAGTTTTTCTTTGCGTAGTGATGGCAACTCGCGTTTTGGTGCCGATAACCGTTGGGGTACATTTCCTGCCGCATCGTTGGGATGGCGTTTTAGCCGCGAAACCTTTATGGGCTGGGCTTCCGGTTGGTTAGACAACGGTATGCTTAGAGTAAGTTATGGTACTGCAGGCTCCGACGCAGCCATTGGCGACTTCCTCTCCAGGGGTTTGTTTACCCCGGCAGGCATTGCCTACAGGGGATTAGCCGGTATGTTGCCCAGTGTGTTACCCAACAACATGCTTACCTGGGAAGAAAGTACCACTTTGAACCTCGGTCTTAGTCTTACTGCTTTCAGAGGCAGGTTAAATCTTGATGTTGACGCATACCGCAGGGTGTCATCAGAATTGTTGCTTACAAGGCCCTTGCCTCCTAGCACAGGTTGGACATCCATGCAGCAAAACATTGGTGCCATGGAAAATGAAGGAATTGAAATCACCCTGAACACGGTGAATGTGCATACCAGCAACTTCAGGTGGAGCACCGATTTCAACTTCTCTACCCTTAGAAATGTTATCACAGCGCTGCTTCCCGGACAGGATTACCTAAATACCCGCACCATGGTTGGCCGTTCGTTGAACGACTGGTACACCCTGGATTATGCCGGAGTTAACCCCGCCGACGGCAGGCCAATGTTCTGGGACCGCTTTGGAAATATTACCTATCATCCGGTATTTGAAGACCGCAAGTGGTTTGGTCCGCAGAATCCTACCCGATTTGGTGGTATTACCAATACCCTCCAGTTTGGCAATAATAGAGTAGGTAATTTTACTTTCTCGTTCTTCCTGCAGTATTCCGGTGGTAATATCCGTTATAACACTAACCGGCAGTTTGGCTTACGGTCCAACAATACTGGCAATATAAATCAATTTGGCTTTGTATTTGATGAGCGTTGGCAGAACCCTGGAGATATGACCTGGATCCCAAGACCAATGAATGCAAGTGCTTATGCTGCAACTCCTGTAAGTTTCTTTGGGCACAACAGCAGCGGTTTGGAGAAAGTTGATTACTTGCGTCTGAAAGATGTAAACTTTTCCTACGAATTGCCTACCAGTCTGGTTCAAAGGGCGAGATTATCCTCATTGCAGATCTTTGTCCAGGCTACAAACTTGATTACCTGGACTACCTACAGCGGTTTCGATCCGGAATTTACCGGCGACGACTTTGGTGTTTATCCGCAGGGTAAAGTTGTAACCTTTGGCCTTAGGACCTCCTTCTAACCCCTAAAAATTAAGAAAATGGATAAATATAAAAGATTTCCGGTTTTTTTGACTGCCACACTCCTTTTGCTGGCTTCTTGCAGCGAATGGATTACTACAGAACCCCGACATGCAATTTCCGACGAAAGAGCGCTTGAGGATATGTCTGGTATCGAGGGTGCGGTAATCGGTATGTACGATATTTTGCAAATAGGCAGCTACTATGGCCGCGATATGTTCGTTGCAGGTGAAATGCTTGCTGACAATGCGCAACTTGCCATTGCGAATTCGGGTAGATTTCGTGACCATTCGGTAAATGCAATCGGGTCCGGATTTGGTGAGGATGTTGCTGTATGGACATCTGCCTACAGGATTATTAATTCAGCCAACCTGATATTCGACTTCCTCCCAAGAGTACCGGATGGTACACCTGCAAGGGTAAACCAGGCAATGGGGGAGGCCCATTTCATGAGGGGGTTGGCATACTTCGATCTGCTTCGAATTTTTGCCCGCAATCCAAATTTTCCAGTTGGTGCGCCTTTAGGAGTAATTCACCGCACTGCTGCATTCAGGGGTGTTGATGCCGCAGCTTTTGGTGTTCGTTCTACTATCGAAGAAGGTTATCTACTTGTAGAAAGTGACCTACTGGCAGCAGAAAGACTACTATCGCCAACAGCAGGCTTCCCGAACCTTGCAACAAAGATGGCCGCTCAAGCGCTGCTTGCGCGCTTTTATCTCTATTGGGGTAAGTGGGATCAGGCAATTCTTTGGGCCGACCGCGCCAGGGCATCCTGGACTGCCCGCACTGGAGCAGGTCCTTGGCTGGCTCCTCCTGCCAATTATCGAAATGTGTTTGCAGTTGCCCCTGGAATAGAATCCATTTGGGAATTACGTTATGAAACTGCCGAAGCACAGAATGTTAACAACTCTCTTCAAGGGATCCTGGTGATGACCGATCCGGGTAATGCCGGCTATGGCGATGTGGTTTTCAGAGCCGACCTTCTTGCTGCTATCGAGCCGGGCGATGTTAGAGGCACAATTGGTGTTGGTACAGCCGGTCCTCACATGATTCAAAGGTTTACAAAAGCTGGCGAACTTGTGCATTTCACCCTGAAATTTGCAGGATACAGGGGAGCTGTTTATCACGATGATATACCTCTTATTCGTACCTCCGAAGTTCAACTTACATTGGCTGAAGCACTTGCCCATCCTGGTCCGTCACAAGATCTGGCAAGATCCAAGCAGGTTCTTGATGAACTAAGAGCCGCACGCGGATTAACTCCAAGCCCCCATACCACCAATCCTGCCCTGCTTGATGCTATAATTCGCGAAAGACGCGTTGAACTTATGTTCGAAGGTCATCGCTGGTTCGATTTGGCAAGATTGGGAAGAGAAGTGAATAAGCCTGGTGGGATTGGATCTAACCTTCCTTGGAATGATTTCCGTACCGTGATGCGTATTCCCCTTGCTGAAAGGGATAATAATCCGAATCTAATCCAAAACCCAGGCTACTAATTTTAAAAAATTGATTATGAAGAAAATAATTAGAACTTTATTAGCCGGCATGGTTTTGATTGCCTTTGGGCTTACATTGCCTGGTTGTGAGCAGGAATCGCTTGTTTACGATGGTCCTCCTGTGGTGGAATTCTCCAATTTCTCCTGGGGCCTTGCACTTGGCACAGCCGTTCAACCCCACTATTCATGGGCTACTGTGGGAAATTTTTGGTTTACTGAGATCAGAGGTGTGCGGGCCGATACATCTTTGCAAGTTCAATTGATTGGTCCGCACCACCCCCACGACCTTACACTTAGTTATAGGGTGGCTGACACAGTTTTTCGTCTTGTTGCGCGCAACTTCATCTCATTGACCCGACCCGACTCTATTGATGGGAGGCTTGCCGTTGCCGGCACCGACTTTATAGTAACGCCTACAACTGCGACGCCTGCAATGTACTCCATTCTAAACAATGGCAACATTATTATTCCGGCCAATTCGAGTTTCGGAAGACTTCGTATTGGTCTCGACCCTACAACCATACCTCTTCCCGTAACTACCACCCGCGATATTTGGCTGGTTCTTGAGCCGGGTACCGTGGCACCCGCTGAAAATTATCGGGTATTCAGGCTGCGAATAAGGAATCTGTAATCAGTAATCTGTAAACAGTTGTAGATTTTAGTTTGTTGAAATTTAACCGCCGGGATGTTTTTTCCGGCGGTTTTTTTTGTTCAGGTGTTAAGATGAGCAGATGTGATTATGTGCAGATGTGATGATGTGATAATTAGCGGATGAGCAGATTGTTGTCATTTCTGCATGCTGGCAGGGTTGTCAGGGTTGTCAGGGTTGTCAGGGTTGTCAAGGTTGTCAAGGTTGTCAAGGTTGTCAAGGTTGTCAGGGTTGTCAGGGTTGTCAGGGTTGTCAGGGTTGTCAGGGTTGTCAGGGTTGTCAGGGTTGTCAAGGTTGTCAAGGTTGTCATTCCCACCTGCCCTCTGCCCTCTGCCCCATGCCCCATGCCCCATGCCCCATGCCCCATGCCCCATGCCCCATGCCCCATGCCCCATGCCCCATGCCCCATGCCCCATGCCCCTTTTCTGGCGCCTGTCTAAAAATTTATTAAAAAACTTGACTTTTCGTAAAATTCATTAAATTTACCCTCCCTTTTCAGGAAAACCTTTCAAAGGGATAACCAATTTCAAACCATTTAAATAACTAAAACCAAAAAACATGAAGCGAATTCTGATGCTGATGGGGGTGCTGCTGTTTATGAGCGCATCCTTGTTTGGACAAACGATCCGCATTACCGGTACGGTTACCAACCAGGCCGACGGTACATCCCTTCCAGGGGTTACCGTTATGGTCAGAGGAACTACAGTAGGTACCATTACCGACGTGAATGGTCGTTATGAGATCAACGCTGCAGGCAATGCCACCCTGGTATTCTCCTTTGTGGGGATGCGCTCGGCCGAAGTGCCGGTGGAGGGCCGTGCGGTGATCAACATGGCGCTTGAACCCGAAGCTATTGCCATCGACGAGTTTGTGGTGGTAGGCTATGGTGTGCAGCGCAGAAGAGAGGTAACAGGCTCTATCGCGCAGGTTAGAGGCGATGATATGGCCAATTTTGCAACTCCCAGTTTTGATGCCAAGTTAGCTGGACGCGCTGCTGGTGTTCAAATTACACAGGCTACGGGTGTCTTAGGGCAAGCACCCAGGATCCGGGTAAGGGGTATTGCCTCCATTTCTTCCGGTACTGGTCCTCTTATTGTACTTGATGGTATGCCTATAACTTCAGGTGATATCGGAGGATATGCTCATACCAATGCCCTTGCCGACATCAACCCTGCCGATATCGAATCCATAGAGATATTAAAGGACGGCTCGGCAACTGCAATTTATGGTTCAAGGGCTTCAGCCGGGGTTATTCTTATTACCACCAGGCGAGGACAGGAAGGTAGATTCCAGCTTAACTACAGCAATTATCTTGGCATAGCCCAGCCCGTAAGGTTGTTCGACCTTACCAGCGAAGAGGAGTGGATACCCCTGATGGGAGAAATGTTTGCAAACGCCGGCACAGCCGTTAACCCTGCGGTTGCAACCGGGCTGAATACCGATTGGCAAGGCGCTGTTCTTCGTTCAAACGCCTTCCAGCAAGATCATAACCTTTCTATATCAGGAGGTACTTCCCGTTCAAATTATTTTTTCTCCATGGGATATACCGACCAGGAAGGCATAGCGCGCTCCAACGCAATGAACAGGATCACCTTAAGGGGTAATGTTGAGCAAAGGGTTGGCGATTGGCTCACCGTGGGGGTAAACTCTAACCTGGCCAGAACCCACAATTTTGGTATGCAGGATGGAGAAAACGCCCTGTCGGGAAATATGTTCTCTGCTATAAGGCAGCTGCCTAATACACCGATTTACAACCCCGACCATCCAACAGGATACAACATTGATTTTACTAATCCTTTAGTTGTGGGAAGGTGGCAGAATCTACGGATTATTGAAGACAATTTGCCAAATATCATCTATACCCTTGATCATAACATGATGAATTCGAGGATAAACCGGGCAATTGTTGGTGCTTATGGAATCGTCAATATCCTGCCCTCGCTGGTTTTTCAAACAAGACTGGGTGGTGATATAGCTATGACTGAAGGACATTTGTATTGGAACCCGCTCCATGGCGACGGTGCAGGTGTGCAAGGTAGGATTTACAACACCCAAACTAACTTTAACAGGTGGAATTTAGTCAATACGCTATCATTTGTAGAAACCATTGCAGACCGCCACAACCTCAACCTAACTCTTGTTCAGGAAGCTGGTATGGTAAGATACAATTTTTTCTTCAGCGGTGGTGATCAAATTTCTGATCCGTTTTTCAGACATGGCGTAATCACAGGAACCTTTGCAACCCAATTAGCCTCAGGAAGTATTTGGGAAAACGCCATTTCTTCGTATGCCGGCCGGTTTAACTATAATTTTGACAACAGATATTTTCTGCAGTTTTCTCTTCGATATGATGGGTTATCTTCTCTACCCACTGAAAACAGATGGGGTTTGTTTCCCGGTGGATCCATTGGCTGGACAATTTCTAGAGAAGGGTTTATGCAAGATATAGATTGGTTGTCTGATTTAAGGGTTAGAGCTTCTTATGCCGAAGTAGGTAACTCAAACATTGGGAATTACCCATACCTTGGTCTTTACAGTGGCGTTAGGTACGCCGACCATACCGGCCTAGCATTTACCCAAATGGGTAATGACCGATTGCTGTGGGAAACCAGCAAAAAGATGAATGTTGGTTTTGACTTCTCGGTCCTAGAAGGCAAGTATTCGCTTACCTACGATTATTTTGTTGACAATGTGGATGGTCTGATTCTTGCAGCACCTACACCACCGTCATTCGGAATTCCCGGCAACAGTGTTAACCGGAATATTGGAGCCATTCGCAACTGGGGACATGAGTTTGGTTTGCAGGCGAACTTTATTAGGACACAAAATTTTTCCTGGACAGTTGATGCGAATCTGACCTTAGTCAGAAACGAAGTTGTAGCGTTGGCAACTGAGCGACCAATGATTTTCAGCTATGTAATCCACCAGGTAGGTCACTCACTTGGGTCGATTTTCGGATATGATTATCTCGGAGTGAATATGGCTAATGGTAATCCGCTCTATAGAAGAATTGACGGAACGGTTGTGCAGGCTGACATCGCCACCCAATCCTTTAGATTGTTCAACCCCGCTAACCCAGGTGATGTTTCTGCCACTGGTGCGCTTACTGCCGCCGACAGGATTGTTTTTGGCCCATCCATGCCCACTTATTTTGGATCAGTAACAAATTCAGTCACTTGGAGGAATTTTGACTTTTCTGCAATGGTGCGCTTTTCAGGTGGAAATTACATCATGAACCGCACCAGGGTAGATTTGGTAGGTCAAGCTTTTACAAATCTTGGCAGGGAAATGCTCGGCAGATGGCAAAGCCCCGAAAATCCGGGCGATGGTTGGACTCCAAGAATGTGGCACGGCCGTTCACCCTTCATTAACAGGCCAGGTGAAACCACCGGACGGTTTGTAGAAAGAGGCGATTTCATAAAGCTTCAAAATGTTTCGTTGGGATATACCTTACCTCAATCGTTGGTTGGTCGGTTTGGCGTTCAGCGTCTCAGGATATTCGTTTCCGGCACTGAACTCTTTACCATTACCGATTACACAGGTATCGACCCGGAAGCCGAACGATTTATGGGTGTTGACTGGAATGGTACACCGCGTCAACGTACTTTAACCTTTGGTGTTAACCTGAGTTTGTAACCAAATTAAAAAGTAAGTTATGAAAATTTTAAAAAGAATAAACCATTTGCTTCGTAAGCTGGTTGTTTTGGCGATTATCGTCCTGGCTTTGGGCAATGTTTCCTGTAATCAGGAAGAAATGCTTGAATTGGTCCCCTACAACCAGATTTCGGAAGCAGTTGCATTCACTACCCCTTCAACAATTGAGCTTTCCGTTATCGGAATGTATAATGCTGCCCAATTGGGCTTTTATGGAGGTACACCAAGGGGATATCCTTTCGGTGCTGCATTTGTTCAGCAAGGTGATGCCCGCGGGGAGGATGTCGTTATAACAGCTGCTTTTTATCGGTTTACGTACACCAATACTTTTAATGCCGCCAGCACTTTGAATAACATTCATCATTGGAATGATTTGTTTCGCTTGATAAACAGGATAAACATCATACTTGACGGTGTCCAGACAGCCGCCACTAATGGTGTAATTAGCCAGGCGGTTGCCGACAGGTATATTGGTGAAGCCTTGTTACTTAGGGCATTTTCATACCATGAACTGCTGATTCACTTTGCGCGGCCATTCCGGCATACTACAGATGCATCGCATCCTGGTGTACCTATTCACCGCAGGCCTTTTACAACACAAGCGGCCATTGAAGAAGGTATGGCCACAGGCAGAAGTAGCGTTGCCGACGTGTATGCGTTCATTCTTGAAGATCTCAACCGAGCTGAGTTATTACTTCCTACAAGGGCTGACCGGACTGGAACCTTTATGGTTTCAAGGGGTACCAAAGGTGCAGCTGCGGCGCTAAAGTCAAGGATTCATCAGCATATGTGGAATATGCCCGCAGTTATTACCGAAGCCTCGAAATTTGCTCCGGGTGGAGTATATGCGACCCACAATACAATGGAGCCCAACCCCTGGAATGCCTTTGTAAGCGATTACACCAGTTCCGAAAATATTTTCGGAATGGAGAATTCCGCTACTACTAACCCTGGTGTTAACGGTGCTCTTGCCAACATGTACAGAGGGCGTAATGTAGTGGTTATGAGCCCTATCCTTTGGAGGCATCCTATGTGGTTACCAGACGACTTGCGTCGTGGCGCTCAACTTATTTTTCTTGCCGATAATAGGCCACAGACTCTCAAGTATAACGACAATGTTACTTTTACCGACCTCTCACCAATGTTAAGGCTTCCTGAAGTATTTTTAAACCTCGCTGAAGCCTATACACGGCAGGGCGATCTGGTGAACGGTCTGTTATACTTGAATATGGTGCGGAATCGTTCTTTAGCTGATCCTGTCAACCAAGCCTATACTGCTACAACCTTCACTACTGTTGCAGCTTTGCTTGAGGCAATTTTAGCCGAAAGGAGGATTGAGTTTGCAATGGAAGGCCGTCGCTGGCCAGACATTCACAGGCTTCAGCAATGTACAATCTGGCCAATAATTGGGGTTCCGGCAAAAGTTGGGGAATCACCCGCTGCTGCTATGTACACAACAGCGCCCATTACTTTTGGCGTAGCTGCAGTACCATACGGGAGCCATCTGTTTCTATGGCCGATTCCACAGGATGAGATCAATGCAAATCCTGTACTAGCTGGCCAGCAAAACCCAGGTTGGTAAGCTTTTATTCTATTTAGCATTTATAGGGGCTGTCTTTAGAAAAAGACAGCCCCTTACTTTTTTCCTTTTTTTGTAATTTTATTCTTTTCTAAGCAGTCCCCCATCTATTACATTATTCTTTAATCAGGTGTATCATGAAGCAACTTGGTTCTTTTTCATTTCTCGCGGTTCTCCTGATAATCTTTGCAGGTATGTCAAATGGATTGCCGGCTCAATCGTCGCGACCTGAGCCAATTCCGATGCAACTTGAAAGGTTTCAAAACAGCTTGCATGCCCAGAAATTATTTATCCATTTCGATAAGCAACATTATGCTGCCGGGGAAACCATGTGGCTTAAAGGTTACCTGGTTGAAGGGACCGATCACTTGCCACATCCTTCTTCGGCAAACGTTTATTTAGAGCTTTGGAATGTTCGGGGAGAAAAGGTCCTCGAACTTATATTTCAACCTTCGTATGGTTTTTTTTACGGACAAATTGACATTGATCCCGGTCTGCCGGATGGCAATTATGTAATCAGGGCCTATACCGACCACATGCTGAATCTGGGTGAATCCTTCCTGTTTCAAAAGTATTTTTACATAAGCAACCCCGGTTTTGCCAATGCCATAGACAACGAAACCCGGCAGTTTAACCGCGATTTTAACAAAACTCTTGATGCCTTGCATCATAGTCTGAGAGTTCAGTTTTTCCCAGAAGGTGGTAGTCTTGTTGCGGGGCTCGAAAGCAGGGTAGCTGTTAAGGTTTCCGATCAGGCCGGAAATGGAATTAAGGTGAAGGGCAAAATTCAAGATGATTCGGGTAAATTCAATGCACAATTTGAAACCAACCACGCCGGCATAGGCATGTTTAGTTTAAAACCCGAGTCTGGCAAGCAGTACTTGGCACAAATAAATGCAGCGACTCAGGGTGTGGTTTCTATGCCATTGCCATTGGTCCGTAACGAGGGTTTCACACTTAAAGCAAGTATTAAGAATGGAATCCTCGAGGTTACTGTTGCATATGCGCCAGTATCTTCGCAACCGATTCTATGTGCGCTGGTTGCTCATTCCCGTGGTAAAACGGTGTTTGTTAAGCCCGACCTTCAAATTGTTTCACCGCAGCAGATTCAGATTCCTCTCAGCAACTTTCCTACCGGAATAACCCACATCACCCTTTTCTCCTCCGACTTGAAACCGATTGCTGAGCGACTTGTGTTTGTGAATCACGATGATCAGATTTATTTCGATATCAGCGCACGCATCTTTAGGTCTGGCGAAGCCAATGCCCTGAATATCGAGGTTCTTGCTACCGATTTCGACGGTAAACCCATTGAAGGCAACTTTTCGGTTGCTGTTCAATACGGCAATGTGGGTGAAAGATCGCACCATGAAAATATTTTCAGTTACCTTTTGATGAGTTCTGATTTAATAAAACCTGTTGCACAACCTGTGTTTTATTTCGACGCTCTTAAAGACCCTGAAGGTGCAATGGTTGACCATCTGATGTTAACGCACACCTGGCAACGATTTTCATGGGAGGATGTAGCTAACCCTGCACTGCCCGTAATTCAATTTACTCCCTCATACGGGGCAACTATAAGCGGAAGGCTAACAGTTGGAGACCAGGGTCAGCTTGGGGTGGGTAACACAGAAGTTCAATTGCGACTGGTTGAAGATCCTTTGGTTACAGCGAAAACAAGAACCAGTGCCGAGGGCAATTTTTCTTTCAGTGGACTATCAATTGCCGAAGGCTCGCTGGTAGAGATTATTCCTCCTATGATTGCCGGAAGGCAATTACCTGAAGTAAAATTAAATAGCTTCGCCAGGAATGTTGAAGGAGTTAAACCATTTATTTATACTCCAAATTTGCACACGCTACATAAGCTAATAACCGATCGGGGAAATGACTGGAGGCGGCAAAGGGCTTTCCGCCCTGAGCGGGCAACAGCAGTGGGCGCTCAATTTTTCGGAACTCCCGACCAGACCATTTATATTTCACCTGATGAGCCTTACTCTAAGGTTATAGATGTTTTAAGGGATAAAGCCAGAGGTTTGACTGTTTCGCCATCTGGCTTTATTACGATGAGGGGAGCTACAAGTATAATGCATCAAAGCCAACCTCTATTTTTTGTTGACGGTATCGAAAGCCAGGCAGCCTTTTTGGGTACCCACGCCAGAGAGTTTGAACGGATTGAAATTTTTCGAGGCGCCAGCACGGCAGCGTTTGGCGCTAGAGGAGCAGCAGGAGCGCTTGTAGCTTATACAAGAAAAAGTGCCTTTGACACAAATGTATCTTCGCAAAATATTTTCACCATAGCCGGCTTGCACGAACCCCGCCAATTTATTCAGGAAGCCCAACAACCGGCAACGCCCAATGTGTTTTACCCTGTAAAAACGGCATTTTGGGAACCTAATCTGATAACCGATCCGGATGGTAAGGCAAATTTCAGTTTTTTCACCATTGCGGGTGTAACGCAATACCGTATCGTTATTCAGGGAGTGGGAAACAACGGCAAAGTCGGCTTTGCTGAGTTTGTGATAGGAAACTGATCCCTAATGCTGGATGCTCCGCTCACTGGTCTTGTTACCATGATTTTTTCAAGGCCGACAAACAAGAAACAAATGAGATAATGTGATAATGAGCGGATTGTTGTCATTCCTGCCTGCCGGCAGGGTTGTAATTGTTGTCAATGTTGTCAGGTTGTCGAGGTTGTCAGGTTGTCGAGGTTGTCAGGGTTGTCGAGGTTGTCAGGGTTGTCAGGGTTGCCGGGGTTGTCGGGGTTGGCAGGTTGTCGAGGTTGGTAGGGTTGTCGAGGTTGTCGAAGTGTCGAGGCGCTCCCCGAGCGAAGGTTCCACTGAGTTTATCGAAGGGTCAAGGCGCTCCCTGAGCGAAGGTTCCACTGAGTTTATCGAAGGGTCGAGGGGGGTGCCCTCTGCCTGCGTTGATGAACGGTTATTTATAGCCCCGGCATTTATGCCGGGGCTGTAAACATTTATTCCCTGTGTGTTTGTTTCAGAAGATCCGGGGTGTGTTTTTCAGCAGGATCTTTTCCAGTTGCCCGGCCGGGTTTGCAAAACGGTTTGCAAACATCATAGCTGCGATGATGTAGGGCTTGAAACCGGCTTCCTGGTAGGTGAGTAGGCGGTATTTATCAAAAACATCGGCGCTCACTTCGCCTTCTTTGCACGAAACCCCGCTGATGTCGGCCGGCAGGCAGTGCATGTAGAGGGCGTCCTGGTTTTTGGTAACCTTCATCTTATCGGCATTGTATTCCCAGTTTTTGTGCTCGGCATTGCGGGCAAGACACACCTTCTCGAGCTCAACCAGCCCTTGCTTATCGCCTTTGGTAAGCAACTGGGTGCGCTGCTGCATCACCTTAAAGGGGGCCCAACTCTTGGGGTAAACGATATCGGCATCTTTCATGGCTGCCTTCATATCGTGGCTTACATGAAAATTGCCTCCGCTGGCCTTGGCCTGATTGCGCGCCAGATCAACCACTTCGGGAATCAGTTCGTAGCCCTCGGGATATGCCAATTCCACATTCATCCCAAATCGGGTCAGCAATCCAATGATGCCCTGAGGCACCGATAAAGGCTTTCCATAACTTGGCGAATATGCCCACGACATCACGATTTTCTTTCCGCGCAGGTTGTTTAGGCCGCCATAGTAGCGCTGCAGGTGCATCAGGTCGGCCATGCTTTGGGTGGGGTGGTCGATATCGCATTGCAGGTTCACGATGCCCGGGCGCACCGGCAGCACGCCTTTGGCGAAACCTTCGTCGAGACTCGCCCCGACTTCGCGCATGTACTTGTTGCCTTCGCCCAGGAAAATATCATCGCGGATACCGATGATGTCGGTCAGAAACGAAATCATCTGGGCTGTTTCGCGGGTAGTTTCCCCGTGAGATATCTGCGATTTTTCCTCGTCCATATCCTGCACTGCCAAACCAAGGAGGTTTGCTGCTGAGGCAAAGGAGAACCGGGTGCGGGTTGATTTGTCGCGGAAGATAGAAACTGCTAATCCCGAATCGAACACTTTCGACGAAATGTTCTCCTGGCGCATCTGCATCAGGATTCCGGCCAGTTCAAGGAGATACACCAGGGAGACATCGCTTTTTTCCCAGGTTAATAAAAAGTCTTTTTGGAACAAATCGCCTGGCACGGAGCCGAGGGATTTAATCTTTTCTCTTAAGTTCATAGAAAAACATTTAAAATTTTGTATTTTATTATTTGTTGGCCATTTCGACGGCAAATGCAGCGTAGAATGCTGAAGCTGCCACCAGGTCGCTCACGGGAGTCTTTTCGTTGGGTGCATGGGCAAGGACTTCGTTGCCCGGGCCAAATCCAAACACCGGAATACCGTAGTACCCGTTGATGGTAACCCCGTTGGTCGAGAAAGTCCATTTGTCGATGCGGGGTGTTTTGCCAAATGTCTTTTCGAAAGTACCAGCGGCTAATTGAATCATGGGGTGGTTTTCTTCGAGTTTCCAGGTCGGATAATATTTTTCCATACCGTAGCGCAAGCCTGTGAAGGAGGTTTCCTCGTATTGGAGCATTTCCACTTTGGCATTCAAGCCTTTGATAAGGGCTTCGATTTCTTTGATGGCCGATTCTTTGGTTTCGCCCCAGGTGAGCCTGCGGTCTAAATGAATGCGGGCATAGTCGGCCACGGCACAAAGGGATGGGCTGTTGGAGATGATCTGTGAGATGGTAACGCTACCCTTGCCTAAAAATTCATCAAAAGCAAGGCGTTCGTTGAGTTTTTCAATTTCGAGGGCGATGCGCGAAGCCATATAGATGGCATTTACGCCGCGTTCGGGCGCCGATCCGTGCGATGAAACCCCGTAAAAGTGGACATGTATTTCCATGCGTCCGCGTTGCCCGCGGTAAATGCCCAGGTTGGTGGGTTCGGTGCTTATCACCAGGTCCGGCCTGATGCCTTCTTCCTCTACAATGTATTTCCAGCAAAGCCCGTCGCAGTCTTCCTCAATAACGCTTCCGACAAAATAAACCGTGAGGTCGTCGTCAAAGGCCAAATCCTTCAGAATGCGTCCGGCAGTTACCATAGCGGCGGCTCCGCCTTTCTGGTCAACCGTTCCGCGTCCGCATACAAAGCCGTCCTTAATTTCGCCACCCAGCGGGTCGAACTGCCAGTTGCCCTCATGTCCGATGTCAACCACATCCATGTGGGCATCGAAGGCCAAAATTCTTTTCCCCCTGCCAACACGGCCAATCACATTGCCAAGTCCGTCCATGCGTACTTCGTCGAAACCGGCTTCCTGCATCTGCTTCATCAATTCTTCCTGTACCCCTTTTTCCTGAAGGCTAAGCGATTTGTGCTTAACCAAGTGCGAAAGGTTTTGGGCGGTGTAGCCTGCATATTTTTCGGCTAACAAATTAATTTTTTCAATACTGTTTTTCATTTTTTTCGTCTTTATACCGCAGTTTCATAATTTAATGTATTGAGTCCAGTTTAAAAACCAACAAATACGGGCTAAAGCCCATTAATTCTTCGGTTTTCATTTACCCCGACCTTAAGGTCGGGGTAAGGGATATCTCTGAAAATATGGGCTTTAGCCCAAATTGCTGTTGAATTGATAACTTCTTAGACCGGCCTCAAACTATTTAAAAACTGACGCTTCCTGTAAAATTATTTCTTACCTTTTGCAATGCGACTTCAGCATTGTTTGCAACAAAACGTTGAATTGCAAAGTCTATGAAAGTTTTATCTTATAGTCGTGATGCGAAAATTCCCTTAGCAGGACGAAGGTACCGTCGCTTTTCACCATGCCGATGGCGGGATGTTTCACCCCATTGAAGAAGGTGGTTTTCACCATGGTATAATGAATCATATCGTCGAAAACCACTTTGTCGCCCACTTGAAGGTCATGACCGAAGCAGTAATCGCCCATTCCCATAAAATCGCCTGCAAGGCATGTTGAGCCTCCCAGGCGGTAAACTGTTTTGCCCGGAATCACATCAGAAGCTCCTAACACCTTTGGTTTATATGGCATTTCGAGACAATCGGGCATGTGGGCCGAAAAGCTCACATCGAGCATGGCAATCCTGAGCCCGTCTCTGTCAAGTATGTCGTGAACGGTCGATACCAGGTAGCCTGTTTGCCAGCCGATGGCCTCGCCGGGCTCAAGTATCACAGTTTCTAGGTTTGGATACCGCTGCCTGAATCCTTTCAATAGTGCGATCAGGTGTTTCACATCATAACCCTTGCGGGTAATGTGGTGGCCGCCGCCCATATTGAACCATTTGACCTGCCTTATCAGTGGTGCAAACCGCTCCTCAACCTTGGCAAGGGTGCGTTCTAACACGAAGCTGTCGTTTTCGCAAAGTACATGAAAATGCAAACCGTCAATCCCCTCAGGAAGTTTGTCGCCAAGCTCCCGGGCAGGTATTCCCAATCGCGAACCCGGTATGGCAGGATTGTACAGATCGGTTTCGATTTCGGAGTATTCTGGATTGATCCGCAGGCCTGTTGACACAGTCTCGTAATGCGATTTTATCAAAGGATAAAACCTTTCGTACTGGCTCAACGAATTGAAGGAAATATGGCTGCTGTAGCGCAAAATCTCACTGAAATCCTCTTCGAAAAACACAGGGCAATAGGTGTGGGCTTTTACGCCCATTTCCTCGAAAATAAGCCTGGCCTCATTAAGCGAGCTTGCTGTTGCACCCGGAAGGTATTTTTTAAGCAGCGGAAAAGTACCCCACATGGAATATCCTTTCAGAGCGCAGATGATTTCAACCCCAGCCTCTTCCTGAACCAGCTTTAGAATCTCCAGATTGATCCGGAGCAACGATTCGTCTAAGACAAAGCAGGGCGATGGAAAATTTTCAAAATCAATACTCATTGGCGAACTTATCCGGTTTGGGTTAACTCTTTTCAACCGGAAGGGGTTGGTCAATCTGCTCGTGCCAGGGGAGCCCGTATTTGCCCAAAACTTCCATAAAAGGATCGGGATTCAGTTGCTCCACGTTGAAAACCCCTTTACCTGCCCATTTTCCGGTGAGGCACATCATCGCGCCTATCATGGCAGGTACCCCGGTGGTGTAGCTTATGGCCTGCGATTTGGTGTCGCGGTATGCATCAGCGTGGTGGCAATTGTTCCACACATAATAAGTACGCTCCTTGCCGTTTTTAATACCCCTTATCTGGCAACCAATAGAGGTCTGGCCTTTGTAGCCTTCGCCAAGCGATGCCGGCTCTGGCAGTACAGCCTTGAGAAACTCCAGGGGCACTATTTCCACACCTTTGAAGATGATTGGCTTTATGCTGGTCATGCCAACGTCCTGCAATACGTTCAGGTAGTTGATGTATTGTTTTCCGAAGGTCATCCAGAACCTGGCCCGCTTCAGGGTTGGGAAGTGCTTCACGAGCGACTCCAGCTCTTCGTGAAAGAGCAGGTACGAATCGCGTGGGCCTATTTCGGGGTATTCGATGGGTTTATGAATTTCGAGGGGTTTGGTTTCTACCCATTGGCCGTTCTCCCAATATTTTCCGTTCTGGGTAATCTCCCTGATGTTGATTTCGGGGTTAAAATTGGTTGCAAAGGCTTTTCCGTGGTCGCCCGCGTTGCAGTCCACAATATCCAGATAATGAATCTCATCGAAATAATGCTTGGCAGCATAAGCGGTAAAAACGCCCGTTACGCCCGGGTCGAAGCCGCAGCCCAGTATGGCCATTATTCCGGCATCCTTAAACCGGTCGTGGTAAGCCCACTGCCAGCTATACTCAAAGCGGGCAATGTCTTTTGGTTCGTAATTGGCAGTGTCGAGGTAGTGGGTTTTGGTCTCGAGGCAAGCTTCCATGATGGTCAAATCCTGGTAAGGAAGGGCAACATTGATGACCAGGTCAGGGTTGAATTTGTTAATCAGGTCAACCAACTCGGGCACCACATCAGCATCAACCTGGGCTGTTTTCACACGGTCGCCCCCAATATCGCGGGCTATCTGGTCGCATTTTTCGAGCGTCCGGCTGGCCAACATGATATCGCTAAATACTTCTGGAACAGCAGCACACTTGCGGGTAACCACATTGCCAACCCCGCCGGCTCCAATGATCAGAACTTTGCTCATATTGAATATCTTTTTGGAAATTGTCTAAACCAATTGCTAAATCATGGCAAAAATAACAATTAATGCAGTATTCAGCGACAAAATCAACCGATTAGGCATTTCCTCCTGAATAGTCATTTTTAGCCAACAAATATTGCTGATTTTTCTTTATCTTTAGCAAATTTCGGGATTTACTGACTAAATGTATGGATATATGCTAAGCCAAAAGGTTTTTCTTTACGGATCGCTTTTGAAGCCAAAAAATCAGGCTTCGCTATTTGGTGAGCAACTACATGAGTTGTTTAAAGCCAAATTAAATGGCTGGGTACTCATCGAGGACAAGGACAACTCTTTTATTTTGCCATCAGAAGGGAAGGTGGTCGAAGGAATCATCTTTCAACTGAACCCTGAGCAGTTGGAAAAAACCGACCATTGGATGAATGTGCCGGAGAATTATCGTCGCGAGAGGGTAACCATACGCGGATCGGACGGAAACTTTTACAACGTATGGGCTTACACCCGACGGAAACCGGCCTGAGTCACAATCAGAAGAAGTTTATTTATTGCATAGCAGGATTCAACTGCCTGCCCATGCCTCGCGGTCGAGGCTGCGGTAATGTATTGCCTCCGCAAGATGTTCCGGATTTATGGCCGGCTGGCCGTCGAGGTCGGCTATGGTACGCGAAACCTTGAGTATCCTGTCATAGGCGCGGGCCGAAAGGCCAAGTTTTTCCATGGCTGTTTTGAGCAGCAGGCTGCCGGCGTTGTCGAGGCGACATACTTCGCGCAGAAGCCTTGATGTGATCTGTGCGTTGCAATAAATCCCATCGAATTCCTTGTATCTTTCTTCCTGAATTTCGCGGGCTCTGATAACCCGGTCGCGAATTTGAGCAGATTTTTCAGAGGTTCGCAATTCGCTGAGTTCTCTGAAAGGTACCGGGGTAACTTCCAGGTGCATATCGATACGATCCAGTAACGGCCCTGAGATCCGGTTCAGGTATTTCTGTACCACGCCCGCTCCGCAAACACATTCTTTTTCAGGATGGTTGTAAAATCCGCATGGACAAGGATTCATGCTTGCCACCAACATAAAGCTTGCAGGATACTGAACCGAAAATCTGGCACGACTCACTGTGATCATCCGGTCTTCGAGGGGCTGGCGCAGCACTTCCAGGACAGTCCGTTTAAATTCGGGCAGTTCGTCGAGAAACAACACTCCGTTGTGGGCCAGGCTGATTTCGCCGGGCTGCGGGTAGGAACCTCCGCCTACCAGCGCCACATCGGAGATGGTGTGATGGGGGCTGCGGAATGGCCGCACAGGCATCAGTGAGGCGTCTTTTCCAAGGCGGCCGGCAACGCTGTGTATCTTGGTGGTTTCGAGGGCCTCCTTGAGGGTAGGAGGTGGAAGTATTCCGGGCAGGCGCTTGGCAAGCATAGTTTTGCCGGCGCCTGGAGGCCCCACCATGATCAGGTTGTGCCCGCCAGCTGCAGCTACTTCAAAAGCACGTTTGATGTTCTCCTGTCCTTTTACGTCCGAAAAATCGTACTCGTATTCGTTGAGTTTGGAAAAGAACTCTTCGCGTGTATTTACAATGGTTTGCTCCAGAGGGGTCTGGTCGTTGAAAAAGCCGATCACCTGTCCGATATTTTCCACACCGTACACTTCAAGTTTGCTCACCACGGCCGCCTCGCGGGCATTATGTGCCGGCAGGATGATACCTTTGAAGCCATCCTCCCTGGCTTTTATGGCAATGGGCAAAGCGCCTTTGATGGGCTGTAGTCCGCCATCTAACGAAAGTTCGCCCATGATCAGGTAATCGCCAACATTTTCTGCTTTAATCTGGCCGCTGGCAGCCAATATCCCAATGGCAATGGTAAGGTCGTATGCCGAGCCTTCCTTGCGGATATCGGCAGGAGCCATATTCACCACGATACGCTTGCCGGGAATTTTATAGCCATGATGTTGCAGGGCCGTGTAAATCCGGTGCTGACTTTCTTTTACGGCGCTGTCGGGCAAGCCCACCATAAAGAAATTTACCCCAGGCCCTACATCCACTTCAACCGTAATGGTGATGGCGCTTACGCCGTGCACCGTACTGCAATAGGTTTTTACCAGCATGCACCCTCCCGCTTTTCCTATAAAAATAAATCATTTTTTTTAAATATTAAAGGAAAAACTTATCCGACTGTAGGAAATGAACAACCAAACCCTGCAGGATACCAAAATTGCAAAGAAAAAACAGGATTTGAACGAGCCCTCTTATTTCACCGCAATGCAGCTAATTTCTACATCAACGTACATGGGCAAGGCGGAAACCTGAACCGTTTCGCGGGCAGGAGGATTGACCGGGAAGAAGGTTCCATACACCTCATTGACCTTTGGGAAGTCGCGCATGTCTTTCAGGAAAATACTCGATTTAACCACATGGGAAAAGTTCATGCCGGCTGCCGTCAGGATGGCTTCCAGGTTTTTCATCACCTGAAGGGCCTGTGCCTGGATGTCGCCTTCCACAAGTTTGCCGGTACCCGGATTCAATGGAATTTGCCCCGAAACGTATAGCGTGCCGTTTGCAAGTATTGCCTGGTTGTAAGGCCCTATGGGAGCCGGAGCGTTGGGTGTGTTTATAATCGTTTTCATTCGGATATTTTTTAGGACTTAAATAATTGTTTTTGGCAAATGTAATGAATTAACTTTATGCCTATAGGTACTCATGTCGCGACCTGTTCCTGCGGTATCGGTAGGGTATTTGCAAAACTAAATCTATAATAATTTCATCCCTTCGGGATTGGAAATACGCTTTTGGCTATTGGCGGCTGGCAGGAATGTCAACCATGACAACCTCGACAACCCTGCCGGTAGGCAGGCAGGATTGACAACAATCTGCTCCTCAACACATCATCACAAAATCAGATCCTTCCCTTCGGTCAGGATGACACGGTGGTTTCTGCGGTTTGTCATGCTGAACGAAGTGAAGCATCTCCGCTCAACATCACATCCTCAAATCATCCAAGTGTACCGGGACTGATAAATTTCGAATCCCTTATCTTTGCAGGCATGAAAATTCTCATCATTGATAATTACGACTCCTTCACCTTCAATCTGTTTCACCTGGTTGAAGAGCTGATTCCGGCAAAAGCCATCCTGAGGGTTTTCAGAAATGACCAGATCAAAATCGACGAGGTGGACCGGTACGACAAAATTATCGTATCGCCCGGGCCGGGGATGCCCACCGAAGCCGGCATTACTTGCGAAGCCATTGACCGGTATGCGCCGGCAAAAAGCATTTTAGGGGTATGTTTGGGGCATCAGGCCATTACCAGGGTATTTGGCGGCCAGTTGAAAAACCTGGATAAGGTGCTTCACGGGGTGACGGTGCCTGTCAGAATAATCAGGCAGGAGGCGCTGCTCTTCAGAAGCTGCCCCGAAATCTTTGAAACAGGAAGATATCATTCCTGGGTTCCTGACCCCACTACATTTCCAGATGTGCTTCAGGTTACTGCTATCGACCAGGGAGGCCATATTATGGCATTGCAGCACAAGCATTACCGGATGCATGGGGTGCAATTTCATCCAGAAAGCATCATGACCCCGTATGGCAGGCAGATTCTAAGAAACTGGATAGGGGAGTAGGGTTGTCGGGGTTGTCGGAGTTATCGAGGTTGTCGGAGTTGTCAGGGTTGTCGGAGTTGTCAGGTTTTCAGGGTTGTCGAGGTTGTCGGTTGTCAAAGTTGTCTGTTGTCAGGTTTTCTTTATCTTTATAAACATTAAGGAGAATCTATTGCAATACCAAAACAGATGGATTCAAAACCAAAATCATACAAGGATCTTGAAATCTATCAGATGGCATTTGAACTTGCAGTTAAAATCAGGGAAAAATCTTTAAAGCTTCCAAATCCTGACCGTTACGAAGTTGGGGGACAAATCAGGCGCTCATCTCAGACAATCAAAGATGCTATAGTTGAAGGCTATGGCCGTAGAAGGTATAAATCAGATTTTATTAAATTTCTTATTTACAGTTACTCGTCAAATCTTGAAGCCAAGTCGCAGGCAGAGTTCATTCATGCTGCATATCCCAAGGACGGTTGGGATTGCATTTCAAAAGAACTTGATTTACTAGGCATAAAAATCCATAGATTTATTTCCTATGTTGAAGAATATTGGAAAACCTGACAACCTTGACAACGTGAAACAGACAACGCGCAGCAGACAACCCGACAACCGACAACCTTGACAACGTGAAACAGACAACGCGCAGCAGACAACCCGACAACCGACAACCTTGACAACGTGAAACAGACAACGTGAACCAGACAACGTGAAACAGACAACGCGCAGCAGACAACCCGACAACCGACAACCTTGACAACGTGAAACTGACAACGCGCAGCAGACAACCCGACAACCGACAACCTTGACAACACTCACCAGACAACGCACAGCAGACAACCCTGTACTCCCTACTCCTGATAATAAACCCTTTTGACTCTTTGTGAAACCGAAGTGAGCACCTCATAAGGAATGGTTTGCAAAGCATTGGCCATTAAAGCGATTGGCAACTCTTTTCCGAAAATAATCACCTCGTCGCCCTCGCGGACCCCCAGGCCTGTAACATCAGCAGCACACATATCCATGCTGATAACTCCCACAATGGGCACATTCTGTCCATTCACCAGAAGGTGGCCCACCCCGTTGCTCAGCCGCCGGTTCAACCCGTCGGCATACCCAACAGGTACAATGGCGATTTCCGTATCTCTGGCTGCGAGGGCAGCCCGGTTGTAGCCAATGCTATCGCCGGCAGGAATATGTTTTACCTGCGAAACAACCGAGCGGAACGTGCTTACATTTTGAAGCAAATCTCTGAGGGATTCATCAGGGGTAATACCATACAAGCCGATACCCAGCCTGACCATATCGAACCGTGCGTCGGGGAATCGGCTTATGGCCGCCGAGTTGCTGATGTGGCAGAAAAACGGATACGTGAGGTTTTGGCGGAGCGCTTGGGCCATCTGCGCAAACTTGGCCGTTTGCTGGCGCGAAAAATCATCGTGCATTACATCGTCGCTGGCAGCAAAATGCGAAAAAACCGAAACGACTTTAATCTGTGGATTTTTTTGCAGGATGGAGATCAACTCTCCAATCTCCTTTGGCATAATGCCCAGGCGGTGCATGCCTGTGTCGAACTCAATGTGCACAGGAAAAGGGTTTTGACTATCGATTCCGGCCATTTCAGAAGCTTCGGCGGCCAATCTGGCCAACAACTGCAGGCTGTGTACTTCAGGCTCAAGCTTGTATTTGAGCAGCGTACCGAAATGATGCAATCCGGGGTTCATCACCACAATGGGAAGGTGTATGCCGCCCTGCCGCAGTTCTTTGCCCTCGTCGGGGTAAGCCACCGCCAGGTAATCGACCTGATGGTACTGCAAAACGCCCGCCACTTCCACACTTCCGCTTCCATACGAAAAGGCCTTGACCATGGCCATTATCCTTACTCCGGTCTGGAGAAACGACCTGTAAACATTCAGGTTGTGTACCAGAGCGTCGAGATTGACTTCAAGAATGGTTTCGTGGTCCTTTTGCTGCAGCAGGTTGCTTATTTTTTCAAAACCAAACACCCTCGCTCCTTTGAGCAGGATAGCCTCCTGTCGGAAGTCAAGCAGCGCAAATTGATTTAAAAAATCTGACGTAGAGGCATAAAAACTTGCGTTCTGGCCGAAGAGGTGGCGGTGTGCCGAAATGTCGGGGCCAATCCCGATCAAACGCCCTATGTCCTTTCCCCGCAGAAGTACCGCCACATCATCGTAAAGCTTCGCCGATGGAATACCGGTTTGGAGGATATCCGAAAGGATCAGGGTTTTCCGATTGTAGCGTGTTTGGTTGCTTAGCAGGTCGAGGGCCAACGAGAGCGAATTCAGGTCATTGTTGTAGCTGTCGTTTATAATCAGACACTGGTTAATCCCTTCTTTCATTTCCATACGCATCGATACCGGCTGCAACAGGGCCATTTTTTCTTTGATCCATCCATTCGAAAAACCCAGATGACACAAAAGGGCCATACAGTGCATGGCATTTTCGAAAGATGCGGGATCGCCAAAAGGTATTTCAAAATCGAAGGACTGGCTTTGGGTTTGTATCCAGGTGTGGGTGCGATTGCCAGCAACATCCTTTCGCTTCACCCAAATATCTGCCCCGGGCTGCTCCGACCAGGAAAAGAGTTGTACGTGTTTATTGTTTTTTTTCCACTGGCCGATGGTGTTTTCAAGCAGGGAATGGTCGTTGCAGTAGATCAGTGCTTTGGCACTGCGAACCACATTCAGTTTTTCTTGAATCTTAACGGCCCTTGATGTAAATCCCTCGTCGTGGGCCTGGCCAATATTGGTAAAGATCACGGTGTCGGGCATCAGTACCTCCGACAGCCTTTCCATTTCGCCGGGTTGTGAAATACCGGCTTCAAAAACGGCTAACTCGTGCCCTTTTTCCATCTGCCATACCGACAAGGGCACTCCCAACTGTGAATTGAAGCTGCGCGGACTGCGAACTATGGAGCATTTCTCAGAAAGAAGTTGAAACAACCACTCTTTTACGGTGGTCTTGCCATTACTTCCGGTAATGGCCACCACAGGAATCTGGAATGAAGCACGGTGTTCCGCCGCCAACCTCTGGAGGGCCAGCAGGGTATCGTTTACCAGGATAAATGAAGCTTCCTCCAACAGCCGCGGGTTAACTGAGGGTAATTCTGAAACCATGAAGCACCGCACTCCCCGATCGAAAAGGTGTTTGAGAAACCTATGTCCATCATTTTTTGATGTGACCAGGGCAACGAAAAGCGTAGTAAGAGGGGCAAGGAGCCTGCGGCTGTCGGTAAGAAGGTGTCTGATATGCACATCTCCTCCCGGCGCCCCGTGAAGGCTTCCTCCGGTCATCCGGCAAATGTCTCGCAAGGGATAAGTTGGCATGGAGTTCCGGTAGTTCTATTCGTTATTTTCGGGCAAATCTTTTAAAATGTTGCGGTCGCTGTCAGTATCCACATCCAGGGCTGAGGCGGATAGCGGATTGGCCGAGATTTCCTGATGCAGCTTGCGGTTCTTTACGATGTCGATAGCCAGAAAAATGGCTTCGCGCAGCGATTCGGGCGAGGCGTCATTCTTGCCTGCCAGGTCATAAGCGGTTCCATGAGCAGGGCTGGTTCGTACTACCGGAAGGCCGGCAGTGTAGTTTACGCCTCCCCTGAAAGCAATGGACTTGAAAGGAATTAATCCCTGGTCGTGGTACATGGCCAACACCCCGTCGAACTTAGTGTACATCGCAGTGCCAAAAAAACCATCGGCAGGGTAGGGCCCAAATGCCAGGATGCCTTCATCGAAAAGCTGCCGGATGGCCGGTATCAGCGATTCCTGCTCCTCTGTGCCCAGAACTCCCTGATCACCTGCATGGGGGTTTATGCCCAGCACCGCAATGCGTGGACGTCGTATGCCAAAATCGCGCAATAGCGACTGGTTCATCAGACGAACCTTGCGATTTACCAAATCACGGGTAATCATCTGGGGAACGCGCACCAAAGGAACATGACCTGTTACAACCCCTATACGCAGGCCGGAGCCAACCATCAGCATGAGGCTTTCATCGGCTCCAAATTTCCGGGTAAGGTACTCGGTATGACCGGGAAACGGAAAATCGCGGCTCTGAATGTTTTGCTTGTTTATAGGGGCAGTTACCAGGGCGTCGATAAGTCCTTTCCTGAGGTCAGCCGTGGCAGTCTCAAGGGCAAGATATGCCATTTCTCCGGCTACAGCGGTGCTGAGACCGAGGTCGATCTTGATTTCCTGCGAGCAGATATTCACCAGGTTGGCCTTCAAAGGCTGCGCATATTCTGCCGATTTTACAATGTGAAAATTGAATTCGTTGATATCAAGCGCCTTTTTGTGGTACGAAGCCACTTTGGACGAACCGTAAACAACGGGTGTTAAAAACTCAAGCAACCGCGCATCCGACAGGGCTTTCATGATTACCTCATAGCCGATGCCATTTACATCGCCGTGGGTAATGCCTATTCGCAGGGGCTTTCGGGTATCGAACTGGTCCATTTCTTATTTTATTTTCAGATTGGTTTCAAAGTTACCCTAAAACAAAACATGAACTTTAAGATTCATTACAAAAACCTTACAGGCATAGACAAAGACTTCGGTTATCGTGCAAATGGAGTGGCGGGATGGGTTAAACTGAAGTTTAATCACAAAAAAATTATTAACAACTAAAAAATTAGTTGAAAAACTAAAAAAATAGTTATCTTTGGTATGAAATTTGAGCCATAATGGAGGTGAAAAGTGCTGCAGGTAAACTTGCCTCCCGGTTTACCCTCCGAATGAGAGCCTGGCGAAAGCCCTGCAACTAATGAAAGAATGATTTAACGATGAAAGAACTTACCAAAGCAGAAGAGCAGGTAATGCACATTTTATGGGATATTAAAAAAGGCTTTGTGAAGGATATCCGGGATTGTCTCCCTGAACCCAAGCCGGCCATTACCACCGTATCGACCATAGTGCGCATACTTGAGCAGAAAGGATTTGTCGGGCATAAGGCATTTGGAAAAACCCATGAATATTTTCCGCTGGTTGAGAAGAAATTCTATACCCGGGTAATGATGAAAGGCATTTTAACAAAATACTTCAGCAGCTCATACAGGCAATTGGTTTCATTCTTTTCGCAGGAAAAAGGTTTGACCGTAACCGAGCTGGAAGAATTGAAGCGAATTATAGATGAGGAGATCAAAAAACAGCAAAAATGAGGGGATTAGTCATTGGACATTAGTCATTGGTCATTGAATGGCATATTGCAAATGGGTAGTAGGGGGCTGGGTTTTTGTCATTCGCTCCCGCAGTTGTTTCAATATACCAGAGCCATTAGCTGTTTGCTGGTTGAGTAGCCGGAAATGTAGAATAGCCTCAGGCTTTAGCCTGGGGAAAAGGATTCAGCACAAAGTCGGGGCTTTAGCCCTGCCCAAAGGAGGAGTTGGAGAAATTAGGCATTTCGAAATTGTTCAATTTTTCTCTTTCAATTGGTGTTGGGATTTGATATCCCCCATCAGAAGGTCTTCTCGCTTAAGGCAGAAGGGTAAGAAGAAGGTTGGGGATTAGCAGATGAACCGATGAAATATTACGAATGTAATTTTAAAATCATGTACCATGAGCGCATTGTTTGAATACCTTTTTTGGACTTCAGGATATTTTCTGGCGTTAGGGTTTTTGTATCATTTCCTGATTAAGCCGAAATGCAATCCTGGGTTTGGCCGCCTGTTTATTTTGGGTGGATTGCTGGTATCGCTTTTGTTGGGATTGGGACTTTTTCCGGGCCCCATGTCAATAAGCGAACAGGGGTCTGGTATGATATTGCTTCCGGAGGTGATAATATATGCATCAGGAAATATTGAAGAATCGAGGCTTCTGATTCAGGACTACCTTTTTACATCCGGAGGATTGGTTTACCTTTCACTGACAATAACCATGCTGATTTTTCTGCGCTTTGCATTCAGTTTGGTTTACATTGCATCCAGGTGGCGCGTGCTGAAAGGCAGGATAATAAACGGATTGCTGGTTATTCCCACCAAAACGGACCGCTCTCCTTTCAGTTTTTTCCGACTGGTTTTTGTTCCGGAGCGCCTTCTCACCGACCCTGCCCTCGATAAGATTCTGCTGCACGAAAAGGCCCATGTTCGGATGCTTCACTCCCTCGACCTGGTTTTCGTTGAGGCGCTGAGTGTCTTTTTTTGGTTTCATCCAGCGATCTGGTACCTGCGCCGCGAAATAAAGCAACAGCACGAATTCGAGGCCGATCGCTATGTGCTTGGTCAAAAGGTTGACAAAGTCGCATACCAGCAACTAATGATCAATTATTCTTTTCAGGGCTGCCACTTGCCCATAACCAACCCTTTTAATGTTTCACCTTTAAAAAAACGAATCATGATGATGAACCAACCAACTAAAAAATCGGCCCTGAGCACCCTGCTGGGCTTACCTGCTTTGGCAGTAGTATTTGCGTGCCTTCTGGTTTTGCAAACGGCATCCTGTAAACCTGGCAGGCAACAAGAAGGAGAAATTCCAGGCGATACTATAGCGCCTCCGTCTGAGACGTACATCGACGAAGCTGCTGCGCAACTGCCTGGCCAACCCCAGCAACAACCAGCAGATGAGGATAGAGTATTTGTTGTGGTCGAGGAGCAGGCGCAGTTTCCGGGTGGAGAAGAAGCCCGACTGAGTTTCCTGCAGACAAACCTCCGGTATCCTGCAAAAGCCCGGGCTGCCGGAATACAGGGAATAGTTTTTGTATCCTTTGTTGTGGAAAAGGACGGAAGTATAACCAACCCGCATATACTCAGAGGAATAGGTCATGGATGCGACGAGGAAGTAATTCGTATAGTTGAGGCAATGCCCAATTGGATTCCGGCCCGGCATCGTGGCCAAGCAGTCAGGGTGCAGTTTACCATGCCCGTTCGATTTGTTCTCAATTGAAACAAGGGAAATGAACCACCAGCCTGAGCCGGTGAACCAGCAGAATTGCAGATCGGTTGATTTGCAGGTTTGAGGATTACGTCGGTGAACCTGACTGCCCTTCTTTGGCGGGTTAACACTGCCTTGCCAGAAGGCAGGCTTTGGAGGGGGGTTAGGGGGTGGTCGGGGATTAACGGATGAACCGGTATAGAATATTGCATCGTATTTTTTAAATCATGTATCATGAGCGCATTGTTTGAATACCTTTTTTGGACTTCAGGTTATATTTTGGCATTGGGATTTTTGTATCATTTCCTGATTAAGCCCAAGTGCAGTCCCGGGTTTGGGCGGTTGTTTATTTTGGGTGGCTTGCTGGTTTCGCTTATTTTGGGATTGGGGTTTTTTCCGGGCCCCATGTCGATAAGTGAACAGGGATCTGGTGTGATAATCCTGCCCGAGGTGGTGGTATATGCATCAGGGAATATTGAAGAATCGAGGCTTCTGATACAGGACTTCCTTTTTACTTCAGAGGGATTTGTTTATCTTTCCCTGATAGTAAGTATGCTGATTTTTCTGCGATTAGCTTTCAGTTTGGTTTACATTGCATCCAGGTGGCGCGTGCTGAAAGGCAGGATAATAAACGGAATGCTGGTTATCCCCACCAAAACGGACCGATCGCCTTTCAGTTTTTTCCGACTGGTTTTTGTTCCGGAGCGCCTTCTCACCGACCCTGCCCTCGATAAGATTCTGCTGCACGAAAAGGCCCATGTTCGGATGCTTCACTCCCTCGACCTGGTTTTCGTTGAGGCGCTGAGTGTCTTTTTCTGGTTTCATCCGGCGATCTGGTACCTGCGTCGCCAATTAAAGCAACAGCACGAATTCGAGGCAGATCGCTATGTGCTTGGTCAAATGGTTGACAAAGCCGCTTACCAGCAACTGATGATAAATTATCCTTTTCAGGGCTACCACTGGCCCATAACCAACCCTTTTAATGTTTCACCTTTAAAAAAACGAATCATGATGATGAATCAACCTTCAAGAAAACCCGTTCTGGGTAATCTTTTCGGAATTGCTGCCACAGTAGTGCTGTTTGCAGGAATTACGATGTTGCAAACCGCAGCACTTAAAGCCATCGGGCCAATGGAAAACAAAATTTCGGATGTTCAGACAGTTTCAAATGTTGAACTTACAATTGCCGAAGCTGCTTCTCAGGCTCCAGTCCGGCGCAGGGAACCCGTGAGACATCAGGATGATGAAACGCTCTATGTTGTGGTGGAGGAACTACCTCAGTTTCCCGGAGGTGAAGAAGCCAGGATGAGTTTTATCCGCGACAACGTAGTTTATCCGACTGAAGCCCGCGATGCCGGCATCCAGGGAACAGTGTTTGTAACCTTCGTGATTGAAAAAGACGGCAGCATTTCCGACCCGCGTATAATAAGGGGTATAGGCTATGGTTGCGACGAGGAGGTTCTGCGTGTAGTAGGGGCTATGCCCAATTGGATACCAGGTCGAAATCGTGGTCAACCGGTCAGGGTACAGTTTACTATGCCCTTTCGTTTTGCTCTTGATGAAAACAGTAGAAAACCAGCGCCCGCACCTACTGATGAACCAGCGAGGATAACAAGAATAGAAGGCTTTGGTTATATAAATGGTAAAAGGTTTAAAATCGACCTTGAAAGCCTCGGATTAAGAAGCGAGCCAAGGACGGTAGAGCCTGTCATATTTATTGATGGGAAAAAGGTCGATGCTGAACTGGCAAACCTGGATGAAATCATTCCTCTAGCCGAAATTGACAGCATTAGGGTATTCAAAGGCGAGAAAGCCCGCAGAATATATCAGCACGATAATGTACTTTCCATCTCAACCAGAAGGGCCAGGATTGAATAAGGATTCTGGCAATGAACCTGAGAAGAATTCGTTTGCTCCACGAATGGGCCATCCGAAAAGTGAGCATCCGTTATCTGCTTACAAAAGGACCCTGAGCGAAGTCGAACCGGTCATTGAGCGAAGTCGAACCGGTCATTGAGCGAAGTCGAAATGCCGGTTCATCTAATCCTCTCATCATCTAATCTGCCTCAGAAATTCTCCCTGCCTGAAATGGCCTGAAAGTTCCCCGTTTTCAACCACCACCGCTCCACGGCATACAACATATTCGGGTCGGCCGGTGGTTTTCATGCCTTCGTAAACATTGATGTCGCTGTTCTGATGGTGGGTTTTTGCTGAAATGATCTGTTCGGTGTTTGGGTTCCAGATTACCAGGTCGGCATCGGCGCCTGGTTCGAGGCTTCCTTTGCGTGGGTACAGCCCGAATATCTTGGCCGCAGCAGTGGAAGTAATGCTTACCCACTGATTCAGAGTGATGCGGTTTTTGAGAACTCCGTAGGTGTAAAGCATCGAAAGGCGGTGTTCGATGCTGCCTGCACCATTGGGGATTTTCCTGAAATCGGCAAGGCCAAGTCTTTTTTGCTCAAGTTGAAAGGGGCAATGGTCGGTTGCCGTGGTTTGGATTGTACCTCCGGCCAGTGCTGCCCATAATGCTTCATTATCGTTTTTTTTGCGCAAAGGCGGACTGATGATATACCCTGAAGCTTTGTCGAATTCCTGATCGTAAACCGAGTCGTCGAGAAGTAGATAATGCGGGCAGGTTTCTCCAAATACCAGCTCTCCGGCCTGTTGCGCCTGGGCTATAGGGTGCAGCGAGTTGCCTGCCGACAAGTGCATCAGGTAAAGCGGGCAGCCGGCCTGGCGCGCGAGGGCAATAAGGTTTCGAACTGCATTTTCCTCAGTTTCGGGAGGGCGGGTTGCCGGGTGGTATCTTGGCGCAGTAAAGCCATTCCTAAAGTATTCATTGCGCAATCGTTCAATTTCTTTGCCCTGTTCGGCATGTACGGCAACCCTTCCACCATGCTTCCCGACCAGATTAAGGATTTTGCCCGCAACCTCCTCATTCAGCCCAATGGTTCCCAGATATGCCAGGTTTAGTTTGAACGACCGAATCCCCATATCCATAACCGCCCTGATTTCCTTTTCCAGGCCGGGGTAAAAACCCGCCGGTCGAGCATGAAGCGAATAATCAAGTACCGAGGCTTTGGCTTCCAGCATCCTTTCGGCTACTGCTTCGGGTAATGTCTGACTGGGTTTTGGCGTGGCAAAATCGATGAACGTAGTTGTTCCACCCATAAGGGCAGCAATGCTTCCGCTACGGAAGTCGTCGCCCGTCATGCCCGCCTGGGTCTCCATCTGCAGGTGCACATGGGGGTCAATGCCTCCGGGAATCACAAGCATTCCTTCGGCATCAATCACCTGCAAGGCATTTGTTGTAATGGCAGTATCGGCGGCTGAAACCCAACGGTCAATTTTGCCGTCAACGATCAACAGGCCTGCTTTTTCAGTTTTCTCTGCCGTTACGAGGGTTCCGTTTTTTATATATAGAGCCATGGGGGTGATTGCAAGGTGTATTTTTTTTACAAACGCATATGTCAATTCTCATTCCATTTTGCCGGGTTGCTGACAATATACTCCGAAATCTTTTGAAATGATTTGTCATCACGTATAATATGGTCATAAAAACGGTTTTGCCATTCAAAATCATATCCCAACCTGCGGACATGCCTGGTTACTGCCGATTTATACGAACGAACAATCGCCGAAACAGACCCGCGTTTGGGGGATATTTTCGACATGAATTGGTTTGGCGTCGGTAGATGCGTTGCATGCTCATCATCGTGGTCAATTCCGGTTAAAATTAAAATTCCATGTATATGGTCCGGCATTACGACAAATGCGCCCAATTCCACATTGTTGGTATGGTTTTTTATTTCGTGCCATAAATTGTCGGCAATTACACCAACGGGCGATAATTCCATCCGTTGAGATATTATTTCCCCGAAAAAATGTTGGCGGTTGTGGGTGCAGACGGTAATAAAATATGATGCTGTATTGCGATAATCCCAATTTGGGAGTCGTAAGGAAGAACTGCGATATTTGTTGCGATATTTTTGCATGTGTCGTGCCAAATAATTTTTCGAAACATTACACTCACTTTCGCATTAATCTTTACCCCAAAGCCTTCCACAACCTCGCTGCCTGCTCCCGGGTAAATGCGAGAGCGGCCTGCTCATCTATGGTTTGCAAAACCCTGTCGTGCAGGATGAGGCGGCCGTTGGAGATCACATGTCTGACATGGTTTGAGCGCATTCCGAAAATAAAATGCCCAAGGAAATTGTCGCTGGTAAGCGGAGTTGGCGAGTCGTAATCGAGCACTACCAGGTTGTTGTCGCCATCACCTTTAAACCCATTCCCAGCCAGGTAGCGGTGCACATTTCTGAACCTTTCGTAAATAATGGCAGGCGATACGATGTCGGTTTTCTGACCTCCAAAAAATGCGGCTTTAGAACTTTGCAACATATCGCTGTGCATGCCATCGGTGCCCAGCAGAATCCGGCTGTTGGGCAGGCCTTGCCCGTTGAACGACCCGACCTTGTTTTTCAGATTGCTTTCCATGTTTTGGGCAATCCATGCTTTACCGGCCGAAAGGAGTTCACGTTCCGACTCATCCAGGTGAAGCCCGTGCACGAGTATGCTTTTTGGGTTATCTGTAAAACCGAATGACTTTAACCTTTGAGCCACTCTCATGCCGTACTGTTCCAGGCAATGCTGCTGGTCGTACAGGTCTTCGGCCAGGTGCATGTGAATACCGGCTCCGGTGTCCTGCATCATCCTGGCGGCTTTGGTTAAGATGCCATCGCCCACGGTAAAGGAAGCGTGCAGCCCGATGAGACCCTGGCTTGTTTGGATATGGTGCAGGTTTTCCTCGAGTCCTTCATCTGAAAGATGCGCCCCGTCGCGGTCGGTAACTTCGTAGCACAGCAAATGGCCAACGCCCACCTTGTCGAATGCCTTGGCGATTACCTCCAGTGAACCTTTTATGAAACCCGGCGAGGCATGATGGTCAATGGCAAATGTAGCGCCCGACTTGGCGCAGGCCATAGCGCTTGCAAGGGCGCTGGCTTCAATGCTCTCGCGGTCGAGTTTCTTGTCTAGGTTCCACCAGATATACTGAAGTATCTCCCGGAAATTTTTTGGCACATGTGCCGGTGCGGGCATCCCCCGTGCCAATGCCGAATAAACATGGTGATGGCCCACCCCAAACGACTTGGTAACCAGAAAATCTGTGCAATCTATTTCTTTTGGATTGAGCCCTATGGGGATTTCTTCATTTCCCGCTAAGAATTTCAGGGGCTTATCTTTTCCTTCTTCAACAAGAATATGGGTTTTGGTAAACTGAAAGGTTTCCCAATGAATGAAGGTTGCGTTTTTTAATAAAATGGCCATAAATGAAATGAGTTGTGATTTGTGCGGTTATTTTTCAGTGTTCTTAGGGAACAGCGGGAGTTTCGTTCTTTTTTTGCCATCGAAAGCGTAATAGGCTGTAGCAATGGATGAAGCGGTGGGAATCATCCCGATTTCTCCAATGCCTTTGACGCCATAAGGCCCGATGGGGTCTTTGACTTCCACTCCCTTCACCACGATTTCGGGGGTTTCGTGGGCGCGGAGAATGCCCAATTTGCCCATTTTGTCGTTCACAAGGAACCCGTTTACCATAGGCAGGTCTTCGCGCAGGGCATATCCCAGACCCATGTGAACGCCGCCATGTATCTGCCCTTCGAACAGCATGGGATTCATGATTTTTCCGGCATCGTGGGCGGCAACCATTTTTTCGATCTCGCCCTTTTCGTTCAGCACGCAAAGCTGAGCTGCATACCCGTAAGAGTAGTGCGTAATTTGCTCCACGCCGGGCGTTCCGGGCTTGGTAGTCCAGTCGCACACAAACTGCCCACGGTACGATTTTCCTGCAAGCTCTTTGAGCGAATGTTTTTTTAAATCTTCTTTCATCGCCGTGGATGCATTGATAACTGCCAGTCCAAGCAAGGCCGTACCGCGCGAAGAGGTGGTCATGCCCGTCGGGATGTCGTCGGCTGTATCGGTTCTCACATCCATGATTTCAGGCTTGAGTCCGGTTTCCTGGCACAGGGTCTGAATGGCCATGGAATGCACTCCCTGACCCATTTCGGTCCAGCCGTGCTTAATGAGCACTCTTTCGCCGGGGAGTATTTCGATGACCACTTTCGATTCATCGATCATGCCGTTTCCAACCCCCGAATTTTTAATAGCCACGGCCAATCCGCCGTAAGGTGCCTTATAGAATTCTTCTTTAAGTGCTTCAAGACATGCCTGTATTCCGGCTCCCTGCACTTTCTGTCCGGTGGAAGTACTCAGGCCATCGGTAAGGGCATTGTCGAAGCGGAATTGCCAGCGGTCGAACCCGGCCTGGTAGCAGATCTCGTCAATGCTCGTTTCCAGCGCAAAGCTCACCTGGTTTGCCCCGAAGCCCCGCATGGCTCCGCTGGGGAGGTTATTGGTGTAAACCGTCCGTGCTTCGATGCTCACATTGGGGATGTAGTAACCTGCGGCTGCATGACCGGCAACCCTTTCCATCACCTTGGTCCCGACGGAGGCATAGGCCCCGGTGTCGCCGGTGGCCAACAGTTTCATCCCTAAGATTTTTCCATGCTCATCGGCAGCAAGTTCCATGTCAATAAAAATCGGATGCCTTTTGGGGTGCAGCCTTATGGATTCGCTGCGGCTCAGGGTAAGTTTTACAGGCTTTTGCAGAAGGAATGCAAACAGGGTAGCCTGGGCCTGCACGCTCAGGTCTTCCTTGCCGCCAAAGGCGCCGCCGTTCTCGACCTGCACAACCCTAAGCTTTTCTTCCGCAATGCCCAGCACCAGGGCTACCTGCTTCCGGTCAACATACACACCCTGACTCTGGCTGTAAAGAATCATCTCACCGTTTTCGCCCGGCAAAGCAACAGCCGATTCCTTTTCCAGGAAAGCATGTTCAACCCTTTGGGTTTCGAAGCGTCCTTTAGAAAAATATTTTGCCTTTTCAAAAGCCTCTTCAATATTTCCTACGGTGAACTTTGTGGTATTGAACCAGTTTGGCTTCGATGGATGCACCCTTTCGCCTTCCAGGGCTTCAAAAACATCGGTTACAGGTCGAAGCGCTTCGTATTCCACTTCGATCAGGTCAACAGCCTTGCGGGCAATGGCCTCGGTATCGGCAACCACTCCTGCAATCACATCGCCAATAAAATTTGTGGTTTCTCCCAAGCCAATCATCACAGGCCAATCAAGGTAAATCAGCCCGACATGGGTTTTGCCGGGAATATCTGCAGCAGTGAATATGCGGTGTACTCCGGCCACTTTTTGGGCTTCGGCGGTGTGAATTTTTTTTACGATGGCTTTTGGGTGGTCGCTGAATTTGAGGGCAGAGAACAGCATCCCATCGAAAAACAGGTCATCCGTAAATGCCCTTTTTCCGGCTGCGGTTTCGGCAGCCTGATACTTTGGCTGAGGAGTGCCTACGCAACCGCAGGTGTGGTTCAGTTCCACCACCCTGTTTTCACGCAGTGCTGAGGCGGCTTCAAGGATTCCTTCCTCAATCTTTTTGTAGCCCGTGCAACGGCACAAATGGGGTTTGATGGCCAGGCGGATTGCTTCAATGGTCGGGCTGGGATTGTTTTGCAGCAGCACTTTAGTACGGCTGATAAAACCGGGAATACAAAAGCCGCATTGCACCGCGCCCTTGTTTACGAAGGAGTTTACCAAAACATCTTTTACATACCCCGGAAAGCCTTCGAGGGTCAATACCTCTGCCCCTTGAAGCTTTTCCATAGGTATCATGCATGCCAGACGCGCCTTGCCGTCAATTTCTACCGTGCAGGCGCCGCACACACCTTGCCCTGAACAACCATCCTTTGCGGCGGTGAGGCGGCGGTCGTTGCGCAGGTAATCCAGAAGGGTTCGGCGGGGGTCGCCGGCAAAATTTACTTCGGCGCCGTTAAGAACTAACCTGATCATTTCAAAAATGCTTTTAGAGATTCAATATCGGGATTCACCGGTTCGGGAATGCGGGCTTTGGTGGCAAACGATTTCAGGTCTTTCAGGCCGCTGCCGGTGAGAAGCACCAGGTTTTCGGAACCCGGCTGTATTCTGTTCTCCCTTGAATAAACCTGATACCCGGCAAACGACGCTGCCGATGCCGGCTCTGTAAAAATGCCGGTATTGCTTGCCAATTCAGCAGCAGCCTCAATAATCTGTTCATCGCTTACGGAGATGATGTTGCCTTTGTATTTCTTTACGAAATTTTTTGCCATGAAGAAATTCCGGGGAATATCAACCGAGATGCTGTCGGCCAATGTATGGCTTGGTGTTGCCTTGAAAATGTCTGTGTGCAGATGTCGGACCAGGTTGTCGCTTCCGCTCGATTGCACGCCAACAATCACGGGCATGTGGTCAATGAATCCCAGCTTCATCAGATCCTCGTACCCTTTGTAAACTCCGGCTATTACTACGCCATCGCCCACCGGCAGGAAAATATGGTCAGGAACCCGCCCTTCGAACTGGTCTAAAAGCTCAAGGGCTACTGTTTTCTTTCCTTCGATGGTCAGGGGGTTGAATCCTGTGTTGCGGTTGTACCACCCGAAATGGTTTGTGGCTTCCACACTCAGGTCGAAGGCGTCATCGTAGGTTCCTTTTACCGGAACCAGGGTTGCGCCATACATGATCACCTGGGTGAGTTTTGCCACCGGGGCGCTCTGGGGCACCATTATGATGGCTTTCTGCCCCTGGGCCGCGCATATTCCGGCTAACGACGACCCGGCATTTCCGGTGGTTGCTGCCACTAAGGTTTTTACTCCCCGTTCGCGGGCAAAAGCCGATACCACTGCCGAAGCCCTGTCTTTGAACGAAAAGGTTGGGTTTTGTGAATCGTCCTTGAGATACAGTTTGTAAGGAAGGTTGCTGCCGCCCCAATGCGTTTGAAGATACAAAGGGGTTTGCCCGATTTTTAATCCGGGCAGACTCTGGTTGCTCTCGTAGGGAAGTATTTCCAAAAACCGGTTTTTTTTCAGGTCGGCATAGCTCCCAACCCGTTTCTTAACCTCATTGTAATCGTACAAGACCCTCAGTATCCCTGCAGGAGGCTGCCCGGGAATTTGCGATGCCCGGCACGAATGACACAGATAGATGATCTGGTCAGAACCATACTGCTTCCCACAGGTGATGCATTCGTAAATAAACTTTCCTTCCATTGTTGTGTTGTTGCTGAATATCAATGGTTTAAAATCGTTTTCTATCAAAGGTACGCATTTATTACGCCTGTTTCCCTGTTAAAGGCTTCGATCTGCTCATCCAGGGCGTCGGCCCGGTTGAGTTGTTTTTTCCAGTAATCTGCATCGTACCATTGGGCGTTCAGTTCCTCAACAGTCTTGCCTTGCTGTTCGATCCAGGTAAAATACTTCAGGTTGTGCATCCGCTTTTTCTGATAATAGGTCATCTCGATCATGTGGTCGGTAGCTACAGCCTTCAGGTCGGCCTCAAAGCTGACGGCTGCATGCACCGCGTTGAATGTGCCGTGTTTGCCGGTTTCCTCGGCCAGACGCGACTGGTACATTTCCATCGAGTCGGTTGCTACTGTGAAGAGCACCTCGTCAGAGGTCATTTCGAAATATTTTGCCAACTTGATGCAGCCCAACATATTGGAAATGCCGGAAATACCCAGCAGATTTAGATTTGCGACCAGTTCGGGGTCTATTTTTGCTTCTTTAATAAGGAATTCCTTGCCGGCAGGCTCATTGAACAGGCGCATCAGGCGGATGCTGGGGTTGTCGTCAATTCCTGCCACCAGGTCCATATTGCGGATGTTATGCACCCAAGGTATGTGTTTGTCGCCGATTCCCTCAATGCGGTGGTCGCCATAGCCGTTGTAGAGCAGGGTAGGGCACTGGAGGGCCTCTCCGGCGCATACCTTTAGGTGCGGGTGCTTTTCGCGCAGGAAATCGGTGCTCGCCAGCGTACCTGCCGAGCCTTGTGTGAGGAACACACCGCTCAGCTTCTTTTTGCCGGGCAACGACCGGAACACCTCTTCCATAGCCGGGCCGGTTACCGAGTAATGCCAGAGCGGATTGTTCATGTCCTCAAACTGGTTGAGATTCACTATCTCGTCGCCCCTAAGTGCGAGCAGTTCCTTCACTTTGTCGTAAATCTCCTTCACATTGCTCTCGGTGCCGTGGGTGGCAAAAATCTCAGCGCCCATCTTGTGGAGCCAATCGAACCTTTCCTTCGACATGCCTTCGGGCAAAACTGCGATGGACTCGCAACCCAGCAGGTAGGAGTCATAGGCCCCGCCCCGGCAATAGTTTCCGGTTGACGGCCAAAGGGCTTTCTGCCATGTGGGGTCGAACTGCCCGTTAATGAGTTTTTCTACTAAAGGACCGAAGGTAGCCCCAACCTTGTGGGCGCCTGTGGGGAAATATTTCCCAACCAGAACCACAATGCGCACCGGAACGCCGGTAAGCGCAGGGGGTAAAACCAGATGGTTTACCTCGCCAAAACTTCCACCATGGGCTATAGGCTCGTTTTTCCAGGTGATGCGAAACATGTTCAATGGGTTTAATTCCCACAAACCCATGGTTTTCAGTTCTTTTCTGATTTTTTCGGGAATCAGTTCCGGCTGACGCATCTGTTTGAATGTGGGCAGGATTACTTTCTTTTCCCTGCAACGCTTAATGGCGTTTTCGAGGGCAATCTTGTTCTTTTGCATGACTGTATTTTGAGGATTATTGTTTAAAACCCGTTTCATTTCCATTAAAAAAGCGCTTGGCGCCCTCCAGCAGGATGGTCATTTCGGCGGCCTGCCACAGGGATATTTCTCCTTGTTGCTCTTTTGCGCATTCAAAACTTTTTACCTTAAGGTTGTTCTTATCTAGTGTAATCTTATTGTTGCCAATGATGTACTCGAAGCTGGTGTTGGTTTCGTGCAAATGCGACAGGGTGCCCTGTTCTTTTCGGTACAGGGTGAAGCGTCCTTCATCATGTTGCAGGAACAGCCCTTCGGTATTGGCATCGAAAGCCGCACGGTTAATGAAAAGGTGGGGTTTCTTTTCATAGGGTCTGTCGGCCGAGGGGCAGAAGGTCTGGCAGTTTCCGCACTGGTTGCACCAATCGGCGATATGCAGTACCTGAAACCGTTGGTCTATGCTGAATTTCTTATCCGCTACAACAGCGAAACTGCCGTTTTCCGGTACTAATTTTTCCAACACCGTTTGTACCGGTTTTATGCTGTAGGTGAAAAACGCCATGTTTGGGCACACGGTGGAGCAGATGCTGCACACCTCATCGCACAACAGGCATCGCCCGGCCTCGTATTTTACTTCTCCCGGCATGAGGGTGTTTGCCACAAGGTTGAAATTAAATCTGTCGGTAATGGATGTTTCCGTTACATTTATGGCAAAGCTCCGTCGGGCGCGCTGCTCCATGTGCCATTCCAATGTCTGAAACGGGCGTTCGTTCAGCGGCCTGGTCTGAAAGCTTAGTTCTTCTTTGTCAATAATGGCCTGGGCTATCTTTCGCCCGTCGCCGATAGCGTTTATGGCGGTTGAAGCTCCACGGTGGGCATCCCCCCCGATGTAAACCCCCTCTATTTGAGTTTCATAACTTCCGGCTTTGGCTTTTAACAAGTCGCCGGTTCCAAAATCGAAGGCCATATCCTGCCCAACTGCCGGAATGATGGTGTCGGCCAACAACCCGAATTCCGAGCCGGGCATGGCTACAGGTCTTCGCCTTCCCGAAGCGTCTTTTTCGCCAAGCATCATCTTGTTGCAAATAAGACCTGCGACTTTGCCATTTTCGACGTTCACCCTGAGCGGAGCGGTAAGCTCCATAATCTCAATGCCTTCTTCCTTCACGGCTTTAATCTCGCCCAGGTCGGCCGGCATCTCCTTGATGGTGCGACGGTAAACGATGATTACTTTCCCATCTTTTCCTACCAGGCGAAGCGCTGTTCGTGCCGCATCCATTGCGGTATTGCCACCGCCGATGATAGCCACTACGGGTCCTATGGCAGCCTTTTTACCTTTCCTTACCTCATGGAGCATTTCCAAAGGGTCGCAAACACCAGCGGCATCAATGCCGGGTATGTCGAGCCTGCTGGTGTTCTGTGCCCCTGCAGCTACAACCACATAGCGGAACCGTTCTCTTAGGTCTGCAAACGATTTGGTATTTACATCAAAGGAATAATGAACTTTTACTCCGGCTTTTTCTATGCGTTTCAAATCGGCAAAAATGGCTTCATCAGTAAGCCTGAATGGTGGAATAACCCCGGAAACCATTCCTCCCGGCTGTTTTTTCGATTCGAAAACCTCCACCTCAAAACCTGCCTGGGCAAGAAACCTTGCTGCCGAAAGGCCCGCCGGCCCGGCACCGACGATGGCAACCTTTTTGCCTGATTCCATGTCCGGGCGGATGGCTGTTTTCTGATTGTTCATTCCGTTTTCTGCCACAAAGCGCTTGATTTCCCTGATGCGAACGGCCTGGTCGTAATTGATACGGGTGCATTTTTGCTGACACAGGTGGTCGCATATCATCCCGGTGGTGCGAGGAAACGGATTGGTCTGCAGTACGATAGATGCCGCCTTTTGAAAATCGCCCGCCGCGGTGTAATGGTTATAGGCAGGAATGTCCTGTCCGGTCGGGCAGGTATCAACGCAGGGCGCATGGATGCAATCGAAAAATCCGAGTGGGCGCCGGGTCTTGATGTTGGGATCGTGGATTTCCTGCCTCCGGTAAAATGGATGGGTAAGGGTTTCGGCTGCATAAGCCCTGAGGTTGGCTAAAATTTGTTCGCTGAAAGGTTTTTCCGGAACCCCGCTCTGCCGGGCAACAAGTTCTTCTGTGCCGGCTGCATTGTTTTCAGCAAATGCCTCGCGCAGCGTTTCGATGGTTTGGTGCATCCTGCCGTAACCGCCCGGCTTGAGCAAATCGGTGCAGATGGTAATGGGCGAAAGCCCGCAACCTGTCAGATCGGCCACATTGAAAGCGTGCGCACCGCCAGAGAAGGACAAATCGAGCGTGCCGCCAAACTCCTCCTGAAGCTTCAGTGCAACATTCACCGAAATGGGGTGAAGCGATCGCCCGCTATTGTACATCATGCCGGATTGATCGGTAAATACGCTCTTGTGGTTTACGCTTTCTAAGGTGTTGGTAAGCTTCAGGCTGAAATGGACATTGTGCTCACCGGACACCTTTTGAAGGTTACGAATAATTTGTAATGCGTCAGGGAATTTCAAATCGTGTTCAAATGCCTGATCAGGAACCTGGGTTTCGAAGCCGGATTCTTGCATGATTTTTATGAGGGCTTCCTTGCCGAGCAGGGTGGGGTTGAGCTTTACGGCCGTGTTCAATTTCCTTTCGGACAAAAGGTAGCGGGCTATCTTTTCGATTTCTTGCGGCGGACACCCGTGCATGGTCGAAAGGGTAACATTGTCGGACAGGCAGGCTCCGATTTCAAGTTGTTGAACCCTTGGATAAATGTCCCAGATGCTTTCGATCTTCTCACGAAGCTCGGCAGATGCATCAACCATCTTTTCTAAAAACCATTGTACATTGGGCTGCATGATCCCTTCCATGTTGTAGCCTACACTCATATTGAAGATGAACCCGGGCTCTTTATGGAGGTTCAATCCAAGCCTGTCGCGCAAGATATGGATGATTATCCATGCATCGAGGTATTGATCGAACGAGTCGTGAATTTTCAGCTCCTGCGACCATTCGCAGTTGTAGCCCTCGTCCTGCATATCAATGCACGGCTTGGAGATTTCAAGTTCGTCTAAAGCTTGAATGGTTTTCAATTCAATGAATCGGGAGCCTGTTAGCCAGGCAGCCACAATATTCTGGCTTAGCTGCGTGTGCGGCCCGGCGGCAACCCCCAGGGGAGTTTCCAGCAATTGGCCGAAACGATAGGTCTTGAACGGATCTCCGGGTAATGGCCTGAAAAACAAGGAAGGCGGAATGCCGAAAAAGTTGTTTTTTTCAAGATGGTTCAGCGTGATTCTAAGAAGCTGTGGTAGTGGTGTGGGAAAAAACTTGTCGTGAAGCATAAACGGAAAATTTCGGCAAGGTAAACAAAAATTTCCTATTAGATGGCGAGATTGTCAATGTGTGGAAAAACTTTCGAACCCATTAAGAATACACCAGTTTGCCGGTAGTCTTTTTCTGTTGCCTGAGCTTGTCGATGGCAACATTAGTAGGTGGTTTCGACAGGCTCAACCACCCCCAGGTTGCCTGAGCTTGTCGTTTTGCTGTTGCCTGAGCTTGTCGTTTTGCTGTTGCCTGAGCTTGTCGTTTTGCTGTTGCCTGAGCTTGTCGTTTTGCTGTTGCCTGAGCTTGTCG